>BNJT01002358.1_pt1:1200000-1657500 | contig 1953687 bp, 2101 predicted proteins | sample 8540491 | NCBI WGS metagenome assembly BNJT01 (sample SAMD00202455, study PRJDB9452) | human saliva metagenome | host: Homo sapiens
GCAAACTTAGAAGATGTCGCGATTTGAGGCCAACTCTCTACCTTTACGCTCACGACAAAAAGGTCTTGCGCTCGTGATGATAAAGCTTTTGCGCTCGTGAGTGTAAACGCTTTTTTTACGTGAACGTAAGCTGTTTGTTTGCGTTCTGTGCTGCTCCTGATTGGCTTCCGCGCGAAGACCTTGCACTCTGATGCGTTTCTTTACAGTGCGTTGCTACACCAGGTGGGCTCTTGAAGACCTTATATCGCTTGGTCACAAAGCAGTGTGGCTTGCGCATGTTTCCCCTTTCATCCTTATGTCGTAAAATGTGTTTTATGCTTGTAGTTTATTGCTTTACAAATATTTATATTTCACACCTTCTTTATGAGAGGGCAGTGTCTTCGCAATGACATTCGCTACAAAAAGACTTTTGTAAAAAAAGGCCGAGACCACCTTTTTATCGTCCGGATTGGTATAGATTTAGTTGACTAGTAGCATCATTGTTTATTGTTTATTTTGTTAGTCTAAAAGCTTGTCAATGAAGTCTGGTAAGCGTCTCTCAAATCTTTCGCTATCCTTCAAAAAGATGACTAATTCTTGATTTTAACATTTGACGATGAACTATTAAGTGCTTGAAATCTTGTTTGTTCAATCAAATCTTCGTAATTTTGCAGCCGCTACAGTGTATACCACTAAAGCGTTTAGTGCAGAAAATAAGAAAATAAAAATATATAACAAATTAAAGATCAAACAAATGCCTACGATTCAACAATTAGTGAGAAAGGGCAGAAAAGTCGTGACCGGAACGAGCAAATCTCCGGCACTGGACTCTTGCCCCCAGCGTCGTGGAGTGTGCGTGCGTGTATATACCACCACGCCTAAGAAGCCTAACTCGGCTATGCGTAAGGTTGCGCGTGTGCGCTTGACTAACGCTAAGGAGGTCAACTCTTATATTCCGGGTGAGGGCCACAACTTGCAGGGAGCACTCTATCGTGCTTGTGCGCGGCGGCCGTGTAAAGGACCTTCCTGGTGTGCGTTATCACATCGTTCGCGGTACGCTTGATACTGCAGGTGTGGCTAACCGTACGCAACGTCGTTCAAAGTACGGCGCAAAGCGTCCTAAAGCAGCAAAGAAATAAGTAGTTAATTTGGTTTGCAAAAAGGTTGAGTAAATTTTCGAAGGAGAATTGAAGAACTCAATGCAGCCTAAATAAGACCAATTGTAATGAGAAAAAGCAAAAACCAAAGAAGCGGGTTATCCTCCCGGATCCCGTTTATGGAGACCAAAAAGGTTTCTAAGTTTGTAAATCACTTGATGTTCGACGGTAAGAAGAATGTTTCTTACGAGATTTTCTACAAGTCGCTCGAGATCGTAGGTGAAAAAATGAAAGACAATGAGCTTTCTCCGCTGGAAATCTGGAAAGCGGCTTTGGATAAGATAACACCCCAAGTCGAAGTTAAATCTCGTCGTATCGGTGGTGCTACGTTTCAAGTGCCCACTGAAATTCGCCCGGAGCGCAAAGAGAGTGTCTCTATGAAGAATCTGATTGGCTACGCTCGTAAGCGCGGTGGCAAGACCATGGCTGATAAGCTGGCTGCTGAGATTATGGACGCCTTTAACGAACAGGGCGGAGCTTACAAACGTAAGGAAGATATGCACCGTATGGCTGAAGCTAACCGTGCGTTCGCTCACTTCAGATTTTTAACTTGTTGGGGCGAGGAGCTTCGATCGTGATACATACCATATCGGCGTGTGAGATACGAAGAGAATCGCTCTGAAGATTTGCATTAAAACGAAAGATTTAAGAAGATGGCAAAACATGACCTGCATTTAACGCGTAATATCGGCATCATGGCGCACATCGACGCCGGTAAAACGACGACGTCAGAACGCATCTTGTTTTATACGGGTAAGACGCATAAGATTGGCGAAGTTCATGACGGTGCGGCTACGATGGACTGGATGGCTCAGGAGCAGGAACGCGGTATTACGATTACGTCTGCCGCTACAACTTGTTATTGGGAGTGGAATAATCAGAAATTTAAGATTAACTTGATTGATACTCCGGGGCACGTTGACTTCACGGCTGAGGTAGAACGTTCGCTTCGTGTGTTGGACGGCGCTGTAGCAACTTATTGTGCAGTAGGTGGCGTGCAACCGCAATCGGAAACGGTGTGGCGTCAAGCTGATAAGTATAGCGTTCCACGTATTGGATACGTAAATAAGATGGACCGCTCCGGCGCAGACTTCTTCGAGGTTGTGCGTCAGATGAAGGCGGTGCTTGGCGCAAATCCTTGTGTCGTTGCAATTCCTATCGGTGCTGAAGAAAATTTTAAGGGTATCGTTGATCTTATTCGTATGAAGGCTATCATATGGCACGATGAGTCGCTTGGTGCAGAATACGAGGTGGAAGATATTCCGGCTGAACTTCAAGACGAAGCAGAGGAATGGCGCGGCAAGATGCTCGAGCAAGCTGCTGAGTGTGACGAAAAAGCTCATGGAGAAATATTTCGAAGATCCTACGAGCTTGACGAACGAAGAAATCGTGGCAGCTATCCGTAAAGGTACAATCGCAATGGAGATTGTGCCGATGACGCCGGGTTCTTCATTTAAGAATAAGGGTGTACAATATTTGTTGGACTACGTGTGTATGTTCTTGCCTGCACCTATGGATACGCCGAATATCGTCGGAGTAAATCCTGAGACAGGTGAAGAGGAAGATCGTAAGCCCTCGGAAGATGAACGCACTTCAGCTTTGGCTTTCAAGATCGCAACAGATCCTTATGTGGGTCGATTGACTTTCTTCCGTGTTTACTCCGGTAAGATTGAAGCGGGTTCATATATCTATAATCCGCGTAGCCGCAAGAAAGAGCGCGTATCTCGCCTCTTCCAAATGCACTCTAATCACCAAAACCCGGAAGAAGTTATCGGCGCCGGCGATATTGGTGCGGGTGTAGGCTTTAAAGATATCCGCACGGGTGATACACTCTGCGACGAAGCTGCACCGATCGTTCTTGAATCTATGGATTTTCCCGATCCCGTTATTGGTATCGCTGTTGAGCCTAAGACACAGAAAGATATGGATAAGCTTTCTATGGGCTTGCAGAAATTGGCGGAAGAAGATCCCACCTTCACTGTACATACAGAAGAGCAGAGTGGCCAGACGGTTATTTCAGGTATGGGTGAGCTTCACCTTGATATTATCTTGGACCGCCTTCGTCGTGAGTTTAAAGTAGAATGTAATCAAGGTAAGCCTCAGGTTAACTACAAAGAGGCCATTACGCAGACGGTTAACCTCCGCGAAGTTTACAAGAAGCAAACCGGTGGTCGTGGTAAGTTTGCAGACATTATCGTTGATGTTAGTCCTGTTGATGAGGACTTCACAGAGGGTAGTCTGCAATTTGTTAACAAGGTAACCGGTGGTAACATTCCTAAGGAATTTATTCCTTCTGTGCAAAAAGGGCTTCGAGAATGCTATGAAGAGTGGTGTTCTTGGCGGTTTCCCGATGAACAGCCTTAAGGTTGAGTTGCTTGACGGTTCTTTCCACCCGGTGGACTCTGACCAGTTGTCGTTCGAGTTAGCTGCATTGAACGCTTACAAGAATGCTTGCTCAAAAGCGGGTCCTGTGTTGTTGGAGCCTATTATGAGCCTCGAGGTAGTTACGCCCGAAGAGAATATGGGTGATGTGATTGGTGACTTGAATAAGCGTCGTGGACAGGTTGAGGGTATGGAAAGCACGCGCTCTGGTGCTCGTGTCGTGAAAGCACTCGTTCCGCTGTCTGAGATGTTTGGCTATGTGACTGCATTGCGTACCATTACTTCTGGTCGCGCAACAAGCTCTATGCAATATCATCACCACTCACCCTTGTCGGCTTCTATTGCTCGTCAAGTGCTTGAGGAAATCAATGGTCGCGTAGACTTGGTAAAGTAAAATAAAAAAATAGTATCAAGGGGCGGTTTTAGAATATGACTCTTAAACCGTACCCCTTGATAAATACAAAAGCAATATGAGTCAAAAGATTAGAATCAAATTGAAGAGTTATGATCACACGCTCGTGGAGAAATCTGCTGAGAAGATCGTAAAGAATGCAAAGGCTACGGGCGCAATCGTTAGCGGCCCTATTCCACTTCCTACTCGTAAGCGTATTATTACGGTTAATAGAAGTACGTTCGTAAACAAAAAAATCACGCGAGCAGTTTGAGGTATCAACTTACAAGCGCTTGATTGACATTTATAGCTCTACGGCTAAAACTGTTGATGCGCTTATGAAGCTTGAATTGCCTTGTGGGGTTGAAGTGGAAATCAAAGTATAGTATATAATATATTATTTAGTGGGAGTTGCGACGTCAAAATTTTGTGGGCGTCAATTCTTCCGTATATAAAACTACTGAAATGCCAGGATTATTAGGAAAAAAAATCGGAATGACATCCGTTTTCAGTGCTGATGGTAAAAACATACCATGCACTGTTGTCGAAAGTAGGTCCTTGCGTGGTTACTCAGATTAAAAAGTGTAGAGAAAGAAGGCTACAATGCTGTTCAACTTGGCTTCCAAGAGGTAAAGGAAAAGAATACAACAGCTCCTCTTCTTGGTCACTTTAAGAAAGCTGGTACCACTCCCAAGCGCCACTTGGCTGAGTTCACAGGTTTTGACAAAGAGTTTAACTTAGGCGACACGCTTACCGTTGCCGATGTATTTGAGGGCGTTGAATATGTTGACGTTGTTGGTACATCTAAGGGTCACGGTTTCCAAGGCGTTATGAAGCGTCACGGATTTGGTGGTGTAGGCCAAAAGTACTCACGGTCAGGATGACCGCGCAAGAAAAGCCGGGTGCTATCGGCGCATGCTCTTATCCCGCAAAGGTTTTTTAAGGGTATGCGTATGGCCGGTCAGATGGGTAATCGTCGCGCGACCAATCAAAATCTGAAAGTAATCAAAGTAATACCGGAGCACAATCTTCTCCTTCTTAAAAGGATCTGTACCCGGCTGTAAAGGTTCAATCGTAATAATTGAGAAATAATGGAAATCAGTGTATTCAATATAAAAAGGTGAAGACACCGGTCGTAAAAGCTGTCCTTAATGAGACAGTCTTTGGCATTGAACCTAACGATCATGCAATTTACCTTGATGTAAAACAATATCTCGCAGCTCAACGACAAGGCACTGCTAAGTCAAAGGAAAGAAGCGAGATGAGTGGTTCTACTCGTAAGCTTGGTCGCCAGAAGGGTGGCGGCGGCGCTCGCCGTGGTGATATTAACTCGCCTGTATTAGTCGGTGGTGCTCGCGTGTTCGGCCCAAGACCTCGCAATTATGCTTTTTAAACTGAATAAGAAGCTTAAAACTTTGGCTCGCCGCAGTGCATTGAGCTACAAGGCTAAAGAGAACTCAATCGTTGTCCTCGAAGACTTCACGATGGAAACTCCTAAGACCAAGGCTTTTGTAGAGATCCTAAATAATCTTAAGATCTCAGAAAAAAAGGTGCTACTTGTTTTGCCTGAAGCTAATAAAAACGTATTTTTGTCAGCTCGTAATTTAGAGGGTGCTAAGTTGGCTATTGCAAAGGATATCAATACATATAACGTACTTGATGCCGGTGCTTTGGTTATAACTGAGCGTTCGCTGGAGGATATCGACGCTGTTTTGAATAGATAACGGCTAAGAGATTATGGCATATATCGTAAAACCTTTAGTCACTGAGAAAATGACTAGCTTGACGGACAAACAAAACAAATTCGGTTTTATTGTTCGTCCTGAAGCGAACAAGCTTCAAATTAAGAAAGAAGTAGAGGCGTTGTATGACGTTACTGTTGTTGACGTTAATACATCGCGCTATGCTGGTAAAAATAAGTCTCGTTATACGCGCTCTGGATTAATTAAGGGTCGTTCAAACGCATTTAAAAAGGCGATTGTTACTCTTAAGGAGGGCGAAACGATAGACTTCTATAGTAATATCTAATTAAATGGCAGTACGTAAATTTAAGCCCACAACACCGGGGCAGAGACACAAGATTATTGGTACGTTTAATGAAATTACTGCGTCCGTACCAGAAAAATCTCTCGTTTATGGTAAGCGTTCGACCGGCGGCCGTAATAATGACGGCCACCGAGCTACCGCGTTATCGTGGTGGCGGTCACAAGCGTAAATTCCGCTTGATTGACTTCCGTAGAGAGAAAGACGGTGTTCCCGCAATTGTTAAAACAATAGAGTATGATCCGAATCGTTCGGCTCGTATAGCATTGCTGTTTTATGCTGACGGTGAAAAGCGTTACATCATCGCGCCTAATGGTTTGAAAGTTGGTGATCGCTTGATGTCAGGTGCAGAAGCATCTCCTGAAGTCGGAAATGCTCTTCCCTTACAGAATATTCCTGTCGGTACAGTAGTTCACAACATAGAGCTTCGTCCTGGACAAGGTGCACTTCTGGTAAGAAGTGCAGGCAACTTTGCACAGCTGACGTCACGTGAGGGTACTTATTGTGTTATTAAATTGCCCTCAGGAGAAACTCGCAAAGTGCTGAGTGCTTGTAAAGCGACTGTAGGTAGCGTAGGTAATTCTGATCACGCACTTGAATCTTCTGGTAAAGCCGGACGTTCTCGCTGGTTAGGCCGTCGTCCTCACAACCGTGGTGTTGTTATGAACCCTGTTGATCACCCGATGGGTGGTGGTGAAGGCCGTCAGTCTGGTGGACATCCACGTTCTCGTACAGGTCTTTATGCTAAGGGTCTTAAGACAAGAGCGCCGAAGAAGCAGTCTAATAAGTATATCCTGGAAAGGTCTAAAAAGTAACAAGCACTAATTGAATTTTTATGAGTCGTTCACTAAAAAAAGGCCCTTATATAGCTGTCTCTCTCGAGAAAAAGATTCTTGCCATGAATGAAAGTGGTAAAAAGAATGTCGTAAAGACTTGGGCTAGAGCATCTATGATTTCTCCTGATTTTGTTGGTCATACTGTTGCCGTACACAATGGCAATAAGTTTATTCCCGTGTATATTACGGAAAATATGGTAGGCCATAAGTTGGGGGAATTTGCACCAACGCGTAAGTTTGGTGGTCATGCGGGTAACAACAAACGCTAATTAAGCGTATTGTAATTAAAACAACAAAAAGATTATAATGGGAGCAAGAAAAAAAGATTAGCGGCCGTAAAACGTAAAGAGGCCAAAAAAACTCAGTATTATGCTGAGCTCCGAAATATCCCCTCTTCCCCTCGAAAAAAATGCGTTATGTCGTTGATTTGATCCGCGGAATGGAGGTCAATCGAGCATTAGGAACATTACGTTTTTTTCAAAGAAACAGGCTTCATTAGCAGTTGAAAAAGCTGCTTCGTTCAGCTATCACCAATTGGGAGACAAAAAATGAACGAAAGGCTGATGACGGAGAATTGTTTATTGTGACAGCTTTTGTAGACGAGGGAGTCACTCTTAAGAGAATGCGTCCTGCGCCTCAAGGGCGAGGCTATAGAATTCGCAAGCGTTCCAACCACGTTACATTGTATGTAGGAACCAAGAATAACGATTAATCGATAGAAACATGGGACAAAAAGTTAATCCGATTAGTAACCGTTTAGGTATTATTCGTGGTTGGGAGTCTAACTGGTATGGTGGCTCCAATTATGGGGATACTTTGCTCGAAGATAGTAAGCTGCGTAGATATTTGAACGCCCGCCTTGCTAAGGCCAGCGTATCAAGAATTATCATTGAAAGAACTCTTAAGCTGATTACAATCACTATCTGTACTTCACGTCCAGGTATTATCATTGGTAAAGGTGGTCAGGAAGTTGATAAGCTGAAAGAGGAGCTTCATAAGATTACAGATAAAGATGTTCAAATCAATATCTTTGAGGTAAAACGCCCTGATCTAGATGCAAATATAGTAGGCCAGAGTATTGCGCGCCAAATTGAAGGTAAAATTGCCTATCGTCGTGCTGCTAAAATGGCTATTCAAAATGCAATGAGAATGGGTGCAGAAGGCATTAAAGTGCAAGTTTCTGGTCGTCTGAATGGTGCGGAAATGGCTCGTAAAGAGATGTTCAAAGAGGGCCGTACTCCTCTACATACATTCCGTGCTGATATTGATTATTGCCAAACCACTGCTTTGACAAAAGTCGGCCTTATTGGTATTAAGGTGTGGATCTGCCGTGGTGAGGTCTATGGTAAAAAAAGACTTAGCTCCTAATTTTTACGCCTGAGAGAGATTTCCGTCGTCAAGATGGTGAACGTCGTGACAGAAGACGTGATCGTAGAAGTAGGGGTGGTAATCGTTAAAAGAGTAGAGCCAAATGTTACAACCAAAAAGAACAAAAATACAGAAGACCTCAGAAAGGGCGTTGCAAAGGCAATGCTCAACGCGGAAATCAGTTGGCGTTTGGAAGCTTCGGTATCAAGAGCTTACAAACTCATTGGCTGACGGGTCGCCAGATTGAGGCTGCTCGTGTCGCAATGACACGTTATATGCAGCGTGAAGGGCAAAGTTGGATTCGTATTTTCCCAGACAAACCAATTACTAAGAAGCCTGCGGACGTACGTATGGGTAAAGGTAAAGGGTGATCCTGTAGGGTACGTATTCCCAATAACTCCAGGACGCATTATTTTTTTGAAGTTGAGGGCGTGCCTTTTGAGGTCGCAAAGGAGGCTCTTCGCCTTGCCGCTCAAAAATTACCAATTACTACAAAATTCGTGGTACGTCACGATTTTGATAAAAACGCTTAACAATGAAAATTAAGGAGATTCGTCAGATTCCGCAAGGTGAGCTTCAAGAGCGCCTTGCTTCAGAGGTTGATAAGTACGGACAATTGATTTTTAACTCATAGCGTTTCGCCTCTTGAAAATCCATCTCAGATAAAAAGAGGTCCGTCGTACCATTGCGAGATTAAAAAAACCCTCATTCGCGAGAATGAACTTAACAACAGTAAATAATTGTCCAATGGAAGCTAGAAAATTGAGAAAAAAACCAGACAGGGTGTTGTGCTTAGCAATAAAAATGGACAAAACTATCATTGTTGCGGCTAAGTTTAAAAGAAAAAAACATCCTATTTATGGAAAGTTTATCTCTAAGACGAAAAAGTATTATGCTCATGATGAAAAGAATGAGGTAAATCTTGGAGATATCGTCCAAATTATGGAGACTCGCCCTTTGAGTAAGCTCAAGAGATGGAGAGTCGTAAAAATTGTAGAAAGAGCAAAGTAATATGATACAAGTCGAAACCAAACTTAATGTCGCTGATAATAGCGGTGCAAGAGAAGCTAAGTGCATTCGTGTACTTGGTGGTACTCGCAGGCGCTACGCAAGTGTTGGTGACATCATTGTTGTTGCAGTCAACAACATTATTCCTTCAAGTGATTTGAAAAAAAGGTGCTGTATCTAAAGCCTTGATCGTAAGAACTAAGAAGGAGATTCGTCGTGCTGACGGCTCTTATATACGTTTTGACGACAACGCTTGTGTGCTTCTTAATAACGCTGGTGAATTGCGCGGCAGCCGCATATTTGGTCCTGTTGCACGTGAGTTACGTAGTGTTAATATGAAAGTCGTTTCTTTAGCACCTGAAGTTCTTTAACCGGTTATAACTGTAGTATATAATGAACAAATTTCATATTAGAAAAAGGTGATACTGTCTTTGTCAACGCTGGCGAAGATAAAGGGAAAGACTGGTAAGGTTATTCGTGTCATCACTGAAAAGAAACGTGCAGTCGTTGAAGGTGTGAATATCGTTTCAAAGAATCAAAAGCCTAATGCAAAATACCCTCAAGGCGGTATTATTAAAATGGAGGCTCCTATTCATATCTCTAATCTTAATGTTATAGATCCGGCTTCAGGAAAACCTACCCGTATTGGTCATAGGAAGAATGAAGAGGGAAAGACTATACGTTATGCTAAAAAAAGTCAGGGGAGGAAATTAAATAATGAGTACCACTGCTAGTCTAAAAAGAGTATCGTGAGCGTATTGCTCCCACGTTGATGAAACAATTCAACTACAAATCTTCAATGCAAGTTCCTCGCTTGACGAAGATTGTTATCAATGAAGGTTTAGGAATTGCTTCTGCAGACAAGAAAATTGTTGATGTCGCAGTTAATGAACTTAGCACGATTACTGGTCAGAAGGCAGTCGTAACATTGTCACGTAAAGGATATTGCCAACTTCAAAGTTCGTAAAAAGATGCCTATTGGAGCGATGGTAACATTGCGTCGTGAGCAGATGTACGAATTCTTAGAGAAGTTAATTCGTGTTGCCCTCCCACGTATTCGTGACTTCAAAGGTATCGAAAGCAAGTTAGATGGTCGCGGAAATTATACGCTTGGCATCACTGAGCAGATAATATTCCCGGAAATTAACATCGATTCTGTAGAGCGTATGACAGGTATGAATATTACCTTCGTTACCACTGCGCAAACTGATGAGGAGGGATATGCACTTCTGAAAGAATTTGGTCTTCCTTTCAAAAATAGCATTAACTGATTTAGTAGTATGGCAAAAGAATCAATGAAAGCGCGCGAAGTAAAGCGTGCAAAGTTAGTTGCAAAAATATGCTGCCAAACGAGCTGCTTTGAAGGAGATTGTAAATAAGTCTTCTGATCCGGTAGAGGCTTATGAAGCTGCACGCAAATTGCAGAGCATTCCAAAGAATGCAAATCCGATCCGCCTTCATAATCGCTGCAAAATTACAGGTCGCCCTAAAGGTTATATTAGAATGTTTGGCCTTTCAAGAATTCAATTTCGCGAAATGGCTTCAAGCGGTTTGATCCCTGGAGTTAAAAAAAGCAAGTTGGTAATTCGCTTATTAATATTGTCGGGGCTTCCCGATCAATTAATCAAATACAAATATGACTGATCCAATAGCAGATTTTTCTGACGCGTTTGCGCAATGCAATTCATGCGAAGCATAGAGTTGTTGAAATACCCAGCGTCAAATCTCAAAAAGAATATTACAAAGATTCTTTTTGAAAAAGGATATATCCTCAATTATAAGTTTGAGGATACAGAGGATAATCCTCAAGGTATGATCAAGATTGCATTAAAGTATGATCCTCAAACAAAGGCTAATGCAATCAAGAATTTGACGAGAATTTCACGCCCTGGTATGCGTAAATATACTGGTTATCGTGATATGCCGAGAGTAATTAATGGACTTGGTATAGCAATTGTATCTACGTCCAAAGGTGTTATGACAGATAAGGAGGCTTCACAAGAGAAGATCGGTGGTGAAGTATTGTGCTTTGTCTATTAATAGAAGAATACTATGTCTCGAATAGGAAAATTGCCAATTAACATTCCTGCAGGAGTAAACGTTACTCTAAAGGATAATGTAGTGACTGTTAAAGGTCCGAAGGGTGAACTCTCACAGACAGTACATCCTTCTATTAATGTCGTTATTGACGCTAATGTCATTACTTTCACTATCGATCAAGAAAACGACTCTGTTTCTACAAAGCAGAAGCAAGCTTTCCATGGCTTGTATCGTTCTTTGATTAACAACATGGTTGTTGGTGTAAGTGAAGGCTACAAGAAAGAATTAGAGTTAGTCGGCGTAGGTTATCGCGTTTCAAATCAAGGAAACCTGATGGAGTTTTCTTTAGGTTATACGCACAGCATCTTCCTTCAACTTCCGAGCGAAGTGAAAGTAGAAACAAAGACAGAACGTAACAAGAATCCGTATATTTGCCTCGAATCTTGCGACAAGCAATTGTTAGGACAAGTATGTGCAAAGATTCGTTCGTTCCGTATGCCAGAGCCTTATAAGGGTAAAGGTATATTGTTCGTTGGTGAGCAGATTCGTCGTAAGAGTGGCAAGGCTGCAGGTGCGAAGTAATTTTAAAATGCAAGTATTATGACAACGAAGAAAGAACTACGTCGTATTAAGATAAAATACCGTGTACGCAAACGTGTTTCCGGAACTGCTGAGCGCCCTCGTCTGACGGTGTTCAGAAGTAACAAACAGATTTATGCCCAGATTATCAATGATGATACAGCGCGCACTTTGGTAAGCGCTTCATCATTGGGTTTAGATAAGATGCCTAAGTTGGAACAAGCTTCTAAGGTCGGAGAACTCGTAGCACAAAAGGCTATTGCCGCAGGAATTAGTGAGGTTGTTTTCGACCGTAACGGCTATCTTTATCATGGTCGTGTTAAGAATGTGGCTGATGGTGCTCGTAATGGTGGACTTAAATTTTAATGGTTATGGCAAACAGAGTTATTGTAAATAGTGAAGATTTAAAAGATAGACTGGTTGCTATCAATCGTACTACCAAGGTAACTAAAGGTGGTCGTACATTTACTTTTGCTGCAATTGTCGTTGTAGGTGATGGTAAAGGTGTAATTGGTCATGGCCTTGGTAAAGCTGGTGAAGTCACTACAGCCATTGCAAAAGGCATTGAGGGCTGCAAAAAGAACCTCGTAAAAGGTTCCTGTATTGAAAGGAACTGTCCCTCATGGAATGAATGCTCGTTTTGGCGGTGCTGAGGTAACGATTCTTCCTGCTTCTGAGGGTACCGGTGTTGTTGCCGGTGGTGCAATGCGTGCCGTACTTGATAGCGTAGGTGTAAAGGACGTCTTAGCAAAGTCTAAAGGTTCTTCTAACCCTCACAATTTAGTGAAAGCTACAATTGAGGCTCTTAAGGGTATGCGTGATGCTCATACGGTAGCGCATGAGCGTGGTATTTCAATAGATAAAGTTTTCAGAGGTTAAGAGATATGGCAACGATTAAAATCAAACAGATTAAGAGCCGTATAGGAGCTCCTATCGACCAAAAGCGCACGCTTGATTCTTTAGGCCTTCATAAGATTTCAAATACGGTTGAAGTTGAGGACAATCCTTGTATCCGCGGGATGATTCGCAAAAGTACAACATCTTGTGACGATAGTTGATTAACCTCAAATAAAAAGCTTAAGTTATGAAATTACATACATTAAAACCCGCTGTTGCTTCAACACATTCTCGGAAACGCATAGGTCGTGGTCCCGGCTCTGGTTTAGGAGGCACTTCTACGCGTGGTCATAAAGGTGCAAAGTCACGTTCTGGTTATTCCAAGAAAATTGGTTTTGAAGGTGGCCAGATGCCGTTACAGCGTCGTTTGCCGAAGTTTGGCTTCAAAAATATCAACAGAGTCGAGTATCGTGTTGTTAATTTAGGTACTCTTCAAGAATTGGCTGAGAAGTTGTCTTTGCAAAAAGATAGGACGAGAGGAGTTGATCTCAGCACGCCTGCTTTCTGCTAAAGATCTTGTAAAAATTCTTGGCAGTGGCGAGCTTAATATTAAGCTGGACGTAGAAGCGAATGCATTCTCTAAGAGAGCAGAAGCTGCAATTCTATCTGCTGGAGGAACGGCGACAAAAAAATCTAGTTATGAAAAAAAGTAATCGAGACACTAAAGAATATTTGGAGGATTGAAGATCTTCGCCAGCGTTTACTTATCACGCTTCTCTTTGTCGCGATTTACCGGTTTTGGATCTTTTGTTGTTTTTACCCGGCATCGATCCTGCTCGCCTCAATCAGTTGCAGGCACAGACCAGTGAAGGTTTGATGTCACTATTAAACATGTTCTCTGGTGGAGCATTCTCTCACGCATCTGTCTTTGCGTTAGGTATTATGCCTTATATCTCTGCTTCAATTGTTATACAGTTGTTAGCAGTAGCAGTGCCTTACTTCCAAAAGATGCAGAAAGAGGGGGAAAGCGGTGTGCGTAAGTTGAATCAATACACACGCTGGTTGACTGTTGCAATCCTTCTATTCCAGGCTCCCATGTACATGATTAACCTTAGCGCCCAAGTAGGTGGTGAAGGTGGAGCTTTTACTGTAGGACAAGGGCTTGGATTCATGCTGACTTCTACCCTTATTCTCTCAGCCGGAAGTATGTTTATTTTGTGGTTGGGCGAACGTATCACAGATAAAGGTGTTGGTAATGGTGTTTCCTTGATCATTATGATTGGTATCATTGCTCGTTTCCCGAGTGCTTTGATGGAGGAATTTACCAGTGCTCTATCTGGAGCTGAAGGTGGCGGCTTGATTAAGTTGCTGTTTGAGATTATTGCACTCCTTTTCGTTATGGCTCTCTCCATTATTTTGGTAAAAGCCACTCGTAAAGTGCCTGTACAATATGCAAAGCGTATAGAAGGTAATCGCCAATTTGGCGGAGCTCGTCAGTATATCCCGCTTAAACTTTTCGCTGCGAATGTAATGCCTATTATTTTTTTGCGCAAGCGATTATGTTTATTCCGGCTAGTGTGCTGAATGCTTTCTCCAAAAACCGGTGGAAATGGCTTAGGACATCTTTTGTCTGATCAGTTCAGTCTCCCCTATAATGTCATCTATGTGGTACTTATCGTGATGTTTACGTATTTCTATACAGCTATTACGATGAACCCGCAACAGATGGCAGAGGATATGAAACGCAACAGCGGATTCATTCCTGGTGTAAAACCAGGACGCCCCACTGGTGATTATATTGACCGCGTGATGACGAGAATCACATTTCCTGGTTCTCTCTTCATCGCCTTGATTGCTGTATTACCGTCATTTGCTGTCTTGATTGGTGTTAAGCAAGGCTTTGCCCAATTCTTTGGCGGAACATCTCTGTTGATTCTTGTTGGAGTTGTTATTGATACACTCCAGCAGATCGAGAGCTATATGTTGGTTAGACATTATGATGGTCTTTTGAGTGCAGGTCATACTAGATCTAATTCAGGAGGTAATCTATAAGTCTTGTTCTCAGCGGATGATTTATCTTAAAACCGAAGACGAAATTGAGCTTATGCGCAAGGCAAATCGCCTTGTCGCATCTGCTCTTTCAGAAGTAGCGAAACATGTTAAGCCCGGCGCAACAACTAATCAGTTAGATGCCGTAGCAGAGCAGTATATTTGCGATAACGGTGGAGTTCCTACTTTCAAAGGCGTTCCCAACCCTTATGGGCCATCTTTCCCTGCATCTATTTGCACGTCGGTCAATGATGTCATAGTGCATGGCGTTCCAAATGATGAACCTCTACGTGATGGTGATATTGTTTCTGTAGATTGTGGCGCTCTACTCGAAGGTTTCAATGGAGATTCTTGCTATACATTTCGCGTAGGTGAAGTTTCTTCAGAGGTAGATGAACTACTCCGTGTGACGAAAGAGAGTCTTTATAAAGCTATTATGGCTGCTTTGCCAGGAAAGCGAATTGGTGATATTGGTTATGCAGTGCAATCTCACGTCCAACCTTATGGTTATGGTGTCGTGCGCGAGTTTGTCGGTCACGGAATCGGACGCGAGATGCATGAAGAGCCAATGGTCCCCTAATTATGGTAAACCTGGAACCGGAAAACAACTAAAGAATGGTCTCTGTATTGCCATAGAACCTATGATTACTATGGGCACAAGAGAGTTCTTTATGCTTCCCGATCGTTGGGGAGTCAAAACCCGCGACGGAAAGCCAGCAGCCCATTTTGAGCATACAATTGCACTCCATAATGGAAAGCCTGAGATTCTTTCGTCATTTACAGAAATAGAATCTATAGAAAGTCAGAACAGATAAGTTACAATATGTCTAAGCAGTTAGCAATCGAACAAGACGGCACAATTGTAGAAGCTTTAAGCAATGCAATGTTTCGGGTAGAGTTAGAAAAATGGGCATAGAGATTACCGCTCATATTTCCGGAAAGATGCGTATGCACTATATCAAAATTCTCCCCGGCGACAAGGTTAAGGTTGAAATGAGTCCTTATGATCTTACTAAGGGCAGAATCGTATTTAGATACAAATAAAAAGAAACAAGATATGAAGACAAGAGCATCCTTGAAAAAGCGTACTCCTGATTGCAAGATCGTTCGGCGCAAAGGCCGTCTCTTTGTGATCAACAAGAAGAACCCTAAGTTTAAAATGCGTCAGGGTTAATCCATTTATCGCAAATAATTAAATTACTATATGGCAATAAGAATTGTTGGTGTCGATCTTCCTCAGAATAAGCGAGGAGAGATTGCCTTGACCTACATCTACGGTATAGGTCGTAGTAGCTCCGCAAAAATCTTGGACAAAGCCGGAGTTGACAGAGGAATCAAAGTATCCGACTGGACGGATGACCAGGCAGGTAAGATTCGTGAGATTATCTCCAATGAATATAAAGTTGAAGGTGACTTGCGTGGTGAAATCCAGATGAACATTAAGCGCCTGATGGATATCGGTTGCTACCGTGGTATCCGTCATCGCTTAGGCCTCCCTGTTCGTGGTCAAAGCACGAAGAATAATGCACGTACTCGCAAGGGTCGCAAGAAGACTGTTGCAAATAAGAAAAAGGCTACTAAATAATAGATAAGTTATGGCAAAGAAAACAGTCGCAACTAAGAAAAGAGTAGTGAAGGTAGATGCCAATGGCCAGCTTCACGTACACAGCTCTTTCAACAACATAATTGTATCCCTTTACGAACTCTGAAGGACAAATAATCTCTTGGTCTTCAGCAGGTAAGATGGGTTTCCGCGGTTCTAAGAAGAACACCCTTACGCAGCACAGATGGCTGCCCAGGATTGCGCTAAGACCGCGTTCGATTTAGGCCTTCGTAAAGTAAAGGCATACGTCAAGGGTCCCGGCAATGGTCGTGAGTCAGCTATTCGTGCTGTGCATGGTGCCGGTATTGAAGTAACCGAGATCATCGACGTTACTCCGTTACCTCACAATGGTTGTCGTCCTCCAAAGAGAAGAAGAGTATAATAATCTTTAAGCTGCACAATTTTAAGAGAATCAACTTACGTACATTCTTATTTTTGTTAAGCTCTCTTCGTGTGTAGCATACTCTTAAACTTATCAATTAGATAAAACATACGATTTATGGCAAGATATATTGGACCAAAGTCTCGTATTGCCCGTCGTTTCGGCGAGGCCATCTTTGGAGCAGATAAAGTACTCTCACGTCGCAATTTTCCTCCCGGACAGCATGGCAATGGCCGTCGTCGAAAGACGTCCGAGTATGGTGTGATGTTGGCTGAGAAGCAAAAAGCAAAGTACACTTACGGAGTGCTAGAAAAGCAATTCCGCAATATGTTTGAGAAAGCATCTGCGTCTAATGGCATTACTGGTGAAATTCTTTTACAGAACCTCGAATGTCGTTTGGACAATGTAGTATACCGTTTAGGTATTGCTCCTACTCGTGCTGCAGCACGCCAATTGGTTAACCACCGCCACATTACCGTTGATGGTAAAGTAACCGGCATCGCTTCTTATAGCGTGAAACCCGGTCAGATTGTGGCTGTTCGCGAGAAGTCTAAGTCGCTCGAAGTGATTGCAGATTCACTCGCTGGTTTCAACCACAGCAAGTATCCTTGGATGGAGTGGGACGAAAGTGCTAAGGCAGGCAAGTTGTTGCACAAGCCTGAGCGTGCAGATATCCCGGAGAACATCAAGGAACAGCTGATTGTCGAGTTGTACTCTAAGAACTAAGTAAAGGAAACGGAGGTAGCGAGTGCAGAACTGACCTTTATCCTTTCTGCATCCTACCTTACGAGTCCATCAATTTTTCAAAATTTACATCTCATGGCGATATTAGCATTTCAAAAACCTGATAAAGTGATAATGTTGGAAAACGACGACAAGTTCGGAAAGTTTGAGTTCCGTCCCCTGGAGTCTGGTTTCGGCGTCACGATTGAAATGCCTTACGTCGCATCCTGCTCTCCTCCCTTGAAGGCTTTGCCATCAATACAATAAAGATAGCCGGCGTCGAACACGAGTTCGCCTCTATCCCCGGAGTGCGCGAGGACGTAACCAACATTATTCTCAATCTGAAGCAGGTACGCTTCAAGCACATAGTCGAGGAGCTTGAGAATGAAAAAGTCAGCTTGACCATCTCCAACGCCACCGAATTTAGAGCCGGTGACATTGGCAAGCATCTCAGTGGATTTGAAGTGTTAAATCCGGAATTGGTGATTGCTCACCTTGATTCCAAAGCCACGATTTCGATAGAGCTTACCATCAACAAGGGTCGCGGTTATGTTCCTGCAGAGGAAAATCGCGATGCTTGTTCTGAGGTTACGCAAATCCCTATCGATTCTATTTACACCCCGATTCGTAACGTAAAATACGTTGTTGAGCCATTCCGCGTAGAGCAGAAGACCGACTACGATAAGCTCGTACTTGAAGTTACGACGGACGGTTCCATACAACCGAAGGACGCTTTGAAAGAAGCAGCCAAGATTTTTAATCTACCATTTCATGCTCTTCTCCGATGAGAAGATCACGATGGAAGATACAGCGCAAAGAAGACAACGAAGAGTTCGATGAGGAAGTACTTCATATGCGACAGGTACTGAAACAGAAGCTTTCTGATATGAACCTTTCAGTTCGTGCGTTGAATTGTCTTAAGGCTGCTGACGTCGAGACATTGGGCGATTTGGTACAGTTCAATAAGAACGACCTGCTCAAGTTCCGCAACTTTGGTAAGAAATCGCTCACAGAGCTTGATGATTTGCTCGCGGGTCTGAATCTACAGTTTGGAACTGATATTTCAAAAATACAAATTGGATCGCGAATAAAGCGCGTGTTCGGTAGCAGAGCCTATTTAGCTCAAAAGAATGCGCAAAAAGCATCCACAAACAATTTAAAACAAAATGAGACACAATAAAAAATTCAACCATCTGAGTCGTACTGCATCCCACAGAGCGTTGATGCTGGCTAACATGTCAGTTTCTCTGATCATGCACAAAAGAATCACTACGACTCTCGCTAAAAGCAAAGGCGCTCAAGAAGTATGTTGAGCCTCTGATTACCCGTAGTAAAGAGGATACGACAAACTCTCGCCGTGTCGTGTTCAGCTATCTGCGCGATAAGTATGCTGTAACGGAGTTGTTTAAGAACATTTCCGAGAAAGTAGCAGATCGCCCGGGTGGTTACACACGTATTATCAAGACCGGTTTCCGTCAGAGCGATGGTACCGACATGTGCTTTATAGAATTGGTTGATTACGATGAGAACATGGCTAAGACCAAGAAGAAGGCCACTCGCACTCGTCGTTCAAAGAAAGCAGCTCCTGCAGCAGAACAAGCAGCTGCGGAAGCTTCTGCAACTGAAGCTCCCGCAGAAGAAGCCGCTCAAGCAGAAAAGTAAAACCAACAACTTATTGCAAATCCCCGCTATCGTGAGATAGTGGGGATTTTTTGTTTATATCCTTTGAAGTTTATTTTGTCTCTGATATAGCTTCGTCTGCTTTTAATCCCATTTCGAGCGTCGGGAAATAAGTATGTGTGCCTTTTGTTATAATGTTTCATCCACAAGTAGCCCCGTCGGGGTTAGTCTTTTTGGTAGGGTAGGGTTGAGGTTTTGCCTCAACCCCTGCATCAGTAAATAGTACTAATGACAACCCTTTAGGGATTGGTCTCTCATAACGTCCTTATTATTGTTCGTGGGGAAATTGAAAGACCGACCCTAAGGGGTTGCACGATGAAGTGAGGTCTTAAAACAGGGTTAATGCGAGCAGCGCTTTAACCCCTGCTCTGCTAAAGAATAGCCAACCCTAAGGGGTTGTTTTTTTCGCAGTGGGCTTTTTGACTTGTTTGTTATTCTCCAAAGCATGCTCTGCCAAAAGGCCAATCCTACGAGGCTGTTTTTTTGCGGCGGTTGTAGCCTGTGTTGTTGTTTCGCCCCAATGCCCTGCCCAGCCGAAAGATTTTTGTCTCAAGATATTTCGTTGTTGGTGAGCGTTAGTCGTAGCAATACGGTCAAAGTTGGCCTAAGTCTGTTTTTTAGTTGTGGAAGAAATAACGCGATCACGTTCATCGCTTACAATGCAAGCGTGCGAGATCATCTAATAAAAAGATGTGTCGAGTAGGCTACTAAGCCCCCCAACCATAGCCTTGCACAGCCATATCTACAAAGTGGTTCAGGAGCAGCTGCGTCTTGTCGGCAAAAAACCTCCCTGCCATAACATTGAGGCAGGTCGCTATCAAGCGATTTCTGTATAAGCGCTGATACGATCATTTTCGGCTGTGCATCCTTATACCAATCCACCATCATCAACTTATCTCTCTTTTCCATCAATCTATTGTACAGGTTCTTAGAAGCAAGGATTACTTTCTCTTCCTCCGCCTTCGTTAGTTTTCGGTCTTTGACAAGTAAGTCATAAATTTCCAATTCTTCTTCGCTCAAGTCCATTTCCGTCGCGCGTCCTTGTTCCTTCTTGAGGTCTTCCACCAGTTGTAGCAACTTCTCATAATAGTCCTCGTTCTCACTTCCGCCCGCATTATAACTATCGATGATGTTTTTGTAGCGTTGAGAGAAAGGAAGTCTCGTGCAGTTCTTGTTGATCAGTTGCTCCAAAGTTTCGTCTATAAAGGCGCGCAGGTTGTCAATCTCCAGCGCCTTATACGGCGCAGTTTGAATATGCTTTCGCAGATTATCCACGTCAAGTTTGCTCAAGTCAATGACCTTACCTTTATGTATCGCATATTGAGTCTGTTGATCAGTCACCTTTGCTTTTACGCTATCGTCCAGCGTATAGGCCATCTTTTCCTTTGCCCGTCTCAACTTCTCATCATCAATCCTGTTGCAGAACAAGCCGTGGAGATATTCCAACGACGAAAATTTCTCATTGTGCCATCCGCGCTCAAAGATTTCCGGTTTAGCTGCCTCATAGAGATTCATCAGCAGATTACTCATCACCTTAAATCGTTCTTTTCGCCCGTCCTTTTCAAGGATTTTATCGTATGCTCGACGCAATAGTTCCAGTTTATCCAGCGTATCCTCTCCATGCATGATTTGTTCCAAGTGAATATTCAACTCTTGCAAGAATAGATCACATTCCATAATACAGCTGTCAATGTTTCCTATCAAGACGTCTATGTCCTTGGCCGGATATTCAGTTCCCTCATTGCCGCCCGAGGCATAGTCCGCCAGCGCCTGCTGCATATATTTAAACACATTTATATAGTCCACGACTACGCCACACGTCTTACCGGGAAACACCCTGTTGGCGCGCGCAATGGCCTGCATCAGTGTATGCCCCTTCATCGGCTTGTCCAGATAGAGCGTAGAAAGCGACGGCACATCAAAGCCCGTGAGCCACATCGCGCAGACAAAAACTAAGCAGAGCGGATCGTCTTTATCCTTAAACCGATCCTCAATATCCTTACCTTCCGGAGAGATTTCGTTGATTTTCTTGCGGTGAAAGCTAATGTCTAATCCCAGTGCGTTAAACTTTTCTACTTCCTCTGCATCCTCACTGATCACAACCGCCATTTCCGCTCGGTTCATATAATCCAAGCGAGCCGTCAGCTCATTACGTTCTTCCTCGCTCTTAGCCGCATTGCGTTCCTTGATAAGCGCCTTCTTTTCTTCGGCCCAGTAGCGTTGCACTTTGTCGTACATCTTTACTGCGGTGAATTTGTCTACACTTACCACCATGCCTTTTCCAAGGAAGCCGCGTCTTGGAAAGTGGTGTGCAATGTCTTGTGCGATGCGGTCCAAGCGTTCATCGCGCTTGATCACTTCTAAGATTCTTGAGGAAGCGTTTTTCCAGCAGTTCCTTTTCCCTATCGTTGAGATTCTCTTCTTCTACAATCTTATCTATATCAGCATCCAACCAGTTGTTTTCAAGGCCGACCTCCGGCACTCGCCGACTGTAGAACAAAGGCACGGTGCTGCCGTCGTCGATGGCTTGTGCAAAGTTATACTCCGATACATAGTCGCCAAACCATTGATTGGTCAGGCGCTTAGTGCCCAGCAAGGGTGTGCCCGTAAAAGCTATGTAGTTGGCATTGGGCAGCCCCGTATGCATATTCTCTGCCAACTGTTTGTATTGCGTTCGGTGCGCCTCGTCTACCAAAACAAAAAAATGTCCCTTACGATCAGAGAGGAGCGGGTATTTCTTCGTCTTGTCATACTGAAACTTATGGATCAGCGTGAATACCATCGGCTTGTTGCCGCTCAGAAACTCCCGCAGCTGAACGGCGTTCTTGGGTTGACTCTCCTCTTTATTGCCGATGACCTCCGTGCGCACAAACGTTTTTGTGTATCTGCGTATCGAGGTCGTCGCGGTCCGTAATGATCAGAAAAAGTAAAGTTGCCGTGCAACTTGCGCCTCACCTTTCTTACAAACATCACCATCGAATAGCTCTTGCCCGAGCCTTGCGTATGCCAGAACACGCCCAACTTACCTTTCAGCTCTTCTCTGCGCTCTACGCTCCGCATCAAGTTGTTTACGCCTAAGTACTGATGGTTCTTGGCGATAATTTTGGTGCGTTTATTATCGAAGAAGATAAAGTTTTCGATGTAGTCAAGCAAGCGTTCTTTGCGGAGAAGACCATCGATGAGGTTCGTTATCGAAAGTCCGTATTTAGCTATATGGTCTCTATCCGGCTGCTCTTGCTCATCATTTACTCGCAGCCATTCAAAGAAGAACGCATAGCCCGCATTCCACGCCCCCAGTTTGGTTTGCATACCATTGGAGAGTACGCAAATCTGATTGAAAGCAAAGATATTAGGAATGTCCTTGCGATAGCTCACAAGGTTTTTGTTGTACGATTCCTCCACCTTCACCGTGGAGTTTTTCAGTTCGATAAACACCAGCGGCAACCCATTCACAAACAAAAGCACGTCGGGGCGGCGGTAGCGGAAGCGTCCTTTTATCCACATCTGATTCACGCAGTGGAAGTCGTTGTTGTCCGCGTTGTCGAAGTCGATCAGCTTAACGATGTCGAAGTCGTCCTTGCCGTTCTTCTTCACCTTCACGTTTATCCCATTGCGCAGCTGGTTGTAGAGTTTATAGTTGGTGTCCACCATATCCGTGGCGGTGTAACCCTTACTGAAGTCGCGCACAATGTTTTGCAGAATCTCCTCGTCAATCTGTGGATTGATACGCTTCAAAAGCCTCAAACATATTTTTGGGCAGAATGCATTCCGAGGCGTTCTTTCGCCCCGTTGTGCTCACCTCGTCTTGTGCCGCCACGCTTGGGTTGCATGCTATGCGTTTCCATCCATATTCCGGTTGCGAGAGTCGGTTGCAGATGGTTTGCTCTATGTCGTCTTCGCTGATAAACGATTTCATAATGCTTGCGTCTGTTTAGGGTTTCACTTCAAGTTTGCCACTCATTAAGCGCGGAAGGAGTAGGTCACGCTGGCGAGTGAGGTGGGTGTTTTTGAATATATAAAAGGTCTATCTCTCGATCAAGATTACTTATCTTTTTATTAAAAAGCATCGAAAGACTTTTTCAGGAACAACAAGTTTTTAAATTGAGTAATTCTTTTTGTTATTGATGCAAATATAGCTCCATTTCCAACAATATCTTCTTTGAAGAATTTTGCCTTTAACGTATAAAATAGTAAAGACTGCATAGCATTCTTATGATTTATTGCAGCTATGCCTCTGCCAATAACAATCCTATTACGTGTATAATTGAGACGTCCTACAGGTGCCCTAACGCTAAATAGAATACTCATCGGTTCCGCAATCTGTGAATACGAGGTTGAATAAGTACTGTCTAAAGCAAAGCGTTCACTAAAAGAACCTACCCCTTGATGAAATGGTAATCCTCTTTTCTCATCATTATAATACTCTGATTTAGGACTTGATCCCATACAAATATCTGCTATATCGTCAAGTTTCTCTTTTTCCCACCCTTTCGGCAATCCATTTGCAATTTCCACTTTTTCGTGTCCTGGGAATCTGAATCGTACGAACCACTCTTTGTAAAGGTTCTCTGCCATCTGCTCTAACAAACGGATACGACGAGTGTTGTTCTCGATAAGGCGGTCGTAGGCGGAGAGGATAGAGGCTATCTTCTGTTGGATGGGGAGAGAGGGGAAATCCCATTTGATACTCATTATAGCAGACGGACTAACATTCACTTGATTAGCTGCTCCATATGCTCTACTAACAATTGATTCTTTCATTGCTTTTGTAAGTAGAGCATAAAAAATATAATCTGTAGAAGCATTTTCTTTAGCAAAGATTTTTTTCCTGCTCTTTGGTTAAGGAGATATGTTTGCTTATCGTAATTACGACAGACTCTTCCAACCATTGAATTTGGCTGATTGATATGACTTCCTGTTAATGAGATTAAAACATCACCATATTTTATGTGATATTTTTCACCAATAGTGAGGAATTCAAGATCAACATATTGCATATTCTCAAAGATGACATTTCGTCCATTACTTATATTACCGATCTTGATTATAGGAATATCAGCACTATCCTTTAAGTCGGAAGACTTAAAAGCATATCCAGAAATAACATTATAATATTTCCCAATTCTCTCTTTCATATTCTTCTACTCCCCCAACAACTCCTTTAAATTCTTCTCAATCTCACTCTCCAAGTCCTTTGCTTTCAGCGGATAGCTTAGCAAACTCCGAGTTTAGCGACAGCATTTCGGTACGGAATTGCTCTTCGGTCATTCCGTCGTCTTCAATCACTACGCCTACGTAGCGTCCGGCATTCAAGCTGTAATCGTTGTCGACGATGCCGTCTTCGCCATCGAGTTTGGCCACTTTGCAGAGACCCACCACGTCTTGATACTTGCCCTCCGGCCACCGCTCCAAGAGCCAGTCGGCCTCGCTCTGTTTGCCCGCTGCTTTGTGTTCTTCTACCAAAGCCCAAAAAGCATCGCTGTCGCCCTCGTAAAGGTGAGAGATGATGCCGAGATTCTTCACTTGCTCGTCAGAAAACTTGCGGTGCGCACGGTCCACCTGCGTAAAAATGTTGCGCGCATCGATAAAGAGAATCTCATCCTTGCGGGGGCGCTGCTTGTTGAAGAACCACAGCGTGGCGGGGAGCGTCACGGTGGAGAACATATTGCCGGGGAGTGTCACCATCTGACTGATGATGCCGTCCTCAATCATCTTTTGCGTATCTCCAGTTCGCTGCCGCCCGCATCGCTGGCGGAGTTGGCCATCACGAGCGCCGCCCCTGCCGTTGGCGTTGAGCGCCGTGGCAAAATAGCCTATCCATAGATAGTTGGCGTTGGGAACCGTCTCTTTCTTGTCGCCAGCTTTCTTTTTAGATTTCGTTTTTGTTGCGCGGCACGCCATAGGTGTTGAAGCGCGCATCGTCGATGACCTTGTCCGTAACCACCTCGTCCACATTGAACGGCGGGTTTGCCATCACATAGTCAAACTGCCCGAATGCATCGTAAGGGTCGCTATAGAAAGAGTTGGCTTCCGTGATCTCGCCGCGCACGTTGTTGAGCAGCAGGTTCATCTTGGCCAGTTTCACCGTGTCCGGCTCTTTTCTCCACACCATAGCAGCGGAAGTGCATCAGCTGCTCGTTGGTGGCGTTGTGGCGGTGCATATAGCGCGCAGCCTGCACGAACATACCGCCCGAACCGCAGGCGGGATCGAGAAACTTCTTGTCGCCCGTCGTCGGTTGGAGCACTTCCACCATATACTGCACTACGCTGGCCGGCGTATAGAAAGCTCCGCCGCCCTGTCCTTCCGCGAGGGCAAAATTGCCAAGGAAGTATTCGTAGATCTGCCCGAAGATGTCGGTTTCGATGTTTTCCGGAATATCTTTGAACACCCGCACAATGCGGCTCAGCAGTTCAGGCTCTTCATCCGGCACTAATTGGCCGTAGACCTCTTTGGGTAGGACGCCCTCCAAGCGGGGGTTTTTCTTGCTCAATGGCTTCCATCGCCGCTTTCACGAGCAAGGCTTTGTTGGAATCATCCGGCGCATCGTTGAGTGCATCAAAGTAAGCGCACTCAGGCAAGAAGAAGCCGCACTTCTCTATAGCTATTTCCTTGTAACTGCGCTCGATGCGCGATCCCTTGTGCTGGTTATATTCCGCATCGATGGCTTTTTTGTGTTGCTTGAAAAGCACATCGGCATAGCGCAAGAAGATAAGGCCCAAAATGGGCTGGCTATACTTGTTGGCTGCAAGGTGTGCGCCCGCACGAAGCATATCAGCCGAATGCCAAAGACGGTTTTCGAGTTCCTTGAGTTCTATATCTGTCATCAATGAAGTCTTTTTCAATATGTTTTAATCAGTGCGATACCCCCGCAAGACCGCTCGTGCTTTTTCGCCCCACCTGAAGCCGCTTTTTGCTACGCAGGCGGATGGGGAGCGGGGGGCTGTGTGCCCTTCTTGGTTTTTTTCTGCAGCTTGCAAGGGTTGCCGACTATCGGCGCTCGGCCTTACTGACCGAAAGGACGTAAAGATGAGTCAAAGATATAAAAATAAGGAGAATTAACTCTTTCGTTTTGCGAACAAAGTAGCGGAAATGTTTAGATTCCTACCTGTTTGGCTCATTTTTCGCGCGTGCTGGAGTTGTGCGCAAGGTTAAGAAAGACTGAAAAAGGACCGCGGGTTTGCCGCAATAGGTAGTTTTTTTGTGATCGCATTCGGCTGGGTCGGACAAATCTCTTTTATCCGCATTTTGCGTTCGTCCGTAGTAGTGAAAAAAAGCAGCTTTGGGGAGTGTAAAAACTTTCTTAGGTGATCGTGAAAATTGTCTTAGGTGATCGGAAAAACTTTCTCCTATGATCGTAAAAATTCTCTTATAAGACAATTTTTCGACGCTTATAGGAAAAGTTTTGCGGCGCTCTATTGTGCTGATAATCAGTATCTGTTTTGGCCGATTTTCGGGGTGTTTTTGTCCGGCGTGTGGCGTTCGCCTACGTTTTTGCTTTGGGCGCGTTGGAAATGGTGGGGGGAGGTAGTGGTGTGGCAGTAGGTGTGAGTTGTGGTTTGATGTAGAAGAAAGATATAACACCACTTCTTGCGGTATATTTCAAAGGTTTTGTGGCCATTTCCTTGCCATAGTCGTGAGAATATTCGATATTTGCATTGTCCTTTCACCGGTGTTAAGGAGCGGAAAACCTTGGTAGTTAAGGGTCCTTGATCGTATGGAAGTGCTGAGCTAAACCGGAGAAAGGGAAAACTACCGCTTTTTTATTTTTCTTCTTCCTATTTCCTTTTTACTTGAAGTTGCGTTTATAATGCGTCATTGTGCGTCAGTGCGGCCTCGGATTATTGGGGTTAATGATAACTTCCTAGGGTTGGTATTTAAAATGTCCTTGTTCATCTACGCGGGAAACTTGAAAGGCCAACCCTAAGGGGTTGCACTGCGGAGTGGGCTATTAAACTGAGTTAAAGCGTTACTCGCTTTAACCCTGCTCTGCCAAAAGACGAAGCCTAAGGGCTTGCTTTTTTGCGGCGCACTATTGGCTTGTGTTGTCGCTTCGCTCTAATGCCTGTTTATCAAAAGGTAAAATCAAAGGGCTTATAGGTGGTGGGAGTGAGTTGTAGCGTAGTCGTTGTGTGGGTGATATTGATTATATCAAGTTCTCTGCCGGTTCTGGGGCGTTGTGGGCTGTGCGTTGTGTGTGGAACTATAAAAATAGTTGGTATATTCCTCCAAACTAAGGAGAAATATGCCGATTTATTAAAGGGAAGTTTTTTTCTTTCGAGGCGAATGTGGTGTTTGAAGAGAGACACGCGAAAAAAATGCTCTTCTTCGTCTCTTGGCGTGGACGCGAACGGAAGGTGGGAGAGCATCGTGCTTCATCATTCCTTCTCCTTTATATTATCGTTTCCCTATTTTCCTTCGCGCGTCTGTTCCGGCGGCTTTTGGCTTCCTGCGCTCGGCTCTTTTTTACTGCACATACTTCCACGCTTTTACGGCGAGCAGTTTGTCGTTGTCCGAGCGGCCTACGTATCTGTACTCGCCCTTTTGGGGGTCGAAACTTATCGGCTGGGGCAAGTAGTTTGTAGGACTGTCTGTGTCGATTTGGGGTGCTCCTACCATTTCCCACCAATTGTCGAGGAATGATGTCTCGTAGATTTTGTAGTGTCCCGTCTCTGTGTCTTTTGACAAAATGGGCTACGACGCTGCATTCTTCGCCGTCTTTGCTCCTCACTCTGAGGTATTCCCAATAGAGGGTGAACTCGGGGTTGAGTTCCCTAAACTGGTCTTCTTCCATTTCCGACCCACATAAGAAATAGGCCGAGTTTACGGGGCGTAGAGGGCTACAAGCTTCAGGTAGGTCTTGCCGTCTTGGTCGCTCTCCAAACATACGTTCAGGTTTCGTTGCTCGAACAGCGGCTTAGGGAGTCTTGTGGGTATGATCTGTGTTGCGTTGCACATTAAGGTGAATGGTATGAATATGATTGCTCGTATCATTATTTCTGTTTGTTACTTCATCCTTTGAGCTTGTTGCCCACCGTTGCTTTTTGCTCTCCATTGCATTTGCTCCGACACGACTCGGCTCGGCTAAATGACCACTATCGGGCGGATGGCGTAGGGCGATATTCGTTGTTGAGCTTTATCAGATGTGCTAAATACTCTTGCGCTCCTCTTTTAGTAGTGCCCATTAAGTTTTCTTTCTCTTCTTGGGCTTTGGTTCGGGTAGTTCTTTGCAAGTGGATCGCACGAGAGCAGCTATGTATTCGTGATCATCGAGTTCTTCGATATAAAAATAGTTTTTTTAGCGCCTTTGTATGGCGGTTGGAGCTGCTCCGTGCGGAGCAGTTTTTCGCCCAGCTTCCGTTGGTTTTATGTAGAAACGATTGTCGCAAATGAGGCCGAAAAATCTTGTTGTCGCAATAAATACCATAGTCGCCAAACATTTTCTTTGTGATTATTTCTCCGGCATCAGCACATTGGTCGGCAACGTACTGTACAAAATCAGGATTAGAAGCCATTATTGATCAGTTTTTAATTGTTAACGTATTTGCTTTCGTTTATTTGTTTTCTCCTCAAAGATTATCGAGTAGTCATACTTTGAATGAACGAGGATTCTTTCAGAATTGTCGAGCCATACATAGCCTTATACTTTTGTGGTAATGAGTCCTTGGCTGTCCTTGCCCAATCGTTCAGTGAAACATTAAACCGCGCGCTATAGAAGTCTGCCCCGGCCTATGTTGAAGTTGTCAGAGAAACTGTTGCCTTCGTATGGACTTTCAACAATCCAATTGTCCCGCTTGGCATAGATTTCCTCCGTTTTCCAATCTTGGTAAGTGTATCTGGTTGTTTTCATCTTACCGGTCTTGGAATCTTTCACTTTGACTTCTTTGCCTCAAAGATATAAAAAAAGCGAAGACGTCGCCACCTTTACCGGTAAAAAAATAGATTTTGCTGAAGATGATAAGGTCGGACAGACAAGACAACTAATATTGCCACTCCTGAATCCTTGCTTGTTATGTTTCCGTGGCTTCTCCTCTTATAAGTGGTGCGCATATTGAAGAAGGCACAAACCTAGTCTTTGCGCATCAAATGTTTTCGTTGTGAGGCAGATAACTTCTCAATAGCATAGCGCAACATGGTTCGGGGCATCACCAAACGATGGTTTTCCACAAAATCAATCAATCTTTTTTTCATCGCGTTTGCCTGCTTCGCGCAACATCCAGCCAATAGCCTTATGCATTAAGTCGTGCTTATGGCCCATCATTTTTTCGGCCAAGGCAAACGTGTCGTCTAATTGTCCCTGCCTAATAAAGGCGTAAGTAGACACCATCGCGATGCGGTTATCCCACAACAAAGGGCTTTCGGCTAGCCGATAAAGCAAGTTGCGTGGCTTGTCTAGCAAATAAGTGCCGATGGTTTCCCACGCGCCAAGGTCCACGAGGTCCCAATTGTTGATGTGTTGCGTGTTGCTTAAATAGAAGTCTATAAGCTCGGTGCGTGTTGGTTCATCTCCTTTGTTGAACTGAATAGTAAGAATGAACAAGGCGCAAAGGCGCACTTCGTGCCACTCAGACTGAATGAGTTGTTGCAAATCGGCCATATCCACACCAGCATGCGCCTTAGCCACACGGCGCGTTTCGGGTACGGTAACGCCTAAAAAGCGGTCGTTTTCGCCGTATTGTCCCTTGCCTGTTTTGAAAAACCTACTTAAATGTGCAGCCTTTTCAGTACTTCCAACGGTCTGCAATTCGTTAGTGATAATTTCTATAGCACTCATTGTCTGCTTCTTTAGATTGTTGATGAGGATATTTATCACCACAAAGTTAGTTAAAAGCACCCGATGCATAGCACGATACCCTTATTATTTTGATATTCACTAGCAGCGCTCGCGCCTAACATTGAGGATTGCCAGATAGATAATAACACCTTACTGCTATATACGAGGGTGCAGAAATTATTGTGCCATAAAAACAGTCGGTATAAATCTCCATATTAAGGGGAAATATACCGACTGATTAAAGGGAGGAGTTCTCGGCTACTCTTCGAGGTAAGTGTTTAGCTCGAAGAGAGAAGGGTTGATTATAGCGCTATTTTCTTCACGATGCGCTTACCCTCTTGATTTACAACTACGATGTAGTTGCCGTGAGCGAGAGAGACGGAGATGGAATCGTGCGCTTTCTTTTCTATGAGTTTCTTGCCATCCGTGCCATATACAAGGATGCGCGCGTTGTTGAGGCCGGAGATGTTTAGAACTTCTCCCTGCGTAGTGAAGCGCACGTTGTCGAGTGCGACGTTGGCCACTGATACCAATTCAAGCTCTTCGATGTGTGTAAAGGCCTTCCAACCCGGAGCTTGACTGTAAGCTGCTTTCGTGCCTTTGGGTACGTACAATGTAGCTGCTTCGATGTCAGCGATGTCAGCGAAAGCCAAATCATCAAGTGCGGGAGGCGTCGTGCTGTAAGAGTATACCTTAGCAATAGATTGGCAGCCGCGGAAAGCATTCGGGCCGATGGTTACGTCCTTCGGAACGTTGAGCGTAACAATAGCCGAACCTTGCAATGCTTGCTCACCAATGTAAGTGACACCTTCTTGGGGAAGGTTGAAACTTGCTAATCTGAAACAAGCCTTAAAGCAGAAGTCGCCGACGCGTTTGAGCGCTTTGCAGTGGTCAATCTTAAGATCTACCAAGTTGGCTGCGCCGATGAAAGCATAGTTTTCCAATACTTCAATAGCAGCCGGAAGCACAAGCTTTTGAGGATGGAAGTTGAAAGCAAAGGCATATTTTTCAATCTTCTTAATATCGTTCGGGAGTTCGATCGGCTTAGCCTCTTGTCCCGGTTGTACGAATGAGGGATAGTGCATCAAGGCACGGTCAGCCTTGCGAATGAGCATACCGTTGAGTGTTTCGAAGAAATCGTTGCCGCCCTCAATCTTCTTGATTGGAATAGCGAAGGTAAATGCGCCCGTGCGCACCTTTTTCTACAGAAGCGGGGAGTGAGAACGTTTCTTGCGGGTAAGCTGTAGCTACCTGCACCAATTCTTTGCCATCTTTTTGAGTAGACAACGTTGTCGACAGACTTGAAGTGTTGGTTTTCAGGTACGACAACCAACTTCTTCAACTGGCCACAGAACATAAAGGGAGTTCGCCGATGCTTTCTACTTGGGCAGAAATCGTCAAGCCCGTCAGGCTGGAGCCCTTAAAGGCGAAGTCGGCAATATGCTTTAACATTGTTGGGGATGACTACATCGCCTACGGCATCCCACTTAACCAGTGTGTTGCCATCGATTACGGGAGCGTGGTCGCCTTCCTGGTGTCCTTCTTCCTCGCAAACCAAGTGTACGGTGAGGTCGCTCGTAACATTGTTGACGCGCAACTCTTTATCTTTTTCCCGTTTTCTCTTCATCGTTAACGATCCAAGTGTCTACCTTATAGCCCTGCATTGGGAGCAGCTGTGAAGATGATATCTTTGCCGCTTGCAACAGCTTCGCCGTTGGCTACGGGTGTGCCTTCTGCGGTGCGAGCTGATAGCGCACCATTGCCGCTGAGCTCTTTATAATTAATGACTACAGTGCCTTCGTTGCGCTCGAAACGAACGAGGAAGTCGATAGATTCGGTCGGTGTAACCGTCCAAGTCGTCTTGCCTTTGAGTTCGTTATTCTCCGCATACTTACCATCGGCGACTTCAAAGAGCCAATCTGTGACTTTATAACCTTTGACCGGCGTAGCAGTGAAAGTCACGCTCTTGCCCGTCGGGACGATATCGCTGCTCTTGAATTCTTTGCCATCCATTACACCCGTCACCGTACCGCCGGCAGGGGTGGCCGATTTGAAGAATATGCGGTTACCTTCAGGGAGTTTGTTGCAATGCGCTACAATGTTGAGATCTTCGTCGACCGACTTAATCTCAAGTACTTTCGGGTTTTTGAGGATCGCCGTCGACTTTCTTGCCGTTAACCATCCAGTGAGAAAATTCGTAAGTCGTGAATTTGTAGCGACATTCCATCTTGAGCGTACTGCCTTTTGGCCACTTTGCCGCCGTTTTCTACAGTAACAGGGCCCGTAGTCCAAGCTTCGATAAAGCCTGAACCTTCCGGTTCAACCTTGAAGTTTACGCGATATTTCTTCAGTTCGCCTTCAGGCGCACCAACGATAATCTTCGCCTTACTATAATTTTTTCAAGGCCGTCTTAACCGTTTCATTGGCCACGTAGATCGTCAGCGAAGTGTTGTCGCCGGGGCCTCCGTTGTTGTGGTTGCCAAAAGCGGTAAACTGCTCACTTTCATGAATGTCAATGAGCTTTATGCCGCCGATTTGGCCGAATGATAGGAAGCCTACGGTTTCAAGCTTGGGCAGATAGATGCCTTCCAAAGCATCTGCAGAGAGGAAGCTGTTTTCTCCAATGCTTTTTACGGATTTACCATTGATCGTTTGCAGCATCTTCACGTTCTGGCCCGCGCCGGCTGCAATGCTCGTCGTTTCGTCGGGTAGCGTGATCTTCGTAAATTGAGGAGAATGATTACGGCCTCCGTCTTGTCTTTTTGTAAGTACAACGCCGTCAGCAACCACATAGCCTGCTTGCTCGTTAGTGATCTTGAATTCCGTAATGTTCGGGTCGTTGTTGAAAGGATTCTTTTCGATCTCTGCCAAAGCGCCCCCTATGGTCACCTTTTTGGAGTGAGGAGCAACTGAAGAATGCGTTCTTGCCAATGCGTTTGATGGCTGGCAAGTCGAGCGTCGTGAAGCCGTTGTTGTCGCAAGAAGCAAAGGCTTCTTCGCCGATTTCCTCGACATTCGGCATCTTTACCGACTTAATACCTTTGCATTCCTTAAATGCTTCTTTGCCGATCTTCTTTACTTGGTTGAAGTCGACAGAGGTGATCTCGTCGTTTGAAGAACGGAGCGATTTCCCAAAAGCGGGAGCTCCCTCCCAATCATCATCACCGCCCCAGTCGCCGCCACTTTCGTGGAAACAGTTCGGGGCAATTTCAACTACGCCATCAGGGATTTTAATATCTCCCGATGCCATTGGCCAGCCTATAAGCACGCCATCTTGAATATTCTGTGCTTTGATGCCAAAGGTCGAGGCAACCAGTGAGAACAGAAAGAAAAGGGTGAACTTTTTCATTTGTGGATAATTATTGAAGATTCTATGTCGTCTGCGCTGGTCGCAAACTTTTTTGTATTGTTCCTTTTTTAGTTGTTTACACCCCTCCTATCCGAACAAAAGCCTACGAAGGCCTGGGTAAGGATACGGCAATTAAAGAATTTCCTAAGTAGATATGCGGGAAAACTTAACGCTTACTTTTTACACGAAATCTATTTGGATAACCGCAAGGGAGGGTAACTTATGACGGGGCGATGATATGCGCTCTCAATGTTCTTACAGACTCTCTTTGTGTAGATGCGACTTTTTTATCAGTTGCCTCCAAATCTGCTATTCTTGTAAGGGTTTTGCAGCAGACTCTTGCGTCAGGTTATAAATTGGCCTCCAAAAGAATGTAATGTGCACGTTGCCCTTATTTGGGATGTGTATATTGATGACAAAGATAAGCAGATATTTTTGATTTTTTCAAAGAACTTCCTCTTAAGAAACTTTAATTAATTTCTTATAGGCACGTGCCTTACAAATGTGAAACAGGGGACTGACGAATGACAAATCTTTTACATTTTACCGACAAGGGCGGTCTCTTTTCGCCTGCTGCGATCCTTACTTTTGCTTTACTAAGCTGAGTTGTAAACCTTGCCGGGCCGGAGAAAGAAAGGATGTGTAAACTTCAAATATGATTAAGATAATATACTATCAACGACTATTAACAATAAGACGAAATGTAGTCAACCAAAAAAACATAAACTACCAACTTTTCGTGTCTCTACACGTTGAGATGAGCGTCTCTGCACGCTGAGACACGAGTCTCTACACGTTGAGACGATTGTATCTACACGCAGAGACATCATTTTGGCGCTTTGAAAATAAATTGACATTACTGAGCAGACTAAGACTCAACGAATAAAATGTTGCAAACCGCATTGTAGACTTTTTCGCGCCTTATGATCGGTCGTACCCTCAAACTTGAAAAATTTTTACGGGCAAGTTTCAGATGGAAAGACTTTCCGTTATGGTATGATCAATCGTAGGACTTCGCAAGGCATCTTCTTTGGGGTTGTTCGGCAAACGGCTTGAAAGTGAAAAAAACAGGTGTGGCTGATTTTGAATGAGCATATAAGCCGATAGAAAAAAGGCGTCATAGAGAGTAGTCGTCGCGAGTTGGTTTTCGAGGGGATTGGTTCGTGACAAACCATCATAAACGAATGTTTCTTCTTATGTCTGTTTCAAGCTTAGCTTGGGCAGCTTGGGCCTTTGGCCGTGAAAGATGGAAGTGCAGCGTTTCAAGCTTAATGCGCATATGGGTTGTTTTGTCGGATTCGGCAAAGCGGTTGTGGGGTGCGTGTCTCGTTCTAATAAGTCTATCGGTATTCTTTATAGAAGTTTCTGAGTTCTTCATCGAAAAAGATTGCAATGCTTTCAATGCAAAAAGTCTCTATCAAACGAGAAAGGGCACGTCTAAGCAGACGCGCCCTTTTAGCTTTATATGATTGTCGAGGGCCTTAGCCCTTGATAGCCGTTACGCCGGGGAGTTCTTTCCCTTCGATGGCCTCCAACATAGCGCCGCCGCCGGTTGATACATAGGATACTTGATCCGCCAAACCGAACTTGTTGACCGCTGCAACGGAGTCGCCACCACCTACAAGGCTGTAAGCGCCTTGCTTCGTAGCCTCGGCTACATACTTGGCAATTTCGCCCGTGCCCACAGCAAAGTTGGGTAATTCGAAGACGCCGACCGGGCCATTCCATAAGATGGTTTTAGAGCCAAGAATTACTTTCTTCCAGATTTCGAGCGATGCAGGTCCGGCGTCCATACCTTCCCAATCATCGGGAATCTCCTTGATGGGGTAGATTTTCTTCGGCGTATCATTCTTAAACTCTTGACCGCAGACGCTTTCTACAGACAAGTAGATATTGACGCCCTTCTCCTTGGCCGCTGCCATTACGTTGAGCGCTTCGGGGATCAGATCATCTTCATGGAGCGACAAGCCAATGTGCCCACCCATAGCCTTGACAAAAGTATAGCCCATACCGCCGCCGATGATGAGGTTATCCACCTTGTCCAACAGATTCTTGATCACGCCGAGTTTAGAGCTTACCTTGCTGCCACCAATGATGGCCGTAAATGGTTGCTGCGCGTTATGCATCACGCTTTCGATGGCTTTTACTTCTTTCTCCATCAAATAGCCCAGCATCTTATGATCCTTGTCAAAATCGTCGGCAATGACGGCTGTAGAAGCGTGGCGACGGTGAGCCGTGCCAAAGGCATCATTGATATAGTAATCAGCATAAGAAGCTAATTTGCGAGCAAATTCAGCTTGGCGCGCCTTCATTTCTTTCTTTGCCGCATCGTAAGCCGGATCGGCCTTGTCAATGCTCTACGGGCTTGCCCTCCTCTTCCGGATAGAAACGGAGGTTCTCGAGCAGAAGCGCTTCGCCCGGACGGAGCGCAGCCACTTCCTGTTCAGCCTTGCCGCAATCGGGGGCAAACTTCACGTCAACGCCTAAAGCTTCAGAGACGTTCTTTACGATTTGGCTGAGTGAGAGCTTCGGGTTCACCTTGCCTTTAGGCTTGCCCATATGGCTCATCATAATCAAAGCCCCGCCGTCGCTTAATACTTTCTTTAATGTAGGCAGTGCGCCGCGTATGCGGGTATTGTCTGTTACAAGTCCGTTTTTCGTCGAGAGGCACGTTAAAGTCAACGCGAACGATTACTTTCTTTCCGTTGAAGTTGCAATTGTCAATTGTCATAATCAATAGTTTATATAAGTCGTCAGTTATCTGTGTTGCAAATTTACAGAATATACTTGATACGACCTCATATTCTTTGCTTTTATCTCTTCTTAATTTGCAGTGGCCCTTTGCACAAGCCGCGCAGATCGCATTTGTCGCACTTTGGGCGTAGCGCCGTGCAGACATAACGCCCGTGAAGCAACAACCAGAAGTGGCTGGGGGCTACTTTCTCTTCGGGAATGTATTTTTTTAGCGCCATCTCCACCTTGTAGGGGCGTATTGGCCGTCTTCGGCACTAAGCCTAAGCGATGGCTGACGCGGAAGACGTGCGTATCGACGGCTAATGCCGCTTTGTGAAAAGCTACGGCTTGCACGACGTTGGCCGTCTTGCGCCCCACGCCCGGCAGGCGAGTGAGCTCTTCAAGCGTTGTCGGCACTTCGCCATTAAACGTTTCGACCAGCATTTGCGCTAAGCCGGCCAAGTGTTTGGCTTTCGAGTTAGGATAACTCACACTCTTTATATATTCAAACAGTTTCTCCGGCGTGGCTTGCGCCATCGCAGCCGCATCGGGATAGGCCTCGAAGAGTGCCGGCGTAATCATATTGACCCGCTTGTCGGTGCATTGAGCTGATAACACCACGGCTACGAGCAGTTGGAAGGGCGTAGTGAAATGGAGTTCGGTTTCTACGTCGCCATACTTGGGCGCTAAGGTGCCTAAGACCGTGTCAAAGAGTTCCTGCTTCTTCATTCCTCAAAATGTCTGAGGCGCGCCATATACTTCCCCAGAATGTCAAATTCGAGATTAACGACAGAGCCTTCTTTTATCTTGTGGAAGTTGGTGTGCTCATAGGTATAAGGAATGATGCAGACCTCAAAAAGTATTGTCCGTCGGGCGGCAAACGGTCAGACTCACGCCATTGACCGTGACGCTGCCTTTCTCTACGGTAAAATAGCCCTGCAAAGCCTTTTGCGCGATCAGCCTCATAGGCAAAGGTGAAAATATAGCTGCCGTCGACGTTCTCCACCTTCTTGCAAACGGCTGTCGTGTCCACGTGCCCTTGCACGATGTGTCCGTCTAAGCGCCCGTTCATCAGCATTGAGCGCTCAACGTTAACTTCATCGCCCGGCTGCAACAATCCCAAATTAGAGCGCTGCAAAGTTTCGTCCATTGCCGTAACGACATATTGATCTGCCGTTTGTGAGACAACGGTAAGGCAAACCCCGTTGTGCGCCACGCTCTGATCGATGCTGAGTTCGTGCGCAAAATGACAGGTAAAGGTGAAATGAATATTCGTCCTATCTCTTTCCACAGCGACGAGGCGCGCCGTGCTTTCTACTATACCACTAAACATATCGTTTACTTTTTCTGTATGAAATATTGCTGCTTACCCTCGGCCTTAAAGGCTTTATCGTCGAGCGAGAGGATGCGCACCGTGTCGCCGTTAATAATCGGACGAGCATTGAAGATCGTAAAGTCTTTAACGAAGCGGCGCAACTGTGAGAGATTGACTGCTACACCCACCGCCTGATAGTCTGTACCTTTTCCGCGTACGGTCAAGGCATAATCATCGCCACCATTGATGTCGCCATAAAAATGCCATCTTTGCCATCGAGTTCATACGTGCGGTCAAGTTCTAACGTATCGCCCTTTGTCGTGATCACGGCAAAAGTCGACATACCATATAAATCGTCATCCGCTTTACCATAGATGGTCGAGTCGGGTACTGCATTTACTTGTGCCACGCTATCCTTCGGCGACGTAGCAGGCTGCTCATCGCTGTGCGCCTTGCGCTCCTTGCATCCTGCAAACGCTAAAAAGGGCAAGAAAAAAGTATTGCTTTCTTCATAAAAAAACATATTTTGAGCGGCTAAAGTACAAATTAATTCTCGTTTTTAATGCTTGTTACTCAATGGAAAACCGTAACTTTGCCGCGATATAATTCACTTTTCTAACAATATTAATCCTTTTAAAATTTAAATGGAGAATTACAAGAACATTCAACCGCTGTCCGAGTTCGACTGGGAAGCATTTGAAAAAAAAGGCACAGTTGAAGGCGGAGAAAGCCAGCAAGAGCAAGAAGCATCTTACGACAAGACGCTTGGCAATGTCACTGAAAATGACGTCGTAGAAGGCACAGTCATTTCAATCAACAAGCGCGAAGTAGTTGTAAGCATCGGCTTCAAGAGCGACGGCATCGTCCCCGTAAGCGAATTTCGTTACAATCCTGAACTTCAAGTAGGCGACAAAGTAGAAGTTTACATTGAAAATCAGGAAGACAAAAAAGGACAGCTTGTTCTTTCTCACAAAAAAGCTCGTTTGAGCAAGGCTTGGGATCGCATTAACCAAGCATTGCAAGACAAAAAGAAACAATCAAGGGCTTTTATCAAATGCCGCACGAAGGGCGGTATGATTGTAGACGTATTTGGTATCGAAGCCTTCCTGCCGGGTAGCCAGATTGATGTTAAGCCGATTCGCGACTATGACATCTTCGTGGGCAAAACGATGGAGTTCCAGGTGGTTAAGATCAATCAAGAATACAAGAACGTTGTGGTTAGCCACAAGGCGCTTATCGAAGCTGAACTCGAAGCTCAGAAGCAAGAGATCATCTCTAAGTTGCAAAAAGGCCAAGTGCTCGAAGGTACGGTTAAGAACATCACATCTTACGGCGTATTCATCGACTTGGGCGGCGTAGACGGCTTGATCCACATCACAGACCTTTCTTGGGGTCGCGTAAACGATCCGCACGAAGTCGTTCAGCTCGACCAGAAGCTCAACGTCGTTATCCTCGACTTCGACGAAGAGAAGAAGCGCATCGCGCTTGGCTTGAAGCAACTCACGCCGCATCCTTGGGACGCTTTAGCACCTGAATTGAAGGTGGGCGACAAGGTTCAAGGCAAGGTTGTCGTGATGGCCGACTACGGCGCATTCGTAGAGATCGCTCCGGGTGTAGAAGGCTTGATCCACGTTAGCGAAATGAGCTGGAGTCAACACTTACGCTCAGCGCAAGACTTCCTCAAGGTAGGCGACGAAGTTGAGGCTGTAATCCTTACGCTCGACCGCCAAGAGCGCAAGATGTCGCTCGGCATCAAGCAGCTCAAAGAAGATCCTTGGAAGGACATCGAAGAGAAATATCCTGTTGGTTCTAAGCACCAAGGCAAGGTACGCAACTTCACCAACTTCGGCGTATTCGTTGAATTGGAAGAAGGCGTTGATGGTCTCGTACACATCTCTGACCTCTCTTGGACGAAGAAAGTTAAGCACCCGTCTGAGTTTACGCAGCTGGGCGCAGAGCTTGATGTTGTTGTCCTCGAAATCGACAAGGCAAAACCGCCGCTTGAGCCTCGGCCACAAGCAACTCGAAGAAAATCCTTGGGATAAGTTTGAAGGCCTCTTTGAAGACGGCTCTATCCACGAAGGTAAAGTTGTAGAAATTTTTGGACAAGGGCGCAGTGATCCAACTTCAAGAAGGTGTAGAAGGCTTCGCAACGCCGAAACACTTGGTAAAAAGAAGATGGTAGCCGCGTTCAGCTTGGCGAAACTTTGCCTTTCAAGGTGATTGAGTTCAATAAGGACAACAAGCGCGTGATCCTCTCTCACAGCCGCACATTCGAAGATCCGCAGCGTGCAGAGCGCAAAGCAGCTCGCCACAATGCGAAGAAGGAAGAAACCACGCAAATCCAAAACCAGATAGCAAGCAACAGCTTGGGTGACAACGACGCTTTGGCTGCATTGAAAGCTAAAATGGAGCAGGGTGAGTAATTAGCTCAATCCCCCGCATTTAACATACTGAGAGAAGGTGGACCGGCTAAGCCTGTTGCCACCTTCTCTTTTTATTCTCGCCATATATGAATGGCGTATTGATAAAAAGGCCTTTATGTTGAAACCCAACCTTTATTTCAGGAATAGAAACAATACGAAACAGCCAGATGATCGTTTTGCATAAGCGCTAAGCACCTTTGCCTCCTGATTTAGATGTTACCACGTTTTGAGAATAAAGTAAGATGAAATACGTAATAAAACCTTACGAGGGTGTGAACGATTACAAGTTCGGAAGTCACCTTGAAGAAATTTTGAGTAAAGCAGAGAAGGACTTTAAGAAAGTTGATAAAGGTCTTCTTGTAAAATTGTATTCAGACGATTTGTCTTTGGTTTTCGAAAACAACAGATTAGTGGAAATCTCTGTTGTCGAAAATAAAGGAGTTGAATTGTATTACAACGAATACAATCTGTTTTGCTGCAAAAATATAATTGATAAGCTGAAGGGTAGCTTTTTCGTGTATACAGAAATATGGTTTTACTATATTCAACAGCGTCGGTATTGCCTTCAGCGAATTTCAAGAAGATGAAGGAGAAAGGACTGTTACGATTTATAGTCCGCACTATTGGGACGAAATCATTAACTGATGTAACAACGAATTTGCGTTTTATGCAATGTTATTCCCTTCATAACCATTATTTTGAGCAACAATTCTCAAGCTAATAGCAGATAAATGGAAGCGAACAAAAGATATTTCAGCGTACGTCCGTCAATAGAAAGTACAGTAACAGGAATAACAGATGGTGTTACCAACCAAGTTGAAATACGACTCAAGAAAGAGCAATATTCCTTTGCCAATGTGGCAGACAAGGACTATCTAATGGCGTATTGTAGGGCTTTATGGGAAAGAAGCAGGCATATCGGTCTACAAGACTTTCCTATAATTGACGTTTCCAAGCTGCGACAGATCGTCTATTATAAAACTAAAAAGCGGGTAAAGGAAACGGATTTCATATCGAACACGACGGACAACTCCTTCGGAATGCTCGATTTTATCGTTTCAGAAACGATAAAGAAAGCGCTTGAACAATTCAAATTGCCCCTACATTCCGAAATTCCCGTGAGCATTCCGGAGTTCTCCACAGCGCAGAACTATTATCTTTTAGCATTCCCTTGCATTCCTCTGGATCAGATAGATTACACGAAAAGTATCATTATAGACACTTTTTCGAGGGAACGTTTGAAGTATAATTCGTTCGTAGAATATAAAAATCGGGAGCAAAAGTTTACGGAAATGCGCCACATCTCCCTCGCAAAAAAATACGATTTCGACATATTGAAAGTACCCACAGTGGGCTTATTCTTCTCAGAAAGGCTTATCAATTACTTGAAAGAAACTAAGACAACGGGCTTGGATTATCTCGAACAAACACTTGAATAATACAACCAACTGTTTGTTTTTCAGCAGAAAGCGCATTAAACGACATTTATTTACGACCAAAATAAAAACAAACCAAAGGCATAAAGATACGTCGAGTTGCAGTCGGCTGCCTGCTTACCTCCCCGAGGTCGCTTCTCAGCGGCCTTATTTTATGTCTTTATATGGCCGACCGGTAAAAGTCGTCATCTCTATATACCCTACAACTGAAGTCTGTTGCCGAGCTTCAGACTTTTCGTGAACTTTCATTTTTATGTGCGAAACGCAGTAAGCCTACACAGCATCCCACCTTATAGCAGTCAAATAAGGTAGGGCCCGTTTATCAACAGACTTGTTTCAATCTTATTCGCAATGCTCATCTTGCGCGGGTAAGCCGTACCAAAATCGGTTTTGAATACTTCTGATTATCAGTAGTATAAGATGTATAAAACTTTCCTATAAGAGAGTAAAAATTGTCTTATAAGAGAATTTTTCCGATCCTATAAGAGAATTTTTTTCCGATCACCTAAGACAATTTTTCGGATCACCTATGAAAGTATTTGCCCACTCCTAAGTCTTTTTTATATCAAGCCTTTTTGTCGGTCAGAAAACTTGCGTAGCCCCTTTTTCGCCAAGGGGGCTAACAACCATGTTAGCCGTCCATTTTTTTATGCCCATAAGTTAACCCCTCTTTAGTATGTCTAAAGGAGGGGGCGCCTTGTGTCTTTAATTGACATCAAACTAAACAAGCGCTTCTGCGCTCAAAGCAGACTCCACATTGTTCTATATACGTGCCAGTAGCGCAATAAATAAAGGGTTGCAGAACTTTCAATCAATTTTTTAGCGGACAGCAATAAAACAGGAGGATTACACTTATGAAACAGAAATATCCATTTTTGTAATTTATGTTCTATGTGCAATGTTAAATCGAATAGATTCAAAACGGCCTTTACGCCAGTAGAATAGAAAAGGGCGGTCCTTACTATTATATAAAGGAGATCAGCCGAATGACTCCGAACAGTTTTTGGGTTAAAGCATTACACGCGTTACCTTATGTCCTGTTTTTACTAAGAAAATGCCATGTTTCCCCACAGAGATTTCTCTTTCAGTGCCGTAATATATTGTCTTACCGCTGGTGTCCATTATATGAATTGGGGCAGTTAATTCTCCCTGTATCGTGATAGTATTACCACAAACCTTCACAATCTCATTCTGTTGAATGACATTATTTTTGCCTGTTGTGTTAGGAATAGGTTTTACTAGAAATCCTTCCATACTTCGCTGTTTTTTTGTATTGTTCTATACTCTCAGCTGTAACGTATAGGTTGCAAGTTCCAACATTCACTCCTTTAAACACATCTTCTTCGATAGTGAGCGGCTCTTTAATGTAACAATAGATCTCGTTAAGAGACTCAAGATGCTTTTAAAAAGATGCGCCCTCAATGCTATTGACAGAGGAAGGAATCTCAACCTGAGTAAGCGATGAGCAGTTGCTAAATGCTTGATATGCAATTTTTGTTGATGCCTTCAGGAATTATAATTTTTCTGCAGTTTCGTACACTTACTCAATAAATTGTCGGGAATAATGGTCATACTCTTACTCAACTCCACCAGCAATAGTCCTTCGCATCCATAGAAGGCCCCCTCACCCACAGCGGTGATACTATTGGGCAATGTAATGTTCTCGAGTTTCAAGCATTTGTAGAAAGCCTCGCTGCCTATCTCGATGAGCGTGTTAGGGAATTGTATTGATGCAAGCTTGTTGCATTCGCTAAAAGCCGATGGCGCTATTTTTGTTGTGCCCACAGGTACTTGATAGTTGGCTGTGTTTGCAAAAAGGGAATGTTAGCAGTGTGGTCTTTTTCTTTATTAAACAATACACCATCAATTGATGTAAATGCAGTGTTTCCTGCTTCGACCTTAATTTCTTTTAGGGCTTTACAGGCTCCAAAAGCATCCTCACCTATATTGATTAACTTTTTGGGAAGTGTGATTTCCGTCAGCGATGAGCAAGCATAGAATGCTTCTTTGCCTATTTTTTTGTCAGTACTTTAGATAAGTGTATCTCCTCAAGAGCTGAACAATAGCTGAAAGCAGCTTCTTTGATTTCTTTTTACTCCATCGCTAAAATCTATTTTTCTTCAATGCTTCGCATTTGTAAAAATGCCTGATTGGCAATCGTCTCAATTTCTTTTTGGTATAGAAATTTCTGTCAAACCGCTATTGGCGAAGCGCGCGCGTCGATATAAAGAATTTTTGGGGTGAGCTCAATATTTGAGAGGGCAGTGCAATATTCAAATGCACCGCTCTTGATTTCATTCGTTTCACTTCCAAGAGTAAACGACTCCAATTCGTAGCAGCGATTTAGTGCTGCATCTCCGACCTCCCACATTGTGTTGGGCCATAGTACCTTTTTAAGATGTGTATTGCAAAAAGCGTATGACAAGTCGGTGCAATAAAAGTTTTCCTCATTTTCATCGACATCATAAGAGGTCGCTGTGTAATAATTGCCCCTTGTGGTAGAGTAATATGGACTTCCGCCATCGGCAAGTGCAACATCGCTCAGGTCAAGTTCTTCAAGTTTTTCCTTCCGTTTCTTCGTCGTCGCTGTTTCGTCCTGCCATTTCCCTAAGTACCAGCACGTCGTCGCCATTAATAGTTCCGCTTACTTTTTAATTTTCTGATTTCAAGTCTTTCTGTTGAAGGAAGGAACTGGCCCAATGTTCCGGCTTGTTCTATCGCAACTTCTCTGATTGATTCGTCCTGAGTACCTTCAAGTTGTTTTTTACTGACAAACGAGGGACTTCTCCCGATGCCTCTCCCTTGTGGTTATAAGAGAAGGTGTAAACCAATTTGCTGTCAGGACGACTGACAGATGTACGAAGGCCCGTTGCCGCAGTGAACGATTTTTGTTTGTTCAGGGCAAACAGCTGACGAAAGAACAGACGAAGAAGCTGTAGAGCCAAAAAGTTTCTGCTTGTTTTTGCTACTACTGACGTGAAGACATCAAAAGGAACCTTTACAGATTGTAGCTGCGCAAAAGACCGATTGTGTCGTGAGGGCAAGCATTAGATAAAGTGTTTTTTTCATTGTGCAAAAAGTAATGGTTTGATTCCCCAACAAAGGTAGATAAAATTATTTTATAATCACACTACTTGTGCGATACACTTATGTAAAATAATACAACGAGGGGGTTGAGTATTAAAAACAAATACATTCTCCTATTTTGAAGTTCCTAATTGAATGTCACTTGTTTTTTTCAAAAAGACTTTCTTTACGTCTCAGCTAGGCGTGATTATGGTGATGAAGATGAGAGCATAAACGAAAAAGAGGCTTATCACAGGATAAGCCTCTTTTCTTAGTGTGATCCGCTTGGGGCTCGAACCCAAGACCCCAACATTAAAAGTGTTGTGCTCTACCAGCTGAGCTAGCGGATCTACCTAATTGCCGTTAAGCGAGTGTAAAGGTAGAATGATTTTTTTTGTTGTGTTATATCTTTCTTCTACATCAAACCACAACTGGCTCGTGCAATGGCCTATCGCCTTGCCGTTGTGTTATATCTTACTTCTACATCGAACCACAACCAGAAAGAGTTTTGTAATCTACGAAATTGCGTTGTGTTATATCTTACTTCTACATCAAACCACAACAAGTATTCCAGGCTTGAATGCAGACGAAATGTTGTGTTATATCTTACTTCTACATCAAACCACAACTCGTTGCTCAAACTGCGCTTTTAAAGGCTGTTGTGTTATATCTTACTTTACATCAAACCACAACAGATTCTCATAGAGCGCATTCGTAATCTCGTTGTGTTATATCTTACTTCTACATCAAACCACAACTGTCACCCATACGCGCTGACATCTTGTTTTGTTGTGTTATATCTTACTTCTACATCAAACCACAACCACGAAAGAGGAGGAGTTTGAATTTCTCGGTTGTGTTATATCTTACTTCTACATCAAACCACAACGTGGCGCAAGGTGCAAAGCAGCTGCTTGCTGTTGTGTTATATCTTACTTCTACATCAAACCACAACCTGTAATGATCTCTGAAAGCGAATCAGAGGTTGTGTTATATCTTACTTCTACATCAAACCACAACCTATGCACAATTGTTGTGATTGTATCGTTGGTTGTGTTATATCTTACTTCTACATCAAACCACAACTACGCAAACGCGATTTCTTGACGTTGATCAGTTGTGTTATATCTTACTTCTACATCAAACCACAACCCTATCGAACACTTCTATTGTTATATCAAGTTGTGTTATATCTTACTTCTACATCAAAACCACAACTCATTCGATTAAACAACGGTAGAGTTAATGGTTGTGTTATATCTTACTTCTACATCAAACCACAACTGGAACAAACAGAACGAATACAATTTGCCTGTTGTGTTATATCTTACTTCTACATCAAACCACAACACGGTATTGCAGACCTTTCAAAGGCTAAAGGTTGTGTTATATCTTACTTCTACATCAAACCACAACCAAGTGTAGTTATGATCGAAAAAATGGACGTTGTGTTATATCTTACTTCTACATCAAACCACAACTTTCTTCCGATGCACGTTTACAACGTGCTGTTGTGTTATATCTTACTTTCTACATCAAACCACAACTGTCGCAATTGCCTTGGCGCGCGTATTGGCGTTGTGTTATATCTTACTTCTACATCAAACCACAACATCTTGTAGTAGTTCATCAGCTGTGTGGACGTTGTGTTATATCTTACTTCTACATCAAAACCACAACCACAAATAGCAACACCATCTTTTGACCTTTAGTTGTGTTATATCTTACTTCTACATCAAACCACAACCCGTATCTATTTCGAAAAGAAAGTTTGGCAGTTGTGTTATATCTTACTTCTACATCAAACCACAACTACAAGGCATTCCTTAAGGATCGCCTTAACGTTGTGTTATATCTTACTTCTACATCAAACCACAACCCACTATGAGTGCTCAATTATCGAGCGTTAGTTGTGTTATATCTTACTTCTACATCAAACCACAACGAAGACTGCCCGCGGAGGATCGCGCTATATGTTGTGTTATATCTTACTTCTACATCAAACCACAACTATTTCCCCTGACTTCGCGAATCTCGGTGAAGTTGTGTTATATCTTACTTCACATCAAACCACAACCTCAGAAGAAGTTGGATGAGATCCTCGGTAGTTGTGTTATATCTTACTTCTACATCAAACCACAACTACTTCCCTGATTTCGCGAACTTAGGCGAAGTTGTGTTATATCTTACTTCTACATCAAACCACAACGAAAGGCGAACAAGTCACGTTCAATCTAGGGTTGTGTTATATCTTACTTCTACATCAAACCACAACGGGTACCTTACTCAAATTCTTTTTGGCGATCGTTGTGTTATATCTTACTTCTACATCAAACCACAACATCATCGGCCCTCATGTCAATTGTTCCAGACGGTTGTGTTATATCTTACTTCTACATCAAACCACAACTGCTTCTTCAACTCAGTATCTGCCTCAATAGTTGTGTTATATCTTACTTCACATCAAACCACAACTCCTTCGGCTAAATAACGGTCGAGTAAATGTTGTGTTATATCTTACTTCTACATCAAACCACAACCAGTCTTTTTCCCTTGAATTTCAGTGATTTAGTTGTGTTATATCTACTTCTACATCAAACCACAACGAAATACTTCTCAATTCTAAACGTAGTGATGTTGTGTTATATCTTACTTTCTACATCAAACCACAACACCTCTTAGGAGGTATCATGAACCAAATTTGTTGTGTTATATCTTACTTCTACATCAAACCACAACCAGACGTGAAATAATCCTTTTTCCATGCAGTTGTGTTATATCTTACTTCTACATCAAACCACAACTGGAATAGGCAGAATGAATTTAATCTACCTGTTGTGTTATATCTTACTTCTACATCAAACCACAACTCATCCGCCTCAACAATGGCAGAGTAAATGGTTGTGTTATATCTTACTTCTACATCAAACCACAACCTTTATGATCTGCCAATATGCACGCCAAGGGTTGTGTTATATCTTACTTCTACATCAAACCACAACTACTTTTCCAGACTTCGCAAAACCTCGGCGAGGTTGTGTTATATCTTACTTCTACATCAAACCACAACTATTTTTCCTGATTTTTGCTAATCTCGGCGAGGTTGTGTTATATCTTACTTCTACATCAAACCACAACCCGTATCCATTTCGAAAGTAAAGTCTGGCAGTTGTGTTATATCTTACTTTACATCAAACCACAACGCTACTTTAGGCGTTGCGGAGGCTGAAAGGGTTGTGTTATATCTTACTTCTACATCAAACCACAACTCGTAGCTCAAACAGCCCTCCTCAAAGCGCGTTGTGTTATATCTTACTTCTACATCAAACCACAACACAGTACCGTATACGGGTTCGCCAGCTAGAGTTGTGTTATATCTTACTTTCTACATCAAACCACAACTGCGGGCGGCACACACGCGTGCCTTGATGGTTGTGTTATATCTTACTTCTACATCAAACCACAACCGCGAGTTATGAGACGTTTATTGCTTCTTAGTTGTGTTATATCTTACTTCTACATCAAACCACAACCAGGCACACGTCTCTCAAAAAGAGCGTATTGTTGTGTTATATCTTACTTCTACATCAAACCACAACACTATGAGTGGAGAGGTAGCTGCACAGACAGTTGTGTTATATCTTACTTTCTACATCAAACCACAACCTTTGACTTTGATTTTGTTTTCAGCCGAATAGTTGTGTTATATCTTACTTCTACATCAAACCACAACTCAAGTCTGACAGGTTATCACACAGAAGGGGTTGTGTTATATCTTACTTCTACATCAAACCACAACCCCGCTACATGTCACGTAAAGAGACGCATGGTTGTGTTATATCTACTTTTACATCAAACCACAACTGCACTTTAGTGATACTTTCAAGAGTTGTGTATATCTTACTTCACATCAAACCACAACCTATATGAGATAATCCATTGAGATGGAAGCCCTTGAGGGACTCTTTTAGTGTATAGGAAATGGTGTTGATGCGTAACTTTCTATGGGCAAAAGTACTAAAATAGTTCTAACTGCAGGGGTGTAGCCGGTAGCTTTTTACTTTCTGCACCCCAAAAGTTGATGATGCCGGCGTATTGCTTGTCGGTAATGGAGAGAATGCTGACAGATCCTTTTGCCGGTAAGTTGGACCTTACGCGCTTTTATGTGTACATCGGCACTTTCTTTAGAGGCACAATGGCGGATATAGACGCTGAATTGGTGCATCGAGAAGCCATCTTTTTCAAGTTGTTTCCGAAAAAGGGCCGAGGCTTTGCGATCTTTCTTGGTCATCGTAGGCAAGTCGAACATCACAAAGAGCCACATAATATGATAAGCGTTTAATCTGACTTCACTCATTTTAATAACGGGACGACCAACTTCTTTTGCTCCTTGGCATAGCACTGGCTAAAGGAAGCCATCGTCATACTTAAGCCCACGGATAGGGGGCGTGTTACTTTGGAAAAGTAAGTGTCGACGTATAGCACACGGATCAGGCGGCTTTTTGGTCGCTGTGTTTAGTTCCGCCTCGCCTTGGGCCGTTAGTTCAAACACAATCTCGTCTACAAAAGGTCGGAAAGGTTCCATCAAATCGTCAGACAATGGGAAGGCATTGCTGCGATGATGATGAAAGATGCCCAATGCCGGAAACAAACCGGAGGAGACCAAGGCCCGCGTAACGGCTGCCCGTAAGATCGAGTAGCCATAGTTTAAGAGGGCATTTGTTCCCGGTATGTTCCGATCGCGGATGAAATCGCGGCCAAACAAGGCGGTCCAATACAATCTGGCTGCGATGCCTTCCCGATTATCGCTGTCTCCACTTTTTACATTCGTATAAAGGGGCTTTAAGATGCTACCCTCCCTGCCCATCTTGTTTAAAAAGTGCAGCCTGATTCTTTATTTTAGCTTCGATGATCTGCTTCCAAAGCGTCTTTTTTTGAGTACCTCGCCGGCTTCGAGTTGGTTGCGTAAAGTCTCTCCCTGCGTCGTGTTGCCCTGCAAATTGTAGAGCATCGAAGCAGGCATGCCTTTCTCATTGCAGAAGATGACCGCTACGTTTTGCTCTGTTAAAGCATTTAGAAGGGGGATGGTTAAGCTTACCATCGCGTGGTTGATCATCACCAAACCAATGTCTTCAATGGGCACGGTAAGGTTATCATCAGGAAGTTCTTTTCTGATGATAACCATTTGCCCATTTCGTAAAGACAAAGTGGCCGGATGCATAAAGACAAGGCTGCGCTTGAGCATAATTCTAAGGACGCTTTAAAATGATTTCACCAGTGATATCCAAATCGAAATCTTGCCCTTCTACCAAAGCGTTTAATTGGGTGTGCAACATTGCTACAGCCGGCCGTAAAGGCCTCTCCATTTTTAAACGCTCCACTCTTAAACTTTAACTCTCCTGTTGGGCGGGCTTCTTGGTGATAACGTAAGGATATGGAGCCATAAGCATATTTGCTTACGCGCAATGTTGATAACCCAATTACCTTGTACAGTCGTTTGGTCACATCTTTAGGATCGGAAAAGTCTATCTCGCTTGGGGATATCTCATAGAGCAATATCAACGTTCCTATTTTCAAGGTGTGCTTTAAGGGTAAGTCTTTGGTGCTCTTTTCTGGTACAATGGACAGTCCTTGTGCCCGATTGTCTCCTTTTCTGGAAAAAAATTCTGCGGCCTCAATATTGTTGACCAATTCAAAGTCACGTTTGACTTTGCCTTTTGTCTGCCCCTCATAAATGGCCATTATGTAGTTACTATCGTTGGTTACGTACATCTGACGTTTGTATTCTTTCTGAGATTGGTCACGGAGTGGGTGTAGGGCCAGAGGATTGGCGATCCCGGTAAACATCCTCACCCGCTTAATCAAGATCCCCTTCTCCTTATTCATATATATACCGTCGGCAAGGGCTTCCTTCAAACTGCCTTTGGCCTCAACTGCGCCCTTGACGATGCCCTTAACCGTTTCATCGACAATTTTATCCAAGTCCTTTTCAGTTAAACTATCCAGCGGCTTTCTTACGACATATTTAATGTTGCCATCGTAGTTGATGGCACCGTAATACGTTTCTTGATGCAGCCTGCCGCGTGCAGAGTCGCCGCCTGTGAGGAACTTCCCGCGCGGTGTTTTTTTACTTTTCGCCGATCTCGCTTGCCCAGTTTGTCAGTAGTTTGATGCACGATGAGCAACTCCTCTTGCAGTTTCAGCAAGTCTTCCGTAAACGTGGGCCAAGGTTTCTCAAACTGCGGTTTTTCACGGCGCCTCCCATACTTGAACTCCTCATCGCTTCGATAATATGCAGCTAAGGCAGCGTATTCGCACGGCCCAATGCAAGCGATGGTGTAAGCATCAATGCAGTGGTGCGTATGATTCTCACGCGATTTCGCCTCATCAACTTGCTGCAAGCCCCATAGTTTGCGAAACTCAGCCGTAATAGCGCCTTTGACGACATAGACGTTGGAGCGATTTGGGTTTTTCGGGTCCTTAAAGAGCGACTTCAAGAAGAGGCCGGCATATTTTGAAATCAAGCCGATGCCCGCACCTTGACGCCGACTGAAGCCCCTCAGGAACTTCTTTCATCGTAAACCGATCATATTTCCCCTTCAAGTAGCCGTATTCTAAGCCCACAAGATGGCGTCTTCGAATCTTAGAATCCTTTATACTCTTCTCCAGGCCCGAATGCGTGCGGATGCCGTCTCGTTTTAGCTTCAGCGCGTAGCACTGCTTCTTCCAATGCTCGATGCGCGCTAAGATTTCTTCATAGTTGGCTAATTCTGTGGGCAACTTGTCGCGTTTGGTGTCGCGGTTGAACTTACTCTCGCAAAGCGTTAAGTTCTCCTGTGTACTATCGCCGCCTCGGCTGCGCGGGATTGTGTGCTCGATGTCAAACTTCGGGTTCGCGCCCAAGAAGTCTGCAATGCCAATCTTCTTACCTGTGTACAAGCAGACGTGTTGCTGCTCTTCCCAGAGTTGATATTTTAAGATGTCTGCTTTCGTCGGCTCAATCTCTAAGCCGGTTTCAGCTTTATAGAGTTGCCTAATGTTTTGCGCATATGCTGTGTGCCGTTTGCTTAGCTCGCGTTGCCAATCAGCAATGGCTTGGCGCTTGTTGGCATCGTTCAGTTCGCGAGCATATTCAATGTGTATTTCGGTCTTCTCATCAATGATATGCTTGCGCAGCAAGTGGTTGATTACTTTGCGCACCATATGCAGTGAGCGCATAGCCATCGGATTGCGTACAGCGTTCATCTTCGGAGAGCCCAGTTGGTAGCAATCGAAGCGCTCGTTTCGTTTGGCGTCCGGATAGGCCTCAATCATTGAGGGGTGATACAGCAAATCGATCGGCGCATCAGGCACTTCTGCCGCTACAGCCGCTTTGATGCGCTCTGCGATTGTGCAATGCTCTTCTGCATCGCGCTCTTCTTGCGGCCGAAGGGCAAGATCGACTTTATATAGCAAGCGAGAGCGTCGCTCAATGTCGTTCCATATTTCTTCACCGACAATTGTTGGGATGTTTGCCAAAAAGATAGCCTTCGAGTAGTCGTCGCCTCTGCGTAAGAAAACAAGAATCTTGCGTATCGCCTTCAAACTTAGCGAGGCAAAGTCGCGTGTCAGGCGAATAGCAGAGAAAGCTTCTGCTTGCGCCTCATTGAGTTGCAACTTCTCCAATCCGAACTCCTTCAGCTTTTTCTTTTGAAGAAAAAGAATAGAGTACGTTCCAAATGTCCGTGCAAATCTCATCTTCCGTCTTTAGCGTCCCGTCCTGCTTTGGCGCTCATCGTGTAAGTTTCGGCCATAGCTGTTTTTCCAATCTTCGCCAAAGACCTTTATTAGTTGTGCAGTTGTGGGACAAGCCGGCGCCTCTTGCGTCATAGCGATAATTAAATTGGTAGGGCCAATCCTCCTCATCTCTTATCCAGCCAAAAGGCGTTTTTTTCCTGCGAGTTTTTTTAGCAATCTTTTTTTGAAGTCGAAGTTGCTTTTTTTGGTAGAAGAGGGAGTGATTTTTCTCGCTCTTCCGCGTTTAATGGACGCAAACGATCATCGAATGGCGTTTTTGATTCGGATATTGTTGAGATAACAGAGCAGTCGATATTCCTCATATAAAGGATGCGAGACGGCGCAGCGCGAATGGCCTTTCTCCATCGTGCATTTGCCTACGCCTTGGCGCTGGGATTTTTAGTGGGCGCTGAAAGAAAATCGTCTTCTCCAGCGCTTTTGCCAGATCCTCGTCCAATTCTTGTACGTGGCAGATCTCCTTAAACTCTTGCAAATAATGCTTTTCCCGGTCCGTATAGCGGGAACGGATGCGCACACGGTTGCCTTCCGTGCGATAGAGTAGGTAAAAGTAATCGCCCAAGAACTCACATCCCGCCTCCTTCATCTCTTTGCTCAATTCAGAGATCGCAGATTTTACTTTGCCCGTCTCTTCCGCCTCCTCGTTTTTGGTCAAGTCGGTTGCTCAAGAAGCCGCGGCGCTGCGTCAAGTGATAGAGTGCGCGTCCCAGCGTATAGCGATCCGTCTGAGAATCTTTCAAGTTCAACTTGCGGTGCAAGCAAATGTGACGGTCGTGATAAGGATTCTTATTGTCAGCTTCGTTCGTGCGCTGCCAGAGTATGAAGTCCTCATCAAGCGGATATTCTTTTTTTCGTATGCCAACGGTTGAGCGCTTCATCAGAAAGCGGCGGGCACAACTTATGCTTCACCAAAACTTTCAGCACTTCGACTTTGCGCAGACGCCGGCGGAAGTAATGGCGCCGCGAAGCGCGATAAGAAGTTCTTTCGGCAGCCAAAGAAAATTCGATGCCTTTTTTTCTTGCTTCACGCCTTCCGTGAAGATTAAATCTCCGCGGCAGATGGGCGTATATTGGTTGTTTTCATCGCGATCTACAACTGCCCAACCTAAGCTGTTGGTACCGGTATCTAGGCCTAATATTCGGGTTTTCATAAGGTAGGTTTGTAAATTTTCTGTAAAAATAGACCAAAAATTTGGCATGTACAAATGAAATTCTTAAATTTGCCTCAGAAGAAGGATATTCTACATCATATCACAATAAGGCTATATGCCGAAGGATTTTATTCCCATGGCCTCTCTTCGGAGAGGCTTTCTTTTTTTCGTTTACGTAAATCTGTTGCTTGTTTGCCTATGATAGGCTTGCGCATCGTTCGCGCTACCTTAGTAAAAATAAAAGGCTGTATCGAGGCGTAAGTTAGTCTTGATACGACAGACGTGCATATGATTTCCGCTTAAGAATGCCTACGCTTAAAGCAGTTGCATTTTTCGATTGCGCCGCCCAAACTTGTTCCTGTTCGTTTCGGATAGGGCCATACGTTTGGGCGGCGCAATCGTATTTGAAAAGTTTCGACTTGGTCGTAGTGTTTCGTCTGCTTTGCGAGTCGGCCGACAGTGATAAACTGACGCCGCACTGATCAAGTGGAGGCGAATATAGGTCTATCAACGAAAAAGAGGCTTATCCTGCGATAAGCCTCTTTTTCTTGGTGTGATCCGCTTGGGGCTCGAACCCAAGACCCCAACATTAAAAGTGTTGTGCTCTACCAGCTGAGCTAGCGGATCTACCTAATTGCCGTTAAGCGAGTGCAAAGGTAGAATGATTTTTTGGTTTGCCAAATACTTTGTGCACTTTTTTTCTGTTCAAGGCTTCCTTTTCCGCTTATTTCGTTTGATGCCTTGGTGCTGAAGCGGCCTTTTGGCAGAGCGAGCAGTCGTTTCTCGGGGTAAGTCCTCGATTATTCGCCGTCTTTGTATGGGCTGTTATAGATTTTCTTTGCCTTGTGCTTGCGAAGGAGAAGTAAGGCGGGACGCTCGGCGCGACGGACGGTGGGCAGGTCTCCTTTGTGCGTGCTTCTGCGCTGATTTTTTATATTGTTCTCTTTTGTTTGTTTATTGTTTGCTGCCGCCAAACTATCGTTTGCCGGGAACAAACTATGGTTTTGAGTGAGGGCCAAACTATCGTTTGCCGGCACCAAACGAAAACGAAAGCCGCCTTCTTGCGGTCGTTTTTGCGTTTCAAGCGTCGCCATTTAAGGCGTTGGGTGTAGTAAGAAGAGGAGGAGAGGGAAAGTAGTGGACTAAATGTATCAAACTTTGACTTGTCGCCATAGTTTGTGCTTTTGCGTGGCGGTCAAAGTCGATCCTTTACGCGCCAATAACTGCCGGTAGCAGGCAAAGGCCGGACGCTATCAGCGGTATCGGCCGTTTGTCGGCCGTCAGTCAAAAAGTGAGCAATTATAAAGAGGGGCGAACAAAACTGTCGCTGCGGTGGAGGCGGCGCAGATACGTGAGCCGGTTGCGCAAAGGTTGCAGCCAAGCGTAGGCAATCAGCATCCCGCCAAAGCGGCGCTCACCCAGAGTCCGCGTAGCCTTGCGCATCAAGCGGATCGGTAGGATGATGGCCGTGATGAGCAGGAGCAAGAAGGGCAGATCTGTGGCCAAATCTTGGATAAAGTAAACTGATTGTTGTAAAATATAAAATGTACGCTCACCGATATAAGTCAGCGTCAGCAGGAAAAACAGAAAGAAAAAGCAGGAAGCCCACGCTTCGCGCGCAGCATACAGTCGGCGGCGGCGACTACTGCGGTTGGCGATCTCCGCCGTATAGATCCGCTCGTCGGAAAGCAGGCGGCGAGCGGGTAGTTGCTGGCAAATCGTGGCGTCAGGATGCCAAGTCAGGCGGAAATTTTCAGGCGTAGCATAGGCATCCACAAACAATTCTTCCTCCCCAAAGGGCAGTAGCAGACTATTGGCAAAGCCCTCCCTGTGCCATAAAAAAGGCTTTCTTGACGGCCAGGTTGCAGGGGTCGGCATAAACGGGGCGTCCACTCCGAGCAGCTCGCGCCAAACGCAACTGCAAACGCAGACGTTCGAAGATCGGGCGGCGTGCTTGGCGCGTCTCATCGTTGAGATAGTTGGCATAGCCTCCGACCATCTCTACGCCGGGTGCAAACTGCTCCGCCAGTCGAGAGAGCCAGTCGGGCGAAGCCGGTTGGCAGTCGGCCCGCGTAAAGACCACCCAAGGAAAACGCGCGGATCGTACGCCCAACGTCAGAGCCAGTTTGGTCAATTCTATGTGGCGCGTAGAGCGCGGTACGGACAAGTAGCGCAGCCGCTTATCCTCGGCCGATAAGCGCTTGAGCACATCAGGCGTATTGTCGGTCGAGGCCTCGTCGACTACGATAATTTCAAACGAAGGATAGTTCTGCTGCAAGAAAATCGGCAGATACTCGGCCAGATAGTCGCCCTGGTCGAGCGCCGGAATGATAATCGAGATCGCAGGCTGCTCCGTCGATTCGGTAGTTTCAGCCCAACGCGCCGGCAGAGAATAATCGCGCCAGCGAAAGCGCCAAAGGGCGAGCAGGCAGAGCAGCATCGTTGCCAACAAGCTTATGTTAATGAGGAGGAGTAGGTTCATTGTTTAGTAATTTCTTCGTCTGAATTCGGCGCAAATGATGGCTGTGGCCATCGCAACGTTGAGGCTCTCGCTGCCCGTTGCGTCAAGGGGGAAGCGAGGTATGAACAAACGCTTTGAAACGAAACGCTCGACGGCGGGCGATATGCCTTGGCCTTCGTTGCCCATTATGATGAGGCCTTTCGTATCCAATGTTTGCTCGTAAATGTTAGATCCGTTGAGAAACGTTCCGTAAATCGGTGTCTCCACAGGCAACTTGGCGAGCGCTTCGCAGAGATCTACGTAGTGGAGATTGACGCGGCCGAGTGCGCCCATCGTAGCTTGCACCACCTTTGGCGCGAAGGCGTCGGCCGTCGTTGGGCTACACAATATATTATGTATGCCGAACCAGTCGGCTAATCGGATAATCGTCCCCACATTACCTGGATCTTGCACGCCATCTAAAGCCAAAGCCAGTTCGTCTGTGGGTTGCCAAGGCGCCGGCGTGGGCTTTTCAAAGACGGCAACGACCTGCTGCGGCGCCTGCAAGAGCGAAACGCGCGCCAGTTCTGACGCCGACAGCTTGCGCACCTCTGCGGCGGACCATTGCGCCCTGCTTTGTAGAAAATCAGCCGTTGCTAAGAGCAGTCGGCAAGGGAGCAAGGCCAGCAGATCTCCGACCACCTTCGGCCCTTCTGCGATGAAGAGGCCTTCAGCATCGCGCTGCCGCTTGCGCGTCAGGCCGTGCAGCCATTTTATTTCAGCTCTTGTCAGCATCTTATGGATTTTTCGGCAAAATTACAAAGACAGAAGCTAATGAAGTAGTATATTTGCTTCAAAATTGAAGCCTTTGAACCGTCACGTTTCTCTATCCCTGCTCTTCGCAGGACTTACTTTGCTGCTTTTTTTGCTGCAATCGTGCTCGCCTACACGCTATTTGGCGAGCGATGAAGCGATGCTGAGCGACGTCAAAGTGGTATCTGCAACTAAGCAAGTCAAAACTGCCGACTATATTAAATATGTGCGTCAGCAGCCAAATGCGCGCTGGTTTAATCTGGTTAAAGTGCCGCTCGGCATTTATTGCCTCTCGCCGGCCGATACGACAAAGCGCCGCGGCCGTTTCTTTCGCCGCCTCGGCGAAGCGCCCGTCGTTTATGATACGGCGTCGACTGCTGCTTCGCGCGCTGCGCTGCTCGCTGCTCTCCAATCGCGAGGCTATCTGCACGCAGCGGTGGATACGCTCACACAAAAGCGTCGGCGGCGCGTCCGACTTACGTATAAATTGCGACCGGGTGTGCGCTACGTTGTCGATTCTTTGGCCTATCGCTTCGATGATCCGCGTTTGGAGCGCGCTGTATCGGCTTTGCGCACTAAAAAGTTTGCTCCACGTGGGTATGCCTTTGGACGTTTCGGTGCTGAATGAAGAGCGCAATCGTGTGATCACAGCCCTGCAGAACCAAGGTTACTATCGCATCAACCGCGACTTTGTCGGTTACGACGCCGATACCGTTGCCGGCAGTGACCGTGTGGCGCTGACTTTCGTCTTTTTCCCGCCCGCCCGGCATCGATTCGGTGCGGGCTTATCAGCCTTACCGTTTTCGTACGATCAAAATATGGGATTCGCCGAGCCTGGGTGCGGACAAGTTGGCCTTTCGTAAACATCTCTACAAAAATCATCTGTTAATCCGGCCCGATAGTTTGTTCCGCGAAGAAGACGTTCAAGACAGCTATTCGGCAATGAATGGTTTGTCGGCAGTGCGCTATACGACGATAAAGTTTAACGAGCCGCCCGGCGATTCTGCTTTGCTCGATGCCGACGTTACGATTGTGCGCAACAAGCCCAATGCAGTCAGTCTCGAGCTTGAAGGGACGAATACCAGCGGCGATTTGGGCGCTGCTTTGGCCCTTTCCTTTACGAATCGTAACTTATTTAAGGGCGCAGAGCGCCTGCTTTTGAAGGGAAGAATGGCTTATGAAGCCATCAGGGGCTTGGAAGGCTACGGCAACGAAAACTACTTAGAGTTTAGCGGCGAGGCTTCGCTCCGTTTTCCCACTTTTCGCCTGCCTTTTGTGCGCCAATCTGCGCGCCAGCGCTTAAAGGCAACGAGCGACCTCAGCTTTATGTACAATTCGCAAAACAGGCCGGAGTTTCATCGGCGTGTAGTCACGAGCAACTGGGCCTATCGCTGGAGTTATCACGCCCATCCCGGCTTTCAGCATCGTTTTGATATGATCAGCCTCAACTATGTCTTTATGCCCTGGATTTCCAACACGTTTAGGCGCGACTATCTTAACAACGCTGACCCTCGATATTCGATTTTGCGAGCCAGTTATGCGGATCTCTTTATTATGAATACGGGTTACAGTTTCATATATAATTCCCAGCAAGACAAGGAACGAGGCAGCGTAACATTCTCTCCGCTTACCGGCCAACTGACAAAGGGCTGGCAAGTGAAGTTTGGCGTCGAAGCAGCCGGCAATCTGCTGCACGGAATATCCAAAATCGTCAGAGCAAGTAAGAATGAAGCGGGCCAACACAAGCTATTTGATATTGCCTATTCCCAATATGTAAAGGTCGATGTCGATTTTGTGCGCAGTTTGCGTATAAATAGCCGCAACACCTTCGCGTTTCACGCCGCTTTTGGTTTGGCTATTCCCTATGGAAACTCTGCCGTAATCCCCTACGAGAAGCGTTATTTTGCCGGTGGGGCCAACAGCGTGCGCGGCTGGAACGTGCGTTCGCTCGGCCCGGGCAATTATGTGGAGAAGGACGGCAAAGTAGATTTCATCAACCAAACGGGAAATATGAAGCTCGATTTGAGTTTTTGAATGGCGCACGGCGCTTTTTCTGAAATTCAATGGCGCTTTTTTTCATAGATGCCGGCAATGTGTGGAACACGCGACGCTATGAAAATCTTTCAGGAAGCCGATTCCACCTGCGTTCTTTCTATAAGCAGTTGGCCGTGGCCTATGGTTTGGGCCTCCGCCTCAATCTTGATTATTTTATCTTGCGTTTTAGATGGCGGCATGAAGGCCGTTGATCCCGCTTATCCTTCAGGTCGCGGTCACTATCCGCTGATTCACCCCCAAATTTTCTCGCGATTTCGTCCTCCATTTTTGCCGTTGGCTTGCCCTTCTGATGCGGCGCGCGGCCCCTTGAGATATGGAATAAAACTAAAAAGCGGAGCACTTCGCCAGAAGTGCTCCGCTTTGTAGAGGTACCCTAGCAGATTCGAACTGCTGTACACGGTTTTGCAGACCGCTACCCTAGCCACTCGGTCAAGGTACCCTTTCGTTTGCGCTTGCAAAGGTAGGAGTTTATTTTAATTCTGCAAATAATTTGGGCGCATTTTACGCAAAACCCTATGCTTCTTTCCCTTTTTTCGCCCGTTTCGTGCGCGTTGTGGCCCGTTGATGGTGCATCTTTGCGCGCCTAAGTGCCTCGCCGGCGCCCAATTCGTTGAGCAAGGGCGCACGCGGATTGCTATTCAAAGGCTGCCGATGGAAAGTGGCGCGCCAATGACCCGATAACCCTGCCAAACCGGTTTGCAATTTTAGCGTTTTTTTCGGCTTTTATGCCGCAATTCCTTTGAAAAATGCGGCCCACGTGCGTGTTATTGCTTATTTTTGCCCAAAATAAGAATGATTACAATGCAAAATACATCCTTTCGCATCCGTTTATGCCGCAATGTGTGGCAGCGTGTAGCGCTCGTGTTGCCGCTTCTGCTTGCCGGCGTCTGCCTTTTTCAGGCTTGCAGCAATGACGATACTTCCTATGCCGATAAGCGTAAGCGGGAGCGTCGACAGGTGCAAAACTTCCTCAAGAAAGGCGCGAAGGTCGTCGACGCTGAGTCGGGGTTATACCTGCTTGATGTGCCAGGAAACATCAAAGTCATCTCCGAAGAGCAGTTTTATAAGCAAGATTCTACGACCAACGTAGCCCAAAAACGAGTACGTACTCTTTGCCGGATCGGGCGTCTATATGCAGATTCTGCGCAAGGGCCAACCCGGTAAGATTGCGTCGGGCAAAAGCGCCCCTGTCGTTTGCCGTTACCTTGAATACAATTTGGCTACCGACAGTTTGCAGTCGGGCAACAACGTCTTAGCCAACGAGGATAGGCCGGATGTGATGACCGTGACCAATAGTTATGGCATCTATAGCGGACTTTTTAATAGCGGCGTGATGAAGAGCCTTTACGGAGCTGCCGTTCCCTCGGGCTGGTTGTTTCCCTTGCCGTTTATCGGTTTAGGCCGGCAAACGACGCCGACGGGCGAAATAGCCAAAGTGCGTTTGATCGTGCCCAGCACAGAAGGACATGAACGCTCCAAAGGCTCGGTTCGGCCGTGCTTCTATGAGATAACGTATCAATTCGGTCGATAAATAGTTTGGCTCAATTACCTTTGCCAAGGTAAAAATATAGTTTTAGTGCCGCCTGTCTCCCTTTGGAGGCAGGCTTTTTTGTTTTAATCGGCCGAGGCTCATCGGCGCTCTGTGGCAGGGCCTGTTTCATTGTCGGTGTGCCCTCTTTTTAATCGGCGTGCCCCCAATTTGCAACCGCCGCCTGTCTGCTTCTTTTGTTTACGCTCGTGAGTGCAAACCTTTTTTCTCGTGAGGTGAAGCCTTTTTTATCACGATCGCACACCTTTTTTCTCGTGATGAAAAACGTCAGCGGTTGACTGCTGTGGTTATGCAATGACTAAAAAGGTGGAAGAAATACTTGATCTCCGCCAAAAAAATCCCGCCCAAAGCCTCCGTAGATGCTTTGAGCGGGACGATGATTGCGCCCTTTGCGCCCCAGGCTTAGGCGTCGCCTTCGGGGGCGTAGACGGCTTCTATTTCGCAGACATATACGTCGTGCAAATTTCCTTCTTTGGGGCTGTAATGACGATCGTAGGTTGTGCGTCTATAAATTCGTCGGCGCGCAGAGTCGACTTGTAGAGTTTGCGACAAACCAAAACCAAGCGGGCTTCAGCGAAAGTGACGAGATCATCGGGTAGCGTCGCCGGGTGGAGGCCCGCAGCGGCCGTCTTATCCAGATCCCGCCCCGATTTTGAGCCACAGATTTGATAGGCCTTGCGATGATCGCCGAGCAGACTCAGCGTCAAGCGGTCTGTAGCCTCGACAAAGTCGTGCGTATATCGCTCCGGACGGATGAAAAATCGTAGCCACGGGCTTGTTCCAAAGGATGCCCAGCATCCCCCAACTGGCCGTCATCATATTATAATGTGTCGGTGTGCCGGCCGTAATCAGTAACCATTCGTGGCCGATGGCTTGAAAGGGATCTTCGCGGCCTACGAGGCTGAGATCCATGCGCTTAAATGTCTTGTTCATCAGTGTCGCTATTTGAAAGTTGGGCGGCCGCCGTATGACGGGCCGCTTGCGTTGATCTTAAAATTGCTCCCAATCGAAGGATTTGTCTTCGCGCCGCTGTGCTTTCAGCGTCTCGAAGAAGCGCTGCTGCTTCTTGGCGCCGATATATCGCTTGGCGAAGACGGAAGGCACGGCCACGCCCAAGGCGATGCAGAAGATCATGAGCGAAGCGTTGATGCCGTTGATGCCGGCCAGCGACATCATATCGACCAATTGGGTCTCCGTGCGCGTCATCATTAAGAAGGAGTAGAGACTGCGATACATCAGCACGCCGGGCACCATCGGGATGACGCTACAGATAGCCAGAATCTGCATCGGAGCGTGGACGCGGTGGGCCATACGCAACATAATCAAACTGATTAAGACGGAAGCGGCCAGCGAACCCAATACGCCGCCCCAGCCTAAGCTGAATTGGCATAATTCGTCGGGCTGCAAACTGACCAGATTGCGGGTGCAGACGGCTATGGCTGCGCCCACGGCTGCGACCCATAGGAGGCGCTTCGGGATATTAAAGATCATCGAGAAACCCATACCGGAGATGGCGGCCGCGATGGCGTATTCCCAATAGTTGTGGTGGGGGACCATCGAGATGCCCATAATATCGGGTTGAAAATTGAAGGCCCATAGGCAGAATTTGAGGGCGAGAAGGATGCCGAAAGCCATAGCTATCATCATCATCATCGTATTGGCCGCTCGCACAAGTCCGGTCTGGATGTTGTTGTCTAACATATCGTCGACAAAATTTATGAGCGGGACGCCCGGCACAATGAATAAGGCGCAGGCTAAGAGGGGATGGAGGGGCGTAGAAGTCCAGCTTGCGGGTAAATACGTGGTCAGCCAAGCCACAACGGTTGAGGCAAAGGCCGCACAGGCAATAGCCATATAGATATTAATACCAAATTCGATCAGCCGATAGCGTAGGCGGAAACCCAAAAAGGCAGCAAGCGTGGCGTAGAGAAAAAGCGACCCAATCACAACCAAACTGTATGCAGAAGCCGCCACAGGCAAAGGCAGCTCCAACGGCCGTCAAGAGTGGCGAATAGTTGCGCTCGCGGTTGGCAATCTCGTCGAGCGCGGCTTCATATTGCGCCAAAGAGTAGTTTTCATTCGCCGCTCGATACGTCGGTTTGCTAACGGCGGAAATAGCCGTGAAGTTGATGCCGTGCTTATCGCAGCGCTGAAATTTAGAGAAGGAGAGTTCGGTGTTGTGAATGTTGACCATCAACATATTATAGTCGATGTGGATGTGCAGATTCTTCTCCGGCAATCCCAAATAAGCCGCCGCGCGCTTCATATTGCGCATAATGCGGCTGGTATCAGCAGAGCTTTCTAACAGAATTTGTCCTGTGCGCAATAGAGAGTCGAGTTTGCGCTGTAAAAGGCGCCTTGCGTCGGTCGTGTGCATCATCATCGTGTAAGAGTTTAGCTATTTGACTACAAAATTACAAATTCCTGTTTTTTTAGCTTGCCATTGTGCGGATTGTCTTTCCTGCTTTTTTTGCGCAGTGTCGCCTTTAAGGGACGGAAAAAGTGCGACCTCGTTTTTTTCGTATTTACAATTATTAATGGCAAACATTCGGGTTTTATGGCCGTAGTTTGTGCGGTTTGTATTATTTTTGCAACAAATCGGCTTCTTTCTTTCAGCTCTGCTCAATGCGATGCCGGATGAAAGTGTACGATCTCTTATTATGTATAACGATAAACAAGATTAAATTACGATGAAGAAGTATGTAGCATTTTTTTATTGCTGGCTGCAGTCTGCGTAGGCGCTACTGCACAGCGCCCGAAAAAGCGCCGTCCGGCAAAGAAAGCGAAAACTGAACGCGTGGAGAAGCAAACTGAACGCTTCGTAACAGAACCCTGCTTATAGCACAAGTAAAGTAACGGTTAATAAAGCAACAAATGGTCAGGTAAAAACCTTGACGGAGGGCAACTTGCGCCAACAGATGATTAACCGTGAAAGGACGCTGGGGAAGACTTCTGCGTCTTGCGAAGAGCCGAAAACGTGCTCGCAGCAGACCAATCAGACGACTTGCAAAAAGGAAGCCGGTAGCTGTGGCGGAAATAAGGCCGGCGACTGCTGTAAAGAGAAATCCAGCGACTGCAAGCAAAAGTGCGGCGACGCTAAACAAAAAGTGTGGCGACTGCAAGCAAAAGTGCGGCGACGCTAAACAAAAAGTGCGGCGATTGCAAAGAGAAATGTGGCGACGCTAAACAAAAAGTGCGGCGATTGCAAAGAGAAATGCGGCGACGCAAAGCAAAAAGTGCGGCGATTGCAAAAGAGAAATGCGGCGACGCAAAGCAAAAAGTGTGGCGATTGCAAGCAGAAATGCGGCGACGCAAAGCAAAAAGTGTGGCGATTGCAAAGAGAATCTGAACGGAAGCCGGCAAAACTCTGAGGCTTGCGGAGCGCAAAAAGAGTTGCTGCAAACAAGAAGCTGCGCAGGGAGAGTGTCATTCTTCGGAAAAATTGTTCGCAACAATCGGGCGTAAAACTTTCGGCTGAAAAAGGCTGGATCTCACGTTTGGATTTTTCGTGTTAAGAATTTGCAAGAATTGCGTGAGAAAAACAGATTTCATCATCGTGGTTGACGGCAATGAAATCACGGATGACGCCGCTTTAGCTGCGATAAAAAGTTCGGATATCGCTTCCGTGCAACTTCTACAAGGGGAGGACGCGACTGCAAAATACGGCGAACGCGGCAAGAAAGGCGTCTTGCTGCTCAAAACGCGCCAAGTAGAGGCCAACATGAAGGCTGAAAGCGATTGCTCTAAGCACTAAAAATCGCATTGCGACACTCTTTTTCGCCCATTAAAGCCAAGTGCGCCGTTCGTAAGCCTGATTGCTGCGAACGGCGCATTTATTATGCTGCGATGCCGATGGACTGTGTGTCGAGGCTGGTTGGTTGCAGGGCTTTGATCCCTGCATTTTTTAGCGGCGAAGTTGGCGAGAATGGCAATTTAGAGTGCGTTATCGTGAGCGTATAATCAGATTTTCAGCAGTTGTTTGGCTAAATTGTGGAAGAGAAGCTAACTTTGAGCGCAAAAATTGCAAAGTTCTTGCAAAATAATTGTTAATTTTTGGGCGCGTAGTAGCATTAAACGAGAGGTAAAGTGGGCTTTTCGCGAGAGTTTTTACGCTCTTTTTATTGCCGAGAAAGGCCTTTTTGGCGTCTTTTGGGCGAAAGAGGAAGCGCGCAAGCTGTAGAAAGCGTTTAGCCACTCGTCTTTGGTGCTCACCGGAACCCAGCAGAGAATAGACACATCCGATAACCCTGTCGCCAATGTGCGACATTGTTTAGCAAAAAATGAAGAAAAAGAAATCCTTACTCCTTATCTTGATGCTCTTTTGCGCTTTCTCGCTTGCGGCGCAGCAACTTCCGAAGCGCGAGTTTCGAGGCGCGTGGATTCAAGCCGTTAACGGGCAGTTTCAGGGCTTGAAGCGCGATGCGATGCAAAGCCAATCTGACTCGCCAACTCAACGCCCTTAAAGCCTGCGGCGTGAATACGATTATCTTCCAAGTGAGAGTGGAAGGCGATGCCTTGTATAATAGTCCCTATGAGCCTTGGAGTCGCTACCTTACGGGGCGTCAGGGCGCGGCGCCCTCGCCTTATTGGGACCCCTTGGAGTGGATGGTGGAGCAGTGCCACTTGCGCGGAATGGAGCTGCACGCGTGGATCAATCCTTTTCGTGCAAAGACGAAAGGCACGAGCGCTTTGGCGGCTAACCACCCTGCGAAGTTGAATCCTGATCGTTGTTTCCCGTATGACGGTCTTTTTGATTTTTTTGATCCCGGAAAGGCAGAAAATCGCCATTATATTTGCCAAGTGGCTGCCGATATTGTGCGCCGCTACGACATCGATGGCTTCCACATCGACGACTACTTCTATCCTTATCCCAACGGTACGCCTATTCCCGACGATGCCACCTTTGCTGCTTACAGCAACGGCTATCGTGATCGCGGCGATTGGCGTCGATACAACGTCAACTTGTTTGTCAGCGAGTTGCACGATACGATTCGCGCCATCAAGCCGTGGGTGAAGTTTGGCATCTCGCCTTTCGGTATCTACCACAATGCCACAACTTCTACACTCCCGGGTTCAGCTACGAAGGGTTTGCAAAATTATGACGACCTCTACGCTGATGTGCTCTACTGGGTGAATCAAGGTTGGGTGGACTATATTGTGCCGCAGCTCTATTGGGAGATAGGTCACAAGACGGCCGATTATGCTACTTTGATCAAATGGTGGAGCAAGTATGGCTCTAAGCGTCCGCTCGTGATTGGGCAAGACGTAGAGCGCACCGTGCGCGCCGCCGATTTGGAGCAACCTACGATCAATCAGCAGCCCGCCAAATTCGCCTTGCAGCGGAGTTTGCCCGGCGTAGTCGGTAGTTGCTTATGGTATAGCGCCGTCGTTGTCGATAATGTGGGCAATTACGCTACGGCCCTCCGCACAACCTATCATAAGTATCCGGCTTTGAGTCCTGACTACTCATTTATATAAGAAAGCGCCGAAGAAGCCCAAGCGCCTCAAAGCCCCTGTGGATGCCCGACGGATATTATCTTTTTCTGGAGTACATCATCGACCAACGATGAAATGAATAAGGCTACGCGCTACGTAATCTACCGCTTCGAGAAAGGGCAAGAGCGCGACCTCAATGATCCTGCGAACATCGTAGCCATAACGAGCGACCCGCTGTATCGGTTGCCTTACGACGGTGGACAACATAAATACGTCTACGTTGTGACGGCGCTTAACCGCATTCAAAACGAGTCGAAACCGGCTAAGAAGAGCGTCAAGCTGTGATGAGTTTCTGCGTATGCTCGCTTGAGGGCGAAGACGCATAACTTAGAAAAACGACTTTTTAACAAAGAAAAGAAGAAAAACTTGTTGCAAAAAAACGCTTTCGCAGCGTTATATAAGTAGCGGCCTCGTTTGGAAGAAATCCAGCCGTGGCCGCTATTTCGTTTGATAAATCTGAAGATAAACCAAAAAGATCTATTATGAAACAAGTAATGTTTACGCTTGCCGTTCTGCTGAATGCATATATGCTTTTCGGCTTGTTCAATCAACATCGGTGCCGATCGTTCGGCCGGCCATTATGAAAGAGATGCCGCCGGCTACGGCGCAAATGACGGCGTCATTGAGCGCTCGCTGAGCGTCAGGCCTTTTACAGCGCTCGAGTGCCGTCTGCCGGCATCCGTCACTTACGTGCAGACGAATGATCAAGCGCCAAAGGTCGTGCTTAAAGGTGCGCCCGCGATGGTCGAGCGTTGCGTGGTGGATGTGCGCGACGGCAAATTGCAGCTTTACCTTGTTCAGAAAGCTAAGCAAAGTATGAAACGTTTTTTTCGCAATCACGAAATCAATTAAACATTACCGTCTATGGCGGCCGACTGACGGCGCTTGCGGTACAATCAGCGTGCACTTTTTATGCTACACAATTGGAAACGTCGCAATTGGCGCTGAGCAATGCCGGTGCATCCTCCATCAGAGTGGGGCGATTAGCCGGACAGCAACTGACGATGTCGTGCTCCGGTGCGAGTTCGACCAAATTGGCGGGCAACGTGGCCAAACTTATGCTGAATGTTACAGGCGCTTCCAGTTTTGTGGCTAATGAATTTACGACGCAAGACCTAAAAGTCAAAGTCTCCGGAGCAAGTACGGCTAAATGTGCTTTGCAAGGTTCAGCCGGTGTCGACGTATCCGGTGCGAGTACGCTCACGTTGAGCGGCACGGCCGACTTGTTTACGATCAAGTGCTCAGGGGCAAGCAGCGTGAAAGCCGCAGATCTTAAGGCGCAAAATGTCGTTGTTGACGTCGCAGGTGCCTCAGGCGTGAAATGCTATGCCGCGCGCAGTATCAAAGGAACTGTTGGTTGCGGCAGCCTGACCTATGGCGGCCATCCGACCTCTTATAATGTAGAACGACAGAACACAACTGCTTCGATCAAAGCTGTAGATTAAATGGTTTAGTCGGCTTTTTCGACCGGCCACGTTGTTTTTAGTGAGACGCCGCCTTGCAATGATTTTTGTTGCAGGGCGGTTTTTGCTTCCATCCGGCAAACTTCCTCCGGCATCCCATTGCTGCTTCAGCGTGTTTGCCGCCGGTTGGCGTTTGCCCTGTATGGCTATGCCGTCTGTTGCGGCATAGTCCGTTTTCGTGTAGTGAGCCGCTCTTTCGGCCTTTGGTGGTTGTCAGCCTTCCCTATTATATCATATAATGTGTCGGCGTTTGACGCCATACGCGGCCTTTTCGTTGCTGCCGGACGCCTTCTTTTTTCGTTTGTTCCCGGCAAACTATCGTTTGCCGGGAACAAACTATGGTTTGGTGGCAGCAAACTATGGTTTGGTCGGGCCAAACGATTGTAGAGCGCCGCAATCGTTGTCGTTAGTTGGTCGCGAAGCGCCGTAAAAGAGAAAAAGAAAAGAGGAAAAAGTAGCGCGGAGCAGCCGTCACGAAAAGACAAGGCGAGCGCTCGTCCTTCTGTTCTAAAAAGAAAATCGAAAAGAAGGATGCCGGCGTTGTCTATTGTCTTCAAAATAATAAGAAAGCAGCGCGCGTGGCCGAAGCCGGCGTTTCCGATTGCAGGCTTTATGCAATGCACAAAGCCCACTTTTTGCCGCTATAAGCAGGCTTGGATAATGAAAGAGAAGAGCAAGATGCCGATAACGGCGGGCGGCCAAAAAGCAACTTTCGTATAGTTTGGGCGCGGCCGGAGCAGCGGGCGCGCAGCCGCATAGGTCGTAAAGGCAATGGCTACGCCGACGGTGGCGCCTAAGAGAATGTCGCCCGGATAATGGACGCCGAGATACATACGACTGAGGCAGAGTAGCAACGCCCAGACAAACATAGCTACGGAGAGTCGCCAATCCCTAAAATACAAGGCTGAGAGCGTGGCCATCGCGAAAGCGTTGGACGCGTGGCAGGAGGGGAATCCATAATGCCCGCCGCGATAATTTTGCACGGCGTGGACGAGGTGGAAAATCGGACTGTCGGGCTGCGTCGGTCGAGGCCGCTGAAAAATAGGGCGGAGAATCGAGGCGCAAGTATAGTCTGTGAGGCCTACCGTGAGCAGGAAAAGCAGCGTAACGTAAACAAGTGTGCGATTCCACCCAACCTTTCGCGCTATTAGGGCAAAGAGCGTGACGTAGAGCGGCAACCACAGCCAGCGCGAGGAAACCGACAGCGCAAGGTTGTCCAAGAAAGACGTGTGGAAACCGTTGAACCATAGAAGTAAAGTTTCGTCGAGGTGCCGCAAAGATTGGATCATATTCAGAGATTTTCCGCCAAAGTCAAGGCAAAATTGTGAAAAAAGAGCGTATTATAGCTTTCTTAGTTTAGTTTTTTTAGTGGTCCGCACTAAATTCTGCGCTTCGTTCGCTCCGTTGCAACTTCTGCGCTGTATTATTGCTTACGTATAAAATAACCATCGCGTTGTTCTATCTCGCCGGCCTCAATCAGTGCCTGCAAAGCGGCGAGCGAACGGTCGGTAGGTATGCCCGTCAGGTGAAATTCGTGGCGGGCGTGGGAGCGCCCATCACTCAAGATGGCTGAAAATTTATCGATCAACTCTGTTGTCTTGATCGACTTATTTTTTTGCGCCCGATGCAGATGTCGCAGTGTTGACAATCGCGGTCGGCCACTTCGCCAAAGTAGCGCAGGAGAAAGGTGCTGCGGCATTCTTTTTGCTTCCTCGGCATAGCTCGCTATGCTCTCGATGCGTGTTTTATATTCTTCCTTGCGGTCGGCATAGACTTCGTCGGTGAAGACTAAATCTTTGCTGTCAAGGCGGCGGACGGTGTAAGTGATGCGCGGCACTTTCTTGCGCGGGATGTAGTGGAGGATGCGTCGGCGCGTGAGTTCCTTTAGCCCTTCATAGACCGCCTGTTGGCTGAGTCCGCTGTCGTGCATCAAATCGTCTTCGCGGATGAACGTATAATTGCTGAAGAGTCCGCCATAATTGCGCAAAAGCGCTCGAATCAGGATTTCCTCCTCGTCGCCCGTGTCCAAGCGATACAATTCATCGCGGTCGAGGAGGAAAAGTACGCGCGACTGACTCTCATCTTCATCTTTGTAGTCCAGATAACCGGCGCGCGTCAGCAGGTTTAAGGCGCTGACGACGGGAACGGGGAAGAAACGGAACGTGCGACAAAAGCGCTCGAGATCAAACTCGCGCGTGACGCCTTCGCCGTCGCCCATTGCCATTTCATAATAGTAAGCCAGATGATCGTAAACGCGCCGTATGAAGTCGATCGCGGGGAATGTTTCGTTGATACGCCGCTTGAGTTTGCCGCTATCCGCCTTGCTGTGGAGCAAGACCGCGTAAGCCCGCTTCCCATCTCGGCCGGCGCGGCCCGCTTCTGGTAGTAGGCCTCAATGGAATCAGGCATTTCAAAGTGGATCACGAGTCGCACGTCGGCCTTATCAATCCCCATACCAAAGGCATTGGTCGCTACCATCACGCGCGTTTGGCCTTGCTGCCACGATTTTTGGCGCACGTCCTTGTCAAGATTGGTCAAGCCGGCGTGATAATAGAACGCGCTGACGCCGGCCGCGTTGAGCGCCTTCGCCAGTTCGCGGGCGCCGTCGCGTGATCGCGTATAGATGATGGCCGAACCGCGCACACTGTTGAGAATGTGGAGCAGTTCGGCTTCTTTGTTTTCCGTGGCGCGCACAATATAACTCAAATTGTCGCGCGCAAAACTCATTTGGAAGGTTTGTGCCGTCGGGCGAAATTGTAATTGCCTGCAAATGTCCTCCGCAACGCGAGGTGTGGCCGTTGCCGTGAGCGCTAAGATGGGGGCGTCGGGGAGTAGTTGGCGCACCGTGGCGATCCGGCGATACGCGGGGCGGAAGTCGTAACCCCATTGCGAGATGCAGTGGGCTTCATCTATGGTGATGAAACTCACATTCATATGCGAGAGGCGCGCTAAGAAGAGATCCGAACTCAAACGCTCGGGCGAGACGTACAAAAGTGTGACGCCGCCGTAAACGCAATTGTCCAAGACGGTCAGGATCTCGCCGCGCGACATGCCGGCATAGATGGCGTAAGCCTTGATTCCGCGCTGCCGCAAGTGGTTCACTTGATCCTTCATCAAAGCGATGAGTGGCGTAATCACAAGGCAGACGCCCTCGGCAGCCAATGCGGGCACCTGAAACGTAATACTCTTCCCGCCGCCCGTAGGCATAAGCCCGAGCGTGTCGTGCCCCGCCGAGATGCTCTGAATTATCTCTCGCTGAATCCCGCGAAAGTCTTCATAACCCCAATATTCGCCTAAGATTTCGGCAAATTTATCTCTACTCACAAGGGCGAATATCTTCGATTTGTAATTGTACGTCGCCGCGTTTGTGGCTATTCTCCTCGATGGCGTAGCAAATGTCGAAGGCTCGTTTTTGTTTTTGATGTATCTCGCCCTGCTACTTTGTCCAAAGGCGATTCCATTCATAATATTGTTGCTCTTATTGTCGACCAATTCGAGCTTAATGTGTTCTTGGCCGCGGCCTACTACCTTGCTCGTGCCGTAGTCGTAGACGTGTTTAGTGCAGAAGAGCGGCTTCGCGTTGTCAGGACCGAAGGGCGAGAAGCGCCGCAGCTGCTTATAGAAACCAAAAATTGATGTCTTTAAAGTCTAAGACGGCGTCGATGTCGAGCGAAGCCTGTGTTTGTTCGTCAGGATGTGCTTTTTCGACGTAGGCTTCAAAGCGCTCCGTGAAGGCTTCCACGTTCTCGACCTTCAAAGATAGGCCTGCGGCATACGTATGCCCGCCGAAGTTTTCCAAGAGATCGCTGCAGTCGGCCACAGCTTTGTAGACATCAAAGCCCGAAACGCTTCGCGCAGATCCCGTTGCGACGCCCTCACTTTCCGTCAAGACGACGGCCGGTCGGTAATATTGCTCCGTCAGTCGCGAAGCCACGATGCCGATCACGCCTTTGTGCCACTCCTTGTTATAGACGACGATCGCGCGGCGTTGTTCTAAGTCGGGTAAATGTCGCACCAAGTCCTCCGCTTGTTCCGTCATTTGCTTATCGATGTCCTTTCTCGCCTCGTTGTAGAGATTGATTTTACCCGCCATTTCCAAGGCTGTCGTGTAATCGCGTTCGACCAGTAGGCGCACAGCTTCCTTTCCGTTCTGAATACGTCCTGATGCATTGATGCGCGGGCCGATTTTTGAAGATAATATCATTCATTGTCAGCTCGTGTTCCGTCAGTCCGCACACCTCGATGATGGCTTGCAGGCCGATCGAAGGGTTTGTATTGAGACACCGAAGTCCGTGCCAAGCCAAGATGCGGTTTTCGCCCATAATTGGCACTATATCTGCGGCGATGCTGACGGCGCAAAGATCCAGCAAGGGGATGAGTTTGTTAAATTCGATCCCATTACTGATCGCGAAAGCCTGCATAAACTTGAAGCCGACGCCGCAACCGGAAAGGTGCGCGTAAGGATAATGATTATCGAGGCGCTTCGGGTTAAGAATGGCCACGGCCGGCGGCAATTCAAGGCCCGGCACGTGATGATCGCAGATGATAAAATCGATGCCTAAGCTGCGTGCGTAAGCTATTTCCTCTACCGCCTTGATGCCGCAGTCTAAGACGATGACCAGACGCACGCCCGTTTCTGCCGCATAGTCAACGCCGGCGCGCGAAATGCCGTAGCCTTCTTTGTAGCGGTCCGGAATATACGTATCGAGGTTAGAATAATACTGGCGCAAGAAGCGAAACACGAGCGCTACGGCCGTGCAGCCGTCTACGTCGTAGTCACCATAGATCATCACGCGCTCATTTTGCAGCATGGCGCGGTTCAGTCGGTCCACGGCCGTCTGCATATCGTCCATCAGAAACGGATCGTGCAGTTCGGTGAGCTGAGGTCTGAAGAAGCGCTTCACCTCCTGCGGGTCGTTTAGTCCGCGATCCAGCAGGAGCTTCCCAAGTACGGGGTGCACGCCCGCCTCCTTGGCCAAGCGCGCGGCCTCAGCCGCTTGCTCCGGTGCCGTTTCCTTCAGGTTCCATTTGTATCGCATTATATATCATTTTTTTATTGTCTGAATCAGCCGTGTCGGCCGTGTGCCAAGGCTGCTTTGCAGCTGCGCGGTTTTCGTTTACCGACAATTAGCAGGCTAAGATAGACAAAAAAAGTGGGAAACGCCGGGCGTAGGCCTACAAATCACGATTAGTCTGTGCGGGTTTTTGCCTCGCAGCTTTGCGCGGCTCACCCCTTTGGGGATATATACGCCCATCGGCGAGCCGTCTGCACGATCGTAGTGCAGAGGGCTCGCCGATGAAGTGATGAGGTATAGACCTTATTGTTTTTTGAAAGAAGCTAAAGAGCCATCGAGCTTGAATTCGATGTCATATTTAGCGCGCATTGTCTCGATAGTTGAAACTGTGATGTATGGTTTGCCACTATAGTATTCAGCTTGATGCCAACCATTGTAAGCGGATTCTTCGTTTCGTCGTAGTCGGGCACGGACTTCGCTTTTTTTCCATCCACGTGTTGGCAATCTTTGCCACCGTCACAAACTTAAAGTTGTCCAGGGAATCAAGTTATCTTTCATCTCACCGTCGCCGGAGATTTGCACGGGTTGAGGTTCGCCCCAAGAGCCATCAGCGTATTCGTATTGATCTATGTTATCCGGATTGTTAGGATCTTGAATACAAGTTTTGATGCGGCCATCATTGTAGAAGAAAGCTTCTTGGAAGATCATGATGCTTTTGCCCTTAAACTTCGGCATTTCGCGCAACGCATCTTCAGCCTTTTGAAGATATTCAGCGTCGGTAAGTTTCTGTTCGCTTCCGCCAGATGTTGCTGCTTCCGTTGCTTTTTCTGCTGCTTTGCTGCCAAGACGAGCTGCGAATTTACAAGATCCCATAGATAGGATCAAACCACTCAATAAGCAAATTTTTTTAAAATGCTTTTCATTGTTTGAATTTTTTTAAAACTTTGTGGGCTGCGATGATTTGATAGTAGCGTTTATCGGCTGACTGAGCCCGTTATATCAGCTCGAAACGCTTGTTTTGTTGTGTACAAAAGAGACCTTTGCACAATAAAAACAGTCTATTTTACCACTTATCCAATTGTTTATTAACGTATTGTTTCGTATATTAGCACTATAAGATGATACAAAATTATGGCAAGACAAGGAAAATCCACCAACGACGAAGTCTCATTTGCAGACGTCATGTTAGAGAAGAGATGCAGGAAAGCTCAGAATGTATTTTTGAATCAAGTCGACAGGCTTATCGATTGGCGTCCTATTCGCACGTTGATCAACAAGAAGTACACCAAGCGGCAAAATGCGGCAGGAGCTCCGGCCTATGATGTTATCCTGCTTTTTCAAAAATGCTTCTTTTGCAGACCTGGTATGGATTAAGTGACTGTGCCTTGGAAGAGCGTGTCAACGACTCGCTGACGTTTTTCTCGATTTCTAGGGCTGAGTATGGAAGCCGTCTCTCCGGATCACAGTACGATCAGCCGTTTCAGGACTGCCCTGACAGAGTCCGGACTCATGGATAAGTTACTGAAAGCTTTCAATAAACAATTGAGCGCCCATCATATCGCTATCAAGGAAGGAGTTCTGATCGATGCGAGCATTGTCGACAGCCCTCACCGCCCTGATGGGATATTGCGCATCACTGTGGCTGATGATCGTGAAGATACACGCAGTGATGACGAAAAAGGATGAAGAGGAGGCTTACCATAAGTTTCTTTTTACAGGAACGCAAGGGGACAGACGGTGAAGCCCGGTGGGTAAAGAAGAAAGTCTATCGATATGGTTATAAGAAACATGTGTTGACAAACAGGGAAGGGATCATTCGGCAAGTCATCACCACCCCCGGCCAATCGTAACGATCTGAAGGAGTTGATCCCATTGTTGAGAGAAGAGGATCTCCCTGCCGATACACCTGTCTATGCGGATAAAGGGCTATGCAACGGAGGAGAACCGAGCCTTTTTAGCCAGGCATCACTTGCGGGATTGTATCATGCACAAGGCATATCGCAACCGGTCCTTGAGCCAAGCACAACACCTTTTTTAACCGCTCCATAAGTCCTATTCGCAGTGTCATAGAACGCACCTTTGGCAGCATCCGTCGGTGGTTTGATGGTGGACGTTGTCGATATCGAGGCCTTGCCAAGACGCATACACAGAACATACTAGAAAGCATAGCCTTTAATCTATATCGAACACCCGGGCTTATTATATCCAAATGTGTCAAGTAAGCAAAGATTTCCCCCGGTCGGGCCTGAGTTTGAGGCCCAACCGGGGAAAAGGGAAACCTTATCATCCTCAATAGTTACCCTTCTTCAAGCAAAAATGATCCTGAAAAGGAAGAGAATTATTGTCCGCACCATTTTTCAAAGGTCTCACAAAATTATATTTTTTGAGCCTACAAATAGTAGAATGACACGATATTTAACCAATTTAAGGATACTTTACGCTTGTCGCTTTTTCTGCACCGTCGGGCGCAGATGTCTGTAAGTGGTTAAAAAGCTAAATAGATGCCTGCTTTTTTTCGCGCAAAGCCCTTATTCTTCTACACCTTTCAGTTCGGTGCGCCCCTTTGCGCTCGTGATAAAAAGAGCTTCACCTCGTGATAAAAAGAGCTTGTGCTCGTGATAAAAAGGTTTCCTCTCGTGAGCGTACGTAGCGCAAGCGAGGCCTTGTCTTCAAATCGTGGACATAAAAGGGTAAAAAAGAGGGAGAATGGGGCGGCATAAGGCGCGAGGAAAACGTGAGTAAGGCGTCGGAAGCATCCGAGGCGTAGCCCTCGTGTTGTTGCGGTCGAAGTGAGGCGAACTATAGTCGTTGGTCCGTATTTTGTGCGGCTTGCTGCCAAAGTTTACAAGGGCGCGCCGCGGGCAAAAGGTGCGCCGGCTGCGAAAATGAATAGGTCGGAAGGATGGCGAAAAGATACATTGAGGCCTCATAGCCTATTCTTTCCGGTAGAGAAGGCTGCGCCGCGCGGTCGGAAGCGCTGCCGGCGTCCGGAAAAGCCGGAACGGCAGTTGTGCGTTAGCGGAAAGAGTCAGTCAGGAGTTTGATCTCAATAGCCGGCGATATACGCTCGTAGAGGATATTGTAGACTGCGTCAAGGATAGGCATATTTACATGAAAATGCTTATTGATGCGCTTCATGCAGGCCGTGCCATAGTAGCCCTCAGCTATCATTTCCATCTCTATTTGTGCATTCTTGACGCTGTAGCCTCGGCCGATCATCGTGCCAAATACGCGGTTGCGTGAAAAATTGGAGTAGCCGGTCACGAGCAAGTCGCCCAAGTAGACGGAATCGTAGATGACGCGTTCGATAGGATAGACGGCGCGGAGAAAACGGTCCATTTCCTGAACGGCATTGGAGATTAGGACGCTCTGGAAGTTGTCGCCATATTTCAAACCGTTGCAGATGCCGGCTGCGATGGCGTAGACGTTTTTCAGGACTGAGGCGTATTCGATGCCTACGACGTCGTCGCTCGTCTTCGTCTTGACGTAGCTGCTGCTCATGAGGTCGGCAAAACTGCGGGAAAAGTCTTTGTCTGCCGAGCCTATGGTCAGGTACGTGAGTCGCCCGAGGGCCACTTCTTCAGCGTGGCTCGGGCCGCCGATGACGGCGAGGTTCTCGTCGGGGACGTTGTATATCTGGCGGAAATATTCGCTGCAAACTAAGTCTTCGTCGGGTATGATGCCTTTGATGGCCGTGATAATGTGCTTGTCGTGGAGCTTGCGCTTCAGTTTGCGGAGGTGGTGCTTCACATAGGGAGAGGGGTGACGAAAATCAGCGTGTCGCAGGCTTCAACGGCCGTGTTGATGTCGCTCGCAAAGGTGATGCGCGATACATCAAAGCGCACGCTCGTCAGATAGGAAGGGTTGTGCTCTAAACGCTTGAACTCCTCGATCTGCTCCGGGCGTCTGATGTACCAAACTATGTTGGGCACTTTTTTCCAGTACCATCTTGGCGATCGCCGTAGCCCAACTGCCGCCGCCAAATATGGCTATTCTACCACAGTCCATAGCATAAGCCGACAGGCTTTCCCATTGCGGTGGACGCAACGAGAAAGCCTGTCTTGTTTATTCGTGTAAATGTGAAATCCATTCGCTGATCTCTTCGACGCCGGGGCGTGGGAGGTCGACGATTCCACGATATTTTTTTTGCAATTCGATGATTTGCTGTTGTATCTTTTGAGGCTTCTCGTCGGCCAAATTGCTGACGAGATTGTAGCCCAACTTCTGCAAGACGGGAATAACATCTTCGGGGATGCCGATAGCGGTATAAGCACTCACAGCATCGCGCGGCGGATTCTTTTCCGGACGCATCGTGGGGAAGAGCAATACTTCCTGAATGTAGCTTTGGCCTGTCATCAACATTACCAAGCGGTCGATGCCGATACCGATGCCCGAGGTGGGCGGCATCCCGTACTGCAAAGCGCGCAGGAAGTCTTGGTCGATGAACATCGCTTCGTCGTCGCCCTTCTCGCTGAGGCGGAGCTGATCTTGGAAGCGCTCCTCTTGATCAATCGGGTCGTTGAGCTCGGAATATGCGTTGGCTAATTCCTTACCATTGACCATCAGTTCGAAGCGCTCGGTCAAGGCAGGATTATCCCTGTGCTTCTTCGTCAGCGGACTCATCTCGATGGGGTAATCCGTGATGAACGTGGGCTGAATAAAGGTGCCCTCGCAAAATTCGCCGAAGATTTCGTCGATAAGTTTGCCTTTTGCCCATCGTTTTCGTCGATCTCCATCTTCAATTCTTTGCAGATGGCGCGTATTTCGTCTTCATTCTTGCCGGAAAGATCGTAGCCCGTCTTTTCGCGGATGGCTTCAAGAATCGGCAGGCGGCGGTAAGGCGCTTTGAAACTAATGGTCTTGCCGTCGATAACCGTTTCCGCAGAGCCGTTAACGGCAATGCAGATGCGCTCAAGCAGACTTTCGGTGAAGCTCATCATCCAATTGTAATCTTTATATTGGACGTAGAGTTCCATACACGTAAACTCGGGGTTGTGGTTCTTGTCCATCCCTTCGTTGCGGAAGTTCTTGCCGATTTCGTATACACCTTCAAAACCGCCCACAATGAGTCGCTTCAAATAAAGTTCGGTAGCGATACGCAAATACAAATCAATGTCGAGCGAGTTATGGTGCGTGATGAACGGCCGCGCACTGGCGCCGCCCGCGATCGGCTGCAGGATGGGCGTTTCTACCTCCGTGTAGCCCGCTTCATCGAGCGCGTCGCGCAAAGTTTTGATGATAATGGAGCGCTTTCTGAACGTCTCCTTTACATCTGGGTTAACGATGAGGTCTACATAGCGCTGACGGTAGCGCAATTCGGGGTCTGAAAAGCCGTCGTACACTTCTCCGTCTTTTTCTTTCACAACCGGTAGCGGCCGAATGCTCTTGGAGAGGAACGTAAGCTTTTGGGCGTGGACGCTGATCTCGCCCGTCTGCGTGCGAAACACGTAGCCCTCAACGCCGATAAAGTCGCCCAGATCCAAAAGTTTCTTGAAAACGACGTTGTATAGCTCTTTATCGTCTGAGGGGCATATATCATCGCGCGTAATGTAGACTTGAATGCGCCCCTTTGAGTCCTGCAATTCTGCAAAACTGGCCTTGCCCATCACGCGCCGGCTCATCAAGCGTCCGGCAATGCAGACGGTGCGCGGCGAAGCGTTGTCGTCGAAATTATTTCTTATTTCTTCTGAATAAGCATTGACCGGATATTCCGCAGCAGGGTAGGGATTGATACCCATCTTGCGTAATTCTTCCAAAAGATTGACGCCTATTAAGCTCCTGTTCGCTCAGCTCCAGTAGATTCATCTTTTATATTCGTTGATTTTGAATGCAAAATTACTACTTTTGCGTCATTAATGCAAATATTAAGGAGGCGATGGAATACAAGAAGCTCTATACTGAAGAAGAGATAAAGGAACTTGCGCAATGGTTTGAGGCGCGTTACGATCGCTTGCCCGCATCTGTACGCATTGATGAGGCTACTTTTATTCCCGACCTGCGCAAGACGGCGCCGCTTTTGATTGATATGATGCTGTATCAACAAGAAAAACCGGCTTTTTATGGGTGAGATTCATCAAATTTTCAGGCTTCGTGAGCGCCTGATAGCTGACGGAATGGATTGAACGGCCCATTCGCCGATGCGTGGCAGGCTTTTCTGAATGCGTAAGTTTGGCTTACGCTTCCATACATTATATATATAGGTGCGCCGACTTGGCTTTGCCTTTATGCCAATCGGCCTTTTATGCCTTAAAAGGCTTTCTAAACGTACAACCTTCTTTTCCAGCGCGAGCAGCCGTAGGCTTCTCGTCCTTTAATGACTTTTCCTTGTCCGCAAAGAGGGCAGGTGCTGCCGGCGCGAATGCGTTTGGCTTTCGGACGATCAGGATCTGCGGTTGCGGTAGCTTGCTTTTTGCGCTTGTCGGTCGGGTTGGGGGCCGCTGTGACGTGACGGTTGGAGTTGTCATTCAGAACCTCCGTCACGATATTGCCAATCATGGTTTTCATCCCCTCAATAAAAGTTTGCGGCTCATATTCTTTGCGCTCAATCTCTCGGAGTCGCTTCTCCCAAAGTCCGGTTAGCTCGGCACTCTTCAAGAGTTCTTCTTTGATCAATCCGATGAGTTCTACGCCCGTCGGGGTTGCAAACAAGGCCTTCCTGGTTTTCGTAATGTAATTGCGGCGAAAGAGCGTCTCGATAATGGCTGCACGCGTCGAAGGTCGGCCGATGCCGTTCTCTTTCAGCAAATCGCGCAACTCTTCGTCCTCCACCGCCTTTCCGGCCGTTTCCATGGCGCGCAGCAGTGTGGCTTCCGTGTAAGGCTTCGGCGCTTGCGTCAATTTCTTTTTGCAACGTGGGCCGATGCGGCCCACTTTCGCCGACGGTAAAGGTTGGGAGCGTGCGCTCTTCGTCGCGATTTTTCATTTTCTTCGACTTCTTCTTCGCTTTTTTTCTTTTTGAAATACGCTCCGCCAGCCCGGTGTCAGAATTTCTTTGCCGCTCACTCGGAACAGCGTATCGCCTGCTTGCCCGAACACAGTCGTTGTGGCAAATTTGCAATCCGGATAAAAATGGCAATGAAGCGTCGCGCAATCAAGTCGTATACGTTGCGCTCTTCCGGCAGCAAGTTATCGGCCGCCTGCCCCGTAGGAATGATGGCGTGGTGGTCAGTTACCTTCGACGTGTCGAAGACTTTCTTTCGCTTGAGCAACTTCTCGCCGCGTAGCGGTTGGAGTAGTGGAGCGTATGTTGTGCGTCCGATCCCGTTGAGTATGGTTTTACATTTCGGGTAAATATCTTCGCTCAAATACGTCGTGTCCACACGCGGATAAGTCGTTACCTTCTTCTCGTAGAGCGCTTGAATCAGTTGCAAAGTCTTATCCGCCGAGTAGCCCCACTTTTTATTGCAGGCCACTTGCAAGGAAGTCAGGTCAAACAAGCGCGGCGGCGCTTCCGTACCATTTTTCTTTTCTACGCTTTTTACCGTAAACGGCACATCTTGAATGGCTGCGAAAGCCCGTTGGCCTTCTTCTTCCGAGCGAAAACCCCGTTCTCCCTCTTTTAGTACAGCCGTAAAGGTCGTCTTGCGATAGATTGTGGCTAAGACCCAATAAGGTTCAGGCTTGAAATGTTCGATCTCGGCTTGGCGGCGCACGATCAGCGCCAGCGTGGGCGTTTGTACGCGTCCGATGCTTAAAGGCGTACTGCCGCGCTGCCCATATTTCAGCGTATAAAGTCGCGTCGCGTTCATGCCGAGCACCCAATCGCCAATCGCACGACACAGTCCGGCGGCATAAAGCGAGTCGTATTGCTGCTGCGTACGCAAGGCGGCAAAACCCTCTCTGATCGCTTCGTCCGTCATTGAGGAAATCCACAGCCGCTTAACGGGACATTTGACGCCCGCCTTTTGCATGACCCATCGCTGGATCAGTTCGCCTTCCTGCCCGGCGTCACCGCAGTTGATAATCTCTTCCGCCGCAGCATAGAGTTGGCAGATAGTATCAAATTGCTTTTTGAATGCCGGCGTCCTGCTTCACCCTGATGCCGAAGCGCTGCGGGATCATAGGCAGGCGGCCCAAGCTCCAATATTTCCACCCGGCGTATAGTCTTCCGGATATTTTTAATTCGCAAAGGTGGCCAAAGGTCCACGTCACTTGGTAGCCGTTGCCCTCCAAGTAACCCTCACATTGCTTCGTCGCCCCCAAGATGCGGGCGATGTCGCGTGCAACGCTTGGTTTCTCTGCTATACATACAATCATCGGTAGTCAAATTTATTGTGTGCTTTGTGCTGCTTCGAGTAGTCGGCTGCTTGCTTCGAGTCGGTCTACGATGCGCTGCAAGTCGAGCGGAGCTTCCTCCTTATAAATATGGTCGTGCTCCGGCATCCAAATGGCGTCGGCTGTCTCCACGACCACTTCAATCTCGTGCGTTGAAACCAATATGGCTTTGCCTTCCTCGTGCGCCAGTTTGCTGAGGAGCCGCATCAGTTCGCGCTTCGACGGATAATCGAGAAAGGCCGTCGGCTCGTCGAGCAGGATGGCCGGCGTAGCTTGCGCCAAAGCTCGGGCCAGCATCACCCGTTGGCGTTCCCCATCGCTGAGGGTCGAGAAGAGCGCCGCCTGAAGCGCGTAGTGTTCGTCTGCACCATAGCTCGCTCCACGGCCGCTTGGTCTGCATCGTTTAGCAAGCCCCAGAAAGCCGTGTGCGGGCCTCGCCCCGTCGCGACGACTTCTTCTGCCGTCATCAGCGTTGCTTCCGGTCGGCTCGTCAACACGATGCTGACGCGCCGCGCCAAGTCTTTCGGGCGGAGGGCCGAGATGCGTTCGCCGCCAACATACACTCGCCGCCCAGGCAGGGGCTGCAAACCGGCCAATGTGCGGAGCAGCGTACTCTTGCCGCAACCGTTGGGCCCAATGAGCGCCGTCAGCGCGGCGCGTGGCAAGCAGCCCTGTCAATTGCAGCCCCTACAATTTTCTGCCGGCGTCTGTGCCCGTAGCCGATCGACAAATCTTTGGAAGGCGATGGGCGCATCGGGCGAAAAGGAGGGCGGCAGCTGCCGAGACAAACTTTTTTTCATCGCTGCGAAGTTACGCATTTTTACCTATTTCTCGTGCCTTTCCGATCGATTAGCTGCCTTCTCGCTTCCCGCCGCGTTGGCCTTTCGTGCCTTTCCGCACCAAACGAGTCGGGGCAGGGCGGGGTTATGATTGCGCGCATCGGTCGGTCAAAAAAGTATGCCGCCCTTGTAGCCCTGCCGCAGCTGCTTTTGGAGGTAGCTCCGCCGCTCTTTTTAGGTGTTTCTGCCCACTTTTCTGTTGCTTTTCGCCCGTCTTTTTTTCGTTTGCCGGCAGCAAACCATCGTTTGGTGGGAGCATACTATGGTTTGGTGGCAGCAAACGATGGTTTGGTGGGAGCAAACGAAACTAAAGGCCGTCCGGCGGCCGTGACGTTGACCGCTTTTTTTCCTTAAAAATCAGCTATGAAAAGTAAAAATGCCCGCCTTGCGTCACCGATTCAGACCGTGTGGTTTTCAAAAACGCATTTTTTTGCGCATTGTTTTTTTGTATCTCGACAATGCAAAATAAGGGTCTGAAATGATAAAACGCTTTATTCATCGCGCAAAAGACTTGCCGTTTACTTTTGAAAAAGTGGTAAATTTGCCGGATAAAATGATTATGTAGCGGTGAAAATGATGATAAAACCTGAATGGATATTTGAGACAAGTTGGGAAGTTTGCAACAAAGTGGGCGGCATCTACACCGTCCTTTCTTCTCGCGCCAAGGTTTTTGAGCGCTACGATGGGCAAACACCTCGTATTCATTGGTCCTGATGTTTGGAAAGACAAAGAGAATCCTGATTTTACAGAAGATAAGCGTCTCTATCCCGCTTGGCGCAAAACCGCTGCCGATGCCGGTTTGTCTGTAAGGGTAGGGCGGTGGAATATTCAGGAGAACCGGTGGCCGTACTCATAGATTTTTACGCCCTTTTTCGAGCGTAAGAATGAAATCTACGGCTTGTCTTGGCAGTATTTCAATGTCGATTCGCTTCACGCTTATGGCGATTATGACGAAGCTTCGATGTTCTCTTACGCTGCCGGACATTTCGTCTCGCTACTCCTGCGTGCCTGCTTGCTGAGTGAGCACGGCGTAATCTACCAAGCCCACGAATGGATGTCGGGTTTGGGTATGCTCCACCTGAAGCGCGAGTTTCCCGCTGTGGCTACGATCTTCACGACTCACGCCACGAGCATCGGGCGCTCAATAGCGGGCAATAATAAGCTCCTCTATAAATATTTTTCGGGCTATAACGGAGATCAGATGGCCCGCGAGCTACATATGGAAGCCAAACACAGCATCGAGAAGCAGAGTGCTTGGGGGGCTGATTGCTTTACGACGGTTAGTTCGTTTACCGACGCAGAATGTCGCCAACTACTTGATAAGTCGGCCGACGTAGTGTTGCCCAACGGATTCGACAAAGCCTTCGTCCCGAACGCCCGCCGCTTCGCGACGCTGCGTAAAAAAAGCTCGTCGACGTCTGTTTGACGTTGTCCGCGCACTGACGGGCCGTATGCCGGCCGATGATACTGTCGTAGTCTCTACGAGTGGGCGCAACGATTATCGCTGCAAAGGTTTCGACGTTTATATCGACGCTTTGGCCGCCCTCAATCGCCGACTAAAAGCTGCGACCGACTACAACGGACCGCGCATCTTGGGCCTGATCGAAGTGCCTTGCTGGATGCGTGGGCCGCGCGCCGATGTGCTGGCTCGGCTAAAAGGAGAGAGTGGCGCTGAAAATGCGTTGCCGATGCCGCAAATCTCGCACGACCTTTATAATATGAGCGAGGACCGCATCTTGCAGACGATTCAAGCGAGCGGACTTTCAAACGGGCCGGACGATATAGTCGACGTCCTGCTCATTCCTTGCTACCTCGACGGGCGAGATGGCATCTTCGACATTTCTTATTATGATATGTTGCCGGCGAATGATGCTTGCATTTATCCGTCTTACTACGAGCCTTGGGGTTATACACCGCTTGAGGCTGCTGCTTTTGGCTTGCCTTGTATCACAACGGACCTCTCGGGCTTCGGACAATGGGCTACAAGCACGCTGCAACAGGCTACGACGCTTGCCGATGGGGTGATGGTCTTGCATAGAGACGACGACAACTACGGCGATTTGGTGGAGGCTATCTCGGGGACGATTCTTCGCCTCGCAACTACGTCTGCGGAGGAACGCAAGGAGGCTGCACGCAAAGCTAAAAAGCTCGCGGCAAAGGCGGACTGGGTGCATTTTATTAAATATTACGACGAAGCGTATCAGTTTGCCCTCCAAAAGACCGCAAAAGCGAGCCGCCAATCATAAAGTATAAAACATAGAAACTATCAATATCGTTATGACAGTAAAAACTAACAATGCCAACGAACCGCTATGGAGCGAGGTGACGGTCAAAAACCATATCCCCGCACAGCTGAAGAAGCTCGACGAACTTGCACACAACCTTTGGTGGTCGTGGAATCCGGAATGCGTGAACCTTTTCCGTAGTTTGGACAATGATCTCTATAAGGCCGTTGGGAAAAATCCCATTGAGCTACTCTCAAGACTTGGTTTTGACAGACTGAGCGAAATTTCCAAAGACGAAAAACTGATCGCGGAGATGGATCGCGTTTACAAAAACTTCCGCACTTACGTCGAAGCAAAACCTGATCAAACACGGCCGAGCGTGGCTTACTTCTGCATGGAGTATGGACTCACGCACGTGCTTAAAAATATATTCCGGCGGTCTTGGCGTCTTGGCCGGCGATTACCTTAAAGAGGCTTCTGATAGCAACGTAGACTTATGCGCGGTGGGCTTTCTCTATCGTTATGGCTACTTTACCCAAAGCATCTCGATGGACGGTGGGCAGTTTGCCAATTATGAAGCGCAAGACTTCGACCGTCTTCCGATCGAACGCCTCTTAGATAAAGATGGCAATCAAATCATTATTGACGTGCCCTTCCCGGACAAAGCCACAATTCACGCTGCAGTGTGGCGTGTGAACGTAGGACGCATCTCGCTTTATTTGTTGAGACACAGATATTCTTCAAAATGCCGAGTATGATCGCTCGATAACGCACGCCTTGTACGGCGGCGATTGGGAGAACCGCTTGCGCCAAGAATACTTGCTCGGCATCGGCGGCGTCTTGCTGTTGAAAAAGTTGGGTATCAAGAAAGATATTTACCACTGCAACGAAGGCCACGCAGCTTTGTGCAACGTGCAGCGCCTCGTAGATTATACAGAAAGCGGCCTAAACTTTTGATCAAGCGCTCGAACTCGTTCGCGCTTCCTCACTTTATACGGTTCATACGCCCGTTCCTGCCGGCCACGATTACTTTGATGAAAGTCTTTTGGGAAGTATTTGGGCTGGGTTCCGGAGCGTCTGGGTATTTCTTGGGACGAATTTATCGGTTTAGGCCGTATGAATGTCGAAGACCACGGAGAGAAGTTCTGTATGTCTACGTTCCTGTGCAAAACTTGCCAGGAAGTCAACGGCGTCAGCAAGCTTCACGGCGAAGTAAGCCGCGAGATGTTTAATGGAATTTGGCGCGGCTATTTCCCCGAAGAGAGCCACGTAGGCTACGTCACCAACGGCGTTCACCTCCCCACGTGGATTGCTCACGAATGGCGCGATGTCTTTAAGAAATACTTTGATCCCAACTTCATGAAGGACCAAAAGCAATCCTGCATACTGGGAGCGCATTTACGAAATCCCCGATGCCGAGATCTGGAATACGCGCATTAAGCTTTAAAGGCCGCCTCATTAGTTATATCCGCGAGCGCTTCCGCGAAAGCTGGCTCAAGAATCAGGGCGACCCGTCGCGTGTCGTTTCGCTGCTCGATAAGATCAGTCCTAACGCCCTCTTGATCGGTTTCTCTCGCCGCTTTGCTACGTATAAGCGCGCCCATCTCTTGTTTAGCGATCTCGATCGCTTGAGCAAGATTGTCAACAACCCCGATTATCCTGTGCAGTTCATCTTTGCCGGCAAGGCGCACCCCGCCGACGGCGCCGGCCAAGGCTTGATCAAGCGCATTTACGAAATATCTCAGCAGCCGGAGTTCCTCGGAAAGATTCTTTTCCTCGAAAATTACGATATGGAATTGGCGCACCGCCTCGTTTCCGGCGTAGATATTTGGCTCAACACGCCAACGCGCAAGATGGAAGCTTCAGGTACGTCGGGCGAAAAGGCCCAAATGAATGGCGTTCTCAACTTCTCCGTGCTCGACGGATGGTGGTATGAGGGCTACAGAGAGGGCGCCGGCTGGGCGCTCTCTGCAACGCGCACGTACCACAACCAAGAACAGCAGGACCGCCTCGACGCACTGACCATCTACTCTATGTTAGAGCAAGAAATCATTCCGCTCTATTATGCTCGCAACAGATCCGGTTACAGCGAGAATTGGGTGCGCGTCGTGAAAGAGTCGTTTGCCAAGATCACGCCTCATTATACGATGAAGCGACAGTTGGACGACTACTACGAGAAGTTCTACAAACCCGAGGCAAAACGCTTCAAGCAACTTTCTGAGAAAGACAATGCAGCCGCAAAAGAGCTGGCGGCGTGGAAGGAAACTGTAGCTGCGCGCTGGAACGACATACGCATCGTTAGTACCGACGATCCTGCCAACGTCCTCAATGGGCAATTGATCAGCGGCGATCCGTTTACGATCCGCCACGTCGTAGACGAGCAAGGTTTGGACAACGCCATCGGCATCGATATGGTCATCATCTCCAACCGCGATGGAAGTGAGCATTTCCGCGCAGCCATTCCGATGAACGTTGTCTCTCGTGAAGGCAACAACTACACGTTCGAATTGACCGACAGTATAGATTTCACGGGTAGTTTCAAGATTGGCTTCCGCATGTACCCGAAGCACCCCGCTTTGGCCCATCGCCAAGATTTCTGCTACGTGCGTTGGTTCTAATCTATTTTGATTCACGCTATAAAGTGTTCCGCCGCGCACGTCTCGCGGCGGAACATTTTTAGCTCTATCTTCACTTATACATCATCTCAATCCTTATGCAAATCACCACAACCGACCTGCTCCAACCGCTGGGCATAGCTGCGCTCAACCCGATGCAGCAATCAGCGCTCGAGGTCATAGGCAGCGGGCGCCACGTCCTCCTCTTGTCGCCGGCGGGCACGGGTAAGACGCTCGCTTTTTCTCATTCCGCTTACCTTGCAACTGGATGCGGAGCGCGACCAACTGCAAGCGCTCGTCATTTGTCCCACGCGTGAACTCGCACAGCAAAACGAGGCCGTCTTTCGCTCGATGAAGACGCCACTAAGAAGCATGTCTCTCTACGGCGGACGCCCCACGATGGACGAACATCGCCGTTTGCGTGAGATCAAGCCGCAGATCGTTTTTTTGCTACCCCTGGTCGCTTGCTCGACCACGTGCAGAAGGGCAATGTTGAGACGCAGTTTGCCACCCGCCTCTTCATAGACGAATACGACAAGTGCCTCGAATTGGGCTTTCAAGCCGAGATGGCCGCCCTCTTAGCCGCTTTTTGGTCGCGTACGACAATACGTTTTGACCTCAGCCACGACGGCCATCGACGTGCCGGCCTTCATCGATGAGGGCAGGGCAGCAGGCTCAATTTCTTGCCGGAGTCTAAAGACCAACGCACGACGACGCTCCTCGTACTCTCGCCCGACAAGGACAAACTCGAGACCCTGGCGCGCCTGCTTAGTTATGTCAAAGGTGCCCCCGCCATCGTCTTCGTAGCCCATCGCGGAGTACGGAGCGCATCGGTCGCTACTTGCGTGAGCAGGGTTTCATCGCACAGATCTACCACGGCGGTATGGAGCAAGACGATCGCGAGCGCTCTTTGTATAAGTTTCGCGCCGGCAGTAGCAACGTACTCGTAGCCACCGATTTGGCCGCTCGCGGATTGGACATCCCCGAGGTGCGTGCCGTAGTCCATTATCATCTTCCGCTCAACGCCGACGACTTCACGCATCGCTCCGGTCGCGCCACGCGTTGGGACAACGAGGGGACGGCCTACGTCATCAAAGGGCCGGCCGAGACGCTGCCCGATTTTATTCACGCCGATGGGGAAGTCTGCGTCGATGAGCAACCGATCGCCGCGCAGCGTCCGGTTTGGACTTCGCTCTACATAGGGCGCGGAAAGAAGGACAAACTTAGCAAGATGGACATCGTAGGTTTCCTGTGCAAGAAAGGGGGATTGAAGGCGAACGACATCGGCCGTATCGACGTAGTCGACCATCACGCCTACGTCGCCGTAAGTACGGCTCGCTTGAAGACCGTTTTGCAACGCATAAGCGGAGAAAAAATCAAGAATATGAAGACGCTGATCGAGCCGATGCGCAGTTGAACGGCCCAAAGTTCGGCCGCGCCTCACGCTTTCTGATAAACGCTGCGAGCATCCGCCCGACTTGATTCGCAAGTCCTTACGCGTGCTCGCAGCGCTTTGTTTTTATTGGCTAATACTTCACCCTGCAATGCTGCCGCGGCCCATTTTTAGCCTTTGTTGCTTAGAAGTAGACTATACCCTCCACAGTAGAACTGATCACATCGCCAACGGCCATGCTTCCCACGCGCAAACCGCCTTTGAAAGTCGTGCGAAAATCCCTCGTCCGCCTGATTGTTTATCACCGAAGTCTTACCTTTTTTGTTTTAGCTCACGATAAAAAAGGTTTACGCTCACGATAAAAAGACCTTGCGCTCGTGATGAAAAAGGTTTGCCCTCACGATAAAAAACGCCCGCGGCCGATTGTTGTATTCACCCATCCGCGTCATTTCGCGTATTTTCCCTTGCCCTCCTTGTTTTTATTGGCGTGAAACTTCAGTGCAAAAAGGCTGCGCCCGATTGCCCGGCCGTTTGTCGTCGGTCGAATGATCGTTGTCAGCGAAGCAAAAGACGCGCGGAGAAAACGATAACCCACGGGGGTGGGGCGAAGCAGAAGAAAATGAGCTTATTATTTTGCCCGCCGACTTTGGCCGCCTATCTTTGCACAAGAAACTCGAAAAAAGATGAAAACATATCTTGTAACAGGCGCTGCCGGCTTTATCGGTGCAAACTACTTAAAGTATATATTGAAAAAAATACGACGATGTGCGCGTCGTAGCCTTTAGACTTGCTCACCCTATGCGGGCTATCTGGGCACTATCGACGGCGACATCGATGAGAAGCGCTGCTTCTTCGTGCGCGGAGACATAGGCGATCGCAAATTGGTCGACGATCTGTTTGCTAAATATCACTTCGACGTGGTCGTAAACTTTGCCGCGGAGAGCCACGTGGACCGCAGTATCGAAAATCCGCAACTCTTCCCTGCAAACAAATATTCTCGGTACGCAGAATTTTGCTGGATTGTGCGCGCCGCGATTGGGTGATCGGCAAGGACGAACAGGGCTACCCGACGTGGAAAACCGGCGTTCGCTTCCACCAAGTTTCGACGGACGAGGTCTATGGCAGTCTGGGCGATACAGGATTCTTTACGGAAGATACGCCGCTCCAACCCCACAGCCCTTATTCTGCGTCGAAGACGAGTGCGGACTTGGTGGTCTGCGCTTATCGCGACACGTATCGTATGCCCGTCAGCATCACGCGCTGCTCAAACAACTATGGACCGTATCAATTTCCGGAGAAACTCATTCCGCTCGTGATCAATAATATTTTGCAAGGCAAACCTTTGCCCATCTATGGCAAGGGCTTGAACATCCGCGATTGGTTGTACGTGGAGGATCATTGTAAGGCGATTGATTTGGTGGTGAACAAGGCGGCCGATGGCAGCATCTACAACGTCGGCGGGCATAATGAGCGCCAAAAATATTCAGATCGTGAAGACGATTCTGCAAACCGTGCGCCGCATTATGGAGGAGAACGAAAGCTATCGTCAACTCCTGCGCGGCGAGCAAGGGGTGGAGGGCATCGATGAACGCATGATTACCTTCGTGAAAGACCGCCTCGGCCACGATCAGCGCTATGGTATCGACCCCTCTAAAATCAAAGCCGATTTGGGTTGGTATCCCGAAACGACGTTTGAGGTCGGCATCGAAAAAACCGTGCGTTGGAACCTCGAGCATCACGATTGGATCGAAGCCGTATCGGGCTCTGATTATCAACATTACTACGAAAAAGATGTACGGCGCGCGCTAAACATACAGCTAAAAGAGACGCCCCGAAACGGATTCCGCTTCGGGGCGTTTTGTATGCAGCACTCGGCAAGGCCGGCCTTATACTCGTTGGTGCTTAGCGCAAGATCGTCGCTTCGCGATCAGGGCTCACGGAGATAATCTTGATCGGCGTCTCCAGTGCGCGCTCCAAATAGGCGATGTAAGCCGCAAATGCGGGCGGGAAATCTTTTTCTTCGCGAATCTCCGTCAAGGGCGTTTCCCAGCCGGGTAGCGTTTCGTAGACGGCCGTCCACCCTTCGGTATCGAAAGGCATCTCTTCGGTTCGTTCACCCTGCCTTCTCGTAGGCCGTACATACCTTGATCTCCTTAAAAGTATCGAGCACGTCGCTCTTCATCATTACCAAATCGGTCACGCCATTGATCATTATGGCGTACTTTAACTGCACAAGATCTATCCAGCCGCAACGGCGGTCGCGCCCGTAACAGCTCCGTATTCGTGACCGATACGTCGCAGCTCGTTGCCCGTTTCGTCGAAGAGTTCAACGGGGAACGGGCCGGCGCCAACGCGGGTAGAATAGGCCTTAAATATACCATAAACGTGCCCCGATCCGATGCGGCGCAACGCCCTCAGTCCGGTGCAGACGCCGCCAATCGTCGTCGACGAAGACGAAACAAAGGGATACGTGCCGTGATCTATGTCGAGCATAGAGCCTTGTGCGCCCTCAGCCAAAAACAGATTTGCCTTCGCGGAGGAGTTTGTTTAACTCTACTTCCGTGTCTTTCAGTTGGAATTGGCGCATATATTGAACGCCTGCAAAACCATTCTTGCTCTGTTTCGGTAAGATCGTAATCTATGAAATTCAGATCGCGCAAGATTTGCTCGTGGCGCGCCTTGAGCGCCTTATATTTGGCTTCAAAAATTGTCTAAAAATGTCACCTACGCGCAAGCCGATGCGTGCAGCTTTGTCAGAATAGGCAGGGGCCGATGCCTTTGCCTGTAGTCCCGACCTTGTTTTTTCCCTTTGGCTGCCTCGTAAGCGCGGTCAAGCAGGCGGTGAGTTGGGAGGATCAAATGCGCCCGCCGACTGATGTGCAAGCGATCTATGAGCGAATAGCCCGCCGTTTCAAGTTCGCGCGCTTCGTTCATAAAGAGATCCGGCGCGATAACGCAACCATTACCAATGATATTCAGTTTGCCATCATCAAAAATACCGGAAGGGATAGACCGCAAAACGAATTTCTTTCCTTCAAATATAATGGTGTGCCCTGCATTGGGGCCGCCGGCGAATCGAGCTACGACGTCGTAGCGTGGCGTAAAATAGTCGACGACCTTTCCTTTTCCCTCATCGCCGAAGACAATGCCCAACAAAGCATCAACTTTTCCTTGTGTCATAGGTTTTGTTTGTTGATTGTTTTCTGTAGTGGTGCTACAAAATTACGCCAAGAGCCGCGAAGAGCAAAATAAATGTAGGCTTATTTTCTACCAATTTCTTAGTATGTTGAGCACAGCCCTGCTGAAGTTGGGCGCCCCTCGCACGCGTATATATAATAATGTGTCTGAGTCAAGAAAAGCGTAAAACGCGTGCCGATTTTTGCTGGCGGAGTGGTAATTGGGGCGCATACGATGGCTTTTCAACGCCGTTTGAGTGGGGTGAAAATCAATCTTTTTAGGTATTGCAGCGCTTCGCGACAAGGCGTAATTTTGCAGCATTAAAATTAAATACAACATCTATGAAATTACAAACGCTTTTGATGGGGGCTGCGGTGCTCTTTGTTGCAACTGCGTGCAGCAAGGACGAGCCTGAACCCAAACCAAATCCCAAACCGGATCCGGATCCTGAAGTTCCGGTGCAAGTAAAACAAATTACCGTCTCCGCAACGGATTATGGTACGTGGACTTACGTTGATTTGAAGTCGGGCAAGACTGAAACGCTGGGCGTGAAAGGCCCGTGGGTCTACAAGCAGCAAAAATAATGAGGGGCAGATGGAAGAGGTCTATACGAAAGATATGGCCGAAAACACAGAGGAACCCAAAGAATTAAAGGAATGGCAGTTGGCGTTCCACCGCTTTGAACCCAAAACGAATATGGGCGAAGTGGTAGAAACGACCGAGACGGAGTTGAGTAAGGTGACGGAAGTACCCACTTCGGGCTTCGAAGCCGACAAAGAAATCAAGGAGAAAATCATTGTCGACGCGAAGAATATGATGATGGGCAACATCGGCTATGCAAAAACTGCCTTTGTTAACCTGACGCTCTACAAATGGTTGAAACGCACGCCGACGGGTGGTATGCCGCCTTACGATTATAGTCTGTCGGGAAAAGTATATGTCTTGAAATGCAAAGATGGGCAATACTACAAGCTCAAATTTACCGACTATATGAGCAAAGAAGGTCAAAAAGGAGTGATAACATTCTCCTATTCACCCATTAAAATGAAGAAATAAAGGTTATACTTTTCATTTTTAACCATGTTATCTCAAGGGGTGGCCGCGCTATTTTATAGCCGGTTGCCCTTTAGCTTTTAGAGCGTACTACTGGGGTTTATTTTTATGGTGCCGGCCGCATTCCCTGCCCATCTCTTCCCCACGCCGGTGCGCTTTCGCCTTGCGGCTTGATGTATAAAAGAAGCGTTCGGCGCTTTGCAACCTCTCTTAGCTTGTATTAACTTTGCAATTATGAATCCGATAATTGTAAACGACAGCGACCTGCGTCGTGCTGCCGCCGAGGGAATGGACGCTTTTCTCGACGTCTTTGTGAATGCTTACAAAGCCGCTTGTGGTTCAGAACTCTCAGCTGGAAGCTTTCGGCCTGCTTACGCCTGATCAGATCACGCTTTGGGGCTATGCTATCTTGCGCGAAGAGGTGATGGACGGCGGATTTGTCCAACTCATTCACAACGGCTACGGGCCTTTTTTCTTCCACAATCCGTTTGCCAAGGCTTTGAAACTGTGGGGCGTGGACGACTTGGCGCGTCTCCTCCGGCGCGTCGACAAACAGTATCGCCGCCATCGAGATGTCTTGACGGCCGATTGCACGGAAGCGGAGTTTATGGCGCTTTTTGAGCAGTATCCCGAATTTGACGATCACGACGACGCATTTATCGAAGGCGAAGAGTCATATACGGCGCAGATAGCGGTTTATGTAGACGAACATTTAGACAATTTTGCAACCATCCATGGCAAAGAATAATAAGCTGAAGCCTGCGCGTATCAACATCAAAAACAAGCGTGCGGAGCACGATTATTTCGTAATTGACCGACTGACGGCCGGCATCGTACTGACGGGGACGGAGATTAAAAAGTATTCGCCTCGGAAAAGCCGGTCTCGTAGATACGTTTTGCTTCATCAATAATGGCGAAATGTGGGTCAAAAATATGTATGTGGCAGAATATAGCTTTGGTTCTTACAATCGCCACGAGCTGCGGCGTGACCGCAAACTTCTCCTTAATAAGAAGGAGATCCGCCATTGGGCTTCCGAGACCAAGTCGCCGGGTCTGACCATCGTACCGCTGCGCCTCTTTATCGATGAAAACGGGCGGGCCAAAGCTGGATATAGGACTCTGCCGAGGTAAAAAGGAATACGACAAACGCGCAACGATCAAAGAAAAGGAATCGCGCCGCGAAATAGAGCGCGTCACGAAAGCCCACAAGTATTGATGGCAACAAATACAATTCCCCGCCAGACCACCAAGTCTTGGCGGGGAATTGCTATCGACTATCGCTTGAGCCGTCGCACACTTTCAGCCCCACCATTTCCCCTTTAGTCGCCCCATCCTCGATAGCCCTTCCGCGCATCAACGCTTGGCGGGCCGATCGTTTGAGCGGGCCGCATCGAATCTGCCTGTAAGATGCTTAGTCCTTTATTTTCAGACGGATATGTTTCGTCTTTTTTGTTTCATATTCCACACTGACTATTGTTTGCTGCCACCAAACGATAATTTGCTGCCAGCAAACGATAATTTGCTGCCACAAACGATAATTTGCTGCCACCAAACGATAATTTGCTGCCACCAAACGATGGTTTGCTCCCGGCAAACGATGCTGTCCTATAAAAAGTGTGTAAGCTCCAAAGTTCTTATATTTGTAGTGAATTAAAAAATCAAAGAAAGAACAATGAAGCTTACAAGAGAACAAAAGATCGAATTAATTTCCGAAATGGCCTCAAGTGAGGCAGGTTTTAATGAGTTGGTTCGCGTGCTTTTGGATAGTTTTTGCAAGCAGGAGCGCGCCCTCTTTCTCGCGGAACATGCGGGTGAACAAGCCAATGGTTTCCGTCCCCGTCGTTGGCGGGGCCATGGTTGGAGTTTCCAACTTCGCATCCCTCGTACGCGCTCCAATGCTTTTCAACCAATGATTCTTGGAATTTTTATCCTCTCAGGAGCGTGAGCGCACGCAGCTTTTTACGAGTTGTATTCCCGTGGACTTTCCTGTGAAGACATCGCCGCGGTGGGGCGTCGCATATACGGTCACCTTTATAGCAAACAGCAGGTGAGTCATCTGTCCGGGGCTTGTTATGAGGAGATCCAAGAGTGGCTTTCCCGCCGACTTTCTCCTCACTATTTGGCCGTCTCACATCGATGCCACGTTCTGTTCCACGCGTCGTGAGGGGAGCGTCTCGAAGGAGGCTTACTACACGATGTTGGGCCTACTGCCCGACGGCAGTCGCGAGGTACTCACGGTGGTAAATCACCCCACAGAAGGCGCGATTGCTTGGGAAATGGAGCTACAATCCCTCAAGGAACGCGGTGTGAAACAAATCGACTTGATTGTGTCCGATGCTTTGAGCGGCATCGAAAATGCGGTATGTTCGGCTTTCCCCACGGCACTGCACCAACTTTGCATCGTGCATTTCAAACGGAAAGTGTTGAACACCGTTTCCTCGAAAGACAAAGCCGAGGTCGGTGAGGAACTCAAAGCACTCTTTCCCGTGGAGCATACCGAAGTGACGCCTCTTGTGGCCTATGAGAATTTGCGTATCTTTGCGCAGCGTTGGGGCAAAAAGTACCCGAGCCTTGCCCGTTTGGGCAATGAGCGCAACGCGGCCTATTTTACCTATTTGAGGTTCTCTGAAAGTGTGCGCCGAATGATTTACTCTACTAACTGGGTGGAACGACTGAATAGAAGTTATAAGCGCACCTTGCTTATGCGTGGGGCGATGCCTTCTCCCGCCTCTGTGGTTTATCTATTGGGATCTGTTGCCAAGGAGAAAACAGAAGGGACGTATGCAAGACGGCTACCGTATTTTGGGGAGTGGAAAATCAGGTAAAATGGCAAAGAAATATCAACATTACAAATTTCCCTCCTGCTTGGGGAACCCAAGCAGGAGGGAAAGGACGAGGAGAATCTTACACACTTTTTCAGACATTACCCGGCAAACAATACGCAAAACCCACTTATCGACTGTCCCAATGCGATGGGGAGATAGAAAAAACAGCCTTTTCCGCTTCAAGACCTTGCAAGAAGTACACCATAAAGACATACAAAAATGCAGCAACCCAACCATAGGATTGCTGCTATCAAAATTTATGTGTTAGATGCGGCCTATAATTGTTTCAAAATAAGCTCAAAGGCACTTCCGGTTGCGCTTCGGCACAACGCCGCCAAGCCGTCGGCGTACGAAGTGAGGTTCGCCGCTACGCCGATGGCGCTTTCGCCGTCAGCACGATGCGCGCTTCGCCGCTGCCTTTTGCGTAGCGCGTCAGCAGTTGCCAAGTATGCTCCAGCGCTTGCTTGACCTTTTCCGCATCACCATCATAGCCGTTGATGATAATTAAAACCTTTGTCGTCGCCTCTGTACACATTGTGCGCACACTATCGCTCGTTGGCGTGGCAAAAGCCCCATCTGCGTCTCGGAACACGGGCAGGTCGGCTATGTTAAGTTGTCCGCGTCCGATGGCCTCATACGGTTCTTCCGGCCGGCCCAGACCGAGATTGATCGTATCGCCCACGATTTTTTCGCGATCCAGCACGGCGGTAGAACAGCCGCAGGCTAAGGATACGAGATTGCCTAAGTCGACGAGCGTATCAATAGAAAAGAGCGACTTACCTTGGAGCACGCGGCGCGCCAACTGCTCGCAGGAAGGCCGATACCGACTCGGATCTTTGCCGGCCGCTTTATAGGCCGCTCGCGTTGCGGCAATGCCGGCCTGTTGCTTGATCGTCGTCGTATCAAAAGTCGCGCGAAGTTGCTCGCTGCAAGCCTCTATTTCCTGCCAAAGGGCAGCCGGTGTCGGCCCGTTGACCACTTCGGCTTCGAGGAAGCCGCCTACGTATGCGGCGCCACGCCTTGCAGTTCGGGCGTAATGTTTATGTTCAGCATGTCAAAACTTAATAATCAGATTTTACGTTTCGTTCGCACAATTGTTGGAAATCGCAGTGGGCACATACGTTCAAGTCGTCCGTTTGTCGGAAAGTAGGTGTGTCCATCATACGTTGTAAGAGTTCGATACTCTGCTCGCGGAAGTCGGCCGCCAACGGGCCGAAATCGTAGACGCGCTCTTTCGCAAAAAGGAATCAAGGATCGTAAGCGTCATTGATGAGCGGAATGTGAAAGAGTACGGTGGAGACGGGCAAATCCTCATCCGTGAATTCGCGCACCTTATCCTGCACTGCCAAAGCGTAGAGAAAAGTTTGGAAGATGTAGTAGGGCCTACTTTTTTTCGGAATGAAGAGATCTTCCACCTTGTTGGCCTTTTGCTCTTTCGTGCCCGTCTTGTAATCGACTACGCGCAAGGTGCGCAAACCCGAGGGCGTGCGGGCTATGTCTAAGCGGTCGATGCGCCCGCCTACGTTGAAGGGACGCACCGTGCCGTTGATCTTGAGCGGCAGGGAGATGTCGACGTCGCATTCCAAACGTACAATTTCCAAATCGGCCAACCGGTAGTCGTAAGCCAGCATTCGGCGAAACAGGTTGCGAACAATCGTTGCATCAACCAAGCGATAAGGCGCATTGTTTTTGGCAAAGGCCTCTTCAATCAGCGGATTGAGCCGCTCGGGATGCTCATGATAATAGGCCAATCTTTGAGGGTCTATCTTTCCTTTGCCTTCAAATGGCTTGTAAAAGTCTTCTGCCAATTGGTGAAATACGTTGCCGAAAATTCTATTATCGAGGGCGGCGTCTGTATCCTCGTGGGGCGTCAAACGAGCTACGCGGTGATAATAAAATTGTAGGGGGCAATCAATGTATTTATTGATCGAAGAGGGCGAAAGCGGCACTTGCTGCCCGCCGCGCACAGGGTTGAGGCGCTCAAAGAGGTCTGCCGGGCGCGCCACTTCAATCGGCGTGGGTTGCGGAAGCAGTCGGGGCGCATTCAAGGCTTCTTGTCGTATCCGGAAACGACCACTCACGAGGAGCTGCATCATAAATCGCGACATCTCGCCGCCGCGTAGTCCGTCGGGCGTCGCATTATAAAGTAAACGTAACGTGGCGGGCGCGCTGCAAAAGACGGAAGAAATAATAGGCATACACGGCGGAGCGATGCGTAGTCGAAGGTAAAAGCGAACGCTCGCCTGATGGCGAAGGGAATAAATGAGAGTTCGATGCCCGAAGCCGGCATAATGCCCTCATTGGTTGAGAGTAAGAGAATGTTTTTCAAAGTCTAAGTTGCGCGTTTCCAAGATTCCCATCAATTGCAATCCCGCCACCGGTTCGCCATGAAAAGGGATGGAAGTTTGCGCGGCTAAGCGGCGGATCAGCCGATGCAGGGTAGGGGGCGTAACGGTTAACATTCCGCTCTCGACAAGGCCTCGCAGGCGCTCGATAATCGTATAGGATTGGAAAAAAGCTTCGACCGAAAGTTGGCGAAACCGATCATTGTCGGATGGCGTTGCGTCGGCCGCTTCCGCTGTTGCGTCCGCCTGCTGCGCCGCCGTTTGTATGGCCGCTGAAAGTTGGGCAAGGAGCGCGCCGATGTCCGTCGGCGGAGTCGCCGATTTTGATGAACGCGCGGCCGTTTCAGCCTTCGCCGCCTCCGCTTCAAAGAAGGATTCCATCAAACTGTAAGCTGAGGTGTGCGTAAGCGGAAATCCTTTCGTAATGTTGGCTTCTGCAACGCTCGGCGGCAAAGCGTGAAGCGTTGGCTCAAGAGTTGCTCATCGCAGAGTACGATGGCCGTACGCTTAGGCTCATCTGTGAGGTGCTTATTCAACCACTGCGTCGCGTAAGCCGCTTGCTCGTTTTCCGTCTGTGCGGCCACGAAGCAGAAATCCTTATCATGAAAATTGTCGAAACAATCCTCGGCCAAGGCGTTTGGGAATTGGCGCAAGTTTTTCGTCGGAGAAAGCGGCCCGCCTCTGCGGTATCGTCGAGATAAAAGCGGTCATAATCCCAATAAAAACAAGGCGCGGCCGGCCTGCTGAAAAGTGTTTGAAGAGCACTTCCTCCACCTTGTCGAGCGCATTAAAGCCCACAAAAAAACGTACAAGTCGGAATCGGTGCCGGCCAAATCCTCTCCGGCGCTCAGCCGCTCCGCTACTTCGCGAAAAAAATAGCGCCTTCGTAGGCCTTCCCATCTTGTTTTAGGGCGGCATTTAATTGGTTGTAGAGCGGCAAGAGCAGGTTCCAAAAAGCGAAATATCGCTCTCGGATGCCCTCCGGCGGACTTGCGTGCGCCGTCGTAAAAGCTTGCTCAATCGCAGCTCGCTGCTCGTCGCTCAAGAAGTTGCCAAAGTCGATCGCATTATAATCTTTGACGTTGACGAACAAGCGCTCCGCATCCGCCATCGCTTTATCGACCTGCTCGAAGTCGGACAAAAGACGCTCGCCCCAACCGTAAAAAAGATCTAAAGGCTCACTCGTCTTCGCCAAGTCCGCATAAATGCGATACATACGGCAGATTGTTTCAATAGGATCTGCCGCCGTGAGCGGCGAAAAGGCCGAAAAGAGTTCGCCGATGGTGCAAAAGCGCGGCGCCCAAACGGCTTTTTCGTCGACAGCAAGGTATTCTATGAAAAATAAAGCGGCACGCTTGTTCGGAAAGACAACCGTGGTGTGCGCGAAGTCTACTTTTTCGGCGCCGTAAGTCTTGCGCGACGAGCTGAAGAAAAGGATCTGTCATAACGAAATACTTTCTACCTTGTTTTGATACACGTACCAGAGCCAGCCGGTCACACTTTCGTAGCCCATCGTTTGGAGCAGGTGCATATAGGTCTTGACTTGCGGAGCGTGAGACGCGGCCGGCGCGCCAAACTTAAAGTCTATGACCACCGCCTGCTTGTCTTTCACCAAGACGCGGTCGGGCCGGTGGCGCGAGAGTTGGTTGTTGTTGCGTGAGGTATGGTATGCTCGTTGAAAAGCTGCCACGAGCCGTCGAACCATCGACTTACTTTCGCGTCCATCAAGCGTTTGCGCAAGAAAGCCAAGTCCTCGGCGTCGTCGGGTCCGCTTAAACCTTCGCGGCGTAGGTTTTCAAAAGCGCGGGGCAAGTCTTCGACCGTATCAATGTCGGAAAGCAGACGATGAAAGCGCTTTCCGCGGTCAATATAACTTTGTTGCAGGTCGTCGGGATCGGCTTCCGTGCGAACGAAGTCTTTCGATTTGTTTGATTGCTTAAAGATGGCGCGTACCGGTTGCGGCGTAAAAGTGGAAGGGGACGGCTTCTGCTTTCGCGTCAAACGGATTTTGCGCCTCTGCCTCTTGTTTGCCGGCCGTTTGCGAGGGGACAATGGCGCCCCAAGTCTTGATGGATAACGCTGTGTCCTCACTATCCGCGTCCGGCGCAAAGTCCGGGTCGGCGAACGACGCGATCACGCTGCCGAAAGTCGGTTTATTCGAAGCTGCCGGCACGTTAGCCCAAATCAAAAGATTCTTTTTGGGCCGCGTGAGACGCAACATAGGCCGCGTTGAATCCATCTACCTTTTTGCATTAACAACTCCTGCTCATATTCTGTCTGGAAAATCGATTGCGCCGCCGCTTTATTTTTGTTCGATAGGCAAGGTAGGGAGTTCGTCGTACGGACTTTCCTGCGGATGCACCCAAAGCGTGGATCGACTACCTTGCTTTGTATTAAAAATATCCCAGTCGCAGAAGGGAATAAGTACCGTATGGAAGGCCAGTCCTTTCGATTTATGAATCGTCAGAATGCGGATGCCGTCGACAGCCGTTGAGGGAATGGTCTTCGCCGCCGCTTCCTCGTCCCAAAAATCAAGGAAGCCTTCAATCGAAGACGGATTTTCGTCGAGAAAGGCCAGTACTTGGTCCAAAAAGGCCGTGATATAAGCGCTTTCGCCGCTTATGTCGATGCGTTCGTTCGAGCGCCCGGTCGTAAAAATCAAGATGAGTTGCTCTATGAGTTCAAACAGCGGCATTTCCGCCAAGGCCGCGTGGTGCCTGACAAAAGCTGCGGGCAGCAGTGTTGAGCCGGCTTCAGCGATGTCGCTCATCGGGCGATTTTCGGCCAAGATGTGGTTACAATAGATGCGCGTGGCGACGGCTTGCGACAAAGTATCCTTTTTCGTCCATCAAGCAGCGCAACGCACTGATTAAGAGTTGCACGACGGGGGAGGCCGATAGGAGAAAGGCCTCCGCAGAAGCGAGCGGCACGTCCAAATGCTGCTCTGCAAAGCGTTCGGCTATGGCCTGCGCCTCCTTATTTCGCCTGACGAGGATCGCCATATCCGTATAAGCCACGCCGGTTTGGCGGAGCATTTGTATTTGTTGGTAAAGCGAGGCCTCTGCTTCCGCATCGAGCACGTCGGTTTCTGCATCGTGCAGCGTTACGCTTACGTAGCCATCGGCCGTTTTTTTCGAGGGCAAACTTGCGAAACATCGGCATAGATGTCTTGCAGCAGGTGCGCAGCGGCGTCCGTTTCATCCGTATCCAATCGATCCAGCATTTGCGCGGCCGCAGGAAAAAAAGCGTTATTAAAGTCTATGATGTGCTGCCCGCTACGATAATTTTCACGCAAACTATTTACGCGTGCCGCAGGATATTCTTTTTCAATGTTTTGTAGGATATTCCAGTCGCCACCATTCCATCTGTAAATGCTTTGCTTCACGTCGCCAACGAGGAGGCAGGTGTTGCCCTCGGCGAGGTTGTTGAGGAGCAGACTTTTGATGTTGTTCCATTGCAGGCGGGCCGTATCTTGAAATTCGTCGATCAGGGATATGGCGCAACTGTGCCCCCGCCCGCTCGAATACGAAAGGCGCATCTTGCTCGCCGACCATCTCGTGGAAGAGCAGTTTTGTTTTGGCGAGCAGAAAGCGGCTGTTGGCTTTGTTAACGAGGTCAAGTGCGGCGGCTACGGCATTGAGGAGGAAGAGCTGATTCAAGTTTTTTTGAGAATCAGCCGGCAACTTAAAATGGTCCGGCGCTTGTCGTGGAGCAAGTCGACCAATGCAGCCAAGCGCGAAGATACGTTTGCCGCGCGGCCGTCGTCGGTTACGTTTTTGTTGAGCAACTTTTTGTGGGTCCTCAATATACGAGCAGACCGACTTCGTAGGCTCTTCAAGTCGCCGTTGAGCAATTTTTCGCGCAAAAAGCGTAGACATACTGCCCCTTTCGACTAAAGCCTTCGAGCGACATGCCGTCCAATTCATCGATTAGGGTTTTGCGCCGCGCCGGTCAGTGCCCCCTGTGCCTCGTCCAGCCTTGCGCGCAACGTTTGCCGGTAGCACCGCATACGTTTCGCATCGTTCGAGACGATTGCGCAAGTCGCTTTCGCGCAGTTGAAAGCCTCACTCAGCACGTTGCGCGCCGAGAAATTTTTCAGATCGCGGCCTACGGACCAGCCCTTGTTGCTGCGCATACGATCCTCGATCAAATCTTCGATCCAGCCAATCAGTTTTTTATCCGCCCGCTCATCGATGGCATCGAGCAAGAAGTCGACCGCTTCGTCCACGGCCTTTCGATCATCGAGTTCGATCCGATAATTGGCCGACAAACCCAATTCGTGCGCCAAGTTGGACAAGAGTTGCTGAAAAGAACTTATCGATCGTCATCACCTGAAAATGATCATAATCGTGCAAGATCCCATCCAGTGCCGCCTGCGCCCGCTGTTTGAGGTCGGCCGGTTGGCCCAGACGCTCGGCCAGCGCACGCGTGAAATCGTTGTCTCGACCTTCGGCCAAGTCGTACAAATAAGCGAGGATGCGCTGCTTCATTTCCGTCGTCGCCTTATTGGTAAACGTCACGGCCAGAATGTAGCGGTGCGAGCCCCCTTCGATAAGAGTTGCACGAGGTAGTTTTTGTGCGAGCGTAAAGGTCTTACCCGAGCCGGCCGAAGCCTTATATATAATGAGTGATTCTTTCATGTCCTTAGCGGCATCTCTTAATAGGCAAAGATAAGGTTTTTTTAGGAAAACGCCGGACCTTAGGCCCACTCATCCTGCTTGCTCTTGGCGCGCCGACATCGCCGCTTTTGCGAACAGCGCCCCACAAACCTACGCCTTTCGGCCCTATTCGTAGACCAAAAGCCTCCGCCGGCGCCGTTTACGCTCACGAGCGTAAACCTTTTTCATCACGAGCGCAAACCCTTTTTTTCTCGTGAGAACAAACCTTTTTATCGTGATGAAAAAAAGCAACTAATCACAGTCGGCAGCGATGGCGGCTATGCTTTGCGCCCCGAAAAAGGCGTGCGGCGCAGGCAGGAGCAAACCCGAAGTCGGCGGAGCGGTGGGATAAGCGTAAGGAATCAGACTAAAAGAATACCCAATTTTTGAGTATTGCAACGATAAAAGAAAGCGGCAACTTTGCAAGTGCTTTTTAAGGCATATAAAATTCATACAACGGTTACGCTATGGCCCGATTTTGGGCAGAATTTCAAAAGATGCACCGACTCAAACAGGAGAGCGGTGCATCTTTTTTTCTTGCTATTGATGGCTCGTTTTTACAAGCCCATATTCGCCGCGACCGATGCTGCACAGCGCTCGCCGTCTATCGCCGAGGAAACAATGCCTCCGGCGTAGCCCGCGCCCTCACCGCAGGGATAAAGACCGGGATGTTGCAGGTGCTGGAAGCGTAAGTGCGTCGCGCACAATGCGAACTGGCGAAGATGTGCGCGTCTCGGCCGCAATAAGAAGGGCGTCGTTGGTTAAAAATCCTCGACTACGACGGCCGAAAAACTTCAAAGCCCGCTTGCAGTCGCTTGGTGATAAAGGTCGGCATCCAAAAGTGGAGGGAGAGGAAACCAAGCCCGGGGCATAGCTACTCTTAGGTAGGTCGAAACTTAAACGGCCGCGGACGAAATCTTGCATACGTTGCGCGGGCGCCGTCTGGCGCTGATTGCCTTGCAACCAGCAGGCCTCTTCCAAAGCCTCTTGGAAGTAGAGCATGCGGAGCGGATTTTCGGCGTCAAAATAGTCACTATGTTCTTCCGAAAAGCGAGGGTCGGCAAAGCGTTCTTCCATAAAGGGGCGCAATTCTCCATCTAAATCTTCGAGGCGCGTTTCCACGACCATTCCGGAATTGCTCCAAGCGGTGTTGCGGTGGGAGGGCGACATGCCGTTTACAACGATCTGGCGCGCGCCGGTGGCCGCAGGGACGACAATGCCGCCCGGACACATCACAAAAACTATAGACGCCGCGCCCATTGCATTGCGCTACGTAATTGTATTCGGCAGCCGGTAGATATTTACCCCGCCCTTGCGGATTGTGATATTGCAAGCGGTCGATGAGTTGGGAGGGATGCTCGAGGCGAACACCGACGGCGATGCCCTTCGCTTCGAGTCGGATGCCATCGCGGCGGAGAAAGCGATAGACATCTCGCGCCGAATGACCCGTAGCCAAGATGACCGGCCCTAAAAAAACTCAGCGCCGGCCGTCGTGCGCACGCCGACGACGCGCTCTTCTTGGCGCAAAAAGGCCATCGACGCAGGTCTGAAAATGAACCTCGCCGCCACTTTCGATAATCTGCTTGCGCATGGCTTCGATGATTAGCGGGAGTCGGTCGGTGCCGATATGAGGGTGCGCATCGTAGAGAATGCTTGGCTGTGCGCCAAACTGCGCAAAGATGCGCAGAATCTTATCCACATTGCCGCGCTTCTTGCTGCGCGTATAGAGTTTGCCGTCAGAGTAAGCGCCGGCGCCGCCCTCGCCAAACGCGTAATTGCTCTCCGGATCTACCGCCTGATGCTGCTTGATGCGGGCGATGTCCTTGCGGCGCTCGTGGACGTCCTTGCCGCGCTCCAAGAGGATGGGGCAGAGGCCGAGTTCGATCAAATGCAAAGCCGCAAAGAGTCCGGCAGGCCCCGCACCGACCACGACCACGCGGGGCGCACGGGAAACATCGCCGTAGCGGATCGGCTCAAAAGCCACGGAGGATTCGTCTTCATCTATAAAGAGCAGCACCGTGAGATTGACGAAAACCCGACGCTGGCGCGCGTCGATGCTTTTGCGCAAAAGGCGCATAGCGCGGATGGAAGAGGGCGCAAGGTGGAGTTCGGCGGCACAATGGCGGCGCAAAGCTTCTTCTTGCAGGGCTATATCGGGCGTGAGACGAAGTTGGATTTCTTTTTGCATACCGGAAAAAGGGAACTGTGGGGAGAATGATTGAATGTGTAGGATAAAAAATAAGCGCCCGGCGGCGCTTTATCGGCCTTTAGCGAAACAAGGCTTGCAGGGCTTCTTCGACACGACGCACGGGGATCAACTGAATGTTGACCTCCGCTCCCAAACCTTTGAGTGAGGCTTCGGGGAGCAGGAAGCGCTTGAAGCCAAGTTTGGCGGCCTCGGCAATGCGCTGACGGATGCGGGTGACAGGGCGGATTTCGCCGCTCAGACCTACCTCGCCGGCCATCGCAATCGTGCGATCGATGGCAATATCTACATTGCTCGACAAAATGGCGGCGATGACGCTCAAATCTATGGCGGGGTCGGTAACGCGCAGGCCACCGGCGATATTAAGAAATACGTCCTTAGCCCCCAATTTGAAGCCGGCGCGCTTTTCCAATACCGCTAAAAAGCATGTTCAAACGGCGAAGATCGAAGCCGGTGGCAGAACGTTGGGGCATGCCGTAAGCTGCTGAACTGACCAGCGCTTGCACTTCGATGAGGAAGGGGCGAGCGCCTTCGACGGCGGCGGCAACGGCGATGCCGCTTAACTCGTCTGTGCCTTCCGTTAATAAGAGTTCGGAGGGGTTAGCTACGGGCCGGAGACCTTCAGCTCGCATTTCGTAGATGCCCAGTTCGTCCGTGCTGCCGAAACGATTCTTGATGCTCCTCAAAATACGATAGAAATAATGCCGATCTCCTTCGAATTGGAGCACGGTATCAACGATATGCTCCAAAACTTTCGGACCTGCGATGGCGCCATCTTTAGTAATGTGGCCGACAAGCAGGACGGGCGTGACGCTCGACTTGGCATACTTCAAAAATTCTGCGGCGCAGGTCCTGATTTGCGATAAACTGCCGGGTGCGGAATCGATGGTTTCCGTGGCCATCGTCTGAATGGAGTCGATGATTAAAAGATCCGGCGAAACGTCGCGCAACTGTTCGAAGATGCGCTCCAGATTGGTTTCGCACAGGGAGCAGACAATCGTTGCCGGAAGCTGAGGGGCGCTAAACGATCGGCGCGGAGTTTGATCTGTTGTTCGCTTTCTTCGCCACTGATATAAAGAACCTTGCGGTCGGTAAGGCGAAGCAGCGTCTGGAGGAGCAAGGTGGACTTTCCGATACCCGGCTCACCGCCGAGCAGAATCAACGAACCGGGCACTAAACCTCCACCCAAAACGCGGTTGAGTTCGGGGTCGTGGAGATCATAACGCGACACCGCGTCGGCCTGTACGTCTGAAAGCGACACGGGGCCACGCTTGTTGCGCCTATTTTGGCTTAGCGTGCGTTCAGCAACGCTCGCCGACTGCTGTGAAGCGGAGGGTGCGAGGCGGATTTCCTGAATGTATTCCATTGTCCGCAGGCCGGACAACGACCAATCCACTTGGCTGATTCCTGACCGCAATTTTTCACATACAAAAGCTGTCTTTACTTTCATTCCAGTCCGCTTATGTCGGCTTTAAGGCGCACTAAATCTTTGCGAATGGCGCGTAGTTCGTCGAGAACATCAGCTGTTTGCACGACGCCGTCCTTATTTTTTCGTAGTAATTGTGCGGCCGCGGCGAGGCGAAGTCCACGCACCTTGACCAAATTGTGGACAATGCGTATTTTTTCTATGTCTTCCTTTGTATATTGCCGGATATTTCGGCCGCTTTTCTTTGGCGAAATCTGCGGAAAGACCGTCTCCCAATAAGCGCAGGAGCGTCTCTTTCACATCAAACATCTTGGCTACTTCCGAGATGTTGTAATATAGTTTCAAATCTTTCGGTTCTGTCATATCAAAACTGGCATAAATGGCTAAGAAAAAGAACGATCGCTCACGCGGAAGTTGGAGGTTCGTCTTCTTCGATTGACTCTGAACGCTCCGAAGGGTACTCTCGATCAATGATGCGCTTGATGAGCGAATTGCGAATGCGCAGACTTATGAACGAAATCCAAATCAGCGGTATTACGACGAAGAGTAAGAGCTTGAAAAGTATGTCTAAAAAGTTGTATTTAGGCGCCAAGCTGAACGAATAGTTGAGTCCTGTGGCCGCTAAGACGCTGCTAAAGGCGCCGAGCCAAAACAAAATTAAGCCCAAGAAAGACCCCCAGAAAAGCGGATGGCGCAAAGCGCGGCGAATGAGGTGTTTGCGCTCGCTTTGAGGCACACGTTTGAAGGTCGGAATTTGGCGTAAGATGCTGTCGAACGTCTCTTTTTTTATTCATTGTCGTATGTTTTCAGCCGGCGCTCCGGAGATTCGTTTTCACCATAAGGGCAATAATGCCGGAGGGCAAAGATAAGAGAAAATACCTAAAACGCCTCTATTTTTAGGGCGGTTTCTCTGAAAATTGTAACTTCGCCCGCAAATGGGAAGTATGAAGACAGCAGCACTTATTTCAGGCGGCGTGGACAGCGCCGTTGCTGTTCACCTGCTGAAAGAGCAAGGTATCACGCCCGATCTCTTTTATATTAAGATCGGCAACGGACCGCAGGGCGAATGGGACTGCAAGGCGGAGGAGGATTGGGAGATGGCGACGGCCGTGGCCCGACGCTATGGCTGCAAGCTCCAACTTATCGACCTGCAAAAGGAGTATTGGGACGAAGTAGTCGGGTATATTGTCGACCGATTGCGCAAGGGATTGACGCCAAACTCCGATGTGATGTGCAATAAGTACATAAAATTTGGCTGCTTTGAGGAGCGCGAGGGCCACAACTACGATCGTATCGCCACGGGACACTATGCGCAGACGGAAACAGACGAGGCGGGGAGAGTGTGGCTCACCACGGCGCCCGACCCGGTCAAGGATCAGACGGATTTTCTTGCACAGTTGGACGGCTTTAGTGTGCGTAAGCTCATTTTTTTCCCGTAGGTAGATTGGTCAAAGATGAGGTTCGGCAGATTGCGCAGGCGGCGCATCTCGCGCCGGCCAAGCGAAAAGACAGTCAAGGTATCTGTTTTTTAGGCAAAATCAGTTTTTCGGAATTGGCGCGCACGTATTTGGGCGAAAAAGAAGGGCTGGTGGTAGAACAAGAGACGGGTAATATCATCGGAAAGCACAAAGGCTATTGGTTTTATACTATCGGGCAGCGCAAAGGTTTAGGTTTTGGCGGCGGTCCGTGGTACGTTGTGCGCAAGGATATCAAACGCAATATTATATATGTGAGCCGTGGCTTTGAGACGAAGGCGGCTTACGGCAAAGTCCTTTCGCATGAAATGCCGCACTTCATTACCCACAACCCCTATGAGGCGGATGGCGACTATCGGGTTACGTTTAGGTGCGCCATACGCCGGAGTTTACGCCGGGCCAACTGGTTGTGCGCGGCGGGAAGTATGCGTTGCATTCGGACGAGTTGATTCAGGGTATCGCACCGGGCCAATTTGCCGTATTATATGACGAACAGGCGCATCGATGCTTGGGTAGCGGCGAGATAGGATTGCTTCCGCCGGCCAAAATACAATAAGATCTTCGTGCATAAGCGTGATTTTTTAGCCTTTTATTTGGTTTGAATCAAAAGTTTCTCTACTTTTTGCACTCGCTTACAACGCTTAGGCGTTTGCGGGGTGTAGCTCAGCCCGGTTAGAGTACGCGTCTGGGGGGCGTGTGGTCGCTGGTTCGAATCCAGTCACCCCGACAAAGCAATAGAGGTAGTAGACATCAACAAGTTAAGATGTTTGCTACCTTTTATTTTATGCAAGAAATCAGTCGAGATGGGGTGGGTTCGGAGCGATTGGCGCGCTGCCGATGTCCGCGGAGGATTGTTATCATCCCATTATACACGGCACCTTTAGGGTGAACATCGATTTTAGGGGTCGGCCCGTAGGATTAAAATTATAGCTGTCTGCAAAACATTTGCAGACAGCTATAATGCTATATATAATAATGTGTATTTCGCTCAAGCGCGTTGGGCGCTTATTTGATCAGTTTCAATTCTTTCAAAATATAGCTTGAACCGCCGACTTTATCTGCGACCCAAAGCACATAACGAATGTCGGCAGAGATACAGCGTTGCAATTTCGGATCATAACGGAAGTCGCTCATCAGGCTTTCTATGTTGCCGTCGAAGGCCAAACCTATGATTTCGCCGCGATCGTTCAACACTGCTGAGCCGGAGTTGCCGCCCGTAATGTCGTTGTTTGAGATGAAACACGTCTGGAAAGCTTGCCATCCGGGCGCGCATATTGGTCAAAATCTTTCGCCTCATAGAGTTCGCGCATACGTTCGTTGACTACGTAATCGCTATCGTTCGGATTTTTCTTTCTCAAACATTCCTTCGAGCGTCGTACTCCAATCGTAGCTGACCGCATTGCGCGGTTTCATATTGGCGATGTGTCCATACGTGAGGCGCTGCGTTGAGTTGGCATCAGGTGCTTTTGAGAAATTGCTCATTTCCAATAAGCCTTTCACGTAAGTGCGCTGCAAATCGATCAATCGGCGGTTGGCATTGCCGGCAGCACGCGCCAAGGGAACGTAAGTCTTCAGCATAATGCGATAAATAGGATCATTCAAGAAGACCGTCGTGTCGGGATGTTGGAGGAATTCGTCTAAAGCTGCGTGCGAACGGAAAATGGATTTTTGATAGATCTCTTCAGCCGTGGGCACTTTTAGCGCCTTTGAACTTTGCAAGCGGCAGTTTTTTTCTCCCAAACGGGGGCCAAGGCTGCGTAGCGGCGCTGATCTTGAGAGAAGTCAGACTTGCCCGGCGTGATGTAGAGTGCGGCGCGTAAGCGTTCAGCTGCATCTGCTTTATCTTCGGGCTTTCCGGAGCGCATTAAGCGTAGGAAATTGGCTGCGTCGAGCGGGTGAACGAAGATGCCATCGGTGATAATGGTGCGCGTAATCAAGGTTGCGTCGTGCACCGTGTCGCTATATTCTTTCATCAGTTTGGCAATGTCGCTCACGACCGTCTTATAAGCCGGATTGCCACTCTTTTCTGCGAAAGCCTGAAAAGCTTTTTCTTCCTTACGTAGCGTTTCTATGAGCTTATTTTTTTGCGTACAGATTCGATAGCGCCGCCATAGTTTTTGACGAGGTTGTTCAAGCCCATATCTTCGTCTTGCAAAGCAAGCTTTTCAGCTTCGCTGCGCGCCATTTCAGATGCATTGAACGCCAGTTCGGCGCGGCCCGCTTCTACGACGGGGCGATATGTGTCGTTCATAAGGTGGGATAACGCGTCGCTGGTCAAGAAGCGCTGCGTGCGGCCCGGGAATCCCATAATCATGGTGTAGTCGCCCTCGTTAATACCTTTGAGTGAGATGGACAAATATGTCTCGCGCTTCAGCGGAACGTTCTTTGCGCTGTAAGCAGCCGGCTGTCCTTTTTTTATCAGCGTAGATGCGGAAGATGGCAAAGTCGGGGTTGTGGCGCGGATAGACCCAGTTGTCTTGATTGCCGCCAAACTGCGCGATATTCAATGGCGGATTGACTACGAGACGGACGTCTTTATACGTCTGCTCGACAAAGAAATAGAAGCGGTTGGCGCTAAAGAAAGCTACGACACTGCCGCGGGCGCCGGGCATTGTGCTATATTTAGAGGCCTTGAACAGCTTCTCGCCAAAGGGCTTCAAGAAGCCTTGACTCTGCATCGTGTAGGTATCGATTCCGGCGGCTTTGGCCGCTGCTTCGACGGCTTCCGTGACGTCCTCGATCGCGATGATGAACGTAAAGGTCAGGTCTTTGACCGGCAATTCTTCGGCGCGGCTTTTCGCATAATAGCCATCGCGCAGATAATTGCGCTGCGTTGTGCTGATACCGTGCACATAGGAGTAGCCGCAATGGTTATTGGTAAGCACAAGTCCGTCGGGTGAGATCACTTCGCCCGTGCAGCCGCGCTCAAACTGGCCGATTGCATCTCGCAGCGAAGGGCCGTTTTCGTTGTACAATTGATCCAGCGGCATCTTTAGTCCGGCTTTTTTTCAGTGAGTCGGCCAAATGCTGCTGCTCCATCAGTTTGAGAAACCACATCCCTCCATCTGCTTGGGCTGTTAGTGCCAAGAAAGCGAGGAGAGAAAAGAGTAACTTTTTCATAGTCTTGGGTTGTATTGAAAGTTAATAAAAAAAGTGCTTGTCAAGAGGCTCTACGGCATCGCGGAGAGGCCGTCGGAGAATCTTTCTGTTTCGCTATAGACGATAGACGCTGCGAATTTAAAGAAAAAAAGCACGTGAGTAGCTAAGTTCTTCCTAATCTTTTTTTCCCTCAAACCGCAGATTTGTAAGGCTTACCGGTGGTGGTTGAGTGAGAGGGTTGGGATTTTTGCATTCGGAGCGCAGGGGATGGGGTGGGGCGCGCTTGATTTCCGGCAGGCGGCGAGGGGCTTTCTGCTTGTCGAGGTTTGACCTTGTGATTGTTTGGTGGGAGCAAACTATGGTTTGCCGGCATCAAACTATGGTTTAGCGGCACCAAACGATTGTTTGCCGGGAGCAAACGAAAGCAGAAGCCACGCAACGCATCCTCCGCAGCGCTGAAAAGGCTCGGTGGATGCGTGTTCGTTTTTTGAAAAGGGGTGTCAGGTTATCAGGATTAGAAAGGATAACCGATGGCAAAGTGGAAGACGAGACCGTTACGGAATTTATCGATGTTATAAAAGCCCGACTTGCTCGTAGCATAGGGCGCGTGGAGTCCGACGCCGAGGTCGAAACGGAGCACCAAGTAGCGAGTCGTAACGCAAGCCCAAGCCCGTGCCTACGGCGATCTGCTTGAGGTTGCGCAAGTTGAATTCGCCGCCCGGCCGCTGCGGGTCTTTGTGGAGCAGCCACACGTTGCCGGCATCTAAGAAGAGTGCGCCGTAAAGACTGCCGAAGAGATGCGCCCGCAGTTCGGCGTTGGCTTCCAGTTTGACGTCGCCCGTCTGTTCTATGTAAGCATATTTTTGAATTGTCGGCCTTGTATGTGCCCGGCCCGATGCTGCGGACCGTAAAACCGCGGACACTGTTGGCGCCACCGGCATAAAACTGTTCGGAATAAGGTGCACGCGTGCTGTTGCCGTAAGCGTAGAGGATGCCGCCGTAGAGGCGCGTGGCCAATTTGAGCGAACTGTTGATTTTATACGTATAATGTAGCTCTGCCGTGGCTTTTAGAAATTGCGCAAAGGGAGAGCCGAACATCTTCTTGTCGCGTTGGTTAAACGGTTTGCGCGCTAAGGCGTAGAGAGCCGACGTGAGGTTGCCGGCTTGCTTGGCCAAGACTTGCACCATTACGGGATTGCGGTGATGAGCCGCCGAACTATAAGTGAAGAGATAAGACATAGCCGGCACAAACTGGTTGCGCATAGAAACGGCTAAAAGCCGGATTGGCCGCGAGAATAGAATCGTAGGCGTGAGAGGAGGACAATACTTTGTTGAAATCAATGCTTAGCGGGACGAGTTCGTGCAGGGCGTTCTGCTTTTTGTGCCAAGCATATTTTGCACTGATGCCTGCGTTGATCAAAGTGAAGAAGCTGGTGCGCTTTTTCCAATCCGTATTGAACGCAAAGGTCGTTTCGGCAGGGAAACGCAAGCGCTTCTTGGAGATACCGGGGAAGAAGATGCGCGGAAAATGGAAGGCCAATTGCGAGCCGAGCTCATAAGAATCGAGCAAAGAGCTGTTTCGTTCCGTCCCGGTGCGAAGTTGCCATTCGTAAGAGCCAAATATTTTTGAACGAAATGCGTTCACCGCCGCGAAAAAGCATTGTTCTTGCTCAGTTCATAACTCATTCCCGGACCTATCTGCTGGTTGCTCTTGAGCGTAGCATTCATTTCGAAGTTTGAATCATAAGGTTTATCGAGCACAGCGGTTACATAAAGGTCGAGCGAATCGCAAAGATCGGTCGTGTCTTGCGGGATATATTCTACGTCCAACAAGCGGAACACGCCGATATTATTGAGCTTCTCAAGCGTACTTCGCTGGTCGTCGTAGCGATACAGTTCGCCGTGTTTGTGCGTGACGGCCTGTCGCCACATAGATGAGCGCAAGGGGACGCGTTTTCCTGAATAATTGAACGTGAAAAAGCGCTTCGACTTCGTCTTTTCAAGTATTTCCGAATCGTAACGCCTCACGGTGATGTGCGTTTCGCCAATTTTCCATGGCTGAAGTGCTTTCTTGTTAATCGCCGGCGAGGGCTGCACGTGTAGTTGTACGAGTTGGCGGCGCGCCAGTGTGTCGGCCTGAAAGGTCGTGTAGTTGTCCTGCCAATAGTAATAGCCCGCATTGCGAAAGAGTTTGCTGATGCGCGCTTGTTCGCCCGTTAGTCGAACAGCGGAAAAAGCATCTCCGCTGCGGAGAAGGCGCTTGTCGTGCGTGGCTTGCAGCAAACTGTCCTGTGCGGGCGGAAAAGAAAGATAAGTGATGGAGTCGAACAGCGACAATGGGCCAACTTGTACGGCGTAAGCCACTTTCGCTTTCTTTGGATTCTTCTCCGGACGGATTTCATAATTGACCTTGCCGCTGAAAAAAACCATAATTGCGCAGCGTGTTTTGCGCCACTTTGGCGCGCATATCCGGACTAACGCTCGTGATAAGTACGGGCGTCGTGGCGAAACTCTTAAACATCCATTTACCCAGTTTGGTCTCCGACTTTACAAAGGCGTTGTAGGCCCATAAACCCGGTTGCAAAGGCGAGCTATGATAAGAGGAACCAAACAGGGCATTGTTGGGCGGATAAGCCAACACGGCTTCGACCTCTTCCTTGGCCGTCTCTAAGGCGGCTTTCGTGACTTCTTGTTTGTGTGATTCGGCTTTGGCGGCTGCGCGAGCGGCTTCTGCTTGTGCTGAATCTGATTGCTTAAGGTTTGAAAGTGCGCCTAAACCGCCCTTGCCGGAGAGTGCGTCGTCGATAGCATTGACGGCGTCGGAGATCGTCGTGATGACGCCGACGGAATCTCGCCTTGCCTTGGACGGTTTTGCGGGCTCTTGCGTGTAAGTGATTTTCTTGATGCCGGTATAGAGCTGTTCGCCTTCGGGCAGTTGGCTCGTCGTGGAGCAGGAATAGGCCAAAAGGAGGAGCAGGATGGGAAATAATAGGTGCTTAAAAGCCATAAGTCGTTATAAACTTTGTCAGTTATTGCTTTTTTTCTTCGATGTCGGCTGTTGATCCTTGGACTTTTTCCTCCAAAAGATGAACAAGTCGCCGAAGCGATCCGTCTTCTTGCGCACAGCGTAACCGATGCCGGTTTTTCGTGAGTAAGCCTTCGAGCGGATCTGTTGTGCCGCGCTCGTAGAAAATGCGGGCATAGCGGGTGGCGCCCGGGTTGATTTTTGTATTCTATGCTGACATTGTTGATGATACTTTCAGCGCTGTTGTCGGCTTCTTTTTCCCGCGCTGACGCGGCCGCCGATGATAACGCTGATGCGATCGTTCCAAAAGCGCTTTGCAAACTGGAATGAGTAGTCGGTTGTGACGGTTCCGACCGACGAAGTGCCGGTTTCTACGCCCAAACTAATGTCTACGGTCTTCAAAGCTTTGCCGGCGATGCTTTGAATCTCATTCTGCAAGAAAGCATTCAACGCATTGTTGGCCTTGAAACCAGAACCGGCGGAGGCATTTTTCGGCTATGAACATACCGGTTGCCATCATCGCCACCGCGGCCTTGCTTCTTTGCTCCTGACTCATTGACGCCAGCGTGTTTTGAACAGCCAAATCTTCGGGCGCTTCAATCGTGAATTCCAAGCCCATTTGATCAAGGGGCTTCGTAAGCTTGAGACCGACGTCGAAGACTACGGCGCGGCGATGCTCATCCGAACTAATGAACGTCTTCATCCGCTCTGTGGCTATTATATCTAAGGTGGGATTTGTTGGATCTCCCGTGAATGTGATCGTACTTCCCTCTTTTAGATCGAATGTGCGCAACGGAATGACGGGCAATTCGTATTTGATTTTTCCCATCTTTTGCCGTCAACTTACCCACTAAGCGCATTTCGCCCGACGGAGTGTAGCGGAAAGTGAGCGATCCTCCACCTTGGAGGTCGGCATAGCTTTGCCCGTCTTCCGAAAGCAGACAATGGAAGTTGGCATCTTCAGCTATGTTTATGCCGAGTACCATATTGACGCCATAATCTGGTGTGATGGCTACTTCAGCTTTAGTTGTATCGCTAAAGTCTACAAACTCCACGAGTCCGTCTAAACTATTGCTTGCCGTCAACGGAGAATCGCGCAGAATGTATGTAAGATCCGTTTTGTCTAAAATATGTAGATCGCCGCGCACAGATAAGCCGTCGACCGGTCCTTTGATGGTGCAATTGATGTCAGAGAAGACCTTTCCGAAGAGCAAAGACTTAGTTTTGCGGCGCGTATTGATGAGTTCGAAGTTCTCCGTCTTGAGTCCCAAGTTCAGATATACCTTCGAGAGGTTGGTCATATCAACGTTGCCGTTCAAGACAAGCGGCGCTTCGCCCGTCGATAGGAGTTGGTAATTCGCAAATGTGATCTTAGAGTTCACAATTTGGATCGGCCGTTGTTCCGGTTTGAAATCAAACCCATAAACTTCCGAAGCGATATGTGCCGAATCGGGCGTCAAACTACCGTTAATCGCCGGCCGCGACAGCGGGCCTTTAATTTCCACAGACCCATTGGCCTTTCCGCGCAGTGCAATTTCCGTTCCGTCGAGGAAGGAATTGAAGAAGAGCAGCGGAAATTCTTCCAACGTTGCCGTACCGTCAAAGCTGCCGCCTCCCCGTTCCGTATACGTACCTTTGGCCGACAACATTTCAGCATCGTTGGTAGAGACGTAAGCCTCCACATAATGCTCTCCTTTCTCCTTTGGCAGATACATCAACTCCGCCCCCAGCGACCCGAGAGGCGTACCGGCGTATGTGAAATTGCTCGTTTGGAGCGAGGCCATCGCACTATACGTCTTATGATTATCCAAAAATATGAATATCACCCGAGGTTTTCCGCCCATAGTTGGCAGATACGGCAAGACCGTCGACAGTTCTCCGAGGTTTAAATTGTTAATCGAGAGTGCAATGTCGTTAATCGAATCGCCCGGAGCACTGTATAGCTTCACGCCAGTCCCATCGTCCGCCAGCAAGTCCACGTTAGCGCGAATTTCCTTCTGATTTTCCGAAGAAAATATAGTTGTCTTTATTGACCGTAAAGTTGCGATAAGCCAGCACCGGATGTTCCGGCGAGATCATAACCTTCAGTCCGTTTTCGACCAAGTCGGCTTTTAGACCCAGATCGATGCCCTTTTCGCCATCGTTGTCGTAGAAGTGCGCCATCAATCCCGCCCCCGACGAGAGCAAGTAGCCCTGCGCACGTATTTCAAACTTATTCGGATTGCGCTTCGTATAGTTTTTCACGAATGCCTCCATACGTACGCCCGTCGTGTCCTGACTAAGGTTTGCGTAAATCGTATCTAAGAGCAGTCCCCCGTTGCTTAAGCGCCCTACAGATGCCGTTCCGTAGACGCCCGCCGTCGGATTCGCGTGCAGATCGACGTATATTTTATTATATGTATAGCCATTAAAATGCAGGAAGTTCCCAATCGGGTTACTCTGCCCTGCTTCTAAGTGCAGATCCATTACGGGCAATTCGCGCTTAAGAGCCTCTTGATCCAATTTTTGGTTGGCTATCTGCTTCGTCAGAAGCGTGCCCAGTCGAGTCAGGCGCGGAGCGAGGCGATTGATGTCGCCTTTCGTAGCCAGCAGCAACCGCAGGTCGCCACTGTTGATCCCGACCATCGTCGAGTCACTACCCGTTTTGAAGTTGAAGTGTATATCATCCGTCGAGAAACCGCGCGATGGAGAGACCGCAAACAGGTGATCCGCGATGCCATTGGCCGTAATCCGATTAAATTGTCGGTCAGTTGTCGCGTACAAGTGCAGTTGTCCGCCCGCCGAGAGCGTATCAGTCGTCACGTTCAGGCGGCGCAGATCCGCCTGCTCTATGTTTGCATCCGCCTTAATACTGATTAAACGTTCCAACATAAGCTCTGCCTTCACATCACCTTTAACAATCTCGTTGTTTATGGCTGCTTCAAAAGAGCGCCTTGTGTCCTTTTAGCAAAGTTTGGAAGCGGAGTCCGCTCAAGTCGTAGCCGCCATAGGCGAAGCGGTTGATGCTTACGTCAGCTTTCAGTTGAGCCTTGCCCGAGATCAAGTCATATCCGTGTCCTTTGGCTGCAATATGACCCGAGAAATCATTTAATCCCATCGTCGGCAGGAAGACTTTCAGCGGGAAGCGTTGAGCTTGCAGGTCGGCCGTATAACTTTGTGCACGCAAATCTATCTTGCCTTTTGCCGCCAGTCGCCCTTGCCCTACCGCCAGTCGCAGATCAAACCCATAATTATCCCCCTTGAAGTTGACGCGTCCCGAAGCCTGCATTCTGTTGGGCAATTTTACGCTGCCGGCAGCCGAAGGCGCGAGTTGCCGATACAAGCGCGACAGTCCGGCGCCCGTTGTCAGCGAGCGGATGTTAATGCCCCGCTGCGTTGCGCTGATGCCACGTTCAGCAAAGTACCGTTCGCTTGCAAGCGGATCAAGCCCAGCAGTTCCAATGTCGTGTTTCCGAAAGTAAAACGCCGCAGATTCCCACTAAAATCGCCCTTTATGCGAAGCGTCGTTTTTGGATAGACGCGCAGCAAGTCGCGCGACACGTAGCTTCGTCCCAAGTTTTTACGTCCTGCCACCCCAGTTGAGCATCGCAGTGAAGCGTCATCTTCGTCCGACTATCAGTATCGAAGGTCGACAATGGGAAACGCAGACCAATAGATACTTTAGAATGCGCCGTATGCGAGGGGCCATGTTGGGCAAAATGAGGCGTTGCTGATCCATATAGATCGGCCCGCTGATGCGCTTCACCTGCAAACCGCACTTCTCGACAAAGGCCGCGTGGGCTACGTTGGCGTTCAATACGTTTTCGGCGTAAGTCAGCGTGTCGATTTGCAGGAATACGTCCTGCAAGGCTATGTCGTTCGGGTTCAATGGCTTGCCTTGGCACAGCCAAGTCGCCAGATCGCTCGCGACGCCTCCTTTTGGGAAAGCCGCAAAGGGCTGCCACGCTTGCAAACCTTTGATATTGTCTTGATAAGTGTAAGCGCCGCGTATCGAATCGCGCAGTGAGCGTTCTTTCGCCGCAGGTATGGGGCGATATTGTCGGTTGCGCGTCCACACGCCGTCCGGCGCTTGGTTCAGATAGGCCAATTTACTTTTTTCTACGCCAAAGGAGCGGACGGCATAACGGCCGGTTTTCATGTTGAATGTGCCGCCTTTTAAGGCTGCCTGTGTAATATCCGCCGCCAACCACATTTGTTTGGGCTGATAAGTGGCCGGTAGGCGCTCAAGCAAACTGCCTTTACCCTTTCGAGCTTGGGGTAGGGCAGCCATTAGTGCCACTTTCGCTTTCGTCTGTCGCAGCGTGGCGCGACCCACGCTCACTTCCCATTGCGCCTTGACCTTCGTCGTATCGTCCATCGCCGTATCTGAGAGGCAAACGGTGACATCAGACTTGCGTAAGTCGGCATAGTCTACGACGACTTTCCGCTTCACCCAGTCGATTTCCTTAGCCGAGGCCTGCAAAGCGCCGATTCGGCCCGCGATGTGCGCGCCGCCGATATAGTTTCTCGTATCTACTTGTGCACGATATAAGGCTATGCCGTCCACTTCGGCCCGCCCGTCGAAAAGCGGAAGCAGTGCCACGTTGAGGCGTAGCGAACCCGCGGCCAGTAGGGTATCGTTGTGCTCTACGGCCGTCACGTTGTGAATGGCTAAGTCTAAAGGAAAGGCCAGACGTACGGATTCTACGTTAAACCGCACGCCCGTTTTTTTCGTAAGGTATTGCGCCGCTCTGTCTACGGCAAATTGCTGGACGGGCGGAATGTAGATCAGGATGGCCAAGAGTAGAAATAACGCAATGGGCGTCAAGACTATCAAGCGAAAAATGCGCATAATGCGCTTTGCGATACGGCGTTTTTTCCATACTGAGAGCAAAGGTAATACTTGGCGGGTGCTTAACCAAAGGATTGCATTCCTTTTGTGCAATTTCTCGCATCTTCCGGTCGCTTCCTCCTTTCTGCTTGCGAAGGCTTCCGCCGCTTTTTTGCCGAGCGAGGGATTGACTTTTTAAGGCACGCAAGGCCGCTTCTGACTAACGCCGGCTTGCCGGCGAGGTTTTTTATCACGAGAAAAAGGTTTGCGCTCGTGATAAAAAGGTTTCATCTCACGATGAAAAAGGCTTACGCTCGTGAGAAGAAATAGCCCGATGGGGAGCTTCTGCTCACTGAATTTTTGATTACTTTCGCAGAAAAAAATCTGATGTAGTGTGAAGCAAAGGTTGATTTTACTCTTGAAAACGTTTGGCCTCCTCATCTTGTTCTTTGTCTTGATGAAGCCCGCGTTTATGCTGTATCATCGCGATCTGTATGCCGGCGTAGGCTTGGCCGACTATCTCCGCGTAGTTTGGCACGGCCTGCCGATGGATGCGTCTGTGGCGGGCTATTTTACGGCCCTTCCGGCGCTCTTGCTGACGCTGTCCGTTTGGGAGCGCGCGCGGCTGTGGGCAGATCGCGTGCGGCGCGGCTGGACGGTGGTGATGGCTGTTTTGTTGTCCATCATCTACATCGTAGACTTGGTGCTCTACGGCTTCTGGAAGTTCCGCCTCGACACGACGCCGATCTTCTATTTCACCAGTTCGCCGAAAGATGCCTTCGCCAGCGTCAGTGTGGGCTATGCCGTTGTTGCCCTGCTCGCTTGCTGCGCCTTCGGCGTCGGTTTGTGGTGGTTGCTCCATCGCTATTTGGACGAGCGTCTGCGCCCCGTCAGTTCTGAGAAGCGCAAACGGGCCTTTGCTATATTATTATTGTGTACGGCGGCCTCTTTTTGCCGATTCGCGGCAGCGTCACTACGTCGACAATGAATTTGGGCCGTGTCTATTTCAGTCAGAACCAACAACTCAACCACGCGGCCATTAACCCCGTGTTCAGTTTGCTGAGTTCCGTCGTCGGCGAAATGAAGATTGCCGGCATGTATCGCTTTATGGAGCCTGCCGAAGCCGATCGTCTGTTTGCGGATTTGCAAGATATGCCCACCGTGGGGAGAGAAGCGCACGTAGAACGCTTGCTCACGACGGAGCGCCCCAATGTCATCGTTGTCGTATTGGAGAGTTTCAGCGGTAAGATTATGTCGCGCCTCGGCGGACTCCCGAACGTGGCGGTCAATATGGATCGCTTGGCGGACGAGGGTGTACTCTTTACCAACTTTTATGCAAACAGTTTTCGCACAGACCGTGGCTTGGCCGCCATTCTCGGGGCTTATCCGGCGCAGCCTACGACCAGCATCATGAAATATCCGAAAAAGGTTGATTCGCTCCCGATGTGGACGCGCCAACTCCGCAACGAGGGCTATGATTTGGCTTACTTTTACGGCGGCGATGCAGACTTCACGGGTATGCGCTCGTTCTTGGTGACCGGCGGTTTTGACCGCATCACCAGTGATCAAGACTTCCCGCTCAAATATAAGCTCAGCAAATGGGGCGTGCCCGACCAATACGTTTTCGATGCAACGCTGCGCGCTCTGCAAACGCAGCGAAAAACGCCATTCTTGTATGTCGTGCAAACGAGTAGCAGTCATGAGCCCTACGATGTGCCTTATCATAAATTGAAAGACGAACGGCTGAATGCTTTTGCTTACACGGACGACTGCTTAGGTAGATTTATTGCGCAACTGAGCGCCTGCCGGCGTGGAAGAATACGCTTGTTGTGCTCGTACCCGATCATTTGGGCGCTTATCCTAAGGATATAGATTATTTTTGACTTCTCTCGCTATCACATTCCTATGATTTGGGTGGGCGGTGCTGTGAAGTCGCCGGCCCGTTGCGAGGCCTACGGATCGCAAATCGACATTGCGGCGACGCTACTCTCACAGATGCGGCTCCCTTATCGATCTTACCGCTTCAGCAAGGATATGCTGAACGACCAAGTGCGACACTTCGGCTATTTTTCCTTTCCCAATGCCTTCGGATTTGTGGATGCGGAAGATTCTGTGATGTACAATTGCGACAATAATCAAGTCGTGGCCGATCAAGGCCGGCGCCGCGGCTATAATCTGCCTTACGGAAAGGCTTTTCTGCAGAAGCTGTATGACGATTTGGGCAAGCGTTGAGGCGCACACATAGGGCTAAGAAACTTACGAATGAGACTTAAAAGAACGAAAGAAAGAAAATGAAGAAACCCCGACAATCTAACGTAGAACTTCTCCGCTTGTTGGCGATGTTTATGGTGCTCTTGCTGCACGCCGTTCAAAGTTTTTCAATGGCCGCGCGGCGGTTTTTCTCATGAGTCAGCCGCTCGTGGTGCATCTGGGCTTTTCTTTTGTTGAAATGATTTCGATTGTGGCGGTTAATGTCTTTGTGCTGATTTCCGGCTGGTTTGGCATTCGCCCTACGATGCGGGGATTGGGGAAATTTTTTTGTACCAATGCGTTTTCTGCAGTCTCGTTGTTGATGCCGTTTTTGTGGCTGGTAGGGGCTGAAAAACTGTCGTTTTTCTATGCTCTTTGAGGCCTTTACGTTGCAGCAAACGGGATGGTTTGTGCCTTCTTATTTGTTGCTGTTTCTCCTAAGTCCGGTTTTTGAATGCTTATGTTGAAACCACCGACGAGCAAACGCAACGGCGGGTGCTCATCAGTCTTTTTGTGGCGCAGTCGGTCAGGGGCTTTCGTATTTAAAATCTTTGCTGATTTCAACTACGGTTACTCTTTGCTTTCCTTCGCTTGCTTATATCTGCTCGCACAATACGTCCGGCGCTTCCAACTTCCACGTTTGGCGCGCTTGCGGAGTAGTTTTTTTCTTGCTGATCTTTTTTTGGCGTCGCGTTGCTTCACGTCTTGATCGGCTCCATAGCGCTCTTCGGTTTTTGGCAGTAAGCTGTTTCAGCAAATTATGTTGTACAGTTCGCCGCTCGTAGTGCTGCAAGCGCTCGCGCTATTATTGTATTTCACGCGGCAAACTTTTGAGCAGCACCCTCGTGAATCGGATTGCGGCGGGTAGCTTCGCAGTTTATTTGATCCATCAGCACCCCGGCGCGCGCCCGTTCTATGCTTCGATTTGCCAAAAGGCGTTTATGGACGCTCCGCCCGCGCTGGGCGCGGTAGCACTCCTGTTGTGGTTGTGCGTAGTCTATCTTTCGTGCATCGGGGTCGACGAATTGCGCCGCGCAAGTTGGGAACTTCTCCTCTCCCGCAGAAAGACAGAAAAAAATCATAACGCAACCGTCGCTGCGCGCCTCCAAGTTTGCGCATACAAAAAAATCGGGCGGAAAGCACTAAAATCTTTCCGCCCGATATTTTTAACCTAAAAATGAAGGGTCGAAATTTATTGCATACCGCTCATAGCAGCACCAGCGCCGGCGATAACCATAAAGATAACGTAAACAATAATGAATACGAGACCACCGATACCGCCAATCATCGCAAATTTCTTTGCTTTTTGAGAAGCATCTACAGCTCCGTTGTAGTCACCTTGTGCATAAAGCGAGCTAACTTTCGTTGAATAAATGATAGAAGCTACACCGAAAGGCAAGCAGCAAAAGAATTGTAACCAAAAATAGCCCAAACTAAGTAGTTTTCCGGTTGGGGAGGCATTTGCTGATTGTTGGGTTGTTGGAAAGGAGGTTGTGTGTTCATTGGTTGTTGTGTTTGTTGAAAGTTATTAAAGTTCATTGTTTGTGGTTGTACTTGCGGTTGTACCGGAATTTCCGGTTGCTTCGCAGCGAGAGAGACGCTAACTCGGGATTTCTCCCGCAACTTGCCAGTTGGCCATCCCTTCGCACCATACGAGCGTCTTAGCTGTAACGCCGAAAGAAGGAAGTTGAGCTGCGTCGATGGGGCCTTGCTGTTGGTTGTTCCCATCTACATAGTAATACTGTTTCATTGTATGAAATGATTAATTGATTAATTGTTGTCGTGTTCTTAATTTTTTTACTCCGATTATCTCGCTTTTGCTGCTCATTGCGCTGTAAGTGCGTACTGAAGGTATGCAAGTAATACAGGCATCAAAAAGATAGAGAAATTGTGGAAATGACTGTGAGGACGATCCCCGTGATGCAACCGGCGATGCTCCAATTCATGGATTTCTTAGCCATTGCCTGAGCCTCCTCATACTTGCCTTGCAAATAAAGGGGGTCAACTTTCATTGAGTAGTATACACCTACAAGGCCCAAAGGTAGGCAGAAGAATACCGTGCTTAAAATTGCCCAAACCAAGTTGCTGTCGGGGCGCGACGGGCGTATGCCTACCGCGCTGAAAAGTTGGCTATTGGAGAAATAAGGCTGCAACTCAATAATCGTGCCCGCTTGTTGCCACTGCGCCATACCGGCCGTCCAAACGTAAGTAGTAGGCGTGATGCCGTAAGCTGCAAACTGCGTCGGCGGTATCGGGCCGCATTGCCGCTGTTGCGCGTCTATGTAAAAATAGGTGCTCATATTTGAGCAGCAAATATAAAAAAATCTATGCAAAGGTCAAGATTTGATTCTCAGATTTTTTAATTTATTTGTATACTTTCCAAGTAATAAGCAGTTTGTTTTGGGAAATAAAGCGCCCGGAAAGGTAAAGTTCATACGCTGTTTCCAACGTTCCGCCCTCGGCATCGCACTTTGTTTGATACAGATTTGTAGCTACGTGCATCCGGAGTGGACCGTGGGGCGTCTGATACGTAGATTCGAAGCGCCCGCCTTGGGTAAAACGCATTGCCGAACTGAAGCTTCCGTTTCTGCGAAGCTGTGCGCGCTCCTCAGATACGAGTAGGTGCACTTGCGTCTGCTGATCTTGTTCCGTAAAGCGCAACATATGATTTTCAGGACCTATATCGAGCAGTCCGTCTACGGCTTGTTCAATGATTTCCTCCTCGTTGTCAATTCGCGTCACCAAACGCGTGGTGATGGCTATCTGTTTGGGCATCGTTATTTTCTTTTTAGTTATCAACTACAAACCACTTGGCTTTGCCGCCTGTGAGGGTTTGCTTCGCTTCCGGTGCGCTACGGGTTTGCTTCGTCTTGTTTCGATGGGGCGCGAAGTCGGCTTCTTGGGGCAGAAGACGGATTTTGTCATTGGCCGGCCAATGCGGGGCGTCGTTTGCTCGGGCCAAACCATCGTTTGCCGGCAGCATACGATGGTTTGTTGGCACCAAACGATGGTTTGTTGGCACCAAACGATGGTTTGCCGGCACCAAACGATGACGAATGCCGATTGCGGCGAAACATTCTCGGGGCCTGACAACGCAAAGGTCGCTTCTCGTGGGGCGCACGCTGACGCCGGCTGAAGCTGCGCCGGTCGTCCTTATTCGCTCGCCTTATTGTCTGATCACGATTGGCGACCGCCTCGTGCTCATTTGCATTGATGCGGCCCAATTAGTCGGACGTTTTAGGGCCGAAATACTTTCTTCCCGCGATAAATATAGACGCCGCGCTGCCGAGGTGCGTCCGTGGCGCGCCCATTCGTATCAACCCATTTCGCCGGCGCGCCCTGCGCTTTGTGAATTGGGCCGAGGCTTGTCGTAGGCATTGTGAAACTGATTTGTTTTACAACGGCCCAAGGATAGCGAACAGACAGCGTGTAAGGCTCGCCCGCTCTTAGGCCTTGAAAATGCACTGTATCTTGCGCCGTTTCGCCTGCTGCTACGTAGAGATAGCGCCCGTGGCGCGTCCCTTCCCGCTCCCCCTGCGCCGTAAGTTCGTAGGTGATGAGCGCACCCACACGCTCCGTGCCGGCAGTAGCCGATAAGGTGAACTGCACGGCGTGATCCGAAAGAAAAGTAGGTGCTGAAAGCTCAAAATTTAAGTTGGCCGCGACGGCCGGCGTAATATTCACGCTCGCCAAATCGCACCAACTGACGCCGTCCTGCGTGATGCGCAACAAGCGTTGGCCTCCGGCGTCAGCCCGCACGTGAACAAGGAGTTCGCGCTGCGCCCCCGCTTCGAGCGAAAGCCCCGTAAGGCCGATAAAATCGCCTTGTTGAATGGCGGCTGTATCAGTTTGCAAATTTGTAAACAAGACCAAGGGCGTGGTGAGTGCGTGCGGAGCGGCGTTGTGTACATAAAGGCGGAGCGGCGTATAAGTGCCGACGCGCGGAGCAGCCTCCCAGCGAATCGAGTCGACGACAATCTCGCTCCCTGTCCGCTCCAGCGAATCGGGCATTGCGACCTGCTGCGCGTCAGGGTGGAGCAGGAGTGCCTCTTGGTTGCAGAAAAAACCGTTAACCTCGTCATCAGGTTGCACATCGTAGGCCGGTGCAGCGGCACATAAGACGTTGAGGTCAAAATAACCATCATACTGCCCGCCATATCCCCACAAAACGTGGAAACGCCCGGCTTCGTCTACGCCATCTATGATAAACGCGTGACCATTGAGGCGCATCGTGCTTCCCGCATAGTAGATCGGCCGCCCACTTTCAAGTTCGCGGTAAAGCATAGGCAGCCACGCGTCCGGCGCATAGCGATAACTATCGACATAATGCACGTATTGCCAACCAAAACTGCGGCGTAGCGGCTCGGCAGCCCGCTGCGAGTTGGCGCTGCTTGCGTTTAGTCCCCATTTCATGTGGACGGCCAGTCCTAACCAATAGCTCAACGTGGCCACTGCCGCACAGGCCTCCGGCGAAGATTGATCATCGTAGACATCTAATATATGTCGCGTGTCGACTTGCGAGCCGGCCGCCACGTCAGTTACGGTATAGTGCGGCGTAGACCAGCCTCGGAGCGGTTCAAGCAAAGAGATGGGGCGCTTATAGTGCGCCACGATCTGCTCCAAAGCCGTTGCCACGCAGCCCACAATGCATCTTTCCGAAGAAAGCGTGCCATCATCTTGCAAATAATAAGGACATAGCGCGTTGAAAGGCGCTTCTTGGTGGCGAATTGTATGTAGCAGCGGCGCCACCGGTCGATGTGGCGGCAGCGAAATAGGGCGCATCGGTGCTGCAGAGCGGAGCGCGTGGAGGCGGAGTGCACGATCATAATCGAGGATCAAGTCCTTGAGAGCCGGCGGCAAGTGCCCCTCACGGCAGCGCCCATAGCCGATGATCTCGGGTAAAAGCATCGTCGGCAGCCGTCAGAACAAAATTGTCGCCAAGAGAAAAAGATAGGGTCGCTTTTTGCTTGGTGGCGCAAAAGCGGCCTTTGCATCGTTTTTCAGAGATAAAGCCTTGCGGAAAAAAGCTTGCGCCGTTTGCCGCGCCGTGAGCGAATCAATCGGCGCCGTTCGCGCATAGCCAATAAAAAGACTAAAAAGAAGGAAAAGCAAACTACGCATAAGCAGCAATTAAAGTAGGGGCGAGAGAATCCGCGTATGACTCTCAAAATATTTACGCCAAAGCGCGCGACGCTTCCACCGCTCCGGGTCGATGGCTTCGCAGCGCTCGGCATCGCGAAGAAAGACTGCCTTCACCTCAAGCGCTAAGCGGGCGTCGTAGATAAAAAGCATTGGCCTCCATATTGTCTTCAAAGCTGCGAAAATCCATATTCGAAGAGCCTACAGAACAGCACGTATCATCGCAAACCAAGACTTTCGCGTGGAGGAAGCCGCCTCTGTATAACAGCACCTTGACACCGGCGCGCAAAACGTCGGTGAAGTAGCACTCATTCGCCCACCGAAGCCAAAAAGCGTCGGGCTTCTCCGGCAGCATCAGGCGCACATCGACGCCCATCATAGCCGCCGTTTGCAGCGCTTGAAGCACCGGTTCGGAAGGCATAAAAGTAAGGCGTCTGAAGGTAGATATAGCGTCGCGCATTCTGCAATAGCCACGTAAAAGAATACATTATTGATGGATAGCGAGAGAGTGGGGATGTGGCCGCTATCTGAACCGGTAGCATTGTATGCGCACTTGTTCGTCCGGCAGGGAAATATTGCGCGCCGGAGCAGAGTTGACCTGTCGTGAAATACCAATCTCCCAAAAATATTCTTTGTAGTTGGCCGACGGCATCACCCTCTATGCGGAGCTGCATGTCTTTCCATTGATCCGTAGCGTATCTTAGGGCGATATTCATGCCGCCTATGAAGCCTACGCTCCCATCTATGACGCAAATCTTACGATGGTTGCGATTGTTAACGCGCCTCGTCAGACGCGGAAAACGAACGGGGAGGAAAGCACCTATGGCTACGCCGGCTTCCATCATACGCTTGAAGAAGCGATCCGGCACTTTCCAGCAACCTACATCGTCGTAGAGCAGGCGAACTTCGACGCCGCTGCGCGCTTTGTCGATCAAGGCGTCGGCTATTAAGTTGCCGATGGGATCTTCTTCAATGATATAGGTCTCAATGTGGATACTATGTTTCGCGTTGAGAATGCTTTGTAGTAGCGAGAGAAAATAGGCGCGACCGCAATCCAAGACTTCCACGCTGTTGTGCGCGGTCAAGGGCTCGCCGCCATTGTTGTGCAAAAGCTGAATCAAGGGGGTGTAATCGGGTACCGTGTCGGCTGAAATTTCAGGCGGGACTTTGCCGCGCATACTTCGGACAATGTGGTCGTAATTCTTGCGGATGAGCTTGTATTTCTTTCTTAGGTCTTGCCCGAAGAAGTAAAAGAAAATCAAACCTGCGCCGGGGAGCAACATAATCACGACCAACCACGCGATTGTCTTGGCCGGCTGTCGGTTTTCGAGGACAATGACCGTCGCCGTACTGATTACGAGCACGGCGTATAAGGCTAAAGCCACCCAAAAATATCACTTCAGTCCACATAGATCGGAACAAAACTACTGAAAATTAGTCATTCTGACAAGTTTTTCTTGCTGTTCTTCGGGCCAATTTACGAGATAGAGGCGGTCAGTCGTACGTGTGAACGCCGTATATAGCCATCGGAGATAATTATCTCCCATCATCTCGTCCGTAACGTAGCCTTGGTCTACAAAAACCCTTTCCCATTGGCCGCCTTGCGCCTTGTGGCAGGTCACGGCATAGGCATATTTTATTTGCAGCGCGTTGTAATAGGGGTCTTGGCGCAAGGCTTTCATTCGTTCGCGCCTTGTCGGGATCGATTCGTAGTCGTCTAATACATTTTCGTACAACGTTCGGCGCTCCTCCGTTGTGAGTGATGGCGACTCAGACGTAAGTGTGTCGAGCAAAACCCGACATTCCATTTCGTAATGTCGATAAGCGTCGAAGCGGAGCACGCAGTCGGCGAAGTGAAACCCAAACTGGTCTTGCCGATTATGGACCGCGATCACCTCCGCCGTTTCTCCGTTGGCGATGAAGTCGAACGGCGGCCGCTCAGCGGCTAATTCGTGTTCCAATGGCAGGAGTCCGGTTTTCAAACGCGCTTCTCGGCGTCTTGCCTCAGCCTTTTCGATGGCCTTGAATAGGCGTTCGGTCCAATAATAGTTGTTTTTGACGATCATAATTCGGTCGCCGCGCGTCAGCGGCCCTTCTCGGTCGAAAATGCGATCGCGAATGCCGGCGTTATATACGTTGGCCCTTTTGTTAGAACGCGTTATGACGATCGTATCGGAGGTTCCGCAGTCGCCATATGCCGTGATGAGCGTCTCGATTAGCTCGTCTCCCGGCACGAAGCGCACTTCTCCCTGTCTCGCTGCCTTGAATTACGGGTCGCCCCGTAAAGCCCTCGGCCAGCAAAGTACGGATATGTGTGGCGCCCGACAAGACATCCGAGCCCCGATGTTGGCGCACAACTTCCGTCAGGTCGATTTCGCCGACGGCCAGTCCGTAAGCGCGCAAGTTGTTTGCGTTGAGCGCCGGACTCTCTCGTCTCCGACCGGCGGAAGTTGAGCCGTGTCGCCCACCAACAAGAGTCGGCAGCCTTCGCGTTGGTAAACGAACTCGATCAAGTCGTCTAAGAGTGCACCCGATCCGAAAAGCGAGTCCGCCGCGTGCTCTCCCGAAAGCATCGAAGCCTCATCGACGATAAAAAGCGCATCCTTCAGTCTATTAAAGTTAAGGTTGAAGCGCGTCTGTTCGCCATTAAAAGTTTCTTGGCGGTAAATGACCTTATGAATCGTTGAGGCCTCTTGCGCAGCGTGCGCTGCAAAAACTTTCGCCGCCCGTCCTGTTGGCGCGAGGAGCACCACCGGACGCCCCAGTTCGCAAAGCGTCTTGACCAGCGCCCCGATGAGTGTCGTTTTGCCCGTACCGGCGTAGCCGCGGAGTATGAAAGCAGGCCGCTGTATCGGCGTATAGACAAATTCCGCCAACATTGCCGCCGCCCGTGCTTGCTCCTCCGTGAAGGAGAAATGAAATTCCGCCGCTAAGCGCTCAAATAGTTCTTCGTAAATCAACTTCTTGCTAAAATTTCAGCCTTTATTGTGCATACTTGTGTTGGGTTGCGCGCATCCACCTCAGCCTTTGCGCCCGCCTTCGTTGGTCTTTATGCCCTTCAAGCTTCGTTTTTCTTCCGCTTGTAGCGCGTTGGCTTGCGCCGCCCATTGGAAAAGTTCGGGTCTAAGGTGGCAATAGCCGTCAGGATGTTTGTCCAAATAATCCTGATGATAATCTTCAGCCGCATAAAAAGTTCTTTAGTGGTAGCAGTTCCACCACGATAGGGTCCTCATAGTGCTTCGCCAGTTCGTCCAGTGCCTTTCGCGCCTTCGCTTCGTCTTGCGGATCCGTAAAGAAGATGCCCGTTCTGTATTGCGAGCCGGCATCTCCGCCTTGCCTGTTCAAGGAAGTCGGGTCGATGGCTTTAAAATAGAGTTGCAACAGCAAGTCCAAATCCACCTGCGTCGCATCAAACGTCACGCGCACCGTTTCCGCAAACCCCGTGCGTCCCGTGCAGACCTCCTCATAGTCGGGGCGTGCCCGATTGCCATTGGCATAGCCGGCCTGCGTTTCCACGACGCCGCGCACCTGTTTGAAATAATGCTCGACGCCCCCAAAAACAGCCGCCGGCGAAGTAAATGATATGTAAATCTTGAGCTTTCATTGGATTTTGTTTGTGTTAAATGTAAGGGCCGAAGTCTGCGTTTCAGGGTGCAGGCAGCTGTTGTTTCGCCGTCTGCGCCCACGCTTTGAGCAGCCCGCGCTTTAGAATCTTCAGCAATATTACGACTTTTTCTTTGGATAGCAGGCTACTCCGCCCGCGAAAGTTAGCCCTTTGCATCTTTCCATAAAGAAAAAAAGGCCCCTCAAGTACGCATTCCGTTGATGATAAGCACTTATCCCTCGCTTTTTTTATGTACCTTTGCGGTTCACAATATATATAATAGCGCATTAAGAAGATGGAATTGCCCAAAGATCCTGCGATGCTGTTCAGCGTAATCAACATGAAGCTGCGCGACAATTACGGCTCGCTCGACGAACTCTGCCGCAAGATGGACATTGATCAAGATTGGCTTACGCAAACACTCGCTGCAGCGGGTTTTGAGTATAGCAAAAGCAAACAATAAGTTTTGGTAAAGATTCTGCGTAGTTATCCTTGCTCGCTGCTGTGCGTAGTGGCGATTTTGTGGCTCTGCCTTTGCCGGCCGCCCCACGTAAGTATGGGCGGCGTGAGTGGGCTTGACAAGGTGGCGCATTGCATGATGTTTTTCGGCCTTTCGAGTCTCATCCTCTGGGAGTATAAAAAACGCCACGCGCGTGAAAATCTGCGCCTGCTCTTGCTGATTGCCTTTGCAGCGCCCTTGGCTTTTTGGCGCACTCATTGAGGTGCTGCAAGGCGCGCTTACCGATTATCGCAGCGCCGATCTGTTTGATTTCCTGGCTGATGCCTTTGGCGTGCTTCTCGCTTGGCCTTTGGCGCGCTTCTTTCTGAAAAAATATTATCGCGAATGAAACTATATCTCCGCCTCTCTGCCGGCAGCCTGTCGATGGCGCAGTACGAATTGGGCCGCGAGCCTTATTTCGCCTTTTCCACGTATCGCTTGCGTACTGAGACTTCCCTTACCGTCAATTTGCAGCACGCACGAGAGACGGAAGAAATCCTCAGCCGCCCCACATCCGGCATTGAAGTCTTGGTGACAGGCCCCGTGGTGGCGGTGCCTTTAGCAGATTTTTCGCGAAGAAGACTGTGATGCACTTTACAACTATTGTTTTGCTTCGCAAGTGCGCCGCCGCGTTTTCTATGATACGCTGCCGTTGGCCAATGCCATCTTGCTGTTCGCCTTAGACGAGGATAAGTGTACTGCCGTTGAGGATGTCTTCGGCGAAGTCCATTACCGCTCGGCCCAGACGGCTGTTTTGCGCTATTTTGGTGCGAAAGGTATTGCCGGCGCGCGCAGTCGGCGCCTCTTTGTCCATCTGCACGAGCGTCAGGCCGACATCGCCGTTTTTCGATGGTGGGCGCCTGCTCTTCGTCAATACGTTTGACGTGCGCGAGGAGGCCGATGTGGCTTATTACGTCTTTAATGCCGTGCGCCACGTCGGGATGGACGTGCGCCGCGATCCTATCTTTGTCATCGGTGCGGCCGATTTGCGCACGCGTATGGTCAACGAATTAGGTCGCTTTGCTCAGCGAGTGGTCAGCATAGATCCACACGAGGAGTTTAACCACAGCATTGTGACGGCCAATGCCGCCGTGCCTTACGATATGGTCTGCGAACTGTTGCGCTTAGAGTCTCGCTTCCAATAAGTCGTCTAAGGTTTTTATAGCCGAACGCTTGTTTTACGCACCTCTTATAAGTCATATTCATGCGAGTCATTACCGGAAAATATAAAGGACGACATTTCGACGTGCCGCGCACCTTTAAGGCGCGCCCTACGACCGACTTTGCCAAAGAAAATCTCTTCAACGTCCTGCGCGCCTATATCGACTTCCCGTCGACCCGCGCGCTCGATCTGTTTGCCGGGACGGGATCTATCACGCTCGAGTTGCTTTCGCGCGGCTGCCCGCTTGTCGTTTCAGTCGAGAAAGACCGCCAGCATTTTAGTTTCATCAGTGCCGTACTTCGCAAACTCGACGATCCGGCCGCCCGCCCTTATTGCGGCGATGCTTTGCGCTTTGTGGCGCGTTGTCGGGAGCAGTTTGACCTTATTTTCGCTGATCCCCTTACGCCCCTGCCCGAATTGGCCGAACTGCCCGACCGCGTGATGCAAAGCAGTGCCCTCGCGCCCGACGGCATCTTTGTCTTAGAGCACGGCGCAAGGCACGATTTTTCAGCCCGCCCCGATTTCTTGGCGCACTGGGGCTTATGGCAGCGTCAATTTCTCCTTTTTTTCCGCCGTCCGCAAGTGGCCGATGAGGAAGAATAAGCAGGGGCTAACACTTGCCAACATTCAAAGTAAACAACGGCAGCGGCGGACTTCAGCATCCGTCTCTGCCGTTTTCTTTTTGTGCGCTTTGGTGGGCGTGCGCCTTTCTCCTCCTTTCTACCGCTGAAAGTCTCAATTTGCCTGCCGCCGTCTTCGTTTGCGCCCTTTTTTATCACGAGCGCAAACCTTTTCTCTCACGAGCGTACACGCTTTTTATCGTGAGCGCAAACCTTTGTTGTCGTGATAAAAAGGGCGGCGCCCAATCTTTGTGACTTGCAAAAGGCGGTATAAACGGTGAAAAAAATAAAGTTGCGCACGCTCCATTTGTCAACCTTACCAAATCGGAGGTGAACCTGTAGACGAGCAATGCTGTATGCAGATAGAGCAGATCTTGTTGTGGATCAAAAGACATGGCACTTGTGCATAGCCTTTCTCCGATTTTCTCGATGGAAGATGAAATTTTTCTTGTTAAAATATTTGTATCGGGGGATTATTAACTTTGCAGGCGCGAAAAAGACTATTGACGATTTGCGAAAGGCAAACGCCGATGGCTATTCGCTTGATTTAATGCACCATAAAACGCACTTTGATTAACCTTTTTCTCCTTTGAGGAGATTGAGAACCAAGATAAAATGAAATATAGAAGCTTGCGCAGCGCCTGCTGCCCTGATCCTATTTTTGCTGCCACTTTGCCTTTCTTTGCGCGCAACGCATCGATGGACGCGTCACTGACGCGCAAGGCGTGGGGCTGCCTTATGTAAACGTCAGTATCCTGACCTTGCCCGATTCTGCTTTTGTGGCGGGGACAACAACCGGCGAGGATGGGCATTTCCGGTTGGACATACCGGTTGGAAATCATACCGTAAAAATCACAGGCCTTGGCTACGCCGCGCAGTATCGCGCCTGCACACTGCAGGACTTGGCCCGCATTGTGCTGCAAGATGCTGACAGCCAACTGGGAGAAGCCGTCGTGCGCGCAGAGCGCCCCAAAGTGTTGGTCAAAGGCGAGGGGCTGAAAACCATCGTGGCCGGTTCGGTGCTGGAAAAGAATGCTACGATAGAACGACTCTTAGAGTGTATCCCCAATGTCAGTGTGCAGGGCGACAAAGTCGTCGTCTTCGGGCGCGGCGAAGCTTTGATCTATATCAATGGTCGGAAGATGAGAGACAAAAGTGAGTTGGACCGACTCACACCCGATAACATCAAAGACGTAGAAACGATCCTCAACCCCGGTGCACGCTATCCGGCGGCTACGAAAGCCGTCGTACGCATCACAACGAAAAAGCCGCTCGGCGAGGGGTGGGCCGTAGATGCTCGCCTGCACGCTGATGTCAATGAAAAAGGCACGTGGTCGGAATGGGCGCGCGTGGGGTTGAATTATAGAAAGAAGCGCTTGGATCTAAACTGGTATATGGATGCCAATAATAAATACAGCGATGATGAGAGCCGGCTAGAACTGAATTCTTATCTGGCACATACCTGGCAACAAACAATGACGGCTGTCGGTCATAGCCACGGGAAACGATTCAATACGAATCTTTCGGCAGCTTATCAGATTGCCCCTGACCACTCTATCGGAGGGCGTCTGAATTTTTCGCCGGAGCGTCCGTCGATGTCCTTTCTTATCAATAGCCAATTAAGGCGAGACGGCGCGTTGGTGGAAACCGGCATCAACCGATTAGAGCAGGGGCAGGGAATCATGTGCGCTCGTGGGGGAGCAACTTGTATTATGTGGGTAAAATCGGCCCCCTTGCCATCGACTGGAGCGGCGATTGGTGGAAAAATAATCAACAAGAAATGAATGAAAATCAAGAGGAGTTTACGCCGGCCGGCGGCGTGATGCAGCAGAAGCAAGTGAAGACGCAAACTAAGACTGACAACAAACTGCTGGCTTCAAAGTTGGTATTGACAGCTCCCGTCTGGGAGGTTCGCTCTCCGTCGGCGGCGAATATTCCGGGACGCGCCGCTCGACAGATTACACCATTCTGCCCGTAGGCTTGATACCGGAGAGCCATAATCAGTTCAGGGGAATATTATAGCTCGGCCTTTGCCGAATATGGACGCAGTTTTGGCCCGCTCGATGTAAACCTTGGCCTGCGCTACGAGCACGTAGACTTCAATTATTACAATGCCGGTGTCCGCGTGGCAGAACAAAGTCGTATCTACAACAACCTTTTTCCCTCCATTACGCTATCTATGCCGCTCGGAAAACTGCAAACGCAGCTCTCCTATGGAGCGGATATCGACAGACCGCTGTATGATATGCTTAAAAGCGGAATTCAGTATGACAACCGCTATACATACGAGACGGGAAACCCGTTTTTGCTACCCTCTATCAGTAGGAACTTGTCGCTGACTTTGTCGTACAAATGGCTGCTCTTTAACGCCATCTATCTGCATTTGATAGACCCGTTGCTGTATCTGACGCAATCTTACAATAACAACCCCGAGATCATGCTGCATCGGCCCGAAAACGCCCCGAACTTTGATCGTTTGTTTCTGTCGGCGACTTTGCAGCCCGTCGTAGGCATCTGGCATCCGCAATTTCGCGCCAGTGTGACCAAGCAATGGTATAATATGCCTACGCCTTTTGATGTGGGGCTTTATCGCGCCCAAGCTACGCTGCAGATAGATAATGCTTTTGATACGAAATGGGGCTATTGGCGCCTTTCAACCACGCTTCGGACGACGGGAAACGAATATAACGGATATTCTTATAAACCTTATTTCTGCACGTCTTTGTCTTGGTATAAATCTTTCTTGAAGGACCGGCTGTCCATTGAGTGTTACTTGTATGATCTCTTTAGCTCGGGCGATAATTATGAGAAAGGCTACTCAGGGAGTTCTGTACGCTGCGAAAAATCATGTTTATAGTATGCGCAATTTTTTTCCATCACGCTGCGCTATAAGTTTAATACGAGTGCCAGCAAATACAAAGGAAGTTCTGCCGGTTCGGCGCAGCGTAATCGTATGTAAGGACTTGATGCGGACGTTGGTGCGCCGGATGCAATTAAATATGGGATTTGGAAGTTGGAGAAATGATTTTTGCTTACTTTTTGCCGTTCTTAGCTACTGAATGTGGCTTTTTGGTAGATCATTCCATAATTTAACTATATGATAATCATATCTACTTTATTGCGTGCGGTCTCGCATCGCCGCTTGTTGCTCTCGTTCTTATTGCTTTTAGGGACCGAAGTCGTGATGGGGCAGACGCCCACAGACATTATCCGCTTGCAGACGACCAAAGCTGTGGGCGAGGAGATTAATATTGAAATCGCGGCGACTGAAGGCGGTGCTTTTACGGTCGAAGGCCTGAATGGAAACGAGGACGATGGCTACACTGTGAGCGCGCAAACCATCGTCGTGAAGGGCGACGTTGAGTCGATTATTTGCTATAAGTGCGATTTGGTGCAGATAGATTTATCTGCTTGCCACCGACTCAAGAAGTTGGACTGCCGCGGCAATAAGTTGACGACTTTAGACGCGAGCGCCGTAGATTCATTGCAATGGTTGGCGTGTAACGATAATGAGTTGACGACGCTAAATGTGGACAACCTGAAGCGCCTTTCAGAGTTGTATTGCCACAACAATAAGTTGGCGAGCTTGCAGGTGAGCACAAACGAGGCGCTCACCCAATTGTATTGTGCGACAAATGCGCTCTCGACGCTGGATGTCAGTAAGAACGCGCAACTGCACGTGTTGATCTGCCATCAAAACCAATTGCAGGTCATCGATGTTAGTAACAACGCGGCCTTAATACAACTCTCTTGCGCCGAAAATCAAATCGCTGCGCTTGATCTTTCCCATAATGCGTCCTTAAAAACCTTAGGTTGCGGCGTGAATAAGCTGACGGCGCTTGACGTAAGCCGGAATCCGGCCTTGGAAACTTTGTTGGCCTACGAGAATGGTTTGACCGCCTTGGATCTTTCTAAGAATCCGGCGTTGCAACGTTTGTCGGTCGGGAATAATCGTCTGACGGCGCTCGATTTGCATCAGAATCCTTTGGTGACACAATTGAAGTGTAAGCAAAATAATCTGACAGATTTGGACGTGAGCGGACTTGAAAAACTCGCTGTGCTTGATTGCAGCGACAACCAATTGACGCGTCTGAACGTAGAACGTAATGCGGCTTTGAGTACGCTGCGCTGCGCCGGCAACCAATTGGAAAGCGTGAACGTGCGGCCCAATGTGTGGCTCGTAACGCTTGATGAGTCATAATAAATTGGCTGAGCTTGACCTCGCAACCAACACGATGCTGGCAGAACTTTATTGTGCCGACAACCAGTTGACGTCTGTGAACTTGGAGTCAAACACCGGCTTGCGCACCTTGGACGTTGAAAAAAATAAGTTGGACTCGCTGAAGCTCGAAGCCAACACGATGCTGGCCGGATTGGCTTGCGGGCATAACGCCATCGAAACTTTGAACCTTTCGGCAAATGTGCGCTTGAAAGAACTCTATTGCGTGGACAACAAACTTGCGACTTTGGATTTGACAAACAATACGAAGCTTAAGATGCTCCATCTTGATCGCAACCAATTGCGCGATATTACTTGGGCAAACTTTGGAAAACTTTACTCCTTGAGCCTCGTTGGTAATCAGTTGTCGGCCGATTTGCTCACCAAAATGCTTGATGCGCTTCCCGAAGCGCCGGAAGCTACGGAAGAAGAGCAGGCTTCGTTCAAATGGGGCGTAGCTGACATCAGCGAAAATCCGGGTACGGCGAATGCAAATACGACAAAGGCGAGCGAAAACGGCTGGAAAGTCGTGGCCAAAGTCAGTACGGGAATCCAAACGATCCAAGCTAATGAGGCAGAAGCTTATTTGCGCTACGACCAAGTTGGCGCGATGCTCCACGCAACTGCGGCTGTCGCTAAAATTGCCCTATACGCAATCGACGGGCGCTTGATGCGGCAGATCGAAGCAGGGCAGGAGAGCATCTCATTGCGAGACGTGCCGGCCGGCATCTGCGTGGCGGTGGCTTACAGCCGAAGCGGGAAGCGCTTGGCGAGCCTGCGCATCGCACGCTGATCCGTCTTCGTTTAATAAGCGCAAACTTTCAGCCTGATAAATTATGCTTTCAAAATGTTTGTAAAAGGATAGAGTGGTCGCAAAGTTTAAGTCGCTTAGATTTCTATTTGAAAGGCGGACGAAAAAGTGCTTTTTCGCCCGCCTTTTTCCGTATCTAAATTTTGTGCATCCTGCACTATTCTACTATATTTGTGCCATTATTAACCCCAAAACACGTTAAACATAACATTAGAATGAAGACTGATTTTGAAATAGCCAGAGAAACGCCGCTCAAACCCATCACAGAAATAGCCGAATCAATCGGCGTGCCGACAACGGCTTTAGAGCCTTACGGCAAATACATAGCTAAAGTGCCTTATACGCTGATTGACGAGGCGAAGGTAAAGCAATCGAATCTGATCTTGGTCACTTCGATCACGCCAACCAAAAACCGGTAACGGAAAAACCACGGTCAGCGTCGGTCTGGCTTTAGGTATGAACAGGATAGGCAAGAATGCGATTGCCGCATTGCGTGAACCGTCGCTGGGCCCTTGTTTCGGAATGAAGGGCGGTGCAGCCGGCGGCGGCTATGCCCAAGTATTGCCGATGGAGAAAATAAATTTGCACTTCACGGGCGACTTTCACGCGATTACTTCTGCGAACAATATGATCGCGGCCTTGTGACAATCATATTTATCAACGTCGCGAGGAAGGATTCGGTATGCGCGAAGTGCTTTGGCGCAGAGTCTTGGACGTTAATGACCGCAATTTGCGCAATATCATCACCGGACTGGGCAGCAGAACGGACGGCGTAATGAGTGAGGGCGGCTTTGACATCACGCCGGCTTTCCAGAAATTATGGCGATTTTTCTGTTTGGCAAAAGACGAAGCTGACTTGCAGCGCCGCATAGAAAAACGTTGTGCTCGGCGTGACGCTCGACGGAAAGCCTTTGACGGTAAAAAGATCTCGGCGTGGCGGGCGCAATCGTCGCTATCTTGCACGATGCGATTCACCCGAACTTGGTGCAGACGACGGAGAACACACCAGCGTTTATCCACGGCGGGCCCTTCGCCAACATTGCCCACGGCTGCAACAGTGTGCTCGCTACAAAAATGGCGATGACCTTTGGTGATTACACCATTACTGAAGCAGGCTTCGGCGCTGACTTAGGTATGGAGAAGTTCTTCGACATTAAGTGTCGCAAGGCCGGACTCTCTCCCAAGTTGACCGTACTCGTAGCTACGGCGCCTGCGCTGAAGATGCACGGCGGTGTAGATGAGAAGGAGATCAAGACGCCTAACCTCGAGGGCATCAAGCGCGGATTGGCTAATATGGACAAGCACATTGAGAACATCAAGGCCTTCGGCCAGACTGTCGTAGTATGCTTGAACCGTTTCCCGACCGACACTGACGAAGAGCTCGATCTCGTTCGCCGCCACTGCGAAGAGTTGGGCGTGGGCTTTGCTATCAATACTGCCTTCTCAGATGGTGGAAAAGGTGCTGAAGATTTGGCACGCCTCGTCGTGGAAACGATCGAGAAAAATCCCTCTCGTCCGCTCACCTTTATGTATGAAGATGAAGACGACATCGAAACGAAGGTGCGCAAGGTTTGCCAGAAAGTATACGGCGCAAAGGATGTGATTCTCAAGCCCGCAGCCAAGAAGCAGTTGGCTCGCATTCGCGAGTTGGGCATCGAGCATTTCCCCGTCTGCATTGCGAAGACGCAATATTCCTTCTCGGAAGATCCGAAAGCATACGGCATGCCGAAAGATTTCGACATAACGATTCGCGACTTTGTCATAAATTCCGGCGCCGAAATGATTGTTGCCGTAGCCGGAAGTATTATGCGTATGCCCGGATTGCCCAAGAGTCCGCAAGCAGAGCGCATCTACGTGGTAGATGGTGTGATTGAAGGACTATCATAACAAAGAGCAACGATTCGATTATTCGATATACAGATCCAAAAGATTGCAGGGAGCGCAGCGCAAGCATTGCTCCTGCTTTTTTGCTCAAAAGTAGGATCGTTGGGGCGGTTTGCTTGTCCCTGCGATCTTAGCTGCCGGTCTGTTGGCGGCCATTCCGAAGTCTTCCGTCGCATTGTTGCAAGCGGCCGGCGAGGGGCTTTGCTTCTTAAACATCCTGCTGTGAAGGACTCGTTCTCACGCGTTATCTCTTCCTTCTGATTTACCCTTAGCCTTGTCGCCGGCTTCGTCTGCAACGCGTGGAATAGTTCGTTGCTATGCTCATCTTTAGTAGGCCTTAGCCTTGCTTCATTTATCGTTTGCTGCCGGCAGACGATAGTATGCTCGCACCAAACCATCGTTTGTTGCCACCAAACCATCGTTTGGCCCGAGCAAACGAAGCAAAAGCGGCAAGGCATAGTGCGAAAAGCTACCTTCAACGTTCGCAATGACGCGGCCGGCTGTTTGCAAGCTTAGCCTTGCGGCTCATAGAAAACGCTGTCGGAAAGTCCTGCAAGGTAGCATCGAACGGAAGCTGCATCTACAGCTTGTATAGGCTAGTTGGCGTCTGCCAGAAAAGCCACGAAAAAGCCCGACAGCTGATTGCTCAAGCTGTCGGGCTAGATTTTGTAGTCGTTAAACTACCGGCTTATTTAGACAAAGCTACTTCCAATTCGTTCTGTAAGAGCTCATTGCCCGGGTATCCTCCTTCGTTGAGGTTATCCCACGCCTTGCTACCATCTTTATTTACGATCATCGTAAGACGGAATGCCGGGTACCTGCAACAGCGTCAAGAGGTCTTTCCACTGCGCATCGGTCAAGCGGTAGTGATCCCCTGCAATGTTGGGAATCATTTGATCCCAGTTGGCCTTCGGACTGGTTTCGCCCGTGACATACACGAACTCAACGCCCTTTTTCTGGAGGGCCGGCTTAATTGCATCGACCTCTTTCATCGCCATACGGCACGGGCCGCACCATGTAGCCCAGAAGTCGATGAGCACTACCTTACCGGCATAGTTTTTCTTGATGGCATCGAGAATCGCCATACCTTTCAGTTTGCTGTCGACAGACTTTATATTGTAAGGACCTGCATTCGTTTGTGCTTGTTCCGTCTTTGCGGGCGCTGGTTCAGCGGCCGGCTTTGTTTTTGCGCAACTCGTTGTCGCTGTGAGCAACATGGCTGCGGCAAGAATCATTGTTTTCTTCATATTCTTTTAACTTAAACTATATAGATGACGGGCGAGATGCCCAAATTACTACACGCGTTAATCAATTTTTTTGATCAATTCGCGGAAAATCTCAGCCATCAGGGGCTGAACTGCGTTGGCAGCCTTCTGTACTTCTTCGTGGCTCACTTCAACTATTTTTGCCCTCGACGCCTAAGTCGGTGATGATGCTGATACCGAAGCAGCGGATGCCGCAATGGCGCGCTACGATTACTTCCGGAACAGTACTCATGCCGACAGCATCAGCACCTAGCAGGCGATACATCTTATATTCGGCCGGCGTTTCATAAGTTGGGCCTTGATCGGCCAAATATACGCCCTCTACCACCTTGATGCCCTTCTCGCGAGCTATGTTGCGCGCAGCTTCAAAAAGGCGCGATCGTAGGCTTCCGACATATCCGGAAAGCGCGGCCCCGTCGGGATGTTTGGGCCGTGGGCGGGTGCTCCGGTTGGAAGTTGATATGGTCTGTAATCAGCATCAAGTCGCCGATTTCAAAATCGGGATTTGTACCGCCTGAGGCATTGCTCAAGAAAAGGTTCTTGATGCCGAGTGCATACATAACACGCTCAGGGAAAGTTACCTCCTGCATGGTGTAACCCTCGTAGTAGTGGAAGCGTCCTTCGAGCGCCATAATGGGCTTTCCGCCCAAGTGGCCGAAGATCAAGCGGCCGCTGTGGCCTTCTACGGTAGAGACGGGGAAATTAGGAATGTCCTTGTAGGGAAATTCGTCGACTACGTCTATTTCTTGGGCCAATTTGCCTAAACCTGTACCGAGAACGATTGCTGTTTGCGGGCGCAAGGCGGTGTGGGCTTGAATCCACTCTGCCGTTTCTTGAATTTGTGCTAAGTAGATCATATGAAAAGTTTTTATTGGGTTGTTATTGTCTTAAAAATTTTGATGATTGCCCCACACATCTTTATATATAGAGGCGCGAATATTAGTCGGTCGGCTTCAATGCTTGGGGGCAGGCCACGCAATGCTTAACCGCTGATGGAGATCTTGCGTAAAGGCCTGCTCTTGTTCTAACAAGAAGCGTACCGTGATGGGTTGTACGAGCAAATGGTTGCGTATCTCGTCGTTCAAACCGCGTAAATGGCGCAATCGAGCGGCGTCTTTCTCAGTTGTAATCGCCCATTTCTCTTCTCCGGATAAGTCCTCGAAAGCGCGATTGATGTGCTCTGCATCGCGCACAGAGAATCGGTGATGATCCGGATAGTTGAGAGCTTTTATTTGCGCCCCTTGAGCGGATAGGTGCTGGAGTAGGGGTAAGGGATGAGCGATGCCACTAACCGCCAATAGTGCTTTGCTGGTCAGCGATGGGGCGGCTTGCTCCGTAAAGAGCGCATAAGGCGCGCCATAGGCCATCGACGTAAAATAAAGGCTTTGCTCTGGTCGCGGGGAAAGTAAAGGTGTGAATGGCGTCGGCCTGCGCGACGGTCAACGAATCGGGACATTTGGTGACGAGGATTATATCTGCTCGTCGACTGCCCGAAATCGGCTCGCGCAAACGGCCTGCCGGCAACACGCGATCCAGCGGATAGAGGCGGGAATAGTCAGTTAGGAGGATATTAACGTCACGAAAGATGTGTCGATGCTGATAGGCATCATCTAATAATAGGAGTTGGGGCGGCCGATCCGTGTCCTGCAAGCGCGCTGCGCCGTTCACGCGATTTTCATCTACGACTACGACCACGTCAGGATGATGCAACTTCAGCTGTAATGGTTCATCGCCGACCAAGGCTGCATCGTCTTCTGCAGAAACCAAGCGAAAGCCGCGCGTCGTTCGACCATAGCCGCGGCTTAATACGCCGAGGCGAAACGCCGGCTGTAGCAAGCGAATTAGATAATCGACGTGGGGCGTTTTTCCCGTTCCCCCGACGGCCAAATTTCCGACAGAGATTACCGGCACATCGGCTTTCTTAGTCGGAAGTAGTCCACAATCGAAGGCCTTGTTGCGCAAAGTCATCACCCCACCATATATTGCTGCCAAAGGCGCAAGCATCCCACAGCCGCGCTTTTTGAAAAAGCGGTGCAGCGATGGGGTGCTGTGGTGTGGCGGAAGGAGGTGCTTGCATTGGCGCAAATCAAATTGATCGAATAAGGCTTGCGGCGCGCGTCAGAAAGAAGACTTGTTCACGCCGCAGTAGCCCTTAGCGAATGTTGAGCGCACTATACATGCGAGCTTGCAGGCAGTCGCGCCCTTGAAGAGAGGAGACGAAGCGCAGCGGATCGTAGTGAGACGCCCAAACTTCGGCGCAACTTGCGGTCCATATAGTCGTCTTGTTGCCGTTGTATGTAATCTGTCAGCCAATCCGTAATATAAGGAACGCGGCGAACGTCATATTTGTCCAGTTTTTGCCAAACGTGCAGCTTCTTTGATGGCATCTTCTAAAAGTGCCCAGTTGATCTACGAGGCCTAAATTTAAGGCTTGGCGCCCTGTCCAAACACGCCCTTGCGCTACCTGATTGATCTGCTCCACAGTTTTGTTGCGGCCGTTGGCCACGCGCTTGAGGAACAATCCATAACCCCGATTGACGTAGTTTTGGAGGGCTTCCCCCTCAGCAGCTGTCATACCTCTACCCATCGCGCCAAAGTCTGACGCTTCGTTAGTCTTAACAATGTCGAAATGCAGCCCGAGTTTCTCTGTCATCAGCCCACTAAAGTCGGGAATCATTCCGAAAATGCCGATGCTACCCGTAACCGTGGTGGGGTCAGCAATGATTTTGTTGGCCCCGCAGGAAATATAGTAGCCGCCAGAGGCTGCCGTGCCGCCCATAGATACGACTACAGGCTTTTTCTTCTTTAATAACTCTATGGCGTGCCAAATCTGCTCGGAGGCATAAGCGCTACCGCCGCCAGAATTGACGCGCAAAACGACCGCTTTGATGTTGTCATCGTTGGCCAGTTCATCCAAATCTTGAATTACTTGACCGCCGACAATCTCATCGCCGCGCAAGCCGCCCGAACTTGTCGAAGCATCGACGATATCTCCGTAAGCGTAATAAACCGCTACCTTATCTTTGCGCCCTTTTTCAGTCTCGAGCATCGAAAGCGTGAAAGGATCTACCATCGAAACGCGATTTCCGCCGACCATATCGCGCAAAATGTCGCGCACTTCTTCAACGTAGACGAGTTTATCCACAAGCTTTTCATTGATATAGACGCTTGGGTCGGCAAAATTTTGATACAGGTTGGCGTAATTATTAATTGTCCCCACCGGCAAGCGGCGCGATTGCGCCACGTCTGTGCACAAATCTTTCCATAGTCCGCCAAGGAGGAAAGCCGTCTGTTCGCGATTCTCCGGACTCATCTCGGTGCGTGTATAAGGCTCAACAAAACTTTTTGTATGTCCCGACGCGGAAGACTTGCATCTTGACGCCTACCTTTTCCAGCAAATCCTTGTAGAAAATAGGGTTAGAACTTAAGCCGTGCCAATCAAGCATGCCTGCCGGATTCAAAAGAACTTTGTCGGCTACTGAGCAAACGTAGTAAGAACCCTGCGAATAGGAGTCGGCGTAAGAAACGATGAATTTACCTGATTTCTTAAAATCAATCAGCGCCTTGCGGATCTCCTGCAATGTGGCTGCATCCGTCGAAACTACGCCGCCGGCCAAGTAAATTCCTTCAATGCGCTTATTATCTTTAGCCACGCGGATGGCCGCTAAGATATCGTCGAGCCCTTGTTCGTCCGCCATTGGGTTGCCCAGAATCGAGGGCGAGCGGATTTGCGCCTGCCGATCGTTCGGAGATTGTCCCGCTCAGCGTGATTTGTAATACAGAGTGCTTTGCAACAGTCGGTTTCATGCTATCTGAAATGGAAACGACAAGTAGCATGACAAAGCCCATAGCTATCGTAAATGCCCCCATGATAAACATGCCGAGCATCGTGGCCAGTGTATATTTTAAGAAGTCCTTCATAAGGTGTTGTTTAATTCGTTTTTATTTGAGGATGAGTTCTACGGGGCAGTGATCAGAACCCATAATTTCGTTCAGAATGTTGGCCTCAGCCAATCTGGGTTTGAGTCGTTCTGATACGAGGAAATAATCGATGCGCCACCCCGTATTTTTTTCGCGAGCCCTAAAGCGATAGCTCCACCAGCTATAAGCTCCTGTCAAGTCGGGATGGAAATAGCGAAAAGTATCGATGAATCCATTTGAGAGCAGTTGCGTCATTTTTTCGCGTTCTTCGTCTGTGAAGCCTGCATTACGGCGATTGGTCTTCGGGTTCTTGAGGTCAATCTCCTGATGCGCCACGTTCATATCTCCACATACAATTACCGGTTTATGAGCATCCAGTTTATGCAAATGCGCTTGAAAGGCTTCCTCCCAAGTCATTCGATAGGCCAAGCGGCGCAACTCATCTTGCGAGTTGGGCGTATAGACGCAAAACCAAATAGAAGTCGTCCAATTCTAACGTGACTACGCGCCCCTCGTGATCGTGCTCATCTATGCCGAGCCCTATCTGAACGCTGAGCGGCTTGTAGCTTCGTAAAAATTGCCGTGCCCGAATATCCTTTCTTCTCCGCGTAGTTCCAGTACGACTCATAGCCATCAAAGGCGATGTCCAACTGGCCTTCCTGCATCTTTTGTCTCTTGCAGGCAAAAAAGTCGGCGTCTATTGAGCGGAAGATATCTCTGGAAGCCTTTGCCGTCGATCGCTCGCAGACCGTTTACGTTCCAAGATATAAATTTCATGTTGTTTATCTGTTGAAGTAAGTTATCAACGCCGTTCCGTCTTTTTTAGTACGTTTGGCGCTGTCCTTTGTTTATTCAGAGAACAATTTGGAAAACATTCCATTCTCTCGAACGTAGGCAAAGGTAAACAATAAATCCTGAACTACTTCCTTTTTCTTTTATTTCTCACATCCTCGTGCTTCAGAGGCGTTTTTCGCGGAAGCAAATCGATAAAGCCGCTTTGTGTTGCCTTTTTACAATGAGCCGGCGCGGCAGATTTGTAGAGGCAGACGCTTGAATTTGTAGAGAGAATATGTATTTTTGCTTCCTGCTGTTTAATTGCAGTGCGAAATTGACAATGAAAATATTGTTTGACTACCAGGCCTTTTATATACAAGATGCGGGTGGAGTATCGAATAGCTTCGCCCAATTGATGCGCCATCTGCCCTCATCTACGGAGGTTAAGTTGGCTATGCGCGAAAGCGACAACGTACATTTGCAAGGGCAGTCCTTTGCGCAGGACGTTCGCCCCGCAAGTTGCACGAAGCGCAATTTTATTTCTACCCGCCACTATCCGCTCAAGGGCGATTTGTATAAAGTTTTCAGTAAGTTAGCTCCGGGATGCACTACGCTTGGCCGTAATAAGCGCTATGCCATCCGGTTGCTCGAAGCGGCCGATTATGATATTTTTCACCCCACCTTTTTCGACGAGTATTTTCTGCCGCATCTCCACGGCCGGCCCTTTGTGCTGACTATTCATGATATGATCCCCGAGTTGTATTTCAAGCGTGGGGATATGCAGATCGAACGTAAGCGCCACTTAGTGAAGCATGCGGCCCATATCGTAGCCGTTTCGGAGCATACGAAGGCTGATATTGTGGAGCTGTTGCACGTTGATCCGCAGATGATCAGCGTGATTCATCACGGCCCTCCCGCACTGCTGCAGCCTGCTAATCGGCAGATTTTTGACTTCCCCTATCTGCTCTACGTCGGCAAGCGAACTTCCTACAAGAACTTCGCCGCGATGCTCCCGGCTTTGCAGCTTTTTTTTCGCGAACATCCTGATTGGCGTATGGTTTGCACGCTGGTGCCGTTCACGAAAAAGGAGTTGGCCGCCTTTTTCTGCCTTAGGTCTTGCGCAACATTTCGTATTCGCGCGTCCTGACGATGCGGAGTTGCTGGCCCTGTATAGAGATGCGCAAGCCTTTATCTTTCCTTCTCTTTACGAGGGTTTCGGTATTCCCATTTTGGAGGCATACCAAATGGATTGCCCCGTATTATTGAACCGGAAGAGCTGTTTCCCTGAAGTGGCCGGCGAGGCTGCACTCTATTTTAATTTAGATGAGACGCAAGATAATCTCTTAGATTGTTTGCAAACTTTGGCCGCGATGTCGACGACTGCAAAAGAAGAACTCCTAAGTCGGCAGCGAGAGCGCTTGAAAATCTATGCTTGGCAAGAGGCGGCCAATGCACTGCACGACGTCTACCTGAAAGTGAAAGCACAAGGTGGCAGAGCTAAAAGATAAACGCTTGTCGATGAAGCCCTTTGTCGGTAAAAAGTGGCTAAGGAATACAAAAAAGAGCAGCTTACTTCTTGAAAGTAAACTGCTCATTCTTACTTTGTCGGAAAGAGGCGATTGCAGTAGTAACAAAAAAATTGCTCGTAACCTGTTGGTAATCAATAGGACATTCTTTTTATATTATGTGAAATATCACCGATTTTTCACCGAGTGAGTTGTTTGTCTAAGTTTTTTTAATAGTCACTCATTTGAGTGTTTGTTTTTTTAGAGTTGTATGGCAGGAGTAATCTTATTTTTTTAGCGCTCTTCTTCTTTCTGAGGGAGCTTTTATTACCCTGCATTCGTTGCTTTTTAGAATGGTCTTTCGATTCTCTTTGCACGAGAAGGAATGTTAATCTATCTATTGTTTCTTGTTGTTTCTCTATTGTCTTCTGTTGGGTCGCTATGACAGAATATAGCTTTTTCTTTATCGCTCTCATTATAATTCTTCTTCCCCATTATTAGCCAATTTGCTTCAACCCAGTCAAAACTCTCTATGATTTTGACTATTACATCGTAACCAGGTTTGTTTCGACCAATTGTGATGTTTCTGATTGTTTGATCACGGACGTTCATTTTTGCAAACGAACCGACTGTGTGCCCCTCTTTTTTTGATGATGTAACAAATTCTTTTTGTTGATGGTCTCTTGCTCCATATTTTTTTAATCTTGATTTCTTGAAGTATCAATCAGAGTGAAATAGTCACTCAAATGTTTGCATATATCAAAGTTATTATTGAACTTTGCGCTACGTAATAAAACGTTCGTCACGAAGATAATCATAACATCCGATATGGGGATGTATCAAAAAGAATATAACAATGAATTTTTAAAGAGTTTGTGATTTCATTACCAAATCAAAGAAGTGAGACCATTGCAGAGTTAGCTCGTATTTGCAGGGTTTCACCTTCGACTGTTTATCGGTGGGTGAACGGGGATTTTTCCTGATCCTCTCAGAGAAAGGTTATTGCTGATTATTTGAACATTCCGGAAGAGGTCTTATGGCCGAATTTGTGAGTAATATGTGGTGTTGATTTCTGAAATACTCTACATATAAAAATTAAAACGAAAAACTATGAATGTGAAAACAGTTGAGAAAGCAATTGCTGAACTTGGTGCTGGAGTCGTTATTGACGAAATAAAAACTAAGACATGCAAATGTTAGACAAGTTAATGCCCATACGGATAATAAGATAATCGTTTGGGATATGTTTGGGCGCGCCTTCTCTGCAAGCAAGGAAGCGTCACAAGAGTTATTCCTTCTGCCTGAAGAAAATGATAAGGTCGGCCAAGCATTTGGTATTCCTTTAGAGCGAGATAAAAGTTTTTGATCTAAAAAAAATAGTGATAATGGGCAGCATTAGAAAAAAATCAGGAAGAAATATAAGCGAAAATTTGGCATCAAGCAAATTTGCATTCACTTTAAATTTAAAGATCCGAAGTTTCGTTTGAGCCGCTCTCTTCATAAAGATCTCAGGCGTTATCTTACAGAGTGTATGAGAAAATCGCTATTATCGGGCCATGTATATAGATAAAGATCTTCGGGGGAAATTCTCTATTCAGGATTTGAGCGAGGAGGACCTTCGATTTTTCACGAAGCTCTGAGGGTGTATGCGCAGCGTGAGCGCAGATGTTTACTTCCTGAGGATAATTTTCGACGACTTTTTAATAATGAATTTAAGTTCATAATGCGACATGGGGAATAATGGCAAAAATAAGAGATGGTCCGCCGAGGACGATGCTTATGTCAGGCAGCATCTTGGAAAGATATCACTTGAGAATATGGCTGTTTATTTAGATCGAAGTCCGATGTCTATCAGACTATATATCCTTAGACGTAGAATGACGGTTGGACCCGCTCTGAAACGTAACTTGCTCGTTAAATTGCTGAAAATAAAAATTCAGGCATCCGGAGAATTTTTAATCCGACGCGCGATTTTTTTATAAAGAAACTGGTATCGGCCAACGTCGCTACTGGGATCTGTTTTTCGGCCGGAAAAAAATTTCTGGTAAAGAGTATCAAGCGCTGACTAAATATTTCGGAGTGACAATTGACGAGGATCTTGATGCGCGTCAGCTGGAACTCTTTGAAGAAGATTCAGAATAATATGATTGATAAGATATTTATAGAAAAGGTAAAGTCGGCTCTGAATATTGTGAATGTTATAGAGTCCTTTACTCGCTTGTCTAAGGCAGGCGTAAACTATAAAGGAGTATGTCCGTTTCATGATGATCACACCCCCTCGATGGTGGTAAGCCCGTCAAGGCAGACCTACCATTGTTTTGTTTGTGGAGCCAGCGGGGACGTTATCTCGTTTGTGCAAAAATCACTTGAATATAACTTTCGTAGAAGCTCTGCGATGGTGTGCCGCTCAGGCAGGATTAGAATTTCCTTCTAAGGAGATGACTCCGGAGGAAGAAGCACAATATAAAGAGAAAGAGGCACAACGTGTCGCTATTGAGGCTGCAAGCAAGTTTTTCAGAATAGCCTTCCGCAGGCTGAGTCTTTCCTTACGTCGAGAGGATATACGCTATCTGACAAGGTGCTTTCCGATTTTGGTGTCGGTTATGCGCCGGCGGGGAACTTGGCTATGACTGAACTCTCCAAGGGTGGTTTCTCCTTGGAACTGCTGCAGAAGGTAGATGTTATTGGCAGTAATGAGGGACGCACCTACGATCGATTTCGCGATCGATTGATGTTCCCGTTCTATGATATGCAAGGGCGCATCATTGGTTTCTCTGGACGCATCATCACACCGAGGGATGGTGTTGGAAAGTATGTGAATACGGCAGAGACACCACTGTTTACGAAAGGTAAGCATATCTTTGGACTATTCCAAGCGCGAAAGGCAATAGGGAAACTGGGCTTTGCCTATCTCGTCGAGGGGCAGTTCGATGTGATAACGCTACACAAAATGGGTGTAGAGAATGTCGTCGGGGGCAGTGGCACGGCATTCACAGATGAGCAGGTGAAGCTGTTGTTGCGCTTTACAGACTATATCGTAATGGTTTATGACGCCGACGATGCAGGGCGTGAAGGCTTCGTTAAAGAACTGTGAACTGTTTCTGAAAGCCGGAGCAAAGGGTAAAGTGTATACGACTGCCGAAAGGAATGGATCCGGATGAGTTCGCCAAAGCAAACGGAAATCGAACACAGGATAAATTGAAGGAACTGATCGAGCCGTTTCCGAAAGCCTTCAAACGAATGCTGATTCCACACGGCTGCAAGGACGAGACAATCATCAGCGACAGCCTAAATACGATTTGCTCGCTTGTGGCATGTGTTAATGACGCGGCCTTGCGGCTGGAATATATCAAATCGATAGCTGCTGACTTCAAGAGCAAAAATCGGTATCATCGATGACAAAGTGCGTCGTATTCGGCTGAAGATAAAAGATGCCTTGCCCGAAACAAAGATGCAAAACGGGACTCTTCGGTATTGATGCACTGAAAGAGAATCTTGAGAGCGACCGTCCGGGAATACTGACCTCGGCCATGCAGGAGTTTCTTGATGGCTATGGAGAAGACCCCGTCGTGTATGTCGCTGGCCGGCCATCGAGCAACGACATTCAGGAGCTGCGCCGTATCTATTGCTATTTCGTATCTTCAGAAACGGGATGCGGAATCAACGATGACGGAGAGGAGAACGACTATCTGCATACGCTGGCAGAGATGTTCCGGTCGGGCATCAATATTCAGATGACCTATAACAACGTCACGGGGTCGTTCATCGATTATTACATCAGTCTTTACGGCAGGTTCCTGAGTGATTATGCCGGCGACAAAGTCCCGCTCATCACAAGATGCATCGAGCTGACTTCCTACGCAGAGGATACCGTTGTTACGGTCAACCGTAACCACTATTGTTCCATTCTGAAGCTCACCAAGGGGCAATTTGACGAAATTCGCAAACCATTCGTACAAAAGCGGAAGTCGGCGATGAAGGTGAGCCTACAGACCGAGTACCTCTGTGACGACGAGTTTGATGTGAACGAGCCACCCGAATATGTGCAGGATAATGAGGAGTACCGGCGTATGTGGCGAGAGTTTAACTACTATCCTCGACTCAACAAGAAAGGTGAGCCGGTCTGCTACATGTTTAAGAATAAGAACGGAAACGGAATGACGCAGGTAGGAGACTTCTTCATGACGCCACTGCTGCACATCTTTAACGAAGACTTCGAGCAGAACAAGCGTGTGCTGCGCATCAATCGCCGATACTACGAGACCCCTATCTACATTGAGGTGCTCTCAAAAGCTTTGTTGAAAATGTCGTCGATAGAAGAAGTGCTCATCAATTACGAAGCTGTGAACTTCAACGGAGAGGAATGGCGGTGGAAAGCCATCAAAACGTACATGAGTCATCACTTCGTGCAGTGCCGTGAAATCAAGACTTACGGCAATCAGCAGGCTGACGGCATGAGCCGTAAGACCGATGAACAGTTTTTTTGCATTTGCAAATGGAATCTTTCATCGCGTCGATGAACAATGGAGGTTTGAGCCGGTCAACGAACTGGGCGTCGTAACGCATAATAAAGACAACTACTACCTACCTGCCTTTTCTACAATTTACGCTGGCAGTGGAAAGCAATCTGATAAATACGAACTCATCAGCCAATTGGTTTACAAAGAAGTTCCGGCAGAAAAAAGAGTGACATTTGAAAAGTGGGCGTCGCTGATGGACCGTGTATATAAAATCAATGACAATGGAAAGTGGGCAGTCATCTTTGCCATAATGTGTGCCTTTCGAAGTAATATCCACTGCATCGATCGTTTGTTCACGGCCCCCTTTTTCATGGGACCGATGTCGTCAGGGAAAACACAGATAGCTATCTCTATTCGCTCGCTCTTCATCTCGCCTAACATTCCTATTTTTAACCTCAATACTGGAACAGATGCTGCCATGGCCACGATCATGGGAATGTTTAAGGATGTTCCGGTCGTGTTGGACGAATACAACAACAAGGATATCAGCGACAACAAGTTTCAGGCTTTGAAGGGTATCGTTTATGATGGCGATGGTAAACAGAAACGCAAGGGAACATCAGGAAGAGAAATCGAAAACGACAAAGTCTACGCCCCTGTCATCATCTGCGGCCAAGAGACGCCACAGCGCGATGACAATGCCTTGATGAGCCGCGTCATTGTCTGCGAAGTTCCAAAACCACGCAATCGTACACCGGAAGAGGTGCGTATCTTTGAGGAACTAAAAACCATAGAGGATCAGAATAAGGTTGGACTATCAAATGTGCTGCTGCAGATACTCGAGTTGCGCCCCTTGTTTATGGATCATTTTCGACAACTCAAACAGGAAGCGTACAATGAACTTAAGCAAGATGTCATCAACTCCGGTGAAATGGATCGTCTGATGAAGACTGCTGCGCTCTTTTTAGGAACTGTAAAGCTGATTGAGCAGTACTCAAACCTTCAGCTTCCATTCTCATATAAGGATTTCTTTAAAATCGCTCAGGAAAAGATAAAATTTCAACTCTCACTCATTCGTAGTACGGATAAACTCGCAATGTTTTTCACTGCTGTCAATAATATGGTTGATACTAAACAAATCATCGAGGGGAGAGAGTTTCTTATTGAGCAACCAAAGAAAGTCACGGGAAAAGATGCTCGTGGCGACTCTCATACCTTTACCTTTGAACCAGGAACGAATATCATGTTTTTACGCTTAAGCGCGGTCTTTAGTATTTTCGACCGCTGTGGTTATAATACAGAGGGCAGCACACTTTCAACTTTAGAACAGAACCTGCGCAGCCACTCAAGCTACGTTGGTACAGTTCCTTCGCGACGCTTTACGTGGGAGGAGACAATGGAAGAACCAAAAAACGATGGCTATGAGACGATGGTGAAGGTGCGGAAGCAGAGAAGTACTTCCACCAGTGCTATCATTATTGACTACGATAAGTTCACGGAATTGTACCATATTGATTTTCGCAGAGCATATGTACCGGAAGATAAAGAACCTCCTGTGACGCCTGTGACGACGGAAACAAAGGAGACGAATCCGCAGACTAACCATGAACTACCTTTCCCTCCTGCGAGCAATGATATTGCCCCCTTTCTCGAAAGAATGTACGACTAAATTCTTCTTTTGCCAATAGTACATTTTTTTGATTATGTAGACCGTACCTCTTCATCCGAACTGGTACGGCTCGTTTCATCTTAAATTGGAGAAAGGGCGGCGCGAAATCCCCCGAACCCCCTAAATTTCTAAAAAAACATGGAAATAGCTGCTTTGAAAAATATTTTTCAGAAAATCAGCATCCTACAATCCTACAATCCTACAAATTAGCTTTACTTTTTCAAAAATAATAATATTATAACTGTTTTATATTTAAGGCATTTATGTGTATATGTTAAAGTTCGTAGGTATGTAGGAGATCTTGTAGGTTTGTAGGACGCTGTAGGAAATAGGTTTTTTTGCTGATTTTTGGGTTGTTGAAGAACGTCGTCCTACAAAAGATGCTGTTTTTGTAGGTTTGTAGGATGAAAATATGATGGAAAAAAATAGTTGAAAATATGGTTTGGAAAAATTTGTATAATTCACTGATAATCACTAATTTTGTTCTATATAAACAACGATTTGTAGGATTGTAGGACGGTAGGAACGTAAAAAACAGAAAACGTATATGGATAATAAAAAATGGCTGCGAAAACGAGTGGTGTCTATACGGATAGAACCATATCTTGCTGAATACATTGCTGAAAAGTACGAGATTGATACCGCGACTGGCGGCCTTAGGATTCCTTGTAGTTCAGACTTGTATTTCTGTGTTTGGGAGCAGATGTCACGGCAGCGGTCAAATCAGCCTGATCTTACGGATGGTAATCTTCGCATACATCTTCCATTTAGAAAGGCGATACAAGGTGCGCCGTATAAAAATCCGGCCTACTATAATTACCTTTCTGCCGCTGCCACTAAAGAGATAGAGGGGCAGATAAGAAGAATGTTTAATTTCGAACTGCATCGTGTGCTTTTGGAGAATGAAGAATTCGGTAGACAACGTAAAAACCTTGATGTTATTTATGAGTTTATACAAACCTATCGTCTTAAATCGATATCGGCTGATGCCTTGTTAAAGAATTTCTATCGCTTTCGTAATCGATTGCGCCCCAAAAAAATCCGGCATTATAGGAGAAATGTTGTAGTTTAACATTATTTAATATAGACCGAATTATTGTTTTGGTCACTTCGTCTAACGTGTATGGTTGAGTTTTTTTAAATGTTGTTAAAGTAGAGCTGGTTCGCTCGTTTAATCACAGCGAGAATAATGTATATGAATTTGTAGCAAATACCTTTTCATATATTCCGCAACTTACAGACAGTGATGCCGGAAGTTTTTTTGGAATTGTGACAAGACTCTCGTGATCGACTTGCCGGCAGATGAAGTCCTGCGTCTCTTTTCTATTGAAAGAAAAGCTATTGTGATGATAAGAACATCTGATAGACGATTTTTATAAAATTGGTACTATCGAGGTTCCGGCACGTGTTCAGATCTCTTCAAATATTACTTCTGCTAACCTTATAATAAAGTGTAAAAATGCTAACAGATCCTCTTTTGTAGGTCTTTTCTATTCTATTTTCGAGGGTGTAACTTCGCATCAAAAATATTTTTGATGAACGAATTACAAAACCTCCTTGCGTCGGGAAATCCTTTATTTATTACCGTTGATGGCTTTCGACAAGCTATGCTTGCGGCTTTCCCTCTTAATGGTAAAATTGAGAGTAATTCTGACGTAAAGGCTGCATACGGTTTTTCGCCGGCCGAGGTGGCTGCTTATTTAAAAGACCATACTTGGTATCAGTTTGAGTGTCACGTGGCCCTTCAGGAACTCCGGAAGGTGCTGGCACAAGACGATGGTACATCAACCGTAACGCTTACAGATGAGTTCGACGATGAGCATCTTCCTGATAATTCCATTGCTTATCATCGGGTGTGGGGGACGGTTATGGCAGATAGTTATTGGAATTTCTCTTCTAAGCAACTTGATGCAGACCTTAAGGCTGCTGAAATTAACCCGCAGATCTCTTGTCACTTCCTACACATAAAATCTCCTGGTGGAGAAGCTTGGTATCTTGACCGCCTGAGCGAAACGATGCGTGCCTGTCAGAAACCAATTCTCACTTTCTATGAGCAGATGTGTTGCTCGGCCGGCTATTATATCGGTTGTCATGGCAACCGTATCTATGCGCTTACCGACAACGACTATGTCGGCTGCATCGGCACAATGTGTAGTTTCTACGACTTTGAGCCTTACTTTGCGAAGCTCGGTATCAAGCGTGTAGAAGCCAAGGCTACTAATTCCGATTTGAAAAACAAGACTTTCGACGACCTGCGTCATGGCAAGGACGAGAAATTTGTACACGACATTCTCGACCCGCTCAACGCCCAGTTTCTTACAGAAGTGCGTTCCCAGCGCAGCCAACTCGCAGAGCTTCCCGATGATGCGCCGGTGCTGCGTGGCGAGACCTTCTACACTCCACAGGCAGTGGAACTCGGACTTACCGACGGGAGCCGCACGATGCAGGAGGCCGTAGCCGAAGCCGTTACCATGGGACGTGAGTATACTGATGCCTACAAACTGAAGACTGCCATATATAATATTGTTTAATGCTTTAATTTTTTTAGTTTTTTTATGAATTTCAAAGAGAAACTTACCTCCGTTCTCGAATTCCTGCACCTCAAGCAGAAGTTCGATGACAAAAAGTCTTTCAAGGAAGAGTTCAACGCTGTCGTGTCCGAATACCAGAAGAAGTACCAGGTTACGCTCAACGATGACCTCGCCGCGGAGCAGACTGCGCAGCAGACCACACAGCAGGCTGCAGAGTTCCAGACCACGCTCAACACCATCCAGTCGGTTCTCAACGGCATAGAAACAACGGCTGCCACAGAGAGTGACGAGGGCACACAGCAAAACCAGCCACAGAGCAATGCTACGCTCGAGGGCATTCTTGAAAGCATCAAGGGGATGCGCGCCGATTTCAAGGCAATGGCCGAGAAACCTGCACCTGATGTCCCGGCACAGACCGTCAGTGCTTCTCCGCTCAACATCAACGGATTCGGCAATACACCCGAATATTTGTTTGGTGTCGATCATCCTTTGTTTTCCATGAAGGACCGCTGGAATCGAATTGCAGCCAATCCCCGTGCGGCAGCTGCCATGCCGGAAGTCGACGAACAGGTGGACGGTGTAGCTTTCTACAAGGCTGCCTGCAGCTTTGCTAAGTCGCTCAAGAATCGCTATCAGTATCTCCAGCAGAACAAGATGCTCGATGCTCTGGCACTTGCCAAAGGCACCTATGCCACCAACTATGATGGCGTGGATAATGCCGGAGTCGGCGACCAGTTCGTCGTGCTGCGTCAGGACGCGCTTATCGCTCGTGTGCTTCAGGTGCGCGACATGACCCTAATTCTTCCCCGTAGCCTACGGCTATCAGGGACCGCGGTCTCGTCTTCAACGCATTCTTCGACGAGGTTTCACAGGCCTATCAGGCGGGGAGGTCTTCAAGGGTGGCATGAAGATTGAAAACCACATGGGTTATGTTGATGACGCGATGATCAAGATGGAATGGGGACCGATGAAGGAACTCGAGCGCAAGTACATCGGCTATCTCAACAAGGAAGGCTCTGATCCGATCAAGTGGACGATGATTGAGTACCAGCTGCTCAACACGCTCACCACGGCTCAGGTAGAGCAGAACAAACGCCGTATGCGTGGCATCTATGTGAAACCCGAAAAAGGTGTTGCCGGCTCTTACCAAAATGCGGGTACGGGTATCCTTTATACTTTGCTTCGCTATGTTCACCAGTACGATATCAAGCCTCACTCTGGCAACGAATACCGAAGCTACACACAGGCTACTTTTCTCCCTGCTGTGCAGGAGTTCATTGCCGATGTACGCAGCTCCGTTACTGAGGATATGGACATCGACCAGCACTGTGTCTATCTCAATAAGAACCACCAGTCGTGGTGGATTAAGAATGTTCGCACCACATACGGTAAGGACACAGACTTCAGCGGCCCAATGGGGGCGCTCAATGTCGTTCCCGACAGTACGATCCGCATCATTTGGTTGCCTTACCTCGGCCAGCTGCCGTTCATGATGCTGCATCAGCCTGGCAACATTCAGTTCCTCGAGTTTGTACCGGGAGAGATGCTCTCCATGAAGATGCAGGAACAGATGGAACAAGTCCGTGCGTGGAGTACTTGGAAGGAAGGTTGCTCTGCCTCGTTCACGGGCCGTCGCTTCGACACCAAGAAAGCGATGGATGAAAATGCCTGGGAGTGGCAGCAGATCTTCATCAACCTCTTTGCCGGCACCATCATCGATAAGGTGGACGCTGCCAACGGCTTTTTGGCAGGTGACGGGAGCAACCACAACCGCCGACACCTACACCGACATCACTGGTGCAAAGGCTGGCGTGGCGTACTGCATAGAGGCTGGGGTGCCTGAACATCTGCCAAAGATTGCCAAGTCGGGCAAGTTCGCCAATCTTTCCGCCGCATTCACAGCTACGGCTGTGGGCGACTACATCATGGTGATTCTCGGAGCCGACGGCAACTTCCGTGAGTTGGAGCGTTGCGTAGGTGGTAAACGTACCATAAATAAGGAACTCCAACCGAACGTTCCCGGCGGACGATAATACAAAGACCATTGTTGTGTGGTATTAAATATATGTTTGTTTCACAGCAGGGAGCCAAACAGCTCCCTGCATAACAAAAAGAAAAAATGAATAATAAAAAATTTAATATGATGGTCGGATTGACTATTTTTGGCTTGGTGTTGTTTGTTAGTGCTATTCTTGATCATTCCTTACTGCAGCTTGGTGGGGCGGGGATCTCTATTGCTTCGATGGCAGTTCTCGGACACATTGATGATGTCTCCGATCGAGATACGCATGGATCTGATATCTCCTATATCGTTTACCTCATCGCCCTTGACCAAATTGATCGAACCAAAGAGTTTCCACAGCCGAATGTTAATCGAGAGGTTGCGCCGATTTCGTTGAAACCGGGTGAGATTCCACACTATTTCGAAGCGCACGATATTCCCACATTCACAGGTACAACAGAAAAAGGAGATATTACAACAACCGGTGAGAATCAGTTTGTTCTCGTCATGGGGGGTGCACGTGCGCGGCTTTACAATTTTATTGAAGAATATAGTGGTGGCAAGTTTATCCTTCTCTTTAAGCATATCAAGAAGAAAGAGTGGTTTATTCTTGGAGAGTTAGAACGCCCAATAATCCTTTCTAATACGGAAACAAAGGATGATAAGGAGGGGCGTTATACAACCTTAACCTTTAAACGTAGTTCTGTGGATCTTCCTCTAATTTATACGGGTAATCCCGCAGTGACAGCTGCAACAACCGTACCGGCAGGGGCTACAGATATTGCCATTACGGCTGCTTCTAATACTTATATGATTCCGAATGGAACTTCAGCTGCGGCTTCCATCGCAACTGTATCGGGACTTAGTAAAGCCGATAAGGGACGATATATCACGTTGATTGGTGCGGGATCTGACAAACCGGCTACCATTGCTGATGGCTCTACCTTTGTTCTTGAGGAAGGGGCTACATGGACAGCAAAGACCGGCGCTTCTATTACTTTCCGTATCCTTGATACTACGACGCTGATCGAGATCTCGCGTACTGGGGCGTAATATGACATTGTTTGTGGACCGGTAGGAGTTTTTGTAATTCTACTGGTTCACGTAATTGGTTAAAAAACAAAATTATGTATAGCACAAAAGAAAAAATTCATATATTCCGCAAACTGAGCTGTCCGGATGTTGTGGAAGCTGATCTTGCACTGTTGCACAAGAAAGCTCCGCACCTCACAGATTTCATCCGATTTGATTTTGCTCCGCGTAAAAATCACGAAGATATTCTCTTTTGTCTTCTTGATTTTTGCGAACAAGACGAGATCATACGTTATCGTCGCGAGTTCTTTGCTGCGGCAGATGGTGAAGAAAACAATTCTCCTACAGATGGAGATGGTACCGATAACCAGGTAGATGGTAAAGGAAACGATTCCCCCGCAGTTGGTACCGATAACCAGGCAGACGGTGAAGAAAACGATTCTCCTGCAGATGGAGATGGTACCGATAACCAGGCAGACGGTGAAGGAAATGAAAGTGCTGCAGAGAACAACAAGACTCCCGCTGTGGATAACTCTGTGGATAACTCTTCTGAAATAGGAAGCAATCAACCCAAAGAGCCTGTTACGCCAAAAAAAAAGAAGAAGAATACCCGAAAATAGATTGGGGTAATCTATTCGATGTGGATGTTCAGATGGCTACTGTTATCTATAACGATCGCATCAATACGTGGCGAAAAATGAAGCAGCTCGACGAACAGCTGGAGACAAAGCCCACCGCACAGGCCGTAGCCGAAATGGCAGAACTGCGCATCCGCAATCTTCAGGCATTCGCCGAGCTGCAGTCGTTCAACGACACGGGAAAGTTTCTCTGCCGCCACCCCATTCTCTACGGACGCTCCGAGATAGCCCGGCTCATCCGACTCCTCAAGGCCGATCCCGCCGAGTTTCTGCGCCGCCATAAGAATGTGCTCGACAACATCAAGCGCTACCGTTCCTACCTCAAGCGCGGCGACCGTAAGGACCGACGGCAGCAGGACCGACGGAATCTCGAGCGGCACCAAGAGCAGGAACGTCTCTTCCGCATGGTGCTCGAGCAGCAGCAGGGACCCCAACCAAAAGCATAGCTTTCTATCTTCAAAAGCAATGCTTTCTGTCATCCAAAGCATAGCTTTCGATGGTCAAAAGCACAGCTTTCCGTAACTGCCGACCGATACATCCAGGCCCTCGACTTCTACAATGGCGTGCTCGACTGCACCGCCATCTGACACGATATTTTTTTAGAGCATTTCATATTCCGGGAGCAGTGTGCCGTGAGGCACGTTGCTTCATTTTCCTGATGTCAGGAAAATGGTCTGTCTTTTATTAGTCTTCCCTCTTTGATTTTCTTTGTGTTATGAATTTTTGATTTTTCACATATCGGCTTTAATGTTAGTATTAAAAAGAGCAACAGGAAGAGGCAACGAATGAGCAGCCTTCTGGAAGAAGAGCTTGGCATTCTGTAAGTAAAGAAGAAAGCCGTTGTGACATGCTCGAACATGTACAGATTTACAGGCGTAAAGAACTCTCTTTTATTTCTTTTTATAAGAAGAGTAAGGAGGGTATACCTCTTTCTGAGATTAAAGTGGAAAAGAATGTCGAATTATTTGCCGACAAGGTCGTAGACATTATCTACACGTTGTTGCAGATGAGAAATATTGAGGACTGGGCAATTATAACTACTCCTAAAAGAAGACATAAAGAAAAGAACTTCTCAGAAATGGTTACAAGCAATGTTGCTAAAGAAATCGGTATGAAGTTTTATCCAGATGCTGTTAGTGCAAAGAATAGAAACAGAATAAGACCTCAATTTACGGTCGAAAAAAAGATATCAAAGAGAAGAATCTAATCATATTTGATGATATCTTAACAACAGGAAGTACGCTTCACGCTATGAATGCTTTATTTCCTGATAAAAATATTGTTTATATCATTGGGATAAACAACAACTAAGGTTGGAACACGTAAACACGTTTTCCAAGCTTCTTTGCATAGTTGATAATATGCTTTTGTACCTTTACTTTCTCCATCCCAAAAAAAGCAACAAGTACGTTACATTCTTTTTGCCATTAGTTCGTTTCTTCTAATAGGAGCACCTCGTAAATGTTTCTGATAATTAGGAAGGAAAACAGAAAGTTCTATTCCTTTTTTCTTTCGCATAATGAGCTGCAAGAGTGTCCACACCTCTCGCTCCTCCAGAGATAATACACTCTATCTCAACAGGGATTTGAGAGATATATTCTTCTAAATTGATGTTAGTGATTCCTCGACTTCCAACAATAGCCATTTTTACTTTTTCCATATTGCAAAGGTCTGCCTTTTTTTTGCTGTTGTGCAAAGAAAACTTGGTTTATTTGTGTCTTTTGATAAAAAAATAAATTAATTCTTACTTTTGAACTATGAATGAAAAGAAAGTTATCTTTCTCGAAGAATACGAGAAATCATACGGTATCCTATTTGCTGCATTAGAAAAGAGTGGAGTGGATTTTGAAGAGTTCTTAGTATGGTGTAAGGATGTTGCTTTTGCTAAGAAGATGCGTAACGTTATCAAGAAGAGAGAAGATCTACTACTTTTTAAACTGCTCGAAAGTGCTTCTTCTGGAAATACAGAAGCAATTAACACTTTGTTGGAACTAAACCGTAAGACAAAGGAAGAAAAATTGCGTAAAGACCTGTTTGGCGTATGACACAACTTGACCGTATCGAACAGATACACCCCGACCTTATTTCGCAATTCTTTGCTACTGGCGAATGCGAAGCTATTCCCCAAGAGCTACAAAAGTTCTTGGAGCAGTTGCAGTGGGCAATGGAAATCTACGAACACGAACGTAACATCACTCGTGCAGCTCGTAAGTTGCAACAGCGTATCAATGTTAACCAAGGTGTCAAGATTGAACAGCGCACGTGTATGGCTCGGCTCTACGAAGCTATCAACTACTTTCAGGTAGACAACAACGTGCCTATCAAGATATGGGAGAACCAGTATGCTAACCAGTTTGAGAATCTTGCCAAGATGTGTGCCCTGGCTGGTGACTATAAGACACAAGGCAAGTGCTATGAACGTGCGCTGGAGTGTCGTCGTCGTGCTTCTGAAATCTCCGAAGCTGATAGAGACCTTGGTGTTACATTCATTATCACACCAAGCATCACAGCTGAGGAACTTGGCTTCTCGAAGAAGAGTCTCAAGGATATTGCAGCAAAGCACAATCAAGGTTTTTATGTTACGCTTATCGACTCTCTCCCTGTTGAATTGAAGGAGAAGAAGCGACTGCTGCGTGATGCTGACATTCAAGATGCTGAAATAGTGGAGGAGATTCAAAATGACTGATGAAATTATAAATAACGAACAACCAACAGCCGACTTCGAGCACTACTATATGAATCGTGTGCAGCTGTTGGCAAACATCATCGACCCGAATATGCTCTATGCCGAGTGGGCTCGTGCGACTGGTAAGACGGAGGGGATAATCGTACCACGGCTCATCCGTGTCGTGAACGACATGCCGGGCGAACTGTCGTTTCTGGTACATAAGACCCTATGTCGCCCTGATGGCCAATATATGGCCGAATATTCAGGCGTCGTTCTCACGCCCCGTCATCGTCGGAGGTAAACAGCGTGCTATGCTTGAGTACGGCATTGATTATGTGGTCGGTGAAGCGAAGCTGCCATCACACTTCCGTCGACCACGCTATCCTATTGCCTACGCTAAGCACTCGGTCATCTTCCGCAATGGTGCGCACTTGCAGCTCGTTTCGTCTGACCAGCCTGAAAGCGTGGCCGGCCGTAACGCCGTCCACGCCTTCGTCGAGGAGATGAAGCACAACAGCGGCGAGAAACTTAAATCGCGCCTGTTTCCTTCGCTGCGTGGCGGCTCGGCGGACATCCGGCGGTCGGCCTACTATGAGGGCGTGACGGGCGTGAGCGACACCGCCAGGGTGGATTTGGGCGAAGACGATTGGTTTGAGGAGTACGAGAACAAGATGGACCGCCGGCTCATTGAAGAGATAGCCTCCGTTTCGCTTTCCATCAATCAATCGCTTTTACAGACAGTATATGTTGCAGCAGGAACTCCGCAATTCTAAGAATCCGGTAACGATAGAGAAAATAAGATTGGAGAACGAACGGCTCAACGCTTTTTGTTGCACGCTGGAAGCCCCGTCTTGCTGATATGCGACGCAATGCCATTTACTACATTCGCGCTTCGTCATTCTGCAATAAGGATATTCTCGGTCCTAAGTTTTTAAGACGCAGCTCGATACGCTCGATATGGACGAGTTCCTTACCGCCATCTGTGCTATCCGCCATAAGGAGGTAACCAATAAGTTCTTTACAAGCTACGACCACGAGCGACACCAATATAAAGATAGCTACATATATGACCAAATATTGAAACTGAACCTTAAAGATCACTTCACGCTCACCGCACGCTACCTTCGCCACTACGATAAGCGCGAACCTCTATACATAGGTTACGATCCGGGAAACTTTCAATCGCTCATCGTAGGGCAAAAGAAAGAATACGGCAGTCGCTTCGATATTATTAAAGAGTTTTGGGCGTATATACCCGACGACCAACAGAACCTTGCGCAGCAGGTGTATTCGTTCTTTGGTGCCGATGCTGTGAACAAGGTTATTCACCTTTATCCCGATCGTGCCGGAAACAAGACACGAGAACAGCTGGAACAGATAACCACCGACTCGCTTGCTATGAAAGCAGCTTTAGAAAGCTATGGATTTTCTGTGTTTCTTTACAACGAAGGCGCGCCTACTATCTACCATTGGCAGCAGTTCCGCTTGTGTCAGCTGCTCTTTGGTGAAAAAGCTCCCTTGCTTCCCAAGGTGCGTATCGACGAAAACGAGTGTGCCAATTTGTGTAGTGCTATCCTCATCAGCCCACTGAAGAAAACCAATGGGAAAAATAGAACTTGATAAAGCGAGCGAAAAGAAAGAAGAGTTGAAACGTAGACCAGGGCTGACTACACAGCTTCCAAGTGCAATGATTTACCTTTTGTATGGCCTTTATTCGGACATAATCAAGAAAGAATTGAGTAGTTATCCCGATGATTTACCTGAAAACCTGACGATATAACACTCAATAAGGTCAAAAATCTTGTATAAAAAACGTTTGGAATGGGATAAAATAGGGACTATTTACATAGGTTGAATCCGTAATTCGTTGAAAAATAATCACTTGTGCTTTGAAGAATAAAAAACAAAATAAACAAACGCCACAAATCACCACGCACCGCTGATTTGTGATAATGAGTGCATCTTCTCGAAAGAACGGAAATATGATGCCAACCTCCGTTTTTAGTCCTTTCTTTCTGTGCTGGAATGCAGTAATTTCGCAAGTGATGGAAAAGGGAATCGAAATGGATGGCGTCAATGCGATGCAATGGGCAAGGGAGATAAGCAGAATGCCCGAGGGGGATTTTACATTGTGCTTTTTCCCTTATTCAAGATCGCAAGGGAAGGCTGGGGATAGTCTTGTGGTGAAGGAGCATTGTAAACATCGTACGCAGTTGCCACAGGATAAGTTCGCCGTTGATTCCGAGAATTACTTTCTATTTGAGGATGAAAATGGAGAACCGAGGATGTGTTATCGCATACTCATTAGGTATATGGGTTTTCCACAAGATGGATATAAACTTCACAAGATAAACTGGTTATGAATGACAGTATAGAACTATACGGTAATGCCGGCAATTATATTCAGGATGGAAATGTCTTCTCTTTTCAGATAGGGGAAGGGCAGAAGGTTTTTGGTTCACCAGGTCTGCTCGTCCCACAGGGCATACAACAGAGTCTACAGGAGCACCGGTGGCTTAGTGTCAATGGCTACCAAGTGTGTATGCGCGGAATGAACAACGCTCTGTGTGACGAGGTGACGATGGAGATAAAGCAGAACCGCCTACTTCCTCGTCTATATAGTAAGGAAATCAAAATGCTTTATGGGCATGGCCTATGTGCGTATGTGCAGACAGTGGAAAATGGCAAGATGAAGCGTCAGTACACTGCTCTTCCTGAATGGGACGATTGGATGAACACGTGGGAGGAACGTGGCTTGGAAAGCTCTGCGCAAGAATTTGCGAAGACAAATATCAAAAACTTTTATTATTTCGGCGACTTCTTCTGCAAGTGGCGATTCTCCCGCGGCAAGCGGCTTGGCTTGATGCCTGTCGCTGGTCTTGAAGCATTGGAGAATAAACACTGCAGGTTGGCTACGACAAAGCAGAACGTGGTCAATAGTCAGATTAACTACAGCGATTTTAATAGTGTCGCAGTTGGTCGGTGGTCGTACGGACTTGGCAACTATAAGATGTATCCAAAGTTTGCTTTGTCTGAAGTTGACAACTATCTCTATGCCGCAGTGTCGCATCACCGAGAGAAATCTGTCGACGAGTTCTATGGAGTGAACGAAACACATCAGGGAGCGCGGCCGTATATCCAAGGTAGTAACAAAACAGCCACCTACATCAACTCTTTCCTGCGCAATTCACTTGCCGCGAAGATTCATATCGTTATCCCTAACGCTTGGGTAACGAGTAAGCGCTCGCAACTCATAAAACTCTGCGAAGAAAATAAGTTGCGCAAATCGAAAAATAAGGAATTAGTCACGTACAACGGCATACAGATCGGTACAGAGTACCGTGAATCACTCTTGGTGGAGTACATGCGCTTGGAGCTTCGCAAAGTAGGCGATTATCTGAGTGGAGCGGACAATCAAGGAAAGGCGTATTCATCAATCTCGTTTATGGATGCATCCGGTCACGAGCAGACTTGGAAAATCGAAACAATCGATCTGAAATACAAAGAATACATAGAAGCGCTCATTTCATATGACAAACGTGCTGAAGAAGCCTTGCTTTCGAGTGTCGGCCTTGATGCATCTATTACGGCGGTCAGTAAGGATGGTGTTATCAGCAAATCAGGGTCTGATGCCTACTACAATTATCTCATTTATATAATGTCGCTCACGCCTGAAGACGAAATCTGTGCTGCACCGTTCAATCTCGCCCTGCAGCTCAACTTCCCACATCTCTATAAACAAGGTTATCGCATCGGCTTCTATAGAGAAGTCCCCCAACGCCAAGAAGATGTATCGCCTGAAAACAGACTTAATCAGCAGCAGTCATGAACATACTTACAGAGCTTTTCCACGATTTCGCCACCTTTAGCAGATATGCTCCGGGGGTGGAGACGAATATGGACTTGAACGATCTTCAGTCCTCAGGCCTCTCTGCTCGAAAGCGGATAGAGACAGTCATCAGCGCAGCAGTCTTTCGTGCCATCATAACAGAGCCCGAGGGGTCATTCCTCGTAGAAGGGCTTCGTTCTGCGATGGCGAATATAACGATGGCCACGCAACTCATCTTCGATAGCATCAACCGTCGCAAAAATGATGTAAATCTCTATAAGTACGAGATAGAAGCTATGAAGCGTGCCTATATGGAAAACTACTGCAATGCGCTGGATACCATTGTGCAGTCGCTAATGGATGCAGAAGTAAAAGAATCCGACGCTGCTTCTCCGGCGGCCCTGTGGCGGCAGGCGCGCTATTTTTCGATCCTGGTCGATTGCGAAATCAAGAATATGACTGACTTCGATATGATCTATCCCATCGACGCCTCGTACCTCTTCTTCTTCCGCACCGTGCCCCTGCAGAAAGAGACGCTCGACGAGCAGCTGGCCGCATACTTTGAGAAACTTACTGAAGACAACGCTCCGCGTGTTCGTCCGATGCTCCGGCTGGCCTTGGTCAAGAAAACCATTGCCAAATCGCTCCGTCGTTTCGATATGCTTGAATTTCCGCCGACTATTCGTAACCTCTTCTCCGAAACCCACGTCAGTCGTTCCGGTAAAGATGAGCACGATGCTGCCATCGCCCTTGCCGACCGTCTTGACCGTGAAGCAGAGGAACTCATCGCCAACGCCGATACGTTGCTGTCCACGGATAGCGTAGCCGACTTTTGTTCTAATTCTGCCTACAATAGTTTAGAAGATAATATCATTATGTTGCCATGATAAAAAGATATCGAACTCGTATACAAAGGTGAAATCTATCGCATCCCTAACCGTTGGGATGCTATGACCGACCGCCAATACACCCGCCTCGTGGCTGACTTGTTACGGATGGCTGCCGGCGAACTCTCTGCCGGAGAGGTGCGCATCAACTATCTTTGCGATGTTATGCGCTGGGACCGTCGGCGCATTCGCACCGAGGAGCAGATCGCCAACCTCGTTGCCATCTCCGAGCAGTTGACCTTCCTCTTTCAAATCAATTATCCCGACAATAATGCCGTCCTCGATGGCATTGATCCTGAGACGTATGAACTCTGTCGGCGCATTGATCCTTTCCGTCTTCATCATCCGCTTGCCCGCGTCCTGCGCCGGCTCGATTATCAATACGTCGTAGACCTCTGTTTTTGCGCGCAGCTCATTCCCGCGGTGCACATCAAAGACCGTCGCTTTGAGGGGCTATACTGTTGAATCGAGCTATGGCGTACTCACGTGTTCGCTCACGGCACTTCAATATATCGAAGCGCGCGAACTCATCGATAGGGGCGAGTCGGCGCTTCCGCTTTTGGCGGCCATCCTCTATTATCCGGAGAAAACCTACGACTCCGAGCGAGCTCACGCCTTGGCGCACGAGTTCGCAGCCTTGCCGCCCGAGCTGCTTGCCGCCATATCCTTCAATTTTCAAGCTTTCAACAATTACCTCTTCAGTAAAACCTCCTTCTCGTTGCTCGCCAAGTTTATCCCGCGTCCCGATCATCCGATCACGACCAACGCTTCTGATGCTCTCTACGACCTTTCCAAAGAAGGCTTGGGCGACGTGCATAAAAATAGAGCAGATGAACGTGCTTACCTATCTCAAAGTGCTGCGTAAGAAAACCATTGATGCCGTCAAGGATATGAGAGGTTTTGGTTGGGATAAAGCGAAAATCAGCACCGAAGTAGGCTTTACCCATATCTGTAATAGATGATATAATATGATTAAAGAACAGTTCCTCTATTTTGCCCGGTATCCCGATTCGAAAGGTATTCTTTCCATGTTTACAAACGGGTCGAGCGATGATCCGTCCTACAACGATTTAGTGGCAGCCTTGCGCGGTTTGCCGGATCAATCGAGAGTTCCCGAGATTGCCAACTATGTCTATGGCCAATCTTTCGACGAACTCAAGCAGCGCATCGATAAGCTTGTCGGCTCCTACCTCTTTGTCGATTTTGGGGAGATGGATATGCTTGAGTCCTCCCCCGGTTCTTACCGCATCTTGCAACGCCTGGCGCTGACGGTTGCCCAAAAGATGCCTAATCGTGCCGATGCTGCAGAGCATATGCTCGCTTCCGATGCTACTCTTCGGTTGCTTTCCCGGGTGCATGCCTGGCTCTTGGCCGATGCCGATGCCGGAGAGGTCGATTGGCTCTCGCGCGAACATCTCGACAAAGCCGAGATCGTCCCCTTCGTGGCCACCGAACTGCATTCCGTCGGTTGGACCCTGATGGTCTCCTGCATCGCCCCCGATTCCTTGGGCACGCACGACCTTTCACGGTCCTTTGCGCGGCACCTGTGATGACCTAATTTTGCCCCAACAAAAAATAGATTATAATGAAAAAGTTTCCAATGATATCAGTTGTTTCGTTGCCACTCTCCATTGTGGTCGATTTCTCTCGTTTCCTCTTTCAAGATTGGGAATTTGCCAAGTGGATTGCCGGCGCCGTCATCCTCGATACCGTGCTTGGCCTTGTGAAGCACCTTATGCTCAAGGATGCTTCAAGTGGCTCTTTGTTTGGTAAGTTCGGAAAAAAGATCGGCATCTACATCGTGCTGCTCATCCTCTCTAATATCCTTACTAACTACACCGTACAAGGTAATATCGTCGGCGCCACGCAGTGGGATTGGCTCCTACCTCTGCGTCTTCATGATGGTGCGCGAGGGCTTCTCCTGTGTCGAAAATATCCAAGCTATTTATCCTATTTTTCCAACATCCTTCGTCCGCCGTCTCAAAGATTTTAATGATAGCGGCGAATACATCAAAAAAGATGAATGATTATGGCTACAGAACAGCAGCGTGCCTTCGCACGCAATATCTATGCAGCAGCCCTTCAGGCTACTGACATTGCGCCCGAGTTCGTTACTGCCCAAGCTATCCTCGAAAGCGGCTGGGGAAAGTCTCGAGTGGGCAGGTTTAACCTCTTCGGCATTACCAAGGGAAGCAATTGGACGGGAAAAACCGTCTTGATCAAGACCCACGAGTATTTCAATACCCCCTCGCGCACCTTTGCCGCTCCCGAGCGCGTTGTGTCGGTCACTAAATGCAAAACGCCCGGCCGATGGTACTACGTCGTCTACCGACTTTTCAAAGATTTCGATTCCCTGGCCGACTGCCTCAAAGAGCATTCCCGCCTCCTGCAAAAAGCCCGGCTTTGCCGATGCCTGGCCTTACCGGAAAGATGCCGAAGAGTTCGCCCGTCGAATTTGCGACAACCGAGGGAGTCGCTACGCCACCTCACCCGATTATCTCACCACGATGCTCGCGCTTATCAAGACCGTACGTGCCATCTGTAAGTAATGCTGCCTATGTTTTCTTCAATCAAGCGAAGCTGGAATCTCTTTTCGCTGTTGCTGATGCTCCTTTTTGCCGCATTGGCGCTGCTCGCCTTCCGAGCTTATCGCAATATGAAAGCCGATCGTGACCGGCTGAAGCAGAATCAAACGCAACTCCTGAATAATGGCGCAGCCGACATTACAGAGATGCCCAATGGGCGTAGCCGCGCATCTGTCGCATCGTTGACGCTTCGCCCGGACGAGTTTCGACGCAGTGCCGATTCCTTGGTTAAAATAGCTCGCCAAGTAGGCATTCGTCCCTCTCGCATCTCCGAAGCGTCCACCGCGGCCACGTCTATGCAGACGACCATTGAAACGCCCATATATCGCTCCTCCGCTGTGCCGGATAGTAGTGTGTGTCTTTCGTGGAGCGATCCTTGGGTGTCTCTTTCCGGCTGCGTGACCGATTCGCTCTTTCGAGGCACCGTATCCACTACCGATACGCTCGACATCATCGTCCATCGCGTCCCGAAGCGCTTCCTTTTCTTTCGCTTCGGCTGTCGTGAAGTACGTATGGACATCATTTCCCGCAACCCACATACTCGGCTTACCTATGCACGATATTACAAGTTGGTGAAGTGAAAAATACTTTCATGGTTTTTTATCTTTTGATTTTCTTGCGGTTTGGGGAGTCGTCGCAGTGATTGCGCTGACTCCTTTTTTCTTTATCCCTCGGAATAAGTAAAAAAAACGAAGATACTATCAAAAAAGATAGTGTAAAATTTGGATACTATCAAAATAAATAGTATCTTTGCATTGTTCAAATAAAGATATTGATATGAAGCAAGAAAAAATTAAAATGGAGGTCACCGCAGAAGAGCAAGACCTCATTGAAGCAATCAGAAACTATTGCAACAGTTACCCAAATGGTTATCCGCAACTTCTTGAATATGCACAAGACATCTTTGATAGGATGACGGATATGCCTAAGAAATGACAACAAACGGTTCTCCCTGCGGGGAGAACCATTCCAAAAAAATAAGATTATGGAAGTAGTAAGTAGAAAAGCAGACAGAATCACAGATATGAAGGATCGTATGCGTGATATTTACCTGAATGTATCTTGGCGTGAGATCGCGCGCACCTATTTCGACAAGTCGGTGCCTTGGTTTCAGCACAAAATGTACGGCATCGATGGCAACGGCGGAGTAGGGGGCTTCACGCCCGAGGAAGCCGAGCAGCTTAGAGGCGCGCTTGTCGATCTGAGCGACCGCATCCGTCGTGCCGCCGACAATATTCCGGCCCCGGCTACAATATCGCCGCTTTGAACAAATAAGTCGCCACCGGGTCGGGTGGCGCACCCGTACTTGGCTGCCTGCGCAGTCGCCTGGCTCAAGCTGCTCAAAAAGCAGTTTGAGCTTTCTCATTCTTATCGATCCGCTTTCTCTGTTTGATGTTTAAGAAAATGCGCCACGTAAAAAAAGTTTCGCTAATGCTTGCGAAAATGTTTGAGTAAGTATATTTTTGCAAAAATAAACAGAACCATGTACGTCATTCGAACAATATACAATTTTGCCTTGGAGGGTGTGAGGGGCTTTCTCCGTGCGTCTGTTGGTAATTTTTCATGAAGAATCTAAAGAGATTAAGCACATATGAAGGAAGAAATGATGAACCATCCTTCCACGATTGCTACTGATCGACGAAATCTTCGTGAGGACCGTCGGAAGGTTTATCGTGATATCCATAAATCTTTCCATAAAATTACAGTAGAAAATGCCTAAGTATTCAATTTTTTTCGTGAGAAATGCAGGGCTATTTAGACCTTGTTTTTTTATAACCTGTGTAACTTTTTTTATAAACTAAATCTTAGAAACTATGGATTTTAAGGATTCTATTAAGCAGCTGGCGGATAAAAATAGCACAGCTGAAAGATGGTATTCTTACCGAAGAAGCCACGAAAAAAATGCGTTCATAATGCCTTTTATTAACACGCTTAGCTATGATGTCTTCAATCCTCTGGAAGTAATTCCCGAAATGGATTGCGACTTAGTTAAGAAAAAAAGGTGAGAAAATAGACTACGCAATAATGAAAGAAGGTAGTCCTATTATTCTCATAGAATGTAAGCACTGGAAGCAGGATTTATCACTTCACGATACTCAATTGAAGAAGTATTTTGTGGCTTCTAAGGCAAAGTTTGGACTCCTTACGAACGGGATAAGATATCTGTTTTATACAGACCTTGAGGATCAGAATATTATGGATGAAAAACCTTTCTTGGAGTTGGACATCACCGAGCTCAAGGATTACCAGTTCGAAGAATTGAAGAAGTTTCATAAATCATACTTTGATATTGACAATATCCTTAATTCTGCCAGTGAACTGAAATACTCCAATGAATTGAAGAAAATTTTTGCAGAAGAAATTGTCAATCCTACGCCGGAGATTGTGAAATATTTCACCAAAAAGGTATATGACGGCATTATCACGGCTAAGGTGCAAGAGCAATTTTCAGAACTCGTCAAGCGGGCCATCAGCAGTTATGTTAACGAACTTATCTCTAAGCGCCTGAAAACGGCCCTCAACTCTGAAGAACAACGTGAAGCGTCCGAAACTATAATCGGAAGTCCTGAGATCGAACAGACTGAGAACGCGGCTGTTGCCGGTGATGGTATCGAAACGACACAAGAAGAACTTGATGGGTTTAATATCGTCAAGGCCATCGTGCGTAAGGCTGTAGACGTTTCAAGAGTAATATATCGTGATGCTTTGTCTTATTGCGCCATACTGCTCGACGACAACAATCGTAAGCCTATTTGTCGGCTTTATTTCAATAGCAAAACAAAAAAATACATATCGACTTTTGATCGGGATAAGAAAGAAACAAAACATGAAATTACAGATCTTAATGACATCTTTAATTTTGAGAAGGAATTGTGTGAGGTCATTAAGGCGTATGATGAAAAAAATAAAATACACCAATTCAAAAATATCTCCTTATGGAAAAAAAGTGTTTAAAAATAGGTTGCCTTTTTCTTTTTCGCAACAACTCTTTTTGGATTTATAATAGGTGGAATGTCAGCCTGCACAGCCCCACATTCTACCTCAGAAAATGATTCTCTATCTCAAGATACGCTACTTCATGATTCTCTTGAGGCCGAAACTGCCGAAGTGAAGAATATAAACATAGACTCAATCGTTAATGTTTTTTTCGTTCTGATTTCATTTTCAAGAAAGATGAATTCGAAAACCGAACTTGGATTGAACCGAAAAAAATAGACCCAAATATACCAATACAAATAGGATATATTGTTATTTTTCAATTAACAGACAATACGGCCTCTAATTTCCGTTTAAGAATTCAATATGCTTCTGACGATTGGCTATTTATTGAGAATTTTTAAATTTAATATAGACGGAAATCGGAATATTACATTCGTTCCCGAGAAAATGGAGAGGGATAATGATTCGAGTATATGGGAATGGTGTGACGAACATATAGACACCGAGTATAAATTTCTCATTTCTGCTTTGGCTCATGCGAAAAAAGCAAAAAGTTAAATTTGAGGGGCAACAATATTATAACACCCGAAACTTAACAAACGAAGAACTGAAATACATAAAAGAAAACCTATGAGTTTTATTTAGCATTAGGTGGAAAGTTTTTAACTACAAACACCCATTTGGATAAAAAAATAATCCCCGAAATCCTTGTTGGTCTCGGGGATTGTTCTTATCTTTGCAATTGACAAAGAATAGTAGTAATCTACTCCGCAGAGCGACGGTTTTTCGCTCAGCTGTAAAGCCGGGCTTTTTTATTGCCCATCGGCAAGCCCTATATGGCGGCTGCCTTCCTGTGAATTCTCTTGCTCTTCGGAGTATTGCACTATTCTTTGTCAACGGGGAGAGCAGCCGTCACCCGTATCAAGGCGGCTGCACGACAAAGAATAGTGCAATTATGCAAACAACAACCTTTCGCGCCTGGCGGCGCACGCGCTCGCTAACTGAAACGCGCAACTCTCTCAACAACTGGCTCGATACCAAGAGCTGCTTCTACACCCGCCTCTGTGATCTTCCGGTCACCCGTCGTTTGGCCATTCGGCTTAATCTCGTATTTTTGTGCTTGTTCCTCGCAGTCCTCTGCGTCGACCGCCCTGCCGATCGTCGCAACCATCGCAGTCGCCTATGTCGTCTATGGAGCTTTTCAGCTCAATAAGCAAACGAAAGGAGGTGAACAATGAAACGCACAGCATCAGCCCTCCGCTTCGTCTCACAAGAGACCATCTCCGTGCTCAACGAAATCGTTGGCGGCGGATATATCATCAACTATATCGCCACCTTGGAAGAAATCGAAAACAAAATCTTCTCCGATGCCAACGGCACCTTTCGTCGAAGCTTCCGGTGAACCCTGTCCCGGAACCTTTGATATGTTGCGCACGATTCGTGCCCTCAAGGACGATTTGCGCACCCTCAATGTCTTGTGCCCCGATGTGCAGACGGACAATCTCGAGGATGACGATTAAAAAAACTACAGTTATGAACGACAATAAAACACCCGAACACCACCTGACCGATATCAGCCCATATATCGCAGCCCTGCAGGCCGCATATCTCCCTGCAGCTACACCGGCGGAAGCAACCCACTTCTTCTCTACGCCCGAAGTGATCGATGCCATCAAAAAAATATCGATCCCGCAGCCAGAGTAGACCCCACGCAGATCTTTACCGCCCTCCGCGATGCCGGCTTCGATTTCTGCAACCGACCCGGAGCCCACGCCCTGGTCTTCACGTGGATGTTCCGCGAACGATAATTTTTTTGGATTTCAATACTTTATCCGGAGCAGTCCGCCGCGAGGTTCGCTGCTCCATCTCTTAAAAAAACGCAAAAACCTTATGATTACTACCGCCCTTATCCGTCCCGCTTTCGTGGCCGATACCTTGCGCCATAGCGTGATCGAATGCACCCTATAAGTCCCACGTCCCCCACCGCGTCTGCCGCCTCGTGCCCGCAGACCCCCGACACCTCCTCGCCGATGAGCTGCAGCCTTATCTGCAGATCGTTTCCACAGCCAAAGGCATGCAGGGTCGGCATGCGCCCTCACGTCCGCCCCATGGTCGTCAAATATCCGCTCCCGAATCGCAAACATTCAAAAATAAAAAGCCCTATCTTGTTGGCATAAAAAAACGCATTAAGCTTTATGTTTTTATCTTATCTACGCCGTTACCCTGCTCGTCCTCGCTCCCTTTACCGCCGCTGGAAAAGGCTGGGGCGGCTTTATCTTCTTCTTTCTCTTCTCTATGGCGCTTCCCGTGGTCGGTCCCCTCCTATGGGCTTGGCTTTGGGCGCCCGGTGATACCGCGGCAAATCTCCGCTACACCATCGCCATTCATATTCTTGCAGTCTGCCTCGTGATGGTGTGGCTCTTCGCCCCGGCCTGAAGCTGCTGTCCTTTATCTTCGCTTGCAGCGCTGTTATCTTTGCCCTATGATAACAGAGCAACTTATTCGCGATCAATTCATTGCCGAAACCATTCGGCGGGGCATCCATAAAATCTATTCTACCCAAGAGCAGGTCGTCCGCGAAAATTACCAATTGCGCACAGGGCGGCTCGCTGCATCGCTTGCTGCCCGCAGCTTCTCCACTGCCGCGCAGGGTTGTGCGCATACCTTCTTCGTGCGTATCCTGCCTTATCTGCGCTTCCTCGATATGGCATATCGCACCAGGCGTGACCGCATAGCCAAACACCGCCGTGAAAAGCTTTCACTCTATAACCGTGTCGTTTGGAGAGTACTCTATCGCGAGACCTTTCCTGAAATAGCCTATGGCTTCACCGACGAAGTGCGAAAGCAAGTCGGCAGCCGGCTGAAGGAGATCTTCGATACGGATATGCGTTCATCTTTTAAAGCAAACTGATTATGGCTGGCAAGCACCTTTCTGAAGACGAAATCAAGTATGTCATCTCTGCCGATTCTTCTAAGGCGCAGCAAGAGCTGCATAAACTCGGCAAATCCACTGCGGTTCTCCGGAGAGAGGAAAAAGCACGCCGTTCGGCGATGATCGAACTCGAGGCTTCCGGCAAAAAAAACTCGGACCAATACCGGAAACTCCGGCAGGAGTGTAAGGACTATACGCGGCAGATTGCTGAAGCGGAGGAAAAAAATGAAAAAAATGCGCGCGGCGCTCGATGTCAATGCTATGACGATGAACCAGCTCCGTAAGTACGCTCGCGAACTTTCCAACGAACTCAACAATACGTCTAAAGCTGCTTCTCCAAAACAGTACGCCGAACTCGAGACGCGCCTGCAGGGAGTCAACATGCGTATCGAGGAGTTGCGCAGTGGAGCCGTCAGGTTGAAGCAGCACTTCTTCTCCATGGAGACCTTGAATGTTATGGCGGGAAATTTAATGGCAAAATTCGCGGAGCTTATAGGGCATTCTTTTGCGCAATCTGACGGGATTTTTGACCGAATCTATTCAGAAAAGTGTCGAGTTAGCAGAGTCGGCAGACGGTATCACTCACGCTTTTAATAAAATCGGCACGAAAGACTATCTTCAGACCCTGCGTGACGCTACGAAGGGGACGGTCAGTGATATAGAACTCATGAAGGCTGCTGTTAAAGCGAAAGATTTTCATATACCCCTGGAGGATCTCGGAAAATACCTTGCCTTTGCCCAGTTGAAAGCACAGCAGACGGGACAGTCGCTCGATTATATGGTCGACTCTATTGTCATGGGTCTCGGACGCGAGTCTCCGAAGATCCTCGATAACCTTGGACTCTCGGCAACCGAAATCAAAGAGCAAACGAAAAAAACGGGCGATTTTATGAAAGGCGTGGCAAAAATCGTGGAGAATGAACTGGCCGAAGCGGGCGAAACGTATATCTCTGCTGCCGATAGGGCGGCGCAGCGAACAACCGAACTCGAAAACGCACAACGCGCGCTGGGCGAAGTGCTTTTACCCTTGAAGGAGGAGTTTGCGGATGTCTACGGGCAGATTCAGATTGGAGCCTTGCAGGCCGTCAAGTATCTTGTGCAGCATCGTGATGTCTTGTGGCAATTAAGCAAAGTGGTGGCGCTGCTTGTGGCCACTTATATGTCCTATGCCGCGGCGCAGAAGCTGAGTTATGTGTGGAGTCTGCGAACTGTCGTAGTGAGCAAGCTCAAGGCCGCGGCTGCTGCCATCGAAAATGCAATGTTGGAGTTGTCTATCCTCCGACATGCTGTGCTTAATAAGACGATGAAAGCGTCCATAGCCCTGCAAAAGGCTTTCAATATCGTCCTCAAACTTTCCCCTTGGGGGTTGGTGCTGGGGGCTATTACGCTCGTTGTGGGGGCGATGTTGCTCTTCCGTAAACGCACGGATGAAGCCACGGCCGCACAACGCAGAATTAGTCAAGTGGAAAAACAAGCAGCAGAGAGCGCAGCAGAAGAAACGGCAAAGCTGCGCACGCTCTATGAAGCTACGCAGGATCAGTCGCTGGCGATGGACAAGCGGCGAAAAATGGTAGAGCAGCTGAAGCAGCAGTATCCGGATTATTTCGGGAAACTCTCGACCGAAGCCATCCTTGCCGGAAAGGCGGCAGTACAGTATCGTTTGCTCACAGCCAATATCATGGCCGCGGCGAGAGCAAGAGCCTATCAAGACGAGATTACACGTTTGGCAAAGGAGAATCTTGAACATGAAAGAGGGATCAATGCGGACCAAAAACTGGAGTAACAGAAATAAGGGGGCTTATGACAAGGCGCGGAAAAAGCATACGGAGGAAAAAAACTATACGCGGCGTTCGGCGCTTGCCGGATTTGAAGAATCTGCTATTGAGGCACGAGGGGTGCAGGAGAATAAGAACCCCGTGATCCAAGAGTACGAAGATAGGCAACAGCGTCAGAGGGCACACCTCGAAGCTATTGATCGAAACAATAAGTCGATGGCCGCGTATGCGAAGATCATCGCACAAACTAATCCTCTTAAACCTTTAGTGGATGAGGATCCTAAGGACGACGATCCGAAAAAAACGGAAAATCTTCTCCAGATCCGGACGACGTGGCTACAAAGCTGTTCGCGCATGATCGTAGTCGCGATTTGGAAGAAGAAAAAGCAAGCATATACGGAAAGTCTGAACGCGTTAAAGTCGTCTTTAATCAAAAAGCAAATCACGCAAGAGCAGTACGATGTGATGGCGACGGCCATTAATGTGAAGCATCAGGAAGCCTTGCTCGAAATTGAAAAATCCTATAGCGAGCGGGCTAAAAAAATACCACAATCAAAAAAATGCGGATAAAAAGAAGCAGCTGCTGGAGACGCAGGAAAAAAAGCCGTCATCGATCAGAAGCAGGCGGTCTATGAGGCCCTATTTGGATATGGAGAAGCAATATTATGCAAACCTCGACAAACTGAAAGCCACGGCACCCACGCAGCCACAGACTTTGCAGGAGGAGTGCGAGGCCAAACTCTTGATCCTCGAGGGTTATTATCAAGCCTCCTTGCAGATGGTCGAGGATGATGCTGAGCGGCAGCGGCAGACCACCCAAGCTTATGAGGGCTGCAAAGGCGGCCATCGTGGCCGATTATGCGAAAAAAAGCGGAGGAGGAAAAAGCGCGCACGGCAGGAGTATGGTTTTGGACACCTTCACCGATCAGCTTGCGGCCCGTCGAAAGAAAATCGACGAGGAACTCGCGAAAGGCCTGCTTACGCAAGAGCAGCACGCGCAAGCTGTCGCGAATCTTGAGAAAGATGCGGAAGCTCATCACTTGCAAATTCGCCAACAGTATGGATTGGCCAAACAGCAAGAACTCTATGATGCCGAGCTTGATCTGCTCAAGCAGCATTTGGAAAAAGAAGGAGATTTCTGAAGCGGAGTATGAGGAAGCGGTCAAAAACCTCAAGATAAAACAAGATGAAAGAGGCTTTCGACTACTATGCGAACCTTTCCGGAGGAGCTGTGCAGGCCTTGCAAAAAGCGGAAGAAGCAAATGTCGATGCAAAGTATGATGCCGAGATCGAGGCGGCACGAAATGCCGGCAAGGATACGGCTGAGTTGGAGAAAAAGAAAGCCAACGAAAAATTGAAGATTCAGAAAAAATATGCGGATGTCGACTTTGCCATCAAAGCTTCACAGATCATTGCCGATACATCTGTCGCTATTATGAGAGCTTATAAAGATCTTCCATTACCGGCGGCTATCGCGGCGTCTGCTTTGATTGGTATAACCGGTGCAGCACAACTCGCAGCGGCCAATGCCGAACGTCAAAAAAATAAAGAAGCTGACGCTCAATGGAACTTCCGCCGGCGCTGCCGGTGGAGCGCGGGTGGCCACCGGACTCGAGAAGGGCGGCAGTATCGATGTGGAGCGAGAACAAGACGGACGGCGTTTCCACGCAGCCTATGACCCGGACAGGCGGGGCTTTGTTGATAAACCGACCGTCATTGTGGGGGAAGGCGGGTATGGCCATAGTAAGGAATGGGTAGCCTCGAATGCTGCAGTGGAGAATCCCACGGTGGCACCGATCATCGACATCATAGATCGAGCACAGAGAGCCGGAACAATCCGTACCCTCGATATGAGCAAGTTTCTCCTGCAACAGGCACAAGGACGTGCCGCGGGCGGACCCATTGCACCGGCGTCTCCGGATCCGAGACCGATGCCGCAGAATTCGGAGAAAAAAATGCCATCCTTCTTCGTTTGATAAATGTGCTTGACCGTTTGGAGAGTGAGGGTATTCAGGCGGCTGTCGCCTTGGATGAGATTGATCGAAAGCAGCAGCTGCGAAACCGAGCACGTCAGTTTGGTAGTAAACAATAATGCAGTATGAAAATTACCAATTTGGAAAAGGGCGAAGACTACAACCTGAAGCCCGATACACAGATTCAGGTAGAGCGAACGAATCCTTTCTTCAATGATTATGGAGAGCAGACGACACCGCTCGAACTTCCCACGTCGGAGCGCAACCGCCGACTGCTGGGATTTCCGGATACTTTTGGCCGACGCGTGAAAATGTCACCCGTCGAGGTCTCTATTCAGGATGGAGAGTATTTTGCGCAGTGCCGGCAGATCGTGCTGTCTGCGCAACACAATGGCAATCTTGCCACGGCCTTCTACATCAACGACGGATCTTTCTATTCGCGCATTCAGAAGGTGAAACTGAAGGATATTTTTAAGGATGAGTGTGTGCCGGTTCCCCACTTGGAGGGCAATACGCCGGTGCAGGATTGCATAGACTTCTGTCGCAGCCTGCGCGCGAATACGAATGAGCAATACGGTATCTTCCCCGTCCTGCTTACGGATGATTCCGGAATAGAAGCCGGACTTAATTTCAAAATGCTGAATGCCTATGGAAAGGAGAAGGTCTTGCAATCGAAAAAAATATGGGTGTGGAAAAGGGGACATTGGGAGCAAATTACGGTCGATGCCGTTTCGGCCTTTCATCCGGACACTGAAGGTCGCGACTGCGATTTTTTTACAATGCGGTACAGCGGACGGAATATATAGGAAACATGCCGATCACCTTGTCGCCGGGCTATTACATCTCGCCATTCATCCGAGCCAATTATCTGCTCAAGCGGATCTTCGCATATTTTGGCTACGACTTGCAGGACAATTTCTTTACGAGAACGGAACCTTTCTCTAAAATGGTCGTCGTGAATAATGTGATGGACGCACTGGTGAATGGGCGTATCCGGATAGCCGACCTCGTGCCGGATATCTCTTGTGCGGATTTCATCGCTGTATTCCGCAAAAAGTTCTGTTGCGAGTTTACCTCTGATGAGGGCGAACGTACGGCCGATGTGATCTTTCTGCGCGACGTCTTGGCAACGCGGCCGCTGGAAGATCTGACAACCTGTGTGACGGAAGAACCGACGATCGCTTACAAAGCGGAAAAAAAGATTACCAACGAATTGTGCTCTCATCGGAGGAAAAAGTCGATACGGAGATAGCTGACGCTTATGACGATTTGGACGCCTTGGTGAAAGCAAATCCGGGAGCTTACTTTAATCCGGCTGATGGGGCCTTTTACAAACAAGGCTTCTCCGGAAACTATGAGGTCATTACGAAGATTGGGGAAGCCTCGCAAGATTACAATACGGGGGAAAAACTCGAGGCAAAGGAAATTAAGGTGCCTGATTGCATGCCGGAGTTTCGCACACTTAAATACAATACGACGGTTGATGAGGAAAAAGTCGCTATTGATATCGGTGACTTCCTTTATATAGGGGCGTATATTTCGCTCAATTCTAAGATTATGGTGGCCGGGGAAGATAAGGAGGCTGTGTCGGAATCGGCAAACAAGCAGAATGCGATCCTTGCCTTCAGCTATCTCTCTGCCGGTCGGCCGGAGGGTACCATCTCGTCTTACGATATGCACGATGCTGCACGTCCGCGTATTGCTGACTATGCACTCTACTATCACGGACCGGATGGTATCTTCGAACGCTTCTATCGCGATTACGATTTGCTCTTGCGAAATGCGCTGCATGAGATGAAAGTCAAATTGTTGCTGTCGCAGTCGCAGAAACAAAATCTTTCTGCCTATGCGAAAGTGATCATCCGAGGGGTTGCTTTCTTCTTTGACAAATTGAAGTTTACGCTCGGTGGAAAAATGAACCGGTAGAGTCGGAGCTACGCTCTATCGCGCTGATGGAACCCATCGTGGCGGCGCCGCTCGTGAATGAGCAGCTCAAGTTTATGAACGCAGCTTATAAATGGGTTGGTCGAGAGGTACAAATAGAGGTGACTGAAAAAGAGTATCACAATGCCGGCTTGGATAAAGATCGGACATTTACAACCATTTACCCGCCGGTGCCGAGTCAACAATATGAGTGGAAACCCTATGGAAGACAGGTTTCTTTTACGGCACAGAAAATTCGGGAGGGTTCGTTCTGGCATCATTCGAAGTGGTTGCATACGCGCACGGAGGTGTGGCTGGAATGCGTTCCCAAGTAGCTGGAGGTGTCCTTTATCGGGCACCTCTTTTCTCCTATTTTTGCCTTAAATCGTAAGCGAATGGATATCTTATTGAAACCGGATTCTCTATCCCTGGCAGGGGCGATGAATCACTTTATAATAGCTGCCAATAACGAAGTATCTTTTTGTCCTCAAGTTTGCCGACACGGAAACAACCATCGTGCAGCATGTGTATTCGCCGAACAAGGCCGGGCGAATCGAGATCGATTTGGAAAGCATTGTCGTTCCGCTCTTATCCTTTCATCTTCAGGATGTGTCGGAACCTTATAAGCAGCCGGCTATCGTGCGGAAGTTTACGGCCGTTATTGCGGAAGCGAATACGGCTGATAGTAAAACGTGGTCTTTCTCAGTGTTGCGGGCCGGGATTGATCATTTCGCGGATTCGGCGGTAAATTGGTTGAAAGCGAATTTCCTGACGTGGCAGCCTACATTGAAACCGGTGACTTACTTCACCCCGGAGTTCTTGACGTATTACGCCCTTATCGATGCGGTGGTGCATTGTCGCGCTTATGTGGAGAAAGAGGGAAACTATGTGCCGCACGACTTGACCTTGGCCAATCTTTCTAATGGCGCTGTCTGGACGATTCCGGTACAATACGCCACCATTGCCGGAAAACTTAACAAACTGCCTTCTTATTATGATGTGTGGGTGGAGACGACGAACGGAACGCGGCTCACATATATACAGCGTTACTATGCTTCGGATATTCGAAGTGAACAGGAGGAATGGCTGCTCTTCGAAAACTCGTTGGGAGGGATTGATACTTTCAGAGCTTATGGAGATGCGGAGAATACGGCAAAACACACGCATAATATTGCAGAGATCGAAAATAGAGCAGAGGAGTATCGCGTTGATACGACGCGGGAGTATAAGAAGAGTACGGGGCTTTTGACTGATGCGGAACGGAAGTGGTTGCTTGATTTCTTCCCCTCGCTCGGCAAGTACATCTATTATGGACCTTATGTGCGCCGTATTGTTGTGACGGAGAGCGATGTGACTTGGCATACGAAAGAGTTGCCGTCTGCTTTCTCCTTCACCTATAGATATGCGGATGCGCGGCCTTATCTCAATCTCTCGAGAGTGGATAGACCGTTGGGCGATTTGCATATCAAAATACCGGAAATAGGGGATTTTACCATCGCCCCACGCTTGGTTGAGCTGGATAGGCTCCCGCTGAGTGGTGGGGCGCTCTTCCCCGTCCAAAATCCTTATTCTGAAAAATGGACGACCACGACGGCCGCGGCTATGCTCGATTGGCTGGCGCATGAGATAACGGCAGCCTATAAAGGGGATGGATCCTTCGGCCATTCACACGAAAAATATGTCACTGCTCAATGCGCTGAGTCTCTTTGGGAAATATCTCTTGGTTAATGCGCAGAAAATTTCTGCAGGCGAAGCGGATATGGCGACTTTGGCAAAAAAACTTGATCCGACGAGCGAGGATTGGGATAGGATCTTGCGAAAAGATCGAAATGAAGCCACCGCTTATGACTTGACAGTAGGGGGTGACTTGACCCTGTCGGGCAATTTGGGGAAGGGTGACTTCGTGTCGGGTATGGATGGTACGGGTTGGCGCCTTTGGATGAAAAATGAACTGGCAAACTTGGAGCTGGACTCACTGACGGTGCGGCAGACGATGCGGATCTTTGAACTGCTCATTGATCGGGTGCGGAGTGTTAACGGGCAGTTGGTCGTATCGGCGGCGAATGGGAAAATTGCAGCGGTAAATGATCTTGGCAATCAACTGTTGATTGCCTTTGAAATGGGCTGCGATTTCGAAGCGGGCGATTTCCTGCGGTGTCAGACTTTTAAGGGTAGCCGACTCAAGCATTACTGGGTACAAGTGAAAGAAACGCGCACGACCGAGGATGGGAAGGTCTGGGCGATCCTGAATAAGGAGGATGAAGGCTGGTTGAATGGGACGGCGGAAGTCGGTGATGAATGTGTCTTGTTCGGTTCTGATAAAAAAGAACGACAGGGATTGATCTTTATTTCTGCAACCGATGATGGATTGCCGCGCATCGATATCCTCAATGGCGTGAAGGGGAGAAATCTGAAGAATTGCTTACGTACGCGCCTCGGTGCCTTGGATGGCATTTGGGATGATTATTTCCCGGCCGAGAATCAACCACACGGATACGGGCTGTATTCGGATAATGCTTATCTGAAGGGTGATTTCATCTTGCGTACCGGGGTGAATATCAATACTTGGGTATCGATTGTCGAGGGGAAGGTACGTAGCGAGATTGACTCGATGCGATCTGATTTCATTGCGGGAAAGGGGTATCTTGCAAATTCGCTTTTTCTTGGATGGGCTGAATAAATGGCAGACGGAAAACAATACGACATTTTTTTCACCTTGGGAGGAAAAATGGATTTGGGCGAATGGCAATGTCTTTTCTTGGAAGGGTGATTCGGCAGTGGTCGGAACAGATCGAGGGCGCACGGTGATGAAAAATTGCGAATAAGTATATCAAGCAAAAGAATGAAGATCTAACTGCACGGCCGAGGTTTGAGAAGGATAAAGAGGGAAAAATTGTCCCGCAACCGATTTATCTTACATTCTACTATCGCGTCGTTAAGCAAGGAACGCTTACGGCGGGTTTCGTCAATCAGGATCTAACGACAACGCAGGATAATTATGAGGAGTTGAAGGTAAAAGAGACCTTGCCGGCTACAACGGACTATCTGCAGTACAAAGCGAGCGGGCAATGGAATGGAACAGGCGATTTCCAACTCTCTTTTACGGGAGAGATCTATGTGTATATGCTCATCTTGACGCAGCGTGAAGTGGATGGATTAGAGTATAAATATCGGACGCTTTTCGAGCAGACGGATCGTTTAATCCAACTGACGGCGGGAATTTACGAGAAAAATGCGGAAGCCTTAAAGGCCTTGCGCGAGAGCGGACTGGTAATAGCACCGGAAGGGTCCGGCATTTTCGCGAAAGATGCAAATGGGAAGATCGGATTCATTGGCGTGAGTGTGGAGGAAAAGGATGCGGAGGGAAATACAAAAACCGTTATCAAACTTTCTGCTGATGATATTAAGTTAGAAGGACTCGTCACGGCCAATGGGCATTTCAAAATAACGGAAGAGGGGAGTCTGGAAGCGCTGAACGCTAAAATTTCAGGCTCATTCTCGGCCGGGACGAACCGACCGATTGTCATTTCTGCTAATGATAGGGGCGATGGGTACATTGATTTGGGAAATATCATTAGGATGGAGTATTCCGAGAGGGAAACTTGGGCTGATCCAATGGGGGACGAACGACTCGTGCGGAAGAGTGGTAAAATTACAATCCGTGATAGCGAAGGTGAAACGGTGGTCTGTGGCGGGAATATGAAAACTTTCTATGCCGATCTGGCTACTTTGCAGGTGAAATGGGCAAGTATGCTGTATGGCTATACCAAAATCTTTGGTTCGCTGTCTTTCAATGAAGCCTTTATTGGTGCGCCAGGGGCAAATATAGAAATTGATGCGGAGCACTCCGTGTACTATTTTTGATGCAGGGGGAACTTTGACGCTTCCGGATGATGCAGCTGTGCACCCCGAAGGGCGTATTCTCTTTGTGAAAGGAAGAGGAGTTACGTTGAAAGGAAAACTGATGAGACCGGCAGGTTGTGAGATCATTATGGAGTATAATTTAGGTTCCAACTCGGCCTTACTGGTCGAAATGCATGGGGCTTGGTGCATCTTTTATTGTGGATAATTGGTAATAGATATGACAAAAATCAATTTTGAACAGTTCCCTGTCTATACGGATATTAGCAGGAAGAATACGCTTGTTGGTGATGTGCGTGAGAGTTTCGCAAACCTCCTTTATACGCGAGCGAATGGTGTACGAATGCATGCCTTGGCCATGAAAATTTATCAGAGCCATGGCCCCTAACGCTTATGATGATGAAGAATTGCGGATAATCTTTTCTGTCGCAGAAGAAATGACTACCCCCGCTTTCTTTGATAGTCTGAAAGCACATGTAGAAGCGATGAATAATGAAAAACGTTGAAAAATAATAAAGCAAAAAGAATATGACTGAACAGGAAAAACAAGAGCTTAAGAATGAGCTGAGGAAGGACATAGTGAATGAGCTGAAAGCCGGTTCTACATCTGTGCAGGAATTAGAAGAGGTGCAGGCGCTCGACAATGTCGAATCTTTGCCTGCTGCACGGGGTGGTGAAATGGTCAAAGTCCCTATAAGTCTTTTTGGGGAAGCCGGCAGCCGATGCGGCAACCTTGGCGCTTGAGGCAAAAACAGGCTGATGGCGCGGCGATAAATGCGGATGCGGCAAGTAAAAATGCGGCCACAAATGCAAAAAGCACAGGACGCTGCGACAAACGCTGCGACGGCCATCACTGAAATAACAACCGCGAAGGAGGCAGCTTTTGCAGGTGGTTGAGCGCTACGAAGACGTAGCGCTCAAAAGCTTACAAAGGGAGCCACAGCGCGCTTTGATGGTATGCTTGAGGATGTGGAAATTGCGCAGGTGAGTGCGAATGAAGTCTCTGCTGTATACTATGTGACCTCAAAACGAATCTTTGTCGGGGATTTCGCCGGACAATACGTCAGCAATTGGTCCGGCGCAGACTTCTATATGTCGGAAGATAGAACAACCATTCGCAAGGATAAGTTGTTTCTGCTCGACAAAACGCTTTATGCCTGGAGTGAAAAAGCCGCAGACCTGATAGAATTGTTTGGGACTGGTGGTGGAAATACCATTAATGTGACACAAGCTTATCCGTTGTCGTCCGGCTATTATACGCTTGCCACTGCTGTCATGGCCGTGGAGGGCAAACGGAGGGTAAAAGGCTGTTGCCTTACTTTTGAGATAAATCAGGGGAAATGGGTAACGAAGCAGTTTGTGGGAACGGATCTTTCAAGCTGGGAGCAGATCGAAAGCTGGGAGGATTTTGGCGGCCAAGGAATGGTAAAGAGTGTGACGGTGAATGGGAAAAAGATGATCCCGGATAGTCAAGGTGATGTTCAGGTAAAACTTGATGAGGTGAAGGTAGACGAAAGTCTTGATGCCGATAGTACGAACCCCGTGGCGAATCGTGCCGTAGCCGGGAGATTTAATGAAATAGAGGCTGCTACTCTTTTTGATAGTGATGTGACTGAAGAAGAGGGGAAGCAAACCGTGACACTGAAGAACAAGAGCGGCGCGGCCATTACACGGTTTACCTTGCCTGCCGGAAGTGGTGGTGGCGGAGAAACGGCTGCTACAAAGATCGTACTCGGGGCAAGCGTGGACAGAAATGTTATAAAGGAGGGGAGTAATTGTATCCTGACTTATAGTTACGACCATCAATATATGGGAGGTGAAGATCGTGGCAAGAGTACCGGACAAAAGGCTACTGTCGAAGTACGCCTTGTGCGGGGGTCTATGCTTGTACAAGAACGTAGCTTTGATAATGTGAGCCGAGGTAGTTACACGCTGGATCTGAGTAAATATCTTCAAATGGGTACGACTGATATCTACGTGAAAGCTACGACAACGGACCCGGATACGGGAAAATCCCAAGTAAAGCAGGCGTATGTGAATGTGAAGGTCGTCAATATCGTCCTGCAGAGTAGTTACGTGCTTGCTGAGGGGCTGGCTGATGGCGGCTATGGGGAAACTGATAATGCCGTTATACCTTATACCGTGCAGGGGACAGGTACAAAAACGGTATTTCTCTATGTGGATGGTCGGCAATGTGAGAATCGTGTGGTGACGCGAAGCGGTACAACGAATGGTAGCTTTTCGATACCGATGCACGGATTGGCTGTTGGACGCCATTCAGTACAGCTGGTGGCGGAGATGGAAACCGGTGGGGGCAGCCGCTGCGTAGTGAAAGTGTTTATATGGATATATTCAAGGCGGGAAACGATCAAGGGTTGATAGGGACGAAACATGTCTTTAGGGACGGACGGATCCTTACAGACAATCATTTGATGCCATTACTCAAAGTCGGACAGTACGAACAACTCTCTTTTGAGTACGCTGTGTTTGATGCTGCTGCTACACCGGTAGGTGTAACCATTCTCCTGAATGACGCTGCTTCTCAAAGTGTGAACGTTCCAAGAACGGTGCAAACCTACATCAATCGATTTACGTCGCAGGGCATGCAACAGATGAAAATCGTATGTGGAGCGATGGAATACCACCTTGGTATTGAGGTAGAGAAAAGCGGAATAGACATTAGTGAGGCTGCCCATGGCCTGAAGCTGAAACTCAGTGCCGCAGGAAGAAGCAACGGAGAAGCAGACCCCGCACACTGGGAATATGGTAGCGTGAAGACGACGTTCGATGGCGTGGATTGGAATACGAGTGGATGGACGGGGGATGCGCTGAAGTTGATCAATGGGGCGAAGGCGAGGATAGATTTTGCTCCTTTTACCATTGATGCGGCAACTACCGGTTGTACGATAGAGGTAGAAATGAAGGTTTCCAATATAACGGACAAGGACCTGGGTGTGGTTTCCTGTATGAGTGGTACGAAAGGTTTTCAAATAACGGCGGATAAAGCGATGATGTACACAGGCTCGACCAAGGAGGTCGTTGATGAGGAAGGAGGGAAAACGATTCAACGGGTTGGAGTCGGCCGACAGTACGGCTCGGATATGTGGGTGAAGATTGCCTTCGTCGTTGGAAAACGTGCCGAGGGGAGATTGATGGAACTATACGTGAACGGCACACGAAGTGCGGCGGATATCTACGGTGTGAGCGATAATTTCGCGCAAGACAGCCCGCAGGGGACCACCATTGATAGTGACGGGGCGGATGTGGAAATACGAAATCTTAGGGTTTACGGCCGTGCTTTGAGTGATGATGAAGAAATGGATAACTACATCATTGATCGCCGCACACCGGACGAAATGGCGGTCCTCTTTGAGAAAAAAACGATGTTCTTGGAGAGGATGGCAGGAGCATTGATTTCGAGAAACTGCGAAAAGAAAGGTAAGGGGTTATGCTCGTCGTGCGGCCGGATGGACTCGCACCGGTGAATGCGGAAAATAACAAAAAGGCAGACTTCCTCTCTGATGTTCACTTGTGGATGCCGGATGGGCGATACATCTACCTGAAGAATGTGTATATCCGCATTCAGGGGACGAGCTCGACGAAATATCCGACCAAAAACTATCGCATCTATTGTGCGAAAGGAGAGAGCCCGGAACTGTATGTGGATGGTGTGAAACAAGACGAACTGAAGGTTGCTCTGCGCACTGGACAGAAGGCGGTTAAAATCCTATGTGCAAAGGCTGACTACTCGGATAGTTCAATGACTCAGAATACCGGTGGTGCAAGGCTGTGGAATGATATGATGAAGGCGCTGGGCTTCCTTACTCCGCCACAACAGGTGGACAGCAGTGTGCGTACGGCCGTTGACGGTTTCCCTATCGATGTCTTTTCTGCGGAAAGTAGGGAAAGTACGCCGATGTACTATGGGCAGTATAATCTCAACCACGATAAAAGCGACTGGCAGGATATCACCGGGCTCTCCAGTGTACCTGGTTTGGATGTACAAAAAACGATGGCGCTTGAGTTCCTGAATAATACGCAGCCGCTGTGTTTGTTTCAGGGGAAGGTAAATCTTGACATGCAAGCTGCAGCGGAATTCGACAAAGCGTTGGAGTTCAATTTCCCCGAGGGGACGAAGTGGGCAAATGCAACAGAAGAGCAGAAAACGGCCTTCAAGCGGCTGTGGGCTTGGATAAGAGACTGCGTACCGGCAGGAGCAGCGCCGAACAATATCAATGCTTTTGTGTCGTCGAAGTTCAAAAGCGAGTTGGGGCAGTACATCGATAAGAACTTCTTGTTGTGCTGGTGGCTCTTTACGGATTTTTTTGCAAATGTGGATCAGCGCGCAAAAAATATGATTTGGGTGACTTGGGATAAATTGCTCTGGTTTCTCTTTTATTACGACGGCGATACGCAACAGGGCGATCGTAACGACTCCATGCTAGCATACCTTTATAACGTGACGAGAGAGACGTGGGATGCTGAAAAATCGAAATATGCTTTCGAGGGACACGATTCTTGGCTGTGGTGCTTGGTGCTGGCTAATTTGAAAGACGATATCGTTAAGATGGCCGGGAAAATGCGCTCCTTTTTGACGGAAGAGCGGGTCAATGAGATATTTGATCGAGAACAGCAGGGAAACTGGTGTGGCCGTATTTACAATAAAAGCGGCGAATTGAAGTATATCAAACCACAAATAGAGGGTGTGATGGTGAAGGGGCAGTTGGTGAAGTACCCTTACATCTATGCGCTGAAGGGCGACAAACAGGCTTTTCGTCACTGGTTTATCAAAAATCGATTCTCGCTGCTCGATGCGAAATACGAGACGGGAAATTTCCTCTCTGACAATATCGACATGTATATGAGTCGCAAGGCTGATGCACCGGCCAATACGATCGTAGTAACAGCAAGCGACCTGTATTATTTTGGTTATGGTACGAACAACGCGCCGCACCTGCAGGCAAGTCGACGAGCAGAAAAAGGAGAAAAGGTGACACTTACCTTTACGAATGCCTTCACCGTAAATGACCCTATCCGCATCTACGGGGCAAGTCGCATAGCGGAACTGGATATGCGTGGGGCTTCTGATAACTTGACGGGGGATGTGAATCTGAACAAGTGCAAGGTATTACGAAAAAAATTGACTTGCAGACGGACGGAACAGGGTCCAAAGGGTGGTGCTTGGTGCTTGACCGGTGCCGGCAGTTGGTAGACATCAACCTCTACGGACAGGGAGGTGCAAAAACCGGAACGCTATCAAGTAGGGAACTGGATTTCTCTAATCAAACAAGATTGAAAAAGCTTGATGCCAGGGGGGTAGATGTTAATGCTGTCTCTGCTGGCGCGAGGATGTCCTATAACCGAACTTAAATTGGGGGCAAAATACAAACGCTCCGGCTGGAATATCTGCCGGAATTGAAAGACCGCGAACTTCAGTTGCAGAATTGGGAGACGGTGAAGACGCTGCGCTTTGCAGCTTGCCCAAAACTGAGTTGGCAGACGATCCTTGATAGGTGCGTAAGCGTAGAACGTGTGCGTATCGAGGGAATAAATATAAAAGATGATGGAACGCTATTGAATAGGTTTAAAAAGCTGAAGGGTATTGATGCTGCAGGTAATGCAGTGGATTATTGCGCCCTTCTCGGAACTGTCAGACTCACATCTTATATGGAGGAAGAAGAATATGCTGCAATACGCAGATGCTTTCCGGAATTAAATATCTTACAGCCTGAATATTCGGTTGTTGAGTTCGATACGGCTGTGGCAGATCCGGCAAACATCACTTGCCACGACACGAAAAAGCGGCTATCTTTATGGAAATACCTATCGTCCGGGAGGCCACGTTGCGCGAATCCTTGCACAGCGCCACGCGTATACAGGAAATCTTGAAGCAGGTGTAATGAAACTGCGTCAGCTTGCTGATGATGACTTCTCAAAGCACGTTGATGGATCTCCGGCAAAGACTGATGGAATAGAGGGCGACGTCTTCATTAGAGAACCACACTACTGGTATAAAGGCGTGAACGACCAATTGAAAAAGAAGTATTATATTCTTTATTCTTCTAATCCGAAATGCCCTTCTTCTGTGCCAGTGAAGACCTTGACTTGGGAAAATATCGCAGATTCGAATAAGCGGGAGAAAAAAAGCAGATAACGGCAGATTATATCCGAAGAGGAATGATTGATTTTTGATTCCTTGCCAAACGGAAAAAAAATTCGTGAAAGGAGAAACGATCGGACTGAATCATTCTTTGACGTCGTGCGTTGTGAGGTGCGAGGAATGCGGAAAGTGCGTTGTCCGATGTGGGTGCATGAATCTTATCAGGTGATGATGCTCTTCTCTGATGCTGATGGTAAGATCCTTCCATCTGCAACTTTCTCCTCACCGATTACAGCTCCTTATTTCAGCCGTGGTCAATACGTCGTATTTGATGTCCCCGAAGGAGCCCACTGGTTCTGGGCTACAATCTGTCGAAACTTGTCGAGTAACTCGCTCGAAACACTAAATATAGAAAAGCCTTTTGATAAAATAATCTTGTCGCCTTCTGATTCTATCCTCGATGTTGAGCCGGATTGGGTCGAACATACAGAAACGCTTGTAGGGGCTTATCCTGCATCTTTCCCGGATAGAGTGCTGCGCAGCGTGGCCGGCCGGACAGCCTTGCTCGAGCAGAATAAAGCAGTATACCTCGCCGCGGCGGCGGAGAGAGGTCTGACAATTATGGATTATGAGGCATATAAGGATATTGCAAACCTTGTGCTGGCTGCTATAGGACACCGGAATACGAAATTGCATTTCGGGCAAGGTCGCGCGACCATTCTAACAAAGAGTGGAACAACAGATCAACTTGGGATGGGCAGTACAAGCGGGGAAAATGGAACGGATCTCGCTGTTACTTTAACGACTGAATACGGTAATACAATTCGCACAGTACAAGAAACTTCGCGTATCATGGGCTATGAGAGCCTCGCATCTGCTTTCTTCTTTATATTGGATAACGCAAGCAGACGTGCTGATCCATATTCAGATTTAAGAGTTGCCGTTACATTCCTTAAATCGGCACTACCTCCATTCGAGGAACGCAAGTTATCTCTAATTCCTGGTAGTGACGCTTATGTGTCTGTTGCCGCTGTGTATGGGCAGCGCTTTGCGGATATCGTCCAGACTGGTACGCCGTCCGGATTCGGAGATACTGCTACGCTGACAACTTATTATTGTGCGCAGCAAACTTCACATACAGGCCCGTCATTGGTCAATTCCGGACACCCGAATGTTAGCACAGGTCATCTTCTCGGTTTATGTGGACGATACGATGATTCGTCTAAAGTAATGCTCGGAGTACGACTGATGTATCGCGGAAAAATGGAGTATGTTAAATAAAAAGTTATGAAACAAGAAAATAACAAACCTTACGCACTTGTATGTATCAACCCTAAGCGCAACACGTGGAGGGTTCGGTACGATTTCAAGAAAGATGAATTTGGATGGCATTTTCAGGAAAAGGATTTTAACTCTCGCCCATCAGTTGAAGAAATAAAAAAACTTTGATAATTCAGCATTATAACACGCTTTGCGATGAAGAAATTATCAGTGGCTTTCGCTTTGAAAAATGTGCCCGTGTGGCTTTCGGCTGAAAAATCAATTCAACTATAAAGCAGCCTTTTGATTTAGCCGTACAGACGGCTGGGAAAAACCTGCCGGTCACTTTTTAGGTTTTGGGACGGCCACCGAACCGATCTATCGGAAGTTTTCAACTCTTGATGATTTGAAAAGTTTCTTTGCCGTAGCGATGGATTATATCAATAAAACGCTGTTGAAGTATTGGAGACTCAAGGATTCAATTAACTGGAAGGAGTATGAAATCGAAGAATAGCAAATCGACAGATAGAGCTTGTGGAGCAATGAATGGGTGGTTGTCGTGGATACGGCCACCGCATTATAAATTTTTCAATGCGGCCTGCATTTTACACGATGAACTTTACGATCTCGGTGGAACTGAAAAAGATCGCCTTGCAGCCGATGCTCGCTTATTTGCGGACATGGTACGCCATTGCACGGCGCATTATGGACGGCAGAAAGTACATACGCAGGCTTGGTTCCTCTGCTTGTCGTATTTTTATTACATTGCTGTACGGCTATTTGGACGATCGCAGTTCAATTATAGACCTTAAGTTAGTGTATTTGTAGGATAGATGGAAGGTAGGACGCCCATAATAGCTCTCCTACCTTCCATTATATAGATTGTTACAGCACGCCCTTGTAATTTAGAAGCAGCTCATTTGCCTCCTTGATATCTTTGGGCGTATAAATATCTGTTATCAGAATAGAGGAGTGTCGAGCCTGATCTCTTACGCTGATAATATCTGTGTTTGAGCGTATCATATTGGTAATCCCAGTGTCTTTCAGACTATAAAATTTATAGCGTGCTGTCATTTTCAAATTCTTGCGGACGTGATGATGCCAATAGTCGCGGAATGACTTCTCGCTTCGCCGCTCTGCTCCCGGTGCAAAATCCTTACCGAACAGATAGTAATTGCTCGGGTTGTCGAATATGCGTAAGTCTATCATCAGTTTGAGTACGTGATCCGGGATTGTCAGGAGCGCATCGTTATGATTTTTAGTATTTGCTCCGTGTAGGAACAATGTTTTCTTCCTGATGTTGAAATCGCCGATCTTCAGATAGCTCATTTCCTTGGGGCGAACGAAGAGATAGTGTAGCATATAGCAGGCCAATAAGTAATGTTTGTGGTGCACCATCAGCCATTGTTTGAGGTCCGCCAACACATCATCCGGTATGACGTCTCTGTTCTTCAGCTGTCCCCTGCGTTGTGCGATAGAATAACTCGCCGTCGGATCTGTAGATATATATCCTCGCTCGAGCAAGTATTTGCAGAAGATCTTGAGCCAAGCCAAGTAATTGTTTCGTGTGCAGATCGTATTGTTTCTATCCACAAAAACGTAATCCAGGAACTGTCCTACCATGCGATTATCAAACTGGTACGTGTAGAAGAGATTGATTTTCTTCGATGCTTTCCATTCCTTCAGAATCTTGATCCTGCTCATATAAGCGACAACCGACTCTTCTCGTATGTTGTTCTCTCTTAACAATTTGAGAAGGTATTCCTCATATTTCCTACACACATCATCAAAAGACGAGTATTCTAACGGTTGTACGATTTCTATCCACGGATTCCAGCCTTGTATCAGTTTTTTTCCGTAAGTCGTTTGATGAGTGCATCCCCATAGTGTTGTTGATTGCGTTTCCCCTAATATGCCCGAGCATAAACTTTTTTTGTACGAAACTTACCCCTTTCAGGGTCGAATGCTGAAAGAGACACATAACATTCCGATGCTTGGTGAAACTTCGGAGTTTTTCCAGCCAACGATTGCATCAATCGCCTGCTGTTTTTGAAGATGGAAAACTTTTTTTGGCATTTCAAAAATTTTTTTGAGTGAAATGCCCTATTGAACAATGCTTTATGTCTTGCGGTGCTGTTCGCCGATTTTTCGCCGACCATTTTAGCCTCGACGAAGCAAAAGAGGCTGATAAACAGCCCCTTAAGCTCCTTTTTGTCGGAAAGAGGCGATTCGAACGCCCGACCCCTACGTCCCGAACGTAGTGCGCTACCAACTGCGCTACTTTCCGATTAAGCGTTGCAAAAAGTAAGTAGAAAAACTTATATCGCCAAGGGTTTATCTTTTATTTTTTTACGTTTATATCAATCACCATCTTGGGTTGCTTTTGGATCGTTCGTGATTAGCAGAATGCGGTGGCGACCTTTGACTGTCTGTGCCGTAGCGCTGATCGTGATGCGCATGCGTTCTTGTGCGCCGGCCGGAATCTTGCGATGATTGATTCTTACGCTAATGCCCGGATTGTAGACCTGCAAGGCCTGAATCAAGAGGGGCGCAGTGCCCTTTATTGGTGAGCCATAATTCTGTGGTCACCTTCTTCTTTCCCTGCATCGTCAGGTTGACCATCGTGCTGTCGAGCACGGCTTGCGGCTGACTCCCTCCCTTTTTCGTAGCATCTACTTTGGGTAGCAGCGTAGTAGATACGTTAATTTCGTTCGTCTTACGGATACGGTCGCCGGGATATGCTGACAGGTAGACCGCCGTTTGCGTTAAGCCCATATTATGTAGCAGGTTAGAGTTTAGGCGGAATATGATTTTACCTGCTCTGTTGGGATGAATAGACGTGGGCACAACCGTTGCGCTCAGATATTTAGGCAAGTGCATCACGGTGGGCCGCATACTTTTCGTTCCGGCGTTGAATATGCGCACGACGGCTTCCGGCTGGTCGCCTCTGTTCACATCGTCAAATTCTATCTCGTCCGCGTTAAAAACATAAGTTTCCATCGCGGTAGGCGAAGTTGCTCACATCGTCGACGTCCTCCATCCTGACGACGCCGAAAATCGAAAGCAGAAACGGCGCAGTTCGTTCGTTGGTATATATCTCAATATCTCGCGTGAAATGGCCTAAGAGTTCTGCATCGTAGCGCACGCGAATCGTCATCGAAGAGTCGGGTGCAATCGGCTTTATCATCCCATTGGACTGCCGTACAGCCACACCCCGTCTCCACCGCTTTGAGGATCAGCGGCGCATTGCCCTTGTTGGTAAGCGTAAAATTTGCTTCTTTGGCATTATGCCAAATCAGTTTGCCCAGATCTATTTGTTCCCGGGAGAAAACGATGCGCGGTTGGGCCTTTGCCGCCAAGCAGAGGGCAAAGACTATTGAGAATAAGGAGAGGATACGCTTCATCAGAAGTAGCTATTTTTCGGCGAAGGTACGAAAAAAACAAGACTTTTGCCCCGTCCGAGCGCATTCTAAGCATAGGATGGGGCGAATTATGAGGTTTTCAACTCGTGTCGTCGCCCTTTCATCGGCCCTGTCGGCCGCTTTTCCGCTGAATCATGATGCGCAAGGCGGGACTTGCCCATCGTAGCTGCAAGTATCAGATGGCTACATCTTCATATTGTTCCGCATAGCGCGTAAAATACAATTCTACAAACGAACACAGGGGGCGTATCTTCTTACCTTTTTGGCGCGCATAATTGACGGCTGCGGCTAAAAAGTTCTTTTTCCCAAGCCCTCGCCTTTGTGTTCGGGGCTTACTTCGGTGTGGGTGATGACGAAGACGTCAGGGTTTTCCCAGTGAAACTCCATAATGCCCACTTCTTCATTGTCGATCAGTAGCTTGAAAGCTCCCGTTTTGCCGTCGTCTGTCGTTTGAATGCTCAACATAGTCTTTTTGTTTTTTTCAGTAAATGACTGTTTGTTATCTGATGCGAATGTATCATTTCTTCCTGAGCTCTGCAAGAAATGTGCCGAGCTTTGTTTCTTCTGCTGCAAGAAACGCCATTCTGCACCGCCTTTCCCCATTGGAAAAGAGGAATAACGGACAAAAATAATGACGCTCCGGATTGGTAAAGGCAGAGGACAAACTATGCGATGAGGCAAAGATGAGAAACCGAGTATCACTCGTCGACTTCTCGAGTGTGTTCTCGTGATAAAAATGGTTTACGCTCACGATAAAAAAGGCTTACGCTCGTGATAAAAATTGCTTCACCTCACGAGCGTAAACTCTTAACTTGGATTTTTCATCCTTCCATTACTTATGCTTGTGTGTATAATTTCCTGATTTTCTGTGCTTTTAATCCAAGTCTTGGGCGCTGCTAAAGACCGGGTCTAAAGATTAGCTCAAATGCAGCGTGCGCGGTCTAAGCTCGAAGCGCCTACAGCTGAAGCTTGCCGATAAAAAAGCCCGACAATGAAACTGTAGCTTCGTTGTCGGGGATGTATATTTTGCTGCCTTGGCAGCTGTTGTCAGCATTTATTGCTCGTTTTCGGGCAGGTGCTGGCGGTAAGTCTCAAGCTGTTCGACCGTCGTATTGAGGATGAACGTATTGTGCTTAGCGATCTCAGCTTCAACAAAGTTGGCGTAGACGCGCACACTGTTGTCGAAGAGTTCCGGAGCCTCCGTCGCGTTGTGGAGCAAGAGGTGGAGCATAATAACATTGGCTGCAATCTCTACCAAGTGGCGCGCGCAGAAATCGAGCGCTTCCTGACTTTCCATTGCTTTGACATGGTCAACGGCTGCTGCGAAAGTGTCGGCCATAGCGCGAGCGCGTTCTTGGATAGGACGCAGTGCTTCGCTTACTTCAGCTTGCTCGAAGTCGCGCATTTGTTTGAGGTAGCTGCCGTTAGTTACGTAGCGGATGGCGGCTACGACCTGCAACTGTGTCGTTCCTTCGTAGATGCTCGTGATGCGGGCGTCGCGATAGAAGCGCTGGATGGGGTAATCGAGCATAAAACCTGAACCGCCGTGGATCTGAATACTGTCGTAGGTGTTCTGGTTGGCGTACTCGGAGTTGATACCCTTAGCTAACGGCGTCAAAGAATCGGCCAACTTAGCATACTCTTTTTGCTCTTTGCGCTCGTCGGCCTCTAACTTGCGCTCGCGACTGATGTCTTCGAGGGCTTTGTAAAGGTCTACGTAGCGGGAGCATTGATAGAGGAGGGCGCGGCCTGCGTCCAGTTTAGCTTTCATCAGGGCTAACATATCGTAGACTGCGGGGAACTCGATGATGGGCTTGCCAAACTGTTGGCGATCTGCGGCGTAAGCCAAGCCTTCGTTGTAGGCCGCTTGCGAGATTCCTACGCTTTGGGCTGCGATGCCGAGGCGTGCGCCGTTCATCAAAGCCATCACGTATTTAATCAAGCCGAGTTTGCGGTCGCCACAAAGCTCTGCGTGCGCATTTTTGTAGACGAGTTCGCAGGTAGGCGAGCCGTGAATACCCAGTTTGTTTTTCTATGCGGCGCACATTCACACCGCCTTGGCGCTTGTCGTAGATAAACATTGAAAGTCCGCGGCCGTCGGTCGTTCCTTCTTCAGAACGTGCGAGGACCAAATGAATATCTGCATCGCCGTTGGTGATGAATCGCTTGACGCCATTCAGCAACCAGCAGCCGTCTTTCTCGCTGTAAGTGGCCTTTAACATTACGCGTTGGAGGTCAGAACCGGCATCCGGCTCCGTCAAGTCCATTGACATTGTCGCGCCTTCGCAAACGCGGGGAATAAAGCGACTGTGTTGGTCTTCGTTGCCAAATTCGTAAAGCGTTTCGATGCAGTCTTGCAGACTCCAGATATTGCTGAATCCGGGGTCAGATGCGGCTACGAGCTCTGCACACATCGTGTAGGGCGTGATAGCGAAGTTTAAGCCGCCGAAGCGTCGGGGCATCGTCATACCGTTCATACCGGCCTTGACCATTGCCTCCATATTCTTTTCCGTACCAGAAGCGTAACGAACGCGGTCGCCTTCGTGGTGCGGCCCTTCCAAGTCTACGCCTTCTGCGTTGTCGGCGATCGTTGTCCCGGCAATGTCTCCTACGATGTCCAAAACGCGGTCGTAAGAGTCCATCGTGTCTTCAAAATCAAGCGGGGCATAGTCGTAGGATTCTTTTGTCGCGGAAATTGCGCTCCTTGAGTTCGACAATGCGCTTCATCAATGGGTGGTTCAGCTCGAACCGCAGTTCGGGGTGATCCGTATAATTGTTGGCCATAGTTTATTTGCTGTTTTCCTTGTAATACTTAATTAACTTCGGCACGACTTCTTCGACGCTACCCGTGATGACATAGTCGGCAAGCGCGTTGATCGGCGCTTCGGGATCCGTATTGATGGAGATAACGATGCCGCTCTCCTTCATACCGGCCACGTGCTGAATGGCGCCGGAGATACCGCAAGCGATGTATACTTTAGGACGCACCGTAACGCCGGTTTGTCCGATTTGCAGGTCGTGTTCGCAGAAACCTGCGTCAACGGCTGCGCGACTGGCGCCGACTTCGCCGTGAAGTTCGTCAGCCAAATGGCGGAGCAAATCGAAGCCTTCTTTAGAGCCTACGCCGTAGCCGCCGGCTATGACGATTGGTGCGCCCTTCAGATTGTTCTTCGCCTTTTGTACTTCGCGCTCAATTACTTTTACAACGTAATCTTCGGCGGACACAAACTTGTCGACATCTTCATAAACGACCTCGCCCTTGTAGTTGGGGTCTACGATTTCTGCCTTCATCACGCCGCTACGCACGGTAGCCATCTGCGGACGGTGATCCGGGTTGACAATCGTTGCGACGATGTTGCCGCCAAAAGCGGGGCGGATCTGATAAAGCAGGTCTTTGTACGTCTTATTGTTCTTCTTGTCCTCAAAATCACCGATCTCAAGGTCCGTACAGTCGGCCGTTAAGCCGCTGGTCAGCGAAGAAGAAACGCGCGGACCCAAATCGCGGCCGATAACCGTAGCACCCATCAGGCAGATTTGCGGCTGTTCTTGCTTAAAGAGGTTTACAAGAATATCCGTGTGGGGCTTTGAGGTGTAAGGAAAGAGTCCTTCGCCGTCAAATACGTGCAGCTTGTCGACACCGTATGAGAGAATTTCCTTCTCCACCTTACCTTTGATGCCGGATCCTGCAGCAACCGCTTCAAGCTGTACGCCGAGGCGGTTAGCAAGTTTGCGACCCTTTGTCAGCAGTTCGAGACTGACTTCTTCAATGGTCGTCTTGTCTATTTCGCAATATACAAATACGTTATTCATAATGATAAGCCCTTCTTTTGCTCCCTTTTCTGCTTGCTGCCCGCCGAAGCTTGTCGGCGCTGCGCACACATTATATTATATATAAGGAAGCGAGAGGTTTTGTTGTGATAGCTGAATGTGAGTATAAAGGTGCGCCGCGCCTCCTTGAAAGGAGAAGGCCTTGCGAGCGCTTAACCAATAGTGTTGTTCTCTAAAAGTTCTTTGACCAGCGTTTCAACATCTGCGTCTTTACCCGTCAGGCGTTTGCTCTCTTTAGCCTTAAAGACAATGTTACGAACAGCCTTTACCTTAGTCGGCGAGCCCGATAAGCCGCATTGCTCCAGATCAGCGTCGACGTCAGTCGCGCCCCATTGCGTAACGTTCAGATAAGGCTTCCGCTCATACTCTTCAGCGTAAGGCAAACCTTCTTTAGGGCGTTCCATCGGTGCAGAAGCGCGCTTATATTTCATCACAAGTTTGGCGTTGCGTGGGCGGCAAGGCGCTGCGTCGCCGTTAACTGTGAGCAGAATGGGCAGCGGAGCTTTTACGCGCTCCACGCCGCCGTCGATGTGGCGCGTGAGCGTAATCTCCTTATCTTTTACTTCGTCAATGCTCGTCACATAAGTCACTTGATCCAAGCCGAGCTTCTGTGCCACTTGCGGGCCCACTTGCGCCGTGTCGCCATCGATAGCTTGGCGGCCGCCGATCACAATGTCGGGAACGCCGATCTTGCGAATAGCCATAGACAAGGCGTAACTCGTTGCCAAAGTATCTGCACCGGCAAAGGCGCGATCTGTCAGTAAATAGCCGCCGTCTGCGCCGCGGAAAAGTCCCTCGCGGATCACGTCAGTTGCGCGCGGAGGTCCCATCGTCAATACTTGTACAGTAGATCCCGGGTGAAGATCTTTCAGGCGTAGCGCCTGCTCCAGTGCATTTAAGTCTTCCGGATTGAAAATAGCCGGCAGCGCCGCTCTGTTCACGGTGCCTTCCGGCGTCATTGCATCCTTTCCGACGTTGCGTGTATCGGGCACTTGCTTAGCAAGCACAACAATTTTAAGACTCATACTTACGATTGTTCGTTTTTATATTCTAATAATCAACTTAATCGCCGCAAAAGTACGTATTTATTGCCGATGAACCAAGCTGTAAAGCGCTTTTTCTGCACAAAACCACCCGCATCTGTGCGAAATTCGTCTTCTTTTTTGCGCAGTTTTACAAATCTTTTGGATCGGTGATCACGACTTTCGCCGCCCGATGTGCGGAAAAGCATCAATAAATGATGGTGTCCTGCAAAAGAGCCGCTGTCTCGTATGATTTTATATTTGAAGCTGTAGAAAAAAAGATGATGATCGAACTTACACACACGCAAAACAATAGCCGCAATATACGTAAGTTTTGCGGCTACAATAATAAGTTTTTGAAATTCAAAGGGTGGGGACAAAAATTCCAAAGGTAGGAACTAAAATCCGCACAAGTAGGAATTGAAATTTCTATAGGTCGGAATTTTTACGCCCAACCCATAGCGGCGTCAACGATAAAGCATCCCATTGCGCCACCTTGCCTTTGTTGGCGTGTGGAGGCCTATTGGATTAGGCCGCGGCCTGCATCTTTTCCCGATAGATACCGTGTAAAGTGGCCAGCATTAGCACTTTCTCTCAAGTCTGTGCTTTTGTATCTTTTTCCGTTCGGCTTCTTCGCCTCCTTATCGAAGCTAAAACCGCAAGGAAAAAAGTAGAAAAGCAAAAAGACTCACCGCAATAGTCGGCAAGTCCTTTGCATAATTTTTCGTTGAGGCCCTTTTTGCACTCAATAAACCTCAATATATTCCGCCTTTTCCGGCAGTTTTTCGGCTTTTAAGTTGCTGTGCCGGCGCCATGGCTTCGCCGGAAGCCCCATCTTGCCGTTGTAGAAAATCGCCAAAGTGCTCATGGCGCAACCTTAACAGGCGGAAATACTCCTTGGGCTTCATTGTTTCAAAGTTTTCTTTTAGGACAGTGATAGGTTGAGCCGTTATATTTTGGATGCCGGCACAGTCAAAAATCATACCAGCCCGTATGGTCCGTTGCTTTGAGTATGAGTCCGGGCAAACCGCCCAGTTTCCACGGCCCGTTAGGTATAGGAATGTCTAAGGTAAACCAAGCTTTCCACGTCCTTCCGCGAAAGTTTGTCTCCGCCAGTTGGCAGGGATAGCCGGCGATGACCGAATCTTTTCCCAACATCTTCCATTTCATTTTGCTTATCGGCTCTTCATATTTGAATTTGCATAGATTTGTATCGAGATAAGTTAGTTTTCCATCGACAGGGAACCCTTTGTACACATAATACCATTGCCCTTCGCTATAAGGGGACGTTAATTTGTGGAGCTGCGCTATAGATACACTTCCGCGACGGTTGAGGCTATCCCCTATAGCTTTTGAGCGATGATGAAAATAGCTATAAAAGGCAGAGCGTTCGTCTTGAATGTCCAGATATTGTACGTCTTTAAATTCTTGAATACCAATAGGATCGGTATACTTCGTATTATAAACGATGCGCAAAGTCTTGACTGTAGATTCCTGCGCCCAAAGATTCTGTACGAACAATGCGGTGAGGATGAAATAAAGGAGGCGTTTGGCTTTCATAGCGATGTTTTTATTGCGTTTTTTTGTTAATGACTTGGTTTCGTAAAACTAAAGAAGTGCTTCTTCTCTTTCCCAAATTAGGGCGGAAGGCCTTAGCATGAAACTTCATGTTGGCGACAGGGGTGAACTAAGCTTTGTTTACCTATTCCTTTTTGCGGAGATGTTGTACTAAATGAATATGTTTGGTTCAATAAACCTCGATATATTCCGACTTTTCCGGCAGTTTTTCATCTTTAAGTTGCTGTGCCGGTGTCGTTGATTCGCCTGATTTTCCATTATATCTCTGCATAAATTCGCCAAAGTGCTCGTGGCTCAACCTTAATAGGCGGAAATACTCCTTGGGCTTCATTGTTTCATAGTTTTTCTTTGGGACGGCAATAGGTTGAGCCGTTATATTTTGAATGCCGGCGCAGTCAAAATCATACCAGCCCGTATGGTCCGTTGCTTTGAGTATGAGTCCGGGCAAACCGCCCAGTTTCCACGGCCCGTTAGGGTATAGGGATGTCTAAGGTAAACCAAGCTTTCCACGTCCTTCCGCGGAAGTTGGTCTCCGCCAGTTGGCAGGGATAGCCGGCGATGACCGAATCTTTCCCCAACATCTTCCATTTCATTTTGCTTATCGGCTCTTCATATTTGAAGCCGTCCATACTTGTATCGATATATGTCAACTTTCCTTCAGCAGGGAGGCCTTTATAGATGAGATACCATTGCCCATAAAATGTAAGGTTGAACTAGTTTGTGGAGCTGCGCTGTTGATACACTTCCGCGACGGTTGAGGCTATCCTCTATAGCTTTTAGGCGATGATGAAAATAGCTATAAAAGACAGAGCGTTCGTCTTGAATGTCAAGATACTGTACGTCTTTTGATTCACGAATAGCAATAGGGTCGGTATACTTCGTATTATAAACGATGCGCAAAGTCTTGACTGTAGATTCCTGCGCCCAAAGATTCTGTACGAACAATGCGGTGAGGATGAAATAAAGGAGGCGTTTGGTTTTCATAGAGATGTATTTATTGCGTTTTTTGTTAATGACTTGGTTTCGTAAAACTAAAAGAATTGCTTCTTCTCTTTCCCAAATGAGGGCGGAAGGCCTTAGCATGAAACTTCTTGTTGGCGACTGGGGTGAACTAAGCTTTGTTCTTCTATTCTTTTTTGCGGTGATGTTATGCCAAATGAGTATTTAAGGTTTAATAAACCTCAATATATTCCGCCTTTTTCCGGCAGTTTTTTTCATCTTTAAGTTGCTGTGCCGGCGCCATGGCTTCGCCGGAAGCCCCATCTTGCCGTTGTAGAAATTCGCTAAAGTGCTCATGGCGCAACCTTAATAGGTGGAAATATTCTTTGGGCTTCATTGTTTCAAAGTTTTCTTTTGGGACAGTGATAGGTTGAGCCGTTATATTTTGGATGCCGGCGCAGTCAAAATCGTACCAACCCGTATGGTCCGTTGCTTTGAGTATAAGTCCGGGCAAACCACCCAGTTTCCACGGCCCGTTAGGTATAGGAATGTCTAAGGTAAACCAAGCTTTCCACGTCCTTCCGCGAAAGTTTGTCTCCGCCAGTTGGCAGGGATAGCCGGCGATGACCGAATCTTTTCCCAACATCTTCCATTTCATTTTGCTTATCGGCTCTTCATATTTGAATTTGCATAAATTTGTATCGAGATAAGTTAGTTTTCCCTCGACAGGGAGCCCTTTGTACACATAATACCATTGCCCTTGGCGATAAGGGAAGGTTAATTTGTGGATCAATTCTGTAGATATGCTTCCGCGACGGTTGAGGCTATCCACTATAGCTTTTGAGCGATGATGAAAATAGCTATAAAAGGCAGAGCGTTCGCCTTGAATGTTCAGATATTGTACGTCTTTTAATTCATCAATACCAATAGGGTCTGTATACTTCGTATTATAAACGATGCGCAAAGTCTTGACTGTAGATTCCTGCGCCCAAAGATTCTGTACGAACAATGCGGTGAGGATGAAATAAAGGAGGTGTTTGGCTTTCATAGCGATGAATTGTGGAATTTTTTGATTGAAATTTCTTATTTGCAAACTTAAGAAAACAATTCCGGGTTGCAAAATAAAGTAAGGAAAAACGACTAATTCCTTCTTTTTTTGCCAAAATACTTTGCTCGCACTGATTCTCTGCTTAAGTTTGTGGTGCCTAAAATTGCGTACAGCTATGAATCAACCAAACACACCTCTCAAATTGCAACGAAAGTCAGTCTTTCGTTTCCTTCTTATGCTTTTTGCTGACGACCCTTGCTTCGACGCTTTCCGCACAGACGTTGCACGGTATTGTGACAGATGGTAGTAATCATCGACTGAAAGGCGTTTCCGTCTCACTTTTAGACTCCTCCCGACTGATTCTCTCCTTTGCGGTGAGCGCGGCGGATGGGCGCTTTTCGCTGGAAGTGCCCGAGGGGAAGCGTGGAGCGCTGCTCCGCTTCCAGCAGAATGGGTTATGTTGCCGACACGTTAGATTTACAGGCGTTCAAAAAAACGGACAAACCGTAGTTTTAGGCGCACGCGAGCAAGCTTTTGCGGGAAGTACAAGTCAGGGCGCAGGCCATTCGGCAGCGCGGCGATACGATCGATTATCTCGTCAGTCGATTCAAAAACGCCCAAGATCGCTCTATTGCCGACGTACTCAAGAAAATGCCCGGCTTGAAAGTGAGCGAGGATGGCGGCATCTCCTATCAAGGCAAGCCGATCAATAAGTTTTACGTCGAAGGTATGGATATGATGGGCGGCAAATACGCTATGGTCAGCGAGAACCTATCGGCCGACAAGGTGAGTAAGGTGCAAGTGATGGAGAATCATCAGCCCATCAAGGCGCTCAAAGATGTCTCTTTCAGTGAGAATGCTGCGCTCAACATCATCTTGAAACCCGATGCCAAAGACGTATGGCAAGGCGCTTTAGACGGTGCTATCGGCTGCCAACTACAAGACGATAAGGACCTTTTGGGCGATGTGCGGGCCATAGCGATGCTCTTCTCGCGGCGCAAGCAAAAGCCTTTCGATGTATAAATTCAACAATACGGGCAAGGACATTCGCCAAGAGATCTCCCAAAAGTCGATTTTTCGATGCCGCAGCGCCTACGGCGGGCGGATTTGTCTCTAATCTTTCGGCCGGCAGCGACGTTTTTGAGCAATGAGCGCACCGCTTTTAACCGCACGCATATCTTTGGCAACAGTTGGTTGTTCAAACTTAGTAAAGATGCCGAACTACGCACGCAGTTGACCGGCCTTTGGGATAAAAAGCGCAGTTCGGCAACAATATCGCACAATCTATACCGACGTTGTCGGCGATTCCGTTATCGACGAAGTAAGTAGCGCCAACAGTTACCGAGCAGCATATAGCGGCGAACTACTTTATATTATCAATTCCGACAAACTCTATTTGCGCAACACAGCGTCGGGCTACATCGACTTCAACCATAGCTTTGGCCAAGCGCAGCTCAACGGGCGCAGCGTCGTGCAGGCTGTCAGTCCGCACCGTAGCTATTTTAGCGATTACATCGACTTTGTTCGTAGATTCAGCGGCGGCAAATCATTCGGCATGAAGGCCTATTTTTTTCTTACAACTATCTGCCTTCTTCTCTCTTGCTCGCCGATAATTCTTGGCAGGTCCTCAATCAACACGCGCTCTATTGGGGCTTGTCCACCAACTTCCGCCATCGGCTCTTCGGCTTCAATATTACGTACGATGCAGGGCTGGATGGCGTGCGTCAACAGCTGCGTCTGCACAACTTTATGGCCCATCAGCGTTACATCGCAGCTGACAATAAGGCCTACCTTATCCCGAGTTTCGCCTACAAGACCGAGCGTTTTGAAGTTGCGCTCGATGCTGACGTCAACCTCTACCTGCGCCGACTCGACGACGAGCGGAAAGTCGACCTGACCGTCAATCCCACTTTTTTATTGGCCTATAAACCGACGGCCCGCTGGAGCTTTCGCTGCTCTGCCGGACTGTATAAGGGCTTGCTCGAAGGCACGAGTGCCCTCGAAGCCCCGATTTTTACGAGCTACATGAGCCTGCGCCGCGGCAACGGGAAGCCCGATTTTGTGCGTTCGGCCAATCTTTCGGCCACGATAGCTTATAAAAATGTGCTCAAGGGTTATTTTGCCAATCTTAATATGCATACGAGTCGCACGGGTCACGTGTTGCTCTATCGCAATGCCTTACATCCCACTTACTTTTTACTATCAAACCGTGCCGACCGACCTGCATACGCACAGTTCCGATTATGGCTTGGAGGGCGAAGTCAGCAAAAGTTTTGATTGGAAACACTTGCTGCTTTCCCTATCCGGCCAACAGAGTTGGAACAATAGTAACATGTCTGCTCCAAACCTCCATCATTCCCATCCGTATGCTCAATGGCGGCGCCAGAGCCTCCGTCTCTATACGCCCCGTGGCTTGGCTTTCTTTGTTTGGCAAGACGGAATTTTCTTACAGCAAGCAGCAACGCCGCGATGTGCTCCGTGCGGCTTCGCCCACCTACTTATATTATCGTCATGCCCTGCGAGCCGGCGTTGTTTTCGGTGCGTGGCAGTTGAACTGGAACAATGAATTGTTTCACGACAACGATGATGCCTCCTCGGCCCACTTTTTTTGCCGACGTGGATCTCCGGTATGTCAAGAAGCAATTCGAAGTAGGCTTTTACCTGCACAATATTTTTCGGCCATTCCACCTTTGAGCGCCGCTACATTACTTCGACCCAGCGCTCCTATACGCTCACGACGCTCCGCCCGCGCGAGTTCCTCGTTCGTGCAGCCTTTAGCTTCTGATGCGTACGGCTGATTTTTGTTTCCTTTTGTCCGTATAAGCCGGCAAAGATTCAAGCCTTTTTGTCCACCCTAAAGTGGAATATTTTCTACCCTCCACCATAAATATCTTTATCGGCTTAATGCTTTGTTCGGTTGATGTTGCGCCTCGCGTGCATCACGTCGCTAATATCTTTATCCCGTTTCCTCCTTTGGCCGGTTGACGTGTGGTTTTCTTCGCCCTTTCCGCTTAAAACGACCCTATCGTGCTTGGCTCATTATTCATTCAAATCAGATTTTCATTCGTGCGCTCCGTCAGTAAGCCCATCAGACTTGGGCCTTTTTTCCCTCAAGCTATACTGCCCAAAGCTTCCCGCCTAAAAATACCCTCACCAATCCTCACGTCTTGCACCCAACAAACCCCCAAACGCCGAAACGAACCTCCAAACCTCCACAACCAGCATCGCAAATAATCCGCACAAACTCAATACATATTTCGCGCAACTCCTCCCTGCCAACAACTTCCGCCGCAAATAACCCTCCTCAAAATCGCTTTACACGCCACGCACCTCCCACCTCCAACAACTTCCGCCTCAAATAACCCTCCTCAAAATCGCTTTACACGCCACGCAATTCCTCCGCCATCGCCATCCGCCTCAAATAACCCCAACGGGGTTAGTCTTTTAGTAGGGCAGGGTTAAAATGCGAAGCGTTTTAACCCTGTCTAACGTCACCCGCAATTGACAACCCCTTAGGGTTGGCCTTTCAAAAACGTCCGATGTTCGAAACGCATCGAGCATCTTCCAAATAATAATGGACAATATCAACGATTTGCATCGTTAGTGGCGGGGTTGCCGCTCCGCTTCCCAACCCTGCCACGATGAAAGACCAACCCTAAGGGGTTGCATTCTATGTACGTTGAGCTTATCCAGGGTTAAGCCACGCTGTGCCCCTAACCCTGGCCTGCCAAAAGACCAACCCTAAGGGGTTGTGGTCGCTAATTGTTGCATCGGGATCGAATTATGTGCTCACCATTATTTTATCCATGCGCACTTGACTTGACCTTCTAATCATTCCAAACAAATCTCATATCCTTCAACCTACAAAGCATCCCATCAAACCTCACAATTACAATACCATAGCTTCGGATGTTAATACGCACCTCCCACCTCCAACAACTTCCGCCTCAAATAACCCTCCTCAAAATCGCTTTACACGCCACGCTCCTCCCACCTCCAACAACTTCCGCCTCAAATAACTCTCCTCAAAATCGCTTTACACGCCACGCAATTCCCTCCGCCATCGCCATCCGCCTCAAATAACCCCAACGGGGTTAATCTTTTGGTAGGGCAGGGTTAAAATGCGAAGCGTTTTAACCCTGCCTAACGTCACCCGCAATTGACAACCCCTTAGGGTTGGCCTTTCAAAAAAAGGCTGCTTGTTGAAAAATACACTATTGAGCACATATTTTACGCTATTAAGTGCCTAACCAACAAAGCTAAAGGCATAAATACTAATACGAAACATCTACTAATATACGCTTTATGCCTAAACAACCCCTAAGGGTTGGTCTTTCAAAAGCACCCAAGGCTTGGATTAAAAAGGCAAAAATCACGAAAACGTGCGCATGAGCACAACCAATGGACGGGTGAAAATCCAAGTGGGGAGTTTGCGCTCGTGAGATGAAACCTTTTTTCTCGTGAGGTGAAGCCCTTTTTCTCGTGAGCGCAAACCTTTTTTCTCGTGAGAACAAACTCGACGAGCCAACTTTTGAGGCTTCGTTTTTGTCTCGACTTTGTCTCGTAGCCTGACTTTCGCCTTAGGTAAATAGTTCTTTTGTCGATAAACGTTTGTGCTTTCATGATATTTTTTTCTAATTTTTGAGCGAGCATACAAGCTCCTGACTATTCGCATCTCTTGTTTCGCAACTTCTTGCTTGCAAGAAAGCGGTAAACGACATTAACTTATGCAAACTCTAACCCTCACTCGCCGAATTAAAAATCGTTTGTTGTCTGCTGCTTTTTTTGCCCCTGTCTGCAATGGGGCAAAAAGCAAAAAGGCCATGCGTATTACCTACAAAGTTGTCTATACTAATAGCTCCGATTTAGCACCTCGGCACGATGTAAGTTATTTAGACGTGCAAGCTGACGGCGTCTCTTGCTTTTACAGTCATTATTTTGTAAAAAGTCAGGAGATTCAAGACAGCATCAATCGTAGAGGGAGCGTTTCTGATGATATGGTGAGTAAGGCCATTGCGCCTTACGATGGTGGGCAACCCAACTTTGTATATAAGCATATCCCCGCAGAAGGGAAGTTGACGTTTGCCACTTATCACGTGGATTGGTTCAAATATAGTGAGCCCATTCCTGCATTGCAGTGGAAAATAGAAGGAAAAGATTCGGTCATTGCCGGTTATCATTGTCAAGCGGCTACGACCTCCTTGCGCGGACGCCAGTGGAGGGCGTGGTTTACTTTGGATATCCCTGTATCTGACGGGCCTTGGAAGTTGTGCGGCTTGCCCGGTTTGATCCTGCGCGCAACGGATGAGCAAGGATATTTTTGATTTTTGACTGCACGGGTATTGCTTCGATTGAAATTCCTCCTATTGAATTAGCTAAAAAAACAACTATGTAAGTTGTACGCCCGAGGAGGCTTTCAAAATGGAGCAGGAACGTCGAGAAAATCCTTTAGCTTTTTTTAATCGCCAATTTGGAGGTCAGCAGCAATTTCCCGATGAATTGGTACGCAAAGCAGATCGCAGCAACAATGAAGAGGCAAAAGAAAAAAATTTACCTACATAGAAAGGTATGATTTGAAAGAGACGCATTGAATGGTATCGCGTAGTTAATCAACAAATAGGGAGGCAAGCTGAGCTTGCCTCTTGTCATAATCAGCCGTTTTTTTGTACATTCGCCCAAGAATTTAAGCAGACAAGGTATGAAAATAGGAGATAAAGTGCGCTTCCTCAATGAAGTGGGAGGCGGTATCGTCGTGGGATTTGAAGGAAACAAGACGGTCATCGTGCAGGATGAGAGTGGCTTCGATATTCCCTTTCCCATCCATGAGGTAATAGCAGTAGAGACGAACGATTATAATATTGCGAAAGTAAATACGCGGAAGTCGGCCGAGCCAACGCAGGTTGTGGCGGCGCCGCCGACGGAGGTGGAACCGGCTGATCGGCCCGTCACGTTCAAAGCAAAGCCCCAAGAGCGCCGCGGAGCTGAGTTGCTGAATCTCTATTTGGCATTTCTGCCTGCGGAGGCGGGCAGTGAGACGTCGGAATTTGAGGCTTATTGGGTGAATGATAGCAACTATTATGTGCGCTATCTGCTGCTCAAGCAGGAGGGTAAGGCGTTTAGCGTGCGCCACGAAGGACTGATCGAACCGAATACGAAGTGCTTCATCGAAACTTTTGACCGAAGCGAATTGGAGCAATGGGAACAGCCGACGATACAGGCACTGGCTTATAAAACGGATCGAACTTTTTTACTGAAAAGTCCGATCAGCGTGACACTCAGATTGGAGGGGTCAAAATTTTATAAGCAGCATACGTTTAAAGATAACGATTTCTTCGACGAACCGGCGCTACTCTTTGACGTAGTGCGCGATGATAAACCCGTGCGTACGATCTTCGTAGATGCAGAACAGCTGAAAGAGGCTATTTTGGACCGCCCGCAGCGCCCGCAGAAAGCGCCGGCACGCAAGGAAAAGGCAGATCGCAACGCGGTGATAGAAATAGATCTGCACGCGGCCGAAGTGTTGGAAACGACGGCGGGCATGCAGCCAAAGGATATCTTAGATTATCAACTGGATATCTTTCGTAAGGCGATGGAAGAACATAAGCAGGAGCGCGGCCGCAAGCTGGTCTTTATCCACGGCAAGGGCAACGGCGTCTTGCGCAATGCGATCGTGGCGGCCTTGAAGCGCGACTATAAAACTTGTACGTTCCAGGATGCTTCGTTTCAAGAGTATGGCTATGGTGCTACGCTCGTGAAGTGCTAAGCGCGGCAACTGATCTTGCCCCATAAAGCAGGCGGCGTCGGGAAGCAGACTTCCTTGGCGCCGCCTTTTGTAAAAAGCAGCGCCGCGCAGGCCTTGGATCGGTTGCGCGGCGTTGTTTATATTATGTATCTGCGTTGAACTTAAGCGATACCCGGTCTTTCGAGGTAAGCTAAGACATCGCCTTTGGCCACGTGGCCTCCTTGCTTCGCGGCAATCTCTACGAGTTTTCCGCCTAAGGCAGCCGGAATCTCCAAGATGCGCCCGTGGTTGTTTTCAATGTAGCAGAAGAAATCGCCCTCTTGATATTCTTTTGCCCAAGAAGGGTTCTATGCTCTTCACCGCCTCACCATCGCCGTTGATTTCCCAAAGGACGATGCCGCTTTCAGGTGCTACAACGGCGTCAGCTTTGGCGTGCTTGGCAGCAGCTGCTTCTTCGGGCGTCATGCCCTTGGCCATCGCTTTATCTTTAGCGGCTTGCAGGTCAGCCAAGAAGCGCTTCTTCGCCTCGCCACTCTTATAGTCGCGGTATTGACGCTCGTGCATCGCAAATTCATAGAGTTCCTCGTCGTCTGGCCCGAGTTCCCAACCGTTTTCTTCCATTTCCTTGCGGAAATCTGCGAGGCAGTTGGGGTAGAGTTCGTGCGGGTTGCCCGTATAGAACTCCTTGCCTTGCTCTTCTGCGAGTTTGACAATCTCCGGCGCCACCGGGCCGGGCAGTTTGCCACTCTTGCCGAGGATCATACCCCACATATTCTCGTCCATCATAGAGAAACGCGGCTTGTCCATCGACTCTGTGAGCAGATTCATCAAGGCGATGTTCTTTACATATTGACTGAAAGGCGTCACCAAAGGAGGATAGCCGACGCGCGGCCAAACATAGCTGACCTCGTCGAAGAGCTTGATCAACATTTCGTCGTCAGTGAGCGCTGCTTCTCCTTTCTTCTCCCTGTTGGCATTGATGGCGCTCATTGCACCTTTGAGATCGGCCATCATTGACCCCATCATGCCGCCCGGAAGTCCGCATCCGAGCAAGAGAGACGTCATAAAGTGGTTCTGCGGATTGATGAAGTAGCCCAAGAAATCGTCAATGAATTCCTGCGTCAAGGCGCGCGCCTCCATATAAGCGTTCATATTGATTTCCGGAACATCGAAGCCGTAGTGTTTCAACATACTCTGAACGGAAATAATGTCCGCGTGGCCTTTACCCCAAGAGAGCGGCTCCATCGCTACGTCAATGATGTCTGCTCCGTTTTTGCAAACTTCGAGAATGCTGGCCATTACGAGTCCGGGGCCGTTGTGTCCGTGATACTCTACAATGATTTCCGGATGATTTTTCTTGATCATCCCGCAGAGTTTTTCCGAGCAAGGCGGGCTGTCCGATGCCGGCCATATCTTTCAAACAGATTTCCGGCGCGCCCGCTGCGATGAGTTCGTCTGCAATAGCGCTATAGTATTCCGCTGTATGAATCGGTGAGTTGGTGATACACAGCGTTGCTTGCGGCGTCATGCCGGCTTCTAAGGCCCATTTAATAGATGGGATAATGTTGCGCACGTCGTTGAGGCCGCAGAATATACGCGTGATATCTACACCTTGAGCGTGCTTAACCTTATATTGAAGTTGCCGTAAATCGTCTGCACACGGGAACATTCGCAGCGCGTTCAGACCGCGGTCAAGCATATGCGTCTTGATGCCCACCTCGTTGAAAGGTTTCGTAAAGCACGAACTGCGTCGTTAGGATTCTCACCATATAGGAGGTTAACCTGTTCGAATGCGCCGCCATTGGTTTCTACGCGTGCAAAGCATCCCATCTTGATGATCACGGGTGCGATGCGCTCGAGCTGATCTTTGCGTGGCTGAAATTTCCCGTAGGACTGATACATGTCGCGATAGACGAGACTGAATTGGATTTTACGGTTTGCCATATTTGTCTTGATTTGATTCGTATTTTGCTTTGAGACCTGCAAAGGTAGCGTATGAAGAAAGAAATGCAAAGCAAAAATCTATTTTTCGCTTCACATTTCTTTCTTTTTTGTGCAAACTGCCAACGCTGTAAGGCAAACTAACCTTCTCAGCCTTATTGGGCGCTTTTATTTTTTGATAATCTTCTTGCCGTTAATGATGTATAGGCCGTCGGGTAGCTTTGAGAGCGGACCTTGCTGCAAGTTGCCGTTCAGATCATAAATGCGTTGTTTGCCGGCCGTTGATGCTGCATCGGTTTCGATTTGATGGATGCCAACGGGTTCAAACTCTTCGATGTTGGGGGCAAAAGTCGGCCCATTGCTCGGCTGCTTCATAGAGGGCTTTGCTGCCAATGGGGACGCGCAGCGTGCAAGGCACGGCGCTAGAACCTCTAAAGAAGACAATCATACCCATTTTAATGGTCGATGGGTCGGCAACGCTGATCGTGAGTTGCTTTAGATTTTTGCACCAGCCAAAAGCAAAATTGCCCAACTGACGCAAACCGCCGGGCAGTTTGACGTATTGCAGCGCCTGATTTTCAAAGAAACCGAAGTTGCTGACAACTTCCAGTGATTTGGGGGCTCTGTAAAGCGTCTCTTGCTTGCCGGCCGGATATTGCAGAAGTTGGGTCTTGGCCTTGTCATACAAGATTCCGTCTTCGGAAACATAATTGGGGTTGGCCTCTGCTACATTTATGGCCGTAAGGCTCAAACAATCGTGAAATGCTGATTCGCCAATCGATTCCGTTTCTGCCGGCACGCTGATCTGTTTGAGTTCGTTGCAGCGGACGAAAGCAAAAGCGCCGATCTTTTTGATTTGCTGATGAATCGTCGTCTCCGTCAGCGATTCGTTGCCGCCAAAGGCATAATCGCCGATCTCCGTAATGCTGCTCGGAATGACAAAGGATGCCCCCTTTTTACCCGCAGGATATTGTAATAAGATCGTTTTTTCTTTGTTGTACAGGATGCCGTCTTCAGCAACGTATGCCGTATTGCCGGCCTTTACATTGATGCGCGTGAGCTGTTTGCAGTCGCAGAAGACGCCAAAACCTAATTCGTTAACACTGGCGGGAAGCGTAATCTCCTGCAAAGCCTCGCAAGCGTTGAAGGCTGACTCCTCAATGGCCAGCAAACCCTCATGTAGGTGCAACGCTTGCAATTGGCTGCACGAGCTAAACGCATTGTCGCAAATGCGCGTCACGCCGGCCGGAATTTCGATGGACGTAAGTTCGGCACAACCACCGAAAGACCAGCGCCCGATGGTGCGTAGCGTTGACGGAAGCTTTACTTCGCTCAACCGAGAGCACTCTTGGAAGGCAAAACCATCGATCGTCTCCAGGCCTTCGTTCAGTGTAATAGTCGTCAGTTGCGCGCATTCTTCAAAAGCGCCTTCTCCAATGCTCTTTACGCTTGCGGGCAGCGCGATTGTCTCTAAAGAAATGCAGCTCTGAAACGCAGCTTCGCCGATGCGCGTCACGTTATTGGGCAAATCAATCCCCTCGATTCGGACACAGTTGCAAAACGCATTGTTGCTGATGCTCGTGACGCCTTCGCCGAGTTTGATACCGGTAATATTTTTCCTTGAAACTTTCCCAAGGCGTCTGGCCCAATGCGTAATCGGGCATTGCGCCTGTACCGGTTATGGTCAATTCTTTACTGCTTTCATTGTAGTTCCACGACAGCGATCCTGTCGTCCCACTCGTTTGCGCCGAAACTTCGACGATGCTCAAGGCCAATCCGGCCACAATTGTAAGCACTGCTTTCATAATGATGGTTTTTGTTGTGCGCTACCTACGCCTCTTGTTGTCTCATGTCTTAGTCTCTGAAGGTTAAAGGGCGTAGACAGGCAGGTTAATAAAGGGATTTTTTAGGTTTGTACTAAATTAGCGACCGTAAATATAAAGATTATCTCGATAAATGCGTGATCGATTTGTCTGTTTTTAGCGATATTTTTGTGCGTCATCTTTGGCTTTAATCTAATAATTCCGACAATTATAAAGTTTTTTTAATCTGCAATTCATTTCTCATGTGAGCATTTGCTCTGCGCAACGTAGGGGAGGGCGGCATATAGTAATAGGACGGAGGATGGATAGGATTTAGCAACTAATGCTGAAGGCGCAGATAGGAGACCAAGCGGCCTCTCTTGCTTTCGCTCGCGCTTGATGGTTGTAGAGAATGTGCCAATAATGCGCCTGCTTTTCTTTGATCATAGGATACGCAAAAGGCGTAGCCGTTTCGTTTGCCGGCAGCAAACTATAGTTTGGTGGGAAGAAACGATGGTTTGCCGGCAGCAAACGATAGTTTGGCCCGAGCAAACAATATAGCGTCTTGCTGCAAAGAGGTGGCAGACGATGATTAGCTCAGGAAAATAGGCCGTAGATGGTTGTGAATGTGGCGAGGCCGGTGTGGGTTCTGATGCTCCACGACTCTTGGATGATGCGCGAGAGCGAAGACTGGGGTAGGGCAGGGGCGCCACGGACTCATACGATGAAAAGCGGGAGGTAAGTTTATGAAATAAGGGGAAATGCCCGCCTGCCTCTTGGTTGAGGTTAGTGCATTTCCCCTTGTGGTATTTTTGATAGAGAGAGCGCGTCAATCGTCGATAAAGCGGCGCGTCAAGTCGGCGAAGGCTTCTATGCGTCGATCGCGCAGGAAGGGCCACCAGCGCCGCACGCATTCGCTGCGATGCAGATCCAGCGTGACGACGACGACTTCTTCATCTTGCATAGAGGCTTGCGCGAGCAGTTCGCCTTGAGGTCCGGCTACGAAACTTGAGCCCCAGAAGGTGATACCTTTCGTCTGGCCGGAAGGATCTGCTTCGTGGCCGACGCGGTTTACGGTGATCACGGGCAGACCGTTGGCCACGGCGTGGCCGCGCTGCACGGTCGTCCACGCTTCTCTTTGACGCGTCTGCTCGCCCGGCGTGTCGGAACTCTCGTAGCCTATCGCCGTCGGATAAATCAGGAGGTCGGCTCCCTGCAAAGCCATTAGTCGGGCGCCTTCGGGATACCATTGATCCCAGCAAACTTGTACGCCCTAATTTGCCAACGCTCGTGGCTATCGGGTGAAAGCCCATATCGCCCGGCGTGAAGTAGAACTTCTCATAATAAGCCGGATCGTCGGGGATGTGCATCTTGCGATACTTTCCCGCAATCGTGCCATCTTTTTCCAAGACGACGGCCGTATTATGATACAGACCCGGTGCGCGGCGCTCAAAGAGGGAGATGACGAGCACGATGCCGTGTTGCCGCGCCAGTTCACCAAAGAACTCTGTCGACGGGCCGGGTATGGGCTCTGCCAAATCAAAGTTGTCTACATTTTCTACTTGACAGAAGTAGGGCGTATTGTGCAGTTCTTGCAGCACCACGAGTTGGGCGCCCTCTTTAGCCGCAGCGGCGATGTGTTCAGCCAGTCGTTGGCGGTTGTCATATCCGTTGGCCGAGCAGGCTTGTTGGATCAAGCCTACTTTTAGTTCGTTTTTTTGTTCATAAGTGTAGGGATTCCTTTTTGGAAATTGCATAGTGGCGCAATGGAGAGAGCCGTGCTGCCTGATCAGCGGACGGCAATCGATGCCCACCAAGTCATATTTGGGGAAGGCTTGGTGCAAGGCTTTTTGCGCCAAATCGTCCTTAGCCGCTTGCCCATAAGTAGGGAAGAGCACGGCTTTGTTTATTACGAGGTAATTTGCATACGTTGCAGGCAAGCGTTCCCCATCTGCTTCGCACGAATCGGGTAGCGGTAGGGGAATAAGTTCGAACAGCTCTCCGGCGGCATTCTTGAATGTTTTCAATTCTGCTTCCATCGCGCACAGATCCGCATATTGCGGGTCGCTTTCGTCGGTGCACTTGACGTAAACCAGCTTGTTTTCAGGGCAGAGTCGGGCCAAGGTGTCGATATGGCTGTCGGTGTCGTCGCCGATGAGCGCTCCGTGCGATAGCCAGAGCACGTTAGGGGCGCCAAAATAGTCTTGTAGCCTCAGCGTAATCTGCGCTTGGTCGAGATTCGGATTGCGATTCGGATTCAGTAAGCAGGCTTTCGTGGTAAGAATCGTGCCGCAGCCGTCGCTTTCTATGCTTCCGCCCTCTAAAATGAAGTCGAGACAATTGATATAAGAGCCTTCGAGGCGGCCGCTTGCGTAGACGCCGCGGTTGATGGTGTTGTCGGCCGCAGCCTCAAACTTCCCGCCCCAGCCGTTGAAGCCAAAGTCGAGTAGTTCGGGCTTTCCCGTATCTAAAACCGAGAGAAAAGCGTGGTCGCGCGCCCACGTATCGTTCGTGGGGCAATCTATATATATAATATTGTCTGTCGCCCGCTTCGGCAATTGCTCTTCCAGATGTCGGCGCACAGATTCCGTGTCGGGCGCAACAATCAGGAGTAGCTCACGCGTGGCAATTTCGTAGGCCAAACGTTGATAAAGTGCCGTGATTTCGGGCAGCATATAAGCCCAATCGGTATCGGCGTGGGAGCCAAGTGAGCTGCACGCCACTTTGCGGAAACCATTCCGGCGCCAGCATCCGCTTGTAGCGACCAATGGGGTGTTCCATTTGCTTTGCCGCGCAGGAAGTTTTCCAATTCTAAAATCAGCGCGGGGCGGTGTCGGGGGTAATGTAAAAAGAGCCATATTCGTAGAGACGGCTTAAAAAAATTAAAATGGAATCTGCGGCAACTGCTCCAGATAAGCGATGAAAGCGTCTGTCGTCGTTGGCAGTTTGGTGTTAGTCAATTGATCTTTGGGGAAATACTTCATCGGGTAGCCATCTCCTCCTGTTGTCATAAACTCATCGGCAAACCAAGATTACCTTTGGTGTTGTCTTTAACCTTCACTTTCTTGCCTTTCGGGCTGATATACGTGATCGCTGTCACCTCCCCTCGTCATTGCGCGTGATGGAGAGATAAAGCCGACTGCATCCAGCCGTAGCGTTTGTTGTGGAAGCCGAAGTTGACCAAGTCTTTCAGCTGCTTCCCTGAGATAGCGTAAGCTTTCAGCGCGTTAGCAAAAGGCAGCACTTCGCCCACCTCCAATACGCTTACGGCACCCTTGGAGAAACCTGCACGTATGCCGCCGAAATGGCTGCACCCGACGATGACATCTTTTGTCTTTCCGCACGGCAGCATTGCGATAGGCTTCTGCAAACGAAGCGCAGACAAGCGTTCCGACTTCGCTCTGGCGGTAAGAATCCGTTCTGTCGTGCGGCAAGTCGCGAGTGGCCATCGTAAGTATTGTCCCGATGGGCACGCCGGCCGGCGTTTTCGTCGTCTGGAGCAGCGAGTCAATCTGCATTTGCAGACGTAGCGGCCCGGCAGAGAGCTGGTCGCGAGATTTCAACGGGACGCGACAGATTTCCGGTTCGACATCCAAGACGCGCATTGCAGCGGTGTCGACCGTAAACTTCATAATGCTGATATAATTGCCGTGCCACCAACCTTGCACAACGGGATATTGCGCTTTGTTGATGCGTCCGCAAATCGGCTCGTGGCTGTGTCCGGAAAGGATTCCTTGATATAGTTTGTCGTCGATGCGCGCTAAGTTTTCCTCATCTTTATCTGTCCAAACGGGTTTGCCGCCTTTCATAATTGTTCCGATGTGTACGAGTAGCATTCGCAAGTCGGCCTCCTGCACTGCCTTGAAGCCGGGCGTTTGCGCCAAACTATCGAGAACGTGTGGATAGTTGCCGGAGAAATGTAGCCCTACTACGTTGTTCGCACGAATTTGTTCGGGCGCAGAAGACGCCAACAAGCCGACGAAAGCTGCTTTCAGGCTTTTTCGTGGGCGATAGCTTGATTTCCGTTGTAGCGAAAGGCTTCACATAAGGCGGAATGTGCCCGTTGCTGTCATAGACATTGCTACAAACGTAGGTGATGTCCCAACCCCGCGGCAAGAGCGGGTCTGCGCTCCACTTTTTCAGCAAGCGAGGCTTGCCCGTCATCAAACTCGTGATTGCCTAAAGCCGATATGCGAATACCTAAGTCATTGAAAAAAACCGGCAACAATTGGCCTTGCGTGGCACGATAAAAAAATAACTCCCGCCGAAATTGTCGCCTGCAGCCACCGTAATATTGTAAGGATAGACCGCTTTTGAGTGAATCTAAAGTTTGCCAGATGCTTGGCGCACCGGGAATCGCTTGACTTACGTTTTGCACAAAGGCTCCGTGAAAGTCGTTAATCGAAAAAACAGCTACCTTGATCGTACCTTTTTGTGCAAAAGTTGCGAGCGCAAGGCAGAGAGAACAGAGAAATAGTTTGAAACGCATATACATTAGTTTATGAACGGCTGATTTGTAAGCCCTTTTCAGAAATAGATAAATCGACGAAACGCGAATTTTTCCGTGAGCGGGTTCGCAGTTAGCGTGCGTCTGATGCGCATTGCCGCCTCCGGATCTTTCGCTACCATATACATAAAGCCGCCACCGCCGGCGCCGGGGAGCTTATAACCCAAGCATAGGTCGTCAATTTGATCGGCCAAGGCCGAGATGGCGGCGGGCGAAGTGCCTTTGTCGAGTGCTTTGTTTTGTTCCCACGTTGTTCGTACCAATCTGCCGTAGCGTTCGAAGTCGCCGAGCTGAATGCTCTCAAACAATGCTGTCGCGTGGGCTTTCATTTCGTCGAGCAAGGCTAAATGCTGGTTGGCATTGAGAAACATTCCGCGCACGATCTCCGCTAAAAATATGCTTTGCGGTGCGTGTAATGCCTGTGTAATATAGTAAATGGCAAGCGCTATATTCCGGTGCGGTAAACAGATCCGTGGGTAGATAGCGCGCCACGGCGTTTTGGTTGAAGCCCGCTTCTGTTTGCAAGAGTTTTACGCCGCGCAATACGCCGCCATATTGGTCTTGCCAGCCGCCGCCGGTCGTTAATAATTGCTCAAGAATAAGCGTACGGTTGCAGATCTCGTTTTTATCCCAGCCCAAGCCGCAGCAATTGCTGAGTGCGCCCAAGACCGTGGCCGCCAAAATCGAACTTGTGCCCAAGCCGGAACCGGCCGGAATGGCTGCAAGCAAGGTTAGTTCCAAACCGCAACCGAATGCTTCCAATTGATGACGCAATGTAGGATACGTTTCACTGCAAAATTCAGGCAGGAAGCCACACAGGCCAGCGCCGCTTTCGGTATGGAGAAAGGATCGCCTACTGCATCGTAAGTGCGTAGCGCTTCAAACGTCTCAATCGTCACCGCCGCACCCAAATCTATGGAACGGCAGCGAATCAGTGGCTCCGGGCAAGGCCTGACGTAGACTTGTAGCGGCTGTTGTCCGTTCATTTCTATGGCCACATTCACCACATTACCGCCGTTCATCAAACTATAAGGCGGTGTGTCCGTCCAGCCACCGGCCAGGTCTATGCGCACGGCTGAGCGTGCCCATACGATTTGATCCGCGAAGGTCGTGCGGCGCGGCAAGCACGTTTGTTGGCGTACCTCCTCCGTCATTCCGTCACGCAAGCGTCCGAAGGCTTCCGCCGAATAGTGGTCGGCCGTGGCCCGGTCCGTTGTGCGTAGCGCTTCAGAGCGAAACATCGCGTCCTGCATCAGCAATCCCGAAGGAGCATCTGCGGGTAGCGCGTCCGGCAACGGCAATTGCGCCGCAGCATATTTGGCCGCCACGTCTTTTAAGTCCAATTGATAAAAGACACTCTTGCGCCAATTTGCCGCCAGTTGGGGCAGATTTTGCTGACGTAAGCTTTCCCGTTGTGCAAAGAGGCGTTTGAGGTTGGCTTTGATCATCAAATCGTCGGCCGAGAGGCGTGGCAGGCGCAGGAAAGTAGCGCGCTCGTCGCCTTGCCCTGTAACGATCCAATGGAAGAGGCGCTCCAGTTCGTCCAAGTCGCTACTTACGGGGAATAAGTCCGCCGTTTGCAAGTCGTCCGTCTGCTTGAAATCCGACAATGATAAGCCGCGTGCAGCCGCCCAGTCGGCAAACGGCCGACCGAGATAAGTTGTTTCGTGAGCAGCCAAGTTTCCGCGAAAAGCATCATCGTAGCCATAGACGCGAAGCGCGTAATCTTTCTCCCCGATGGGCACGAAATCTATGCAGATGCCTTCCGGCAGCTTCACCTGCCATTGGTTTTTGCGGAATCCCCGTAAGGATATGGTGTCGCGAGAGTTGCCAATCCGCACCGAGGTAGGCATTTTCTATCCAAATATATTCGTTGTCCGGCGTGCAAGGGTTAGCCATCAAAGTGTTTTTGTGTGAAGACGGAGGCCCTTTGTTTGACGCCGCGTTGCAATATTTGCCGTTGATCTTTGACGAGGGCTTGCAAGGCAATGCTTGAGGTCAGCATATCAGGCCCTGTGCCGTAATGGTAAAACTCTCCGCCCGGCAATGGGACGATGGCCACTTTAAGTGGCGGAAGATCAGCTTCCGGTTGCGACGGGTGAGCGCCAAGGCGCGCCCGAAGTCGCTATATAGGTCGTAATATTGCAAGTCTTTTGCCTGCGGCACTTCACTTGACGCCAAGGCCTCGCTGACTGCGCCGATCCGACTTCTGCGCAAGATAGGCTACGGCTCGATCCGAGAGCAACCATACGCCGACATCAATCAGCGCCATGTGCGTTTGCATCAAAAGCCGCTTGCTCTTCCGTAGAAGGCTTTTTGCAGCATGAAGTCGAGTTCGTCCGGCCGGTTGCGATCAATCATAAACACGCCGTGGTGCGCGATTTGTTCCGGCGAAGCCCAGAGACCGTAGCAGATGACGTCGGCTTCGGGCAATTCTTGCAAAGGCTGCGTTGCACGGAGCAATACGTCGCCGCCGGCTATGAGTGTATGGATATGGCTTGGCGCCTTTTTCCAGCATTTTTTTCATAGAGTGGCACTTGCAGATCGAGGAGCGTCTGATTGATTCGTTGCCCTCTGGCCCAGCGAAACACGGGTATCGGCGTGAGCGATTTTTCCGCTCGCCGCGTAAGCCGGTAGTCGCCTGCTTTGCCCACCGGCGTGGAGTAGCAGTCGCTTTTCGCGCCCCAACCAATCGGCAAATGCCGCATCGGGCGCTTCAGCTGCGCGGCATTGCTGCAAAAGCCAAACCGTCCCGCCGCCCGAGCCGAGTCTGTGGTCTTCAGGATCGGACGTGCAGAAATAAGCATCTTCAGGGAGATGCGTTAGGTTGTGAAATTGTTGAACCGGATTAGGCGGTAGCGAAAGCAACTTTTTCATACGCGCTTGTTTCTTTTGAAAGTGACCAATCTGTTGTAGAGGTAATTGAGGCCGGGATAGACGCACATTCCGATAAGGTAAGCTGCGCGCTCACTAAGGCAGAGAAGGAGCAGACGAAAGGCGACCCACTGCAAAGCCCAGCAAAGTGCGGCGCCAAAAAAGAAGACTGCGCCCTCGCGCAGGTAGCGATTTTTCTCGACTACGAAAGACCCACAGCCGGTTAAACACATAGCTGTTGAGGATACCGGCAAGATAGGAGAGAAAATTGGCCGTATCCAGTCCTACGCCCACGCGGCGGAGGAGGAAGTAAGTAGCGATCGTGACCAGCGTATTCAAGATGCCGACCGCGCCGTAGCGAACTATGAGTAAGGCCTCTTCCTTTTTGTTGATTTTCATCTGATATGTATGCCTCTTTTCCCTCTTTTTGTAGGCTAAAAATGGATAGGCAAAGATAAAGGAAAAAGAGGATAACGACAAGGAATAGCCCCTGCAAATCCTATGTCTCTTTCTCGTGGGTACTTGGCTTTTGTGGCGGTCGCTGCGTCTCGGCTGCAGCAGGCCTCCGTTGCAGATCGTCAGTTTTTGGGCGGAAAAAGGATTGCCCCTTTGCTGACCGGTCTTTGATTTTATGCGAAGTTTTTCTTTCGGCGCTTGCTGCTAATTTCCCTCAGACTTTCGGGCGGGCGGTGAGGACTTTTTGCGGATGATAAACGCGCTGAAAGTGATGGTTTTCGATGTGCGAAAAAGGGCGCAAATCCGGCCTTCTTAGCTGTATCGTGAGCGCAAACCTTTGTTCTCACGATAAAAAAAGGTGTGTGCTCACGATGAAAAGGGTTTGCGCTCACGATGAAAAACGGGGGAGATAGGATGAAGCAACTTTCAGTTCGGGCTGTGCGGTGGGTAATTGTCAGCATTTGGGTGTCGTTTAGTGTGTGATTCTAAACTTGGCGTTGGAGGAGCAAGGGGGCGTGCAAGGCGGGGTGGGCGAGTGGGACGGAGAAATGCACATAAATTGGGAGAAAAAAATAAGTCTCAAAAACGGCTGCGATATGAGCCATCTTGAGACTTGTAGGTCGTGGGATATACGGGAAAAAAATCGTTGTGCTTACGCGTGCTGAAACACGCTGGTAGGCCTTGATTTTTTTCGCTTTTGCGCCGACTTATTTGCGCCCTATGGAATAGTATTCAAACCCATTTTTTGCGCATTTCTGCAGGGTCGTAGATGTTGCGCCCATCGAAGACGATCGGACTGCGCATCAAATCGTGGACACGCGCCCACGAGGGGAGGCGAAATTGCTTCCATTCCGTCAGTAAAAAGTAGCGCATCTGCCCCCTTTGCTGCGTCGTAAATGTCGGAAGCATAGATGACGGCGTCGCCCAGTCGGCGGTGGGCTTCATCCATCGCGGCGGGGTCGAAGACGCGAACGGTGCAGCCGGCTTCGAGCAAGTGGCGGATGGTTACGAGACTGGTGGCCCTCGCGCATATCGTCGGTTTCGGCCTTGAAAAGCTAAGCCCCAGAGGGCTATGGTCTTGCCTTGCAAATCGCCATAGTGGCGGCGGAGCTTTTTCAAACAAGACGCTCTTCTGTCGCTCGTTGACTTCTCCACGGCTTTCAGGACGCGCATATCGTAGCCGTTTTTGCTCGGCAGTTTGCACCAAAGCTTTGACGTCCTTGGGGAAGCAAGAACCGCCGTAGCCGCAGCCCGGATAGAGAAATTTTGACCCGATTCGCGTATCGGAACCAATGCCTTTGCGCACTTGATTTACGTCGGCGCCCACCAATTCGCAGAGGTTGGCGATGTCGTTCATAAAAGAGATGCGCGTGGCCAGCATGGAGTTGGCGGCATATTTGATCATCTCCGCACTGGGTACGTCGGTGAAGATTACGCGAAAGTTGTTGAGCATAAAAGGTGCGTAAAGCCGCGTCATAAGTTCGCGCGCCTTTTTCGCTTTCTACGCCGACAACCACGCGATCGGGCGACATAAAGTCTTTGATGGCTGAGCCTTCTTTGAGAAATTCGGGATTGGACGCTACGTCGAAAGGAATGTCGACACCGCGCTTGCTCAATTCTTCGCGAATGGCGGCTTCTACTTTGCGCGCAGTGCCAACGGGGACGGTGCTCTTGGTGACAACGACGAGGTAATGTTGCATATGGCGGCCTACTTCTCGAGCCACCTCCAAAACATAGCGGAGATCGGCGCTGCCATCTTCGTCGGGCGGCGTGCCCACTGCGCTGAAAAACGGCTTCAACGCCGTCTAAACAATCGGCTAAACGCGTCGTAAAATGCAGGCGGCCTTCGTGCGTGTTGCGCAAAACCAGTTCATCAAGTCCCGGTTCGTAAATGGGGATGTCGCCGGCGCGTAGGCGCTCGATTTTTGCTTGATCTATATCGACGCAGGTCACGTCAATACCCATTTTCTGCAAAGCAGGCGCCGGAAACTAAACCGACATAGCCTGTTCCAACTATTGCTATCTTCATCGCTTAGCGCAAGGTCAAATGTATGGAATAAAAGAAAAGGAAGAGGAGGCCTCTTCCTTTGTGGGTTTACTGTGCGGGTGCTGTCGGCGCACCGCCACCTGCGGGCCGGCTGGCAGCGTTTGGGGCGCCGGAGTGGTCTGCATATTGGTCACAACGTTGATGGCCTTATCTTGCTTTGGCTCAAAGAAGGTAGAGGCTACGCTGAAGATGACTAATAATGCAGCTAATGTCCACGTAGACTTCTCAATGAAGTCGGTAGTTTTGCGCACGCCCATAATTGCATTTGAAGCAGAGAAGCCAGAAGCTAAACCTCCGCCTTTTGATTCTTGGATCAAGACGACCAGCGTCAATAGTACACCTGCAATTACGGCTAAGATGATTAAGACTGTATACATCCCTACTTATTTTTTATGTTTGTTATTTACAATTAGTTTCTCGAGGAAGCGGATTTGGTCTGCAAAATAAACGTTTTTTCTTGGATTAACCAAGTTTAAGCGCCGTATTATTTCAGCAGCTTTCTCGTAGCGTCCCTGTCTGATATAGATGCGCGCTAATGTTTCTGTGAAGAAATCTTCGCCAATTTCGCCGTTTTCGTCCTCTTCAGCAAGCTCGGGCGTGTACTCAGGCTCTTCTTTGAGCGTGATCTTATCATTCTTTTCGATGAATGTGTTGACCAGCGTTTCGCGACGCTTGCTTCTCTCATTTTTATCCGACTCTTGGGCAGCGGGAACAGGCTCTGGGCTAATGTCATCCATTTCGTTGAGAATGGCTGTATAGTCGGTCGTGGCGTCAGCTGGGGTTGGTGTGCGCCGAAAGGGGACAGTAGGCGTGCCGCTATTGTTGATAAAATCGTCGATCAGCGTCTGTGTGCGGCCTTTTTGCGAATTTTTCGCTGACACTGAGGAAGAAATGGGTTGCAATAGGCGATTTTTATCTTCGACCATTGCGTATAGTACGCTCCGATCGGGAACAAAAAGAGCGGCGCGGCGCAGTTCGTCGCCAAATGAGGGGTCGTGGAGTAAAAAAAGATTCTTGAGAAACAATAAGCGTGCGACAGCATCGTAAGGATGCCGCGCAACGGCTTCGCGCAGTTGGAACAGCGTTCGTTTATCCAGCGCCTCCGGATGGGAAAGATAGTCGGTTAATCTCACGTTGCTTTTACCAGTCGGCCACAGTGGCGTTGAAGATTTGGTCGGTTATATCGTTGGTCATCTCTTTTACGAGTCGCTCCTGCACAGCAGAGAGTTGCTGGGATGAATCATATTGCGTAGTAGCTGAGAATTGGCGCTCCCAACTTTGATTCGTTTTTGCTGTTGGTGAAGCGTATGTTGACGGTCATTCTTAATTGCACTTGCGAGGAAAGGCCATCAGCAGATATGCCTTTATTAAATTGATCGTAGCCCGTGATTTCTCCGGCAATGTGTAAATCTCCATTGCGCTTGACTTGCCGCAAACGGGTCTGGTTCGCGTAGATGTCGCGCAGACGATTGTTGAACATAGCTTTCCATCGGCGCCCATCCGTAGGGAGCGCGGTTGGTTATGTTATCTATTTGTATGGTGTGGGTTGTCGCGTAGTCGATCGAGGCACCGGTAAATTTATAACTGATGCACGACCCGAACAAAAAGCGTTGCGAGCAAGATCAACAAAGGACCGACATACTTAGTTTTCCAAATCATACTCTTTTTATTTTTGCGATAGAGCGTGCGCTCCGAGATACCCAGTTGCTCAGCCGTCAATTTGCGGTTTCCCTTGTTTTGTTTTTAGCACGCGACCAATAGTTTCTCTTTCCTGCTCTTCAAGAGATAGCGTTGGCTTGGCTTCTTCTGCGTCGCGAACCTCTTCTGCTTCCGCAAAAGTTTGGGGATCTACGTAGTGGCTATTGAACGCCGGTAAACCCTTTCTGTCACTAAGATCGCAGGATTGGCCTTTGAGTTGCTCGCTGACGGTCTTTTTTTAGCTCAGAAACATCGCGGCGCAAATCGAAAAGTATTTGGTAGAGAATTTCTCGCTCGTTCTCGAAACTATGCTCCTTGACTTGCGGATCAGAGACGACCAACTGGTTGTGCGGACGCTCTTCGGGAATGTATTGACGCAAGACTTCAGCCGTGATCTCCGTTCTTCGGCCGTCACAGACATATTCTCAGCGACGTTACGCAGTTGGCGGATATTGCCGGGCCAAGAATAATGCATTAAAACTGCCTTTGGCATCTTCCGTAAGCCGAATGGGCGGCATTTTATACTTCTCGCTCATATCGAGCGCAAACTTCCGGAAGAGCAAAGTCGCGTCTTCGCCGCGTTCACGCAAAGGCGGAATCGTTATGAGTATGGAATTGAGGCGATAATAAAGGTCTTCTCTGAATTTTCCATCGCTGATGGCGCGGTCCATGTTAACGTTCGTGGCTGCAACGATGCGCACGTCAGTCTTTTTCACCTGACTTGAGCCGACGGGGATAAATTCGCCGGTTTCCAAGACGCGGAGGAGGCGTGCTTGCGTTTGCAGGGCAATCCCGCCGACCTCATCTAAGAAAAAGCGTACCGCCATCTGCCACGGAAAAATAGCCCTCGCGTTTTTTTCTACAGCGCCGGTAAAAGCCCCTTTCTCGTGCCCAAAGAGCTCCGAATCAATAGTTCCTTCCGGAATAGCCCCACAATTGACGGCGAAATACTTCTTCGTCTTTCGCGCACTATTATCATGAATGATGCGGGGAAAGATTTCCTTTCCCACGCCGTTTTCCCCCATAATGAGAACCGAGAGATCAACGGGCGCAATCTTAAGTGCGACGTCGATGGCCCGATTAAGACCCTCGGCGTTGCCTACAATTCCGTAGCGTTGTTTGATTCGTTGCAGTAACGTTTCGTTCATAAGTTCCTTTTGAGCAGACAAAGTTAGCCCAAATCAGCTAAAAAGGCAAAAACAAAAGCGCATTTTTCCACCCGCCGGCTCGCGCCTATTATATATATAATGTGTACGGCGCAGCGGCCGCTTCCATATTAAGATCCCGTTGTCGGCATAATGGGCGCGAAGGTCAATTGCGCCTTTACCGCAGTCGCGCCATCGGCGTGGTGAATCTCAACATCGTAGACTCCACCTTCGCGTTTCGCCTTATAGAAGTGCAATTCTTGATCGTAAAACGTCTCTTTGGCATAAGCAATCTCCACGCGGCGCAGCCTATTGTGCTCATACCATTCTTTAGAAAACAGATCCAGCACTTTTTCTAACAATCGTATCGAATTCGCGTGCCCGTTTGAGTCCAAATCGCAGCAACTTACGCGTCCGATGCTTACAGCTTGAGTCGTTTCTTCAGGCTTTAAGCGGATGCGCCCCGGCCCTTTGATAGGGAAGTCCGGTGTTGGGAGCAGCACGTTTTGAAAGTGCGATAACTGCGCCAAGTCAACCGGCTGCCTCGTGCGCAGATCGATCAAGGCCCATACGCTGTAAGCGTGTCCTATCTCCCGCCCGGCAGCATCTTGTATGGTAAAGAGGCGCGTCGTAAACTGTCTGACAACGCCGCTGGCCCACGTCGAGACGCTAAAGTCTGCATCGGCGATCGGTCGATCCTCCATTTCGATAATCAAGCGTGAGAATACCCAGCTCCATTGCTCCTCACTGGTCGGTCCGAAACCGAATTTGCGCTCCGAAGCGTGCTTTTGCGCGCAGCGCAGTAAGATATTGCCCAAGTTTCCCCAAGCTATGCGTCCTGTAAAGTCTTCTGAAAAAGGCTCTACCTTGAACTTATACGTCCCGATCTGCCTCTTTTTCCATAATAAGTTGCGTAATAGTTTACTGCAAAACTAAGCAAATTCGTTGGAAATCTTTATTTTTTTGCAAGAGGTTTAGCCTAAATTTTTACGATATATGAGGCACTTTTTAGACACATTCTCGCCCTTTGCTGCCGCCTGCGCAAAGTGGCGGTCAGCATCCGCGTACTTTGCGGCGGCATGGGTTTCTCGTTGATCAGCTTCCTCTGAAATCGCCCTCACCCTATATTATGACGCACACAAATTCACAACAAATGAAATACTTCCTTACTGCCGCCCTCGCTCTCGCAGCTTGTGTGGCCTTTCAGCCCAAAAAGCCTACGACGCAACCGCTTCGCTTGAAGACGTCGTACACGGCGTCTATGCGCCCAATTACATCTATGGCGTTCGTCCGGCAGCCGATGGTGAGACCCTACACGCAAATCTCTGACGACGGCGGCGTATTATTCGCCGCTCATTCAAGACCGGCGAAGAGGTAGGCACGCTTTTTGACTGCAATACGGCACGCGGCCCGGTCACTTTGACCCGCATTGACGGCTACATTATGTCGCCCGACGCCACAAAAAAATCTTATTGCAGACGGAGACGAAGATGATTTATCGCCGCTCATCCACGGCTGTGTATTACATCTTCGACATCCAAAACAACAAGTTCGAGCGCCTGAGCGACGGCGGTCCGCAGCAAGTGCCCCACTTCTCGCCCGACGGCACGATGGTGGCTTTCGTCAGAGCCAACAACCTCTTCTTGGTGAAGTTGCTCTTCAACAATGCCGAAAGCCAAGTGACTACCGACGGCAAGTTCAACGAAGTGCTCAACGGCATCCCCTGATTGGGTCAACGAGGAAGAATTTTCTACCAACTGCAGCTTCGATTTTTCGGCCGACAGCAAGATGCTGGCTTGGGTGCGCTACGACGAGAGCAAAGTGCCCTGTCTATTCCATTCAAGAATACAAGGGCGCTTATCCCACGCTCAAGCAATTCGACGAATACCCCGGCTATTACAACTACAAATATCCCGTGGCCGGCGCTAAAAATGCCGACGTCTGCGTGAAGAGTTTCGATATTAAAGCCGGCGTCACGCGCACAATGGACGTGCCGGTTGATAGCGATGGCTACATCCCGCGCATCTGCTTCACCTCCGACCCTGAAAAGTTGGCGGTCGTTACGCTGAATCGCCACCAAGACCGCATGGATATCTATATGGTCAATCCGCGCTCCACCGTGGCCAAACTTGTGTTGCGCGAGACGGACAAAAATATTTGGTAGAGGCTGCTTACAACGACTTGACCTTCTATCCCGGTCGCTTCGTGCTGACTTCGCAGCGCTCAGGCTACAAACAGCTGTATCTATATGACCTCAACGGCACGCAATTGCGCCGTCTGACAAACGGCGATTACGACGTGACGACTTTTTTATGGCTACGATCCGGCAACGGAGCGCACTTACTACCAGAGCGCAGCTGAAAGTCCGTTGCGCAGGGCCGTATATGTAGCTGAAAAGAACGGTAAAACGCGCCGCCTTTCTACGCAGGTGGGCACGAATGCCGCCACTTTTTCCACGAATTTCAAGTATTTCCTCAACGTCTATTCTAATCTGACAACGCCCCCCATCACCACGCTTTTGCGATGCTAACGGCAAGACGCTGACAACGCTTGTTGACAACGCCGAACTCAAGCAGCGCGTGGCTGATAAGGTCGGTACGAAAGAGCTCTTCTCCTTTACGACGCCCGACGGCGTTTCGCTCAACGGCTGGATGGTGAAGCCGCGCAACTTCGACCCCTCAAAAATATCCCGTCATTATGTATCAATACAGCGGCCCCGGTTCGCAAGAGGTAAAAGACGCCTGGTCGATCGGTTCTTACGGCGGCGGCTTGTTTGAGTCTTATATGGCGCAAAACGGCTACATCTTTGTCTGCGTCGATGGTCGAGGCACAGGCTTCCGCGGTGCAGATTTTGAGAAGTGCACCTACCTTCGCTTGGGCGAACAAGAGGCTAAGGACCAAGTAGAGACCGCCGTTTATCTCTCATCTCTACCTTACGTCGACGGAAGTCGCATCGGCATCTGGGGATGGAGCTTTGGCGGCTTCAATACGTTGATGGCTATGAGTGAGGGGGCGCCCCGTTTTCAAAGCCGGTGTCGCAGTGGCCGCCCCGTCTAATTGGAAATATTACGATACCGTCTATACGGAACGTTATATGCGCACGCCCAAAGAAAATCCGGGCTACGATATCAACCCCATCAATCGCGCTTCCAAGTTGCACGGTGCCTTATTGCTCGTTCACGGTACGGCCGACGACAATGTACACTACCGCAATTGTACCGAATACTCTGAAGCTTTGGTACAGGCCAATAAGCAATTTCAGATGCAAATCTACACCAACCGCAACCACTTTATCAATGGCGGCAACACGCGCTTGCATCTCTATGAGCGCATGACGCAATTCTTCTTCGATAATTTGTAAAACGCTCCCTTTCGCCCTGTTGCAAACGTCGCAGTTGGCAGCAGTGCGATCGTGGGGAAAAGGATAAACGCGTGCGAGGCAGGCTTGGGCTTGCCTCGCACTTTTTGTTTCTTGCTGACAGCCCACGCTGACTTGCGCACAACTGATACCGCGCCGCGTAGAAGCCTAAGGTAAACGGACAAAAGTAGTCTTAGGGCAATGCGTTCTCCTCGTTACCATACAAGCAGCGTCAGTTCACGCCCCTTGCGCTCACGACGAAAAGGGCTTGCGCTCGTGAGGTGAAGCCTTTTTTATCACGAGCGCAAGCCTTTTTTTCTCGTGATAAAAACCCTCAGCCGTGGGCCGAAGAACTTCCAAATGGTTATGCTTTCAGTCGTTTCCTGTGAACTTTTCACAGTCTGAATCCGGCGCGAATCATCCTCGTCCCTTTTTGTCGTCAGAAACAAAGCAGCGCACGCCCCTTCAGTTCGCACGCCGCATCATCAAAATCAAGTCGGCCGAATCGCCTGTTGCCACTCGCCCGACCGGATACAAAAAGAGCCTGCAGGTAAATACCCACAGGCTTTTTTTCTTTTGACTTGTCTATGCTTAAGCCTTTCGGCTGAGCAGCAGAGTCAGCAGCTGCAGGAGCAGCAGCAGAGTCAGCATGAGCAGCAGCGCTGTCTTTAACTGTAGTGTCAGTCATTTGAGCAGCAGAATCGCTGTCTTTTGTACCTGCATTTTCAGTTTTGTTACCGCAAGAAGCGAAAGAAACAGCTGCGAAAGCTACGAGCATGAAAACTAACTTTTTCATTGGTCTTTTAATTTTTAAGTAAAACAATCAATTGCCTTTATTAAAACGATGCAAAAGTACGGACTTTTTGAAGTAGTCCAAATGAAACGTGCTCTTTTTTGCGTCCTTCAACGGCGATTTAACACATTTTTGCGATTTTGCCAACTTTATTTCCCACTTATAGTAGGAAGTGTGCAATAATAATAGCGATTCTCTCCCTCTAAAATGTGACCAAAGGCGTATAGAAACGGCCTCTTTTAAGCCCTCGATTCCTCCCTCTGTAGTCGCCCCTTGCCGCCTTTATATATATATAATGTGTATAGGTCACTCAAAGAGAAACCCGGCGCGAGGGCGGGTCGGGCGCAGGCCTCTGCCGCAGGACGCTGTGCGATGGGGGATTAGAAATGCGGCCCTTCTGTTGAAAAATTTGTATCTTCGCAGCTACAATTCGGCATTTTTGGGAGTTGAACCTGGCTATTCCCAATTGCCGAACGGATGACAAAACAATGAATATAGAAGATAAAAATACGGATATAGCCTTGGGCAATCAAACGCTTCACTACGCCAAAGATAGCCTTTTGGCCGGCAAAAAAGCGGCCTTTCAAACGCTGGGTTGTAAGTTGAATTTCGCCGAAACGTCTTCTTTGCGCGATACCTTGTCCCGCTACGGCGTTTCGCCGGCCGAAGCCGGCGAAACGGCCGACATCTGCATCGTCAATACGTGTAGTGTGACCGACGTGGCCGACCATAAATGCCGCCAAGCTATACACCGCCTTACGCGAGAGCACCCTGACGCCTTCGTCGTCGTCTTGGGTTGCTATGCGCAGCTACAGCCGGAGAAGATAGCACGCTTTCCGGGCGTCGACTTGGTCATCGGAATGGAGCAAAAAGGAGACGTCGTGCACTATATCCGAGAAGGACTCGCTCAGCGTCAGGCCTTGGAGAAGGGAGAAAACATCCACGCTGCCATAGCTTTGCCCACGCGAGACGTACGCACGTTCGTGCCGTCGTGCAGCAAAGGCGATCGCACGCGATACTTTCTCAAAGTGCAGGACGGATGCAACTATTATTGCACGTATTGCACGATTCCGCTCGCCAGAGGTCGAAGTCGAAACGGGACGATTGCGTCGCTCGTCGGCCAAGCTGAAGCTGTGGCGGCCGAAGGCGGCAAAGAAATTGTCCTGACCGGCGTTAACACCGGCGATTTTGGGCGCAGCACGGGCGAAACCTTTTTCCAGCTCATTCAGGCGCTTGACCGCGTGAAAGGCATTGAGCGTTATCGCATCAGTTCTATCGAACCTAATCTGCTGACGGACGAAATAATCGACTTCTGTGCGCAATCGCGTGCCTTTATGCCGCATTTTCATATCCCGCTTCAGAGTGGTAGTGACGATGTCTTGCGCCTGATGCGGCGGCGTTACGATACGGAACTCTTCCGTCGTAAGATCGAAAAGGTGCGCGCAGCAATTCCCGACGCCTTCATTGGTGTGGACGTGATTGTCGGCACACGCGGCGAGACGGATGCCTTCTTTGAAGACGCCTACAAGTTTATCGAAGACATAGATATATCCCGCCTTCACGTGTTCAGTTATTCCGAGCGCCCTGGTACGCAGGCGCTTCAGATCCCTCACGTTGTGGATGCGCAAACCAAGCAAGCCCGCAGTAAGCGCTTGTTGGCGCTTTCGGAGGAGAAGCGTAAGGCTTTCTTCCGTCGATTCATCGGCACGGAGCGCCCCGTTTTGTGGGAGCATTCCAAAGAAGGGCGCCCCTTACACGGATTTACGGACAATTACATCCGCGTCGAGGGCGGGCAAAGCGCCGACAACACCATCCAGCGCGTACGTTTGGGCGACTTTACCGCAGATGAGGAATCGCTCACTGTAGTTTTTGTGATGCTTATCTCTTTTTCTGACCACGTCTGCCGCCCGGCAATGATTTTTCTTTATCGCAGTTTTATGAATCTTAGTAAAACCCATAGCCGTCGTTATTCTCAATTGGAACGGTGCTGCAATGTTGCGCCGCTTTCTGCCCTCCGTAGTGGCGCATTCGAGTGCTGAAGCCGAAGTAATCGTAGCCGACAATGGTTCGACGGACGACAGTTTGCAGCTTTTTGCGCGACGAATTTCCCACCGTGCGTGTCCTGACTTTTGGACCGCAACTACGGATTTACGGGCGGCTACAACAGGGCTTTTGGCGCAGATTGACGCAAAAATATTTGCTCCTGCTCAATTCTGACGTCGAAGTGACGCCTGCTTGGCTCCGTCCGCTCTTGGATTATATGGACGCGCACCCCGAAGTGGCTGCTTGCCAACCCAAACTTGCGCGCAGCGTCGCCCTGAGGAGTTTTGAATATGCCGGTGCGGCGGGCGGATATCTGGATCGCTATGGTTATCCTTTTTGTCGCGGACGCGTCTTTTCGGTGATCGAGCGCGACGACGGGCAATATGACCACATCCGTTCCGTATTTTGGGCGACGGGTGCTGCTTTGATGATTCGCCGCGCTGATTGGCTGTCGGCCGGAGGGCTTGATGAGCGCTTCTTTGCCCATATGGAAGAGATCGACCTCTGTTGGCGCCTGAATGCGCGCGGAAGAAAAGTGGTCTGCATTCCGCAAAGCGTCGTCTACCACGTGGGGGGCGGCACTTTGGCTATGGAACACCCGCGCAAGACTTTCCTCAACTTTCGCAACAACTTGTTGATGCTTTATAAGAACCTGCCGGCCGCCGATTTGCGCCCCGTAATGCGCCGCCGCCGATGCTTGGATTATATCGCTGCGTTGAAATATCTGCTGACGGGTCACGCTGCCAACGCACGCGCCGTCGTCAAAGCCCGACGCGAGTTTAAGCGTTTGCGCCCGAGTTTCACTGCGCAGCGAGAAGAGAACTTGCGCTGCGCCGTCGTGCAAACTATTCCGCAGCAATTGTCGGGCAGTTTGCTATACCTCTTTTATATTAAGGGCTGCAAGCGCTTCGATGATTTGCGCCGCTTCTTTCCGGCAGAGGCCGATCGCTGATATTTTAAGTTACCATCTACCAATGAACGAGACACAGACCCCTTCGCAAGCGCTTGAGCCGGCACTTTATTTGCTCCCGACGCTTTTTGGGCGATACGCCGTGCGACCGCGTGCTGCCCGCTTACAATATAGCGTTGCTAAGTTCCATTCGCCATTTTATCGTAGAAGAGATTCGCACCGCTCGCCGGTTTCTCCGCCGCGCCGATCGCACGTTTGACATCGACGCGTGCGAGTTTTACCCGATGGGGAAGCACGCCGACGCCGCTGCCTTCAAGCGTTATCTTCAGCCGCTCCGCGAAGGGAAACCGATGGGCGTATTGAGCGAAGCGGGGTGTCCGGCCGTGGCCGACCCGGGTGCAGATATTGTAGCCTTGGCCCAACGCGAAGGTTTGAAAGTGGTACCATTGGTCGGCCCGTCGTCGATTATTTTGGCCGTGATGGCGTCAGGCTTCAACGGGCAAAGCTTTGCCTTCAACGGCTACTTGCCCATTGACGGCGCGGAGCGACAACGGTGCTTGAAACACTTGAAAGCCAATCGCGCAACGAGCGCCGCACGCAGTTGTTCATAGAAACGCCTTATCGCAATGCGCGCCTTTTTGCCGATGTCTTGTAAGCCCTGCCAGCCGACTACGCGCCTGTGCATAGCGGCGGGCATTACGACGCCGCAAGAGTGGATTTGCACGCGCACTCTTCGCCAATGGCGCCAAACGGGTCTGCCCGATTTGGGCAAGACGCCTGCTATTTTTGCGCTTTACGCCGGCTAAAGGTGCGGAGCATTCGGCCAAGCCCTCTCGCTATGCTGTTGTAGCGCCATTGATTTCCCCATTTTTGATCCATACCGCTTATATATAATGGTGTAAGGTTGCCTATCGCAAGCCTTACCTACGAATCTTCGGCTCGTAGTGGCCGATTTTTTTTGCGTCTTGCTTGCCTGCAATGCTCTTTTTCGCAATGGTTTGGCCGCCTCTCTTGTTTTCGTTTCCTTTTCTCTCACAATTTTTGACCTTGGTAAATCGCGACTAAGGGACAACAAATTGCACGACAACTGCTGCTATGCTGCTGTTCTTTTCTTCTCGTGCCATTGTTTGCTCCCACCAAACGATGGTTTGACCCCACCAAACGATAGTTTGCTCCCACCAAACAATGGTTTGCTGCCGCCAAACGAAAAACGAAAGCAGCGAAACGCATACCGAAATGAGGGGCATAGTGGCTGTCGTTGCGTACCAGATGTGCCCTTATCAACAGAAGAGCTGCAAAAATGGGGATATAAATAAAGGCAGGAAGTCGCCGTATGGCACACTTCCTACCTGCGTGGTGCGAATGCTTGTCGCTGAGGCTTTGTTGCAGCCCCTGGCTTAGCTTTTATTGGGCGCTCATTTTATTCGCCGTATAGATGCCGGCATGAATTGCCCGTCTTTGATGTGATAAACGAGACGCCAGACTGTAGAATCCGGAACTTCCTTGGTGCCGATTATGTCTCCATCTTCCGAACATTGGAGGCCGTTAATGGCATATTGATCTATCCGAATCGATTTGTTGTCGACGATGTAGCGTGATGAGTACGCTATTTCAAAGGTAAAGTTCAACTCCAAAAGCAACGCGTCGATGGGCTTTCCTTGCTTGTAGGAAATCAACTGCGTAACCAGGATTTCCGTGTCATTATCGCCACCTGCGTTATAGACAATGAGTTTGTAGTCGTAGCCATTTTTTTGTCTTTGCGTTCGGCTACCGTGTAATAGCGCCCGTCAAGGCTGTTCAGGTCGTAGTTGTAAGTATCTCCCTTGAGTGGCAATGCCTTTTTCAGCCGCAGAAAAGGGGACGGCGCGTCGTCTATACTTGGGTTTCAATCGGTAGGATATGACCGAGTTGTCAAAGACTAAGAGCGGTTCGACTAATTGGTTTGTCCAAACGATTGCGTTTCTCGATGCTGCTTTTTCCGCTTGGCGAGGGGCGGAGCAGGCTGTGAGACAAAGGAGGAGCACGCTCAGTAAGCCATATTTCTTCATCGGTTGTCGGTTTTTTGGGTGTTTATTGTCGTGGTTCATTTCTTGCTGAAAATGCTCGGCCTTTAAGTCTATGGTGTAGATTCGTGCGCTATCGGCCGTCGTACTCTCTTCATCGTAAGTCAGCATTACCGTCCGAATCTTGCGCTGACCGATGTCGATGTAGTAGAGTTGTTCGTAGCAGGAAAGCGCATCGGCATTGTTGTAATATTCATAGCACAAGATGGAGTCGACAGCCAACTTATTGGCCATTAACACGGCATAAGTTTGTATGTGCTCTTCCGTAATGTTCTGCTTTTTGATAAGTCCTGAGCGATAAGCTATGCGCCATGTCATCCAATGGCATCACCCATTTTTGGCGAATGGGAAAAATAACTGATAGTAGTTTGTCGTCAGTCGTTCAAGCACGCAGTTTGTCGCCCCCGAACCGCAAGAGGCATTTACTTGATCCGTAAACGTCTTCTCATTAACCAGACGATCGCCGAGTAAAGCGCGATTGGCGGCTACCTTCTTGGGAGGAGGGCTGCTGGCGATGGATAGGGCGCAAAGGCCTGACAGAAGGAATACTTTCATTGCTCGAATGGCTTAATCTTATTTTTCCGTATGCATATCGGCAAATGCAAAAAAATAATCTTTCTCTTTGAAGAATAAGGCTTTTTACGGAAAAGAATGGCGTGTAGGAATAAAAAGAAACAAGACGGCAGAAAGCGATGCGGTAAGCTGCTCACGGTAGGGTTTGCTACGCTTTTTCAAGATGTAAAAACCTCCCGTCTTGTTGTTGGCGGGAGGTTTTATAAACTATGAGAGAGCCTGCTTTAGACAAGGCCTCTGCCGTGGCAATTCTTGAATTTTTTTACCACTGCCGCAGGGACACGGATCGTTGCGTCCCGGCATCTTTTTCTTTTACGATCGGCGTCTGTTGTTTGGGCGTTTGGCGCGTATCTTGGTTGGCTGCTGCCTGCTGATCGGGGTCAGCCAAGGGATCTTCGCCTCTGTTTTCCTGATACTGCTGCTGCGTGCGCTGCTCGGGCGCTGCTTCTTTTACGTCTTGCGTTTCCTGTACAGGAATTTGGCAGCGCATCAAGGTAGAAACCGTTTCGTTGTTGATCTTGTTGACCATTTCATCGAAGAGTTTCACACTTTCAAGTTTGAACACCAAGAGCGGGTCTTTCTGCTCGTAACTTGCATTCTGCACACTCTTCTTCAAATCGTCCAAGGCGCGGAGGTTCTCCTTCCAAGCATCGTCGATGTTGTGCAATAAGATAGCCTTTTCGAAGTCGCGAACAACGGCTTTGCTGTTCGTTTCGTAAGCTTCTTTGAGATTCGTGCGAATGTTGTAGACCAAACGGCCATCGGAGACGGGGACAAGGATGTTTTTCAAACCGCTCGCCTTGCTCTTCGTAAACCTTCTTGATAACCGGTGTGGCAACATCAGCCATACGATCCGTGCGGCGCTTGAGGTTGTCAAGAGCAGCTTGAATGATTTCTCGTAGAGCTCGTCGCGCTTCAGCGTATCCTTCTCTTTCTCCGTGAAGGGTACTTCCATCGCCATAATATCGAGGAACTGCTCCTTGCAACCTGCGTAGTCGTTGTGCTCAATTATTTCTATTACACGATCCCAAATCATATTTGAGATATCCATTCCGATACGTTCGCCCATCAAAGCGTGGTGGCGCTTCTCGTAGATGACTGTACGTTGCTTGTTCATCACATCATCATACTCCAACAAGCGCTTACGGATACCGAAGTTGTTCTCTCTTTCTTCTTTTGGGCGCGCTCGATGCTGTTGTTTATCATCTTGGCCTCGATCATCTCGCCATCCTTGAAACCGAGCTTGTCCATAATGCGGGCAATGCGATCGTTGGCGAAGAGACGCATTAAGTGGTCTTCCAAAGATACGAAGAAGACGGATGAACCCGGGTCTCCTTGACGTCCGGCACGGCCGCGCAACTGCCGATCGACGCGGCGGCTGTCGTGACGCTCAGTGCCGATGATTGCCAAACCGCCGGCTTTGCGCACCTCGTCGCTGAGTTTGATGTCCGTACCGCGACCCGCCATGTTCGTGGCAATCGTTACGGCGCCCAGCATGCGCTCTTTTTTTCGCGGCTATTGCCGTTTTCGTCCGTGATCATCACCTTTCCGAGTCTGCTTTGTCCGGCTTGCGCTACGACTTGCGCCTCCTGCTGGTGCAATTTTGCATTCAGGATGTTGTGAGGTATATGGCGAAGCGTCAGCATACGGCCCAGTAATTCTGAAATCTCAACGCTCGATGTACCCACCAAACACGGACGGCCTGCCAAACGCATCTTTTCGATCTCGGCAATCACAGCTCCATATTTTTCGCGTTGTGTGCGGTAAACGCGATCATTCATATCATTGCGTTGAATCGGACGGTTCGTCGGAATCTCCACGACATCAAGCTTGTAAATGTTCCACAACTCGCCGGCTTCTGTTGATGCCGTACCCGTCATACCGGATAGCTTGTGATACATACGGAAGTAGTTTTGCAGCGTAATGGTTGCAAAGGTTTGCGTTGCAGCTTCCACCTTCACGTGCTCTTTAGCTTCGACCGCCTGATGCAATCCTTCGCTCCAGCGGCGGCCTTCCATAATACGGCCGGTCTGCTCGTCGACGATCTTAACTTGACCATCCATCACGACATACCCTCGTTATTATTAAACATGGAGTAGGCCTTGAGCAATTGCAGGATCGTATGGACACGATCGCTCTGTACAGCATATTCAGACAAAAAGACGGTCCTTCTTTTTCTATACGCTCCTCGTCTGAGAGCGAAGTGTCTGCTTCCAAAGCCGACATTTCGGCTGCAATATCCGGCAAGATGAAGAGCTTATCATCGTTCACCTCTTTAGCCAGCCAAGCATTACCCTTGTCGGTCAAGTCTACGGAGTTCATTTTTCTCATCTACAACAAAGTAAAGCGGCTCCACAGCTTCGGGCATACGCTTGTTGTTGTTCTCCATATAGATCTCTTCCGTCTTCAGCAAGCCAACTTTAATACCAGGCTCACTCAAGAACTTAATAAGTGGCTTTGTTCTTCGGCAAAGCCTTATGGCTGCGGAACAATTGTAGGAATCCTTCGTCCACTTTATCCTTTTCACCGGTTGCGATGAGCGTTTTAGCCTCCGAAAGCAACTTCGTTGCGTATTGGCGCTGTACACCTACCAACTTTTCAATCAAAGGCTGGTAGAGTTCATACATTTGATCGTCGCCTTTAGGCACAGGTCCGGAAATGATCAACGGCGTACGCGCATCATCAATCAAGACAGAGTCGACCTCATCGACGATGGCATAATTATGGCCGCGCTGTACGAGATCCGTCGGACTCATCGCCATATTATCACGAAGGTAATCGAAACCAAATTCGTTGTTTGTTCCGAAAGTAATATCAGCGCGGTACGCATTGCGGCGCGCATCTGAGTTCGGCTGGTGCTTATCTATACAATCGACACTCAAACCATGGAACATATAAAGCGGACCCATCCATTCCGAGTCACGCTTTGCCAAGTAATCATTGACCGTTACGACGTGCACACCATTGCCTGTGAGCGCATTGAGGAAGACCGGCAGCGTAGCCACCAGCGTTTTACCTTCACCCGTTGCCATTTCCGCAATCTTACCTTGGTGCAAAACGACGCCACCAAACAGCTGCACGTCATAATGCACCATATTCCAGTAACCTCGTTGCCGCCGGCCATCCAGTGGTTTTGATAAATCGCCTTGTCGCCTTCGATTTGTACGAAGTCGTGTGTGGCTGCCAAATCACGATCAAAGTCTGTAGCTTCGACAGTAATGGTTTCGTTTTCAGCAAAGCGCCTTGCCGTAGACTTCACTATGGAGAATGCTTCAGGCATCACCTCATCGAGGGCCTTTTCAAAGCGTTCGAGGACATCTTTCTCCAACTTATCGATTTGCGTGAAAATAGTTTCGCGGTTTTCGATAGGTGTTTCTTCGACCTTTCCTTTCAGTTCGTTGATTTTCTCTTTAATATCATCGGCCGAGTGTTGCACTTTCTCTTGCAACTCCTTTGTCTTTGCGCGCAAAGCGTCATCATCCAGTTCGTCAATCGTAGGATAGACGGCTTTAATCTTTTCGACAAAGGGTTGAATCAATTTCATATCGCGCTGCGACTTATTGCCGAAAAGTTTTTGTAGGAATTGTATTATATCCATTGTAGTATATGAGTTCTAATTTTGAGTTTCCGCCGCGTGCCACACATTATATATAGTATGTATACCCGAGCATAGCGGAGAAGAATAAAAGTTTAATTGATTTTCAACGGAGCAAGTTTGCAAGCATTCGGCGCTCGAATGCGCATAGCTTGCGAGAGCGTCGGCGCGATGTAGTCTACCGTCACGGGCGTCCCTATTTGTCCGGCGGCAACGCCATAACCGAAGAAGATAATCGGGAAAGGTACATACGACGCGCGCACCAATTGATTTTCGTGCGTGTCTGCATTCACGTAGCGCCAGCCCGGTGCCACCTCAATATAAACGTCGCCCGAGAAGCGCGGATTATACCCATTTCGCACCTTGTTTATGCCCGGTGTCCATGCGCCTTGCAGCAGACGTTGTGAAGTATACACATCCTTCACGCCCTCCAATTGCAGCAGGAAGTCCTGAATGTGTTCAAGAACGTTGCTCAAATTCAGCTGTCGGCGCTCCAACAATTTTCGATCCAAGTAAAGTTGAGTGCCTAAGCAGCTTTCTATGTATTGTCCCTGCCCATAAACGGCCGAGAGATACATATTTAGCAACGAGACAGACCGTTTTTACGTCAAACGTTCCGCCCGGTATCTTGTATTTGTTTAAATCTTCGTTTTTCCTCATCTTCCGTACCGGTCGAAGTCAGTACGAATAAAGTGTTGTCAAGCCCCACCTTTTGCTCCACCGCCGCCAAGATTTTCGCCAGCGCTTGGTCCAAGCGCACGTAAGTATCTTGCAATTCCATCGGCGCAGCCGACGCCGGTCGGTGGTTAAAGTTGCCCGCGTAGAGCGTCAGGGCCAGATAATCCGTCAGCGCATCTGTGCCGATTGACGTTGCCGAAAGGCATTGCTCCGCTAACCGCGCCACTTCCTCATTGACGAGTCCGCTCGTCTTGTATAAGCAGAAACGTTCGTCGCCCACAAACTTATGGGAGAACGGCCGCTTCATACCGCCCGACAAGAAATAACTGAAATTGCCCACCAAAGGAGAGGAAGGCTTCCACGTCAGTCCTTTTATTTGCATCGCCGGACTCGCCGTGCTGTTGCGCACGTTGACCCAAGCGGGCATAGCGCCGTAGTATTGCGTAGAGCACCACTGTCCCGTCGCGTCATCGATCCATACCGCGCCGTCAGCCGCGTGTCCGGCCGTCAGAATGGCCGCCTCGCGGAAAGGTGCGATGGCATAAACGAGCGCTTTACCCTCCGTCGCAGCCTTCAGTTCGTCGCCGATGGTCGATACGGCCAAGTATTGCGGACTCGAAGCTGTCGAGGTGTTGATGCCGGTAAAGTTCTTGTCGTCTACGCAGCCTACGGGGCGTAGCGTAGTGCGATCCAAGCGACGTAGGCCTATGATGCCGTGATCGGAAGCGCTCGTGCCGGTGGCGATGTCAGCCGCCGCCGTGGCCATGTCTGTAGGTAGGGCAGTCGATTCTGCTTGCGAATAGACCAAACCTTGATTGAGCAAGCGTTTGAAGCCATCTTCGCCGTAGAGGGGTAGGAAAGCGTTCAGATAGTCGGAACGCAAACGATCCACCAATATGTTGACCACCAACTTCGGTGCGGGGCGTGCGCCGGCAGTCGGGATTGCCTCAGCGGCCGACAGCGTTGTGAGCACGGCCAGCAAGGAGACAATGAAGCGGTGGCGAGAATTATCCATGTTGATGGGATATATTTTTTTGTCCGGCGCAAGATTTATTTCTTCCGTTGCGCTGTAGGGAGTACAATGACAGGCCGCGTACTAACAAGACACTTGCCAAAAATATAAATTTCCGGCGGATATTGTTGAAAGAATGCCGAAATCAAGAGGTAAACGACTAAAAACAAGTCGACGTAGGGGGTATAAAAATCGCTTCTTCCTTTCCTATCGCGCCAAATCTTCCACGGCAAGAACAGCAAAGGCAGCGGATTGAGCCAAACGATCAGCCAATTGGAGTCGACGGCCGGATGTTCGGAGAAGAAGAATAAGAGGAAGACCAAGCAGCCCGCCAAGCCCGTCACCAACATCAAGAAATCGTCGAGCAACCGACCGAGCAGCGTCCATCGCCGTTTGTGTTCGGCCCATGCGGCCGCGCAAGCTAAAAAGAGCAGAAGCCATACGGCTTTCAGCGGCGTGAAGAAAGGCGTTGTTTTGGTCGCTCTGGGCGTTACTTCCACCAAATAGCCATCGCGAAACCAAGACTTGGCGCTCACCCTGAGCCTCTGACAACGGCTGCACGGCGCAAAAATGCTTTCCGTATAAAAAAAGGAAAGGCCAATTCGGCGCGCGAGGTCAGCGGCGTATCTCACGGCGCAGCCCAGAATGATGTCCTGTCCGAAGCGATCCCAAGGGTTTTCCGGCGTCACGCAACTGTGAATAATATCACGAAACGTCGTGCGTTGCTTTTTCAGGGGCAGTTCGAGGCGTCCATCCAGTGCCTGTTCGATCATAACGACCAAGCGCGAAGCGCAATTGTCTCCCCAGAAAAATTATAGCGATACGTCCAATCGGGCTCAGCCGCGTTTTTGCGCAGCGCCTCGACCAAGCGAGCAGCTTCTGCGGGGCGCAAAGCGAGCACTTGCTCTCTGATGCTCCGCCCGTTGTCTACGTATTCGGCGATGAAGTAGGGGGTCGGCACGACGCCGACCGTATAATCCGTTTGTCCCAACATAAAACGCCACGTGAAATTGGGCTTAGAAAAGGAGAACACGCCATAGTTGTAAACCAAGTCTTCGTTGGTCTTCACGTTTTTCACGCGTAGCGCCGAGTGCCCGTAAAGTTCGTAAGTTTTTTGTCCGGCTGTGCAGGTCAAAAGGCTGATAACGAAGCTGTCTCACACTTGTTTTTTTCATCCACCTCGGCCCGATTTTCATTTTGCTTTGTGCCCTTTCCAAAATCGGCCGACTGCTGTGCTGACGCCGTAATCGGAGTCGTCAAGAGCCAGATGAAGATGAAAAGTAAGCCGCTAAAATGATGCATTGCCGAGGTCAAATTTGCTTGCAAAGGTAGTGTAAACGAAACAGAGTGCAAAGCAAATACGGTCAAACCTTTACGCAGCTGCCGCCCTCCGTAGTCGATTCCTGCCACGCCGGCTCGCAAAATGGCGTGATGAGTTCGGGAATAATGGGCATTTGAGGCCCGTGCGGCGCTTCGTTCGTTCGGTCTTTGCAGGCTTAGATATAGCCTTGCATAGCGCTGCTCGCTCAGTTGCTCCTCCGCTCCTCAACTGCGCTCGCTAAAGGGGCTTTTTCCGTTTCTCTTGTTTTTCTTTTAAGGGCATATCCTGCTGATGACTGTCGGCTTAAACTCGTAATTGATTGATAATCTTTGGAGAACATGCAAGAAGAGTTGTAACTCTAAAGGCCTTACACCGGTTTTTCAACCCTTGCCGACAAGTTGGCGGAGTGTGTTCTCGTGAGGTGAAACCTTTTTCATCACGAGCGTAAGCCTTTTTTATCGTGAGCTGAAACCTTTTTTGTCGTGAGCGCAAACGAGTAGCGCGGACGTTAGGCCTTAACCGATGGGGAGCGGGAGCCTCGCAAAAGGCCGATGCGGCGCCGAGAAAGCAAAGCGAAAGCCGAGCCGGAAAGAACTTCCGCGGCTCGGCTTGTTACGTTGTTTGCGTTTTGTCGATGCTGTTGATCGGCTTATTTGTTGGGCAACGAGGCTACATCGCTCTTCTCATAAATAGTATTCAATTGTGTCTCCAATTCTTCACCGTGCAGATCTGTAGCTATGATCTTGCCCTGCGGATCTATGAGGAGGGTAGATGGGATACTGTTGATGCCATACACGCTTGCAGCCTTGCTGCGCCATCCTTTTAAGTCGGAGATTTGCGCCCAGGGCAGTTCCATTTTCTTCACGGCAGTCTGCCAAGCAGTCTTGTCGCTGTCGAATGAAACGCCGACAACGTCGAAACCTTGTGCGTGATACTTATCATAAAGAGCCTTTACGTTAGGCATTTCTCGACGGCAGGGGCCGCACCATGACGCCCAGAAGTCTACAAGCACATAGTTGCCCTTACCAACATAGTCGGAGAGTTTGTGGGTTTCCCGTTGAGGTCCTCCATCTCAAAGTTGGTAAATCTTTGGCCCGGCTCGCGGCGCTTCCAGCCTTCTATGAGTTGGCTGACGTGGGATGTTGCGGAGGGTTGCATAAATTTCGCCTTTTCATCATAAAAACTTGTAAAGCGTAGGTTTTTTTCGATCAGCGAATAATAGTCGATTATGAAATAGGCCGGATAAGTCTTATCCATATTGTTCTTGCAGATTGCCGCCACCGCTTCAATCATTAAGGCTTGCGCTTGCTCATAACTGTCGGCCAACTTGGTCAGCTCGGCCTCCGATGGCTCTTTGCCTGACAATTCGAGGTCTTCAAATTGTTTTTCTACGGCCCTCAGACCTTGAGCAAAGGGCTTGGTCTGCATCAAGGCAGCTTTTGAGCGCGTCGTTTTCAGCAGTGCCGCTTGGCGTCTCGGTCGTAAAATCTACCACGACGTTTCCGTCGGCCACGATGGGAACAATCGTAGCCGGCTGTCCGGCCTTCGCCGCTTTCTTTACGATGTAGTAGAGTTCGGGTTGCGTCGTTGTACCCGTAAATGTGAACGTGCCGTTCTTGGCTACGACGCTGTCGGCCTGCTCTTTGACAAAACCGGGCGTGCGGAAGAGGTAAACTTTCGTCTTAGTGGGCACTTTTCCTGTTATCTTTTGTACTGCTGCGCAACGCTTGCCAAAGGAAGCAGGAACGCAGCAAGGATCAAAAAAACTTTTTCATAAGTAGTTTTTAACATAAAATTAGGCGACGAAGTTACGGCTTTCCTTTTTATTTGACTTTCCAAACGGGAGAAAAAGATGAAAAAGCTGATTTGTGGGTATAAATATGCAATCTCATAGGGCCGTTTTTGCGGGAATATGGCTAACTTCGCCGCATATTCTAAGCAGCTAATAAGGTTATGAAGGAAAGCGACAGCATTGTTATCATTCCCACATACAACGAGAAGGAAAAATATCGAAAAGATCATACGCGCCGTCTTTTGCGCTACCCAAGTCGTTTCACATCTTGATCATCGACGATGGCTCGCCCGATGGGACGGCGTCAATCGTGAAAGGCTTGATGGAGGCTGAATTTGCCGGCAGACTATTTCTGGTCGAACGGCAGGGGAAACTCGGGCTGGGAACGGCTTACATCTGCGGCTTCAAGTGGGCGCTGGAGCACGGCTATGACTTCGTCTTTGAAATGGATGCCGACTTCAGTCATAATCCCTGAAGACTTGCCGCGCCTCTACCACGCTTGCTCCGACGAGGGCTTTGATGTGGCTGTCGGCTCGCGCTATGTGAGCGGCGTGAACGTGGTCAATTGGCCTATGGGACGCGTCCTTATGAGTTATTATGCCCTCGCGTTATGTGCAGTTTTGTCACAGGTATTCCCGTGAGAGATACGACTGCCGGCTTCAAATGTTATCGTCGGCGCGTCTTAGAAACGGTGGACCTTGACGCAATCCGATTCAAGGGCTACGCTTTTCAGATCGAGATGAAATTTACTGCATATAAGTTGGGCTTTAAGATAAAGGAAGTGCCTGTAATTTTTGTCAACCGCCGCGAAGGAACAAGCAAAAATGAGCGGCGGAATATTCGGCGAGGCGCTGTTTGGCGTTATGCGCTTGCGCTGGGCGGCTATGAGTGGAAAAATCAAGGCTCGCAAAGCATAAAACGTGCGTCGGCGGTCGGGATAATTCGGCTGCCGACGCTCGTTTTCCTGCTACGCTTGAACGCCATCTTGGCTTACACGAAATCAGATCAGACTTATGCACAGACGAATCTTACTTAAAAACGCGATACTCGTCAACGAGGGTCGCCAATTCTGGGCGCGATGCTCATTGACAACGACCGCATCGAGCAAATCTTGGAGGGGCGCGATGCGCAGCCCACTATTCCGCCGCAAGAGACGGTTGACCTCGATGGGGCTTACATCCTGCCCGGCGTAATCGATGAACACGTTCACTTCCGTGAACCCGGACTGACGGCAAAAGCAGATTTTTCATACCGAAAGTTTGGCCGCAGCGGCCGGTGGCGTGACTACGGTGCTCGATATGCCCAATACGTTACCTACCACAACGACGCCGGAGGCGCTCGAACAAAAGCAAGCGATCGCAGCGTCGAAATGCCACGTTAATTATGGCTTCTTTTTGGCGCCACATTGACAATGCCGACGCCTTGCCCCAACTGGATACGCGGAGCATTGCCGGCGTGAAACTTTTTATGGGCGCTTCGACCGGAAATATGCTGGTTGACGACGCGGAGGCTTTTACGCCGCGTCTTTGCAAACAGTCCGACGATCCTCGTGACGCATTGCGAGGACACGCCGACCATCTCCGCGAATATGAAAGCTTATAAGGAGAAGTTTTGGAGCTGATCCCTGACGTCTCGTATCACCCACTTATTCGCTCCGAAGCCGCTTGTGTGGAGTCGACGCGCTTGGCTGTGCAACTCGCCAACGAATATGGGACGCGGCTGCACGTAGCGCATTTGTCGACGGCCGCAGAATTGGAGTTCTTTGCCCCATCCGGCCGGCGGATTACGGCGGAGGCCCTGCCTCCCGCACTTGCTTTTTCTGCGACGAAGATTATAAGCGCTTGGGCACTCGTATAAAGTGCAATCCTGCCGTCAAGACACGCGCCGACCGCGATGCCTTGCGCGCGGCCTTGAACGATGGTCGGATCGCCACCGTCGCGACGGACCACGCGCCGCATCAAATACAGGATAAGGTGGGCGGAGCAGCACGCGCCGCGTCGGGGATGCCGATGGTCCAGTTCTCACTTATTGCGATGCTCGAATTGGTTGATCGCGGCGTGATTAGCCTTCCGCGCCTCGTAGAATTGATGTGTCACCGTCCGGCGTCGATCTTCAGCATCGAAAAATCGCGGTTATTTGCGCGAAGGTTATAATGCCGATCTTGTAGTTGTGCGTCCGGAGAGTCCAAAGACCATTACGCCGGAACATTATACGAAGCAAATGCAACTGGAGTCCTTTAGAAGGGCGCACCATGCATTGGGCTGTGGAGAAAAACTTACGTAAATGGTTTTCCTCTTATACAATAAAGGGCATATGACGGATGAGCACGTGCCCGGCCGCGCTGTGACTTACGCTCGCTAAAGGCCGACCGGCGATGGCCAGTTCTCAATAAATAAACGCCGGAACAAGCGCTGTGTCGGCAATAACCCATTTAAGAACAATACAAATGATACTTCGCATACTTCCTGTCCTACTGCTGATTCTCTTGCTCCCGCCTTGGGGCATCGAGCGCCTGATGCTGCGCGAAAAGTCCTGGCGAAAGTGGATTTACGCCCCCAACCTCTTGCTTGCACTCTTGCTCATCGGCGCGAGCGTCAAGGAAAGTTATTCGATGACTGCGGATCAGCTTTAAAGCTATCTTGTTGTCGACCACGCTGTGCGTAGCTGTGCCGGAAATCATCCTATCGCTTTTGCTGCTCTTCTGCTTACTCTTCAAGTCGTATCGACTGTGGATACGCCGCATCGCCTTGTTTGTAAGTTCGGGCGTGTTTCTGACGATGTTGTACGGCTTCACGTTAGGTTATCGCCAGATCGTGGTCAAGCCCTTCACGTACACGTCGTCTGTCATCCCGCAAGCGTTTGATGGGTATCGAATTGTGCAGCTCTCCGACCTACACGTGGGCACCTTTGCGCCGCCATCACGTTGTCGTGGAGCGGATTGTCGACAGCGTGAATGCGTTGCAGCCCGACTTAATCGTATTTACGGGTGACTTGGTCAACTATCACGCCGAAGAACTCTTTGAGTTTGAGGATATCTTCCGGAAAATGCACGCCCGCGACGGGGTTGTCAGCGTTATGGGTAATCATGATTATATGACGTACTACAACTGGCCTGACGAAAAGGCACGTTTGGCCAACATACGTTTGCTGCAAGATCATCAGCGCGCGATAGGGTGGCGACTGCTTCTCAATGAAAATTACATACTACGCCGCGGAAATGATTCCATTGCGATTGTTGGCGTAGAAAAACGATGGCGAGCCGCCTTTCCCGGCTTTTAGGCGATTTGCCGCGGGCTCAACGCGGCTTGCAAAATAGTTGCTTCCAGATCTTGCTCTCCCACGATCCGACGCATTGGCGCCGTCGCGTATTGCCGGAAACCCGCATTCCGCTGATGCTCGCCGGACACACGCACGGCATGCAGTTGAAAATAGGAAGTTTCTCCCCATCTGAATGGTTTTATCCCGAATGGGGCGGCCCTTACTATGAGGGCGGACGCACGCTCTACGTAAGTTTGGGCGTCGGCGAAGTACTTCTGCCTTTCCGCATCGGCGCTTGGGCCCGAGATAAACTTGATTACATTAAAACATCATTAAACGCATGCTTCGCTTCATCTATTGCTGTTATCAATTGGTGGTAGCTTTGCCCCTTTTCATCTTGTCTACCATCCTCACCGCCCTGATTACCAGTATCGGGAGCGTACTCGGCAGCGCCCATTTCTGGGGCTATTATCCGGCCCGTTTGTGGTCGCGCTTCGTCTGTCGATTGCTGTTGCTGCAAGTTGAAAATTGTAGGTCGCGAGAAGTTGACTAAAGGCCAGAGCTACGTGTTTGTGGCCAACCACCAAGGGTCTATGGATATCTTTCTCGTGTATGGGTATCTCGACCGCAACTTTAAGTGGATGATGAAAAAGGCCCTGCGCCGCCTGCCCCTTTGTAGGCTACGCCTGCTACAAGGCGCGGCACATCTTTGTTGATAAATCGAGTCCGCGAAAGGTGAAAGCGACCATCGACTTTGCCAGAAAAAAACGCTGCAAGGTGGTACTTCGCTCGTCGTTTTCCCCGAAGGCGCGCGCACCTTCACCGGCCATTTGGGCGTCTTTCGCAAAGGCGCGTTTCAGTTGGCCGATGATTTGCAGTTGCCCATCGTGCCAATGACCATCAATGGTTCGTTCGACATCCTCCCTCGCACAAAAAGGCTTCAACTTTGTGCGGCATCATAAACTCCAGCTCCATATTCACGACCCTATTTATCCGACTTCGCGCAGCGCAGAAGATATTCTCGCAATAAAGGATCAGGCTTACGACGCCATCATGCGTGGTCTGCCGCCGCATTATCAAGGCTACGTGAAGAACGACGACCATTAAACAACGCTGCCGACGCATTTGGCCGGCCGCATCATTATAATAAACCCCATATCGGCGGGAAGTTGTCGACGCGACAACCTTCCGCCGCATTTTTATTCCTCCCTTACTTTCCCTTCCGCCAGTCTCGGTAGCTTCAAACGCCGCACGGCTGGTTCGCAACTCGCAGTCGTGGCCGATGAGAGCGGCGTTTTCTCGTTCTCCGGCTTGATCTCGTTTTCGTATGGCGGCAGCAAACGATCGTATGGTGGCAGCAAACCATCGTTTGGCGGGAGCAAACCATCGTTTGGCGGGAGCAAAACCATCCGGAAATGCGGTTTCGGCACTTAAAAATGAGAATGTTGGGCACTTTTGGCGCAGAGTTTGCCTCCGTTTTTTTCAAAGCTGGAAAACGTGTTAATAGGGAAAAGCAATAAACATGCGTGCGCCGGACTGACATCTTCAGCCGGGATCGTTCAGTTACGAGTGAGAAGCATCAGCAACCGGCGTCAAAAGGCGCAAACGATCGTACATAGGGCGGTCAAAAGCAGCGTTAGGCAAGTAAAAACAGAGAATAAATTTCAAGAATAAGAACAAAACTCGATGGCTTTGTGCTATCTTTGCAAGATATGAACGATATGAAGTATTTGATATTAGCCTCCTGCGTCTTCCTTTTTGCGTGCAGCAAGTCAGGAAAAACAGACGAAGAAGACAATAAGGTGAAGATAGATACGACGGCTACAATCGTCAACCAAATCGTGCGCTGTTCGCGCTTGTATACGACGGAGTACAAGATCCATAAGTTGGTCACTCACGCTGATACACGGCGCTTGGAGGGCAAGGTGCTTTCCGTTCCCGTCAGCTTGCCGCTTACCGTTGGCGATAGAAAGATCGCTATCCCCATCGACGTGACGGTTAAGGCCTACATCGATTTCTCTGATTTTAGTGCGGCGCGCATTCAGCGTAGCGAAAAGGGCATTGTCGTGACGCTGCCCAACCCCAAAGTGATCGTATCTTCCTCCAAAATCGACGAAAAAAGGCATCAGGCAATATATAGATTTGACACGCTCGCGCTATTCATCGGCCGAAGTGGTGGCTTTTGCCAAGCAAGGCGAAGATAGCATTGTTCAACACTTGGACCAAACGGACATTTTGAAGTCGGCAGAGCGCTCTGCGGCGCAAGTGTTAAGCTGCTATGTTGCACCGAATGGGCTACGACGAGTCGCAAGTCGTAATCAGATTTGACAAAAATCCGACACCCCAAAACGTAGAAAGTCTAATCACGATAGAGCAATGAAAGGAAGAGAAGATCAATCCAAGCGTTACCGCCTCAAAGTCCTTGCCAAGGTGGTATTTTTATATCGTTGTGAAGTTTCGATACTTTGTGGCTTATCTTGCTGGCCATTGTCATCGTAGCCCCTATGTTTGCGCCAGTGTCGCGACGAATGGCGGAGTGGGGAGGGGCTCATGTGAGCTCCAACAAGCAAATTGACGTTTCGCCCGAAGAAATTCGCAAGATCAAAGACATCGGTCAATGGGAGTTTCTCGCCATTCGGACGGAAGAGTTGGCCGAACTTGACGAAAAAAAGCGCTGCTTGGCGACAAACAGTTGGCCCAGATCTACACCGGTACGGTGCGTTTAGGCATTGATATGAAAAAAAGCGCCCGATGATTGGTTTACAGCCAAAGGCGATACGGCCGTTTTGTATCTGCCCACCGTAGGACTCTTAGATAAAAAAACTTTATAGATGAGGCGCAAACGAAGGCTTTTTACGAGAAAGGCACGTGGCGCGCGGAGGACAAAAAAATAAATTGTATGCCTTGGCCTATCGAAAGATGATGGCGCGCTGCTTGACGGTCGACAATCTTAGGGCCGCACGCCAACAAGCTACGGCGCAATTCAGTCAGATCTTCTTTGCCTTCGGATATAAATACGTAATTATTAATTATGGATCGACTACACAAAACGTTAAATAGATTATTTCTTTTTCGGTGCGCTCTGTTGCCTGACTATCGCGCTCTCCGGTTGCGCGAAAGAGGACGTACCACCCAATGGCTTTGGAAAAATATGCGAGCAATCCGGGGCGGCGAACGGTCATTGTTTATCAAGCAGCGCAAAAATTCTTTGGGAAAAGAAAGGCTATAATCGCTTAGATTCCCTTGAACTCGCAGAAGGTGTCCGATACTTAAAAAGATGAAGATCGGCTTCTCTTGTTTTAGTGGACGATATGCGCGCACCTCGCATCTATTTCTTTTCAAAGGAATACGACGCGCCGCTGCTTGTGCGCCAATGGGAAAAAGGATGCCAACTCGGCTGATCCCTAAAACGCTGCAAGACGTCCTGCGTTGGGTTAAAGAGAAGTGTCCCGCCGAAGAATATGGTTTGGTGCTGTGGTCGCACGCTGATGGATGGCTGCCCTCAACGAACAAAGATTATCAGCCACGTAGTTTCGGCATAGACGTAGGGCCTTCAGGCAACGCTTTGGATGGATGTTGATGCTTCCGGACGTCTGGGTTCTCAAACGGATATTCCTGATTTGGCAACGGCGATTCAGCAGAGCGGTGTCCATTTGCGCTTTATCCTCTTTGATGCCTGCTTGATGCAGACTTTGGAGGTGGCCTATGATTTGCGCCACGTTGCAGATTATCTCATTGGTTCGCCTATTGCCATTCACGCGGCGGGCGCCAATTATACGCACCAATTGGAAAATGGTTTGTTTGCGGCTGATCCAAAACAGATCGCCGTCACGTATTATGACGATGTCGTCGACCCTAATCAGCAAGATACGTATGACGATTTCGGCATCGTGCTGTCCGTAATCGATACGAAGCACTTGGAATCTTTGGCGGCCGCGATCAAAAAAACGCTTTTGCCCCCGATCGGCATTTCGCGCCGGACCGCGTTTTTTTCGCCCGATATGACGAACGTGACGCCCTATCATTGTTATTCGCCATCCAACTACTATCGTCCGCATTATTATGATGCTTTGGATGCTTTGCATCATTTGCTTTCGCCGGCCGACTATGCGGCTGTGCGTTTACAAATGCAGAAAGCTATTCCTTTTACTTTCTATTCGCCGCGCTTTTGGATTGGTCCTTCCAGCGTAGACTTTCAAGAATTAAATTCGCCTACGCTTTGCGGAACTTCTATGTTTATACCCTCAGCAGATCTATTCTGATAAGGCCTCCTTGGCAAAGCATCATGGCGATTTGAATGCTGCTTTCCGGAAAACGGAATGGTATAAAGCCGCAGGTTGGGCGCAGACGGGCTGGTAGGGCTTTTAGTAACGAATTTCTTGATGAGGTTTGCAGACAATGCGCTTTGCAAACCTCTATATTATATATAATGTGTAGCCAATGTGGATTGAAGAACTGATATTTCTATTCAAGGTGTAGTTGAATGCGGTGGCTCTTACTACTTTTTTCCGTTGATCTTGATGCGCAATGGGCAATAAGTGGTCACACAACCTTGTCGTTTTGGGTGATGAGAAAGAGCTGCGGCGCAACGATGGCCAACAAAAAAGTCGTGTCAACGACCGCAGTGCGATCTTGACACGACTTTGCGTTGCTTATCGTAAACTTAAGCGTTATTTCTTCAAGCGGTGCATCGCCTCAACGCAATCTTCGCGCGTACCGAAGGCTGTTAAGCGAATATAACCTTCGCCCGATGGACCGAAACCTACGCCCGGCGTGCTCACCAAAAGCGTAATCGTTGAGCAGCATTTCCCAGCAATCCCAACTTTTCATCCCTCCGGTGTCTTAAACCAAATGTATGGTGCGTCCGTGCCGCCATATACTTTTAAGCCGGTAGCCATTAGCGTTTCGCGCATTATGCGTGCGTTCTCCAAGTAGAAGTCTACCACTTCCTTTACTTGGCGTTTGCCTTCTTCTGTATAGATTGCAGCCGCCGCGCGCTGTACGATGTAGGGCGTGCCGTTGAATTTCGTGCACTGGCGGCGGTTCCATAGCGGGTTCAGATGGACGCGCGTTCCGTCAGCTCCGCGAGCGGTCACTTCTTTCGGTACTATCGTGAAGCCGCAGCGCAAACCCGTGAAGCCGGCTGTCTTTGAATAGCTATGAAATTCCACAGCGCACTCTTTAGCACCTTCGATTTCGTAAATAGAGTGCGGAACGTCTTCGTTGCGAATGAATGTAGCGTAAGCCGCATCGTAAAGAATCAAAGCGCCCGTTTGTAATGCGTAGTCTACCCACTTTTTCAGTTGCGCCCGCGTCAAAACCGTTCCCGTCGGGTTATTAGGATAGCAAAGGTAGATCATATCTACCGGCTTCGTGGGCAGTTCGGGGATAAAGTCGTTCTCTTCCGAGCAAGCGCAATACGTGATTTTTGCTCCACAAAACCATTGTTAAAATCGCCGGCACGTCCCGCCATGACGTTTGAATCGATGTAAACGGGGTAAATCGGGTCCGTTACGCAGATTGTGTTGTCCCGACCCAGAATGTCGCCGAAGTTACCTGTATCGCTCTTTGCCCCATCATTGACAAATACCTCGTCGGCTGAAAGCGCAATGCCGCGCGGTTCAAACACATTCGCTACGATAGCCGAGCGCAAAAACTCATAACCCTGCTCAGGGCCATAGCCTCTGAAAGTCTCCGCGTGGGCCATCTCGTCGACGGCATTGTGCAGCGCCTCGATTACGGTCGGTACGAGCGGACGCGTTACGTCGCCGATGCCAAGGCGTATGATTGGCGCATCAGGATGTGCCGTTTTATAAGCCTCTACGCGGTGTGCGATGTCCGCGAAGAGGTAATTCTTTTGCAGTTTCAGAAAGTTGTCGTTTATAAAAGCCATATTCTAAGAGTTTATAGGGGGCAAATTGGAGGCCCTTGTTGCTATATGACGCGCCGTCGTGCCTCGTCTTTTTATTCTTCGGGCAATTCGATTGTGCCGGTAAACACGGTGGTGGCCGGCCCGGTCATATAAATATGATTATCATTCTCATTCCAGACGATGGTCAGTTGGCCGCCATCCATCACGATCGTAGATGTGCGTCCTGCGCGTCCTGTCAGCGCTGCCGCTACGGCCGTGGCGCAAGCCCCCGTCCCGCAAGCCATCGTGATGCCCGAGCCGCGCTCCCAGACGCGCATACGTATGCTTCCGTCGGGCCGTATTTCGGCAAACTCGATGTTGCAACGTTCGGGGAAAATCTGAGCTTGCTCGAGACGAACGCCATTCGTTTGCACATCATATTCTTCTACGCCGTTGATGAAGTTGATGAAATGCGGATTTCCCATCGAAACAAAAGTGCCTCGATAGTTAGTATGGTCGATCGTCACTTCACCATCTTGCATACTACCATCCGGTGTTGAAAGCTGATGCTTGTCGGCCAGAATCGGCTCTCCCATGTCCACGGTCACTTCGACTACCTTATTGTCGGCGTCTGTCGTCATATGGAGCAGTTTCGTGCCGGAAAGTGTGTCGATGGGCAATTCTTTTTCCGACGTGATCCCATTATCGTAGAGATACTTGCCCACGCAGCGAATGCCGTTGCCACACATTTTTTTCCTTCCGAACCGTCATTGTTGAAGATGCGCATCGTAAAGCGGCCGCTTTCGTTCTTCCCGATGAGTATAATGCCATCGCCGCCGATGCCTTTGTGCCGATCGCTCCAAGCTATGGCAAGCTTTTTCGGGGTGGGCTATTGGGAAGCTGCATGGTGTCGATGTAGATATAATCATTTCCGGCGCTATGCATTTTTGTAAATTCTATTCTTTGAGCCATTTTTATGGTAATACTGTATTTGTTCGTCTTATAGCTGCGAAGTTACGATAAAGCCAGAAAAAAGGCAAGCAATGCGGGGAAAACAATGCACTAATGAAAAAATGCTGACCCCGTTTTTCTGCGCCGCTTGGTCCGTATGAAGTTGTACGACCCTTGCTTTTTCGCCTCACGCAGACTACTGATTTGAAGTCGACGCGCCGCCATCATATGCTACTCGCGCCGCCGCGGCAGCAGAGCGTAGGCCGTTAGTTGATCGAAGTCGTCTTATTTTACCTTCCGTCAGAAAAGGCTACCTGCTCGTGCTCTCAAATTTTCGACCAAGTATGAAAAGAAAGGCTGCAACGTACAACTATTTTGTTTGCGCTCGTGAGCGTAAACCTCTGCGCTCACGAGATGAAACCTTTTTTTCTCACGAGATGAAGCCTTTTTCATCGTGAGAAAAAGCCAAGAATTCGGTTGCCCGCGCTCGTGATTGAGCTTGGATTGAAAGTTGGCGAACTGATTTTTCTGTTGATTAGGTGCCGGAATGATGGGGCGATGAGTTGCGGCAAGAAAACGTGCCGCAATGGCGTCTGCTTATGGCTGCCGGCTTTGTCTTTTCAGCCACCTCCGTGCTGCCGTTTGCCTTAGTCGCCCAAGTCCATTTGATCCTCGCCGGTTGCATCTTGCGCATTGATCGGCGTGATCTTCGCATTGCCGCCTTGCAGGGGATTTCAAGCGTGAAGGCGGGGCCGTCGCCGTCTAAACCGGCTGTTCCGATCTGCGCTCCGAGCATCACTACGGTGCTGATTTTTTGAGTTGGATCGTAGCCCATACCTTGTAATACTAAATTGGCCTTCTCTTGGTCGCTCAAATAGCTGTCGAAGTCGGCCTTGGTAAAGAGGTGCGAGTAAACTTCTTGACCATCGCACGTGAGGCGTACTTCGACGGTGTTGTCATAATAAACTTGTCCTGATTCGTCTTTGACGGTTGGCAGGGCGTGATTGGCTTCGCGCTTGATGGATAGCACGTAAGCGTGGCCGCCGGCCTTAAACGTTTCTGTGCGCGCCAGGGGTGAGGACGATTCTTTGGGACCTGTGGCGTTTACTTCCGTGGAGTCTTGGTTCGTGGCTTCGTTTTTCGTCTTGCTATGGCAGCTGTAGAGTGATAGAAGCAGGAGCAGCATGCCATATCCAAAAGCTTTTTTCATGTCGTTGGTTTGAAAAAGGGTTGTTGTCTGGTGATTTATCGCGCCGCGGCTTGATTAAATCATAAAAAACGCCTCTTTCCGGTGTGAAAATTAGCGGAAAGAGGCGCTTGATATATTCTACCGTCACGCTCTTCGCGAGGTTGCGCGGCATGTCTCACGTCTAAGCCTTTGACTACGGCGACGTGGTAGGCCAAGAGCTGGAGCGGGATGACCGTGAGCAGGGGTACGAGCATCTCGGGTACGTCAGGAATCTCCACGACCTCGTCGGCAATCTTGCGAATCTCTTCATCGCCCTCCGTGACAACGGCCATAATGCGCCCGTCGCGCGACTTCACCTCGACCATATTGCTGATGATTTTTGCGATATAGTTGGTGGTGGGTGGCGATAAATACGATGGGCATATCTTTATCTACGAGGGCGATCGGGCCGTGCTTCATCTCGGCGGCCGGATATCCTTCGGCGTGGATGTAAGAAATCTCCTTGAGCTTCAAAGCGCCCTCCAAAGCTACGGGATAATTGAAGCCGCGACCCAGATAGAGGAAGTTTTGCGCATAAGTAAAAAGTCTTTGAGTACTCTTTGATTTGCTTGTCGAGCTCCAATACTTGACGCATTTTTTGCGGAATGTGAGCGAGTTCGCGCACAGCCTCATGATATTCATCGTCAGGCAGTGTGCCGACTGCGTGGCCCAGCGCCAAGGCAAGCATCGTTAGGACGGTGACTTGTCCGGTAAAGGCTTTCGTGCTGGCTACACCGATTTCGGGACCTACGTGCGTGTAGATGCCGGTGTCTGTCTCGCGTGCAATGGATGAGCCGACAGCGTTAACGATACCCATCACGAGTGCGCCGTGCGATTTCGCTAACTGGATGGCGGCTAATGTGTCGGCCGTCTCGCCGCTCTGACTGATGGCGATAATCACGTCGTCTTTGCTGATCACAGGGTCGCGATAGCGGAATTCGCTGGCGTATTCTACCTCAACGCGGATGCGGCAAGTTTTCTCAATGAGCTGTTTGCCGATGAGTCCGGCGTGCCAACTCGTGCCGCAAGCAACGATGATGATGTGCTTGGCGGAGATGAGGCGCTCTTTATAGTCTTCTACGGCCGACAGCACAATCTTGTTGAGCTCGGGGTGCGTGTTGTCGATCGTCAAACGCCCGCTGAGGCAGTCTTGTAAGCACTGTGGCTGATCGTAGATTTCCTTCAACATAAAATGGGGGAAGCCTCCTTTGCTCAACTTGGAGATGTCCATATCTACTTCCTTGATGTCGACTTCTACGTCTTGGGCTTCAAGGTTTACAATGTGGAGGGGCTGACCCGGCCTTATGTCTGCGATTTGCCCGTCGTCAAGATAAACGACTTGCTTCGTGTATTCTACAATCGGCGTAGCGTCGCTGGCGATGAAATATTCTGCTTCGTCTTGGCCCATGCCGACAACTAACGGACTGGATTGGCGGGCTGCTACAATGTGTTCGGGATGGTTGCGGTCGATTACCGCGATGGCGTAAGCGCCAACGACCTTCCGAAGCGCACGACGCACGGCTTCAAGAAGATCTTCGGGCGTTTTTTTGTAATAAAAGTCAATCAGCTGAACCAATACTTCAGTGTCTGTCGTACTTTTGAACGAATATCCTTTTCCGCTGAGTTGCTCTGCGAGATAAGAAAAGTTTTCTATAATGCCGTTGTGGATAATGGCCAAGTTGCCATCTTGAGAAACGTGTGGATGTGCATTGAGCGAGGACGGCTCACCGTGGGTGGCCCAGCGAGTATGTGCAATACCGATGTGGCCTTGTACATTCTTGTCCTTACAAAGCTCTTCTAAGTTTGAAACTTTCCCCTTCGTCTTGTAAATATTCAGCTCTCCGGCATTTGGCAAAAGCGCTACGCCGGCACTATCATAACCACGGTATTCTAGTCTTTTCAGTCCTTTGATGAGAATAGGAAAAGCTTGTCCTTTCCCAATATAACCAACTATTCCACACATATGTTCTTACGTTTTTGTATTGATTGCTGTGGCAATACAGCCCACAAATTTACGCATAAAAACTATAATTGGCCGTGTTTTTAGTGAAACCTCTTAACAAAATGAAGATAAACGGTCGCTGGAAGCCTGATGTGCACTTATTAAAAATGGAAATGACGGCCTCCAAGCTAAAAAAAGACTAAAGCAAAGGGTGGTTTTTCGCTCTTGTAGGTTGATTTTTGTTAATTTTTGGCCCTCGATAATCGGCCGCCTACTTTGATTTGGCGCGCCTCTACTTTGATAAACAAATTAATTATCCTTTTATGCGTCGAATAGAATTTCGTTATTGCAAACGTACGGTCAATGAAATTATGCAGGTTGCCCTCGATCATCCTTCTCGTGATTCTTGGCTTGGCTTTTTGGTGTGTTCTTTCTTTCTCTTTTTCTCCCGCTTCCCCTCTTCAATGTGATGCCTTTCTTTCTTGTTTTTCGCGGTGTTGTTCTTTCCGGCTTTCGCCGGGTTCTGGGCCGTGTCTTATATCAAGTGGCCAAAGTGGGGCGAAGCGCGCGGATATATAGATATTGAGGCCGACAGAGCCACACTTTATTACGGAAAAAACGTAGTTGAAATAGCGCGCAATCAAGTTCAGATCGACACAGAGCGCTTGTATTTTCGACAATTTCGGTATGCAGCCCGTATTAACCAAGTATAAGTTTAAGGCCAACGGGAAAAAAATACCACATCATCGAGTCTATGTTGGAAGCAAAAGAGCGTTCCACCTTTTTAGAGCGAACAAATAATGCTCCGGTTATGCTTTCGCTTCGTGAAGCGCTGGTCCACATCTTTCCACTCTTTATTTACAATCCCGTTGTGGCCGATTTATTTGCGATGAATTGCCGCGGCGTGCGCCTTATTTACGGAATTTCTACTGTTGATGCCTTTACCGGATCGCCTTTTTGTGCCCGATTTGATCGGCGCAGAGTTGGTTGAAAACAGCCCTTATATTCGTTGCAATCTGCGTAATTGCGAAAATATGTCCCACATTGTGGCTGTTTTGTCGCTGCAAAAGGTAGAAGGCGAGACGGTGAAACCATCGATCGAGGAGTTGCGCCAACGCCCGATTCTTGGCGTTACGGAAACAAATATGCAAGGCTGATCCGCGAAAGTCTACAATATAAAAGCAACCGATAAGTATGAGTCACGCCCGCCGCACCTTTTGATAAACAAAATAAATATCTATTATGCGTCGAATAGAATTTCGTTATTGTAAACGTACACTCAATGAAGTTATGCTCTTACCCTTGATGGTTTTTGTCGGGCTTGGGGTTGTATGGGGTGTACTCCTATTTCTCATCCTTTCAGATGTCCTTTCTTTCACCAAGGTGATGCCTATTTGGGGGCCAATCTTTGCTGTGGTTTTACTGTCACAGATTATTTATGGCTTCAATGCTCTTTTTAAGTGGCCTAAATGGGGAGAGGCGCGCGGTTATATTGATATTGAGCCGGACAGAGCCGTACTGCATTATGGGAAACGCACAGTCGAGATTGTCCGCAATCAAGTTTGTATTGAAACGGAGCGAATGTATTTCGACCTGCTCGGTATACTGCCTGTCTTGACCAAGTATAAGTTTAAGGTTAATGGGAAAAAATACCACATACTTGAGTCTATGTTAGAGGCAAAAGAGCGTACCACCACCTTAGAGCGTCGCAAGCATATTTCAGTTCGTCTGTCGCTTCGCGAAGCGTTGGTCCAGATCTTCCCGCTCTTTGTCTATAATCCTGTTGCAGCTGACTTCTTTGCGATGAGTTGCCGCGGCGTGCGCCTTATTTACGGAATTTCTACTGTTGATGCCTTTACCGGATCGCCTTTTGTGCCCGATTTGATCGGCGCAGAGTTGGTTGAAAACAGCCCTTATATCCGTTGCTATCTGCGCAATGGCGAAAAATATGTCCCACATTGTGGCTGTTTTGTCGCTTCAAAAGGCAGAAGACGAGACGGTGAAACCATCGATCGAGGAGTTGCGCCAACGCCCGATCCTTGGTGTTACCGAAACAAATATGCAAGGCTGATTTGCGAAAGTCTGCATGAGATAAAGACGGCAATAAGTCCTGGCTTCAAGCGCCCCAAGTCGTGGCGGAGGATGCTTACCGCGCACCGGCGGCGCATTAAAAGCAAAAGCAGCCCAGTTGGCCAGCATAATTCCCGCCTTCCGGCGTCAAGATACTTTCGGGGTGAAACTGCACGCCCCACAAGGGCAGTTGGCTGTGGTGCATCATCATAAGGCAATCATCCTCTTCCGTCAGGGCATCTATTATAAAAGGTGCGGCGGGCGTCATTTCTAAGGCCCAACTGTGATAGCGGCCTACACGTACAGCAGCGCTTGTTCCCTGCAAGAGTCGGGGAGCAGGCGTTGTGCGTTTTAAGATTGAGGAAATTCCGTGAGCAGGGTGGGGAAGCGGCCTGCAAGGGCAATTCCACAGGGTGCCCAATTCTTGATGACCCATACAGACGCCCAGCAAAGGGCGCGTCTCCGGCTGATCAATCCAGCGGCGCAATAGGGCGAGCGTTCGCGGAAAGTCCTCCGGCAGACCCGGACCCGGTGATAGAACGAGTCCATCGTAAGTTAAGGCCTCGTCTTCATCCAGATAGTCGTAGTCCATCACCCGACAATCAATTGCCGGCGTAGCTTTGCGAAACGTTTGAACCAGATTATAGACAAACGAATCGTGCTGATTGATGAGTAACACGCGTTTCATTCGAAGCGCAAAAATTATTATTTTTTTCCTTTTTTTCGTACAATGCGCGCCAAGGATAAGCGCTTCCCGCTATCGCTTTTTTTGATGTTTTTGCACAAAGTATGAGTAGGGTTGCCTACGGACTACCTTGGTTGCGAACAAAAACCGGCAGGAAACAAAGGAAAACCAAGTCTGCGCCGCGTAGTTTGTGTTATCTTTGCACGAAGAATAAAGTCATATTTACGCAAATATGTATTTCGACAACGTTTCTGCCCTTTTTTCAGCGGCTTAATCGGTTGGGCGAGGCGCGAAGGCCTTGCTTCTTTTTGATCAACTACGAACTCACCGAGGGCTACCTCTCTTTGGCGGGAGAGAAAACACCTGATTTTTTTGGGCCACTATTCAAGGGCGGAGCAACGTTACGTTGCCTGCGCCGGAAGACTTTTCAGCCTCTGTTGCCCCAAACTTGACGATACACCCCGAAAGCTTGGAAACCTATGCGCGGCGGTTTGAGATAATACAAGCCGGTTTGCATCACGGCAACTCATTTCTGGCCAATTTGACGATACGCACGCCGATCGACGGCCCTTTGTCGCTGCAAAGCATCTTTCTGCATTCGCCGGCACTTTATAAGGTTTGCCTGCCGCATCAGTTTGTCTGCTTCTCGCCCGAGCGCTTCATCGCTATCGATGCACAAGGACGGATTGCGGCTCACCCGATGAAAGGAACGATAGACGCAACACTGCCCAATGCGGCCGAAACGATTATGGCTGATCCCAAGGAGCAAGCCGAACACGCCACGATCGTCGACTTGCTGCGCAACGATTTAGGCAGCGTGGCCACCGATATTGAAGTGCGGCGCTACCGTTACATAGATCGCATTGCTACGGCCCAAGGCGCCATCTTGCAAGTAAGTTCGGAGGTCGTCGGGCAGCTTCCTTCCACGTGGCCCTCGCAACTCGGCGATATGCTGTCGGTCCTCCTACCCGCCGGCTCTATCTGCGGAGCGCCCAAGGCTTCGACCGTGAAGCTGATCGCTGAAGCCGAACAGATTTCGCGCGGCTATTATACGGGCATCTGCGGCTATTTCGACGGGCAGACGCTGGATTGCGGCGTGATGATCCGCTTTATCGAGCTGAAAGACGGACAATATTATTTTCGATCGGGAGGAGGCATCACGGTCAACAGCGATTGCCGCAAAGAGTATGAAGAAGTGATTCAGAAAGTCTACCTTCCCCGTTAATTTCTCGCAATTGTATGACAGACTATTTAGAAACGCTCTGCTGGTATCGCGGCTTTCTCCGCCAACCGGCGTATCATGTGCAACGCATGGAGGCCACGCTGGGTTTCTCCTTGCCCTTTTCAGCCGACCATCTTCAGCACTTGGCCGAACAGCTCGCTCCGCCGGAAGCTTTTCGGCGCAGAGATGCGCTATAAGTTTCGCTTTATTTATGATGCCGATGGCATACAGACGGCTTCGCTCTCGCCTTATGCACCGGCAGTCGTCAATCAGTTGCAACTCGTTGAAGCACCTGCTTCATTAGATTACCATTTGAAATATGCAGATCGCAGTGGACTCGACGCATTGAAAGCTTCGCTGCCAACCGGCGTTGAACCCCTGATCATTCAGTCGGGAAGGATCACGGATACGACTTATACCAACGTCGCTTTCTTGCGGAACGACTGCTGGTATATCCCATCATCTTATCTCTTGGCCGGCACAATGCGCCGCTTTCTCTTGGAAACGCAGGCTTGCCGCTTGGCCGACATTCGCCCCGAGACGCTTTCTGAATATACCCACGTTTGTTTGATCAATGCGATGCTGAAGTTGGGCGAGGTCAAACTCCCCATCGAAGCTGTCTTAGGTCAAATCTCATAAGCAGCCCCTTGAAGAGCGCGCTTTGAGCCTTCCCTTTATTTTGCTGAAAGTTGCAAAATAATGCTATCAAGGCCCCTTTTACAGTCCGCAAAGTCGAATGGTCGGGTTTGTTCTCACGATAAAAAAGGTTTGCGCTCGTGATAATAAAGGTTTGCGCTCACGATGAAAAGTACTTACGCTCGTGATAAAAAACTCCGCGAACCAAATTTGAGGCTTCAAATGCTTAAGTTTTGGACCGTTTTTGTACGTTGTTTATTCGCAAAATCCCCTTTCTCGTCTTTTCCTCCGGCTTGCTGTTGCGTTTGAGCGAGAAGTTCCTGCGAGTTGGTTCGATTTTGCCGCACTGTCTTCCGGCCTCACTCGTTCGCCCTCAAATGCTGCTCTGCCTTCCCACGATGGTGTCCACGCGCGCCTCGTAGCTGCCGCCTCGCAGCCCGATTGCGCCGATGTGCGTATAGTAGCTGCCAGACTTAGTATGCGTCACGCATGGATACAAAAAAAAGGGCCGAAGCCCTTTCTTTTTCCTAACAACCAGGCCTCACGGCCATACTGTTGTTACTTGACTCCTTTCAGAGTCTTCATCTCATGTAACCTAAAACTAACCTAAAACCTAATACCTAATAATTGAACTTTTTCAGTTGCGCTGTAATCATTTCCTAATACCATTATGTAGAGAGCGCTATGAATCTCTATGTTGGCTTGGCTTGAGCTTGTACTCTTGCCGGCCTTGCTTCTCAAAAGCGATGCAAAGATAGGGTGTTATAACTATTTTGTCCAAACATTTGACTACATTTTCTTGTAGAAATAACATTTGGACCTATGTTTTGCAAACTACCCTAAGCAAAATAGGTTCAAAACTGCGATTTGGGAAGTCTAACTATTTCTATTATAATGCTTGAGCCTATGCTTAGTCCCACGTTCGTTTGTGCAGAAAACTGCTCATTAAGTGTGAATTTGCGCACAGTCAACAGATGTGCATTGTCGTTGGGACGGCTTAATTAAATAGTATGTTTTGCCAATTCTTTTTCAAATCAAATAGATAAGTGAGCTTGATGGCAAGCGTTCCATTATTGGACCTCGAGAAGACGTGGCGCTTATCGTTCTTCCATATATCGCTCAAGCCGTAGTAGTATCTTCCCTCGAGCATAAAATGGCCCGCCTTGCTGTTTAATTCTATGCCCAGACCGGCCGCAATGCCGTAATCAAATCTGTGGTCGGCCGACATGTCGTATTGCGCAGAGAGTCCGTTTGGGCGGTCAGGGCGTCCTTCTGCATCGAGCGTCCACGTTGCACTCTTATGGCTGTGCTCTCCGATCAGAAAACCAATCTGTGGACCGGCAATAAGATAACCCATCAGGCCGCGTTGCTCACGCCCCAGACTCAGGCGAGCGAGGAAGGGCATTTCGATATAGTTCATATCTCGGCGATAACGGTCTGCGATCGGTTCGCCGCGACTGTTTTGAATCTGTTCTTTCCAACCTAATTGGGTGAAATTGAGTTCCACCTGTAGGGCACAAAGTAGTTTGAAGTATTTTTTTCGCTCGTTATGCGAAATGTAGCGCCCACTGTTGGCCCGATATGCCAACCTTGCTTGATGGAGGGCGTGAAGCCGATTTGGTTCATTGCGAGGCCGGCGTTGACGCCTAAGGCCAAACCGTTGCGGGGCTCACCCATCTGGGCTGAAACGTGTCCTGCGCTTAACGCGAAGAGCACTAATAGAAGGTGCTTCATAAGCAATCGTTTAGCGAGATTGCAGCTGTTCGATGGTTCTATCATTCTTATAGTGAATGAAACTTACGCTATTGTTGACCAAACCTCCGCCTGCTTTCAGTTGCTGCAAAGCGCATGTCGCTCTGTAGCATACCCGTGCCGGCACGTTGCGTCGTGAAGTTTTTTTGCCATACGTAAAGAAGCCTTGCAGCAGGTGAGTGGCGAGATCATAACCTAAGAGTCCCATACGCGGCGTTACATCTAAAGGCTCTGCATTGAACCACGCCTTATACTGCGCGTTGAACTCGGCGATGCCGCGCGAATAGGGGTTGTAGAATGCATTAGTATATATATAAGTATCGGCCACGTGGAAATCCTCACGCAGGGCTTGCTCGTGATCCAACCAGCCGGGGTAGCCGAACAGCGATACTTTGTACTTGGGATATTGGGCGCAAAACTGCTTGATTCTTTCAAGTAGTTGGCGCAAGACTGCTAGGATCAGAATTGTCAGGTACGATAACGGTTTGCTTATTTTTGGCACAAGCCGATTTAAGTTGCGTAAGAGGTGCGTCCAGATTGCATACCGTCGTCGTTACGCCGGCCGCGTTTAAGCGCCCCTTGAGCTGTTGTGTGAATGTTTGCTCGTTGGCGTTATTAATATGCATAAAGACCGCGTTGCGAATCTTGAATATCTTGAGGAATAAGTCGGCCGCAAAAATCTGCTGATACTGCATCGGCGTGTTGAGTAGGCAGAGTTGCGGCGTAGTATGCACTTGCCAAGCCTTGGAAGAGAAGGGCACGACCATTCGGATTTGTTGCTCTTTCGCGAAGTTGGCCACCTCGGTAAAGTGAGCTGGATAAACCGGGCCGATAATTACGTCCGGCTTCTGCGTTTTTGAGTTTGTTGATAATCGTAACCAAAGAAGATTGGTTCGCATCCTCGTTGTAGGTGTAAATATTGATGTCGCGGCCGTTGTCGCGGAGCTTATCGGCCGCCATGAGAAAACCACGATAAAATTCTACGCTGCGTTCGCCTTCGATGCCGGTAGCTTTCATAGGCAGTAGAAAAGCTATGCCGACTGTTTTGCTGACCGGAGCGGCTGTCTGCGTTGGGCTATTGCTTGCTGTTGTTACGGCCGGAATGTTGATAATCGAACCCTTCTTGAGTTTGTAGTCGGCTTGTTTCATTTCCGGATTGGCTGCGACGAGTTCATCTACGGTAATGTTGTAGCGCTTCGCAATGTTCCACATCGTATCTCCTTTACTGACGACGTGCGTAGTGGGGCTTTCCGCTGCTCCGCCTGTCGGAAGTAAGATGGTTTGGCCCGCTTGTAGCGATTCGACGGTTAGTCCGGGGTTGATAGACAATATTTTATCGATTGTAGTATGGTGTAGACGTGCCAAACTATAAAGCGTCTCGCCTCCTTGTACGACATGGGGCGTACTTTTCTGTTGTGCCTCGGCGATCTGTGCGTACAGTAAAAAACTAAAACAGAGAAGAGCAAGGCGCATGATGTGTGTAGAAACTTTCATCTTTCTTGTGACTGCTTGATTTAGGCAAAAAGTAGTAAAAAAATGAATGGCTCGGCTGCGGGTTTTATGTTTTTTTCTAAGAAGATAACAGCAACTTACGCGCCGAAGCATACGGCTTATAGCTTGCTTAACCGCTCCAAAATGTTGCGGTTCAGGCGGCGAATCTTCACTTGTTGGCGGATAAAGACGCGCCGCTGTTTATTCCACCATTGTTCGCCCCCTTCTCCGAAAATCTGTAGCAGTGTATACTGACGGTTGTGGGCTTTAGTGTTAACTACTATGTTGAGTCCGTGCGGAATAATCTCGATTTCAATCTCTTTTCCCGTCATAAAGGGATCGCCATCACAGTGAATAGCGCCTTCAGTTGGCCGCGTAATGTGTACTTTGCGCGAACGGAAAGCTTTAATATTACTATTCTTCATCAACTTTCTGCTAAAGAGTTGCATCGCTAACCGAGGCGCTTCAAGCGTAGAAAAGGGCTCCATAATAATAACATCGAGCAGTCCGTCTTTCATAGAAGCAAAGGGAGCAATGTAAGCGTTGTTGCCATACTGAGATGCGTTGGCGCAGGTTACGACAACCGCTTTGTGCGTTTGCGTTCCGTTCTCGCCCGTTACAGTATAAGTCTCCGGATGATATTTAACCCACTCTTTCAGCACATTCTCAACGTAAGTCAGCGGGCCGCGCTTTCCACTTTCTGCAAACTTCATACTGATCAGCGCATCGAAGCCTACGCCGCAGGTGCAAAAAGAAAGGGCGGCCGTTGATTTTGCCGTAGTCAAGACAATGAATGACCGCTTGATTCAGTATGCGCGTAGCTTTCGACGGGTCCATCGGCAGGCGCAGATGTCTCGCCAGACCGTTGCCTGAACCGCAGGGAATAATACCTAAGGCAGAATCTGTGTGCACTAATGCACGGGCTACTTCATTAATCGTCCCATCGCCTCCTACTGCTACAACGATGTGAACGCCTTGTGTAGCGGCTTCGCGGGCAATCTCTTCAGCGTGGCCGGCATATTCCGTCGTGCGGAGTTCGCATTCGAAAAGATTGCGATCAATATTCTTCTCTATGGCGTGCTCAATTGCTGTCCTGCGACCGTTGCCGGAAATCGGATTGACGATGAATAGGATCTTCTTCATAATGGAAATTTGCTGCAAAAATATAAATAGCCGCCCAAACTCTCTCCCTCCAACTTAACCTTTTGCCGCTCAATATAGGTGCTTGCCAGACCTTTTAAGGTGGAAATATCTATCTTTGCAGCCTTGAAAAGCGGACTCACTGCACGAATCGCCTTAAAGTGAGCTGAAAATCATACGAAAATCATTTATTAATATGAGCATATTAGACGATAGACTGGCCAAGTATACCTTGCCCCAACATTACATGGATCTTGGAATGTATCCTTATTTCCGAGAGATAGATGGCAAGCAGGGGACAGAAGTAAATATGGGTGGTCACGACGTTTTTGATGTTCGGGTCAAACGCTTACACAGGCTTGCCCGGCGATCAGCGCATCATTGATGCCGGCATTGAGGCCTTTGCAACAATACGGATCCGGTTGTGCCGGCTCGCGCTTCCTTAATGGTACGCTGGACATTCACATAAAGTTGGAGAAGGAATTGGCTGAATACATAGGCAAAGACGAGTCGCTTTGTTTTTCGACCGGCTTTACAGTCAATTCAGGCGTGATCCCGTCCTTGCTGACACGCGAAGATTATATCATCTGCGATGACCGCGATCACGCTTCAATCGTTGATGGGCGTCGTCTGAGTTTTGCTAGGGCTTTGAAGTATAAGCACAATGATATGGAAGATTTGGAGCGGCAGTTGCAAAAATGTACGCCCGAATCCGTTAAACTCATTGTCGTTGACGGCGTTTTCTCTATGGAGGGCGATTTGGCCAACTTGCCGGAAATCGTGCGTCTTAAGCATAAATATAATGCGGTGCTTATGGTCGACGAGGCCCACGGCTTAGGCGTCTTCGGACGCGAGGGGCGCGGCGTGTGCGATCATTTTGGACTCACGGATCAGGTCGATCTGATTATGGGCACATTTAGTAAGTCGTTAGCCAGCATCGGGGGCTTTATAGCTGCCAATAAGACGATAATCAACTGGCTGCGCCACAATGCACGCACATATATTTTCAGTGCCTCTGCAACACCTGCCTCAACGGCTTGTGCCCGCGAAGCTTTACGCATTATTAAGCAAGAACCTGAGCGCATTCAGGCGCTTTGGGATGTGACCAATTATGCTTTGAAGCGCTTCCGTGAAGAGGGTTTTGAAATTGGCGCGACAGAGTCTCCCATCATTCCGCTTTATGTGCGTGATGTGCAAAAAAACTTTCATCGTGACCAAGCGTGCTTTTTGATGAAGGTGTCTTTATCAACCCCTGTAATTCCACCGGCCTGCGCTCCTCAAGATACGCTGGTGCGCTTTGCTTTGATGGCTACACATACACACGAGCAAGTAGATCGAGGCATCGCTGCCTTGACGAAAGTTTTCCGCGAACTGGATATTATTCGATAAGCAAAGATTTCTCTATAAAGAATAACCGGTTTTTCTCCGGTAAGTAAAGGCAACGCATCAGTCGTTGCCTTTACTTTTTATTTTCTAACCCGGATAAAAACGAGACATTAAGTCTTTCACTTCGCTCGGATAAAGAATAATGCGTGTCCGATAAATACTTAAGTGGAAAAACTTTTTTTACGCTAAGTGTGAATAAAATGAGCTTGGTGATGTCTGTATGCGCCTTCTACGTTCGATCGTAATATGGCGAATGTTAATTATATAGGCGTTTCAGATAATCTCGAGCGCTTGGGGCTAAAATTCCTCCCTTTGAGATTTTATTCCCCAAGCGCTTGGGAATAAAAATTCGCTGCCTTGAAAAAAAGTTTCAACCGCTTGGTGTGAAAAGAGTATGCGTATATAGGGAAGATTGCTTGCACTTTAAGGTGAGATTTCTTGTATGACAGAGAGGCATGTGGTGCGTGGTCGCAGCTTTTGCTTATGTTGTTATCTCTCTTTGTGTATGATAAATGAAAACTTGCAAAGTTTGCAATAGGTTTTTGCCGTGAAAATGAAGGTGTATATAGTATGTTCATCCACAAATAATGTGTCTATGCTACAAATGTCTATCCATAAACGCGTATCTTTACCCATGATCTTGCTGCGACTAACAAGCAGAATTCAAGATTTCTTTACTCATTTGTGAATGAAGACGTAGTTATTATAAGCCTCTTTCACTTATGGGTTAAGGCGGCACTTAGATGTATATGCGCCTATAAGTTTTTGAATACTTACATTTAAGCGGTGGAAGGTATCATGGCCTTTTTGCGGTTGTCTTTATGAGTATTATGCGTCACGTTATATAACTTGAGGTTTTGTTTGTAAATCTCAGTTTTAAGCTTCAAATTGGACGATTTGTAAGTAACTATGCGCTTAATTGTAATAGTTGGGCTGGTTGAATGTACCCTTTAGTGGGTGAATTAATCTTATTTAACGCATAAGGTAGAAAATAAAAATACTTTTTCAGTCCGGATTGCATTGTCTGTTTGAAAAAATAAGTACTTTTTGCCAACGAAACACACCGAACCTCATGACAGAATCTCTTATCAATGGGCGAATCTCGCAAATCATTGGTGCCGTCGTTGACGTCGCTTTTGATACGGAAGGGCGCCCTGCGGCAGAAGTGCTGCCTAAAATACACGATGCTTTGGAAGTAACGCACCCGGATGGTCGTCAGATCATTATCGAAGTGCAACAACATATCGGCGAAGATACAGTCCGCACGGTCGCTATGGACAATACGGACGGCTTGATGCGCGGATTGGAAGTGCGCCAATTGGGTAGTCCGATCACAATGCCTATCGGCGAGCAAATCAAAGGTCGTATGCTTAACGTTACAGGCAGCACTATCGATGGTTTGCATAGCGTAGACAAAGGCGCTGATGCATACCCTATTCACCGACCGGCTCCCGACTTCAAGGATTTGAAGACGAGTACGGAAATACTCTATACCGGCATCAAAGTGATCGACTTGCTTGAACCTTATAGCAAGGGAGTGGAAAGACCGGACTCTTTGGTGGTGCCGGCGTAGGTAAGACGGTACTTATCATGGAGTTGATTAACAATATCGCCAAAGGTCACGATGGCTTCTCCGTCTTTGCCGGCGTTGGTGAGCGTACGCGTGAGGGTAACGACCTCTTGCGCGAGATGATCGAGTCGGGCGTTATTAAATATGGAAAAGGAATTTACCGACGCTATGGAAAAAGGCGAGTGGGATCTTTCTAAAAGTAGATTATAATGAAGTAGCCAAGAGTCAGGCAACGCTCATCTATGGTCAGATGAACGAGCCGCCGGGCGCTCGTGCCAGTGTGGCACTGTCCGGCCTTTTCGGTAGCAGAATCGTTTCGCGATTCAGGTGTGAAAGAAGGTAAGGCTACGGATATTTTGTTCTTTATTGATAACATTTTTCCGCTTTACGCAGGCAGGTTCTGAGGTGTCAGCTTTGTTGGGGCGTATGCCTTCGGCTGTGGGTTATCAACCCACACTTTCGAGCGAGATGGGTGCGATGCAGGAGCGTATTACGTCGACGAAGAATGGATCAATTACGTCTATTCAGGCCGTGTATGTGCCGGCCGATGACTTGACCGATCCTGCACCGGCAACGACTTTTACCCACTTGGACGCCACGACCGTATTGAGCCGTAAGATTACGGAGCTGGGTATTTATCCGGCAGTAGACCCTTTGGCTTCTACCTCTCGTATTCTTGATCCGAATATCATTGGTAAAGAACATTATGACTGTGCGCAGCGCGTGAAGCAGATTCTGCAAAAATATATGGAGCTTCAGGATATTATTGCTATTCTCGGTATGGATGAACTTTCAGATGAGGATAAGCAAACTGTGAATCGCGCTCGTCGCGTACAGCGCTTCCTGAGCCAACCATTTACCGTGGCTGAGAAGTTTACCGGCGTTCCGGGCGTAATGGTGCCCATTGAGGAAGTGATCCGTGGCTTTAATATGATTTTGGATGGTGAAGTTGATTATCTGCCCGAACAAGCATTCTTGAATGTTGGTACGATTGATGAGGCCATCGAGAAGGGTAAACGATTGATGGAAAATGCGCAGGCTTAATAGTCTTGCGCATACAGCTATCTTTGTCATTCTAAATAGCTAAATCTAGCGAAAACGTATGAAAGTAATCATAGTTTCACCGGAAAAGGTCTTGTATCAAGGCGAAGCTTCGTCGGTAGTCATTCCAGGGGAGAAAGGGCGTTTTGAGATCTTAGATCATCACGCACCGATTATTTCGACTTTGACGAAAGGCACGGTCGTCTGCCGCGGAAACGCTCCAGTGACACTCGCTGTGCGCGGCGGATTCGTGGACGTAGCTTGCAATGAAGTTAGTATTTGCGTAGAGGAAGAAAGCAAATGAAAGTAGCTAAGCCCCCTAATATCTCTGGCCGTAGTTTACTTGCTACTCGGTCCTATACTTTTTCCTGTTGGAAAGGAATCAGCTTGGGATGGAGGCGCTTAAACAATTGCTGCCAATTACATTGCTGGGGGCGTTTTTCTTTGCTTTTTCATTCTTCGAACTTGCATTTGGTGATCGTTTGCGGCGAACGCAGAATAAGACGATGACTGGCTTTTATTTGGCGACGAAAGTGGTGCGCCTTTTTATCTGCCTTAGTATTGTTTTTTTGATCTATGCCGTATTGGTCAAGACGCAGTTGTTATACTTTACGATTAACCTTGCCGGGTTTTTACTTGAGTGACGACAGCATTCTTGTCCCTATTATTATATAAGGACAGAAAAGCAAGTCAAAATCGGAGGCTAAAGCTTCATAAATTCTCGCATTATCTCAAACGATATGAAACATATTTACGCCATAGGAATAGCGCTTATTTTTGCTCTTTTTACATTTGTACCTGCTCCTGCGCACGCCGAAGAGGAGATCGATGTGAAAGAAATCGTATTAGGGCATATGAGCGATGCTTACGAATGGCATATCACGACCTTTGGACATAAGCATATCTCATTACCGCTCCCCTGTTATCGTAAAAAGTCAGCGTGACGGGCAATGGCACGTATTCTCTTCTGCTCGCTTCGAGGAGGCTGCGGGAGGTGTATATGATGGCTTTTTATATTGATGCTGCGCGACAAGGAAAGATTTATGAAAAAGGCTACGAGGAACGCCCTTGGGATTTAAGCATTACCAAAGATGTGGTGCAGATTTGGCTCAACGTCCTTGTCTTGCTTTTTGATCTTCATTCCTTGTGCTCGTTGGTATAAACGCCACGAGGTGACCAAGGAGGCGCCAAAAAGGTTTTGTGGGCTGTATCGAAGTGCTCGTCTCTGCGATCAACGATGATGTGATCAAAACAGGAATCGGCGAAAAGAACTATCGTCCTTATTCCCCTTTCCTCTTGACGATGTTCTTCTTCATCTTGGTTACAAACTTGATGGGCTTGATTCCCTTCTTCCCGGGAGGAGCTAACGTGACCGGTAATATCACAATTACCTTCCTCTTAGCTTTCCTCACTTTTATCGCCATCAATGTCTTTTGGCAATAAGGAATATTGGAAAGAAGTCTTTTGGCCGGACGTTCCGGTTTGGATGAAGTGTCCGGTGCCCTTGATGCCCGTTATTGAGTTCTTTAGCTTATTTACGAAGCCTTTCGCCTTAATGGTGCGTCTCTTTGCTAATATGTTAGCTGGTCACGCCATTATACTTTCGCTCACTTGTGTGATCTTTATCACATTCCAAGTTAATCTTTACGTAGGATCAGCAATCTCAGTCTTTAGTGGGCTTTTGATGATCTTTATGAATGCCTTAGAGCTATTGGTAGCATTCATTCAGGCATATGTCTTTACGATGCTGAGCGCGATCTTTATCGGCCTGGCACATCCACATCACGAACATACTACAAATTAAAGCAATAAATTAAACTCTTACCACTATGTTACAACTCTTAATGGACATGGCAAAAGGAATTGCCGAATTAGGTGCAGCCATCGGCGCAGGTCTTTCAGTATTAGGTGCCGGTTTCGGTATCGGTAAAATTGGCTCTTCAGCAATGGAAGCCATTGCACGCCAACCCGAAGCTGCAGGCGATATCCGTTCTAACATGATCGTTATTGCCGCTTTGATCGAGGGTGTTGCTTTCTTCGGTGCAATTGTTTGTTTGCTCGTCCTCTTCTTGTAATAGCTATACATCGATAATATGAGAAAAGGCCGTACACATATATTATATATGTAGGCCTTATAGCAAACTCAATTAAAAAAAGACGATATTATGGAGAATATGCCATCCATTTTGACGCCCGATTTTGGCTTGCTATTTTGGATGTTGCTCGCATTCGGAGTCGTCTTCTTCTTATTGGCAAAAGTATGGCTTTCCAGCAATAACTAAGGCCGTTGAAGATCGCAAGAACTATATTGATGAGTCGCTCAAAAACGCACGCGAAGCCAACGAAAAGTTGGCTAACGTAAAGGTTGAGGGTGAAAACATCTTGAAAGAAGCACACGAACAGCAGGCTCGTATCATTAAAGAAGCGATGGCTACACGCGATAATATTATCGCAGAGGCTCGTAATAAGGCACAAACAGAAGGGCAGCAGCTCTTTGAAGAGGCCAAAAAGCAAATTGTTGCTGAAAAGGAAAACGCTTTGCGTGACATTCGCTCTCAAGTTGCAGACCTATCTGTCTTGATCGCGGAGAAAGTAATACGTCGCCAGTTGGACAATGCCGAAGAGCAGGAGAAGTATATCGATAGGATTCTTAATGATATGAATAAAGGCTAATCATGGATATCGGAATTATTTCTATTCGCTACGCAAAAGCTCTGCTACGCTTTGCGATAGATAATAAAGAGGAAGAGCGCGTCTATGCGGAAATGGAGACGTTGGCGCATTCTTTCTTGCATATTCCTACGTTGCGCCAAGTTCTTCAGGATCCGCTATCAGACAATGCTCGACAAGTTGAGATTCTTACTTGTGCAACGTGCGGCAATGGAAGTTTATCTGCTTCTACGGAGCGCTTCATTCAGTTGGTGACAGCGCATAATCGCACAGATCTGATGCAATTTATTGCCCAAGCTTATGTTACGCTTTACCTAAAGCGTAAGCGTATCATTAAAGGCCGGCTGATTGTGCCGACGGCTACGCCGGAGACCATTTGCCAAAAAGTTGCAGGAGATTATCGAGAAGCGAACCAATTGCAACATCGAGTTTAAGGTAGAAATAGATGCGTCCATTGCGGGCGGATTTATCTTGGATTACGACACTTATCGATTAGATGCAAGTCTGAAAACCCAATTAAAGGAGCTGCGCAACGCACTTGCTTAGTCATAGAACAAAGACGGGCGACGAGCGAATGCTCCGATTATTCTTAATAGCAAAACAATAATATGTCAAACAATATCAAACCAAGTGAAGTATCGGATATCCTTTTGCAGCAGTTGAAGGATATCAATACCAAGGTCAAGTTTGAAGAAGTCGGTGTTGTCCTTACTGTAGGGCGACGGCGTTTCTCGTGTTTATGGCCTTTCCAATGTCACGGAAAACGAACTCGTGCAGTTTGAAAACGGCGTGATGGGTGTAGCGATGAACTTGGAAGAAGATAACGTCGGCGTGGTTTTACTTGGTCCGTCAGAAGGAATCAAAGAAGGCCAAAGCGTGAAGCGCACAGATCGCGTTGCTTCTATTGAAGTAAGCGATGAAATGTTGGGGCGTGTTATCAATCCGCTTGGTACTCCCCTTGATGGAGCCGGTGCGATAGGTGGAGAGAAATATCTGATGCCGCTTGATCGTAAGGCGCCGGGTGTTATTTATCGTCAACCCGTTAATCAAGCTTTGCAAACGGGTTTGAAAGCTGTCGACTCGATGATTCCTATTGGCCGCGGTCAGCGCGAGTTGATCATTGGCGACCGTCAGACGGGAAAGACTGCTATCGCCATCGATACAATTATCAATCAACGAGAGAATTTTTGAGAAAGGTGATCCCGTTTATTGTATTTATGTAGCTATAGGCCAGAAAGCATCTACTGTAGCATCTACAGTAGAGACGTTGAAGAAAAACGGCGCAATGCCTTATACGATTGTTGTCAGTGCAACAGCTTCCGAGCCGGCTGCGTTGCAATATTTTTGCCCCTTTGCCGGCGCGGCTATTGGCGAATACTTCCGTGATCGTGGCTTGTCAGCTTTGGTTGTTTATGATGACTTGTCAAAGCAAGCTGTCGCTTATCGCGAAGTATCCTTGATTCTTCGTCGTCCATCCGGTCGTGAGGCTTATCCTGGTGATGTCTTCTATCTTCACCTCGCTTGTTGGAGCGCGCTGCAAAGATTAACAATCAAGATGAAGTCGCTGCTAATATGAACGACTTGCCCGAATGTATGCAAGGTAAGGTTAAAGGTGGTGGCTCGTTAACGGCATTGCCTATCATTGAAACGCAAGCCGGTGACGTTTCTGCTTATATTCCGACGAACGTAATTTCAATTACCGACGGCCAGATTTATTTGGATACAAACCTATTCAATAGAGGACAACGTCCTGCTATTGATGTGGGTATCTCTGTCAGCCGTGTGGGTGGTGCAGCTCAGATTAAGAGTATGAAGAAAGTAGCAGGAACACTGAAGATTGACCAAGCACAGTATCGTGAATTGGAGTCTTTTGCGAAGTTCTCTTCCGATATGGATCCGGTGACAGCTATGACCATTGACCGTGGACGTAAGAACAACATCCTCTTGATTCAGAAGCAGTACTCTCCGATGCCGGTTGCAGAGCAAGTAGCCATACTTTATTGTGGTACGCGCGGACTTTTTGAAGAGCGTACCTTTGGAGAAGGTCGACGATTTTTCAGACATCTTTCTTGCAGATCGTTCGCTCCTCCCATCAGACAGATATTTTAGATGAAATCGTCAAAGGCAATCTGAGTAAGGAAGTTTGTCAAGCGATTGAGAAAGTTGCGGCTGAAGTGTCCGCTCAATATCAGTAAAAGATAGCTTATGCCCTCATTAAAAGAAGTCAAGACCCGAATATCATCTGTCGGCAGCACGCGTAAGATTACAAGTGCGATGAAGATGGTGGCGTCTGCCAAGTTGCACCAAGCTGAGAAAACCATTGAAAGCATGCGTCCCTACGAGGCACGTCTGCATGCAATTATGGCCCGTTTTGTCGGCAACCTTGAGGGTGAAATCTCTTCACCGTTTGCTGTAAAAAGAGAGGTGAAGCGCGTAGCATTGGTGGTCTATACCTCCAATTCCTCTCTTTGTGGCGCCTTTAATGGTAATGTCATCAAAGAGTTCCTGCGCACACTTGATACCCTATCGTACAAAAGGTATAAGCGTTGTCAAAGTATATCCTTTTGGTAAAGGATTAGAAGCCGTGCGTAAGGCCGGCTTTGAAGACGTTGAAGATTATTCTCACTTGATGGATCATCCGAGTTACAATCCGGCTGCTGAGGTTGCCGCCCAATTGATGCAATCGTATGAAGACGGCGAGATAGATCACGTTGAGTTGATTTATCATCACTTTAAGTCGACGGCAACACAAGTGCTAACACAAGAAACTTTCTTGCCGATTGCTTTAGTTCAAGAAGAAGCAGGCAAGACAAAGGCCGGGCCTGCTTTTGGATTATATTATAGAGCCTGATGTTGAGACTTTAATGCTTGATCTCATACCCAAGGCTCTACACTTAAAGCTCTACACAGCCTTGCTTGATAGCTTGGCCAGTGAGCACGCTGCACGCGTCGTTGCGATGCAGGTTGCTACTGACAACGCCGATGATTTGTTGCACGACCTCACGTTACAATACAATAAGAGCAGACAACAGGCTATTACAGCCGAACTCCCTCGATATCGTAGGTGGTGCACAGCAATAAGTAAACACAATTTCTATTGTATAGATAAAATGGGATGTACAACAAATGTACATCCCATTTTTTTATATCTATCAAATAAAAAGTCTTGATGAGGGGCAGGTAATGACCCCGTGCTTTTATCTGAATATTTTCGTCTTATCTTTTGCTATTCCGCGTTTTGATCGTATTCGTTCAGTGCTAAGCATTTCCGGTCAGAAAGACGCAAAGGGAAGCAAAAGACAGGATTTGTTTTATTTTTTTACATTAAACGAATAGCCGTTCCATTTGAATATGACATCTCCATCAGCAGCAAGGACGGTGAGCGTGATATCCTTTTCCCTTCTTAGGTAGCATAATGTAGCCATAATGCTTCATTTCGATAAATTCTTTCATGTCGGGCAGGGGGCGTAGTTTGCGGGTTTCGGGTCATAGTCATAGCAATAACACATTGCCGACATTTCGAGCTCGGGTTGCTCTAAAACCAAAATCAACAATTTGTGTCTGTCGTTTCTATTCCAAATAGCCGCTTTCAGATTTTTTGCGTCCTCATTATTGTCAGATTCAAGCCATCCTTCTTTTGTATTATAATTGATTGAACAACCATCGCCGTAATAGGACTTAGTGCCACTTATATTTGACGTTTCGTCCTTATTTATCTGCATATGTCGTTTGCCCGTAGCATATTCAAAAAAATACGCGTCGTGGGTCATCGTCATTGCCCGTCCATTGTTTGCAGAAAGCAAGTGTCAGGTTAAAGATATTGGGCGTGCTTCAGATTGAGGAAGCGTGATTGGCGCATTAGCCCAATGATCCTCCAAAGCGTTGCCAAAGACTTTTCGATGATTTTCTTCAACGCTTTCAGCATCCCAAACGGCGTAATAATCTTCCTCTATTTCTTCCTCCTCTCCACATTCATCCGTCTCATCATCCTCTCTGCTTGCTCTCAAGTTTGGGCGTCCGGTAGGTCCAAAGCCGCGACCCTCGAGCACATCTTCATCGTTGAAGAATCTCGTGGTAGGATAGCTTTTAATATTAATATTGCCAATGGGGGCCAACGTGGTGTATCTCACAATCACTCAGCGTTATCACGCTATTATTTAAGCCAAAAAGCGTGCCTTGGTTCTGTGACATACGACACCTGATAAAGTTTGTATTTGTACAGTCGGAGGCTGCAATCAGGGTATATTCGCGACAGCGGTAAAAGTCGCAATCCTCGAAGGTCATATTCAAACATTTGCGCAGATCCATAATGCTGTAAGAGCAATCGCGGATGATACTTTTTTTGCAGATAAGGTTTGTCGTTCCTACGGCCGTGATGCCCTCAATGCCGCATCCGAAGAGGTCGCAGCGGTCGATTTCTATATCTTCACACTGCTTAAACTCCAATACACCACCGGTGCAATATCCTTCGTCGGTATGCCCTGCTGTGAAGTTGATTAGCTTAATGCCATTACACTTCAAGAAACTGAGCGGGTAGGCATAGCGCGGAGATACAAGAATCGCAGCTCCGTCTTCGCCTTTTATGGTGAGGTTTTTCACTTTGTTGATGATCAGCATATGGCCGTCGTATGCTTCTCTCCGTCGCAATGTAGACTTGGGCTCGAGGTCATCGTCGTATGCTTTTATGCCCAGTTGCTCACAGAGATGATCGTTCTCAAGAACATCCGACAGATTGATGATACCCTGGACTATAACAGTTCGATTAGGCTTCAATGCTTTGATGAAATCAATCGCCGTACTTACCTTATAGTCTTTCGCATTTATCCCAACAGATATTAGCAAAAGTAAGGATAAAAGAAATTTCCTCATAGTTATTTTTTTAGATTATTGTAATAGAGATAGGTAAATAGCCCCCAAAGCTAGGCTGACTGCTGCGAGAACTGAAGCGACCTCAAGTTTACGCCTGGATAAAGATGGGTGCAGTCTCTGTTCTTTATTTAATAGATGTAAATAACGTTTGCTGTCTAAATGTAGAGATGATATTTCTTGCGAATGTAGTGAAATGTATGGAAGTAGGCAATATCTTCCTTTTCTTTTATCGTAAATCTGTGTACAAAACTTTTTTAGTTTCCTGCGTTCTACCTCAATGAATGAGAGCAGAACGGACGCTAATGCATGTAAGGCACACAAGCTTTATTTCCCCTTTTTACATTAAACGAATAGCCGTTCCATTTGAATATGACATCTTCTCCGGCAGCATAGACGGTGAGCGTGATATCCTTTCCCTTCTTAGGTAGCATAATGTAGCCATAATGCTTCATTTCGATAAACTCTTTCATGTCGGGCAGGGGGCGTAGTTTGCGGGTCTCGGGGTCATAATCATAGCAATAACACATCGCCGACATTTCGCGCTCAGGTTGCTCTAATATTAAAATCAACAGCTTGTGTTTGTCGTTTCTATTCCAAATGGCGGCCTCAAGGTTTTTTTCATCTGCTTTAGCGTTGTATGATGCAAGCCATCCATCTTTTATATTATAACCGATCGCACAACCATCTCCAAAAAAACTTTTTTGTGCCGCTAACATTAAAAATATCCTCCCCTGCCTTCCTTCATAGAGCGTTTGCCCGTAGCGTATTCAAAAAAAGATTCTCCGTGGGTCTTCATCATTACCCGTCCATTGTTTGCAGAAAGCAAGTGTCAGGTTGAAGATATTGGGCGCACCTTCCGATTGAGGCAAACTAATCTCTGTGCTGCCCCAGTAGTCTTCCAAAGTATTACCAAAAGCTTTGCGATGATTTTTTTCAACCTCATTAGCATCCCAAAGGGCATAAAAATCATCATCTTCTATTCTTTCCTCTCCATCTTCACACTCTTCCGGCTCATCATCCTCTATGCTTGCTCTTAAGTTTGGGCGTCCGGTTGGTCCGAATCCGCGACCTTCAAGCGCATCTTCGTCGTGGAAGAACTTCGTGGTAGGATAGTTCTTGATGTTAATATTACCGATAGAGCCCACGTGATGAATCTCGCAATTGTTCAATGTTATCTCGCTATTGTGTAAGCCGAAAAGCGTCCCCTGATTCTGTGATATACGGCACCGGGTGAAGTTTGTATTTGTACAGTTTAAAATAGAAACCATCGTAAATTCACGGCAACGAAAGAAGTCACAATCTTCAAAGGTCATATTTGCACAGTTGCGTAGTTCCATAATGCTGTAAGAGCAATCGCGGATGATACTCTTTTTGCAGACAAGGTTTGACGTTCCTACAGCCGTGATGCCCTCAATGCCGCATCCGAAGAGGTCGCAGCGCTCAATCTCTATATTTTGACATAGCTCGAATTGTAATACGCCGCCGCTGCAATAGCCTTCGTCGGTATGTCCCGCCGTGAAGTTGAACAACTTAATGCCCTTACACTTCTGGAAACTGAGTGGGTAGGCATAGCGTGGGGATACTATAATCGCAGCTCCGTCTTCGCCTTTTATGGTAAGGTTTTTCACTTTGTTGATGATCAGCATATGGCCGTCGTATTCTTCTCTCCGTAGCAATGTAGACTTGGGTTCGAGGTCATCGTCGTATGCTTTTATGCCCAGTTGCTCACAGAGATAATCGTTCTCAAGAACATCCGACAGATTGATGATACCTTGGACTATAACAGTTCGATTAGGCTTCAATGCTTTGATGAAATCAAGTGCTGTACTTACCTTATAGTCTTTCGCATTTATCCCAACAGATATCAGCAAAAATAGGGATAAAAGTAACTTTCTCATAATTATTTGTTTTTAGATTATTGCAATAGGAAGAGAGTTCTAACAAGTAGACCGGGCGTGAAGGCTGCAAGGGCAGAAGCAAGCCCGAACTTATCAAGCGGATAGTGAGTTGTCGCAGCCTCTGTTCTTCATTTGAAGAAGTGTAGATAGCGTTTGTTTTCTAAATAATTTTATGATAGAGCTTGCGAATGTAACGAAATATTCAGCAATCAGCCATCATTTCCTCTTTTTTTGTTGTAAATCTGTATATAAAACTTTTGGGGAGGTGTAAACTCATAGAAGTAGCAAAGCACCTTAAATTTACTAAGTGTAAATCATCTCGTATAGCTGTATGATAAAAAGATAAATCGTGATTGGCAAGCTTAAGCGGCAAGGCACGCTTAAGTTCCCACAAGCTCTTAGGCTTTGCCTTTTGGCAGGACGAGCGTTGGAGCGAAGCGACAATACTGTCATAATGTGTTGGGAGATAGCAAGCCCTTAGGGTAGGGCTTTTAAAGATTCCCCTCATGAGTTTTCACGACTGCTTTTTTGCAGTTACACCTCTTAGCTGTCTTAGCACGCGCGGCGGTTCAGGCAACAGTTTACTACTTGTTGTAAAAATTCCCACCTATGGGGAGTAAATTTCCCACTTAGGGAATTAAAATTTCCACCTATGGGAATTTATTTTTCCCACGTAGGGAAAATTTTTGAGGTCTGTAATGTCCTAGAATTAGTTGACAACTTAGGTTGTAATGTCCTAGAATTAGTTGACAACTTTGGTTTCTTAATTTCATTCTTCTTTGACAAGTTTATTTGTTAAGTTCAGCTAAGCTTGTCGCAGTCTTTTCTTAACTACACAGTTAGTTGACAGTTGTTGCAATGTCCTCGAATCAGTTGATGTCCTGCGATTGTCATTGAGTACCCTCAATTCCGCAGCATTATTCCTTGTGAGGTACTTTTTATATATTGAAGTGACATTTTTGGGATTTATCCATTGATATGGGGATTTTCTGGGGTTCTTGGTTCTTGCATATTCATGAAATCCCCCACCCAAACCAATGGGGAAGTATGAAAAACCACAAAGAAATGATGTTTATTCAATGAAGACTTCAGCGTAGTAGGTTTTATTTGTATATAGGTTCAGAACGTTTTGTCTTCCAGTGCGCACCCATTTTGCTGGCACGCTGACAAAATGCAGGATAAAGGCTTTCAGCCTGCTTGTCTTTTTCAATGGCTTGACCTTCTCGCTGATATGACGGACGAGATAGAGATAGAAGTTCTTCAGCATGGCGGTAACTCCGTCACGATTCTCACCTCCGACTATGATTCCCCCAATGGAAGCCCAACCAGGGAAATAGCCAAAATCCTGCTTGTAAGAATACTTTGCATCGAACTTGTGGGCCGGAATAAACTGATGATCAAAGTCTAAGTCAACATGACTGCCCGCCTTTATAAGCCCCATCCTCCGTATCATCCGTATCATCCGTAAAAGTAAGGTATTCAACTTTTCTGCTGTGTTGAAACTATACGACTTGTCGGAGGTCTCGCTCTTATAGACAATATTCTTTTCGGCAAGTTCCTTTAGTCCACGTCCCACAGTGTCGGCACCGGGTAATAGCGTGTCAGGTCTCTGTCTGAACTGCCCTATAAGCACATTGATGTCCTCAAGGCATTCTCCACCACAAAGGTAACTGAAGAATAGAGAGCCGAAAATACTTCCATAACAGAATGCTTTGCCGCTACTTCCACGTTTGCCCAATACAGATTCGGTAAGTTTTTCAAAGCCCAACTTTGAGAAAACGTCCATAATGTGATAAGTTCCACCGTAAGAAGTGATATTCTCGTTTTTAATTGCTACCTTTGTCATGTCAGTTTTTTGCTTACTTGTTATGTTTGCAGCACCAAGATAGGTGAAATTTCTGACATATCCAAGTGTTTTGAAAACTTTGTTTCTCAGGCACTTGGAGTTCTCACAAGAATTTATGCTGCGGAATTAAGGTAATAAGAACATTTGAGAAAATATGAATAACACCGAAGAATTAAATCCTAATGGGATTGACAAGATCCTTTGCGTAAAGGTTGGCAAATACCAGCGTGAGAATTTCTATGAAATGGCACGTAAGTATTGGAAAGTAAGTTTGAGCAGAGTTTCAAAAGGCTACACATGTTTTTGGCTGTCACTGATGGTATAGTGAAAGCCGTTTATATTCCCTCATGAGTGGAAATTTACGGAGGATTCAAAGCATTTAGGTCGCTGTGAGTTTACAGGTACAGTGGATTTGGAGTCTGATTATCTCGGTAAAAGTGTGAAGCATCTATACGGAAAGAGTCAGAATCCTGTGAAATATATAAATATGTAATATGTACGGCATCGTTGATTGTGATAACTGCTACGTCTCTTGCGAAAGAGTATTCCGTCCAGACTTGGAGGGAGTACCCGTCGTGGTGTTGTCGAATAACGACGGCTGCGTGGTGGCACGGTCTAATGAGGCTAAGAAGATGGGCATCAAGGCTGGAACGCCTTATTTCCAACTAGAGCAACAATTCCCCGGACAGAAGATTGCCGTCTTCAGTTCCAACTATGAGTTGTACGGCGAAATGACAGGTCGTGTGGTAGGTCTTATCAGTGAAGAGGTTCCTGCCTATTTCCGCTACTCCATAGATGAATGCTTCGTCTATCTCGATGGAATGGAGCAAGTGGATTTGAAGAAATGGGGCGAGGAACTGCACAAGAAGATCAAGAAGCAAGTGGGTATGTAATGTCCTAGAATTAGTTGAAACTTTGGTTCTTAATTTCATCCTTCTTTTGACAAGTTTATTTGTTAAGTTCAGCTAGGCTTGTCGCAGTCTTTTCTTAACTACACAGTTGGTTGACAGTTGTTGAAATGTCCTCGAATCAGTTGATGTCTTGCGATTGTCATTGAGTAGATAAAGAAGCATAGACTTTTGGCCTAAAAAGCCGTGCGACTGACTCGGTGAGTAAAAAGATTTACGTAACTTTGCTGCTACGTTACTTATGCAGCAATGAATATGTACGCAAGATATTTAGCATTCTTATTACCCTTGCTTATACTCTCGCAAACCGCAGAAGCACAACGGAGAACAGGAGAAAAGGATCGTCCGGCATCGAAGGTCACAGAAAAAACGTAGATGCGGAAACGCTCATTCGCACTTACCGCTTTGATGAGGCTATTAGCAGTTTGCAGCATCAAATAGCAACGGCAAAACGTCAGAAAAAAACTACTATACAGTTGGAGCAGGCGCTAAGTCGTGCCCGTTTAGGCGCTATAATGCTGTCGGCTACGGAGAAAGTTCGGATTATTGATAGTTTGGTCGTTGATCGGGGTAGCATACCGATCCCCCAATTGCGAAAAGGTTTGGGAAAACTACAAGCGGCGCAGACCTTGGCTGCTGCGCTTGGACTGGCGGGTAAACGTGTCGGCGAAGCAGCCTATATTAACGACTGGGGCGATAGAGCCTATTTCGCCATGGCCGATACGACGGAAAAACTTGCGCTTGTATGTGGCCAATCGTTTTGGACAGAAATGGGGCAACCATTACCATTGCCGGGCTTTACGCCGCAGGAGCGGAACGAAGATTTCCCTTTTATGGATCCCGATGGCGTGACCCTCTACTTCGCAGCAGATGGCGCCGAGAGTTTGGGTGGCTATGACCTCTTCCAAACGCGCTATGATGCAGATGCCAAAGCGTTTTTGAAGCCCCAGAATCTGGGTATGCCTTTTTAATTCGCCGGCCAACGATTTCTTGATGGTGATTGATCGGGCGAATAATATGGGTTGGTTTGTCTCCGATCGTTATCAACCGGTCGATAAGTTGTGTATTTACTCTTTCATTCCTAACGATAACCGCGAGGGTTTACGATGCTTCGACGCCTAAAAATACTTTGCGCCAATTGGCTATGCTGATGCCGCTACAGCTTTCTCAGATTTCACCGGAAGAACGCCGCCAATTGGCCACTGATTATGCGAAAAAGCAAACAGGATGGTAAGAGTGAAGATAAGAGTAACGTGTTTATTATCAATGATAACACGGTCTACCATTCGTTGGATGAGTTTCGTCATCCGGAAGCTCGCAAGGCTGCAAAAAGAATGGTGGGATGCAGCGCAACGTTTACAAGCTATCGGCGAACAACTTGACGAACTTCGGCGCGTTTATGCAAAGCAAAAAAACGGGCGGTGAGGAGATTCTCCGCTTAGAGCAAGAGCAGACGACACTACAGGCAAAGGCTACGGCCGCAGCAGTGCGTATGCGAGCATTGGAATTAAAATAATCTTGTTTGGAAAGAAAAAGATATGAAAAGTTATTTTGAACCTTCAGAATTGATCATCAATAGTGATGGCAGCGTATTCCACTTACGATGTAAGGCCGGAGCAGTTGGCTGATAAAGTGATCTTAGTAGGCGATCCCGGCCGCGTGCCAATGGTGGCGAGCTTCTTTGATGAAAAGGAGTGTGATGTGCAAAGCCGAGAATTCAGAACTATTACAGGCCGCTTTCAAGGCAAGCGAATAACGGTTGTCTCTACGGGCATCGGATGTGATAATATAGATATTGTATTAAACGAACTGGACGCTTTGGCCAATATTGACTTTGAAACGCGCACGGTGAAACCGCAATTGCGCCAATTGGAGCTTGTACGGATTGGGACGTGCGGTGGCTTGCAACCGAATACGCCTGAGGGCACTTTTGTTGCAAGTGTGAAGAGTATAGGTTTTGATGGTCTGCTCAACTTCTATGCCGGACGCGACGAGGCTTGCGACTTGGCGATGGAGAAAGCCTTCGTGCAGCACATGGGTTGGAAAGGGGCGCAGTGTATAGCTCATCCTTATATCATCGATGCTGATAAGGAGTTGATCGAGCGTGTTGCGTCAGAAGATATGGTGCGCGGCGTGACGATTGCTTGCGGCGGTTTCTTCGGTCCGCAAGGGCGCGAGTTGCGCATTCCGCTTGCCGACAGCAATCAAAATGAGAAGATTATGCATTTTGAATATGACGGATTGCGCATCACAAACTTTGAAATGGAAAGCAGTGCCGTAGCCGGTCTCGCACGCTTAATGGGCCATAAGGCAATGACCTGCTGTATGGTGATTGCAAACCGCTTGGCCGGACGGGCGAACCCGAACTATAAAAACAGTATTGAGCTATTGATCGAACGCGTATTGGAACGTATATGATTCTTAATGCGTTCATTTTGATAAGGTCTGATTTTTTTATTTGGCAATGTAAGGAGGAGTTGTATTTTTTTGACGATGTGACCTGATGCAATCTTTTTACCTTAATTGCTAATCAACTAATGAGAGCAAAAAGGGCAGCTGAGCAAGAAGTGCTTGGTTGCCTTTCTTTTATGTTTTTCTGCAAGAAAGCGGCGCACGTCGTCGTGATGATGCGTGCGTCGCCTCTTTATAAAATGTGGCTACTGTTTTTATAAGAAAAGCAAAAGCCAAGCGATAGACGATAAATGAAACGGCATAGGCGAGGCCGGTTGTGTAACAAATAGTAAATATTGCCCACTTCCAATGCCCGGTTTCGTTTTTTTGATAGCAGTCACTGTCGCAATGCAGGGGAAATATAGCAGGATAAATACTAAATAAGAGAGCGCTGAGGCCGGCGAAAGTGAGCGCGCGATGGCGCTTTGTAAGTGTGTGTCGTGACCGGCAGCGGCAGCGTCACCGATTTTCCTCGCCTGCGTACATCACGCCCATCGTAGAGACGACGAGTTCTTTTTGCACTAACGCCGGACAAGATGCCGACATTCATTCTCCAATCGAAGCCTAAGGGAGACATAATCGGACCGATGAGGCGTCCCGCCTGCTCTAAGTAAGACATTTGCGGCGCTGCGGCCTCAGCAGAAGGCTGCGCCGTTTGCTGAGTGCTTGCTGTCGGTTGCGAAGATGGCGTCGGTGTTTCAGTAGGGCGGGGGAAATAGCCCAAAAACCAGATAATAATGGAAGCCACTAAGATGATATGCCCCATTTTTTTCGCAAATATTGGCGGCCTTTCTCCCAGGTATGTCGGCCGATGCTCTTTGCAGCAGGGAGGCGATAAGGCGGTAGTTCCATCACAAAAGGTAAATCCACGCCTTTCAGCAAAACTTTACTGAACAACTTCGCCATTAAGACGGCCATCAATATGCCTAAAGCGTACAAGCCTAAGAGAACAAAAGCCGCATGATGTGGGAAAAACGTACCAATGAGCAGAATATAAATCGGAATACGCGCCGAGCAGGACATCATAGGAATAACCAGCATCGTAATGAGCCGGCTTTTAGGATTTTCAATCGTGCGTGTGGCGATGACGGCAGGCACATTGCAGCCAAAGCCCATAATCATCGGAATGAAACTCTTGCCGTGCAGTCCCATATGATGCATCAGCCGATCCATAATAAAGGCTGCACGCGCCATATAGCCCGAATCTTCGAGCAGAGAAATAAAAAGTATAGAGAATGAGAATGTTAGGTAGGAAAACGATAACTGCTCCCACACCGCCAATGATACCATCGACGAGCAAGTCGCGCAAAGCGCCGGGCGCCATGTTGCCGGATACAAATTTTCCGATGTGATCTACGAGCCACTGCAACCAGTCCATCGGGTACTGCCCCAAAGTAAACGTTGCCTCAAACATTAAAAAGAGCAAGGCAAAGAAGATGGGGAAGCCCCAAATGCGGTGGGTCACGATGCGATCGATGCGATCCGTGAGCGTGGGCTCTTCGCTGCGTTTTGCCGGACGAAACGTTTCGCGCAGTGCGCCTTGAATAAAACCATATTTGGCGTCAATCAGTGCCGATTCGGCCGATTCTCCCAATTCTTTTTTGCAGGCGTTGTTGCTCGGCATAGCGTATGGAGATAATTTCGTCGTGGTTGGGCAGCTTGTCGATCAAGCCATCTATCTCCTTATCTCCCTCTAAGCATTTAATAGCTAAGTAACGCGTGGAATATTTGTAGCGTATCCGGTCATTGCGTTGAAAGGCTGCTTTTATTTTTGTCAATGCTACTCTCCAGTTCTGCTCCGTGATTGATATGAATGTGTCGAGATATTTTCGGATTATTACCTTCATAGACAGCGATAACTTTCTCAAACAATTCTTCTATCCCTCTTCCCGTGCGGCATACCGTGGGAATCATTGGCGCACCCAGTAATATGCCCAGCTTATGATGGTCCAACTGATCGCCGCGTGCCTCTAATTCGTCATACATATTCAGTGCGCAGACGAGCGGGAGGTGCATATCAATCAGTTGGGTCGTCAGGTAGAGATTTCGCTCCAGGTTCGATGCATCTATGACATTGACGATCACGTCCGGCGTCTCTTCTATCAGCTGTTTGCGCACGTATAGTTCCTCCGGACTATAAGTTGATAGCGAGTAAGTGCCGGGAAGGTCGACTATTCTGAAATGATACGTGTTGCCGTTCTTCGCCGTGAAGTCGAAGAAGCCGTCTTTTGCTCCGACCGTTACGCCGCTGTAATTGCCAACATGCTCGTGCGCCCCGCTGGCTATGTTAAACAGCGAAGTCTTGCCGCAATTCGGATTGCCAAGCAAGGCAACGTAGATCGTGCGTCGTTTCTCGTCGGCCATTTTCTCCATCTTATGCAAGAGGCGCTGTTGCAACTCGGCTTCTTCTTCTGCCGTAGGGCGGAGTGGTGTTCTGTCTTCTTTTGCCTCCTGCTGCGCTTTGGCCAAGGCCTCCTCCTCGCCGATAACCTCGATCAGGGCCGCCTCGCTGCGGCGCAAGGAAATCTTGTAGTCCATCACCTCATATTCGATAGGATCACGGAGTGGAGCGTTGAGAATGACGCGCACAGTTTTGCCTTTGATAAATCCCATCTCTACAATGCGCTTACGGAAACCGCCGTGGCCAAACACTTTGACAATGACGCCGCGCTCACCGGTATGTAGTTCGCTTAGTCTCATGATTTAATCGCTTTTTTCACTCATAAACTGTTGAAAATTTCAGTCTACAGCTATGCAAAGTTGCATAAAAATCTCTGTATAAAGATGGCTGTAGGCTGATTTTTATTTGCGAAAAAACGCTTGCAGGCCAATATTTTTTTCAATGGAGGACGATACCTTCTTTTCGAGGTCCTCGTAGGTGTGATTGGGAATAGCGCCGGACAGTTTGATGGCAAGAAAAGTGCCCGCCTTTAGCGCCTTTGACCGCCTTTGCTTTTGCTGATCGTCGAGAAAGAAGCGAGGTTGTTGTGTACGAACAAAGCCATCTCAAGCCGACATAAAATGTGGTCCTGTTTTGATGAGATAAGGGCAAGGAAAACAATCGTTTAAGTCATAATCTGCTATGCCGATGATCCGATTGGGGACATTTGTCTCGTGAGGTGAAGCAGTTTTTATCACGAGCGCAGACTCTTATCATCACGATGGTACATATTTTTCGTCACGATGAAAAAGTGAGAATATGCAGCCTTTTGGCGTGGAAAATCAAAAGGTGATTTTGCGAAAATGAGAGATGAGGCCGTATTTTTCGGTTATTGTTAGTCGGAAACAAAAGTCTCTCGCACGGCTTGGTGAGGGAATGTTTGCCGTTCAAGTCTTGCGGGTGAAAATGCTTATATGCGTGAGGTGAATACGAAGAGGATTGGATTTTTCATCCGGCAATAGATGAGCCGATTAAGCGTAAAGCTGCTATAATAAAACTCCGGCCGACAGTTTGTTTGCTGCCGGCCGGAGTAGCTGAGGGGCGAACGAGAAATAAAGTGCTGCCCGTTGTGTTTTAGTCAGTCGTTACCAAACGTCTACACGCTTTGCTTTAGGAACAAAGAGCGGATCCTTGGATGTAATATTGAAGGCCTTGTACCACGCATCGATTTGCGGAAGTGCAGCATTGACGCGCCAGCGTGCCGGAGCGTGCGGGTCCATCTTGTTGAGCATCCTCAGTTGCTCGGGGCGAATGTTTTGGGCCCAAATTAAGCCAAACGAGAGGAAGAAGCGCTGCTCTGGCGTAAAGCCTTCAAGCGTTTCGCCCTTCTTTATCTTCATCGCGTTTTGCAAGGCTTGATATGCCACGTTCAAACCGCCGTTGTCAGCGATGTTTTCACCCAAAGGTGAGTTTGCCGTTGGCCATCATGCCCGGGAGCACTTCAATCTTGTTGAAGAAATCTTCCATCACTTTCGTGCGCTTTTCAAAATTCTTTTTGTCAGCTGCCGTCCACCAGTTGCGCAAGTTTCCGGTCTTGTCGAATTGTGCGCCTTGGTCGTCGAAGCCGTGCGTCATTTCGTGGCCGATAACCACACCGATCGCGCCATAGTTGGTTGCATCGTCAGCCTCCAGGTCAAAGAAAGGCGGCTGGAGAATGGCTGCCGGGAAGCAGATCTCGTTGGTTGTCGGGTTGTAGTAAGCGTTGATTGTTTGCGGTGTCATCAGCCATTCCGTTTTTGTCAGTCGGCTTTGTTGGCCTTGCGGCTGATGATGTCCTCCAGATTAAACTCAGAGGCACGGCTAAGGTTCTCGTAGAACGACAAAGATTCGTCGATCTGCAGCGCAGAGTAGTCGCGCCAAGTATCAGGATAGCCAATCTTTACGTAGAAGTTGTTGAGCTTGTCGATAGCCTGCTCTTTGGTGGCCGGACTCATCCATTTCAGCGCTTTAATGCGCTCGCCGAGGGCAACTTGCAGGTTCTTAACCAACTCTAGCATACGCTTCTTGGCTGCTTCCGGGAAGTATTTTTTTCTACATACATCTTGCCGACAGCCATGCCCTAATACGCTGTTGACAACGCCTACGGCACGCTTCCAGCGCGGACGGTCTTGCTGCGCACCGCTCATCGTCTTCGAATAGAAATCGAAGGATGCTGCGCGGAAGTTGTCGTCTAAGGCGTTGGCAGCATCGTCGATAACCTTGAATTCTGCATAGGCCTTGAGGTCATCCAAATTATAGTCGTTCAAAAATCTTTTCTACCTCGTGGATCGGTTCGATTTGATCTACCGTAACTTCAGTAATGGTGGGGAAACCTAAAGCCAAACGGGTAGCTTCCCAATCGATGCCGGGGAAGTCTTTGAGTAACTGTGCGTATGACATTTTGTGATAGTTGGCTTTATATCGCGCAACTTCGTAGCGCTATATGAGGCCTTAGCAATTTGCGTCTCGATTGCCATTACGGCCTGCATCTTCTTCTCTGCCGTTCCTGCGTTGTCGCCAACCATGGTGAAGAGTTGCTTCACGTAGGCCTTGTAAGCATTGCGCACCTTGACCGTCGCAGAGTCGTCGTTGAGGTAGTAGTCGCGCTCTCCTAATGAGAGGCCACCTTGGCTGATGTTGAAGAGGTTCATCGCCGCGTTACGGATGTCAGCGCCGATGCCAAAATCAAACATCATAGAGGGAGCGCCCTTGCGCACCAGTGCTGCTACGACAGCTTGGTATTCTTTTTTGTTCTGAATGCCGTGTACTTTTGCAAGCACCGGACGAATGGGGGTTACGCCTTCGCGATTGCGGCGCACGCTGTCCATTGCTAAATTGTAAAGACTGCCGATCTTTTGGCCTAAAGAGCCTTTGGCGTGCTGGTGCTTAGCCAAATCTTCGATGAGTTCTCTTACTTGCGCTTGATTGTTCTCGTGGAGCTGATCAAACTGCCCGAAGCGTGTGTATTCAGGGGTGAGGGGATGCGCTTTCATCCAACCGCCAGCGGAATACTCATAGAAGTCTGTACCAGGCTTTGCGCTGAGGTCCATGTTTTGCTTGCTGATGCCTGAAATGGTCTGTTGCCCGAAAGCTGAAACAGCCATAAATGAGAACATCGGTAGCATTGTCTTAATTCTCATAATCATATATCTATTAAATGTTATTTTTGATTGTATTTCTTCTAAACGAGAGGCGGCGGCCTCCCCAATCGGCCATCGTCTGTTCCAACTCTTTTGATGGGCGGCGTATTGCGTGATTAGCGCTGCATCGGCTGCTCCTTCGGGAGTTGACATTTGTTGCTCTAAATCTTGCAGGGTTGCTTCAATTCGTGAGATAGCCTCTTCGCGCTCTTTTGACTTCTTTTTCTACTTTTTCGCAACTGACGCGCTTGCTCTTTTTGCTCTTCGTAAGAGAGTTTGCCTTGTGCTTGTCGGGGGCATCGGCGTTTGCGGTGCTTTGCGTCGATGCTGCTTCCAAACTCTTTAAGTCTTGCAATTCTTTCTTTCGCAAGAAGTCGTAAATGCCGCCTAAATGTTCGCGTACAAGGCCATTGCCGAATTCGTAAACCTTCGTAACGAGTCCATCGAGGAAGTCGCGGTCGTGACTTACTAAGATGACCGTGCCATCGAAGGCTTGAATGGCTTCTTTTAATACGTCTTTGGTGCGCATATCCAAGTGGTTGGTCGGCTCATCTAAGATTAAGAAATTTACCGGCTCAAGCAAGAGGCGTATCATGGCTAACCTGCTACGTTCACCGCCCGACAGCACTTTTACCTTCTTATCTGAAGCTTCGCCGCCAAACATAAAGGCGCCGAGAATATCGCGAATCTTTAAGCGAATATCCCCTTTGGCTACGCTGTCGATCGTATCAAAAACTGTCAAGTCCTCATCTAAAAGTTGCGCTTGGTTTTGTGCATAATAACCAATGGCTACGTTGTGACCGAGTTTGAGATATCCTGTATAAGGTATCTCTCCCATGATACATTTTTACCAAGGTTGATTTACCCGCTCCGTTCTTTCCTACGAATGCGACTTTCTCTCCGCGCTTCAGCGTTAGGTTGACATCGTGGAAAACGCAATGGGAACCATAATCTTTTCGCAGATCTTCGCAGATTAACGGGTAGTCGCCGGTGCGGCTGCAAGGCGGAAACTTTAAATGTAAGCTTGAGCGATCAACTTCATCAACGACAATCGGCACAATCTTTTCCAATTGCTTGATGCGACTTTGTACTTGTACGGCTTTTGTAGGCTTATAGCGGAAGCGTTCTATGAAATCTTTGATGTCAGCAATTTCTTTTTGCTGGTTTTCATACGCTCGCAATTGCTGTTCGCGGCGCTCTTCACGTAGCCGGACAAAATCGTCATATTTTTGCCTTGTAGTCAGCGATGCGTCCGCAAGAGATTTCGATCGTGCGGTTAGTGACATTATTTAAGAAAGCGCGGTCGTGACTTACCAAGACTACGGCACTCGCACTGTGTTGCAGGAATTGCTCCAGCCAGCGAATGCTTTCGATGTCCAAGTGGTTGGTCGGCTCATCTAATAATAAGATGTCCGGGCTGCGAAGCAGGATCTTTGCCAACTCAATACGCATACGCCAGCCACCGCTGAACTCTTTCGTAGGTCGGTCGAAGTCTTCGTGCACAAAGCCCAAGCCTAAAAGCGTGCGCTCCATTTGGGCACGATAATTCAAGCCGCCCATTAGCTGAAAGCGATCGTTGTCGTGGGCAAAAGCGCTCTACGAGGTCTAAGTAATCCTGGCTTTCGTAGTCGTCGCGCTCGGCGAGTTCTTTGTTTTCTCGCTCTATGCGCAGCTGCAAGTCGCGGATGTCGGAAAAGGCTTTCTCCGTCTCTTCAATGACGGTGTGGTCATCGCTGAGCACCATCACTTGCGGCAAGTAGCCTATCGTTGCTTCTTTTTCAATGGCAACGCTGCCGCTCGAGGCTTGTTGGCTGCCCGATAGAATCTTGAGCAGGGTAGACTTTCCCGCTCCGTTCTTTCCGACGAGCGCGATGCGGTCCTTCTTGTTAATGTTAAAGCAGACGTCGGTGAACAAAGGCGTTGCGCCGAACATGACTGCTAATTGATCTACTGCTATCAAAACGATTAGTAAGCTCTGGCGATGATTACTTTGTGCTTAGCCGGCTTGCCGGAGACCATATCAACACCCGGGTTTGTCTGGTCCACATTGAACGGAATGCAGCGAATTGTGGCTTGTGTTTCCTCCTTGATCTTTGCTTCCGTCTCTTCCGTGCCATCCCAAGGGCATAGGAAGAAGCCGCCATCTTTTACGCGCTTCTTAAAGTCATCGTAGTCGTCGCAGGGGAAGATGCGCTCATCGCGGAATTTTTGAAGCCTTATGAAACATATGCAGCTGAATCTCTTCCAAGAGTTTCTCTACATATTCTTCGATACCTTCGACCTGCAAGGTCTCTTTTTCGAGCGTATCGCGGCGCATCAATTCGATGGTCCCGTTTTTGCAGGTCGCGCCCACCCATAACCAAGCGCACCGGTACGCCCTTTAATTCGTAGTCGGCAAACTTAAAGCCCGGGCGTTTATTGTCTGCGTTATCATATTTTTACGCGGATACCTTTTTCCGCGAAGCGTTGAAGCGATTGCCTCCAAGCGCTCGTTGAGCTTTTGCAGTTCCTCGTCATTCTTATATATCGGTACGATGACCACTTGAATTGGAGCAAGGTGAGGTGGTAGCACAAGGCCGTTGTCGTCAGAGTGCGTCATAATCAAAGCGCCCATCATACGGGTTGATACGCCGAAACTCGTAGCCCACGGGTATTGCAACTGATTGTCTTTATCGACATATTGTACGCCAAAAAGCCTTTGCGAAGTTTTTGCCCTAAGAAGTGGCTCGTGCCGTTTTGTAATGCCTTGCCATCTTGCATCATCGCCCTCAATTGTGTACGTCTGCACGGCGCCCGCAAAGCGTTCAGTGGCGCTCTTCATTCCGCGTACTACGGGGACAGCCATGACATTTTCTACACAGTCAGCATAGACGTCGAGCATTTGTCGTGCGCGTTGATCTGCCTCTTCGCACGTAGCGTGGGCGGTATGCCCTTCTTGCCAAAGAAACTCTGATGTGCGCAAGAACAAGCGTGTGCGCATCTCCCAACGCATAACGTTACACCACTGGTTGCAAATGACGGGCAGATCTCGCCATGAATGAATCCATTTGCGGTACGTGTTCCAAAAACATCGTCTCAGATGTGGGGCGTATGATCAACTCTTCGTCGAGTTTAGCCTCGGGATCTACCACGACGCCCGTCTTCTCAGCGTTCGTCTTCAAGCGATAGTGCGTCACGACGGCACACTCCTTGGCGAAGCCCTCAACGTGTTCGGCCTCTTTTGAGAGGAAAGATTTCGGAATCAATAATGGGAAGTATACATTCTGCACCCCCACTTCCTTAAAGCGCGCGTCCATACTCTGTTGAATGCGTTCCCAAATTGCATAGCCGTAAGGTTTAATTACCATACAACCGCGTACGTCCGATTGCTCGGCCAATTCGGCCTTTACAACCAATTCGTTATACCAGCGGGAGTAATCCACACTTCTCTTCGTCAGATCTTTGAGTTCTTTCGCCATTGATTTTTCCTAATTTATTTTGACCGCGAAGTTAGCAATTTCAATTCATATAAGGCGTCCTTAAGCCTTATTCTGCAGAAAAACCGCTGTAAAAGTGTTCTGAAAGGCTATAAAAAAATAAAGAGACTTGATTATTTGTTTGTCAAATTTGCTTCTAACTCTCCTTTGTCCTATCTTTTGCTGCCTGTTTAATAGAAAAAGATATGGAAATGAAGATGAAGGTTTCAGTTTTCTGCTTATGTGCAGCGCTCCTATTTAGCGGCTGTGATATGTCAAACAAGGCCAAGGGCGGGCTTATCGGCGGCGGCGGTGGAGCAGCGCTTGGTGCAATCATCGGCGGTATTGCCGGTAAAGGTAAAGGTGCGGCTATTGGTGGCGCTATCGGTGCTGCAGTAGGTGCAGGGGCCGGTGTCTTGATCGGCAACAAAATGGATAAGGCCCGCGAGGCTGCTCGCAAAGCCAACGCGGAAGCCGAAGTGATCAAGGACGAAAAGACCGGACTCACTTACGTTAAGGTTACTTTCCCCTCTGGACTTCTATTCCAAACGGGGCAAGACGTTTTAAGCACTTCAGCTCGCAACGACTTGGCTACATTTGCTAAGAATCTTACTTCTGATATGGATCTCTATGTTTATGGGTATACTGACAACCAAGGATGGCGTGGCGCTTCAGCTTCAGAGAGTATGAACAAGAATCAAGTGCTTTCGGAGCAACGTGCCAATAGCGTAAGCAGTTACCTGCGCTCCAATGGTATCTCATCTGCACAAATGAAGGAGGTCAAAGGCTTCGGCGAGAGTAACCCCGTAGCCTCTAACGATTCGAGCGCGGGACGCGAACAAAACCGTCGTGTTGAAGTTTACGTAATGCCGAGTAAAGAAATGATTAAGAACGCCAAGGCGGAAGCCGGCGAATGATGTTTACATATAGTATATAATAGTAGGATGGAGGCAGCACTTTGTGTTGTCTCCGTTTTTTTATCACGAGAAAAAAAGCGTACCATCACGAGAAGAAGATCGTATCATCACGAGAGGAAAGTCGTACGCACACGAGGAGAAACCAAATAATGACGAAGGAATCGAGCGCACTTTAAGACAAAGGCGGCAAAAAACAGGCCGCGGCGCGTGAGATTCAAACAACATTTCTTCTCACTTAAAAGCAATATTTTTTATTATAACTTCCAAGCGCAAGTGCCTCATCGAAGTTTATTATGACCCGATTTTGCGCAAAAATTTCCCCGACAAACGAGTCCGACCAAAACGCCGGGAGCCTTGCAGACACGCCACTTGTAGACAAAAGAGCGACCCTATCCACCATCGCCACAACAAACAAAAAGAGACCTTTGCACAATAAAACAGTCTATTTTACCACTTATCCAATTGTTTATTAACGTATTGTTTCGTATATTAGCACTATAAGATGATACAAAATTATGGCAAGACAAGGAAAATCCACCAACGACGAAGTCTCATTTGCAGACGTCATGTTAGAGAAGAGATGCAGGAAAGCTCAGAATGTATTTTTGAATCAAGTCGACAGGCTTATCGATTGGCGTCCTATTCGCACGTTGATCAACAAGAAGTACACCAAGCGGCAAAATGCGGCAGGAGCTCCGGCCTATGATGTTATCCTGCTTTTCAAAATGCTTCTTTTGCAGACCTGGTATGGATTAAGTGACTGTGCCTTGGAAGAGCGTGTCAACGACTCGCTGACGTTTTCTCGATTTCTAGGGCTGAGTATGGAAGCCGTCTCTCCGGATCACAGTACGATCAGCCGTTTCAGGACTGCCCTGACAGAGTCCGGACTCATGGATAAGTTACTGAAAGCTTTCAATAAACAATTGAGCGCCCATCATATCGCTATCAAGGAAGGAGTTCTGATCGATGCGAGCATTGTCGACAGCCCTCACCGCCCTGATGGGATATTGCGCATCACTGTGGCTGATGATCGTGAAGATACACGCAGTGATGACGAAAAGGATGAAGAGGAGGCTTACCATAAGTTTCTTTTACAGGAACGCAAGGGGACAGACGGTGAAGCCCGGTGGGTAAAGAAGAAAGTCTATCGATATGGTTATAAGAAACATGTGTTGACAAACAGGGAAGGGATCATTCGGCAAGTCATCACCACCCCGGCCAATCGTAACGATCTGAAGGAGTTGATCCCATTGTTGAGAGAAGAGGATCTCCCTGCCGATACACCTGTCTATGCGGATAAGGGCTATGCAACGGAGGAGAACCGAGCCTTTTTAGCCAGGCATCACTTGCGGGATTGTATCATGCACAAGGCATATCGCAACCGGTCCTTGAGCCAAGCACAACACCTTTTTAACCGCTCCATAAGTCCTATTCGCAGTGTCATAGAACGCACCTTTGGCAGCATCCGTCGGTGGTTTGATGGTGGACGTTGTCGATATCGAGGCCTTGCCAAGACGCATACACAGAACATACTAGAAAGCATAGCCTTTAATCTATATCGAACACCCGGGCTTATTATATCCAAATGTGTCAAGTAAGCAAAGATTTCCCCCGGTCGGGCCTGAGTTTGAGGCCCAACCGGGGGAAAGGGAAACCTTATCATCCTCAATAGTTACCCTTCTTCAAGCAAAAATGATCCTGAAAAGGAAGAGAATTATTGTCCGAACCATTTTTCAAAGGTCTCAAAAAGAACACTCGAGCAAAACGCACCATTCATGCACAAAAACATGCGAACATGTTCATTTTTAACTTTTTATATTTGTTTGTTATATTCGTCATACTTATCTTTGCACCGCTTCTTGGAGCAGAGAGAGTAAGCCCACAAAGCAGACTGCACAAGTATTTCGATGTAAACGCCAACGCTAAGAACCGGATTTCACACTACAGAGAACTATATGTACCCAAAGTATACCTACAAAGGCAAGTACAAGCCCTGTTTCGGGCGGCAGTCGTTTTACAGGCTATTAATATTTAGATAAAAACAAAACTTAATTAGAGGAATGAGATCAATTCATTTTCGACAGACCGCGCACAAAGGAATAGTAGCACTCCTACTCCTCTTTGTTAGCAGCCTCACAGCGTGGGCGCAAATGGTAACCATTAGTCCGCAGAGCGGAAAAATCATTTCCGCAAAGACGAAGAATACTCATGCCACAGAAGGAGGTTTTGGCGCGGGTTTTGGCGCAATGTGGAAGCACAACCAGCTTCAGCTGACCTACACGACATCCGACAATCCAAAGTTTTCTTCGGCCGGTGTATTTAGCAATCACACTTGCGACATCTATGCTTACAGCCGTTCAGGAAATGCCGCAGACGAGCGTATTATTCTAATCGCTGGTTTATATAATGTCTATAGCAACATTTCACTTCCCAAAGGCTATCGAATCACCAAATACGAGATTACGATAAAGAACAACTTAACGCTTGCCCAAGATGGTGCTGTGGTTGGCAACAACTCTGGACAGGCTTGGGCTTCAACGCCACTTACTTTAACGCATTCTAGGACTTGGAAGTTTGGCGAAGTCGCTAAAGACAAGGTTCCAGATAACTCTCCAACAGGGACTGAGCCCACTTGGCTTCCTGGACTTACGCCTATTTCTATCACCCCACATACCCCCGTCAATGAAACGCCCCTACACGATAACTCGCGGAAACGGAACAACTGACGATTTGGGCAGCGACCTCTACTTTTTGCTTTCATGGAAATGGGGTTAACGATTTAGCCGCTATCACTATCGAATCTATCAAGATTTGGTTTGCGCCAGACATCAAGTTCTCCGTACCTTTATCCGCAACAAATAGTATTGACGAGAAAGTATCGCTTACGGAGAATGAGTTTACCATTGGCCGATTGGACATTGATGCTATCAAACAAAGAACGAAAGGCACAAAGAAATTCTATGCATACGATCAGGAGAATCTTTCAGACGCATTGGCTTCGGTGAAGCTTTATCAAGAAGGCGCCGTGAACAATGGCACTTGGGATAAAGCAAGCGGGCAAAAGACGATAGCATCCTTGCGCGTTGATAACACCACGTGGACGTCGTTTATGAATGGCACGTATTATGCGGAAGCTCCGACGACGATAAACATGAAGAAGACAGAAGAAAACTCTTCATACACCGTACCTGCCGGTTATCGCATCGTAGGCGCCAAGTTCACGGCTTCTCCGGGTAAAGCACAATTGGGCGGCACCTCAAATGGTTTTTTTATAACCTCAACCGAAGGAAGTACCACGTACTATCTTAATTATAATTATAAGTATGGCTATGCCCCATACGTAGCTTGGTCTACTACAGCCTCTTCTGTATGGAAACAAGATAGCTCTGGCAGAATCTATACGACGGTTGGTAGCAGCAATTACTATCTTTATAACAATAATAGCACCATATATATTTATACAAACTATTTTAGCTATTGGAAATTCCTCAGCAATGGAGATCTCGTAGAAGCTCGCACGTATTATCCGGTTCGCAAATCAGGAAATGCTACGCAGGTAAGCTATTGGACGGCACAAGGATCAACCCCCGTTAAGCGCCAAGCAACGCGAGCAGGCTACACGCCGCAAAGCTACAAGGTAACGATTTATGGCAAGAATGGTACCGACGTGGCACAAACGCTGAACATTGCGCCGAGCCTTGGCCAACAGACGTATGAGTTGACGGATTTGAACAACGACGCCGTAAAGTTTAGCATCTCCGGCTTGCCCGCAGCAACGGAAGCGACCAACCCGGCACTGATGAATGTAGAAGTAATCTTAGAGCCGCTCAACCCCTTCATCAGCAATGTAAACGTAGTCTGCAAAAGGCAAGAATAGCGAAGAGATCACACGTACATTTACTTCTACCGACTTCCAACTCGGTGGTGAGAAGTTTGTCTATAAAGTGCCTAAAGGCTTCGCCCATCCGGAGTCGGTTCAATTCTCCTTCCGCAATCTGCAATCTAAGTATGCCGATGATACGTATGCTAATTGTACGAATATGCCAAAAGGCAACTCTCGCTACAACTTCGCAGCATCTACTTATTACAATTTAGTGAATGACGACTTGTATGCTAATAAAGACGTTGTTGCCGACCACACTTACGCCGATAAGATTGACGTAGAAGTAGTCGGAAACATTCCGTTCAAGTTCAACAATATGGATGAACTGAGCAATACCAGCACGAGTACCGTCAAACGATACCTTACGGAGCAACTATTTACAGCTGCGGCTTATGCAAGTATGACGGGAGATGTGACCATCTACAACAACGGAACGCCGACGACGAGCAGCAATGTACCGGCAACGTTCAGCGCCGATCAAGCTAAGCTCAAAGACTTGCAACGCAAGAATATGTATCTCTTTACGACAGACGAGACGCGCTACAACATTGCGCCGACTACGAAGGAGATGCACCGCGCCTTTGCTTACTATAAGACGACCATCGAGTTGCAACTGGCAGACTACACGCCGAAAGTAACTTGGAAGAAGATTTACGATAAGACGGATTACTACAAGAGCAGCGCCGACAAGGACAATACTGAGGCAATGTACGGCGCAGTCATTACGACGTCTGAGAACGCAGGTTATGACAATACCTCGCAGAACGCAACCACGACAACGGGTACAGCGTCGGCCGAGACTTTTGGCTACCTCACGTTAAACCAGATCAAGGACGCGATGACCAATGCGCTCTCATCTACAGATCCGGAAGCACCGAGCAGTTTGTCGCAGGTACTTTATGTAGATAACTCTCAATTGTATACGATTGTGGCGCAATCTGACACGGAGACCTCACCACTCTCATCAGCCGACTTTAGACAAGATTTGGCGAAGAACGCTATTGTCTATCTGCCCTTCCGCGCAACAGCGCAGATGACGACAAACAATATGGGTATTAACGATAGCCACGGGAGCACAAGCTTTACAGCTACGCAAAACTTCCTACTCGAAGATCGCAACCCCTTCTTTGCTCCTTACGATATACAGTTGGCAGCAGGCAACTATGCTACTTACCAACGCAAGTATACGCAAGCCGGTTTTGGCGCTACGGCTTATTCAACCATCGTATTGCCTTACAGCCTCTCTGTAGCAGCTGACGGCCTCCACGATGGCAACAACGGCGAGCTCTCTAAGTTTAAGGTATACACGATGAAGCCTAATGGATTCTCATACAATGGTAACCCTGAACGCGCCGGCTTCGACTATAATAGTCCGACGGCAATGTTTAGCAATTTGACGAGCGATACGGAAGCAAACACGCCTTATCTGGTTTCGCTCCCCTACGATCCATCAAACGCAACCGTCTTTGAAGCACGTCAAGATGCAGCGCTCATCAAAGCTACTCCAACCCACAGCGGACACGGATTTGTGAAAGGAACAATGGTTGCCAGCCAATATAACGGCACAGCATCGCAGTTTACCAACTACTACACATATAGTGGTAGCCAAGTGGCGAATGATGGCAGCGGCGATAAGATCTTCTACTTCTCTATCAACAGATTCTTGGCCGTTAAGAACTCGAAGAATCCCATCATCTATATCTATCCTTTCAGATCGGTATATGAGTTTGGCTCAACCTCTCAACTTCTGGCAAGATACTTGGCGATGTTTAACATTGCTTTAGACGACAACGCCGGAGAGACAACGGGCATCACGCCTGTTCAAGAGAAAGCCACTTTGGCCGTCACTACTGCGCGCCAAAGCATTATTGCTACAGCCTCGCAAGACACCCGCTTGACCATCTACTCCGTAGCCGGCCAGCTCATAAGTCAGTCGCAGGTAAAAGCCGGAGAGACGCGTGTATTCAGCATACCCTCAGGAGTCTATATTGTTAACGGGAAAAAGATAACTGTAGAATAACGAAAAAATGGAAAGATATATTAAACCAGAAATATGCCTCATTCAGGTAGAGACACCTGCGCTTCTGACGCTTTCTGATCCTGACCACGCTGAATGTCCACCATTCGTAGGTTTCCGGGCCAAAGAGACATATTACGAAGTGGAGGAAGAAGAAGAGGAAATGGAAGAATAGCCTCGAGCACCTTCTTGAGCTATTGAGACTCACAAACAAACTATGGCCTCAACAGGTAATTATAAAAAGAGTTCGAGTACTAAACCGAACTCTTTTTTTATTATCTTATTCACGCTTCTCGTTGGCCCTATGGAGAAAGCGTTTATACATTTAACAAACGTGAGTTCGATGAATTATAAGTGTCTATAAATTTGGTGATTAGCGAAATTTGTTGTAACTTTAAAGTGTTGATATACATAGAATTACGAACAAAAAAATCACTATGATCACCGAAGCTAAAGTTTTTTCACTTCGTTCAAGGAAACTCCTGAAATATTTTGTATGGCAGACGACTTCTGCAAGTTTTTTTGATGCAATGACGGCAAAGTATACGCTAAAACCTGCCGGAAAAAGAAAAATATCATCGAAGTTCCACGATGTCAAAGGCAGAAGTCATGCTGATAATGATTCTTTTTCCACACTTCTGGTTATCGCTGCTTTAAACATTTCTATCTTGAAAAAGTATGTAAGCATCTTCGCCATCTGTTTCCAAAAGTTGTTTCTTATAACCGTTTAGTAGAATTGGAAAGGGAGGTAGCCGTACCCTTAAGCTTGTTTATCAAGAAGGTCCTCTTGGGAAAAATGCACGGGCATAAGCTTTGTTGACAGTACACCATTGCGTGTCTGCAAAAAAACCGGAGAATACATATTCACAAAGTTTTCAAAGGCATAGCCCAAAGCGGAAAATGCTCTATGGGTTGGTTCTTCGGTTTCAAATTGCATTTGATTTGCAATGAGAAAGGAGAGCTTCTCAACTTTATGATAACGCCGGGAGATGTTGATGACCGTAAGCCTTTGGAGTACAAAGCTTTTATAGAGTTCATACAAGGTAAGCCGGTCGGTGACAAGGGGTACATCAGCAAGAACCTCTTTCAAAGGCTTTTCGTTGACGGAATACAACTTATTACCAAATTGAAAAGTAACATGAAAAGGAGCTTTAATGAGTGTCTCAGACAGACTTTTACTCAGAAAAAAAGAGCCATTATAGAAACGGTGAATGATGAACTTAAGAACATTGCACAGGTGGAACACTCCGGACATAGATGCTTTGACAATTTCATCGTCAACTTATTAGGGGCTATTGCTGCCTATTGCCTGTTTCCAGAGAAGCCGTGCATCAATGTACAAAGGATCATTGATACACAGCTTGCTTTTGTTCTGAATTCGTCGAACTCACGTTACATTAGGTTGAGTGCTCTAAAAAAATAATTCCTTGTGCAAACTGTAAGTTACGAATCGTTAGACCATCTTTTTCTCGCAGAATGCTTTATAGCGTATTCAATTCTTTTTATAACCTTCTTTTTTTCTGTATACAAAATCAGCTTCACTATAAATAATAGAATATGGGAATGGAGTTTCTGAAATCCTATTTTTATTGAACACCAAAGATTGTAGGAAATCCTTACTCAATAGTTTGGAACAAACTATTTGATTGATATCTATATGTTCACATTCTATTCCATCCCTTAGAAGGAACCCTTTTAAGTATGCAGGATTAAACATTGGAAATGTTGAGAACGTGTTTAATATGAGAGTTTTTCATTTATGTTGTTTTTTTGCAAAAATACAATTGATTAAAAAAAGTAGCATTCTTATTCTGGCATACTCCATTGGTTAGTTTGTAAGGATAACTCGGAGGATTTTTCTGCGGTTATCTCAAAACAATAGTTCCTTTTTAACTCCTGATAATTTCAAAGATGTAACATCTATATCATGTGTTGCTAATACTGTTGTAATCCCATTTTCTACAAAAGAAACTCAAAAAGTTTTTTTAGTCCCTTCTAACTTGTCTATAGAATTAGTTCCTTTAAGCACTTCATCCAGAAAAAGAATTACGTTAGGAGTGTTTAATGCAACATCTATAGCTTTGTCCAGTCTTATTATTTCAGATTGAAAATAGGATATCCCACCTTTAATATCATCACGAGTTCTCATACTTGTAAATATTTGCGAGTTGGGATTAAAATAGAACTTATCAGCAGGAACACGACATCCATTTTTTGCCAAAATAAGATTAAGAGCTATCGTTCTTAAAAACGTACTTTTACCAGACATATTAGCTCCCGTTATAATAGAAATAGAACCTTTTTGAAATCGAGAAATCATTTTCCGACACCTGAGTTTCCCAAAAAAGGATGCTTCCCATTTTTCATATTGATTAGCATATTCTCTTGCGGCTTTGCAATGCAATAATCAGCGTGATTAAAATTGAATTGAGCAAAGCTTGCTAAAGCCTCAATCTTCCCTATACTTTCTAACAACGTAGGAAGGCTTGCTAATCTTCTTACTTTCCATCGCTGAAATTTCAGAACTTCCATAACGTCTATCGACAGAAAAACCATTCAGAAGCAACCATAAAAAAAGGATTCGCCCTCAAAGCATATATACTTTCAATTCGCTGAATTGATTTTTAAATCCTCAAGATACTCTTGAACTATATCACGAATTTCCCGAAGCTCCGAAGCCTTAAAGTTATAAGAGGAAATCTTTTTAATGACAGGCATATAACCTTTATTGAAGTCTATTATTGATTTGGAAACACAAAAGGCTGTTTTAAACTTACTGCTTAACGCTATCGTTATAAATAATTGTAATACAAATAATACTGTTAAGGTTGCCGATGTGATAGAACTTATTTTTCCTACAAGTATGTAGCTAAGAATAAGATACAGAATCAACAAAAAACTACAAAAAGGAAATATTTGAAGCCATTTAATGTTTTTATCTGGCATCGTATTCACATTAGAGTACATGCTAGTTCCCATCACTTTAGACTTAAAGTGAGGAGTTGATAAATAATCCTCACGAAAATCTGACGACAACATAAGCTCGTTTATTGCATCCTGGTCTATATCGTTCTTAGATATTCTTGTGTTCACATTGATCAGCCTGTGTGCAAGAGCTTTCTCACCAGGCACTGTTGTGGTTCGGTTTAATCTTTGAAACAAAGACCCTGGGCCAAATATATCTAAATCATAAGAATATGGCGAGTGTATATCTATATACTCACTGCCGTCTTGAAAAGAAAAACTCATTACCCAAATATCCAATCTCATCTTCGTAAAATTGTATCATCTGTTGGTTATGCTCTCTTTTTCTATCAACTCTATTATCTGCATACACAAAAAATAGATAAACAAGAAGGCATATGACCGAGAGAGACAACCATATATTCGGGAAACCATCCAGTCCATTCCATCCAGCAATAAGCATAAGACAAAATGATATTAATTTTTCCCCAAACCAAAAGATGGCTTTTTCTTAGATAAAACTCTTTGTGCAACCAATAGTTTATTAACCTTATCTACATAATATAATTTACTCATTCTTAGTTTAAAGGGTTTATGTTATTGTCTTTTAGAAGACGATATGCTTGTGATTGGGCAACACCTGAATAAACGTGGTGATGTATTTGGGGCGGAGTGCATATCTTGCCAAAAAGATGCTTAATAAAGTATTTGTATAATGTTTTATCAGACCAAAATCCATAGTATATATTCTCAACAAAAGCACCAGACATCACTTTGGGATAATATGATGTTTGCCCTAGCTCAATAATTTTACTTCCTGTTTCTTCAGCTATTTCAACAGTCTTAAATATTGTATTTAACGTGAGTTCGACGAATTATAAGTGTCTATAGATTTGGTGATTAGCGAAATTTGTTGTAATTTTAAGGTGCTGATATACATAGAATTACAAACAAAAATCGCTATGATCACCGAAGCCAAAGTTACTGAAATATTTTGTATGGCAGACGACTTCTGCAAGTTTTTTGATGCTATGACGGCAAAATATGCGCTAAAACCTACCGGAAAAAGAAAATATCATCGAAGTTCCTCGATGTCAAAGGCAGAAGTCATGCTGATAATGATTCTTTTCCACGACTCCGGTTATCGCTGCTTTAAACATTTCTATCTTGAAAAAGTATGCAAGCATCTTCGCCATCTGTTTCCCAATGTTGTTTCTTATAACCGTTTAGTAGAATTGGAAAGGGAGGTAGCCGTACCCTTAACCTTGTTTATCAAGAAGGTCCTTTTGGGCAAATGCACGGGCCTAAGCTTTGTTGACAGTACACCATTGCGTGTCTGCAAAAAAACCAGAAATACATATTCACAAAGTTTTTCAAAGGCATAGCCCAAAGAGGAAAAATGCTCTATGGGTTGGTTCTTCGGTTTCAAATTGCATTTGATTTGCAATGAGAAAGGAGAACTTCTCAACTTTATGATAACGCCGGGAGATGTTGATGACCGTAAGCCTTTGGAGTACAAGGCATTCATAGATTTTATATATGGTAAGCCGGTCGGTGATAAAGGGTACATCGGCAAGAACCTCTTTCAAAGGCTTTTCGTTGACGGAATACAACTTATTATCAAATTGAAAAGTAACATGAAAGGAGCTTTAATGAGTGTTTCAGACAGACTTTTTACTCAGAAAAAGAGCCATTATAGAAACGGTGAATGATGAACTTAAGAACATTGCACAAGTGGAACACTCCGGACATAGATACTTTGACAATTTCATCGTCAACTTATTAGGGGCTATTGCTGCCTAATGCCTGTTTCAAAAGAAGCCGTGCATCAATGTACAAAGGACTATTGATACACAGCTTGCTTTTGTTCTGAATTCGTCGAACTCACGTTAGTTTACATAATCTTTTCCCGTAAAAATGTCCGTACTTTTAGGGCAAAATGTCCGTACTTTTTCGTCAAAATGTCCGTACTTTTTTAGTAAAATGTCCGAACCATTTTTCAAAGGTCTCAATGTAAATAGTCCGGCGAAAAAGAATCTTTGGTTTTTCGTGTGTCGCTCTAAGTTACATGTTCTTGACGCTGCATCATAGGTAAACAAATCGCACTGCGCGGTTTTTTTAAGGCAAACGAAAATATAAAAGGCGCAATTTCGTGCCTTGTAGTAGGCTTTTGCTTGGCTTATCCTTAAATTAATTGTACTTTTGCTTGCAAAAAGCAATTATTATGATAGAACTGTCTACAGAACAAGAATTTGTGCAAGTAATGGAAACTTGTCGCTCGCTATTTGTTCATAAGCTTCACGATTATGGCGCTGCCTGGCGTCTGCTCCGCATCCCCTCGCTGACAGACCAACTGCTGATCAAAGCACGCCGCATCCGTTCGCTCGAAGAGAAGGGAAGTTCGCTCGTAGATGAAGGCATAGTGCCCGAATTTATAGGTTTGGTCAATTATTCTATTATCGGACTCATTCAAATCGAATTGGGGCATACGATAGATGAAGATTTAACGGTCGAACAAGCACTCGCATTGTATGACAGTAAGACCGCCGAGAGTTTGGCGCTGATGCTACGCAAAAAAATCACGATTACGATGAAGCTTGGCGAGCTATGCGTGTCTCATCTTATACAGACCTTATCCTTATGAAGTTGTTTCGCGTCAAGCAGATCGAAGATCTGAAGGGCGAAAACGCTCGTATCCGAAGGCATCGGTGCCAACTATATGGATATTATGAACTATGCGGTTTTTGGCTTAATCAAACTCACGATTGAGAAAGAAGGCTGAGCCGAATGAAAAAGCTGATTTCAATCGTCGCCTTCTGGCTGGTCCGCATCAGCATCTTTTTGTTGGCGGGTACATTCCTGTTTTTCCGGCTTCGTCAAAGCTGTCGATCCGAGAGGAATGTGCATCAAATTCAATGCTTATTTGGGTCATTTCGACCTGCACTTTGAGGACAATTCGCTCTTGTTGCAGTTCGCAGCCATAGCCCTCGCTACAACCGAGACGATGCTGGGCATGAACCTGCTTTTAGGCATAAGGCGTAGATTGACAACTTTGGCCATCGCCGCATTTATGGCGATTATGACGGCCATAACCATATATATATATGTAACCAATTCGGTGGAAGATTGCGGTTGCTTTGGCGAAGCGATCACTTTGACGAACGCAGAGACACTACTGAAGAATGTTGTGCTACTCGCTGCAGCTTTGTTTCTCTGTATATTCCCCGGCCGTCACATCAGACTAATCTCTGAACGCAACGAATGGGTTACGTCCATTTGGACGTTTGTCTATATTGTCAGTCTTGGCCTTTATACGCTCCATTATTTGCCGGTTGTTGATTTTACCGCTTACCCTATCGGAGCAGACATCCGTGCGGCTTATAACGGAAAGATACCCGATCGACACGCCATGGAAAGGGCCAACTTCTATCTGCAAGATCAATCCGGTAATGATTTGACGGCTATGGTGCTTGGGGATACCAGTTATACGTTTTTGCTGACTTTACCCGATGAAGTTACAGCCGACGACGGCAGCAATGACCGTATCAATGATTTATATGACTTCTGCGTGGATAAAGGTTACTCCTTTTATGGTGTGACCACTGAACGTCCGCAGACGGTTTCTGATTGGAAGGATCGCACGGGGGCTGCCTATCCTTTGCTCTATGGATTGCCTGATCAACTAAAGGCGATGGTGCGCTCTAATCCCGGCTTGTTGCTGCTCAAAAATGGGCGCATTGAGGCCAAATGGAGCAATAATGAGTTGCCAATAGCTGACGATGAGGGCTCAATTTTACAGCTTATTCAGGAACATTCCAAACATAGCGGGGCACTTCTCCTGCTACTTTGGTTCATTGTTCCCCTGATTATTAGTATCTTTGCAGATCGTATATGGATTGGATCCAAGTATTACAGACATTATAACTTCATAAAAACGATTTAAAAAAACAAGGCTATGAGAAAGAAAATTGTGGCAGGCAATTGGAAAAATGAACCTTAACCTGCAAGAAGGCGTGGCATTGGCCAAAGAATTAAACGATGCGTTGAAGATAGAAAAGCCCAACTGCGACGTAATCATTTGCACGCCGTTCATTCATCTGGCCTCTATTGCAAACTTTTTTTGGACCAAAAACGTTGTAGCGTTGGGGGCTGAGAATTGTGCAGACAAAGAAAAAGGCGCATATACGGGTGAAGTTTCAGCAGAAATGGTGAAAAGTACTGGCGCAAGTTATGTGATTCTCGGTCATAGCGAGCGCCGCGCTTACTATCACGAGACGGCCGAAATTTTAAAAGAGAAAGTAAATCTGGCGCTTGCAAATGGTTTGAAAGTTATCTTTTGCGTGGGCGAAATTCTTGAAGAGCGCGAAGCTAATCGTCAAAAACGAGGTGGTTAAAAGCGCAGCTCGAAGGCTCTCTCTACGATTTGACGCCGGAGCAATTTGCAAATGTTGTGTTGGCTTACGAACCGGTCTGGGCTATTGGCACGGGCAAGACGGCTACAGCTGAGCAGGCAGAGGAAATGCACGCATTTATCCGCGCTACGATCGCAGAGAAGTTTGGTCAAGCAGCGGCCGACGAGACGAGCATCCTTTACGGCGGTAGCTGCAAAGCGTCAAACGCAAAAGAACTCTTTGCAAAACCGAACGTTGATGGCGGCCTTATTGGTGGCGCAGCACTCAAAGCTGATAGCTTCACAGGCATTATTGATGCTTGGAAATAAGTATAGCGTAAGCTTTCAGACCTCTCTCTATCATGGTGGAGAGAGGCCTTCTTAAAAAACAGCAACGAATGACACGTATTGGAGGACTTTTTATCGTTTTTATCTTGACCTCTGTTTGCTCAAAAGCGCAGACCTTTACAGATCATGCGCGCAAACAAAGCAATGGTGGGGGGCGCTTGACGGTAGTACAAGACGCAGATCTTGATAACATCGTCAACAATAAAAAAGGAAAGGCTGCTCAAACGACTCAAACTGCAAAGAAAGCTGAAGCTAAGCCGGCTACAAATACTGCAAAACCCGCCTCAAAGCCTGCATCAACCACTCGCAGCAGTAGTCTGCGTCAAGGTAATCGCTATGTAGAGCGTCAACGCGTGTCGGCACAAGGCTATCGCATACAAATCTATACGGGAGGCAACTCGCGCAATGATAAGATTGAGGCGCAACAGATGCGCGTGAAGTGCCAACAACACTTTCCGGAGTTAGCTGCCTACGTACACTTCATATCTCCTCATTGGGTTTGCCGCGTAGGGTGATTTCAATACGCGCGAAGAAGCTGCACGCTACGTGACCCGCTTGCGAAAGGCCCGCGTCTCTTATGAGGTGCGTGTGGTTAGTTCGCCAATTTTAGCTATAAGATGAACGAATTGTATATTATAAAATGACGACAGAAGAGAGAATAGAGCGCCTCAAAACATTATATAAAGAAACCCTCACCGTTTTAGGCGAAGACGCCGAACGAGAGGGTTTGCTCAAGACGCCGGAGCGTGTGGCAAAGGCAATGCTTGACTTAACGCGCGGTTATACGATGGACGCAGCCAAAGTTTTAACCTCCGCGAAGTTTAAAGAAGATTATCGCCATATGGTAATAGTCAAAGACATTAATTTCTACTCGCTTTGTGAGCACCACCTGTTGCCTTTTTATGGAAAAGCCCATATTGCTTATATTCCGAATGGTTACATTACGGGGCTATCCAAGTTGGCGCGCGTTGTAGATATATTCTCGCACAGACTGCAAGTGCAGGAAAGAATGACGCTTCAGATCAAAGAGTGTATAGAGCGGGCCTTGAATCCATTAGGCGTAATGGTCGTTTTGGAAGCCAAGCATATGTGTATGCAAATGCGTGGCATAGAAAAAGAAAACTCCATTACTACGACCTCTGATTTCAGTGGCGCTTTTACGCAAGCTAAAACGCGTGAGGAATTCTTATCCCTAATTGCCCGTAAAGAATAGTTGTATGCGAAGATTGCCTTGGATTCTTATCTGTTTTTCTCATCTTGTTGTCTGGTTGCAATAAGATAGAATTACCCTGGCAAGAAGAACAAAGGCGGTAATCCTAAGGACACAACTAAGATAAAGCCTCCTGTAGTTGATCCGGACACAGACTTTGATACGCTCACGGTGGCTCAAGTGCAAAATTGTCCGGACGATGCTCTGCTTTACGTAAGAGGCTATATCGTTGGCTTTGTTGCGGGAACTACTTTATCTAAGGCGGTCTTTGGACTTCCTACGGCAGAAGATAAAAACACCAATATTCTCTTGGCCGATACGCCGGAGGAGACTGACGTGACGCGTTGCCTACCAATCAAATTGAAGCCCGATGTACGAGGTGGGCTGAGTTTGAAAAGATCATCCCGAGCATTACAAAAGGCGCTTTGTCATTAAGGGCTTGACGGGGCAGTACTTTAAATGTAAAGGCTTGCTCGACGTTTACGCCTTTTATGCAACATCTTTCGTTGATAAGCCTTCCGGAGGTGATGATCCGGAGACGAAGCCCGGCGGAGAAAAAGCCCGGCGGAGAAAAGCCCGGCGGCGGTGGCGCGGTAACGCCAAACGTCGATACAAACCCCGCGATTGTTCACGAAGGGCGCAACATAAAGCAGAAATAACGTTGATAGCGCAGGAAGAAATCCTTGCATCTACAGCCTTTTCTTTGATATTTTTTTCTTCCGACAGCGGTTGGTTTTTATATAAATATAGTATCTTTGCGTCGTCAATTCATGCGGTAGTAGCTCAGTTGGTAGAGCATTAGCTTCCCAAGCTAAGGGTCGCGGGTTCGAGTCCCGTTTACCGCTCTTGTTTTGGTAATCAAACCGGAAGCTTATGGAGCTCTTTATTACCGCGATATTTTTTATTGGAATTTCGCTCATCGCTACCGAAATTTTTTAATAAGGTCAATAAAGCTGCCGTTGCTATGTTTATGGGCGTCACTTGTTGGCTATTATATATAGTAGCGGGGCGTCATTTCGTTCTTACCCAGCATCTTTCAGCCTTTTTGGCTGCCGGCTATCAAGCGATGGCCACCATACAAGAAGTGCGCACCTTTATTGCCGAGCACGTCTTCCTTTCCTATGCGATGAATGCCGCAGGCGTGGTTTTGTATCTCTTAGGTACGATGACGATAATCGAAGTCTTGGACAATAACGGCTGCTTTGACTTTATCCATGAAGCCCTGCGCACGCGTCGCCCAAAGAAGTTTCTTTGGCTCATCTCCATCATCACCTTCCTCTTATCGGCCAATTTGGATAATCTGACAACGACCTGTCTGATGCTGGCCCTTTTGCATACGATGGTAGCTGATGTAGAACTCCGCAAACGCTTTGGCGCAATCGTGGTTTTAGCCGCTAATTGTGGAGGGGCTTTTACTGTGATAGGCGATGTAACGAGCCTATCGCTTTGGGGCGTAGGTTTAGTGACGCCTACCCATTATTCTTCTATGCTTATCCTGCCGTGTATGGCAGCTTTATTCACAACGACTTACTTAGTGCACCGCAAATTACCCCACAGCATGAAGCTCGTGCACACCATACTCCCATATCGCGGAGACGATACCGTGTTGAACCGTTGGCAACGCCTGCTTATGCTCGTTGTCGGCATTGGAGGCTTGTGGTTTATACCCACTTTTCATCGTCTTACGCAGCTTCCCTCTTTCGTTGGGGCGCTGTGCGTGCTTGGCGTGTTGTGGATTGTCGACGAGTTCTGCAATAGAAGTTTGCTGACAAGCGATAAAATGGTGAGCCGGCGTCGCCCGATGGCCCTGCAATATCAGAATTTGCAGAACATGCTCTACTTTATCGGCATCTCTTTGGCGGTTGGCGCACTCAACGAAACCGGACTTTTGCAGCAAGTAGCTGTTTGGACAACGACGCACTTACACAATATATATATAATAGGCGGCCTTGCCGGACTTTTGTCCGCATGCTTTAACAACATGACCGTAATGCTGAGCGATATTGCCCTCTTCCGTCACGTCGAACATTTACCGGCGTTCAGCCCGAATGGCGATTTCTGGCCCCTATTAAGCTACGCCACAGCGCTTGGCGGATCTTTTGTGGCTCATTGGTAGCACAGCCGGCTTAGCCCTGTGGAGAATGGAAGGCATAAGTTTTGGCGGTTATTTGAAACACTTTATGCCAAAAAGTGCTTGTGGGCGGTCTCGTGGGCGCTTTAGTCTTTTGGCTGACCACTTTATTATAAACTAAATTAGACAAGAACAATATGGGGAAAATACGATGTATAGGGGTTTTGACTTCAGGCGGCGATGCACCCGGAATGAATGCTGCTATTCGCGCCGTGACGCGCAGTGGCATTGTAAATGGTTTTAAGATCAAAGGCATTTATCGTGGTTATGACGGACTGATCAACGGCGATATTGCGCCGTTTACCACAGAAAATGTCAGCAACATCATACAGCGTGGCGGCACGATCTTGCGCACCGCTCGCTGCCAGGCTTTTACGACACCCGAAGGTCGCGGAAAGGCCTACGAAACCTTGCAACGCGAAAATATCGACGCACTCGTCGTTATCGGCGGAAATGGTTCGTTGAGCGGCGCGTTGGAATTGGCTGAAGAATACGACTTTCCCTGTATCGGATTGCCCGGAACGATCGACAATGACCTTTATGGCACGGACAGCACCATTGGCTACGACACCACGTTGAACACGATCAAAGAGTGTGTAGACAAGATTCGCGACACGGCAACCAGTCATGAGCGCATCTTCTTTGTGGAAGTAATGGGTCGAGATGCCGGTTTTTTAGCACAAAACAGTGCCATTGCGGCCGGTGCTGAGGCTGCGATTATTCCGGAAGACTCTACCGATAGCGACCAGTTGATCGAATTTATGCAACGCGGCATTCGTAAGAGTAAAAAGAGCTGTATCGTAATTGTCAGCGAAAGCCCCAAGTGCGGCGCGATGTATTATGCCGACCGCGTGAAAAAGGAATATCCCGAATATGATGTGCGTGTCTCTATCTTGGGCCACTTGCAGCGCGGCGGAACGCCGTCGGCCCACGACCGCATCTTGGCCAGCGTGACCGGTGTCGGAGCTATTCAAGCTATCGTTCAAGGCCAGCGCAACATCATGGTGGGCGTACGCAACAACGAAGTCGTTTACGTCCCCTTTATCGATGCCGTTTCTAAGAAGAAACCAATCGATAGAAATCTTATCAAGGTGCTCAACGAACTTTCCATTTAGATTATTGTCGTCGGAGCGATTTGCACTTGCGTAGGGGGCTGCACCATTCCCGTGAAGCTCAGCAGCCCCTCACTCGGTAGTGTTTGTGGCGGTCTCAGTCAGCATTTTGTCCGCCGAAGGCCGCAGCATGCACCGCCCAAGATCGATGAGCGCAGTCTGCCGACGCTTATTTTTTTAATCTTTAGCTATGCCACACGCTTCTCAAGCCGCTCCACGCCTCCTCGTTCGTCCGGCCTTTCCTAATGATCTTCCTGCGATGTCGGCCATTTATGCCGCTGCGCGCTGCTTGATGCGTAGCCGGGGAAACGTGCATCAATGGGTCAACGGCTATCCATCGGACGAACTCCTTTTAACTGACATTCGCGCGCAACGCAGCTTTGTTTGTACGACCGAAGATGGGCAAATAGCCGGCGCTTTTTGCCTGCTTTGCGGCATCGAGCCCACGTATCAACGCTTGTATGATGGGGAGTGGCCCAACGACTTGCCTTATGTGACGATTCATCGGCTTGCTTCTGATGGGCGAGTAGGGGCATTTTTTTCGCGCCTGTCTTAGTTTCGCCCGCAGCAAGTCGGCCGTCGTTCGTGCCGATACGCACAAGGATAACCTAAAGATGCAGCAATTATTGGTGCAGAATGGTTTTCAGCGCTGCGGCATCATCTATCTGGAGGACCAATCGCAGCGCATCGCTTACCAACTCGGATAATCAGCGCCGCAGTACGCCACAGGTTCGTTTTTTTATCACGACAACAAAGGTTTGCGCTCGTGAGCGCAAAGGCTACGCTCACGATGAAAAAGGTGTACGCTCAAGAGCGTACACGAACGAAGTGGGTTGTTGTCGATCGCGTTCTTTGTTGTGAGATTTATAAAGTGTTGATTTTTAGCGTTCTGTTCTAAAGCGTCCTTCCTGTGGCTTGCTTCGCAGCCTTACTTTTTAGACCTAATGATTCAAAAGAACAAGAGAGACGACTCGTCATTGCGACAAGCCGTCTCTCTTGTATCTATACGCAGCAAAGGAAATCAACCCCTTTGCCTAACGATTCTTATTCCGTAGGGCGACCACACAAGATTTGGTCCAGATAAGAACGGAGTATGCCGATGGCTTTCTCGTTCTCGCCGCCTTGCGGTATGATGATGTCGGCATATTCCTTGGTCGGTTCGATAAATTCGCGGTGCATCGGCTTTTAAGGGTGTGCAAGTAGCGCTCCATCACGATCGAAGCTGTGCGGCCGCGTTCTACGACATCGCGATTGATTACTCGGATCAAGCGTTCATCAGGATCAGCGTCGACGTAGATTCTCAGGTCCATCATATCTCTCAATTCCTTGCGATATAAAGCCATAATACCTTCTATGATGATCACCTTCGAAGGTTTTACCAAAATCGTTTCTTCGCAGCGGTCGCAGGTGAGCACCGAATAGACCGGTTGACGTATGGCACGCTCTGCACGCAGTTCGCGCACGTGCTCTTCTAAGAGTTCCCAATCAAAAGCATCAGGGGTGGTCATAATTCATCTTGCGCAAGTCTTCGATAGAGTAGCCCTTGGGGGCCCGCTTATAATATGAATCTTGCGGCAATACGGATACCTGCTCCGCGGGGAGCTGTGCGATGATTTTTCTTACGACGGTCGATTTTCCGGATCCGGTTCCGCCGGCTATACCTATGATCATGAGGTGCTTGTTTTTTGTTTGTTTGCTGATTATACTTGCTCCATCGTGGCCGATTGAGCCCATACTTCGCGCCCATCGGGTAAGCGTACGCGCCACCATTGCGTTGTCTTGTCCGTGATGGTCACGGTTGTGCCCTCGTTCAGTTGTCCGGCTTGCTTAGAAGCACCATCCGGACTGATAAATACGGTCGTGGGGCGCATTACTACGGCTTTCTGCTCATCGAAGTAGGCGCGTGTGGCCCGCCAAGCAAAGACATTGCAGCAGATGGTAAGCAGGAGGCCTACAAGAAGCGTAGTGAAACCAATCTTTCGCCCGATGACGCGGCTCGAGAAGCGGAAGAGTAAACCGCCCAGTAAGGCCAAGATGAACATCAACAGACTGATACGTGCCCAAGCGTCGGCCGTGAAGAATCGCATCAGCGCCTTCGTCCAAGAGATGAGGAACATCTCTGACTGCATATTGTCGTGCGCCGGCAGATGGGCGCTAGCTACGGCTAAATTGTGGCGAATGTCTGCATTGGTAGGTGACAGGCGTAGCGCACGTTCGTAATAAAGAATGGCCTGCGGCAGATTCTTTGTGCGGTAATAGGCGTTGCCTAAATTGTAATAAGATGCTGCTGACGGGTTGGTCTTGGCTGTGCGCTCGAAAGCGGCAACTGCACCAATGTAATCCTGCTTGGCGTAGAGGGTTTCGCCTTCTGCTTGGGGTGAGGGGCAGCCGACAATGATAAACTGTGCAGTGCGCCCATCAAGGTCAACAGGAGTAGAAGTAGGGGAGTGGCGGCAACTTGCCTTTACGACCTCCTGATTGGAAGGCTGCTTCTACGCGATCAATGATCTGCGCCACTTGCCGGTATAATTCGTTCTTTTGCATATCGTTTGCAGCCGGAGCGAAGCGTGCATACTCACAAGCGGACCATACATCTGCTACGGCTTGAATCGTATCCGGTGCAATATGGCGGGCTGCCAATGCTGCTTTTTACGACATCGAGCGATAAATCGACCGTAGAGATATTGAATTTTGCCGCCAAGTAAGTTTGCAGCGCATTATTCAGCGCTTCGTAGAACGGCTTCTCTGTTGTTGTGCTAAAAGTTGGTAGGCCTGCTTCAGTTGCCGCTTGGCCGCTTTCCCGGCCTTAGATTGGCGGAGGCCCACTTCGTCGGCATCGCGCGCCACTTTGCGCCGAATGAGAATATATGCGCCACCGGCGGCGAGTAAGAGTAAGATAGGCGCCGAAATACGTCCACGAACCCCACCAGAAAGGATGTGCGGCATCAAAAGTCGGCTCGGCCGGGAGCAAAGGATGAATGTCGCTATTGCGCAGAGCCAACTCCCGCTGCACATCTGCGGACGAATGGCGGCCTTTACCTATCATTAGATGCTTCATGGCCGTTTGCAAGGTTTCATATTTGCCGCTTGATGGGTTGAAATATACGAATTGTACGGCCGGTAAAGTGTACTTTCCAACATTGTGTGGGACAAAAGTATAATCAAACACGACTTGGCCGGAAGTGCCGTCAACGCCGACTTTTACATCTTGCGTTGTTTTCGGGGTGAAAGTGTCGAAGTCTTTCGGGAAAACAACACTTGGCGGCGTGATAAGTTTGAGGTTACCATTGCCTTTTATGACTACGCGATACGTAGCTATATCATTGGTACTCAAATCTTTTGTGAGCAATTGGCTGGATATGGAGAAGCGCCCTACGGCGCCGGAGAATGTCGCCGGCTGCGGCTGTGGGAGCGGATCAACCGTGACGGTTGTGGGCGCTGAGGCGCGTTGTACCTGTACGCCGACTTCACCTCCGCCATTGAAGAAGGCCTCAATGGGGTCGGAAAAATCGACCGAGCGGCGAACAACCGTGCATGTGAAATTGATACCGGGGATGGTGAGCTTGCCTTCTTGTTGCGGGAAGACAAGGTATTGCAGAATGATGCCCGTGCGATACGACTTTCCATTGATTCGCTCCAGACTTGTTTGTACGGTAGAGTGGGGTATTTCTTGCGAAACCCAGCCCTTGAAATCGGGCTTACTGCTCATCATTACGTTTTTGTAGGCTTTATGCCGACAGCGCTATGCACGCGATAGGTGAGCAAAATGGCTTCTTGTCGAAAAACGCGGCGACGGCTGGGCGTCACAGTAATAAAAAGGTCTCGACTGTTTATAGGTCCGTCAGCCGTAACTTGTGCGGAGGAAGCGCTGCTATTGCTTGCGGCGTTGGCGGTTTGCGACTTTCCGGGCGTACCCGTTACGTTAATGGTCACGGAGCGGGAGTGAAGCGTTTTTCCGCCTACTTGTACTGATGCTGATCCTATCGTTAAAGTGCCTTTGCGGCGGGGTTGTAGGATAAAAGTATAAGTTGTCGACTCATTATTAGTCGTGCGGCCATTGATCATTTTGTAGTTGGAACTCTGCGCCACGTTCGGGCCGGACAGAATGATAAAATCGGACAACGCCGGCGCTTGAAAACCGGATGCGGATGTGGTCGCTACTTTATATTTTAAGTGGAAATAGCCGTTGATATCGGCTGTTGAGGGGGCTTCTACGCTTAGTTGTTGGGCCTGCGCCGTAGGCTGTAGTCCAAAGAGTAGAAGCAGGAGGAGGAATGTAGTATATATATAATGTATACTTCCGTTGGTCTTATCTTGTTTCATAGGATCACCAATTCTTTTCCAATTTGCGTGGTTGCGCTTGCGACTTGTTTACCTTCTGCCGCGCTTGCTGCTCGGCTTGACGCGCGAGGTTTAGGAGTTGTTGTACCTCCTGCTCGGACTGCGAAGCGTTGTTTTTGCTGTTGGGGCGATTGTTGCTGTTGCTTATTTTGTTGTTGACGAGGCTGCTGGCGGGGTTGTTGCTGCGGACGCTGCTGTTGCTTGTTTTTGTCGCGTTTCAGTTGGTGCTGGCAAAGCGCCAAATTATAGCGCGTCCGATCACTTTGCGGATTGTTGCGCAAGGAGGCTTTGTAATGCTCAATCGCTTCCTGCAAATACTGCTGCTTTTTGCGCACCGTTTGCTTCCAAAGCCGCCGCTTGATTGATCACGCCCATATTATGATAAGCCATCGCTTTCAGTTGCTTGTTCTTCTCTGCTTGAGCAACGGCTTGAAATTGTTTGATCGCAGCTTTGCCGTCTCTCTTGGCTAGATAAGTGTCGCCTAAATTAAAATGAGCACGCGTATTATTGGGATTTTTGCTTGATGGCTTGCAAAATATAGTTGTTCCGCCTTATCATATTGTTTTGCCTCAAAGGCCCTGTTTCCGCGGTGCATTAGTTTTCCAGTCGGCCGTTTGTGCGGCAGCCGATAAACTAATGGAGAGAAAGAGTAGTATCAAATGCTTCATTGCTTTCGATTAAAAAGATGCCAGCGTTGTACCCAAGGATTTTTCGTTTCGCAGACAAAACTTTCGATGAACAACAAGAGTAAAAGGATCAGCGCAATGGCTTGAAATTGCTCGTTGTAGCTTATGTGGTCGGTATGCTCTGAAGCTTGTTGCAGTTGCCCCAAAAGCAGCTTGCAATTGCTCTTGGGCGGCGTTCGAATTGTCTACGTGCAAGTAAAAGTCCATCGCCGGCTTTTGGCTACTTCGCGACACATTTGCTCGTTTAATTTCGTTACTACAACTTGCCCATTGTTGTCTTTTTAAGTAGTCATTGCCCAAAAGGTATTTGTGCGCCACCAGGGTTTCCGATGCCCAAGATGTACACTTTTCGGCCCTCTTTGGCTGCTGCGGCTGCCGCTTCCTCAGCTCCGCCTTGGTGGTCTTCCCCATCGGTGATGATAATGATGGCTTTGCCTACGCGTTTCTTGTCGGTAAAACTTTTATCGGCTAAGTTGATGGCCGCCGCAAGGTTTGTTCCCTGCAGCGTAACCATTCCCGGCGTAATCGAATTCAGAAATAGTTTGGCCGCGCCGTAATCTCCTGTGATGGGCAATTGAGGATAAGCCTCGCCGGCAAAGACGCCTAACGCTATCTTGTCGTTTTGCATACGATCAATAAGCGTAGAGACGAGTAGCTTCGCACGCTCCAAGCGATTGGGGCTGATATCCTGCGCCAGCATTGAGTTGGAAACGTCCAGCATCACAGCTACTTCTATTCCTTTTTGTTTTCGCTGGTTGTAGTTAGACCATTTTGCGGCCGGGCTAAGAGTACGATCAACGTAATCAAAGCCGACAAAAAGCAAAACAAACTTTACCAAAGGTTTGTGGCGGGAATAAGCCGGCACCAATGCAATCAGCAGTCGCGGATCTCCGAACTTGCGCAAGTGCCGCTTGTTTCGAAGGGCCGTAAGTAGGTAAATCCCGATCAAAAAGGGATTAGCAGCAACAAATATAAGTATTCCGGATCAGCAAATCTGAACATAAATTTCGCGTCGTGGGTTAAAGCTAAGGAATACGTCTAAACCAAGTCAGACGCAACAATATTTCCAGTGCAAACGTAAAGAGCGCAACTAAAGCAAACAATTGATAAGCTTCGTAGTGTCGATTATAATTGCTCACCTTCAGCTTTGTCTTCTCTAAACGGTCTATGTTTTTGATAGATATCTCTTAATTTCGCTTTGCTTCGGGCTTGATAGAATTTCCCGCCCGTTGAGTTTGCGATTGCCTCCAAGGTTTTCGGGTCTGTGTTCTGCTTAATCGCGGCTTCGTAGGTCTCACCGTTGGGTAGCGTTGCTACGGGTTGATTGACCGCAGCGTCCGTCCCGACAGAAATCGTATAGATGCGGATGCCCAAGCGCTTTGCCATTTCAGCCGCTGTAAGCGGAGATATTTCGCCGGCGTTGTTTTCGCCGTCCGTCAGAAGAATGATTACCTTACTCTTCGACTTACTTTGCTCCAAATGAGACACGGCACTCGATAAGCCCATACCGATAGCCGTTCCCGGACTTATGACTCCTTCCTTCTGCAAGTCGCAATTTACTTGCTTAAACATATTGAGTAGCGCAGAATGGTCTGTTGTTAAGGGGCATTGCGTGTATGCCTCGCCGCCAAAGACAGTCAAGCCGATGTTGTCGTCCGGACGATTATTGATAAACTCGTAAGCCACTTGTTTAGCCGTTTCAATACGACTGGGCGGGAGGTCCGGCGTGAGCATACTGGTTGAGACGTCGATAGCCATCATTATATTGATACCTTCCGTCTCTTTATTGCTCAACGCATTGTGCGTCTGCGGGCGGGCCAGCGCAAAGATTATGCAAGCAAAAGTCAAGATCCTTAGTAAGAAAGGTAAATGAATGAGCGCCGTGCGCGGCGTTCGTGGCAACTGCCTATAGGGATACGTTGTCGACAAGGTCAAAGTGGATTCGCGCTTCCCTTTCAGCAGAAAATGCCACAAGATAAGCGGAATCAACAGCAAGAATAATAAGAAATAATAGGGCTGAGCAAATGTCATACGCGTCAAAAGAAAGTTTCTACAATTTCAACAATCAAATAGACGGCCAAGCTCAGGCTTAATAGCGACAAGACAAGGCCCGCTCCCCAATAAATACGGCGTATGTTTCTTTGCTGCGTCTCGCCCGGCGTCACGATTTTTTTACAACCGGCTTCGGCAATTGCGTCGTTGCAGGTTTTGTCGTGTTTACAAAATCTACAGCTTGCAGCAAACTGCGATCTGTTTCATTGAGTGAAGATTCATATTTTGCAAACTTTACCAAGTCTGCTGTTTCAAAAGATTTCGCGTAGTTCGCGCAAGGCCGTCTCATCTCCCGTGTGCAACAAGGCGCTTATGATTTCCCCGAGGTCATTTCGCGGGCGTTAATCCCGAAGCGGCCGGAAATATACGCTCGTAGCGCATCCGTCAGTTGCATATAATAATCCTTATTGGCCACCTGAGCGTTTGCCCTTGCCGTTTTGAGTTGCTCGATGCGCGCCATCGCTTCTTGATGTGGCGGAACGGCCGGCGGAATCACCACTCGCTTCGTAACCGGACGCTTATCTGAAAGACGCACGACGCAGATGAAAATGCCGCCAACCGGCAGAAGCAGCAAGAAAGCCAACAAAAGTAGGCGCCACGTCCATACAAAAACTTCCTTCGACTACGCCATCCGGCCCCTCAAAGCGCTCTACGTGGGCTGTATCCACCGAAACGGTACTCACTTTAAGGCCAACAATATCGCGCGCTGCAATCGTATCGCCGCCCACAAGCACATAGGGGCGCAACGAATAAAGTGCCGAGTCAAAACTCGTCACCATATAGCGATGTATCAGCGTAATGCGGTCGTCGCCGTCTTGCTTTAGCGTGTCCGTCTTCCCATTGTCGACCACTTCCACGCCGGGCGCGATCTGATCCTCCTGCGCATAAACAGGAAAGATTATGTGTGTGCGCTTATCGGTCGTCGCTTTTACCTGCAATTGCACTTGCTGACCGATCAAGATGTCGGCTGTATCCAGCTTTGCCTCGACCACGACTTGCGAGAAGCCGTGCAGCGTCGACAAGCACAGACACAATAATATATATATACGTATAGGATTCAGCATATTCTTTTTTCTATCCGACTATGCGCGTTGTCGGAGGATGTTCCGCAAGGCTACCACGTAGTCTTCTACCGTCGAGATCGCCGTGAAATCGACTTTCGATTTGCGAAACAGCTCTTTCAAGCGCTGATCTTCATCCGCCCACCAACGGCGTTGCAATTCGCGTATGCGCTTACTTGATGTATCGAGATACAGTTCGTGTCCGGTTTCTGCGTCGCCCACGCGCATCAAGCCCACATCCGGCAATTCCGCCATTCGGTGGTCATACACCCTGACGGCAACCACATCGTGTTTGCGCGAAGCGATGCGCAGCGATTGCGAGAAGTCCTTCCGGTCGATGAAGTCAGAGAGAACGAAAGCAATGCAGCGCTTCGAAATGGCTCTCACCAGATATTCCAAGCCTACGCCAAGATCCGTGCGCCGCGATTGCGGCGTAAACGTAAGCAGTTCGCGGATAATATATAATATGTGGCGTCGCCCCTTCTGCGGAGGAATGAATTTTTCCACGCGATCCGAAAAAAAGAGCACCCCGATTTTATCGTTGTTCTGTATGGCTGAAAAGGCGAGCGTCGCAGCTATTTCCGCAATCAAGTCGCGTTGTGTGCAGCGTTGCGAGCCAAAGGACAGACTGCCCGAGACGTCGACAAGCAGCATAACCGTCAATTCGCGCTCTTCCTCATACACTTTTACGTAAGGGCGATTCGTACGAGCGGTTACGTTCCAATCGATGTCGCGCACGTCATCTCCCGGCTGATATTCTCTCACCTCGGAAAAGGACATACCGTGCCCCTTAAACGCCGAATGATACTCGCCGGCGAAGATGTTATTCGTCAGTCGGCGGGTTTTTATCTCTATGCGCCTTACTTGCTTCAGCAGGTCTTGCGTCTCCATCTTTCAGACCTTTATTCTAACGATAGCGTTTAGGGCACTTCGACCTTATTGATCACTTCGGTGATAATGGCATCCGTCGTCACGTTGTCGGCCTCAGCTTCGTAAGTCAGACCGATGCGATGGCGGAGTACGTCGTACGCCACGTCGCGCACATCTTCCGGAATCACGTAGCCGCGGCGCTTCAAGAAAGCACGCGTACGGCTTGCCAAAGCCAAGTTGATGCCCGCACGCGGACTGCCGCCGAAACTAATATAACGCTTCATTTCCGGCATCTTGTAAGATTCTGGTCGACGCGTTGCGAAAACGATGTCGGCGATGTATTGCTCGATGCGCTCATCAACGTAAACTTTCTTGACGATTTCGCGTGCGTGGAGAATCTTATCCAGACTGACAACGGGTTGAACCTCTTCCGTGTAATGCTCGTTCAAATGGCTGCGAATGATCTTCTTTTCTTCCTCCAGCGTAGGATAGTCAATGACTACTTTCAGCATAAAGCGGTCTACCTGCGCTTCGGGTAGCGTATAGGTGCCCTCCTGTTCGATCGGATTCTGCGTAGCCAGCACCAAGAAGGGGTGGGGGAGCGCAAAGGTCTCCTCGCCGATCGTCACTTGATGCTCCTGCATTGCTTCGAGCAGTGCACTCTGCACTTTCGCCGGCGCACGATTGATCTCGTCGGCCAAGACAAAGTTGGCAAAAATCGGCCCTTTCTTTGTAGAAAAGCGCTCGTCGCGCTGACTATAAATCAATGTACCGATAATGTCGGAGGGTAAAAGGTCGGGCGTAAACTGCACGCGACTAAAGCGGGCTTCAATAAGTGAAGCCAGCGTTTTAATGGCGAGCGTCTTGGCCAGACCCGGAACGCCTTCGAGCAGAATGTGCCCGTCGCTCAAAAGACCTGTGAGCAGTGAGTCAATCAAATGGCGCTGTCCTACAATGTTACGCTCCATGCCGGTCGTCAGATCGGTCAGGAAGCCTGATTGCGCTTCGATGAGTGCGTTAAGTTCGCGTATGTCGATTGCTGTTGCCATACTTTTTCTTGTTTTTTCTGTTTGAGCAGCACTGTTTTTTTGCACTGCCTGTCAGCCTGCTGTTCTTGCGCCCGTCTTTTTGAAGTCATGGCGTTGGAACTTGGCAAGCACTCAGGGGCAAAGTTAGCAATAAATCCTATACTTTCAAACAAGAAAGTGCCTACATCGGGTCGATGCTAACAGATTTGTGCCTCATCAGGCTTGAGATTAAAAAAATTGAAAATGCGCTTTTTTGTGATCAACTCACAGTTTTCTGCAGACTTTTCCATTGTCTTTTTTAGGCGAAGCGCTTGTTCTCTTGCCCGGCGCGCACTGCTTGTAGAGCAGAATGAGGTAGATGTCGAGTTTGCGCTCACGATGAAAAAGGTCTTGCGCTCACGATGAAAAGGTCTTGCGCTCACGATAAAAAGGTCTTGCGCTCACGATAAAAAACTGCGTGGTAGGATTTTGCTGTTATAAAAGTTTGATGTTTAGCTTGTTATTTCCGGATTCTAGTGATGCGAATTCTGCGGTCTTTGAGCTAAGGCGCGGCGCCGGCACACGTTGCGCCTCGCTGCGGTTATCGCACGGGGCGCTAGCTGCCCTTTACGGAAGTGGCGTAAGGTGTATTTACAGCTACCGACACCATTTCTACAACTAAAAAAATGAGCGATGAACATTTTTTTCGCCGCTCCTTGCGCGCTCGCAATGCGTAAAAGCATTATCTTCGCTTCGTAAATAGTCGAAAGTATGACAATTCACACATCATCTGATTACGATTTCAGCGTTCGTCGGGCCGTCGTTGAGGCTTGGAAAAAAAGTTTGCCCTTGCATTGGCGAGCCTATCTTCGCTTCCTCTGGCCGTTTCTTCTGATGGCCGGCATCGGGAGCGGTTTGTTTGTCGTGGCTGTGAGTTCGTATCTGGCTCAACACGCCATACCTTTTCTCGCAGTAGTGAAATCAGGGCTTGGTGCAAAAGTGGGCTTGGCGCTGCTTTGCCCCTCGTGGGGCACATTGGTAGCCTTAGTCGTAGGGTTCCTGCTTGGGCTGATCGGACAGGGTAGTTTGGGCGGAGGTCTTGCCTTGCAATACAAGCAAAATATCAGCAATCGTTGCGGACTATGTACCTTTAAGCACAAAAAAATTGCGCCGCGTATGGCTGCAAAGAAGTGCTCGCAGCTTGCTGCTCCTACTCATATATAATGTTCTCAACGCGATGATCCTTGGTGGGGCTGTTTGGTTGACGCGTGAGCATACGCCGCTTTGGTGGATTCCGGCCGTGATGATCTGCATCGGTCTGCTGGTTGCTTATAGTATGACTTTTGTACATTACGTTATCTATAAACGAACCGCCCTGCAAAGTCTGTGCACCACGTTCAGCCACCGCCGCTTAGGGGCAATGGTCATCCTTTTCTTGCTCACGGCGATCCCCTTTGGCGCAATAATGCTCGTTGGGCAAATGCCGACCCTCATCTTGCTTATGAGCAAGATGACCAACGCTTGGGGCGTTATGCTGGGCGATACGAACGGGTTGCCCGGCTATTTTGATGCGCTACTCTTCGGCTGTATGGCCTTAGGCAGCATCATTGGGTACTTCCTGTACAGCATACAAATCGGCGGCATCGTCTACATAGCCCAAGAAAAGAAGGCGACGATTTTAGCGCGTCGGACCTTCGCTCCGACACCTCCCCGAATAGAGAGGTAAAAGCGCTTAGCGCAAAAGAAAATGGGCTTAAATCGAAACTTTTACCCCAAACATCTACTTTTATTTCAAGAAAAAGCCTTACTTTTGCTTCAAAAATAAGATGGAAATAATGCCTCCTCAATCGGAGGGCGGCGGAAATTTCAAGCTTTTTAAGAAACAATTAAATGATAGATCAAGACAGAATCATTAAAGTCGATATCGAAAAGGAGATGAAAGCCTCCTATATCGACTATTCAATGTCCGTTATTGTATCACGTGCCTTGCCGGACGTGCGCGACGGCTTTAAACCCGTACAGCGACGCATTCTATATGCCATGATGAATATCGGAAATACGCACGATAAAGCTTATATGAAGTCGGCCCGCACCGTGGGTGAGGTGCTCGGTAAATATCACCCGCACGGCGATAGCTCCATCTATGGCGCGTTGACGCGTATGGCGCAGGATTGGAACTTGCGTTACCCCTTAGTGGACGGACAAGGAAACTTTGGTTCGATCGACGGCGACTCGCCGGCTGCTATGCGTTATACGGAATCGCGCATAGAGTCTTATGGGCGAAACTATGATGCTCGATCTGGATAAGGAAACGGTAGATATGCAAAACAACTTCGACGATAAGTTGAAGGAACCTACCGTTTTGCCGACGCGCATCCCTAATTTCTTGGTCAATGGTGCGACCGGTATCGCCGTGGGTATGGCCACGAATGTGCCGACTCATAACTTGAGCGAGGTAATCGACGGTTGTGTGGCTTATATTGATAATCCGGAGATCGATGTCGAAGGCTTGATGGAGCATATCAAGGCGCCGGACTTCCCGACGGGGGCTTTCATTATGGGTCTGCAAGGCGTAAGAAGCGCTTACGAAACCGGACACGGTCGCATTATCTTACGCGCTAAGACGGAAATAGAAAACGGGCCGCAACATGATACGATCGTCGTAAACGAAATCCCTTACGGCGTAAATAAAGCTGAGTTGATCAAGGATATTGCTCGCTTGGTGAACGAAAAACGCATAGAGGGCATCAGCGATGTGAACGATGAAAGTGACCGCGAAGGAATGCGCATCGTCATCGAGGTGAAGCGTGATGCAAACGCTAACGTGTTGCTGAACAAACTCTTTAAGATGACTGCGCTGCAAAGCAGTTTTGCGGTCAACTGTGTGGGCTTGGTGCACGGCCGCCCCAAAGTGCTTTCGCTGAAAGATTGTATTCGTACGTTCGTAGACCATCGTCACGAGGTGGTAATCCGTCGTACGAAGTATGATTTGCGTAAGGCGCAAGAGCGTGCCCATATCTTGGAGGGCCTGATCATAGCCAGCGATAATATAGATGAAGTCGTGCGACTCATTCGCGCCAGCAAGACGCCGGCAGAAGCCATCGAAGCACTTAAAAAGCGCTTTGAACTGGACGATATTCAAGCTAAAGCGATCGTCGACATGCGCTTGTCGCAGCTGACAAACATACAGCAGGATAAGCTACATCAAGAGTATGAGGAGCTGGAGCGCAAGATAGATTATTACAACCGCATTCTTACTGACGACGAACTTTGCCGTCAGGTGATGAAAGATGAGTTGAACGAAGTCAAAGAAAAAGTATGGCGATGTGCGCCGTACAGAGATTAAGCTTTCTGCTGAAGAGTTTAATCCTGAAGACTTTTACGCCGACGACGAGGTTATTATTACCATCAGCCATTTGGGCTACATTAAGCGCACACCATTGGCCGAATTTCGCGCACAAGGCCGCGGCGGCGTAGGGAAGTCGCGGCGGAACGACACGCGATGCAGACTTCATCGAATACATTTACCCGGCTACGATGCACAATACGATGCTTTTTCTTCACCGCAAAAGGCCGCTGTTATTGGCTAAAGGTGTATGAGTTGCCGGAAGGTGCGAAGAACGCGAAAGGACGAGCGATCCAAAATATGCTAAACATAGAGGCGGACGACTCAGTTAACGCTTTCCTCTACATAAAGAAACTCAATGATCCCGAGTTTAACAAGTCTCATTATGTTGTGTTCTGTACTGCGGAGGGCATCATCAAGAAAACTTGCCTCGAAGAGTACTCTCGGCCGCGCACAAACGGTGTTAAGGCGATCACGATTCGAGAAGAAGATCGCGTAGTCAGCGTTGTGCTCACCAATGGTCAAGACGAGCTGGTCATAGCTAACCGCAACGGCCGCGCCATTCGCTTTAATGAAGACGCGGTGCGCACTATGGGGCGCGTTTCTACAGGTGTACGCGGCATTCGTCTTGATGAAGACGGCGAGGATCAAGCTGTCGGAATGGTATGTATAAATGATCCCGAAAAAGAAACCATCATGGTGGTCAGCGATCAAGGTTTCGGAAAGCGTAGCGCCATCGAAGATTATCGCAAAACCAATCGTGGCGGCAAGGGTGTCAAGACTTTGCAACTCACGGATAAGACCGGAAAAGTCGCAGCCATAAAGAGCGTGACGGACGACAATGATTTGATGATCATCAATCGCAGCGGCATCACGCTACGTCTGAAAGTTGCCGACGTACGTGTGATGGGACGCGCCACGCAAGGCGTTAAACTCATCAATCTGACAAAACGCAACGACAGCATAAGCAGTGTTTGTGTCGTAACGACAGAAGATGAGGACGCAGAAGCCCTTGATGCTTCAACCGAAGCTGTAGATGAGCCGACCACGTCCGATGCTCCGGAAACAACGATTGAAACAAACGAATAAATAGACAATTAACGGAATAGATAACCTTTTATTTGGCCATACGGCATCGCATCTGCCGTCGTCGAAAGACCTATACGGCGTTCGTAGCAAAGAGGCCCGATGATTATGAAAAAGTTTTTCGACCATTGCATTGACAATGCTTGCAGGAGTTGGCCTTGCGCAAAACTCTGCCTTGCAGAAAGCGCAAAGCGCACTGCAGAATCGTGACTTTAATGGTACGATTTCGATTCTTAATGAAGCGCTTTCAGAATCCTAAGACGACGAAGTTTGCTGAAATGTACAACCTTTTAGCCGACGCCCACACACGTTTGATGGAACCGGAGTTGCAAAAGGCGGCACAAAGCCAACCTTTTGACACGACAGGCTACTGCGTAAATTTGGACAAGGCTATCATTAACTACACGAAGAGCTATGAGGCCGACATCAAGGCCGATGAAAAAGGCAAGGTGAAGCCAAAATTTAACGCCATTAACGGCTCGCGCATCGCTGCGATGTTGGATTATTACAACTACGCTGCGCTTTTCGTGAACCAAAACGGCAATCGCAACGAGGCCATCACTTATTTCAAGAAGTTTATTGAGCTTCCGAAGAATCCCGTCTTTACCCCCCAGCAGACCGACTCTATCTACAAGGCTAAGAAGACGGAGTACGCCCAAGCAGCCTACAATTTGACGATCCTTTGCTACGGCCAAAACGACTGGGATGACGTGTTGAAATATGCCGATCTCGCCTTGCAAGACGAAACAGGCACACGCGATCTCTACATTATGAAGATGCAAAGCCTACTTGGGCAAGCAAGATTCTGCTGCCTATTTGAAGACCTTGCAGGAAGCCGTGATTCGCACTGAGACCCCCAACTTTATTCAAAACTTGCTCTACTATTACATTCAGAAAGACGATAGAGCCGGTGCTTTATCTATGGCCGACAACCTTGTAAAAGACCACCCACAAAGCAAAGCAGCTTATTACCTACGTGGTAGCGTTTATCTAAATATGAAGCCCTTCAGCTATGCAAAGGCAGAAGAAGACTTTTCTAAGGCTTTTAGCTATTGATCCCAACTTCGTAGAAGCGAATGTCGGTATGGCTTACAGCTACATGAATGACGTCGTAACGCAAGTACAAAATCGCGTCATTAAGATTCCGCCCACTTATTCCAAACTTTACAAGCAAGTAATGGAGACAAAAGTGCAGCCTTACTACCGCAAGGCACTTCCTTACTTTGAAAAAGTACGCGCATTGTTGCCGGATGAGCCCAAGCGTTGGGCTTCTCCTCTCCAGCAGATCTATAACAATTTGGACATGACAGAGAAATCAAAAGAAATGGATCAATATCTGCGTTAAGCACATAGCCGATTCATTTCTCCACGGATTCCTTCAGGGGCAAGAAGAGCAGATCAAACCTCTGATATTGTTTTTAGCTTTTTCCCGGTGGAGTCCGTGGATTTCCTTTGCAGAAACCTTTCGGCATAGCCGACAGACTGCTGTAGCTTTACGCAGATTAAATGGCGAAAACCGACAACGCCAATACCGCCCACAACGGACTTCTAAACGAATCACATCTCGCTCTTATCGCATATTTTATATATGAAATACTTATTGTGTTGCCTGCTATCTTTCTGTTCTGTTGCTTTTTGCAGCTAATCCGCTCAAGCCGGTTCATGCTTTTACTCAAAGCCGGTCGCCCGCTTGATGCGCTCAATGCCGCCAAGCGCTTGATGGCCGATTCTGCGCTTCGCGATAATCCAAAATTGTATGTACTCGGAATGGACGCAGCCGTAGCAGCCAACAGCGTGGAGAATGAAAAAAATCTATTTGCATAAAGCTTTACGACACCCTCAGCTTCTTTCAGACCGCCTACGATTTCTTTTAATTGTGCGCGGCGTTATGATGCCCTTACCCAAAAGTCGAACAACAAGAAACTGAGTCGCCTGCTTCACGAATTTTACCCCAATTTGCTGGCCGGAGGACTTTTCATGTACGAGCACAAGCAGTATGCAGAAGCCATTAAATTACTCCAAATGGCCGACGATGTCTTGGATCTACCCTTGTGGCTCCAACTTTCGCCGAACTTACCCCGACAGCAGCGAGAACTTATTCGCAACATTTTTGGTTAGGAGTGCCTTTCAAGAAAATACGACTTGGTTTTTGCATTTTACGGCCGATAGTATTCAGAATGCCGCCTATCGTCAGATGGCAATAGAGTATCGCGCTCGCACGAATGCAGCCTTGGGGGAGATCAAGGCTTACGTAAAAGATTTGCAAGCCGGAATCAGCGATGCCGGCCATCATCCCTACTTTTTCACGCACCTGTTTGATCATTACCTTCAGCACAATCAAGCCGATGCGGCGTTGCGTTTGTCCGACAGTCTCTTGTTAGTTTATCCCTTGCAGTCGCAAAATCGCTCCGCACCGTCTACAGCCGCCGACTCAGCCTTCTACTTGACGCTCCTCTCGGCCAAGGCTTTGGCGCAGATCAATCTACATGCCTACAAGGACGCCATAGAAACGTGTAAGGCCTATCGGGCTATCGACTCAATCAATGTAGATATAGATTTCTATTTCGGAACAGCCTACAGCAATGCCGCAGCCGCCGTAGATCTACCTACGAGTATCAACAGCGCAGCTTATAAATCGGCGCAGGCAGAGAGGCGTAAACTCTATGCCAAGGCTGTACCTTATCTGGAGCGCTATCGGAAAGCTCGTCCCAACGAGGCAAAATCTTGGGGGCCATTGCTTTACAACGCCTACCTCTCATTAAACCAAGGCAAGAAGTTTGCTGAAGTGGAGCAGTTGCTCAAAGCCAAACTTTTCAGTCGGTAGGCTTTGCTCCCACTTTTCGCACCTACTTACCTGCATCGCTGCCCGCCTCGCCGGACTCCCTACTTATTTTTGGCCCGTTGGCACTTTCGGAGACCAAACGAAGCATAGGGCCAACTTTTTCTTAGAACTATACACGTAGGACGACTTCTGTTAGTCGTCCCTACGTGCTTTTTATCCCTCCAACTTTACCTTTATTCGCCCGACTATTGATTTTTCCCGCGCCACAATTTTTCTTCCCGCCGTTTGCGCTCGTGAGGTGAAACCTTTGTTATCGTGAGGTGAAGCTCTTTTTATCACGAGCGTAAACCTTTGTTATCGTGAGCGCACACTCCTCCGGCCGGTTTTTGGGCGTGCGAAAGTTTGTTGTCGATATGTGCAAAAAGCCCTCTAAGTCAGTAGAAAGTGAGTGTAGGAGAGGGCGCTACCAACCGTTCTCGCTCCACATCTTTACCTCATCTAGTGTCGGCGCGGAATGCTCCATTTCTCGTAAAACCCCGCCTTAGGGTAGAGTTCATACAGCCTCCGTCCGCATCGCGTTGTCTGCAAGAAATAGCTGCATACAAAGATTGAAAGCCTTGATTCTCGTAGGTTTCCATCGAAAAGTAGTATCTTTGCCATAGAATTTAGCATAATCTTAATAAAGAATGTATAGAACGAAGACGTGCGGAGAGTTGCGCTTAGCCAATGTTGGCGAGCAAGTAGTGCTGGCCGGTTGGGTGCAGCGGCTTCGCAAGATGGGCGGAATGACGTTTGTAGATTTGCGCGACCGCTATGGCATCACGCAATTAGTATTCAATACCGAGACAGATGCCGCCCTGTGTGAGCGCGCGAACCAGTTGGGGCGCGAATATGTATTGCAGGTGACAGGAAGCGTGAACGAGCGCTTCAGCAAAAACGACAAAATCCCCACAGGCGATATAGAAGTAATCGTCAATGAATTGGTGGTGCTCAATGAGAGCCTTACGCCGCCATTTACCATAGAAGATGAGACCGATGGCGGAGATGATCTGCGCATGAAATATCGCTTTCTTGACCTGCGCCGCAACTGCGTGCGTCGCAATATGGAACTGCGCCATAAGATGACGCTCGAAGTGCGCCGCTTCTAGATGAAAAAAAGGCTTCTTGGAGATAGAGACGCCGGCCCTGATCGGCTCTACGCCTGAAGGTGCACGCGATTTTGTGGTGCCGTCACGTATGAATCCCGGTTGCTTCTATGCGCTTCCGCAGAGTCCGCAAACGCTGAAGCAGTTGTTGATGGTTGCCGGAATGGATCGTTACTTTCAGATCGTAAAATGCTTTTAGAGACGAAGATTTACGCGCTGATCGCCAGCCCGAATTTACGCAAATCGACTGCGAAATGAGTTTCGTAGAACAAGACGACGTGATCAACACATTTGAAGAGATGACCAAGTATCTCTTTAAGTCCGTGCGCGGCGTCGATTTGGGCGAAGAACCCTTCTTGCGTCTGAGCTGGGCGGAGGCTATGCGCCGCTTTTGGTTCTGACAAACCCGATATGCGCTTCGGCATGGAGTTTGTCGAACTTATGGATCAGTTGAAAGGCACCGGTACGTTTGGCGTCTTTAACGAAGCAACCTACATTGGCGGTATCTGCGTGCCGGGTTGTGCCGTATATACGCGGAAGCAGCTTGACGAATTGACCGACTTTGTGCGCAGTCCACAGATCGGCGCGAAAGGCCTTGTGTATGCCCGCGTTCAGGAAGACGGTAGCGTGAAGAGTTCGGTAGACAAATTTTACGATGCAGCCGTTCTCAATGGCTTGAAAGATAAGATGCAGGCACGCCCGGGCGATTTGATTTTTGATCATTTCCGGTCCGGATACACAAAAAGCCCGCAAGCAATTGTGCGAACTGCGCCTTTTGATGGGCGGACGCTTGGGCTTGCGCGATAAGAATAAGTTTGCCTTGCTTTGGGTTGTAGACTTCCCGATGTTTGAATGGAGCGAGGAAGAAGGCCGCTTGATGGCGATGCACCATCCCTTTACGGCGCCAAAGCCGGAAGACGTCGGCTTGCTCGATAGTGCGCCCGAGCGCGTTTGCGCCAATGCCTACGATATGGTATGCAATGGTGTGGAAGTTGGCGGTGGAAGTATCCGTATCCACGATGCAGAGTTGCAGGCTAAAAATCTTTAAAGCACTTGGCTTTTACTCCGGAAAGCGCGCAAGAACAGTTTGGCTTCTTGATGAATGCCTTTAAGTATGGCGCTCCTCCTCACGGCGGCCTCGCTTATGGTTTGGATCGCTGGGTGAGCATCTTTGCCGGACTCGATAGTATTCGCGACTGCATTGCTTTCCCGAAGAATAATAATGGGCGCGACGTGATGCTTGATGCGCCGTCGACAGTAGATCAGAAGCAATTGGACGAACTGCACATTGCGCTGCAGCCAATTGAGAAGAACGATTAAGCCCTTTTGAAAGCTTAGCCAAAAGCGCCTCCCCTTAAGCGGAAGGCGCTTTTGCTTTATATATAATGAGTGTAGGGCGAACGGACATCGGCATAAAGAGCCTCGTGATTTGTTGTGGTAGTATAAAGTAGGACCAGAGAAACGAACAGTTTCAAAAATACTCCGAAAGAAATAAGAAAAATTGATTTTCAAACGGAATAAATCATACCGCAATGTTGGCACTTCGTGCCCCATTTACTAACTTTGCGGGCAAAACGTTTTCATTCAGAGAAATCTATGTCAGAAATCAAAACTATTCGCACGGCACTTATTTCCGTTTATCATAAAGATGGCTTGGAAGAAATCCTTGCTGCCCTTCACCGCGAAGGAGTAAAATTGCTCTCAACCGGTGGAACTCAAAAGTTTATCGAATCGTTGGGCTATCCCTGTCAACGCGTAGAGGACGTGACTGCGTATCCGTCGATACTCGGCGGGCGTGTCAAAACATTGCACCCTAAAAATATTTGGTGGAATCTTGGGGCGCCGCGGTTTGGCTGAGGACGAGGCGGAGATATTGAAGTATGCCATTTCACCCATCGACTTGGTGATCGTAGATCTCTATCCCTTCGAGGCGACCAGTAGCGAGTGGAGCTTCCAGCTGCCGAGATCATCGAAAAGATAGATATAGGCGGCATCAGCTTGATTAGAGCCGGTGCGAAAAATTTCAAGGACGTAGTAATCATTCCGTCAAAGTCAGAATATGCCACTTTGGCCGGCATACTTCGCGAGGGCGCTCAGACGACCATCGAGCAACGCCGCCACTTTGCGGAACGCGCTTTTGAGGTTAGCAGCCAATACGATACGGCGATTCACGCTTGGTTTGAGACTTCGGAAAAATGATGTAGCGCACAGCAGCTCTAAGGTTGAGCGCTGTGGATAGGGTGAAAGAAAATAAAGAGATAATGAGTTTTTCAGTAAGTTATTCTCCTTTACGCAGGAGTTGGCCATCGACTTAGGAACGGCCAATACAATTATTATCAATGGCGATCAAATCATCGTAGATCAGCCTTCTGTAGTAGCGTTGGATGAACATTCGGATCGTATGATTGCAGTGGGCGAACAAGCCAAGCTGATGTACGAGAAGACAAATAATAAGATACGCGTTATCCGCCCCTTGCGTGATGGCGTGATTGCAGACTTTAATGCTTGCGAGCAGATGATGCGCGGCCTCATACGTATGGTACATAAAGGCAAGCGCCTCTTTTCGCCGGCTTTGCGCATGGTGATCGGTGTCCCGTCAGGTTCTACGGAAGTGGAGCTTCGCGCAGTGCGCGACTCAGCAGAGCATGCCGGTGGGCGTGACGTATTCTTGATTTATGAACCGATGGCTGCCGCTATCGGTATAGGTCTGGACGTCAATGCACCTGAAGGCAATATGATTGTAGACATAGGCGGCGGTACGACAGAGATTGCTGTGATCTCGCTTGGCGGTATTGTTTCTAACAATAGCATCAAGATGGCCGGTGATGACTTTACGGCCGACATTCAGGAATACATGAGTCGTCAGCACAATGTACGTGTCAGCGAGCGAATGGCTGAGCGTATTAAAATCAATGTTGGTGCTGCGCAAACAGACCTTGGCGAAAGTGCGCCGGAAGATTTCATTGTGCACGGACCTAACCGTATCACGGCTATGCCAATGGAGGTGCCTGTTTGCTACCAAGAAATAGCGCATTGCTTGGAGAAGAGCATTGCCAAAATAGAACAGGCCGTCATCAATGCTTTAGAAAATACGCCGCCAGAGCTTTATGCGGACATTGTACACAATGGAATCTATCTGACTGGTGGTGGCGCACTGCTGCGCGGCCTTGACAAGCGCTTGACGGATAAGATTAATATTCCGTTCCACGTGGCGGAAGAACCCTTGTTGTGCGTGGCGCGCGGAACGGGCGTTGCATTAAAACACGTCGACGACTATACATTCTTGATGCGTTGAGCGTAACGTAATATAAAAATATTGATGGGGAAGAGGGCGCGCGGCTGTGTGGCAGCTCTCTTTTCCTTTCTCTTCCCTTTTAGCGCCTTACGGGGCAGCAAAAACGATGCGCACGTTTCTCGACTTTCTTCGTAAATACAATTATTTCTTCGTATTTCTGCTTTTTAGAAGCTGTTAGCTTGACGATTTTGTTTCGCTTCAATAGCTTCCAGGGTAGCGTTTGGTTTACGGCTGCCAATGATGCTGTGGCTGGAATTAATCGTTGGTATGCCGATGGCCTATCGTATATGAATTTGGGCGAAGTAAATCGCGAGCTAACGGCGCAGAACGTGGCGTTGGCGCAACAGAATGCAACCCTCCGAGAGCTCTTGGCCGATACACAAAAGGACTCGACGATTACCAATCAGCTGATGATGGAGCGCCTCAAGGGATATGTGCTTATCCCCTGCAACTGTTGTTTCAAATGAGACTTCGCGCGCCAATAATTATATTGTCATAGATCGTGGTACGGAAGATGGCGTGCGACCGGAAATGGGCGTTGTTAGTGGGCGAGGCGTCGTAGGAATAGTTTATCTCGCTGCCGCTCATCACGCCTTAGTAATTCCCGTGACGAATCGCAAGTCGAGCATCAGTTGCCGTGTACGTGGGCAGAATTATTTTGGTTTTTTACAATGGTCAGGCGGGAATCTCTTTCACGCAGACGTTAACGATATTCCGCGTTATGCCCGTGTGCATCCCGGTGCCATTGTTGAGACGAGCGGCTATAGCGCTGTCTTTCCCCCCGGGCTTTTCGTGGGGCGCGTTCGTAAGCTTGAAAATTCAGCAGATGGCCAGAGTTATAAATTGCGCATAACGTTAGGGACAAACTTTAGCAACTTGCGTAACGTAGAGGTGATAGCTACGCCCTATAAATCTGAAATAGATACGCTGCGCAATCGTGTGACTCAACAAGAAGCCCAAGATGCGATGAGTGGTGGCTTAACTAATTAGTAGGAGTTATGGTACAGACTTTTTTCTTTCTCGTTTCGGGTGGTTCATATCCTTACTTCTTTTTGCAGGTGTTGGTGTTTAATCACATTCACATCTTTGGCTTTGCCACCCCAATGCCTTACATTTACTTCTTATTGATCTTGCCCGGAGAGACAGCGCGCTGGCTGTACATCGTCTTAGAGCTTTATGATGGGGATGCTTGTCGATCTTTTTGCAACCACACCCGGCGTTGCAGCGTCTTCAATGGCGGCTATGGGCTTGATCGTTCCGTTGCTCTTGCGCCTTTTTCGGTCCAACGGATCGCGATGAGAACGTTCCGTTTCTTCCGGGTGTAAAAATGATGGAGTGGGGCCCATTCTTGCGTTATGCCTTTGCGGCCTCTTTGCTCAACTGTACGCTTTTCTTCGGCATAGAAGCCTTTAGTTTTTTCAATTGGCAATACCTTTTGATGAGCATAGGCGGAAGCACAATCCTTACCCTGCTGATTGTAGCGGCAATGGAGCGTATTAGAAACGAAAAATAAAGACTCACCGTTTGTTTTGAAAGTCTACAAAAAAATTATAGTAACCGTAAGTTTGTGATTGGCGGCGTAGCCGTCGGCATCATTCTTATTTATCTGATTCGCCTGCTCACCTTGCAATTGTTTAGCGACGACTATAAGAAGAATGCTGACTCCAATGCTTTTCGCAAAGATGTCCTGTTTCCATCGCGAGGTTTGATATTCGCCCGCAATGGCGAATTGCTTGTTTACAATGAGCCATCCTATAATATTATGGTGACGATGAATGAGCAGCACGGTATAGATACCCTCGACTTTTGTCGTACCATAGGAATCACGCCAGAGTTTTACAAACAACGCTGCGAAGAAATAAAAGATCCGCAAAAGAATCCCGGCTATTCCCGTTATACGCCCCAGGTCTTTATGACGCAAATTCCAGCCCGCGAGTTCTCCCTCTTTCGCGAAAAGCTTTTCCGTTTCAACGGCTTTTCCATAGAGAAGCGCAGCATACGTCGTTATGCAGATTCTTTTGCCGCCCACATCTTGGGCGATGTCGGCGAAGTGAACCAGAAAGAAATAGACGCCGACCCTTATTATGCAAGTGGCGATTACATCGGCAAGTTAGGTGTTGAGCGCTCTTACGAAAAAATCCTGCGAGGCGAGAAAGGCTTGCGCATTATGTTGCGTGATGTTCACGGGCGAACCAAAGGCCATTACCTAAAATGGTAAATACGATAAGAAACCCGTGGCCGGTAAGAATCTTACACTGAGTATTGACATAAAAACGCAGCAATTGGCCGAGCGTTTATTAGAAGGAAAATTAGGTGCCATTGTAGCTATAGAGCCTTCTACCGGCCAAATCATCTGTATGGCCTCTTCGCCCACTTATAACCCCCAGATTATGGTTGGGCGTGATCGTGGCCGAAACCATATGATACTGGACAAAGACCCGATGAAGCCGATGCTGAACCGTGCCATTATGGGTATGTATCCTCCCGGTTCAACCTTTAAGATTACGCAAGCCCTCATTGGCTTGCAAGAAGGTAGCATCACCCCACAAGTAGCCTTTCCTTGCCATCATGGTTTCAATTACAAAGGTCTCCACGTCGGTTGTCACGGACATGCATCCCCATCAACCCTCGTACCGGCCATTGGCACTTCCTGCAACTCCTATTTCTGTTGGAATCTCTACCGACTTTTATCTATGAAGCGTAAATATGGCTCCGTGCAGCGCGCACTTACCTGTTGGAAAGATCATTTGGTGAAGATGGGATATGGTTATAAATTGGGTGTCGACTTACCCGGCGAGAAGCGAGGTATGATTCCCAACGCGCAATATTATGATAAGGCCTATCATGGCGCTTTGGAATGGCCTCACAGTAATCTCCATTGCAATTGGTCAGGGTGAAGTTACTGCTACGCCTTTGCAGATCTGCAATCTGGCCGCTACGGTTGCCAACCGCGGCTATTTCTATACGCCCCACGTCGTCAAGAGCGTGCAAGACGGGCGCTTGGATCCGAAATACTACCGTCGCAATTTTACCGGTATTGATCGCCATTGGTACGACTACAGCGTAGCCGGTATGCGGCGTGCCGTATTAGCCGGTACTTGTCGAGGTGCAAACATTCCTGGCATTGAGGTTTGCGGAAAAACCGGTACTGCCCAGAACCGCGGACAAGACCACTCTGCTTTTATGGGCTTTGCACCTATGAACAATCCGAAAATAGCGGTGGCCGTCTATGTCGAGAATGGCGGTTTTGGCGACGCTTATGGCGTACCCTTGGGCGCACTGATTATGGAGCAGTTTATAAATGGACGTTTGTCAGCCTCATCGGCAGCGAAGGCCAATGTCTTCCAGCATCGTCGAATCAATTATGGAGGTTATGAACGATAGGCGTATAGGCAACCCGGCCTTGCGGGCAGATAAGGTAGTAATACTCTTATACCTTCTCCTTTTTGATTGGTGGTTGGTTTAGTATATGTGGAGCGAGCCACGAAATTGGTGATACTGACTTCTTTCAGCTGGAGTACGCGCTCCGGAAAGCAATTGGTTTTGGATAGCCTGCTCTATAGGCTTGGGAACATTCCTCTTGATGTTAGACGATAAGTATTTCGACTCCCTTTCCGGCCTTTTTATACATCGCATTTATGGTCCTGCTGTTGGTTACGCCCTTTATAGCCAAAGATATAAAAGGTTCGCGATCGTGGATAAGTTTAGGTTCTGTCAGTTTGCAGCCCGCAGAGTTTGCGAAGTGTGCTACGGCCTTAGCTTTAGCCAAACTCATGAATCAATATGGTTTTACCATTGAGAACGTGCGCAATTTTTGCAAAAAGCCATACTCCTAATTTTGCTGCCCATGGTCTTGATCGTCATGCAGCAAGAGACGGGATCAGCCTTAGTCTATTTCGCTTTCTTCTTCGTGCTATATCGCGAGGGAATGCCCGGAAGCATACTATTTACAGCCGTGGCAGCCGTCGTCGTCTTCGTAGTCGGTATACGCTTTTCTGAGATCACATTACCACAAACGACGGCGATGGTTGGTCAATCCGTTGTTCTTTTCCTTATCTGGCTAAGCACCGTAGGCTTAGTAGCTACCTATTGTCGCCGTCCATCGCTGACGTGGCGTCTTTTGGGTGGCGGATTGTTGATACAGTTGATTGCTTACGGCGTGTCAGCCTTCGTCTATCCCTTTGATATTTCTTGGGTGCAACTCATTGGCATTATCTTTATGGCCGGCTATATCGCTTGGATTGGTTTAGGAAGCAGAGTTCACAGCTTTGCGCTCATAGCGGCCTTCACTTTAGGCGCAACGGCCTTTCTATTCTTCCGATTATATGCTCAACAATGTCTTGGAGCCGCATCAGCAAAACGCGTGAAAGTCTTGTTAGGCTTAGAAGAAGACCTTAATGGTGCCGGCTACAACGTACACCAAAGTAAGATCGCCATAGGTTCCGGCGGTTTTGAAGGCAAGGGCTTTATGAACGGCACGCAGACCAAACTAAAATATGTGCCGGAGCAAGATACCGACTTCATCTTCTGCACGGTAGGCGAAGAGCAAGGCTTTATTGGCTCAGCCGGCGTCTTATTTTTTTGTTTCTTTATCTTGATTTTTACGATTAGTTTATTTGTGCGAACGTCAGCAGACGACCTTCGGGCGCGTCTACGGCTATAGCGTTGTGAGCATACTACTCTTTCATGTATTTATCAATGTCGGGATGGTTATCGGCCTCACCCCCGTTATCGGCATCCCCTTGCCGTTTTTTAGTTATGGAGGTTCGAGTCTTTGGGGTTTTACGATCCTTCTTTTTATCTTCTTACGTATAGATGCGGGCGATCGTGTCCGTCTTAGGTGAAGAAATAACCGTATATAATAATGAGTAATTATAACAAGCCGAAGAAAAAATATACATTACTACTGATCTGTTTCGGATTGCTTTGCATCGGAGCTATCATTTGGCTCAAACTGCTCGGCGATAAGCGCACGTCTTCAGATCGCGATATACCCGTAGCGCCGCAAGATTCCTCCAATGTCGTTGCTGTGCCGGATACATCAATAGAGGTGGGCACGCTCCCCTCTTCGCCTGATACTTTCGATGTGGCTACGCCCGACAGTATCGGAAAAGACCGCCGCCCGCCCTTTGAAGCCGGTGATGAAGACGGCTATTTGGCCGGTATGGACGACGGTGCTGCCCATACGCCTCGCGCTTCTTTTGATGAGTCCAATAGTTTTAAGACGATCGACGAACGTGCGGCCTACGTGCGTGGTTATCGTGAAGGCTATGCGAAAGGATTTGAAGACGGAAGTAAAGGCCGCCAGTTTAATATTTCTTCTAACAATTGACGCCGGCATACTTGCAGTTCATAGCTTAGCAGTTCTGCGTGCTAACGTCCTCAAATTCTTCCCCAAAATATGGAAGATACGAAACACATACAAATCAAAGACTACAACTATACGCTACCCGATGATCGTATCGCCAAATATCCGGTTTCTCCGCGCGATCATTCCAAACTCTTGCTCTATCGTGACGGTCGGGTAAGTGAGGATTCGTTCTACAATCTTCCATCTTATCTCAAGCCGGGTGCATTGATGGTCTTCAATAATACGAAAGTAATCTTTGCACGCCTTCATTTTCAAAAGTCAACGGGCGCACTTATTGAGATCTTCTGTTTAGAACCGCATACGCCGGCCGATTATCAGCAATCGTTTGCCGCAACGCGCCGCGTCACGTGGACGTGTTTAGTCGGCAATATGAAGAAATGGAAAGAGGGACGCTTGGAGCGCACGGTTAAAGTAGGGGATAGGGAACTATGCCTTACGGCGGAGCACAAAGGAACTGCAGGAACGGGTTTCGAAATAGCTTTCGACTGGGGCGATGATGCGGTTAGCTTCTCTGAAGTGTTGGATGCCATCGGCGAATTGCCCATTCCGCCATACTTAAATCGCCAAACTGAGCAGAGTGATCTCAACAACTACCAGACGGTCTATTCGAAAATTGAAGGTTCCGTGGCTGCGCCGACGGCCGGACTCCATTTTACCGACGACGTACTTCGGCGTTTGGACGAGGTCGGCATTGTGCGAGAGGAAGTTACGCTTCATGTCGGAGCGGGAACGTTCAAACCCGTGAAGAGCGAGGAGATAGAAGGCCACACGATGCACGCAGAATGGATTGCCGTGAGTCGGCAAAATATTGAGCACCTCTTGGCCCACGACTGCTCGTGTATCGCTGTCGGTACGACCAGTGTGCGCACGCTCGAGAGCCTTTATTATATAGGCGTCTTGATCCATCGTAGTCCACAAGTAGCACCCGAAGACTTGCACGTACCTCAATGGTTGCCTTTACGAATATGAGACTTCAACGGAAGAGAAGCTGACATCGGAGGCTGCTTTACACGAAATTTTGGCTTATTTAGACCGAAATAATATGAGCGTACTGCATACGGCCACGCAGATCATCATAGCGCCGGGATATACGTATAAGATTGTGAAGACGATGGTCACAAATTTTCATCAGCCGCAAAGCACGCTCTTGCTGCTGGTTTCAGCTTTCGTTGGCGGCAATTGGCGCGCCATTTATGATTACGCACTTGCGCACGATTTTCGCTTTTTTTGAGTTATGGCGATAGTTCGCTGCTCAATTATTAAATCCGTACTTTCGCAAAGGGGGTAGTTTGCTCAACCACGCGCAGGGCTTGCTCCTACCGTCTACGCTCGTGAGCGTACACCTTTGCGCTCGTGATGATAAAAACGTACGCTCGTGAGAAAAAGCTCTTTTTCTCACGAGCGTAAACGTTTTCAGTGGGTTTTCATCGCCTGTATGGGCGTAGCAGCGCGCTTCAGACGCGAAACTTACTAACAGGCTTTTCTATATAAAGCAGTGCGGAAGTGGGTTAAAACTCTTCCGCGCCGCTTCGTTATCGTTCGTTTTCGCTAAAGGATAAATAGAATATCAAGAAGTGTCAAAAGATTGCCCAACACAAGGATAGCCGTGCCGCGTTTTTGAAAGCCTCGGCGATAGTCGTTGAGACCTATAAAAAAGGCTACGATAGGCAGAATCCATAGTAGGTTGACTAAGAGATAGATGAGAAGTCCCTATGAAAGCTCCCCCAGCTGCTCGGCGCTTTGAACAGTCCGCCAAAGAGAAAGAACACGCTTAGGAAAACCGGAATGATATTCAGAAAAAGCTAAGGCCAAAAAGCCATTTAGGATAATCTTTCATCGGCTCAATGTCTTATATATTGCTATCGAAATCTGTTCTTCGCATCACCATTGTAGGGGTTAGACGCTTATGGCTCATCATGCTCGCCTGCGCGCAAGTCAGCCGCCTTTTTTTCATCTTTCTCAGCTGCTTCCGGCGCATTATTCTTGCGGAATAGTGCTGCTCGGCGGTCGTAGAGATTTGGGTTGGCGGGCTGCAAGGCGATGGCATCGTCGCAATGTGTAATTGCCTTTGGCTAAGTCTTCGCGCTGTTCGGCCAGTCGACTTAACAAAGCGTGGGCTTCTATGTTGAACGGATTCAGTTCACTTACTTTTTGGCACGCCGACTCAGCTTCAGTGCATCGCCCTGCTGCCGCAAGCGTCTCGGCTTGGAGTAGTGCATAATCCTCATGGTCCGGCGTCTCCTTTAATAATCGTTCTGCATCGGCCAAAGCTTCATCATAGCGCCCCAAAGCTGAAAGTACCTTTACACGCAGTTGGATAGCCTGTGCATAATCAGCTCGCTCGCTGATCGCATCGTCGAGAAAGTTGAGCGCTTCCTCGTGCTTGTCTCAATGCGTATGCGGCCTTAGCCGACAACAAAGGAGTCGCGGCTCTTTCGCCTCAATATCCGCGAGCGCGGTGCAGATTTGCTGCATCGATTCGTAGTCTTCCGTCTCTCCATACGTGTTGGCCAGCAACAAGCCTATTTCTAAGTTGCCGGCTTTTCAGCGTGAAGTTCTTGCAAGAGGGCAGCGCAGCGGCATAGTTTTGCTGCATCAACTGCACTTCAGCCAAAAAGCTCACAACGCGAAGTTCACGCTTAATCTCCAGGGCCTCCGTGAAGCATTTTTTTCTGCAAAGTCGGCCATCCCCATTTGCTTTGCGCGTAAACCATCGTCACAAAGAATGTTGAAACGGCGCTCAGCGTCCTTGGCGACCTTTTCTTCTGTCGGTTCTTCGGACGCACCGAATAGTTTTTTTGAAGAAACTCATAAGTGTAATCTTATTTTCGTCCGCTGTGAAGATGATCATAATCACGGCGGGAATAATGAGTGACAAGCCAATAAGGATGCTCGTCGTCAAAGGCTCGTTGAAGAAAAATCAAACCTAAAGTAACGGCTGTCAGCGGTTCGAGGGCACCTAAAACAGACGTCATTGTAGAACCAATATTCTTTACGGCAACAATCAAGCATAGGGTTGGTTACAACCGTACTTACGAGGCCCATAATCGAAAGCGAAACCAGCTGTGTCTGGGTCGTGATCATCTCGAATTTGTTCTCTAAGAGCGCGTAGCCCATAAAGATCATGGCGCCGAGTAGCATAATATAGAACGTCATCTTCAAAGCGTCCATATCTCTAACTCGCGAGCGGTTGACGCGAATCAAATAGAGCGCATAGCAAAGGGCGGAAATCAACTCGATAATAACGCCGCGCCAATCGACTGTCCCGTCTGATTGCCACGAAAGTACGCCCACGCCGACAACAGCCAGCGTCACGGCGATGATGGTCGAGAGCTTGCGCGCCTCATTGTAAAACATCATCATCAAGATCGTGGTGAAAGCCGGATACATAAAGTGAAGCGTCGTAGCCACACCGGTCGACATATACTGATAACCGCCAAAGAGGAAGAGTGCAGAGCCATCGGAAAGGAACGCAAGGTAGAGTAGCGTGACGAGTTCGCCGCGCGTGATGCGAAAAACTCTTTCTCTTAATGACCATTACGAGGCCTATTATGACGGCAGCACTCATAAATCGATAGAAGAGAATCGAGAGGTTGGGCATGAAATCTTCAGGATTAGCCGCTGCGTTTGACTCTGCTCATCGGTAGAACGAGCGTCGGCAAAAAGACCGTAACAAATTGCGGCAATTAAAGCGCAAATTGTACCTTGCAAGGCCGCACTTGGTCCGCCGCCTAAAGTTTTGTGCTCATGTCCGGAAATCCGACGAAAGAAGTGGAAGATGGGGTTACTCATAAGTTTAACTCTACAAATATTTGCGCTGCTGCCGATACCGTCCGATGAAAGCGATTGGGCAACACATCGCACTTAAGTTGGGTTTATTAAAGCGCTAACGGCTTTCGCCGCCATTGCCTTTTGATGTGGTTTCATTCGTCCTCCCGCCGTCATCGGTTGAAGGGACGTGCAAATGTAAGCATTTATTCTCTCTTACCTCTTTTCTAAGCGACAGAAAGCGGGATAAAATGAGATAGTGCCACGATTATTTACTCTGTCTGAATATCCTTGATCGCGTGAATGACCCGCTCAAAGATGAGAACGTTCCTTTTAAGGAAAAGATCCGCACCTTTTGGGCAAAACGTCCGTACTTTTTACGAAAAAGGAGCGCACCTTTTATGCAAAAAGGTACGCTCCTTTCTTGGGAAGACTATAGTTGCTGTATTTATATTTTGCTTATGAGGCGTGCGAAAGTAAAAAGTCATTATGAAGTGACATTCGCATTGATCCCACGTTGACTATTTATTATAAATAAGTCCCCAATGGTAGAAATGCCATTGGGGACTATATCATCCTTAATTTACTTTTTACTTCACTTCCTCAAATATGTCTTACACTGATTATCAATAATTTATATTTTTCATGGTACAAAAAAATGTTTCCTCAATTTGAGTAGTATTGATTAGAAAACATCTTTGGATGTTATCACCTATGTGGTAATTAGACTTTATTCCATATACAATAATCTGAAAATTGCTCTAGTATACCATTATCCTTAATTATCCAATACTTAAACCCCAAGAATTCCTGTTCGATGCTTAAGAGTTCTCTTATAATACAAACATTGTCTACACTTGGATCTGACAGATAGTTGGAAACCGCTTTTACTAAAATTTATTCATTTCTTTTTATGAAATACTCGAAAAACGACTTTTTCACGAAGTGTACGAATCCTCCCTGTTCCATTATATATTCGTCCGAGTAATTCAATGGTCTTATGGAAGGACATATTGTTTGCTGTATCAAAAACAGCAATCTTGTCCGCATAGTTGATTCTTTGAGAAATAACTTCTTCTACATTGACATGTGTAGGGTCTACGATATTATCATAATCGCTAGATTTCTTTGCGTTGCAATAACTACATCCCAATAGCAGATTATTCCAGCTCAATCTGTCTTTGGGAAAATGGGCTTGGCTGCACCTATGTTCTACTTGATAGTCTGTAACACAGCGTCTCTCGCAAAGATAGCATTTCTCTTCTGATCTATATAGAGCTGCTTTGCAACATCTTCTCCATTGTATTGTAGTGTTGTTGCCAGAGAAGTTGGTACATCCTCCGATTTCAAGACTTTAATCATCGCTCAACAATCTTTTGGATTTTTATTTATGGAGTTAGATTTCAATTGGAGGTATTCACCTACAATTATAGGTGATGCAGGTTCGGGAATTTTATCAAAATCAGTCATAAGATTTTTTTCACCTCTACCTTTTCCGATAGAGTTAAAGTCTCTTTTTCCTAAAAAGAGTTTTCAACGTATTGAGTTGCATTACCATATAGCTGGAATCGGTTCTGACTCCAAAATACCCCTCTGCCAGAGATTCGTAAGAATACTCGGTAAGATTTGTTATGGTCTCTTTATGTTCAAGGTCAAAAAGCCATTGCTGAGTTGAGCGAGTTTAGAACAAAAGGTGAGTGGGTTGTAACAATGAATTGTATATTGGGGAATATCTTCGTCAGTAGTGGCAATATGATTTTTTTGTAGTTCCAAATGCAAGTGCGTCTCTATCTCGTCTATCAGCACAATGCCTTCTTGCTCATAGGCACGTGTGAGTTTATCTTTATTCTGCATTTTTTTAATATAAGATCTACAATAACATCCAATACTGCGGCAAAGCCATCTGACATTTCAGTAAACTTAAAAGATTTTCCCTCGGTTCCTATTCTGAAGCTGTAGTCCTTATAATTGAAGACCAAGCGAAGGTCATCATCTTGAAAGACCTCTTTTAAGAGTCCCTCAAATTCACTAAACCATCGAGTGATTACATTAGCTTCTTCCTCTAGTTTTTTTCATTTCTTGCTAATGCCTCCTGTATTTTTGAGGTCAGAAAGGAAATTAAGAAACTCTTGCGTTGCCGTTTCTTTCACATTCCATTTTTCCTTGATATTAGGTTTGGTCGGATTGATAGGCTCGCTCATTCTGACTTTTCGATCGGCTTGATAAAATGCTATGATAAATTTGCTTTCTTGATAGTTCCTGATAAGAGAGTCTATATCTGTAAAATCAATCTCAACCTTACCAAAATACTTTTTAATCTGATCTTGGCAATACATCACACTCTGTTCTATAGATAAAGTATCATTTGGAGCAGTGTTATCTTTTTGCCATTCCTGGAACATCTTCAAATCATCCTTAAGGCTAGCAAAGGTTTTGCTAACATCTTCTTTTATATAGTCAAGGTGTTCAACAATGGCATTGAGAATGGAAGTTTTTTTCCACTTCCATTCTTCCCTGTAATAATTAGGTGTGGACTTTTGTCTTCCTCGATAGAAATTTGGAAATTCCTTAAATGGAAGATATTATTAACTTTTATTCTTTTGATGTATCTATTCATAATTATAATATTTGATGGTTTACTTTTATTTCCAAATTATTGCATAATGGTACTTCATTGTACAAATCAATCATTTTGCTCATAATAATACGAATAATCAATACCCTTCATAAACATTTCTCTGTCATCAATCTTTGTAGTGAGAGCTGGCAGCACCAAAGCCTTGATATGTGTGCTATCAGAAACACTCTCACACATGGCAGACAGATAATCGTTCTTATCTATCTGACTCCAATCCACACATCGTTTGAGAGAACGCTTCAGCATAAGGTCGAGCCAAATACGGGTGCTGCGACCATTACCCTCCATAAAAGGATGGGCTACGTTCATCTCTACATACTTATCCATAATCTCATCAAAGGTTGTTTCGGGCATTCGTTCTATTGTTTGCAGGGTTTCAGGGAAGTGCATACAATTAGCAAAGGTAAAACCACCTTTTGAAATATTCTTCGTGCGGATTTGTCCTGCAAAGTCATATAATCCTCCAAAGAGATAAGCATCTTATCTGTTGCAGACATTTTAAACTTCCTGGCTCTATTGTTTTTCAGAAGATTGCTTTCAAAGAGTTGATAAGCTTTTTCTTACTCTGCCCATCAATGGTGTTGTCGCTGTAGGTAAACCAATCAAGAAATCCCATTGCCTTGACATTGGGTATTGCTTTTGCCAGTAGAACAACCCCTTCTCCATCCAACATATCTGTCAGTCGTTGTTTCCCATCTGGTGCTTTGCATTTTGAACCGGTTAGTGGCACTAACCAGTTCGTTCTTCTCCTTCTTCAACTTTGTTTTGAGATACTTCCAATAGTTCCTCGTCTTTTTGGTAATCATCTTGCTCGTTAATCGCAGCAATGATGTCTAGTACAGAGAACCACCACTTATTTTTGTGCGTCGTCCCACACCGCCCTAACTTCACGGTCGTTGAAAAACGAATAGATTTTTTTATGCTCTACCATAATAAAGTTACTCATCTGGGGTGTTAATCAATTCCTTTGGATTAACCTGCAAGATCTCTGCTATCTGAAATAGCAATTCTAGGCTTGGCTGTCGACGATTGCAAACGTAGGAGTTCACAATAGTAAAACTCTTGCCGAGTTTCTCTGCAAGCTATGTTTGCTTAATCCCTTTCTCGATAAGCACCTCTTTAATTCTATTAGTTGGACTTTCCATAAATATTATATGATTCTTTGCAAATATAGTAAATTTTTCTTGTATAAAATATTTAATAAGAGGGGAATTTTTCCCCTCTTATTAGAGTTTATGTGTTCAACACTATTTGTTTTTCTTATTTTGCTGGTTATTCTGCATCAAACTATCCGCCTTTTGCTTCTGTATTCTCGTCTATCTTTGCCGTAGTAAATAGTTGAGAACTAGAGAAGCAAAATATACTGCAATCATAATAACTGCATAAGTAAAAGGCTTGTGAGGATTTAATATCAAAAACTATATCTATAGAAATATTCTTTGTTTTTGGAAACTCTTTATGCTTCCAACTTCCACTTCTTTGAATGTGATGGCAAAAACCTGCTTAAGGAACTGCGAAATTTCATCTTGTTTGCCAATTCTAAAATGGTTCCATATATTCCAACCAAAATGAAACAGGTCTAAGGCAACTAAACCTTTGATATTAATTGGTTCAACGTGTGATAGAGGTAGCTTAGCAGAGTACAACTCTATATATTCACAAGGTCTGAGCAAATCTTTTGTCAGAAACGTAAGGTGCGAACTACAGTTGAGTATATTTAACAGCTATAGCTTTGTTTTGCTCTTTATAAACTAATTATTTTCATAAGAATGAAACTAGAGTTTCATACTGATGAAATTAAAGTTTCAAACTGTTGAAACTATTGCTTAGTGCCGAGAAGAAATTTTGTTTTATACACGTTTGTAGGTACGCATAAGTGTAGGGTATTGTTCTTCATAGCTGTCGAACTCAATTGCAGAGCCGTCGTAACCCATGTCTGTGAAGTTATCTCTTATCTCCTTTTGCTCACTTTCAGTCAGTACACGTTCCTTTCGTTTAATCCGATAATAAGCTGTGCGGCCAAAGGTGTAGATGAGATTTTGTCGGATATCACTTAAATCAGCCACCCGCACGTTATCATATATTCGTGATATTCCCCATGCAAAACGTTCCTTGCGGTTGGAATCGAAGAACAGACAAGGCTGTGTGCCCGCAATCACATTGGAGTTTACTATCATATAATGCTCCCGTCCACCCATTTCGAGCATCTTGTAGGCGGTGTGGCATAAGCATTGGCTGGCTTTCTCGCAATGAGTGCCAGCACAGTGCGCAAAGTCGGTGTCTAATCGGTTGTATTCTTCTTGGGTCATAGGGCTATTGTATGAATATAACAGATTATTTTGAGAAGCCAAAAGATGCTAACAACACATAGATTTAGCATCTTTTTCACTCTTGTACCATAAAAAAACACTAATCTTCTTTTACTCCTTGATATTTGTACTTAATTAAAGTGGCTAAATATTTTGATGTATCATTTAAAACTACAATTGAATCCTTGTCTATGCTATCTGGGGCAAAATGCATAATTTCATTTCTTATCTTTCTGATTTTATCTAATCTTTCTGTAAGTAGTTTTTTATCAGCATTTATCTTTAACTTGTCCCAAAGTTCAGGATTCTCTATGATGCGTTTATAATCACCGAAAGATAAATCATCAATAGAAGTTATATCTTTCTCTGCATTTGCACATATTTTCTTTATATCTTCTAATAAAAACGCTCCATTAAGAAGAACTCTAATGGATTTTTCAATTTCTTCTAACAATAAGAAAGGCTTTGTATTTGACAAAAATTCAGAAGAAATATCTGCAGTTGTTATGATACCTTGTAACGATTTATCCTTACCCACAACAACTGCAAAATCATATTCATAAATTGTTTTTATAGCATCCAGTAAAGGCGTATCTAGCTTAATTTTTTGAATTTCATCTTTTACATAATCCTTTACCCTATCACTTTTTACACCATTAATCCAAGCCTCGCTGATAGTTTCCCAAGAAATATACCCGATTATACCTCTTTCACCTTTATTTGTTACAGGTAATTGAGAGTATTTGTTTATTTGCATTAATGTTATAGCTTTCTTTAAGCTATCATTATTATCAACATACTTAGGAAGTCTATTTGCAGCTTCTAATACTCGAACACGTTTAATAGGATCTTTAGGTATCTTAGTTTCTGCAATCTTTTTATGCCTTATTTCAATTTCTCCATCTATCCATGTATCTGTATAATTGGGCGAAACTTCTAACTGATTTTGCTCTAAAAAATTATCAACATAGAGACAATTACCAGCAGTTCGTTTATAATAACCTAAACTATTTAAAAAGCTCACGAGGAGTAATAATCTGTGGTTTTTTTGTCTTTTTTGATTTGTTCTATTTTCTGATTAAAAATCCACGTCTAAGTACTTTTATAAATTAAAAGTTCACATATTCTTAATATCAGAATATGTGAACTTCCTATATTACTTCACTTCCTCAAAAATCTGCATCTTGGATAGTGTCATCCTGCTTTGGCTGCTCCTGCTGACCAGCTTCTGCGCCTGGTTGAGGGCCTGTCTGTTGGTACATTTCAGCGCTGGCGGCTTGCCAAGCATTGTTGAGTTCGGCAGTTGCGGTGTCGATGGCGGCGAGGTCTTGCGCCTTGTGCGCATCCTTGAGCTTTTTGGAGTGCAGCTTCGATCGGCGCCTTCTTGTCGGCCGGGAGTTTCTCACCAAGTTCTTTTCAATTGATTCTCCGTAGAGAAAATCATACTGTCTGCTTGGTTCAGCTTGTCGATTCGCTCTTTTCTCCTTCTTGTCCGCTTCCGCGTTTGCGTCGGCTTCCGCTTTCATTCGGTCGATCTCCTCTTTCGTCAGACCGCTTGAAGCTTCGATACGAATACTTTGCTCTTTGCCCGTAGCTTTGTCTTTCGCACTGACGTTCAAGATACCGTTGGCGTCAATATCAAAGGTTACTTCGATTTGCGGAACGCCGCGGCGAGCAGGCGTGATACCCGTTAAGTTGAAGCGGCCAATGCTTTTGTTCTGCGCCGCCATAGGACGTTCGCCTTGAAGTACGTGGATCGTCACCTCCGGCTGGTTATCTTCGGCAGTAGAGAATACTTGGCTCTTCTTGGCCGGTATTGTCGTGTTGGCATCGATGAGTTTCGTCATCACGCCACCGAGCGTTTCGATACCGAGTGAGAGCGGCGTCACGTCCAAGAGTACTACATCGCCCACACCGCTTTCCTTATTAAGGATTGCGCCTTGAATGGCAGCACCCACGGCTACCACCTCGTCCGGGTTAACGCCTTTAGAAGGCGCTTTGCCGAAGAAACTTTCTACCATTTGCTGCACAGCGGGGATACGGCTTGAACCGCCGACGAGGATCACCTCATTGATGTCGCTCGGTTGCAGACCGGCAGCCTTCAAGGCTTCCTGACACGGCACCTTGCAATCTTCTATCAACTGGTGAGACAAAGCCTCAAACTTTGCACGTGTGAGTGTCTTTACCAAGTGCTTGGGCACGCCGCCCACCGGCATAATATAAGGCAAGTTGATTTCCGTTGTTGTCGAAGAAGACAATTCAATCTTCGCCTTCTCCGCAGCTTCCTTCAAGCGCTGCACAGCCATCGGGTCGGTCGTCAAGTCAGCGCCCTCGTCGTTCTTAAATTCCTCTACCAACCAATTGATAATGACGTGGTCGAAGTCGTCGCCGCCCAAGTGCGTATTACCATTGGTCGAGAGCACTTCAAATACGCCGCCGCCCAATTCAAGAATAGAAATGTCAAACGTACCGCCGCCTAAGTCGAACACGGCAATCTTTGCGTCCTGCTTGGTTTTGTCCAAACCATAAGCCAAAGCTGCTGCCGTAGGCTCGTTCACGATACGGCGCACGTTGAGGCCGGCGATCTGACCGGCTTCTTTTGTAGCCTGACGTTGCGCGTCGCCGAAATAAGCCGGCACGGTGATGACTGCATCCTTCACCTCTTCGCCCAAGAAGTCCTCAGCCGTTTTCTTCATTTTCTGAAGAATCATTGCTGAAATCTCCTGCGGCGTATAGAGTCTGTCGTCTATTTTCACGCGCGGCGTATTGTTTTCGCCCTTCACTACCTCATAAGGTACGCGATCCTTTTCCCGCTGCACCTGATCGAAGGTTTCACCCATAAAGCGTTTGATCGAATAGATCGTACGTGTCGGGTTCGTAATTGCTTGACGCTTGGCGGGTCGCCCACCTGCGTTCTCCGCCATCAACAAAGGCTACGACAGAAGGCGTCGTGCGCTTTCCTTCGCTGTTGGCTATTACTTGAGGTTCATTGCCTTCAAAAACGGCCACGCAACTGTTGGTCGTTCCTAAGTCGATACCAATAATCTTTCCCATAGTTATATTTTTGTTTTATTGTTGTTTACTTATTTATCTGCCCACTAAAAATACAAGTGGCGTGCCAAACCTGATATTTGAGGCGTGATATTTTGAAATTTCTTTCGCTTTATCACCCTTTGGGGCGAGTATGTCCCTAAATAAGCAAGCGTTATGCCAAAATGTAATTTTGTCAGTGTCTTTTGCGGATCAGTTTGTCTGACTTTGTTGCGAGACCCCTTGACAATACGTGGCAGATGAGGCTATCGGCCAATATTATGATGCGATGGCGGGAGGTTGATGCTATGTTTGCCGGAAGTCTGTCCTTGTAGTTTTGTAGTATTACTGAAGAATGGTTGACAAGGGGGCAACGGTGCGAAGCGGCCGTTTATTTATTGGCGCGAAAAATGCCTTGTTGTTTCGTTTGCCGGGAGCAAACGATAGTTTGGCGGGAAGAAACGATGGTTTGCCGTCACCAAACGATAGTTTGCCGGGAGCAAACGACGGAAAAGTAAGTTGGGCGCATTCCATATAAAAGATGAATGCGTGGAAAACGTAGAGATTTCAAGGTAGATTCAGGCTCAGTAGGGCCTACAATAGCAATTTCGCAATGGCAGCACAGGCTTCCGCATCGGCTAGCGCGTGGTGATGCTGCTCAAGTTGGTAACCGCAGGCGGCAGCCACGGTGTGGAGCTGATGATTGTCTAAATGGGGAGTGCGCGCGCGCGGCTGTCAGCGTATCCAAGAAAGTATAGTCGGGATAATCCATTTGATAGACCTGAAAGACGGCTTTAAGGCAACCCTGATCGAAGCGGCAGTTGTGCGCTACCAAGGGTAGCCCTTCGATAAGCGGTGCAATCTCAGTCCAAACCTTACTAAACACAGGTGCATTTTCCGTGTCAGATTGACGTAATCCGTGAATGCGTGAGTTCCAATAACAATAATAGTTTGGCTCAGGGCGAATAAGCGCATAAAAAGATTCGACCTGCTCGCCGCCTCTTACGACGACGAGGCCGACCGAGCAGACACTGCTGCGCGCTTGATTGGCCGTTTCAAAATCTATGGCAGCAAAGTCTAACATACTTTCAGTTGTATATAAATAATAGCGGATGAAGCATTGCGCCAAAGGTAGTCATATTCTTATGTAACTTGACGTTGTGGGATGTATTTTTGCGTAAGGCTGTACGCTTTTAAGATATTAGCACGCTTTTTGAGGTGCAACTAATGGGGAAATGGGGCATTTGCTTTAATTTTGCACACGCGAAGAACTAAAAAGTGGCATCGCCGCCATTTGGTACTTTGCATTAGGGACTACAATCGTAAGGCTTCAATGCGCGCAAGTCGGCCGATCGGCGAAAAATAGAAAACAAATAAAGAATTATTTCGTATGAAATGGTCTATCACGACGACAAAAAGAGGGTAAAAACTACCTCTTTCCTTTTCTGCTTATTACCTCACTCTTCTTTATGTGGGGTTTTGCCCATAGTATGCTGGACGTATTGAATAAGCATTTCCAACTATCACTCAATATTTCTATGATGCAGTCGGCGCTGGTGCAGAACGCCGTTTACGGCGGCTACTTCTTGATGGCGCTGCCTGCGGGTAAGTTGATCAGTCGCTTTGGTTATCGAGCCGGCGTTTTGACCGGCTTAGGCTTGTTTGGGCTCGGTGCATTGCTTTTTCGTGCCCGGTAGTCTGCTTCCATCAGCCAATTTGTTTTCCTTTTACTTCTTTGTCGGCTGTTTGTTTATCTTAGGTTGCGGCTTAACTTGCTTGGAGACGTCGGCAAACCCATACGTTACGGTACTGGGTGCGCCTGAAGGAGCAGAGCGCCGTATCAACTTCGCCCAATCTTTTAATGGCTTGGGATGGATTCTTGGTCCTTTAGTGGGTATCTTTCTCTTTCGCTCCGGTGCGCAAGACGATGACGTTGTACTGCCTTATGCCGTGATCGGTATTATTGTCTGGCTGGCTGTTTTTGCTTTTGCACGCGTGAAATGGCCGGAAGTGGGTGGCGACGAATCCGAAGCAAGCGAAGAACTTGTGGGGCGTAGTCTTTGGCAACAGCGTCATTTTACGTTCGGACTTGTAGCCCTCTTCCTCTACGTTGCGGCCCAGACCGGTATCAATAGTTTTTTTCATCAATTTTACGACGACTTCCAGTGGGACTCTCGAATCAGACCGCTACACTTTTGTTGTCGTTTTTGCTGTATGGGACTCTTTATGGTCGGCCGCTTGACGGGGAGTTGGCTAATGGGACGCATACGTCCTGAACGCTTGCTCGCGTTTTATGCTTTGTTGGCTATGGGTGGCACGATGCTAATCGTCTTCTTTGGCGGGAACATCGGCGTGGTGGCCTTATTGGGCGTTTACTTCTTCGAAAGTATAATGTTTCCGACGATTTTTGCCCTCTCCATTCGCGGATTACGTCAGGCAACAAAGCGCGCTTCGTCTTATCTTATTATGACGATAGTGGGTGGTGCCGCTGCACCAACGCTGATGGCTGCCATAGCAGAGCAAACATCGATGGCTTTTTGCCTTTATCGTCCCTTTAATCTGTTTTTGTCGTTATTTTTTTGTTTATGCTGCGAAGTATAAACAATGGGGTAGTGGTAGTTAAGTAAGGATTAACGGAGTAGTGAGGTGGATGAAAAACTCATCTTTTGCCGACTAAGTGTAGTCTATTCTACATCGGCTACACATTATATATATATAGTAAAGCCGGAGCAGGTCTGAAGATTACTGCTCCGGCTTCGTCATATTACATACCTACGGCTTGTGTGCCTTGGTTGTTCTTTTGATTGATCACGTCTTGGTTGGAGATCGTGTGATCGGCTTTCTTGACGGCTGCTTTCAAATGGCCGATGCGCCAGGTTACGCCGACGGCAAACACCATATTCTCGTGCATGGTGAAACGCTGAATGTTGGTGAAGTCTTTTCCGATGGTTTCGTTCGTCATTTTTTAATTGTGGGAAGAAAAGATTAGCTCCCACCAACGTTACCGTTAAGCGGTCGTCCTTTAAGAAAGAGCGCGTGAGCGAAAGACTGTTGAAATGAAATGAAGGTTGCGAGCCTTGTAGCGTGTATCTGCCGCGGAAGTAACCACCCGTGACGCCCAATTGTAGTTTCCACCAAAGATCCTGCGTCAGATTAGCGAAGACCGAGCCGCTATAACCGTGATTGTGCTCGCCGCTTGCGTATGATTTGTAGTCATCATAGTTGAGGGCAGCGTTGACGTTGAGGCGCGTAGTTTTTGTCGCGTTCCACATTACATTGAGGTTGAACGTACCGATTTTTGCGTGAGTGCGGTTGCCATAGGTTGAGTTGAGTAAACGCCCGTCAAAGAAGCTATAATTGGACATTTCGTTGGTCGTTGTCGTATAGTTGAGCGAGGCCATTAGGGTTAGGACGCGCCCAAAGCGACTATAGCCCAATTCGAAATTGTGCCAACGCGTGCTGGTCAGATTCGGATTACCATAACTCAGCATTCCCGGAAAGTTGCGAGCCACATAGGGTGAGAGAGCATCTATGCTCGGTCTGTTAATACGCAGGTTATAGTTGGCTTTTATAATTTGGGTGGGGGAGAGATTCCAACTTGCACTGACTGATGGCACGAGATCGTTGAGCGTCTTGGAGAAAGATGGCTTAGAACCATCAGGATACTTTACTTCAATGCGTGAAGTCTCGAAGCGTAGGCCGATGCGCAAGGCGAGTGCGTCGCGCTGATAAGCCCATTCGCCATAAGCTGCGCCGATGTCGTTGTTGTGACGATAATGAGAAGAACGAGATGGGTCCGGCGTCAATGGTGATGTTGTTTCCGAAGGCCGCGTAAGTTCGTCGAAATCGCTGACGTTTCTGCGCGCGATATACTTTACGCCGGTCGACAGTGTCTGACTTGTTGAAAGCGGTGTGGTAAAGTCGATTTGCCCCGTGTGTTCCGGCGACTTCATTGTGCCTTTTGTGAGTTGGTCAAGCAGTCCGGCTTGATTTACGACTTGACGAAACCAATAGAAGTTGTCAGCTGTCGTCTTCTCATTACTATAATGGTAAGAGAGCGTCAGCTTTTGCTGGGGTGCTTAAAAGGCGTGCTGGTAGTCAACGCCGATCTCAATGTTGTCCATTCCATTTTTTAGTGTGCCTGAGCGATGATTGCCGCCCAAGTAGGTGACGCCGTCCTTGAGTAAGCGAGTTTCGCCCGTTACATCTTGATTTTGCCGGAAACCCCACCAGTTGCTTGAAACGCTGAGTAAGTTGTGCGCATCAAATTCGTAACTTGCTTCGAGGCTACCCATATTGCCGTGTGAGCGCTGTTTGGATGTTCCCTCATTTCGGAAGAGTAAATTGCCGGGAGCGGAGATTGTGTTGCGCTCAATCAAGAGATCGGTTGGGATGGATTTGCTTTTGAAAAAGATTAAGATTGCCGGAGAGCGTCAGTTTCCCTTGCTTGACCATTGCAAACAAACTTTCGTTTATGCCTCGTTGACTCGCACGGATGCCGGGCGTGAATGTGTAGCCGTTCGTGTTGTCTTGCGTCTGCATAATAATGTTGAGAATACCGGAAACTCCCTCTGCGTCGTATTTTTGCGCCGGGGTTAGTGATTACTTCCACGCTTTTTACCGCCGATGCCGGGTAACTTTTTGAATATTTCTCCGGGATTGCTGCTCATGAGTTTGTTGGGCTGGCCATTAACGTAAACTTTGAAACTCCCGCTTCCGTTAACCGTAATTTTATCTTGCCCATCAACGGTCACGAGTGGCACTTTTCGCAGCATATCCAAAAGACTTTGTGTCTTGGATTCCGGATCATCTTTTACGGCATAATTGATGCGATCGCCCGTAGCTTTCACCAAAGGCGCTTTAGCTGTAACTACGGCCGTCTTCAAATCGCTTTCGCTTATAAATAATGCGAGTCGGCCCAAATCAACTTGTTTTTCTTCAGCCAAAACAAAGTCGCGGCTGCAAAATCCTTTGCTCAAAGCGGCAGCTTCGAGCGTATATCGGCCCGCTTGCGTGCAAGTAAGGCTGAAAACGCCTTGTGCATCTGCTATGCCGGTGGCTATTGGGTGCTTGTGCTTCCCTGCTTGATAGAGTCTGATTGTGGCATAAGGCTCTGGCTGTGCGTTGGCAGAATCAACGACAAGGCCTTTGATGGTATAGCTTGCAATTGTTTGTGCTTGTGTCGGTAAGGTGGAAATCAGCACAAGCGCTAAAACCGCAGCGTACATTACGGTATTAAAGGTGTGTTTCATATCTTATTTTTTTATTGTTAGTTCGCTATTTCGGTATAAGCAGAAAGGGATAATACAGCAAAGATCGTCGTTTGGGAATCCCGCTATGAGAAGCTCTTAAAAAGGTTTGGCTACACAAATCGCGAGGTTTCTTTCTGTGTTAGTTTGCTATTACACAGCAAAAATAAAGGATTTGATTATCCTAACAAAGGATTCCTAAGTTTTTTTGAGAAAAGCGTTGAAGAAATTATTGGCTTTTTAATTCGACAAAGAGAGGAAAAACTGCCGTTTAATCGCGCATAATTTCAGCTTGTCGGCGTATACTTTCTTCGTGAATAGCTTCAAAAATGGCCTTGATGAATTGAGGTGTCATTCCGTGCGATGTACCATGTACAAAATTGCGTCTTAGGATTTCGTCATAGCGTTTGGCTTGTACGATGGTCAGGTTGTGAGCTTTTTTATAAGCACCTATTTTACGGCTGATTGACATGCGTTCTACCAGCAGGTGAATGAGCGAATTGTCGAGACGATCTATTTGTGCACGCATCTCATCTAATTGTACCGCTTCGTTGCCTCGATCTCGTATAACGAGTTTTCCTAGTATGGACTTCAAAACTTCGGGTGTGATTTGCTGAAAGGCGTCGCTCCAAGCCTGTTCGGGAGAACAATGCGTTTCGATAATCAGGCCATCAAAGCCCAGATCAAATCCTTGCTGTGCTAAAGGAGCAATTAGAGAACGCTTGCCGCCTATATGGCTTGGATCTCCAATAATGGGCAGATTCGGAAGGCGCCGTCGCAGTTCGATGGGGACGCTCCACATCGGCTCGTTGCGGTAAACTTTTTTTCCGTACGTAGAGAAGCCGCGATGGATGACGCCGAGGCGTTTTACACCTGCTTGATTCAATCGTAGGAGACCACCAATCCATAGTTCGATATCAGGGTTTACAGGGTTTTTCACCAAGATCGGAATGTCCACGCCCCGCAAAGCGTCCGCCATCTCTTGCAATGAAAACGGATTTGTTGCCGTGCGTGCACCAATCCACAGCAAACCTACGCCCGCTTTAAGTGCTGCTTCGATGTGTGTGGGCGTTGCCACTTCCGTAGCCGTGATCATCCCCAGTTCTTCGTTGACACGGCGCAGCCAAGGGAGCGCTTCCAAGCCTTTTTCCTTCAAAGCCGCCTGGCTTGGTGCGTGGCTTCCAAATGCCGGCACGAAAGATTCGAACACCAAAGTCCGCCAATTCGCGTGCTGTCTGCATTACTTGTGCCTCCGTTTCTGCTGAGCAGGGGCCCGCGATCAAGAGTGTTTTTTCGCCGCAAGGGGCGGCTGGTAAGGCGAGAGGGCGTAAATCTAAGTTCATAAATAATCTTTCGTTTTTACTTGTGCAAAAAAATACAGAGATTACGGCTTTTCTTCTCTCCTTTCCCTCGTTTTTTTATGAGGAGTTTTACGGCATTTATCCCATTAAAGGCTATATTTTCTTTGCGGCCGCTGTTTCTTGTACTAACTTTGCATCACGTAGAAGAAGTTAAAAGTGTGAAGTTATACACTTTGCTCCTGCTAATTTTGATTATGGACGAACGAAGTGATTTTATAGACGCATTGTTGCACTACGCTACGGCGCAATTATTGCATCAAGATCGCACGGCCGACTATTGTCGTGGCGCTATCAAAATCTTAGATGCTCGCAATCACCTCTTCACTTTTTGTTTTTTTGTCGACAATAGTGACGAGGAAAAATGCAATTTATGCGTTGCGCGATTTATGCCGTGTTGATCCGGATACGCTGGATACGATGGTTGATCGCGGTAAAATCGCATCTCTCGCTCGTACTTATTTTGATTAAAACAACAACGATGAGTCGCTGCAATGACGTATACGAAGTTGCAGCACACTTTGAACAGATTAAAGTATGGAAGAACCAAAAAGACGAGCTTACGTATCGTAGAAGAATGCCAATACAGATACGTTTTAACGATGCTGACTCTTACGGTCACGTCAATAATAATGCGTATTTCAGCTATTACGACTTAGGTAAGATGGACTACCTCAACTCTGTAATGGGGGCAGATGGGAAAGCACACGGCATCGTGCCGATCGTAGCCAATATCAGTGCCGATTTTTCATCCTGTCTTTTATGGAGATGAGATCGTTGTAGAGACCTGCATTCCACATATCGGAAAAAAAGAGTTTTACCTTGCAGCAGAGAGCAGTTAACGTAAAAACCAATACGGTTGTCTGTCGTTGCGCCACCGTGATGGTTTGTTTTTTTCTTTTAAAAAGAGAAGAGAAGCGTAGAAGTTCCGGCCGATTTTCGGGCGGCGATAGAGCGCTTTGAAAGAGACGAATAAGTTGCTTTGGGGCATCAATGCTTGCCATCGTGGCGCAATCAGCAGTCTGTGAAGCTTTAGAAATGAAACAGCACGTACTACTTGTCGATAAGTTGTCCGATGCCCTAGGGCCGCTTGCCGCAAAGGGAGGGTACGATCGCATCTTTGTGCTGACCGATACGCAGACAGAGCGCCTTTGCCGTCCTTTATTAGGCGATAGCGATTTGCTTTATTCACCTGATATCACCATTGCTTCGACCGATGCCCACAAAGATCTGGAGACGTTGTCTCAAGTGTGGACTTTTTGCAAACACATGGGAGCTACGCGCCACTCATTAATAATATGTCTGGGCGGTGGGATGGTCACTGACTTGGGCGGTTTCGCTGCGGCCACGTTCAAGCGTGGGATCGACTTCATCAATGTCCCGACTACGTTGCTGGCTATGGTCGATGCCGCTGTCGGCGGTAAGACGGGCGTTAATTTTAATGGACTGAAAAACGAGATCGGCGTCTTTCGTTCGGCCCAGCGTGTATGGATACATACGCCTTTCCTGCGCACGCTCGATGCCGACAATCTTCGTTCGGGCTATGCAGAGATGCTGAAGCACGCCTTATTAAATAATGTGCAAGCGTGGGTGGAACATTTTGGACTTCGATTTGGCTGCGCCCGATTTTGAACGCCTGCAGAAGATGGTAGGCGAGAGTATCGCACTCAAACAGCGCATTGTCGCCGAAGATCCTCAAGAGCACGGCTTACGTAAAGCGCTCAATTTTGGGGCACACCGTTGGTCATGCTTTTTGAGACCTTGTCGTTTCGTCGCCAGTCTCCGCAACTACACGGTTTTTTTGTGTCGCACAAGGAATGATTTGCGAACTCTATTTGAGCCATCTGCACAGGGGTTTCCCCTTGAGCGCTTGCGTGCGACAGTGCGCTACTTGATTGATAATTACGGTCGCTTCGATTTTTTTCGTGCGACGACTATGATACACTTTTACGAACTAATGCTTCACGATAAGAAAAACTTGGGTGGGGTCATCAACTTTACTTTCTTGGGCGATGTCGGGCATATTTTTTTACTGACCAACACGCCGAGCGCGAAGAAATCTATGAGGCTTTTTGATTTCTTGCGCGAAGGTTAACGGAATATTTTTGGCAAACAATGGCTGTGCAAAGCAGCCGAAATAAAAATCAATACAACAATATGAAACGTTCAACTTTAATTCTTACGCTGGCGCTGGCCTTGGCCGGAAGTGCTACGTCTGTGGGCTTTTTGCAGGCAGCGCCGAAAGTAGTCGCCAACACTCAAACGGTAGCGCCGAATGGGCGTCAATTGACAAAACTTGGTTTGACCGGAGCTCAACTGGAGCAGAAACACGACGGCATTTGGGGCCGTTTCGCTCAAAGGAAAGGCCCTTGGCTATGTGATCAACTCTACGCCTTTTTGCCGCTAATGTGCAAGGTTATCGCGGACCTGTTCCCGTTTTTGGTTTATGTGGACAATTCCGGTAAATGCAAGAAAGTGTATGCACTGCCCAACAACGAGACGCCCTCTTTCTTCGACAAGGCTGTGACGGTGCAAAAATCAGTTTAAGGGCAAGGCAGCCAAGAAAGCTGCAACGATGAGTGTTGATGCGGTCAGCGGCGCTACTTTTTTTCCAGTAAGGCTTTTGGCTGCAAACGTCAAGGCGGCACTGGATGCGTATACCAAATACGTAAAATAATGTAATGAACAAATGGATTGTAACCGGCGAGCAGCTTCTTTCGCTGCTCGTCGTTTTTTCTTCTTTTAGCGGCTACGGCCGTTAGTGCCGGCAAATGGTTTGGCCGACCACTCACAATGGCGCAGGAGGAGGGCAATAAGGCTGCTCCGATGCTTATTGCAGCCCCAACGCCGCAGCAATTGGCCGCACTCGGACTGAAGGAGGCTGCGCTGACGGAAAAGGATACGGCGATCTGGCGCGTGACGACGCCCGCAGGACAGAACGGGGGTACGATATTGCGAACGGACCATTTTGCGCCGGATGTGAAGGGGTTTGCCGGTCCTGTGCCACTCTTCGTCTTTATCGATAAAGATAGCATTGTGCAGCGGATTCTGCCGCTTGAAAACACTGAGACGCCTTCATTCTTCACCCAAGCCGCTCAGGTTTTGGAGGCGTGGCAGGGAAAAAAGGCGCACGATTTGGTGCAAGCCAAGGTCGATGCCGTTAGTGGCGCCACCTTCTCAAGTCGAGCGATCAATCTCAATGTGCAGGCGGCCCTTGTTGCTTATGAGCAGCAAAAAGTGGACGCTTTCCCTACGCCGGCTTTGGGCTGGCCTAAGACCATTGCCGTTTTCTTGGTCTTGGGTTTTGGACTTTTGGCGGCCACGGCTTTGCGCGGCAGGCGGTGGGTGCGCCTTTTAGCACTCAGTCTCAATGTCCTCGTCTGCGGCTTCTGGTGCGGGCAGTTTATTTCTGTTTCCCTGCTGCGCGGGTGGCTGATGAATGGCTTCGATCCGCTACTCGTACTGCCCACTTTCGCTATGCTGTTGCTCGCCATCTTGATGCCTTATTTCGGCAAAAAGAATTATTACTGCCAATGGGTGTGTCCCTACGGCGCACTCCAAGATTTGGCTTTACGCCTGCCCTTGCCCTAAGGTGCGTATTCCGGCTAAGGCCTACAAACGCTTGCGCAATTTGCGCTTCTATGTGTTTATGGTGCTCTTGGTCTTACTCTGGTTTGGCTATGGAGCTTGGTTGTTAGATTACGAACCCTTCTCCGGCTTCCTATTCAGCGTTGCGCCGCTTGGCGTTGTGATTTTCTCGGCCTCATTTATTGGGTTGAGCTTATTTATCCCGCGGCCGTGGTGTACGTTCTTTTGCCCTGTGGGCACGCTACTCAATATTGCTGAGGATCTCGATAAAAAACCGAATAATGTGAAGAAGAAATGAACAAATATAAGATTATCTCTATCGTCCTGGCCCTTGCTTTCATCGTGGCTTTAGTGCGTTCGTTGGCCTTTTCGGGCGAAGCAGCTGCGCCCTCTGACAAAGCTGTGTTTGATAATATTATGACGCGTACCAGCGTGCGTGAATATGCTGACCGGCCGGTGCGGCGCACGCTCTTGGATAGTTTGGCGCGGGCCGGTATGGCCGCACCCTACGGCGCTCGATATGCGACCTTGGAAGTATGTCATCGTAGATGATAAGCAGACGCTTCAAACGTTGGGCAACAATCTGCCTTATGCCGGTTTCGCAGCGCAAGCTCCGGCGGCCATCGTGGTGTGTGGCGATACCGCTGTTGTTGATAAGCAGGGCCGGTCGAGTCGATTCTGGGTTGAGGATTGCTCGGCTGCCACGGAGAATATCCTTTTGGCCGCTCACGGCTTTGGACTTGAGTGCTGTCTGGACGGCCGTTTATCCGAATGAGGAATTGGTGGATAAGGTGGCCGACATACTTTCACTCCCCGACAATGCTATTCCCCTCAATGTTATTGTGGTTGGCTATCCGAAAGCGCCATCTACGCCCAAGGACAAGTTTAAAAAGAAAAACATCCATTATAATACGTGGTAAGCACATAGGCATTTGAAGCACGTCATGGGCCTATGGCTGTAAAGTATGCTGCAATGTTTCTCTGCGAAGCGTTGCAGTTTTTTTATGCGCCTCATCTTCTCGCCAAGCGTTATTTGCTATCGCTCCATACGGCAGCACGTTCAATGCTTTTTACGCTCCATCGAATATGATGGAGGCCGCCTGTTTGTGGCTCGAGGATTGATTCTTTTTGGGGAGGTCAACGACTGAAAGCGTAAGTCGCGTGTCGTGGGCCGCGCATCCCACGTGACGCACCTTATAGTCTCCATGGCCAATCTTCCGGTTCGTGTGGCTTGCCTTTCTCTTTACATTGCGCAGTGCGTGCGCTTGCTTCATCAGTCTTCCCACTCACTGCTTCAATCTTCTGCCCTACACGCTGTGCCGCCTCTCCTTAAGCGAATCTGTTTTAGCGCGTTATGGCGGAAAAAAATATGTCATGATTTGCACCGTTTTTTCTCTTGAGAATGGATGATGAATAGCCCAGGATGGGGCGTTCGGCGTTGAAGTGCGAGTCTTTTTCATCGTGATGGGAAAGTCTTTTTGTCGTGAGAAAACGAGTCTACGCTCACGAGCGTACAAACGTTTCACCGTGGTGAAAATTCGAGAAGGTCAAATTTGCGCGTGCGAAAATGGGGTGGAAGGTTTGAAAAAGTGGGACTTTGAGCAAAAGAAAAATTCAAGGGAAAGGGTAGGGAAATTAGATTTTGTTGTCGGCTAATACAGTATGAACTGTAACAAATGGTGCGGTCTCTTCGCTGTACTTACTACCATATAAAAGCGTCCGATGCTGATCGCATCGGACGCTGGTGTTGAGTAGATTATGTTAATTGCTAATTGTATGTACAATAAGTTTTACGGCTTAAGTGAAGAGGTTTACAATCAGAAAATAAATAAGTGGCAAGAACAAAGCCGGTAGCAGGTTGACCGTCTTGCAGTCTTTAATGTGCAAAATACCTAATCCGGCCGCTGCGATTAAGACACCACCGACAATATTGGTTTCCGTCATAATTTTAGCCGTGATTTCTGAATTCGCCCCCGTAACCAAGCCGGCCGAGAGTTTGCCAAGCAGGAAAAATGACGACATCCAGATGAATACCGGTACGGAAGTGAGCGAAATGCCTACGCCATAAGACGAAGACAAAACGATGCAGGTGACAAAATTCAGCGTGGCCGCAGTCATCAGGTAAGTATCGTCGCCGTAGATGGCGCTTCGGATTGGTCCGACCATAGCCAGTGTGCCCACGCAACATAGAAGTACGGCCGTCGTAATACCATCTGCGAGGTTGGCAGAGCCCATGTTCTTGGGCGTAGCCTTGCCCACCTTTTTTTCGAATAATGCTCCATGCGTGCATCCAGCTTGAGAAACGAACCTATAACTCCGCCGAAGGCCAAACACATGATGAACAAGACGGGCGTAGTGCTCTTCTGCATATCTTGAATAGCCAGATAGATACCCAGCACCAAGACCGCGATGCCCATACCCGTACTTAAGGCATTGAGATATTGCTCGTTAACTTTACGTTTTGTAAGGCCGCCGATGATACTGCCGCCTATTATCGCTGCGATATTTATGAATATAGCAAACATAGTGTTAGACTTTTTGCTGCAAAAATTACGATAACGCCGCCGAATAAAAAGAGAAAAAAAGGAAGTAAAAATTAGTGCTCTCGCGTTGTTTTTTTGTCGTCGCTTCGCGAAAGTCTTTAGTGCGATGCTTCTGATCGCTCTCTGTTGCCTGATAAATCGGGTAGAATTATTTCCGGAAAAATTGGAGGTGAGAGAAAGCGCTTGGGACATCAAGGGGAGGCGCTTTGTCTTGCTTATGGCTTCTGTAAAAAAATGTAATCAAAATGTCCTCATCTAGAAAAATAATGTTAACTTTGTGGCGAATCAAGTTAACACTATAAAAGTTGAGTTCTGTTTTTGCGCCATCAAGGAAAGCGTAGAATGGCAAGCAGACTAACGAATTCTAATAGTTGGAACCACTAATTTATAAACCTCAAAACAATGAAAAAGTTTGTACTTACTGTCTTGTGGCCTTGTTGGCTGTGCTCTTTCTGCCGACAAACTTAACCGCACAAGGGTGGAATTATGATTTTTGAAATGGCTAAAGCCGATGGAATCGGAGATCGGCCGAATCATTACGACGTCCTCTTAAACGGTATTTCGTGGTCGATGTATGCGGTCCGGAGATCGGGCAGCTCAAGCGACTTCGCGAACGGTAAAGTGTCGGCTCGTATCTACGGCAGTCGAATGTCGATGAAGGAAATGCCTTACTTGGTGATGAAAGAAGACAAGGTGGGCGGCTTAGGTGTGATTGAATTTTTCCTACCGTGCTTACGAAGAGCACGCAACTTCGCAGGTCGCGTGGTGTGTTCAAGTTTCGGAAGACGAAGGTGAACATTGGGAGACCTTAGGTCAGCCTTTTACGCCCACAATGGACGTTGAACGCTTCCACGCTAAGGCTAATGTCGAAACCGGACGCGTGCGAATCGTTAGGGCTGACTATGCCGTCTTCGATTATGCTGCGGCGAAAGGCTTTGATGCGGCGTTTAATCTTGACGATATCAGTATTACGGATTACGAAGCCGGTTCGCCTGAGCGCCCATCCATACAGACGGGAGAGGATCGTTTGAATTTTGGGCAGGGTGGCTAAGGGTGAAACAAAGACAATCAAACTTAGCGTCGCATATAAGAACTTATCGGCTGACGTAGCTTTGTCCTTGACCGGCGAAGATGCGAAATTCTTTTACGCTATCCAAGGATAAGTTTGCCGTGAGTGAGCCCAATGGGAACGCAGAAGTTGATGTGGCGTTCGCGCCTCAAGCTGCCGGCCCTCAGCAAGCAGTTTTGCAGCTCCAATCCGGGGAAACCATTGCTGAAGTTCAGCTCACCGGCATCGGCATTCGTAAGGCGGGCGACTTTACTTACAGTGGCGGCAGCGGAACGCAAGACGACCCGTACTTAATTTCAAATTCGGGCGATATAGAAGATCTTTCGCTGGCCGTCGATACTGAAGCTGATTACGCAGGAAAGTACTTTAAGCTCACCAATGATATAGATATGGAGGCGGTAAAGGCGATGAAACCGATCGGCAACAACTTCGGCACCGAAGGAACTGCACTTAAGGCCTTCAGCGGTACGTTTGACGGCGACAATCATACGATTTCAAACCTCACGATGCGTTTCTCCGGCCGCTTTAATTTGGGTGTCGGGCTCTTTGGTATTGTCAAAAATGCGAAGATTTCCAACTTAACGCTCACCAACTGCTATTTTGAGGCCGACGCAATCGTAGCAAGCGTTGCTTCCGTCTTAGTTGGGTCAGAAATTATCAATTGCCACGCGGGTGAAAACGTAACCGTCAAGGCGCGCCTTAAGCCTTATGCGGGTGGTATCGCGACTTCGTCCTTCTTGACCCCATCTTCAATTGTGGCCTGCACATCTCGCGCTAACGTAGACGCGTCTGACGTGGCCATTGGTGGAATCTTGGGTATGAGTAGTGCGTCCGGAACAACCATCAGTCGATGCATCAATTACGGTAATGTAAATACGCTCAACAATTTTTCAGGTGGTATTGTCGGCTATGTGGAAAGCGGCCGCCTAAATATTGTTGACTGCCTCAATGCCGGCGAGATCAGCGCCGCATCTTGTGCCAGCGGACTTTTTAGGAATGGCTTTGCAGGGCGCTTCGATTGATATTCGTAATGCTTATAACATTGGCCGCGTGACGGCAACTGATCCTGCGGGCGCTTTAGGCCCAATTTTTTCCCCGCTGCGGCGCTCACTGACGGCCTGACGCTTGATGTACAGAATTGCTATTACGACGAAGCCCTCTTCAGCGGCGTATCTTCCGGTACAGGGGTGCGCACTTTCGGAAATGCGGAGTCAAGCTTTTGCCGACAAACTTAATGCCGGGCGCTCGGAGATCGTATGGAAGCGTTTCGTTGGTGTGAACAACGAATTGCCCGTTCCGTGCGGCGAAGGAGAAATCATAGATGGGCTTATGCAGCAAGCGTTGGCGGCTTCCTATATTCAGATTGAGGCCGGTCAAATAAAGGCTGCGGCCGGCGTGCGTCTTTTAGGCGTGTGCGATGTCGCAGGCCGTCAGTATGCACCTGCATCTAAGTTGGCCGCAGGTACATATATTGTGACCTTTATGCCTACTCAGGGTGCGCAAAAGCCTATGTCGGTAAAGATAATCGTACCTGTACGCTAAAAAAACATAAGTATAATCATAAACGAATATTGATAATGAAAACTATAAGACCAATCCGTTTCCTCCTTGCCTGCGTTCTGCTGCTCTTTGTTGCTGATCATTTGCAAGCGCGAACGGATAACGACGACCATGGCGTTTTAGTAGCCAACACGCTATCCATACCGTTTAATCGCACGTATCGCATGTATGTCAAGAAGTATAACACGGCGACGCAAAATCACATAAATAAAGGCGAGCGCATCGTGATTCGTTATACCTCAGAAGACAGTACGATCGTATTACCTCAAGGCAACGCCTTCAAATCTGTCGGTAACGGAAGCGTCCGGCTCAAAATGCTCATCTCAGGTGCTTATCCGGGCACGCTCGATGCCTTTGATCCCAATAATATCTTGGATGAAATGCCTTTTACGGTCGAAGTAAAAGACCACGTAGATATGCCTTTTTCCTCAGTTTAGTGTGAGTTGGGGACAAGAAAAAAATCGAAAACGATGAGCGAAATGCTGCAAAAGCGGAGCCTATACAAACTATACCGCAGATTATTGGGCTATGAATCCGAAGATTAGCGAGCAAGATCGTGCCGACTTGGAGATATTCTCCACGCAGAATGCCGAGTTTCCGTTTTTGATGCTCGCTTTTACGCCCGACGAGGACGAACTTTGCGCCGTATATCTCTTGGCCGCTTCTTGGGAACGTGTGACAACGCCGCAAATAAGTGAGGTCTACAAACTTCTTGCGGCCAATGGTTTTAAGGATCGAGGTATGAATCCGGATACGCATTGCTGGCAAATGTACAACCCCACCTCAAAAACCTTGGCTACGTGCGGACTTATGATCGTGCAAGGTTGTGGCTATTGTTACGTAGGTCTTTCTTATTTGCCGGAAGATCCGGATCCTTCGAGCATTCAGATGGCGCGCGCCGAGCAGCCCAACATTGTTTGCGAGATGAAAGACGGATTGCTGAGTATCGAAGCCGAGCAATACGTCGGCCGGCAGTTGGCTATTTATACGCTTGATGGGAAATGCTTGCGCGTAGCTACGATTCGCCGCGGCGTAAATCAAGTGGACAACTTACCTCGTCAGCCGCTTTTCTTTCGAATAGACCAATGCGCAGCCGTAAAAAAATCCTGCCTTAATACGCCTACAACGCCTTTTTGAATGCACGCCTTTTGACGTATAAAGTATAGAAAGGCGCGTGTAGTTTAATAGTTACCAACAACGATACCCTTAAAGCTCAATTGCGCACTTCAGGGTATCGTTGTTCTTCGTTTTGGGAAGAACAAACTGAGCCCTTAAGCACAGATGAAATGAAGGACGAAGGCTTAAAGGATGCGGAACTCCATTCATTTGCCGCCGATGTTTCTACTATCGTCAAGCATTTTTGAAAAACAACGGATGGGCTCTCTTTTCTTGCAAACGCTATCCCCGCATAGTGTGCCGCCTTTTTGCTTGCCGATCAGAAGGCTTGGTCAGAGCACTCTTCTCGATTGTCTTTTTCGGTTTATATTTCATTTTTCAACCACGAAAACTTGAAAAATTGAAGCCCATTTCTTGCTTGCAGACTTTACCATCGTGAGCGTAGACCTTTCTTCTCACGATAATACAGTTGTACGCTCGCGAGCGTACAACCTTTTGCTCACGAGCGTAAGCTGAAGAGACGCTTCGTAAGCAGTTGGTATGCCTGCTCTTTACGTGGGAAAAAGAGGCTTGATGTGGCCCTTTTGTAGACTTATAGCGTAAGATGCTGTGAAGGTGCGCGTAATTGCAGGCGCTCAGTATGGCTAAGGAAAATGGGCTGACGTTATATTCGTACAAGTTGCGCTCAATAAAGCATTTCCCGAGCTGAGGCGGGCCGCTTAGGGTTGAAAAAAATGCTACTGCTTATACGCCTTGTGAGCTGTGGAGTATAAACAAAAAAATAGCGGACGTTCTTATTCAGAAATCGTCCGCTATTGTTAACGTAAACTTCGTTTTGAGCCTCTTGTCGGATTCGAACCAACGACCCCGAGATTACAAATCACGTGCTCTGGCCAGCTGAGCTAAAGAGGCGGGGTGGGTAAGCTCTCTGCATCGCGCCGCTACAACCAACTACCTTTGCTGCGGTCAAGCCCTGGAGGATTCGAAGGGAGCTGGCCGTACAGCACTTACCCATTTTCTGGATGCAAAAGTAAGCTATCCTTTCTTTACGACCAAATATTTTCAAGGATTTGTTGGCTTTTAGCCCCATCTTTTCTGCTTCTTGGAGTACGAAAGCCAAGGCTTCCTCATAAGAATTGGGCACTTTCCCATCTAAAATAGCGTCTTTGAGCGCAGCTTTCAAGAGGCCCACTTCGCGGCACGGAGGGAGGGAGAAGCGGCGCATAATCTCATCGCCGGTCACGGGGGGGCTGGAAATTGCGAATGCGATCCTTTTCTTCGATGGCGACCAACTTCTCGCGTACCAACTTGAAATTGTTCAAAAAAATTTCGCTTGCGCTGTGCGTTTTTACTCGTCACGTCGGCCTCGCACAAGAGCATCAAGTCGTCAATATCATCTCCGGCATCAAAAAGCAAGCGGCGCACGGCACTGTCCGTGACAATGTCGTCGGCAATAACGATGGGCCGCATGTGTAGGCCAACCATTTTTCTTGACGTATTTCATACGTTCGTCGAGCGGAAGTTTGAGTCGGCGAAAAAGAGCCGGCGTCATCTTCTCTCCGACAAAGTTGTGGTTGTGGAAAGTCCAACCCACGGCCGGCTCCCATCGCTTGGTCTTCGCCTTACCTATATCGTGGAGCAAGGCAGCCCAGCGCAGCCAGACGTTATCCGTGCGCCGCGCTACGTTGTCCAAGACTTCGAGCGTATGGTAGAAGTTGTTCTTGTGTGATTTTTCCATTGCGCGTCTCGACATTGTCCAATGCACTCAGTTCAGGCAGGATGATCGGGAGCAAACCGCTGCGTTGCAGTTCGACAAAACCGATGGAAGGCAAAGGAGCACGCATGATTTTGTTCAGTTCTTCGATGATTCGCTCGCCGCTGATGATGCTTAAGCGCTCGGCATTGCGCTCCAAGGCAGCAAAAGTTTCATCGTCGATGCGAAAATTGAGTTGCGTGGCGAAGCGCACACAACGCATCATACGCAGTGGGTCGTCGGAGAAAGTAATATCCGGATCAGTGGGCGTGCGCAACAAGCCATCTTCCAAATCCCACAAACCATCAAAAGGATCAACCAGTTCGCCATAGCGCGCAGTATTGAGGCAGACGGCCAAAGCGTTGATCGTAAAATCGCGACGCATTTGATCGTCTTCGAGTGTTCCGTCTTCTACGATTGGTTTGCGCGAGTCGTGACTGTAACTTTCGCGACGTGCGCCGACAAATTCTATTTCTTGATGATGATATTTCACTTGCGCTGTCCCGAAATTTTTGAAGACAGAAAGGTGAGCTGCGCGCCCCAAACGTTTCGTCAAGGCTTCGGCCATTGCGATTCCGGAACCGACGACCACAATATCAATATCATTTGTTGGGCGTTCGAGAAAAAGGTCGCGCACATAGCCACCTACGACGTAGCACTCAAGCTGCAACCGGTCGGCCGTTTGCGCTAATTCTCTGAAAAAGCGGCTCACGATCGAGCAGTTGTATGATATCGGTTGGGGTTAAATGTCTCATTCAATTTTGTTTTACGACTGCAAAATTAGGATTTCGGTACACAGTGGGCAAGAAAAAACGTGTCAAAGCGCCAATGCGCAAAGACACGATTAAACATTCTTATCATCCATACCATATTATATATAGTATGGCGATGCATCTCCATAGGTTACTTCAACACAACAAGAATCTCTTTATCGCTTTCGGTAACGTCGATCTTGTCTTCACGAAGTAGCCAGCCGAGTCCGAGGTATAAATCTTTGTCGGCACGAACTTTGATATACTTCTTAAGTTCTTTACCCGTGAGCTTACCATTCTCATTCAAAGCCACCCAAATTTTGCCGGCTAATTCTCCTACTTTTTCAGTAAACATAAGTCTAATTTTTATAGTATAACGGTACTTTTCTTCTTTTAGCTTACAACACCGTTTGGCGCGTTTGAATCTTTGGCGCATCTTATCTTTATTGTTTGCGCCTATCTCCTATTGCAAATATAGGATTTTTTTCACCCATTCTTGCTACGATTATGGAAGGAAATGTACGTTCAAAAAGTCCTTTTTCGTACTAAATATAGAATTAATGGCCTATTTCTTGTAAATTTGCAAACCATATCTTACGATTTATTTATGCTTTCTGTTCTTATTCCAACCTATAATTGCGATTGCTCCACCTTGGTTAGCGACTTAGCTCAACAGGGGTTGGAATTGATGGAAAAATATAAAGGAGGGCTTTGATTTTGAAATAATCGTCCTAGACGACTGCTCAACCTTTGCGCCGCTCAAGACTGTAGCTGAGAAGGTTAATGCGCTTCCGCATTGTCGCTGGATAAGGGCCGAACGCAACAGTGGGCTGGCTGCATCGCGCAATCATCTGATTGATTTGGCGCGTTTTCCGTATCTCTTATTTATTGATAGCGATGCGCAAGTGTGTACGGCGGATTTCTTGGCGCGTTATTGGGACGTGCGCGATCAGGCGAAGGTCGTTTGCGGCCGCCTCTACACGCCTTCCGGCCCCTGTGCCTGAAGGGCACGAAAGTGCGTAGCCGCTATGAACTATCGGCGGAAAGGCTTCGGCCGGCCGGCGTGCGTCAGAAGCAACCGTATCGCTTCTTCACGATGTTTAATGCGATGTTTGCGCGAGAAGTTTTCGATTCGGTGCGCTTTGACCCGCGCTGCACGGATTATGGTTATGAAGATGCGCTTTTGGGATTGGAACTTCGATCTGCTCATTTTTCGATTCTGCATATCGACAATCCACTTATACACACCGGTATTGATTCGAACGAAAGTTTTTCTGAAGAAAACGGAGACGGCATTACGTACACTCAGCAAATTAGGTGAACCGATGCAAAGCGAAAGTGGGCCGTCGCGCCTCTATCTTCAAGCAAAAAGGTTCGGTTTGAGCGGTTTGCTGCGTTGGACATTGGGTTTTTGGAGCCGGCACATGCGCCATTACTTATTAGAAAGTAAGCGCCCCTCGCTATTTATCTTCTCTCTCTATAAATTATGGTACTACGCCGATTTACAAAAATCGAAGTGCAAGACTACCAAGCCGAACGGCGGCGGAAATTGATCAGCACAGGAGCTTCTTCTTGCTTAGGAAGCGGCTGTGACTGTTTGTTGTTCTTCTTTTTGCGTAGCTTCAAGAGGTCTCTAAAATCGATAAAGTCGCGCTGTAGTAACAGGCCAACGCCCTGCGTAGTCAGCGAGGACTTGGTATAGTAGCGATCGTTGGTTTCGCTATAGGCTTTCAAGCTCACGCCTCCTCCGGGCGTCAGCAAATAACGCAGATCAAAGTCGCCTATAAAGTTTGTATTGTTGATTGGCTTATCGCGATAACCGAAATTTCCATTGATGATAAGCCGATTATTTAATAGACGGCCGCTTAATAAGCCTTCGACTTCCATATCTTTCCAGCCAACAAGGCCCGTCTGAACGTTAGCACCAAAGGACCAATTAGAATTGCCTATCGCATTTTGCAACACGTTGTTCAATTGGTCACTTAGCGTGTTAGATAGGAAGCTCTTCATTGCGGCCGTGCTCTGCGTCTGTCTTGCTCCGGCGTTTGTTTGATCATAATCGTAAGTGTAAAAGCGTCCAATGCTTAAAAGATATAGCACCTGCATATTCATATCTTCCTCCGAACTGATCAGATTTCGCACCATTTGCTTCTCATCTTCGTTAACCGTGGGAAGATCGAGGTCAAAAGAAACTTGCGGGTTGCCGGCTTTACCCTTAATGTTTAGCAAACAATTGACGCGCACCGTATTTCGACTGAAGTTGTTGCCAATATTTAAATCGCTCAGCGAGGCAGATTTCACCGTATATACAGCTTGCATATCCAAATCGCCTTGAAAGGGATCGCCCGCAAAAATCATTTTACTTCCCGGCGTCAGCGTAAAATTCTTACGAATTAGATCCTGCACACTGATCCTATACGATCCGCCATCAATCTTATAAGTGCCATACATCTTAAACGCACCCTTATTGTACCAATTCGCACGAATAGGTCCCGAGCCGTGGAGTGTGAGCATGTTACCCGCTTTTTCATCCGTTACGATCTTCAGTGTTGCTTCAGGGCGCACATCAAACAAGAGATTTAGTTTAATATCCGTTGGCTGGGCCATTGATTTTATGTCAGCAACAGCTCCTTGCTTTACAAGCGAATCCTTTCCATTATGAAGTCGCAACAAGGCATTGTCGCCCTTCTCCGGCGCATCGGCAGTATAGGTCAGTGTTGTGCCTTCTTCAGTGCGCATATCCAGATCGGCCTCAAATAGTCCCGGCCGTCCGCTCAAGTGTGCGCTGCCTGAACCATAAGCTGTAGCATAAAAAGGCAAGTCTGCCGATTGTGAGTGCTTATATACTAAGAGGTTTTCTGCAGAAATATTGAAATCATACGTCAGGTTATGCAAATGATTGTGGCGTAAATAGCCCTGCGCGACGCCCTTTCCTTTTTCTCCATCTGAAACGGGAATTTCATTGAAGCTAAACAAGCCGGGGCGTATCACGACGCGCCCGCCATCGACCTTATAATGTGCCCCTGTAGCGGCAATTTGTGCTTCCAGCTCTACCTCTTCTTCGCCTTCCAAGTCCAATTGTTTCAGCGGGCCAAAAAGTCGAACGTGTCCCGTTGCTTTTCCGCGCAGGTCATTAAAAATGTCGCCCACCCATCGGCGCAGGAAGCGCAGATCAGTCCCTGTTCCTTTTATGAAGAGGTCTAAATTCTTATGCAGGAGCGATACGTAGCCTTTCACATCAGTCACATCCTCTTCCGGATTCAGAATATGAGCGTCGATGTTAATCTGTTTTTGTTTTGTGTCAAACCCTCCTCTGATATAAGCTGTTCCCATCGGCCCATTGTTTATCAAAAAGCGAGGTATCTTCAAGCCTACCGAGACTATGGGGTAGCCGGCCGTTTCCGATACGCTGAGTGTGCCCGTTGCCGGTCCGGCGAAGGCTACGTCGTGAAAGTTTACAAGGTTCAAGATATAGTCTACATTCACCTTCTGTAAAGTTGCCACGATCGAGTCTTTAGGTGAGGGCGACAAGCGTCCGCTTATAGACAAGCTGTGGTCGCCGTGCTGTAGCGAAAAACCTTTTACGTCCAAGGTGCGGTCTACATAAGCCAACTCGCCTTTGGAGAAGGTCCACAAAGTATCGCCTACGGTCATCGTTGTCGGCACAAAATTTGTTCGGATCAAGCGCCCACGCGACGTTTGTTTAAACGTAGAGATCAATTTCATATCACCCTTAAACTCGTGCTCATCTGCGCCGGCCCAAGCTAAGTGTGTATGGAGTTTTCCGCTGTCTGTTTTTGCCTCCAGCGCCACTCTTATCTGCGTATTTCCAATGTCTTTAGCCGCTTGTAGTAGGCCCGTATAGCGCGTTCCTTCTCCTTGCAGATAAAAGCGCAAATCGGAAAGGGCAAAGTTGTTGTATGATAGAGTCGGTGCACTAATGATGACGGATGAGCGTGTGCTGCTGCTTAACTTGCCCTCTATTTTTGATGCCCTTTTCGGCATATAAGGGGATGTGAAGAAAGCGATTGAGCACGTCTGTCTCTTTTACCTGTCCTTTAAAGGCCAATGTCGTTCGTGGAGACGCAATCGGCTTTGAGAAGAAGCCGGGTAAACTTCGGTCTAATAAAGAAAAGAGCAATTGTTTAATCGTAGCGGGCGCTATGGGCCCATCTACCAGCAAGTTGGCAAAGTCACTTTTTAAGTCTAAGCGATTATATTGTTTGGAGAGTTCTAATTGATTTAAGCGATATGGGCTGTCAGTGCCGGAGAGCGTGAAGTCATTTACCTTGATATGGCCCGTGAGTTGCTTCAAATCATCTACCACCATCTTGACGTGGCCGGAGAATGAGGAAGCACCAAAATAGCGGGTCAAGTTCAATCTTCCCGGGTTCAATTGTTTCACGTCTGCCTCCAAGCGTATCGCTTCCAAGTTTGTCCCACGTAAGCGAGCCTGCACCGTTCCGTTTAAGTCGGCCGCAGGGTCTTTCGCCGTAAGCTGAAGTTGTAAATCGTCGTTTCGTTTATTGATGGTTGCTTGCAGATTGTTGTAGAAATGCCCACGATATTGCCCGCTTTCAAGCGCAAGTTTTAGGTCGGCCTTACTACCATCGCGTGCTACGCTACCCGATAAGGTGGCGTAGAGCTGATCCGGCAAATCCTGATTCTGCGCTATGATTGTCGGGCGCAGGGCTTTTTACTTTTAAGTTGCCTTCGTAGTGTCCATTAAAAGCCAGTCGGCCTTCTACGCTTCCTACGGCCGTCTTCAACGTGCCTGCAACGCGATTGATGCCGCCTTCCTCCCAACGTAGTCGACCTGTATAGTCGACATAGGCCAGCGTCTTTAGGAAAGCGGGTAGGGGGCGGTGCAAAAAAATGTAGAAAGGCTTGCGAGATAAGACCCTCGCGAAGATTCAGCGTTTTGATATTTGCATCCGCACTCACGATGCGCCCATTTCTGCGACTGAGTTTGCCGCTCAGCGCGAGCAGCAAGTTGTTATGCTCTTCGTGGACGTACCAGTTTTCGAGCACGATTTCTTTGGTATTGACGGCAAACAGTCCGCGCGCCGTCAGAGTGTGTGCAAAAACCGCGCAAGCGAGGTACAAGAAAACCGAAGTCTGTCGTCGTGAATTGGGCGTTATCAATACGGCCGGCCAAATACAGGGTTTTGAAGAAGTCGTCCGGTTTATAAAAAGCCAGCAGGCGCGGAAAACCAATATTTGTGCCCGGCAACTGCAGGTCAAAGTCTTGTATATCAGCGCGCGTCTTGTTCGCAGCCAAGCGCAAGCTCAGGCGGCGCAAGTCTAAACCGCTCTGCTCGCGCAGAGAAAGCTCACGCACACGTATGTTGATGCTATCCGGCGTCAGATGCTTCAAGCTAACGTTAGCATTGATGTCGGAAACTACTAAGTGGTTCAAATTCAATTTTTCCGGACTTCGAGGGGCGTACAAGGCGTGATAGCTTGCTTTGCAGCGCCTCAAGATCAACGAGTTGATGCGCAAGTCAAGATTAGAGGGCGATTGATCTTTGGAGCGGAAAGCATCGAGCAAAAAAATGAAAGTTGGGCGCTTTATCCGGACTTTCTTTGTAGAGGTTTACTTGTGCATCGAGCAGCGAAACCGTACGCAGCGAAACACGCCCTTGAAATAAGGAGCGAAATTCAATCTTAGCCGACATAAGATCAGCACGCAGCAATTCTTTTCCGCGCTGATCGGCTAAGTAGACATCAGTTAGGATCAAACGATTAAACAGGCCCAACCGAACACCACCAATTTTTGACCTGCGTATGCGAGACGGTCTGAAAGTTGCTGAGAAACAAGCCGGCTCACCCAGCGATCAGCCGGAGAAAAGTTGAAGATAATCAATAGCAGAAGGTGAGAGACAATAATCCCCCTACGACCCATCGCGCTATTTTTTTCCCAACTTCTTAATATGCCGACTTCTATATTAGTCGCAAAGTTACGATAAAAAGATGGAAAATAAGGCTATCTCACATTTCATAACTATCTGTCAACGTAGTAGACAGGAAGGATGTAAACAAAATTAACGACAGCCCTATAAGTGGCGTTTTCGTAAAGACTTTTTTTCCTTTTTTCCTTTGATGGATTTTTTTAAGAAGCACACCATTATTTAGCTTGCGCTCGTGAGCGCAAACCTTTTTCATCGTGAGCGCAAACCTTTTTTTCTCGTGAGCGTAAGCTCTTTTTCTCGTGAGCGCAAACGGGCTATTTCAATTTTACTCGCCATTTTCGTGGGGCAAAATCGTTCTTAATCAGGCTCCTGTGTTTCTGCAGTGGGAGCTGCTAAGTTTTCCTTCGCCTTGTCTAAATATTGTAGCGCTACCGGATCGTCTGTCTTTAGTTGCTGCAAGAGTCGCTGCCAAATTGTAGCAGCCTCTTCGTAGATTTTGTTTCTTCCCAAAAGGAACGTATAACGCAGCAAATGGTCTTGATCCGTCGGATCTTCCAACCCTCGCCGGATGATCGTGAGGGCTACGGACGTTTGCTTTTGAGCTAAGGCTGCTTCAGCTATTTGTAGGCGTACGTCTTGCACGTCTATGTTGGCTGAATTTGCACTCATCATCGTTTCTAAGGCCTCTTCGTAGCGCTCGGCATAGAGGAGAACCGAGCTTAGATGGGTCACAATGCGCAGATGATCCACGCTGTCTTGTGGGCAACGCAAGGCTGCTTCTCTGAAAAAGGCGGATGGAGGTGTCGTAAAGGTGTAGTCCGCCCATTTGTTCAGCCAAGAGGAGGTATACTAAGTAGTCGTCCGGATTGCTATCCAGAAAGTCTTGAACCAAGGTTGAGGCCTCGGCACTTTTACGTAGGCCGATGAGCGATAGTATTTTTAATACGCGTGGCGCGACTGTTGTCGGCGTTGATCGTAAGAGCGTAGTCGCAACTATCAACTGCCTCTTCAAACTTCTCGGCCTTGTATTGCACTTCTGCCAATTGTACCCAAGAAATGTCGTCGTATGGATCTAAGTCGATCATTTTTATTGATGGCGTCGATAGCCGCATCGAAGGATCTTAGATTGCAATAGGCTTCTCCTTGGAGTTCGTAAAGGTGTTTTTTTGGTCTTGATAGCCATCCGGCAGCGCTTTTAAGGGAGGCGCAGGGCGCGATCATAAAGCCCATAGTCGAGTAGAAGTTCGATATAGTCAACGTGAAATTCGACACCAAACTCGTCGCCTTTGAGCTTGAAAGTCTCCGTGAAGATTTTTCTCCGCTGAATTAGCATCCAGCTTGCAGAGCATCTTTTCGATATAAAAAGAGCCACTTCCTTCTCGTTGGGTTCGGAGAGTTGGTGGATGATTTCCTCTGCCTCTTGCCAGCGCAGCCTGTCTTTCAGACGATAAGCCTTGGTCAAGAGCAGATCGTCATTGTCGGGATGGAGTCGAAGTGCAATTCGCAAGCACTCATCTGCTTCTTCGAGTTTGCCTTGCTTGATATAATATTCCAGAATATCAATTAAAGGATTCGGCTTCCATAGAAAGGCTCTCCGGATGCAATCAAGCGTTCATATTCTTCAATGAGCGCTTGCAGAGAATGGTCTGGATTGGGCATGATTATAGAATGAAGTGGGAGAGGGGTAAAATAAAGTGGAAAGAGAGCCAAATGATATAGCTCCCTTCCCACGCTCATTTGTCTGTATTTAGTTCTTTTTGCCCCAGCTGTCTTTAAGTCCTACGGTCTTATTGAAGATCAGATGGTCGGGCGTAGAGTCTTTATCGTAAGTAAAGTAGCCGATGCGCTGGAATTGCAGGTACTTGTTGGCCGTTTGCTCAGCCGCATAGCGCTCTACATAGCAATTGGTAAAGACTTTTTTAGAATCCGGATTAACGAGTTCGCGGAAGTCTCGTTCGTCCTCAGACGGGTTTTCTACGGAGAATAGACGGTCGTATTCGCGCACTTCAGCCGGTAGGCAGTGGGCGGCACTCAGCCAATGGAGCGTGCCTTTTACTTTTCGGTTAGCGCCTTCCATTCCGCTGTGACTTTCAGGATCGTATTCGCAATATACTTCCACGACGTTGCCGGCTTCGTCTTTTTTGCAACCGGTGCAACGCACGATGTAGGCATTCTTTAAACGAACTTCTTTGCCGGGAACCATACGGAAGAATTTCTTGGGTGCATCTTCCATAAAGTCTTCACACTCCATCCAAAGTTCGCGACTAAAGGTGATCGTATGCGTGCCTTCTGCCTCGTTTTTCGGGATTGTTGACGGCAATCATCTCTTCTTCCTTGCCCTCAGGATAGTTGGTGACGATGAGGTTTTACGGGGTGGAGCACAGCACTCAAGCGCAGGGCGCGCGTATTTAGGTCTTCGCGGGCGGCGGCTTCAAGCATTGCAAAGTCGTTGAGCGCGTCAAACTTCGTATAGCCAATCATATCGATAAACTTACGCACAGCTTGTGGTGAATAACCACGCCGGCGGAGTCCGCAAACGGTCGGCATACGCGGATCATCCCAACCATCTACAATGTGCTCTTGCACTAAAGCTAGAAGTTTGCGCTTACTCATCATTGTATAAGTGAGGTTGAGCCGATTAAACTCGTATTGGCGCGGCCGATGATCGTTCAGGTCTTTTCCTTCTTTGAGTTCGTCGATAAAATAGTCGTATAAAGGGCGATGGGGAACAAACTCAAGCGTGCAGATAGAGTGAGTGACGCTTTCAAAATAGTCGCTTTGTCCGTGCGCAAAAGTCGTACATTGGGTAGGGCTTTCCATTGATCGCCCGTGCGATGATGGTGCTTATTGATCACACGATAGATGACCGGATCGCGGAAGTGCATATTAGGATTGGCCATATCTATCTTGGCGCGCAGAACCATTGCGCCTTCGGGCACTTCGCCTGTGTTCATCTTCTCAAAGAGCGCCAAACTTTCTTCAATCGGCCTGTCGCGATAAGGACTGGGCTTCCCTGGTTCCGTCGGCGTGCCTTTTTGTGCGGCAATCTCTTCACTGGATTGCTCGTCAATATAAGCTTTGCCCTCCTTAATCAGACGTACGGCAAAGTCCCATAGTTGTTGGAAGTAATCGGAGGCATAATAGATGTTGTCCCATTGAAATCCTAACCACTGAATGTCTTCTAAAATAGCCTCTACGTATTCTGTGTCTTCTTTCTGCGGATTCGTATCGTCGAAGCGCAGATTACATTTCCCGCCAAAGCGTTCTGCTATGCCAAAGTCCATACAGATTGCCTTCGCGTGACCTATGTGAAGATAACCGTTGGGCTCGGGCGGGAAGCGTGTTTGTAGCCGACCGTCGTTTTTTTGCCTTCTTTCAGGTCGTTGTCAACGATCTGCTCAATAAAGTTCATTCGTTCCTTGATCTCGTTCGTGTTCTCGTTGTGCGTACACATACTCTTGCTGTTAAGTGTGAATGGATAAATCTTCAATCTTGCGATTTAGTTACCCATTTCTGAAATAAACTTGATGCGGACAAGGCGTATTTCCTCCTCAGAATAATCTTCGCCTAATTCGTCGATGGCCACTTCTAAATCGTCTGTCTCACTCTTTTTTGAAATAGTCGTAGATATCATGGACGTGATCTTCGTCCATAATTTCATTGATAAAGTAGTCGATGTTGATCTTTGTGCCGGAGTAGACGATACTCTCAACCTCTGAAAGCATCTCATCAAACTCAACGCCGTTAGAGACTGCCAAATCGTCGAGTGCCACCTTGCGGTCGATACTCTGAATGATAGCCACCTTAAACTTTGATTTCTTGGGCACGGTGCGAATGCGAATATCCTCCGGGCGCTCTATTTCATTGTCTATACAATATTGTTTTATGAGCTGGCAAAACTCATCGCCGTATCGCTTAGCTTTACCTGATCCTACGCCCGGAATGTTTTTGTAGTTCGTCTGTCGTCTGTGGGAAGACGGTAGCCATTGCCTGGAGTGAAGGATCTTGAAAAGATTATATAAGGTGGCAAGTTTAATTCTTTAGATTTCTTCTTGCGCAAATCTTTCAGCATTTCATATAGCTCCGGTGCTACAGTTGTTTCCGCACCATTTTGCACCGGTTCGCTTTCTGCCGCATCTTTGTATTCGTGATCTTCCACAATCTTGAAGCTGACCGGATGAGAGAAAAATGTTCTCCCTTATCTGTCACATTAAGAATGCCATAGTTGTCAACTTCCTTAGACAAGTAGCCGGCGATCAATCCTTGTCGGATGACAGCGTTCCACGTTTTTCTCCGAGTAGTTTTCGCCACAACCAAATTCTTCTAATTGCTCGTGCTTGTGAGCCAAGACTTCTTCAGTCTCATTACCCAGCAAGATATCTTTTATATAATCGTCGCGAAAATTCTCTCGGACAGCGAGCACAACTTCAAGACGCGACACAATAAATCTTTTGCTTCCACTTTCTTTTTCGGATGTAAGCAATTGTCGCAATTGCCACAATTCTCTTTTTATATTCTTCTCCAAAAATAATGCAAGAGCATCTTACGGCGACATACAGATGATTCCGCATAAGCTGCTGTTTCCTTGAGTAGCAACCGGCCTATTTCTTGTTCGGCTAGAGGCTTGCCCTCCATAAATTTTTTTCAATTTCTTAAGATCGTCTGGAGAGTAGAAGGCTAAACATACGCCTTCTCCGCCATCGCGGCCTGCACGGCCGGTCTCTTGATAGTAACCCTCCAAACTCTTTGGAATGTCATAATGAATCACAAAGCGCACGTCAGGCTTATCTATACCCATACCGAAGGCGATTGTCGCAACAATGATGTCAATTGACTCCATTAAGAAATCGTCCTGCGTTTGCGAGCGCGTTTGCGGATCCATTCCTGCGTGATACGCTGCGGCTTTGATGTTGTTGGCGCGAAGCACTTCTGCCAATTCTTCTACTTTCTTACGACTCAGGCAGTAAATAATTCCACTCTTGCCTTTGTTGTGGTGGATATAAGTGATAATGTCCTTATCAATGTCTTTTGTCTTTGAGCGCACCTCGTAATAGAGGTTGGGGCGGTTGAAGCTGCTCTTAAACTCTTTGGCATTGAGGATGCCCAAGTTTTTCTTTATATCAAGTCGAACTTTATCCGTTGCCGTAGCTGTGAGTGCAATGACCGGGGCGCGTCCTATTTCGTCTATGATAGGGGCGAATCTTCCTATATTCAGGGCGAAAATCGTGACCCCATTCTGAAATACAATGCGCCTCATCTATTGCATAGAAGGATATTTTGACCGACCGTAAAAACTCTACCTGTTCGCGCTTTGTCAGGCTTTCCGGAGCGACGTAAAGCAGCTTTGTCTTGCCTGTTCTGATGTCGTCTTTAACCTGATCTATGGCGCCTTTTGTGAGCGATGAGTTGATAAAATGGGCGATGCCGTCGTCTTCGCTCGTATGGCGGATAGCGTCTACTTGATTCTTCATCAAAGCAATCAATGGAGAGATAATAATGGCTACGCCGTCCATCAGCAGCGAGGGAAGCTGATAGCAGAGCGATTTGCCGCCACCTGTAGGCATCAATACGAAAACGTCTTCGCCGTTGAGCAGTGTGCGAATGATAGCTTCTTGGTTGCTCTTGAAAGAGTCGAATCCAAAGTATGATAGCAGTTTTTCTTGTAGATTCAGTTTTCCGTCCATTGTAATCCTTCGATACGGTTGCGTTCCTCTTCGTTTTCAACCCTTTCTCTGTTAGCAGTTAGAGTTAAGTCTTCTCTGAGGGACTATCAGGAACAAAGTTAAAAAGAACTTTTTGAATACGCGGAACTTTCTGCAATTTTTACGACAAAATCAACAAAGATATAACCCCAATTCGGGATAAGCAAGGCTTGTTTTTTTGCCTTAAAATAGTTTCAACAAAAGCCCCCAAAAGAGGATTATTTTTTTCGTATATTTGTTGTTGAAAATCAAACAGATAATGACAAAACAATCCTCTATGAAGCTTATCAGTAAAGTTACGGAAATCTATTGTATTTCAGACGATTTCTGCAAAGAATATGAGTTGGAATTGAACAAAAAAAGCACTTTCGCTTTCAAATCCCTCTCCAAACACCCCTAAAACTCGCAATAGAAAGGGAAGAATGAGCGATGCAGAAATGATTACCATTCTTGTCTTGTTCCACAGCAATACGTTTCGCAATTTCAAACATTTTTATCTCTTCTACCTCTGTCGAGAACTAATAGAAGAGTTTCCCAACCTACTTTCGTATACCCGCTTTGTGGAACGTATGCCACAGTGGCGATCCCCCTTTGCTCTTCCTTAAATTGGCTTTGGTGGGAGAATGTACGGGGATTACTTTTTATCGATTCGACGCGTATTCCTGTGTGTGAAAACAAACGTGAATATTCTAATCGTGTCTTCAAGGGCTATGCTCATAAAGGGAAAAGTACGATGGGCTGGTACTACGGATTTAAGCTGCATCTATTGTGTAATGAACGAGGAGAATTACTCAACTTTGCACTCACCAAAGCCAATGTGGACGATCGTAACCCGGAGGTATTCAACAACTTGACTAAGGATTTATTCGGGAAGCTATATGCCGATAAAGGTTGTACTTCCCAATCACTTTTTTGCCTCTCTCTTCGATAGGGGAGTTCACATCGTCACGGGAATACGCACTAATATGAAGAACCGCTTAATGGATGTGTACGACAAAATTATGCTCCGTAAAAGAAGCATTATCGAAACCATCAATGATATGCTCAAGAACGTGGCACAGATAGTTCACACACGCCATAGAAGTATCTCTAATTTCATCGTTAATCTTTTAGCTGGCATTGCTGCGTATGCTTTCTACGACACCAAACCTTCCATCAATATGGAGTTTGAGAGGGATGCAAAGCAAGGTGTAAAACAGCTCACTTTATTCTAACCTATATTTGCGTGAAACAATTATACTTCGGTTTTTAGATCAAGGCCGAAAGGATGCGTGTGCGGTTTAAGAAACTCATGAAAGAGCGTTTCTTAAACCGAATTGGGGTTAACGGAATCATTCTGCTCCTTTTCGAGACCTGCAAACATGAAAGTAGGAGATAAACATCTACAATGAGCGTCTACCTCCTACTTGATTTTACCTATGCCATCGGCGACATATGAAGGGAAAGGTAATTAGAAGATTACCTTGCGCGTGGTACCGTTGCTATATCTGATTATATTCAAACCCTTCGTCGGATACTTGCTGACGATGCCGGCTGGAGTCACATAGTAGATTGGCTGCGCCTCATCGGGCATGACAGAGGGCGTAGAGATTCCCGTCGTGACGGTGATCACCGTCCATCCTTTATCGCGTGCTGCTGCGATATTGGCTTTTTCGGCATTGGGCATCGCGATGTTGAGAATGCGTGCCCATGCGCGGTTATTGTCATTGATTGTTACGCTCGACACATCTTTCAATTGCGTGATGAGATTATTGATGGCTTCGACAGAGAACTCGTTGCCCTGTAGCGACAAACCTTCCACTTTCTGGTTGGCAGATAGATCAAGCTCGGTCAGATGATTGTTCTCGGCAGCTATCCATTGCAGGTTGGGATTCTTGCTCACATCGAGGCGGTTGATGCGGTTGCTGTCGCACTCCAGCCAGGTGAGGATAGAGTTGTAACTGAGGTCGAGAGAGCTCAGTTGGTTGTTGCTCACCTTTAGCCAGCTCAGGTTACGTATGTTTGCCACAGAGATAGCAGCGAGGCGGTTGTGCTCGAGTTTCACTTTCAGCAGACGATCGTTTTGGGTCAGATCCACCAAAGCGAGGTCATTATAGCCGGCGATGAGGATAGTCAGCAGCGGGTGTTGGAGCGTTGGGAGCGTTGTCAGTCGGTTGTGCTCCACGTTGAGATATTTCACGTTCGGATTCTGCGACAGGTCGAGCGTCGTGAGTTCGTTGTTGAAGAGATAAACACCTTCTAGTATGACATTGTTGCCCATAAGCACCTGCGTGAGGCGGTTGTGGTCGGCCTTCAACGTTTTCAGTTGCGTGTTGCTTGACACATCGAGCGTGGTGAGGAAGTTCGAGTCGGCATATAGTTCGTTTAGTTTGATCACACCTGTGAGATTGAGTGAGGTAAGTCGGTTGCCTGCACAGTGCAGTTCTTCCAAGCCGCCACACTCTTTCACGTTTATTTCATCCAGCCGGTTGTTGGAGCAGTCCACGTATTGCAGTGTGCTGTGGGTGGGCAAAATGAGGCGGTCGTATTGGTTGTCGGAGATGTCAACTTTCGAGAGTCGCGTCATGAGGGAGCAATCCAGCTCTCCTGTAATCTTGTTGTTGTGTACATCAATGACGCGCATAACACTATTATTCCTGACGTTAAGCTGCTCTATTTTTGTTGTTTTCAGCATAGAGTCCAGTCAGATAAGGGCGCTTCGCTCAAGTCGAGTTGGCGAATGTTGTTGTCGCCCACCTGCACTTGTGAAAGCGAGGAAGCATGATGGAACTGGAGTGCCTCGATATTCATACTACGTGCCCGCAGAATCATAACCTTTTCGCCATAAATCTTGACGGTCTTTGATTTCAGCGTTTCAGAATAGTAGGCAGCTTTGTTGTAGGTTTGGAGTTTTTCCGTCCCCCAGTCAATCTGAAATTCATCCCCCTTCTGACCACCGACAGCCAGCTCCACGATCTTGTCAGACTCTTTGAAAGTTATCACGATGTTGGGCTCTTTCTGCTGTGCTTTGGCAGTAAAGAACATTGCCATCAGGCAAACAATGAATAAACTCTTTTTCATACGTTGATGTTGTTTTAAAAAAGTTAAACATAAAGAGAAGGCGCTGAAAAGTGCCACTTTGTAAGGTATTGCAAATCTAAGGGTTTATAGCAATACATACAAATAATCCCAACTAATTTCTTTAGCGCGAACATTCCTCGCACCAATAAAAAAAGTTCCTTTGTCCTGCACTAAATAAGTTGACTTTTTTTGTACAAGACATATTGTTGCGCATATAGTCCCGTCTCAAAATATTTCAAAAATGAAGTTTCTCAAGATTCTTGAGAATAAAAAGTTCCGCTTATTTAACGTGAGTTCGAAGAATTATAAGTGTCTATAAATTTGGTGATTAGCGAAATTTGTTGTAATTTTTAAGGTATAGAAATTCAAATAATTACAAACAAAAAAATCGCTATGATCACCGAAGCCAAAGTTTTTTTCACTTCGTTCAAGGAAACTCCTGAAATATTTTTGTATGGCAGACGACTTCTGCAAGTTATTTGATGCTATAACAGCAAAATATACGCTAAAACCTACCGGAAAAAGAACATATCATCGAAGTTTCACGATGTCAAAGGCCGAAGTCATGCTGATAATGATTCTTTTCCACGACTCCGGTTATCGCTGCTTTTAAACATTTCTATCTTGAAAAAAAGTATGCAAGCATCTTCGTCATCTGTTTCCAAAAGTTGTTTCTTATAACCGTTTGGTAGAATTGGAAAGGGAGGTAGCCGTACCCTTTAACCTTGTTTATCAAGAAGGTCCTCTTGGGAAAAATACACGGGTATAAGCTTTGTTGACAGTACACCATTGCGTGTCTGCAAAAAAACCAAAGAATACATATTCACAAAGTTTTTCAAAGGCATAGCCCAAAGAGGGAAATGCTCTATGGGTTGGTTCTTCGGTTTCAAATTGCATTTGATTTGCAATGAGAAAGGAGAACTTCTCAACTTTATGATAACGCCGGGAGATGTTGATGACCGTAAGCCTTTGGAGTACAAAGCATTCATGGATTTTTATATGGTAAGCCGGTCGGTGACAAGGGTACATCAGCAAGAATCTCTTTCAAAAGGCTTTTTCGTTGACGGAATACAACTTATTACCAAATTGAAAAGTAACATGAAAGGAGCTTTAATGAGTGTTTCAGACAGACTTTTACTCAGAAAAAGAGCCATTATAGAAACGGTGAATGATGAACTTAAGAACATTGCACAAGTGGAACACTCCGGACACAGCTTGCTTTGTTCTGAATTCGTCGAACTCACGTTAATTATTTAAGCACTATAAGATCCATCTTCCCTCTCCCCAATAGCAGCATCACGCTTCCCCTTTTGGTTAAAGGACTATGCTTAATCATTACTCGTCTGTGCGCATTTTCGAAATTTTACATACAGATCTCGCATCGCGTGCATACGCATCTAATTGAATTTTCACCGCGGTGAAAAATTAGTTCCACCGTGGCGATAAATTAGTCTCACCACGGTGAGACAATAGTTTCACCGTGGTGAAAAAAATCTACAGAGTACGTTTCTGAACTAATTTTTTTACGCTTATTACGGCAACTCTTTGCGCATATAGTAATTATTCTATACGCTTATCCTCTCTTTTCTCCTATTTTAGCCGGCACCAACCCTATCGTTTTTGGGCCTAACTTTAGACTTCAACAATGAAACCTTAGCAGAGATAGGAAGAAAGTATGGGAAGAGCGTAGCGCAAGTTGCGCTTCGATATCTTTTGCAGCGTGGCGTTGTATTGATTCCTAAATCTACGCACAAAGAACGTATGAAGCAGAATATGGATATATTCAACGTCTCACTCACAGAAGAAGATATGGCGATAATTAGAAAGTTGGATACAAAACAAAGTCTCTTCTTCTCACACTGCGACCCACAGACTGTGGAATTTATCACATCGCTGGGCAGATAAACATTACACCACTCTATTTACGAAGTATAGCTCTATATAATTAGAGTGTGTATACGCAAAAATGAGCGCCTGAAAGTTTTCCGCTTTCAGGCGCTCTTATCCTATTAAGTGGAAGGATTATTCCTCCGTTTTTGTTTTGCGTGTAGTCGTGGTCTTGCGGCGACGCTTCGGTTTCTCCTCCTGTGTCTCGACAGGCTTTACACCGGCAAGTTCGGGGTCGATCATAATGCGGCCGCAATATTCGCAGACAATGATTTTCTTGCGCATACGGATATCCAATTGACGCTGAGGCGGAATCTTATTGAAGCAACCGCCGCAAGCATCGCGCTGCACATAGACAATGCCTAAACCGTTACGGCTGTTTTTACGTATGCGCTTAAAGGCCGTCAGCAAGCGCGGTTCGATCTGAACTTCAAGCGTTTTGCCCTTTTCGCGCAACTTCTCTTCTTGTGCCTTGGTCTCTGCAACGATATCGTCGAGTTCAGCTTTTTTTCGGCTAAAGCCTGTTGGCGATCATCAAGCACCGCCTTGCACTCTTCAATCTCCTGCAAGCGCTTCTCAATACCTGCACGCGCCTCGCCGATCTTCTTATTTTGAAGTTCAATCTCGAGCGTTTGAAATTCGATTTCCTTCGAAAGCATATCATACTCGCGATTGTTCTTCACATCCTTTTGCTGCTCTTGATAGCGATCCATCAAACTTTTTGGCTTCCGCTATCTTGTGTTGCTTCATTTCGATATCAGCCTCTCTTGAAGCGACCTCTTCTTCATACTTATTGAGGCGTGTAGTAAATCCGGCGATCTCATCCTCCAAGTCTTGCACCTCAAGTGGGAGTTCGCCACGAAGCGTTTTGATCTTATCAACCTCAGAGAGGGTTGTTTGCAACTGGTAAAGCGTCTTCAACTTCTGCTCTACAGACATCTCTGCAACATCTTTCTTTGCCATAATTCGAAAAGGTTTAATGTCGACCTTAGCTTAACGTGCAGTCGGCGCTGCATCGTCTCACTTGATCATACCATGTATTTTATCGGATTCGTATTTATCGTTGTCTCATATAAAAGGTAAGCCCGGGCAATCGCGCTCCAAAAATGCGTCGAAGCAGTTGAATCGTGTATTGCTCCGTCTCATAATGCCCTGCCACGCCAATCCAGATCTGATTTTCGTGGCCAAAGTAAGCATGGTAATGCATTTCGCCTGTCAGGAACACGTCAGCCCCTGCTGCAATAGCATCTGAGAGTAAGAAGTCCCCCGATCCGCCACACACGGCAACCGTTTGCACCGGACGCGCCGGCCCTTGATTATGCTTCAAGCAAAGGGCCGCAAAAGTATCTTTTGCACGTTTTAGAAAGCTATACGGATCTTCCGGTATTGCCAGATGCCCTATAAGTCCGCTTCCTCCTTCACCTTCCGGACGCAAGAAGTCTACATCGTGCAGCCCCAAGCGCTCAGCAATCTCATAATTGACACCACCGCGCGCATTATCCAAATTGGTATGGGCTGCATAGATAGCGATATCGCGTTGGATAGCCAAGCGCACGCAGCGTTCAACCTGTGTCGTATCACTCACCTGCTTCAGTCCGCGAAAGAGCAAAGGGTGATGCGCCACGATAAGATTACATCCTTTCGCGGTGGCTTCTTCTATGACAGCTTCCGTCACGTCTAAACACAATAAAGCCCCTGATGCTTCCACCTCTGTTAATCCAATCTGCAAGCCGGCATTATCATAGTCTTCTTGCAGCGGCAGGGGCGCGAACCTTTCAAGGGCCTCAGCGACTTCCTTTATTTTTCATTTCGTGGCAAAGATAAGGCTTTTTCATGCAAACAACAGTCAAAATAGCACACAAAAAGGATAAAGAAACGCTTCTCTACCATCGCCCGGCGCTTAAAAATGCATCATGTAGGCAATAATGAGAAGCGTAAATCAAATGTGAGTTCGCCGAAAAAACTCGGGAAACTTCCTTTATTTATAATATGTATGTTTGCCGGCAGCCAGCGTATTGAGCATCAGCATACAAATCGTCATCGGGCCGACACCACCGGGCACAGGCGTAATCCACTCGCACTTCGGAGCTACTTCGTCATACTTCACATCGCCCGACAAACGGAAGCCGCTCTTACGCGTTTCATCTTTAACGCGCGTTGTCCCGACATCGATAACCACAGCGCCTTCTTTTACCATATCAGCTGTGATAAATTCAGGGGCGGCCCATTGCGCCAACGAGAATATCAGCCTGACGGCACTCATCAGCTAAGTTGGCTGTCCGACTATGGCAAACCGTCACCGTAGCATCTCCATAACCTTTCTGCATCATAAGCGTAGCCAAAGGCTTACCTACAATATTACTACGGCCTACAATAACGCATTTTTTTCCCCTTTGTAGGGATATTGTTGCGCTGCAAGAGTTCGAGGATGCCGAGCGGTGTAGCAGAGACAAAGCAAGGCAGTCCCAGCATCAAGCGGCCTACATTTATAGGATGGAAACCATCTACGTCCTTGCGATAATCTATGGCTTCGATCACCTTTTGCTCTGAGATATGAGCCGGCAAGGGCAATTGTACGATAAAGCCATCTACGTTATCATCTTCATTGAGACGCTTTACGCAATTGAGCAACTCTTCTTCCGTCACGTCATCTTCAAAACGAATCAGTGAAGACTCGAAGCCGCAAACCCTCGCAGGCCTTTACTTTATTATTTACGTACGTTTCACTGCCACCGTCGTGTCCGACGAGCACAGCGGCCAAATGGGGACGTTTGCCGCCGGCCTCAACAATTCTTTTTTTACTTCCTCGGCAATTTCTGCTTTAATCGCAGCAGCCGTGGCTTTGCCATCAAGAATTTTCATCGTATGTGGATTATTATGTAAACAAAGGAGAAGTTGGGTTACACCTCTCTTGAATAAAATCTTTTATTGTGGGAAGTTGTCGGGCAGATTAGGCATTTTACCTTTCGGCATCTGCGCCATCATCTTGCCCATCTTTGAACCTGTCATCATCTTCATCATCTTTCGCGTCTGCTCAAACTGCTTTAGGAGTCGGTTTACGTCCTGTTGCGTTGTACCGGATCCTTTTGCGATGCGCATACGGCGTGAAGTGTTTAAGATTTCAGGGTGTTTACGTTCTTTGGGCGTCATAGAAAGAATGATTGCCTCTATTCCCTTAAAAGCGTCATCGTCAATATCTATATTCTTCAGCGCCTTACCAACGCCCGGAATCATAGAAGCGAGTTCTTTTAAGTTACCCATCTTCTTAATCTGGTGAATCTGGGCCAAGAAATCATCGAAATCAAATTGATTCTTCTGAATCTTACGCTGCAAACGCTTGGCCTCGGCCTCATCATATTGCTCTTGAGCACGCTCTACCAACGAAACAACGTCGCCCATACCCAAGATGCGGTCTGCCATACGCTCGGGATGGAAAACATCAAGCGCTTCGAGTTTTTCTCCGGTTCCAATAAACTTGATCGGCTTATTGACTACCGTGCGAATACTTAAAAGCTGCACCGCCACGCGTATCGCCGTCCAACTTCGTTAATACGACGCCATCGAAATCAATCGGTCATTAAACTCCTTAGCGGTATTAACAGCGTCCTGTCCGGTCATAGAATCGACAACGAAGAGCGTCTCGTTTGGCCGTATATGCTCTTTAATAGTCGCGATCTCCGTCATCATCTTCTCGTCGATAGCCAAGCGGCCGGCCGTATCCACGATCACGAGGTCATAGTTCTTGGCCTTGGCTTCTTTGATCGCGTTTAGGGGCAATACTTACCGGGTCTTGGTTGTCACGCTCACTATAAACTGGCACATCAATCTGCTCACCAAGCGTATGCAACTGGTCAATGGCGGCCGGGCGATACACGTCGCAAGCCACGAGCAGGGGGCGGCGGCGTTTTTTGGTCTTCATCATCAAAGCCAACTTACCGCTCATCGTCGTCTTACCCGAACCTTGCAGACCCGACATTAAGACTACGGCGGGATGGCCTTCGATATTAAAATCAGCAGCCGTGCCTCCCATCAAACGCGCAAGCTCATCGTGCACAATTTTAACCAGCAATTGGCCCGGTTTAACGGCCGTCAAAACGTGTTGGCCCAAGGCTTTTTTTCTTTTTACATCGTCTGTAAAAGATTTGGCAACTTTATAGTTAACGTCGGCATCCAGCAAGGCGCGGCGTACATCTTTTTAATGTTTCGGCAACATTAATCTCGGTGATGCGGCCCTCGCCTTTCAGTATCTTAAACGACCGTTCCAGCCGTTCACTCAAATTATCAAACATGAATTTTTGTCCTATTATTTTTAGCGCAAAGATAGCATAAAAAGCAAAAAAATCTCCATTTTAGCGGCCCACTAAGTTGCAAAGCCGCCTTAAAAATAAAAAGGCTTTTTCTTGTTTCCATCCTTCAGTCGGTGTAGGAGGCAGCACCTATCACACACAAAGAAAGCGCCCTCAGTTTACTTGCTTACAGCTCTTTTTACACTATCTTTGCAAAAGATAGGCGGTAAAAGCGGAGAATGGAGGTGCCAAGTGCGCCCCTCGCCCACCTGACGCACATTTATAAACGCATTTGTATCCTTATGAAGATAACCATTGTCGTTCCCTGTTACAACGAGGAAGAGGTTTTGATCGACACGACGCAGCAACTGACAGCCGTGGTCAAGCAACTGGAGAGCGCATTCGAACTCAAAGCCGACGTGCTTTATGTTGACGACGGCAGCAAAAGATACTACGTGGGAAATGATTCAGAAATTTGCAGCTGAAGATACGCATATCCACGGTTTGAAATTGGCGCACAACGTCGGGCATCAGCGTGCACTCTGGGCCGGCTTGGATGTGGCTGCGAAATCAGCAGATGCGATGGTCAGCATCGATGCCGATTTGCAGGATGATGTGACGGTGATTAAGAAGATGGTGGCGCGCTTTCTGGATGGCAATGATATTGTCTATGGCGTTCGCCGCAACCGGCCTACTGACTCTTTTTTTCAAAAAAATGGACGGCGCTGGCTTTCTACAAATTCGTGCGTTTGCTGGGCGGTGATGTCCTGTATAATCATGCGGATTTTCGCTTAATGAGTCGGCGCGCTGTGCTATCGTTGATGGACTTCCCGGAACGCAACCTCTTTCTGCGAGGAATGGTCTACTCGCTCGGATATCCGCACAGCTTAGTCTATTATGACCGCCGCGCACGTCAAGCCGGAGAGTCGAAATACCCCTTCCGCAAGATGATGAGCTTTTGCACTCGACGGCATCACGTCCTTTTCTATCAAGCCGCTGCGCCTTATCGTCTATCTCGGCGGGCTGTTTTTGCTGTTTTTCTCTGCTGGCTATCGTTTATAGTTTGATTGTTTATTTTTAAGGGGCAAACGCTTCCCGGATGGACGAGCTTGACGATTTCACTCTGGTTTATCGGAGGTACGATCCTCTTGGCCTTAGGTACGATTGGGGAATACGTAGGAAAAAAATCTACGCCGAGGTCAAGCGCCGCCCGCGATATATTATTGAGCAGAAAGTCTGACAAACTTTTGCAATCTGCTATCTTATGTAGCGCGATAGACGCCACAACGTCTGTCGCGCTACGCCTCATATTCTAAGCCTTCCAACTGAGTTTTAAGCCACTCATATTGGGTTTCCAACAAGGACATCGCTTTTTTTCTTCATTTACGATCGTGATAAAAAGAGTGTCCTCTCGTGAGCGTACACCTTTGCGCTCGTGAGAGGAAATACGTACCATCACGAGCGGACATACACCAACTAAGCTTTAGTGCTAAATATCTTCAAGTTGTGTAGCGGCAATAAGCAGACTTTTATGCGGCAGATGACAGAGATTGCCAACGTAGCAAGAGATTTAGCGGCTTCAAAGATGGCATGTAGCAAAAAAATATACTATTTTTTTGTCTTGACTTTTAGACACGGTAATGCGCCGAAAGGCTGAATTAAGCAAACACAATGAAGACGTTTTTTTCTCTATCATTCTATCCCTGCTCATTGGTTTTTTTGATGGTATTTTTCACTCATCTTTTTGCTTTGATGCGCCAAGTCTGTGGACTAACATCCAGTTATTAATAGCTTGGGCTTGCTTTTGGGGATTCATTATTTATATTCTGAAAAGGACGAACTGTCTGTAAGGGGTTCTTAGGGTATACCTTTATCGCAAATTCGCCTTTGTTTGCTATCAGCACAAACAAAGGCGAATTATAACTAAAAAAAGGCGGCATTTACTGCCTCATATAAACCGTGTTATGGTCTACAACTGAGTCTCAGTTGCTTTGCGCGCAAATGTGTACAAGCCTATATTTTTGACGAACGTCGCAACTGCGGTGATGCAGGTTTTTCCTTTTTGGGTAAATACGAAAGCGGGATATTGTGCTTCCAGCTGTTTTAAGTCTTCTTCTCCTACGAGAACTTGTCCTTCTGCTTGCTTTCCGTCGAAGGCTTGCAAACGATTCCCCATATAGAAATTAATGGTAAAGAAGTGGAGCGGATTATTTGCGTCCGTGCTGTAAACGTATGCGTAGACAGGACGCTGCGTTTGATGCGAGATTTGCTCCAATCGGACAGCGACATTTTTATCCGAGCGCGGGTTGAGGATCAATGGAAGGAACAGGCCTTCGAGTGAGATATAGAGGCCGAAAACCAAGATAAAAAAATGGCCTGAACGATGCGGAACCTATCGCGAAAATGGAACAGATAATAAACGGCAGCAACAATCGGCGCGAGAATGAACAACAAACGCAGTACGCCAAAGTCCATCGCTGCCAAATTTTGCATTAAAAGCGCATTTTCGACAGCGTGTTTACCGTGAAAAATAGATGGTTTTATCCATCCTTCGCATACTGCGAGCACGCCAAAGGGTACGATAAATGCAATCGCGGCAAGTAGTGCACCCGTTACGCGTAGGGCAAAAGGTTTTTTCATTGCGCAAATAAGCAAAAAGTTTGGCTATGTAAAAAGAAAGGAAGGGATAAATAGGTAAAATATAAACGCTTCGCTTGCTCTTTGGAATGCAATAAAAGATAAAAATCAGCAGGATGCTTAAAAAGGAAAAGAGTTCTACGCTGTTCATACTGCGCAAACCTTCCGTAATGCGGCGCACAAAATTGATTTTTACCACCGGCTTGTATTTTGCGCCATTGCGGGGGCGCCCAAATATAGAAAATAACAAGGTCAAAGTATAAGGTAGCAGACCGGCAGCCAGTATGGGGAAATAATAATACCACCCGTTTTCGTGCGAAGCATAAGTCATCTTACCCAAGAAGCGTAGGACGTTTTCTTCATATACTAACTGCAAGAATGATTCTCCACCCTGCAAGTATGCTGCATAATACCAAATAGCGGGAAGCAAGAGAGCCAAAAGCGCCACACCCATCAAACGCAGCACGATGCGCCACAAGACTTCTGTAGATTGAATCCACAGAAAAAAATAAAGGTGACAAAACAAGGCAGAAATACGGCCACAGGGCCTTTGGCGAGCATCCCCGCGCTCATAAAAAGGATTGCCAACAGCGGCACGCCTTTCATATCGCGCTCATACCATTGATAGAGTTGGAAAAGTGCGCCTACGATAAACAGGGTTAAAAGCATATCGACGCGGCAAGTGACTGCGGCGCGATGCACTTCAAAGGTTGTAAGAAAAAAATAAGTGAGGCCCAAAAGCCCTGTTGCACATCACTGCGCTTGGCAAAAAGAAGAAAGTCATCAGCGCCAAGACCGTAGCAGCCGCAGCTGAGGGTATGCGCGCCGTATATTCAGAGACCTTTCCCAAAGGAGCAGAAAGCGTTGCTACACACCAGTGCAACATCGGCGGCTTATAAGCTGTCTCGCCACCATTGTTTCGCGGAAGAATCCAATTACCCGTTTCCAACATCGTCGAAGCGACTACCGCTTCGCGCGGCTCGCCTTTCGTATTGAAATCTTGCAAACCCAAGAAAGGAAAAATGGTTAGTCCGACGATAAAAGATCAGTAGGGCTAAATAAATCCAAGTCCGCGTCAGACGTGTATTGTGTTCTGCAGAAGATTCTATCATACATCAATGTGTTAAAGCCTTATCTGCTTTTGGCAGTGAGAGTGCCAACCAACATTCTTGCAGCGCATATAGCAAGCAAGCAATGCCTAAAAGGATAAACGGCAGACTCGCCACTTCTCTATAATAGATCAACACGAATAAACCTGCACAAAAAAATCAGGAAAGGCAAGATGTAAAGGGGAAATTTTTACCACCGCTCCGCGCTTACGCGCTACGCTCAAAGCGTAAATTTGCATCGTCCCGCCCAGCATCATCATCACGGCAACGATATTCATAATCAAACGCACGAACAATTCGGGATGCAAGAACATTACTAAGCCTAAGAGAAGCGTGCCAAGTCCGGTATAGACGAGTAAAAGGCGGTAATGGGGCCGCGTCTTTCTTACTTAAAAAAATAGGAGACTATGGCATAAAGTCCGGGAAACAAGAACCCAACACCCACGGCTTGGACGAGCCAAGTCGGCATCACTTCCGAATAAATGATAATCAAGACGCCAAGCGTCAGAGCACAAACCGCCCTAAAGAAACGTCCTTGCAAAAAAACTCTTCATAATTATATGATTTGGCGCAAAGATAAGGATTTAATTCTTTATTTTCGCGCAAAAAAAGAGTGTTATGGTAAGTTTATACCTTGTTCGCCACGGAGAAACGATCGAAAATGTAGAACAAATTCTGCAAGGATTGATGCCCGGCCATCTTTCAGAGCTTGGCAAGCAGCAGGCAGAAGTACTTGCAACGAAACTATTGAGAATTCCTTTTTTTCGCAGATGTACGTTAGTGATCTTAATCGTACGATCGAGACGGCTTTGATCCTAAATAAAGAACTACAATTGCCTATGCAGACAACGCCTTTATTGCGCGAAAGAGACTGGGGAACGGCTACTGGAATGAAAGTGGCTGAGGTAGATCGACAAAAATCTACCGCCTTCGGCTGAAACTGTTGAACATATGGCGGAAAGAGGCGCGGCTTTTATACATCAATTGCTGATGCACCACGATGGAGAAACAATTCTGGCGATCTCTCACGGCTTGTTTTCACGCTGCTTGCAGGCTTTAGTCACTAAATGCTCAATCCGAGAGACGCCACGAATGCAAAATGCTGAAAGCACTGAATCTTACAAATTGAGCAAGAAGTGCAACCAAGCTCTATTCTTGGGGAGACCGGCGCTACAGCGAATTAAAGAGCAACGACTTTCCATCTTATGTTGGAAAGTCGTTGTTGTATGTTTAGAAATCTAATTCAAGTCCGACACCAAACACGTCATTGGTGCGTTTGAAGCGATCGCGACCGGAAGAATCAAAGCTTTGTAAATTTGTGCTGATCTTTTGAACAGCTGCCATCTCAGCGGCGGAGAGTTGTCCACTATTCGCCATTTTTCCAATGACAGACGCAAAGTTGGCCTTCAAACCATTGTAGTCGTCCATCGACTTTGTATATGATTGGTAGAAAGTCTTGAAATAAGCGACGTTGAGTGCCAGATTCTTGCGAAGTTTCACCTTAGCGCCTAAGCCGAGAGAGGTCGAGTTGGTCACGAAACTCATATCTGAGATGAATTTTGAGTTTTTTCCGAGGCCGTAGTTCGTACTTTGCCCGCCAAGACTCAGCGTCAAATGGTCGTTTACGTCCCATTCTACACCGGCTAAGACCTCCCAGCCTCCACCGGCTAAGTGTTTTTCTCTATGTTTATATTGTGTAGCTTGCTTATCGAAGTAGTAATGCATGCCGGCATTCAGCCGTAGCGTCGGCAACACTTCGTATTGTGTTCCCAAAGCCAAGATAGCTGGAATATCAGCCGGGATAATGCGACCATCGTCAAACTCTTCAAAGCCGCTGGTGTTTACGCCGGTTTCATTCTTTAAGCGTAGACGCGTTTTAAATTCATAACGAGCAGAAAGATTCCACTTATCAAACTTCCAATCGATGCCAATAATCGGCGTAAAACCGAAGCCCGACGTCGAGCAGTTGAGCGAACGATTATCAGTGAGGCGCGCCAAATTCGTCATTCCGGTTTGGCGCAACAAGTCACCGGCAAGAACTTTCTGCCCACCAGCTGTGATGATCGACATATTGTCTACGCGGCCATAATACTGGCAATCGGCATATATAAAACGGAAGCCTCCGCTCACAGAAATCTCATCAGTCAACTTGTATCCGGCGTTTAATTGTGCTCCCCAGTAATATTGACGGCCGTGCATATAAGCATCTACCGCATAACCTTTGGCGCTACCGGGTGCAATGGCGTTAATCAAGAGCGGAAGCATTGCTGCCTGACTCTCGAAAGAGCCCAAACCGTGTGTAAACTTTCCTTTTCCGCCACCACCGGTTATACCAAGATGCATTGAGAAGAACCATTTGTCATACACTTTCGCAAGATCGATCGTCGGGAAAAAGGGAGCTTTCCCCGTACCCTTAAATAGTTTCTCGCCACTTTGATCATTTCCTTCACCCAATGCGAAAGGCTTAAGCGTAGTGCCAAACGATGAGTAAATATCACGCGTCTGATAAGCGCTTTGTACGTTAAAAGATAAGTGCCAGCCCTTATTCAAAAAGCCGATACCGGCAGGGTTAGAGTAAGCACCATCAATGCCGATGGCACCAATTCTGGCCGGATTGCGTAGAAAGGCTACACTTTGATTGGTGTTGGTTAAATAGCCGCCGGCTAACGACGGTATTGCGCTGACCATAAAAGCCAAATAGCGCTAAGCAAATTTTTCTTCATTTTTCCTGTAAATTGGTCTAAACGGCCGCAAAAGTAGGAATTCTCCGCACGAAAACAAAGTTTTTTTGTGCAATATTTCTCATCTGCGACTCGCGATTTTTTTATTTTTTTCACCCACAGAAGCGGGACTTTGAAAGCGTCAAATTCACTTGAGGTCACTTTGCTTTTGCGATAGTCTCCGACAAATCATAAAACGATGAAAGGCACATAAAAAAAGCAACAAAGCACGCCGCAGCAATTCAACTTATCCACTCATTGGCAATCTGCCAAACCCCACAGCGACATTATGACATTGCCTTTTTTTAATTTGAAAATCAAACTATTATAAGATGAAGTATCGAAATATAGACGACGAAGGTCTTGTTCCTATGATTTTTTTCTTCACGAGCGCAAGCCTTTTTTTCATCACGAGCGTAGATCTATACCTTCACGAGCGTACATTCGTACCATCACGAGGGGACATTTCGCTTTTTGCGTCCGGCGGGCGCAAAAATTTGTTTGTCATCAACTATAATTGGTATTTTTATTCTTGCTTAATCCAGGCGACAGCAGAGCCTCGGCGCAAACTTCCTCATCGCAGAAAAAGACTTAAAGGACTATTTGCAGCCTCATTGTTTGCCACGATTAGGGGCAACTAAATAAAACAAAAGAATAAAATGGAAAAATTTGCTTTATCTCAAAACCAAGGATAAAGCGCAAAGGAGACGAAAAAAAGCTCACTCATCGGTCAGCAATTTGAACTTGGCGTATTTTTAACAGTAAGTTTTTTCGCGCCATTCTGCTCAAAGTCGACCACAGCCTTCATATTGATACCGCTCCCATCAATACTACGGACCACTCCGCGCCCGAAACGCTCGTGAAGTATCGTTGCGCCCACTTGCAATCCATAACTTTCGCTCCCGGCATCTGTATTTTTCCGTCGTTGTAGCAGCTTGCGATAAACGGCGCAAGCGGCTCTTTTGAACAGTCGTGCGTGAGGAGTCGGCTTCAAAGGCGGATGAGCGACGACTAAAAGCCTTATCCGCAACAAAAGATGAGCTTGTAGGCGAATGAAAGTCTGACAGCGCCGGCTTACGGTCAACTTTAGCAGCATCGAACAAGCCCGCCATACGCCCACTATTGAGGTGACCGAACGAAGAAAAAAATCTCTCGCGGACGAACTGTCTGTCTCGACATACTGCGGATCAATTTCCTGCAAGAAGAAGCTGGGCTCGCAGAGTTCCAAGCGCCCATAAATATAACGCGTCTTGGCGTAAGTGATGAAGCAATGCGTCTTGGCCCGCGTAACAGCCACATAAAAGAGTCTTCGTTCCTCTTCTAATTCGCGCGCGCTATACTTGGCGGCTGTTCCGGGAAAGAGTCCGTCTTCCAAGCCCGTAACAAAGACAGCCTCAAATTCCAAGCCCTTTGCAGCGTGGACCGTCATCAGCGTCACCTTTGGCTCATCATCTTCTTGCTGATCTTGATCTGTCAGCAAAACGACTTGCGGTAGATAATCGGCTAAAAAGGACTACGCCGGTCTCTTGTTCGCTCTCAAAGCCTTTGATTGAATTGAGCAACTCCTGAATGTTCTCCCACTTACTCAAACCTTCGGGCGTGCGGTCGCCCTGCAACTCTTGCGTGATGCCGGACGCTTCAAGCAGTTCGGAAACTAAATCGTAGACGCCCATCACATCGGCCCGCGCCTGAAAACTCCGTATAAGTTCGGCAAAAGCATAGAGTTTCTCCAAAGTCCGCCGATTCAAGGCAACGCCAAACTTATCGGGCGCTAACAGAACGCTCCACAAAGGCTCGCCATTTCCTCTTGCCGCAGCTATAAGTTTGCTCATCGTCGTCTGTCCGATGCCTCGTGTGGGATAATTAACGATGCGTAGCAAAGCCTCTTCGTCTTGCGGATTGCAAACTACGCGGCAGTAAGCAATAATATCCTTAATTTCCTTGCGCTGATAAAAAGGATAAGCCGCCATAGACGCGATAAGGTAAAGCGGCATTGCGAAGTGCATCTTCAAAGGACCTACTCTGCGCATTCGTACGATAAAGTATGGCTACTTGGTCTAAACTAATGTGGTGCTGACGGCACAACTTGAAGATTTCTTTCACAACCTTCGCGCTCTCATCTTTATCTGTATAGGCCGAAATGATGCATACTTTATCGCCCGCGCCATTCTCGCTATAAATCGTTTTGGGAATGCGGTTTTTATTGCGACTGATTATTGAATTGGCAGCCTGCACTATATTCTCCGTCGACCGATAGTTGCGCTCAATTTTTATTAGTTTCGCACTCGGATAATGAGTTTGGAAGTTGAGAATGTTACCTATATCTGCCCCGCGAAAAGCATAAATACTTTGCGCATCGTCGCCTACGACACATAAGCGCGCCTCGCCGGGACATAAATAACGGATGATGCGATACTGCACAGCATTGGTGTCTTGATACTCGTCGACCAAGACGTAGCGAAACTTTCGGACGTATTTTTCGCAAATATCCGGACGATCGTGAAAGAGAAGATAGGTGCGCAGGAGAAGATCGTCGAAATCTAAGGCGTTAGCTTGGCGACAACGTTCTATATATATATTGTATATGCGCACAAGCTCCGTGAGGCCGTCTCGCTTGTCGCGATTCATTCGGTCGACATCGGCAGCATATTCGTCGGGCAGCATCAGATGATTCTTAGCGTCTGAAATGCGCGCGGCCACCGTTCCGGGGCGATAGATTTTTATCATCTAATTTCAACTCGCGAATGATAGACTTCACCAAGCTCTTGGCATCGGCAGCATCATAGATTGAGAAAGTTGCGGGCAAGCCGAGGGCGGCGTGCTCTATGCGCAAAATGCGAGCAAAGATTGAGTGAAACGTACCTGCCCACAGCATCGCAGCGGCCGCAGGCTCTACGAGTTGGGCAATGCGTTCACGCATCTCTCTCGCCGCCTTGTTAGTAAACGTCAGCGCTAAGATTTCCCACGGTTGATAGCCATTTTGCAACAGATAAGCTACCTTGTAAGTCAGCACGCGCGTCTTGCCCGAGCCTGCTCCGGCTATAATAAGCGAAGGGCCGTCGCAATATTGCACGGCCTGGCGCTGACTTTCATTAGGAAATCTTCTTGCATGCGTTTTGTTTCCCTATACAAGGAGCAGGGATCAGCTTACAAATGCTTAGTATCGTGATCTAACTTACGCTCATAAAACTTCACCTGCTCGCAAAGACGATCAAAGACTCCCAGCAAGGAATCCGACTTTTTCACCGGCTTGAATAACACGATCTACGTGAAAAGCGTCTGTCGAGCCGTCTGCAATTCGATAGAATCCATCAGCAGGATGCCCTCCTTGCGAGCATTTATAGCCAGCATATGCTGCTCACGAATCTGAGCTACGGAGAGTTTGGCCTCTTTTTAATTGACCGGCCTTAATCTGCCTGCGCGCTTTATTAAGCAAGATCTGGCCTTGGGCTTCATCAGCACGGCGTGCCTCGGACCAATCCGGGTGAGGATCGTTGCACCTCCCCAAGCCGAGTAACACAAGAAATAGACAAGCTAAACTTTTCATTGGATTTTTCTTAATCAAACGGGGGCGAAGATACACTTTTTGAATGGAAAAGCCAAGACGAACAGGAAATATAGCAACTCGCTTTTTAGAGACTCCGTCCGGACACACTCCCTTTTGACCTGCAATAGAAGCTAAGTTCTCTTGCTTAAAGATACATTGTCAGCCGACAAGCGTAAATTGGCAATATCTCTGCGCTTTCCGCCGATCCTCCACAAGCCTTTTTCACCATTCATTGAATAACGATCACTGTCAGAGTCGCGGTTTGGTTTGGTAATGCAAACTTGATACCGACCAACAATTAAAAGCTTTCCTTGCGAGACCAACTACAGCAAAGCATTTACCACCCTTACTTTGTCGCAGCATTACCTCCAGAATCAGCATTGCCAAGATGCCTAACTCTATTAGTATCAACGTGTAGTGTCTTATTTAAAAATAAGACATTCGCCTGATTGTGTCCGGAAAGCTAAGCTTAGTCTAAGCTTTTCCGCCTTTGCGTATGTATCAGGATAAGTCTTGTTTGTTTTTACTTTAAGACTGCTTCAAGAAGCCCGGAGAGCGGATTGTCTTTCGTGTATTTATTGTAGACCATCAGCCTGACTATCTGTTTTTTTATAGAATAGTGCTCGTATGTTATATTTTTTTCAAGAAATGAAGAACATTTTGTTGATTAACTTTGTTGCTTAACCGTGATTGTTATATCTTTGCCTGCATCGAAAATTACCCCTAAAATATCATAACTATGAGAAAATGCTATCTATTTACACTCCTAGTATCTGTGTTGTTCTGTTGCACTTTAAAAGCACAAACAACGAAAACCATAGATGTTACCCAACCGGGAACTTTGTCGGCGATGCTTGGCGAGACCTTAAAGTCCGTTAAAGACCTATCCATTACCGGGAAAATCAACTCCGCCGACATTGACGCACTTATGCAGGCAGGTGCACTCGAAGTATTAAACCTTTTAGATGCTACCATCGTAGACGCTGAAGGAAAGGAAACGACAGTATTCCCGGGCTACACCTTGCGTAAGCATCCATCGTTAACGACACTTACTTTCCCTAAGACGGTAACGTCAATTGGGGCCGGTGCATTCTTCAAATGTCTTAAATTGAAGAAGGTTGTATTGCCGGAAGCAATAAAGAAATTGAGCGAGAGTGTTTTTTTATGAGTTGCTCTGCCTTGTCCGAAATTAACTTTCCTAATGGTCTGGAAAGTATAGGAAGGAGCGCTCTCTATATGACTGCGATTACAGATTTTTATCGCTCCGAAGTCGTTAAGAGCATTAGGTGATAACGCTCTATATGGTACACAAATTACGAAAAGCCGTACTGAACGATAAGTTGGAGAAGATTGGACAAAGCCTCGTTTGCCGCTTGTAAGCAACTTGAAAAAGATAGAAATTGAGAACAACCCCAACTTCAAACTTGTAGATGGTGTGCTTTATAGCGCTGACGAAACCACACTCGTGGCTTATCCGTTGGCAGACAAAAGACCATTGTATAAGACGCTGTCAACCGTTACAACCATCTATCAAGGCATATTCGAAGGTGCTGTAAATCTCAAGGATATTTACATTAACGAAGGAGTTACGACTATTCCTGTCAGTTTGTGTTGTAATGCTGAGGCGTTGGAACGTATGTATTGGCCGGCTACCATTACTGATGTGAAGGTTGGAGCGATAGATGCGTGCAAAAAGTTACGCGAGCTACACGTTGCGGCTACTAAGGCTCCTGCCGCAGATACGGGGGCCTTTGGCGTTATGTTTAAGAACTATACTGCTTATCTTTATGTCCCTTTCGGAGCAAAGGTAAGCTACGAAGCAAATGAGGAATGGAACGAAAACTTCTTAGGTATCAAGGAGGAAAGCACCGAACCCAATACGATTGTACTCAAGACCAATAGAGCGATAGGAGATGCTTTTTTTCTTTGAAGGTCGGTGCAAAAGAAGGAGAAAAGATTGGAATAAAAGGCGCGTCGTATAACGAACAAGACCAGTTGATACTTACAGATACCGAGGTTACGCTTTACGGAAAGATAACAAAGATAGATTGCAGCAGTAATAAGCTTTCCTCAATCGTTATTACTAATCAACCGCAACTGCGAGAAATTTATTGTGATGACAACGAACTGACAAAGTTGGAGGTAAACTATGTCCCCGTATTGGCTACGCTCTACTGCGGCAACAATAAGGATTTGTCAGACATAGATCTCAAGTCGATGCCTGCACTCGCCGATTTGAGCTGTTACAGCAATAGTGTAAAAGCAACTTGATCTTAGCCAAAATCCTAAGTTGACCTCGCTCATCTGTCGCGATAACCTTATTGAAGGAACGCTCGACCTTAGTAAGAACCCGAAGGTAGAGCAGGTGAACTGTTACAACAATAAGATTTCAGAAATTAAATTAGCGGCAGAATCAAGTTTGCGACACATAGAAATGCAACGCAATAACATAAAGGGTGAAAGTATGACCGAGTTTATGAAGGCGCTCCCCGTATATGTTGCTTATGGTACAGACGAGTGGGATGATTACGGCGGTCTTAACTTGCAGGGACTCTATGTTACTGAAACCTCAGTTGCGCTTGAGAAGAATGTGGCGCTTGTCAGTGATGTCAAGATCGCCAAAGATAAGAAGTGGCCTGTGTTTGCCTTGGATCTTGACAATTATGGTTCAACTGCGCCGGAGCCTTACGATGGAATCGACCCGACGAGCATCACCATGGTAGCTAGAGCTAGTAGCGTTAAGGCTTACGCAATTCATAATACTATAAACGTAGAAGGTATTGCCGATGGCGAAACTGTAGCTCTCTATACGGCCCATGGTATGCTTGTTGATAAGGCTATGAGCCGCAAAGGTGCAATCCAACTCGCTGCACAAGGCGCAGGTATATACATCGTGAAATGGGCAAACAATACCATAAAGATCGTAGTTGCAGCTAAATAGTGATTAAGAAGTCCATCTATAAAAAGGTAGATGCGTACAAGCACGTGTATAGATGCGAGCCGATTTGTATTTAAGAAAAAAAGTTACGTACCTTTTATGGAAAAAGTCCGATCTTTTTTTGCTTGAAAGGTACGTATCTTTTCCCCAAAAAGAATGTACTTTTTTTGAATTATCTTATATGCTTGTTATTTAGGGTTTTAGCGTTAGTTTTGCCAGTCCCTTTAGAGTGGAGAATTGCCGGGAGGTGTGGAGTAGGGGGCAGCCGCTTACGGTAAATTGATTTGAGTGTGTGAAATGGTGGTATTCTTTGTCAAATCGCTAATCGACTTGCTTTTTTTCGGTTCTTCCGTTAAATGCGTAGACGCCTATCATGCAATGCATATAGCCTTAATGTGAAGTATTCCTCATTTCTGAATCCATATATCTGTCTTTTTCAGAACCTTTATTTTAACGTGAATTCGTCGAACTCATGTTAAATAGAAGTAAAAAAATACGCCGCACCAAATTGAGTCGCTTTTTGTTCATTTTTGGAAAAAAATGCAGTAATATTGCCCAGTAATTAGAACTATTCCATGATTTATTAGATTTTTTTAAAATGAAAAGTAACCATTACCTCTTCATCGCAATATTGACGATGATACTCTTCTCGCAGCTATCTATAGCTCAAGAAATTAAGTTAAAAACCACATTGCAAACAAACAGCGCTACCTCCGAAAAATTTCGCAATGAAAATCAGGGCCCCCAAAGGAGCTGACTATCATGTTGACTATGGCGACGGAACTGCTGTTCAAGACAAGTACGGCAGTGGTTATGCCGAAACTTTCTATTACAGCTTTTGCCGACATGGCTACCCAAAGTGAGCACAACGTGAGAGTGTGGGGAGCCGATTTCCTGGAATTTACAGCCATTAGCAACAAGAAGGTGACAGAACTAACAGTGACTGATTGCCCAAACCTGGAGAAATTCTCGTGTGCCAATAGCCTGCTCAAGCAACTGGACCTTTCCAGTTGCGGTAAACTCTCCTCGGTTACCTGTAACAACAATGATATAGCCTTGCTCAAACTGCCGGCTTCAGTAACAAGCGTAAATTTCTCAAGAAACAGGCTCTCCCTCGCCAAGTTTCCCGATAAACGTACAGGCATGATATATACCTACGGCCCCATGCGACCTATCTATTTGTCTGAAGACAAAATCAACGGCTTAACTGTAGATCTTACCGAAATGCTGGAATTTAATGGGACAAAATCAACATTCAAATGGTATTACTTCGACAACAAAGGCAACAATGCCGACCCAGCTCTGCTCATCGATCCCTCTACCTACACAGAGAAGGAGGGCGTATTTACATTTAATCAAAAACCCGAGAAAGCCATCTATTGCGTGGTGTCGAATTCAAAGTTGCCCAACCTGAACAACATCAACGACTGTTACGGCATCATGCCCTTAGAATTGAAAGGTGAAAACAAAAAACTGGAGCAGGTACATGCTGCATTTATCACCGATAAATTTACGACTGAGGGCCTAACCTTCGACCTGCAACTCAGTGCCACACAGGCCAACAGCTCATGCGTAATCGATTGGGGCGACGGTTCTTTCGAAGAAACGGTGCTGGGAGTGGACACCGTGACGCTGAAGCACAATTTTCTTGACGCACAAGTCGATCGCCGGCACACGGTTCAAATTCAATGTGGCAACCTCGACCTGATGGGACTTCCCCAAATTGGAGGGTTTATTAATTTTGCCCCCACTATGCAGCCTTGTCCCGTTAAGAAACTTGTGCTCGACAATAACCGTGTACAAGAATTGGACTTTTCTACCTTTGTAAACTGTGAGGAAATCTCGGCCAATGGTTGCTACATGAGTAAAGTGACATTGCCACACAGCGACAAGCTCAAGAAACTTTCATTGCGTGGCGGGACAATTCGCGAGGTTGATTTGTCTCCTTTCACGAGGCTTGAAGAGTTAACCCTCTCTTCCAACCAGCTCGATAGTATCGACCTGAGTACATTGACTCATCTCAAGAAAAATTGACGTTTCGCACAATAAGTTGAAAAGCATAAAGATGAGTAACGACTTAAAGCCAACTTAACGAAATGGACTGTTCTTTCAATGCTATCCCCATGTACATACTACCCGAAAAAGGGATGATGAATACCTATCGCTATGCACCACAAGAGGCTTTCGAAATCACTTCCAATCTGATAGATGGCTGCACAATCGACCTGTCGATGTTTGACAACCTCAAAGGTGAAAAAACGACAACTCAGCCCACCACCTACATTTGGCTGCATGGCGATGATGAATCGAAATTCATTATTGAGGGCGTGCACTACAGTGTGATGGGCGGAAAATTTACGTTTAAGTTCAAAGAACCCACCAAGGTGTTCTGTACAATGCAAACGGCCGCTTTCCCTCTCCTGGCTTCGACCGAAAAACAGTTACCGCACCAAGCCTATTGTAGTGGACGCTCAAGAAATGACCTCGGTCAATGCCTCTGTAGTCGAAACGCCTTTTGAGTTTAAAGATGGTTCACAAGACGCTCCATTTGAAAGCCTTGAAACAAGTTCAAGTAACCCTATTTTCAATAGATAGCAAAGCTTTGTGGACCAAAGTCATGAACTCAGGAGAGGAGGATTCTCTTGAGTTGCAGCCAGGAGTCTATATTCTTCAAGCCAATGGTATGGAGGATGTAAAATTCTCAATCAGATAAGACAAAAACTCGATCTAGAAATAGTAGCAGGAGGATACAAGAATATCCTCCTGTTTTTCGTTCTGTCGTTCTTGTAGTGTGCTGAATAAGTTGACACCTTCTCAATCACAAAGGAGTAGAAATTTATGTCTCATTACAATGAATCAGAGAAAATACTGTTATTACATCAGTATGTAACAAGTGGTTTAACCTTGCATGAGTTCTCTTCTCGTCACGGTATCCCTTTAAGCACTTTCCATCGTATTTATACCGAATATGGCTCACCCGACGTCTCGTCACTCGCAGATCTTATGAAAAAAAGAAGATATCCCCGTTCAGCTCGAAGAGCTACAAGCGCAGCTATTACGCGAGCGCAAGGCTCATGAAAAAGAGATCAAACGTCTTGAAAAAAAGAATTGTCCGTTGAAAAAAACTTTTATGGTTTGGCCGACAAGACGATGATCGACCTTGCCGAGAAGAAATACAACATCCGTATACGAAAAAACTCCGCTGCCAAGTAATCAAGACCTTGTCGCAGGGAGAAGAAAGACAGGAGCCGGTAAGTCATCCTGTCAGTTTACTCTGCGGTTATCTTGGCATAAGCAGACAAGGATATTATCGCCATGTGGATCGTTCTTTGGAGTTAGACGTTCTGCGCAGCAGCATCGTATTCTATGCGCAGGAGCTCCGCACCTCTTTACCCAAGGCCGGCATACGCATCCTTTACGAGCTATGCCGTCGCAAATATGCAGATAAGTTTACCATCGGGCGCGACCAATGCTATGAGCTCTTCCGCTCTAATGGTCTGTGCCTTCGCCGTCGCAAACGCCCAAGGACGACCAACTCCAATCACCACTACCACATCTATGAAGACCTTCTCAACACAACGCCCAAGCTACATCCCGCCCGCTTCGGCGAGCTGTGCGTTACGGATATCACCTACGTGGCAACCTCTTCAGGTTGGGCCTGTCTCTCCTTGGTAACCGATGCCGCTTCACGTCTGATCGTGGGCTGGTGCCTGCATCCGACCCTTGAGAGACAAGGTCTGATGAAAGCCCTCTCTATGGCCATCGATTTCTACAGAAAGTATAATGTCGAACTCTCGCAACTCATACACCACTCCGACCGCGGCGTGCAATACTGCTGCAATGAGTACGTCGACAAACTCAAATCTCTTGGAATACAAATAAGTATGACACAAAGCGGAGATCCATTGCACAACGCCCCGGCCGAGAGGATGAACAATACGCTCAAGAACGGATGGCTCTTCAGTACAGAAGACAAAAAGTCTGCAGCAGGTCAGGCGCCTTACAAAGAAAGCCATCGAACTATACAACACGTTCAGACCGCATCAGAGCCTGCAGATGAGAACGCCAATGGAAGAAGTCGGAAGGCTGACGGCATAACTTCCCCGCCACACATTATTAAGTCAAACAATAAAAAGAAGGAGGCAGAAACAACCACAACAAGAAAAATAAAAGATTAATTTTTGCAATTAGAAGACAACTGTCAACTAACTATGTAGTTAAGAAAAGAACACGACAAGCCTAGCTGGGCTTAGCAAATAAACTTGTCAAAGAAGAATGAAATTAAGAAACCAAAGTTGTCAACTAATTCTAGGACATTACACTCAGAAAATGTTCTTATTATTGAACAGGGATGGAAAAAAAGTTTATAAAACAAAAATTGCAATTTGGCTAATATGTGCCATTATAGGATTCACTGTAATTCCTATAATACCCGTATTAGTATACGATTTTTTCGTGGATTGTAGTGACAATTGTAGCATTAATTCTCTTTTTTTGCTCTTTTTCTCTTTTTGATATCCGCTATACTATCCATAATAACATCCTCTCTGTTAAATGCGGTATGTTATCAACCAGCAATTATGACATAAATCAAATAAGAAAAAAATAAAAGACACAAATTCTATTCTTGCTGCACCGGCAGCCTCGCTAGATCGAATAGCAATATATTTCATCCAACAAAAAGCACCTCTTATTATTTCACCAAAAAGACAAAAAAATGGTTTCATAAGGAATCTACAATCTATAAATCCTGATATTGTATATAGTCCTCCCTTATAAGCCCTAATATTCTGCTGATTCATAGTACATTATCCTGTAAATTGTTTGTTTATATCTGCAAGTTTTTTTGTACCTTTTACATTATAATTCTTGCAGATATTTATGCTTAAACGTACATCCAAACAGCTCTCTTTGTTCTCTTCTTTAGAGGACATCTTGAGTCATGAACATCCCCTTTTTCCAACTTAGTAATAAGATTAATTGGGAATGTTTTGAAAAATGCTTTTTTTCTCCTTTGTATTGCAGCACTAATGGTCGCCCTGCTCATCCAATTCGCTTGATGTGTGGTCTTTTAATCTTAAAACATTTGCGTAATGTGTCAGATGAAATGGTGGTTTCTCAATGGAGCGAGAATGCTTACTACCAATATTTCTGTGGTGGACTTGAATTTATGCCCAAACAACCCTGTGACGCTTCCGAGTTAGTTCACTTCAGAAATCGTATAGGTGAGGAAGGTATGGAGTTAATATTAGCAGAAAGCATCCGCGTTAATACCGACCATGATAACGAAGATCATTTTGATACGGCTTTCATTGATTCTACCGTGCAGGAGAAGAATATAACCTATCCTACAGATGCGAAGTAGCATAAAAAGATCATCAAAAACGTTCTGAAGATCGTTCATGACAATTGTCTTTCTCTACGACAAAGTTATACGCGTACCTTGAAAGGCATTTACCGTTCCCAACGTTTTCGTAATCATCCCAAGAATCGTAAGAAAGCTCTTAAGGCAGATAGGCAACTGAAGGCCATAGCAGGAAGATTGGTAAGAGAATTAGAGCGTAATCTTGGGAGAAGGAAAGGATATGAGAAGATGTTTGAGCTATATTACAGAGTTCTTTCTCAGAATAGGAAGTCAAAGCACAAAGTATATTCTCTGCACGAACCAGATGTAGTTTGCATCAGCAAGGGTAAGGAACATAAGCAATATGAGTTTGGCAATAAAGTATCTATTCTTCGCTCAGGGTCTGGACTTATTCTTGGTGCCTGTTCTTTTAGGAATGAATATGATGGGCATACTATCGAAAAGACGTTAGAACAAACCCAAAGGATGACAGGAAGGAAGGTTGATAAGTTAGCAGGAGCTAGAGGGTATAGAGGTATAAAAGCAGATTGGGAAGACAAAGATACTCATCCCAGACACTCCTAAAGCTAAAGACAGCTACTACCAAAAGAAAAAGAAACACAAACTATTTTTGTAAACGAGCTGGTATAGAGCCAACGATAGGACAGCTTAAAAGCAGACCACCGATTATCTCGCAACTTTTTATAAAGGTGTGAAAGGAGATGCTATCAATGTATTATTAGCTGCAGCAGCATATAACTTCAAAAAGAGCTATGAGAGTTCTTTTTGTACCTTATAAAAAGAATCAGTATAGAGCTTGTCAGTACAAACTTTATGCTGAAATATAGTTTTTAAGGGAGGACTATGTAGTTAAGAAAAAGAACACGACAAGCCTAGCTGAACTTAGCAAATAAACTTGTCAAAGAAGAATGCAATTAAGAAACCAAAGTTGTCAACTAATTCTAGGACATTACAGTCGCAACATATGTAAATAATTGGTGTGGAGATGTTGTTATTCGATTTTTTTCACCGTGGTGAAAAAAATAGTTTCACCACGGTGAGGCTGATTTTTCGCCACGGTGAAACAAAATTATCACCACGGTGAAAATTTAATTAGATGCGTATGTAAGAGTTGCGATAACAATCTAAAATCTTTGAGAATGCGCACAGAAGAATCGGTTTCAAGTATCGTTCTTTAACTAGAAAAGAATAGTGCGGGGCTTCGGTTATGGGAAATGGAAAAGATAGCCCTTTGCTGCTTAAAAATGATAGCCGTTTATAGGGTGGACTAAGAGGCTGCTTTACCGCAATGTGTTCGACAAAAAAAGAGAGCGTGCCAATCGGCACGCTCTCTTCAAGGGATATGTTGTAGTAAATTATCCTCCAAAATTGTCATACATAATGCTTTCAGGCTCTACGCCAAGACTGTCGAGCATCTTAACGACAGCGTTAGACATCGGACCGGGACCACACATGTAGTACTCGATATCTTCGGGCGCTTCGTGGTCTTTGAGGTATTCTTTCATCATTACTTCGTGCACGAAGCCCGCAGTATATTTCACGCCGGCCGCATCTGCTTCCGGATCCGGGCGGTCAAGTGCCAAGTAGAACTTGAAGTTGGGGAATTCCTTTTCTAATTCTAAGAAATCTTTCAAGTAGAAGACTTCCGACAAAGAGCGTGCACCATAGAAATAGCTCATTTTACGATCACGCGTATTGAGCGTCTTTGTCATAGTGCATAATCTGCGCGCGGAGGGGAGCCATACCGGCGCCGCCACCGACCCAAATCATTTCCTTCTTACTGTCGAAGCGCGGATGGAAGTCGCCATAGGGACCACTCATCATAACTTTATCTCCGGGTTTAAGCGAGAAGATATAGCTGGATGCGATACCCGGCATAACGTCCATCATACCTCCGCCTTGACTCTTCGGACGGAAAGGAGGCGTTGCGATACGTACCGTCAGCATAAAGCGGTCGCCTTCTGCCGGATAGTTGGCCATTGAGTAGGCGCGTATAGTAGGCTCGGTATTTTTCGCACTTGAGGTTGAGAATGCCAAATTGCTCCCAAGTTTTTAATATAGCGTTCGCCGATAGAGGCCTTGTCAATGTCTTTATCGAAGTCCATCTTGAACGTGGGGATCTTAATCTGTGCATAAGAGCCGGGAATGAAGTCCATATGTTCTCCTTCGGGAAGAGCGACAATAAACTCTTTGATGAAAGAAGCCACATTGTTGTTGGAAACAACGGTACATTCGTATTCTTTTACGCCTAAAACGCTCTCAGGTACTTGGATAGAGATGTCTCCCTTTACTTTACATTGGCAGCCGAGGCGGAATCCTTCTTTTATCTCTTTACGTGTGAAGTGGCCTTTCTCAACATCTAGAATTTCACCTCCGCCTTCGACAACTTGTACTTTGCACTGGCCGCAAGATCCCTTACCACCGCAAGCTGAAGAAAGATATACGCCATTCTCAGAGAGGGTGGAAAGGAGTGAGCTACCTTGAGCTACTTCTAACTTCTCTTTGTCGTTAATGGTGATAGCAACCGTTCCGCTCGGCATAAGGTAACGCTTAGCCGTTAAAAGTATAACCACGAGAACGAGAATGATCCCGAGGAAGACTGCAATACTGCTTATAATAAATATAATGTCCATCGTGATTTAGATTTTCAAGCCGCTAAAAGCACATAAATGCCATTGACATCAGGCCTACCGTTATAAATATAATACCTAATCCTTGCAAAGGTCTGGGGACATTCGTGTAAGCCATCTTTTCACGAATTGCTGCTAAAGCTACGATAGCCATTAACCAGCCAATACCAGAACTAAAGGCATAGATAAACGCATCAAATAAAGAGCCTATGTATTGTGAATTCGTGGGGTCCATATCAATGCGTTGCTGCATAAAGAGAGATGCTCCCATAATAGCACAATTGACGGCAATCAAAGGAAGGAATATACCTAATGCAGAATATAGGGAGGGAGAGAAACGCTCTACAAACATCTCTACAAGCTGAGTCATACCTGCAATAACAGCAATGAAGAGAATGAAAGAAAGGTATGTAAGATCAACATCGCCAAAAGATACCTCCCGGTTGTAATACTTTCGTTTGCAATAGGTAGTCTACCGGTACAGTAACGATTAAAACGAATGTTACGGCAACACCTAAGCCGAAAGAGGTTTTCACATTTTTGCTTACAGCCAAGTATGAGCACATACCCAAGAAGGAAGCGAATATCATATTATCCACAAAAATACTGCGGACGAAAAGACTAAGTGCGTGTTCCATTTTGATTATGAAATTGACTGTTAATTATTCAGATCTTCTTCCTTCACGATACTTCTGTGCGCCCATATAACGCAGCCTAAGATGATCATAGCCATTGTAGGCATCGTCATCATACCGTTGTCAACGTAGCCTGCATCGTAAAAGCTTTGGGGGATGATGGAGAAGCCTAAGAGCGTACCACTTCCGAAAAGTTCTCTGACGCTACCTACGACCACTAAGATCAAAGCATAACCCAGACCGTTGCCGATACCATCAAGGAAGCTTTCCCAAGGCTTGTTCATCATCGCAAAAGCTTCGAGTCGTCCCATCAAGATACAGTTGGTAATAATAAGACCGACGTAGACGCTAAGCTGTACGCTTACATCATAAACAAAGGCTTTCAGAATCATACTCACGATAGTAACCAATGCGGCTACGACAACGAGCTGAATGATGATACGAATGCGATTCGGAATAGTTTTGCGTATCAGTGAAATAATTACGTTGCTGAATGCGGTAATCACCGTAACAGATAAACCCATTACTATAGCAGGTTCCAGCTGCGCGGTGACAGCAAGTGCAGAACAGATACCCAAGACCTGTATTAAGATCGGGTTGTTCAAGTTTAAAGGTTCGGAGAATACTCTGCGATTCTCTTTTGAAAATAAGCTGCCCATTACTTGTCGTTATTTTGTAAGAAGGCTTTGTAGAAGCCCAGGTATTCTTTAATCATATTCTCAACCCCGTTTGTGGTCAAAGTCGCTCCGGTAATACCATCGCATTGCGTGGTTTTATCTGAGGCTGCTCCGGCTTTCACAACTTGCAGCGTAATGTCGCCGTTGTCGCTGTAAGCTTGCTTCTTTGGAAGGTATTTTTGGAAATCCTCATCCTTAATACGAGAACCAAGACCCGCCGTCTCACTTTCGTGATCGAAATAGGTCCCAAAGACAGTCTTTTTGTCTTTGTTGAGCGCAATGAATCCCCAGATTGGTCCCCAAAGGCCTTTACCTACCATTGGGAGAACATACTTTGTCTCTCCATTAACCTTACAGATATATATAGGTAGATTATCTTTCGACATATCCTTTCTGCTGACAGTGAATCCATCTTTATCCTTCTGCGCTCCATCTTTAAGGATATTGCCTTGAGATGTGATGATTTCATCAGCGACCACTACTTCTTTATATTTCTCTTCGACTTGCTCTTTGCTGACGTTTCTAATGTTCAGCGCAGCTAAGATCTGCTGCTTCTTGTCGATACGTTCGTTGGCTTCTGAGCGGCTCTTCAATGCGCTATAGCAGAAAGCTAAGAGGAAAGCGACAATTACTACGACAACAATCGAGTAAACAATCGTGTAAGTATTGCTGTTTGTATTCAGTTTCATAGCGTATTACTTTTTAGCGCGTTTAGCTCTCTTTTTAATGTTGCTTTCTACGAAGCAATAATCAATGAAAAGGAGCCCATACATTCATAAACAAGATAGCCAGCATCATACCTTCCGGGAAGCCGGGGTTCAAAAACGCGGATGATGATAGCCAAAGCACCAATGAAAAAAAGCCGTAGATGAATTTTTCCTTTCTCTGTTCTGGCACTCGTCACAGGGTCTGTTGCCATAAAGACTGCACCGAAGCAGAAACCGCCCAAAGCTAAGTGTTCGTACCAGGGGATGTTTGCGATAGCGTTGTCTTGAATATGTAAACTGTTGAACAAGAAAGCGACTAAACCACCTCCGACGAATACGCTCAACATCGTCCGCCAAGAAGCAATGCGTGTCCATAATAAGATGACTGCACCAATGAGGATAGCGATAACGCTTGTTTCACCGATAGATCCGGGCATAAGTCCGACGACCATATCTGTGAAAGTCGTTGAGAACGGCTGATTCGTGCTGGCTTGCGTCAGTGGAGTAGCCATCGTTACTGCGTCCGTAAGGTTCGGGTTGCCTAATCCGAAGAAAGTATCTTTGGCAATCCAAATCTTATCGCCGGTCATATTGCCCGAATAAGAGAAGAAGAGGAAAGCACGTGCAACTAAGGCCGGATTAAAGAAGTTCATGCCCGTACCACCAAAGATTTCTTTAGCCAAGATGACGGAGAATGCTACAGCTACGGCCAGCATCCACAAAGGTAACTCGATAGGCACAATCATGGGGATCAGCAAACCGGTTACGAGGTAGCCCTCGTTGATCTCTTCATGTTTATATTGTGCTACGGCAAATTCGATACCTAAGCCGACCGCATAAGATACGACGATCTTGGGCAGCATAATGAGGAAGCCGTAAAGCAAACATTTCCCAAAAGCTTGCGCCTACGACAGCCGGAGGCGTCATATAAGTTTGGTAACCGATGTTGTACATCCCAAAGAATAGGGCCGGCAGCAACGCAATAATGACAAACGTCATAATACGTTTTTGAATCGATGGCATCGTGGATGCTCACACCGACCTTTGCAGTCGTATTCGGCACCAATACAAAGGTCTCCATACCTTCAAAGACCGAGTGGAAAGCGTGCAACTTCCCGCCTTCTTCAAAGTGAGGCCTGAGTTTGTCGAAAAAAATGATTGAAGCATTGTGTTTCGTTATTGGATTTGCACCCATAAAGGGCGAATCAATTTATTATTTAGCTATTTTTCATTTCTTAAAATATCCAGGCCTTCACGCACAATGCGCTGTAATTCGAGCTTGGAAGAGTCGATATATTCTGCCACGGCAAAGTCTTCGGGCGCTACTTCGTAGATTCCCAATGCTTCTTGGCGGTCAATATCGCCCGTAATGATGGCTTTGATCAAAAAGCTTGGCAAAACATCCATCGGGAATACGCGTTCATATTCCGCACTCATAATCATATGGCGTTGCCCGCCTTTGATGCGACAGTCGGGATTGTATTTTTTTCTTCCCAAAGAGCCAAGAGAAATAGCTGCGACTGGTAGAAAACTCGTTGAAGCGAGGCGCAATCCAGCCAAATACTTCGTGTACGTTGTCGCCTTCGGGCAGAGCGCAAACTTCCGTAGTGTGAGCGCCGACATAGCCTTCTAAGTCTGCTTTGCGGCCCACAAGCGGGTTGCCGTCGATGATGCGAACGTGCTCTGCTGTCTTCAATTGTCCTTTGAGCAGACTCTCAATTGATGCGCCCAACTTGATTTCATAATAGCTCGGGTCTTGAATCTCCGCTCCGGCCACAGCAATGCGGCGCGTGAAATCTAATTTTTCCAGTCAGCGCATAGCGACCAATGAAAATTACTTCTTCGGCTCCGATCGTCCAGACTACATCTCCTTTGTTAATGGGGGAGATATGATTGATTTGTACGCCAACGTTTCCGGATGGGTTTGGACCATCAAAGACGTTAACGTCAACGCCGTCAGTCGGGACAAAGTCTTGACCGACTTGATCCGGAGAAATACCCAAATGCACTTTTTGCCAAACGGGAGAGCACTGTTAAACCAGCCTTAAAAGCTGCTTCTTGACCTTTTACGACAAAGGAAAAAGTCGGCGGCTAAAAGGCATCTTGCTAAAAGGCCGAAACAAAAAAATGGCTTTTAGGTGTGTCTTTGGGCGATGCTGTGATCGCGTAAGGCCGTTGTTGAAGAAATGCAAAAAGACCGGTTTCCAGCAATTTTTTTCAGTTACTGTTTCCGGCGTGTCTTTGTCCAAATTTAATGGCGTAATCGCTTTCTCCTGTTGCTCTGCATCTGGAGTAATAATAATGCGTAAGAGTTTGCGACGTTCGCCGCGCACAATCGATGTAACTGTACCGCTAACGGGAGCTACGAACTTTATGCGCTCTGTTTCTTTATCCGCAAACAGCGTATCGCCAATCTTAACGTGATCGTTTTCTTTCACCTGAAGGCGAGGAACAATCCCAAGAAAATCTGTTGGCTGCAAGGCGTATGTAGCAGATGGCGCCGCTTGTTTTAACGTAAGCGGTGCTTCTCCTATAAGCCTCAAGTTCAACCCTTTCTTAAGCTTGATTATGGGTTTCATACATATCGGTTTATTTGACGTCTGCAAAATTAGGATAAAATAGCCGAAACTCCACAAGAAAAGGCCGAATTTTTCTAGAGTATACTTTACAGAAAGAACATTTTACGCGTTCCGAGTCTTATCCTAAAGTCGTTATGTGTCACTTATTCGTTTGGGAATAAGAGATATAATCTAACTTTCATTTTGTTTTTATTCATCTTACTCACTCTTTTTCTATCAGACTTGTTCTTTATGTAATTTCATGGAGGATTAAGCAGGGCAGAAGTGTCGTCTCTCCATTGGCTACGCTCCGGCTTCTCATCTGCCTCCCTATCTTTTTGCGCAAACAAACAAAGGTGTGCTTACACGTGACAAAGTCTAGGGTAATGGCTTTTTGATATTGCCAATTTATATCTGTCATAGTTTGTTGAATCGTTAGTTTTCAAATCTGTGAAAGGAGTTTTTTTGTGATAGATCTAAAAACAGCCGCTTTTCGGTCGCAAACGATTGTTGTTTGCTGCCGCCAAACGATAGTTTGCTGAGACCAAACGATGGTTTGCTGGGGCCAAACGATAGTTTGCCGGGGCCAAACAAAAGCACGATGAGGTCAAACAATAGTATAATAAGATGTGTAGAGGCGAGACGGGGCTTTGTTCGTGATTAGTGCTCGTTTGGTTGTCTTTCTTCATTCCTTGCCTCTTTTTAGCCCTATTTCTTGCGTTCGTATATGCGAAGCATGGGCAATTAATGTGGCGTTATGAAGCAGATGTGTGAATGTATGAGTAAACTGAGAGGTTTATAGCATAGCACACGCAGTTTTTGATCCCGTCTTTTTGCAGCAGGTTAGTTTGTTTTTTCAGAGGGCGGTGGCGAGTGGTCAGCAATGGATAGATAATATTTGCTATCTATTGAACTCGTAAGTCGGTCTGCTTGTTGAGAAAAGTAATTTGCGGCAGTGGAGGGGAGGAAAGAAGAGGCAAAACAGCGTAAGTGCTTATTGATAGGGGCAATAAGTGATTGTATATCAATAGACAGGAAGCCTAACTCCTGTTTGAAGAAGCAGAGTGGAGGAGAATAGAAAGTTAAAAGTGCATCATAGTTGGGCACTTCAGAGAGATATTTGATGCTGTTGTCGGTATAATTTAATTGGCAACAATAATGTGTTAATCCATTACTGACGATAAGGTAATCAGCTCGCAGCTTGCTATTGTAAGCAGAAATCTGCTTAAATACTTTTTCGGTAATAGGCACGTTGGGAGCCTTATATTCTATAATCATGCGGGGACGGGATCCGTCGCGATCAAAAAGAACTGTATCGCAACGGCGTAGGCTGCCATTGAGCGGCAGACTGATTTCGTTTTTAGTAGTGCGGTGGGATAGCCTTTTTGTTCAACTAGGTAGTGCACAAAATGCTGACGAACCCATTCTTCGGGCGTAAGTCGCACATAGCGTTTGCGGAGAAAATCAAATATGTCATAGTTTCCATCCGGGCGCGACTTGATTTTTTTGTATTAAAAGTAGGAGATTTAATGAAATCATTTTTTCTAATTTTTGCACATTAGAGGAAATTGTCTGCCGATGAAAAAGACTTCAATTATAAACCTTTCTAAGGGGACAATGCAAAAGTACGAATTTATGATGACACGTGAAGGAATTGTTGGAAATTGGCTACAGCGCTATACCGGAATGAAGTTGGAAGATTTTTGGAGATCATATTCTTCTGACGAATTTTTAACCATTATGTGGACCTTTTTCTGCGATCAGATGCAGACAAAGTCGGTTGGCTTTTGACGCTAATATGAGAGCTGTAACGGCAAATGGAATTACAATGATAAATTTTTGGCATTGGAAGCCCCAATGCTGCGCTTATTATGGATTTGCTGAGTGCGGTGCATCCGAAAGCTTGCCTTTTTCTTGGGAAAGTGTGGCGGTATTTCGGATAAAAACGCGCTTGGGTGATTATATTTTTGCCTTTGGCCGGCATTCGTGGAGAGGGAACATCAAATGACTATTTTCCGCCAGAGGTGCCTGCGCTTCCGGCTTTTATGCTGCAGCGTGCTGTGTCAACGGCTTTGAGAGATAATAACCATGACTATTGGACGGGAACGGTTTATACGACGAACCGACGTGTTTGGGAGCATGATGAGCGTTTTAAGACTTATTTTGCGAGAGACGCGAGCCATGGCCGTAGATATGGAGACAGCTACGCTTTTCTCTTGCGGATTTTATAATCACATTCCTACTGGGGCATTGTTGTTGGTGTCTGATAATCCGATGGAGGCTGATGGCATTAAGACGGAAGCCAGCGATAAAAAGGTAACAAATAACTTTTCTGAGACGCACGTCAGGATTGGTATAGAGGCTATGCAGCTTATTATGGATCAACGGCGCACGGTAAGGCATCTGAAATTTGATTGGTGACGATGGCTTTTGTCACAAAAAGAGTGTCGGCCCTACGTATGAAAGCGTCGCTCGAGAAATAAATGCCGGCATTTTTTAAGCCCGTTTATTTCTTAATGGGAGAGGAAAGCTTCTACATTGATCGCCTTGCTGATTTGCTCGTATCAAAGGCTTTGCGCCCTGAAGAGCGTGATTTTAATTTAATCACGCTTTATGGGGCTGATGTTGTTATTGATAATGTCTTGGATGCAGCCAAAGGCTTCCCTATGGGGGCGCCTCGGCTTGTTGTGCTAGTAAAGGAAGCGCAGAATATAAAAGACTATGAGCGACTAGAATATTATCTCAAGCAGCCGCAGGCTTCTACTATTCTCGTGTTCTGCTATAAAAAAACGGCACGATAGATCGACGTAAGAAGGGCATTGCACTTTTAGGAAAGATTGGTGTTCTTTTTTTGAGTCAAAGCGTTTATATGATTCGCAGTTGCCTTCTTTTATTAATTCCTATCTTGCTGCAAGACAAAAAAAGATAGAGCCGGCTGCCTTACAATTATTAATAGAGTATGTTGGCGCAGATCTTAACCGCTTGGCGGCAGAGTTAGATAAGCTTTGTCTTTCTTCGTTATCAGCGGCGCCTTCAATCTCTGTTGCTTCTGTGGCTGCAATCATCGGAGTGAGTAAAGAATACAATCTTTACGAGCTACAGGATGCGCTTGCTCAAAAAGGATGTACTGAAGACTTACAAAAATTAAGAAATATTTTGACGGAAATCCTAAGGACTTTCCAATTCAACGAACTTTGCCGACTTTATTTCGTTTCTTTTCAAATTTGATGCTGGCATATTATTCTATGGATAAAACAGAGAGTGGAATAGCATCATGGATAGGAGTAAGCGATTGGCAGTTTAGAAAAACCTATGCAGTAGCAATGCGAAATTACCGAGCTGAAAAAAAGTGATGCGGATTGTTGCTGAAATTCGTCGTACAGATGCTCGTTCAAAAGGGGTAGGGAGCACAACAATTTCTTCAGAGGAGTTGATGAAGGAGCTTTTATCGTTTATTCTCCATTGAGTCCTTTATGTAAAAATATTTTTCTTGCTAACAGATGGCGTAAAGTGGCAACTTTGAAATTTCAAAGTTGCCACTTTACTTTGTCGCTTACCTTGTTTTTGAGTAAAATTTCTGCGCTTTCAGAGCTGCCTTTTTCTGTCGAAATAGTTTCCTGTTGAAATTAGAACTGTGTATTATTTGCCGATTTCTCTTCGTAATAGCCTTTTAATCATGCTCTGATTAGTTTGATTACGCACAAATTGTAATCTCTATATTGCGATTATTGTTCACGAAAAGTTTTTTTAGCCCTATTTTTTTATATGGAGTATGTTTTTGTGCTTATCTCAATATAATCAGCCTATTACGTTGTTATTCTTATCTCATGATTGCGTTGTATGCTTTTTAGCTTGGTCTTTCCTTGATTGTTTTTAAAAGGAACTTATATCTACGATTTTTTTACTGAGAGATGGAGGTCTTATACTACAAATTAAAAATATCGAAATAGCAATTGACATTCAGCAATTCAATGTACAAATGTTTATATGTAAATCTATATAGAAAAAAAGAATAGGTGCAAAAGAAATGAGTTGTTAATGTTTTTAGATATGTAAATGTTGTTTTTGGTGTGTAGTTTTTGTTTTGTGTGCAAAATAAAAAAATCAACTCTCTACAAATTAGATTTAAGTTGCAGATTATCAGCGTTTATATGCGATATTAATGAAGTGCTTTACAAGAATTTGGATTGATTTTTTTATTGTGTGGCTGGTATTTGATGTCTCTGCTCGCGCATTGTTTTTGCGTAATATGATTGAAGATAAGTGTTATATGACTGTTATCTATAGTATATTGTAATACCCATATGAGAACTTATGGTTTATATAGCTAATATTTGATGATTGTGATTTCTATATGATTTATGTCTGTATATTGTCGTTTGGCTTGCAAATTGAATATCAAATTTGATTTTTCTTATTCGATACGTTGTGTGGGTTTCTTAAAATGTTTATCTTTGCATGACTTAGAATGTTTAATGTAAAATGACGATTTTTTTGTCCCCCAAAGACCGTCATGCTCTAAATTCAGCATATAATGGAAATGAAGGATCGTATACGGCAACTAATGGATGACCATAATTTGTCTCAACAAGAATTTTGCACAACGACTAAACCTGTCTGCAGCTTCTCTATCAAGTATTTTTTTACCGGAAGAACTAATCCTACCAACAAGCATGTTTTTAGCTATTCATAATGCCTTCCCAGAAGTAAATGTGAACTGGCTCTTATTTGGTGAAGGGGATAAATTTAGTAATGCTTCGGTTTTATCTACACCCTCTAAACAAGAAGTCGTAGTCGAACCAATTTTGAATGATGAGGTGATAAATTCTCCTTATCAAACCGATTTAGAAGCATCGTTCTTCAATCAACCCGGCGGTTCAGCTCAACAACAACAAGTGCTTTCAACGCCCAAGTCAGAATCTATTTACAGGAGTGCTTCATTGAATTCTCTAAAAACGAATAATTTTTGACAAACAAAAAGCGAGAAATTAAAGAGATTCGCGTATTCTTTGATGACGGGACTTATGAAATTTTTTTGTTCCCTCAAACGTTGAGTTCTAATTTTTGATTTTTCTGAAAAGTAAGTTTATTAGTTAACCCATAAGGTTTGTTTTTATTATTGCGATCTCTTACTTGTGAAGGCCATCTATCTGCCTGTAGCGTGATAAGGAGGGCGTAAGTCTTTGCTGCTCTTTAATTAATGTTGTAGATAAGGCTGTGCAGCGTGTTGTATGCTGTTGTGTGGGCTAATTTTTTTGAATTGGCGTGGCTTTCAGTTGATTTAGTTTTTATTCCCGCGGTTTCTTGTTTCGTCCCAACAATAACCTGCTTGATTTACACATACCAGTGTCGACGCTTTTATTATATAATGAGTGAGGCGGAGTATAGTATCCTAATCGCACGATAACAACCAATTTAGATGCTTTGTAAATGTCTTAAAGGCTCGCTATAAAGCACTTTTTAGGTGGTAAAGTCCTGTTTAGATGCGCCCCCGAAACGATTTATGCGCCCCTGAAACGATTTATGCGCGCTATAAAGTCTCAATGCGCGAGGGGTTGACTGATGATATTGGTTTGAGAATCTGCATTCATTGGTACAGGTTAGAGAAAGTTGTCCTTGTTTCATCTGTTTTTTTAGATGCTTTTAGGAAATAGGGCTGAAAACCCAACAAAGTTTTTTTCAGCCCTCTTGCTTATTCGTGCCCGCGTGGTGTTTAGTGGGAGCGGTAGTCTATAATCAGCTTATGATCGTTTGAGATTCGTCTAAACGCACTTCAGCATTCTTCTAAAGCTGTTTATTTGGTCTGCTGGTAACTTCTTTCCTCTTATTTACTACCTATCACCACGTCTGTATCTCATTTTAATAAGTCCTCATAGTCTGGATTTCCTTTCAGGCTGCTCAACCACGGGAGATCTCGAAGTCCTGCAAACCAATAATCGCCATTTTTTTAATGCATTGTCGGAGCGCTTCTATGGCTTTTTGCGGTCTCACCTTGAAGCGCGTAGAACCCTGCAACTTCTAAGAAGTATTCATTGTTAGGGTATCCCGCTAAGACTTCATCCATGTCTTGGCGTGCTTGGGCGGCGTCGCCCCCAAAAAAATACTGTGCGATGATGTTAGCTACAGATGTTGTTTCATCGCATTTAAGCGCAATAGTGCGGCAATTAGCTTGCAAACTGAGCGAGTCAGATCTAGCCGGGAGCGCTTTGTGTGGCTGGTCAAGCAGCCATCCGTACCAGAGCGCCATCATTTGACGTTGGTAGAGATCTTCTGATGTTTCGTAAGCTGTTTGTAGATCAGCCAAAGCTTTCGAATTGAGCTGAGCGTTTTTCCCTGACCTTGGAAGATGTAAGTCATAGCCCGCAATTCGTAAACCATAGAGAGTCCATACCAGTCAATCTTCTTGCCAATCTTGATACATTTATTTACGGCTTTAATTGCTGCCTCATAGTTGCCTTGTGCGCCGTAGAGCTTGCAGAGAAGGCTATAAGAATCTGCCAAGCCACTTTCATCATTCTTTTGTTCTTGGATTAGTTTGTTTAACAATTCAATCGATTTTTTCCATTGATGCGTTTGATTGTAGCCGAATATTAGCGCCTCCGATATAATTTCGTCAGGAAGATGCGTGTAGGCTGTGACCAAGTAAAGGGAGGGCTTGCTCCGTCTTGCCGCAAAACATCAAAAAAACATTCCTTCAAAGTAGCTCCACACCGGTTCCTGCGGTTGGGCTTTTAATCTTTGTAGAAAACAATTCTCAATATTTTTAACCGCGCTACTATCTATTTTCGCCCAATCTTTGAAAAGATATAGCGGCAAAATGGAATAGTGCACCATTTTTTCGGGCGCTAATAAGGTGAAAGCCGAATCTACGAGCGCTTGCGTAAAATCTACCGGCATCAACCCCGCCCTTTTGCGCGCCTCGTTTTCTGCGGCATAGATCGTATTGCCGTATGGCGATAATTTGATATAAGAATCCACCAAAAGAAGTGCTATACCGTAGTTTGGCGAGATGTCATAGGCCAACTTATAGCGTTGCCAAGAGCGATAATGGCGCATTTCTGTGCTTATTCTCTTTGACGCCTCCACGCTTATTACCCGTCCGGCGGCGTTAATCAACGCATCCACATAATCTTCAGAGCGGTGTATGCGAATATATTCGTAGTTGATCGAGTCATAATGTTCTGCTATGTCATCTTCATTGTCGTCGAAATAAGCTTCTGCTAAGTAGTCTGTGATTTTTTTACGTTCTGCGGCAGACGCTGCAGCATCGTTTTCAACTGGTTAATGCGCTTGTTTCCGGATAGGGCGATCTTAGTCAGTCGACCGGCTCTTTCCAAATCATCCGGTTGAGATTCGGGTAGCAGAGAAATGGATTTCAGTAGCGCTTGTTCAAAGAGCGCTGTGTCAGCATCATTGCGCCAATAGGCCTCTGCCAAATCCAGCCAAGCTTTGCCATCCTGCGGGTTTTGCTCAACGAGTAGCCTCAGGCTATCAAGGGAAACCTCAAAATCCATTTCGATTTCTTCAATGCTATCAACGACGACGCTATCCGAGTCGATTTCCATCGTCTCCGGCACATATTGCGCCAAGGTCGGGATACTCAAACTTGCAAAGAATAGCAAGAGTATCAGATGCTTAATTCTTTTCATAAAGAAAATTATTTGGTAAGTTGGCCTGAGTTCGACGAATTCAGCTTATTTTAATAAGTCCTCATATTCTGGATTCCCTTTCAGGCTGCTCAACCACGGGAGATCTCGGAGTCCTGCATACCAATAATCGCCCTCTTTGATGCCATTTCGAAGCACCTCTATGGCTTTTGCTGTATCACCTTGAAGCGCGTAGAACCCTGCAATTTCAAAGAAGTATTCGTTGTTGGGGTCATTTGCTAAGACTTCATCCATGTCTTGGCGTGCTTGGGCGGCATCGCCCCAAAAAAATACTGTGCAATGATGTTAGCCACAGATATTGTTACATCAATTTTAAGCGCAAACGTTCGCCAATTGGCCTGCAAACTGAGCGAGTCAGATCGAGCCGGAAGCGCTTTGTGCGGCTGATCAAGCAGCCATCCGTACCAGACTGCCATCATTTGACGCTTGTATAAATCTTCTGATGCTTCGAAAGCTATTTGTAGATCAGCCAAAGCTTTCGAATTGAGTTGAGCGTTTTTTCCCTTGACCTTGCAAGATGTAAGTCATAGCCCGCAATTCGTAAGCCATAGAGAGTCCATACCAGTCAATCTTCTTGCCAATCTTGATACATTTATTTACGGCTTTAATTGCTGCCCCATAGTTTCCTTGTGCGCCGTAGAGCTTGCAGAGAAGGTCGTAGGACTCTACTAAGTCTCTTTCGTTACCCTTTTGTTCCTGGATTAATTTGTTTACCAATTCAATAGATTTTCCCCATTGACGCATTCTATAGTAGCCATAGATTAACACGAACGCCAAATCCTCGTTGGGCCTTTGCTCGTAAGCTGCTTCTAAGTGAGGAATGGCTTCTTCAGTCCTATTGCAATGCATCAAAAGCATTCCTTCATAGTAGTGCCATTGAGGTTCCTGCGGTTTTGACTTAATTTTTTTGTAGAATATAATTTTCAATAGCTCGAACTGTGCTAGCACCTAGTTTTTCCCCTCTTTGAAGAAAAAAATAAGGGTATATCAACTTCATTCCCTAATTCTTCAGCTAATATTACGGTGAAAGCCGAATCTACAAGCGCTTGTGTAAAATCTATCGGCATCAATCCCGCCTTAATGCGCGCTTCGTTTTCAGAGGCATAGATCGAATTTCCGTATGCTGCTAATTTCATATAGGAATCCGCCAGAAGAAATACAGTCCCGTAGTTGCCATCGGAAATGTCATAGGCTAATTTGATTCGTTTCAAGCGCGATAGTTGCGCATTCCTGTACTTATTTTTTTATTGAATCTTCCACGCTTGTTACCCGTTCAGCGGCGTCAGTTAGCGCTTCTACATAATCTTCAGCGTGGTGTGTGCGAATATATTCGTAGTTGATCGAGTCATAGTATTCAGCCATATCGTAGTCATTTTCCTCGTAGTAAGCCTGGGCTAAGCCGTTTTTGATTATTACATTTTGCGGCAGACGCTGCAGCATTGTTTTCAATAGCTCTATGCGCTTGTTTCCGGAAAAGCCAACCTTAGCCAGCCAACAAGCTCTTTCCAGGTCATCTGAGCTGGCTGCCGGTAAGAGACACGCATTTCTGTAGCGCCTGTTCAAAGAGCGTTGTGTCAGCATCCTGGTACCAATAGGCCTCTGCCAAGTTTAGCCAAGCTTTTCCATCCTGCGGGTTTTGCTCAACGAGTAGCCTCAGGCTATCAAGGGAAACCTTAAAATCCATATCGAATCCTTCAATGCTATCTACGACGACAGAATCTGAGTCGAGTTCCATAGCCTCCGGCACATATTGCGCCAAGGTGGGGATACTTAAACTTGCAAAGGATAGCAAGAGTAGCAGGTGTTTAATTCTTTTCATAAAGAATACTATTTAGTAAGTTATATAAGTCAAAGATTGGGTTTCGTGCAAATGTAAGCATTTAAAGACTTTTCATAAGTATTTCCTAACTAAAAATTATATCTCCCTTTGTTAACCGGTGAGTTGCCTGTCTGCTGCGCTGCCATTGCCTTATTCGCTTCATTCGCACGCCCATCCGGCTGATTGCCTTCCGGTTTTGCTTCGTCTGCTTTTTAGCTGTGAGTCCTACTGATAAGCTAAAGGTATATTCAATACACATTCGCGACGCTTTTTATCGTTGGAAGTGAAACGTAAGTCCCTCTCTTGCTTAGTTATTGTCTGCTATTTAGATTTATCCCCATCGGCTTTCTACGCATAAAAACACGTAAGTCGCAGGTTTTTTATCGTGAGAAAAAAAGGCTTCACTTCGTGAGCGTAAAGGTTTGTTCTCGTGAGCGCAAAGGTTTTTTATCACGAGCGCAAACGGCATACTCCAAAGCGCTTGATGCTCATTCAGTAGCGGGTGCTGACTAATGTGCGTACTTCCCGGTAGGTAAATGCTTCTAAAGCGTCCGGATGTGAACCAAAAAGGCAAAAATATAGGCGCTTTTCGGTCGGGAAACAGAACTATTGCTTTGCAGCTTTTGCCATCACCGCTTCGAGCGTTCGGCTTCGCTTGGTTGCAAGCAAGGACGACGAGCACGATCTCAGAGATCTGAGCTGTCAATAATGTGCATCGTAGTTCTCAAAATAAGCGTTTACAAGCCTATATGCTGCCGGTAGCGAACAGAAGGCGTAACTATTCTTTGCAACTTAGAAAGTTAGTCGTACTTTTGCTGCATATTCAAGACGAATACAATATGGTTACAAGTCTGAAAACAGCAGCTCTGTTTGATTGCGATGGAGTTATTGTCAATACAGAGCCGCAATATACGGCGTTTTGGACGACTATCGGACGCGAATTTCTACCCTCGCGGGCAAATTTCGCAAAAGAGATTAAGGGCAACACGCTTATCAACATCTTTAATTGCTATTTTCCCGGCGACGAAGCGCTTCAAGCAGAGATAAAAGCCCGCCTTAAGCATTTTGAAGCTCACATGAAGTTTCCCTATGTGGAGGGCGTTGTAGCCTTTATACGCGCGTTGCGACAACATGGTATACCTACGGCTTGCGTGACGAGTTCAAACGAAGAGAAGATGGCCTCTCTTTATGCCGCATTGCCTGATTTTCAATCCTTATTCACACATATTTTTACGGCAGAGGATACGCGTCGCTCAAAACCCGCACCCGACTGCTATATAGCTGCGGCCGACTATTTCGGCTTAGCGCCCCAAGCGTGTGTGGTCTTTGAGGACTCACTCAGCGGACTGCAAGCCGGGCGCGATAGTGGGGCTAAAGTGGTTGGTTTGTCGACAGAAAATGCTCCGGAGCGCATTGCGCCCCTCTGCGACGTAGTGATCCCTGACTTCAATCAATTCACCTATTCTTCCTTTAGCGCTATGCTGGGCTGAAGGCCTTATTTCTAAAAGCTTAGAATCAATCATGACTGCTTATTTGAATGATGATCACCGCAAGGTGACGACAAAACGTTTGAAAGAAATGAAGGCCGGCGGCCGAAAAATCGCGATGCTGACCTCTTATGATTATACCACGGCGCGCATTGTCGATGGTGCCGGCATTGATATCATACTCGTGGGCGATAGCGCTTCGAATGTGATGGCCGGCAATGTGACTACGCTCCCGATTACTGTGGATCAGATGATTTATCATGCGTCCGGCGTGGTGCGTGGCGTGAAGCGGGCCTTGGTCGTCTGCGACATGCCGTTCGGTTCTTACCAAGTCTGCGCTGATGATGGCGTTCGCAACGCTATTAGGATGATGAAAGAAAGTGGCTGCGACGCCTTAAAAGTGGAGGGTGGCGTAGAAATCCTCCCAACAATTAGAAAAAAATTCTCGACGCAGGTATACCTGTGATGGGCCATTTAGGACTAATACCGCAGAGCATCAATAAGTTTGGAACGTATGCCGTAAGGGCGCAGGAAAAGGAGGAAAGCGATAAACTCTATGCCGATGCTTTGGCCTTGGCAGAGGTGGGTTGCTTTGCCATTGTCTTGGAAAAGATTCCGGCAAAGTTGACGCAGCGCGTTGTTGAGGCCGTCGACATTCCTATTATCGGGATTGGCGGCGGTACGGCTGACGGACAAGTGCTCGTCATTGACGATATGCTGGGCAAGAATAAAGACGTTTCACCCAAGTTTCTCCGCCGTTATGCTGACCTAACGACGGTGATGACCGACGCGATTAAGCGCTATGTGAACGACGTAAAGACAGGAGATTTTTCCCAATGAGAACGAGTGCTACTAATCCTTTGCGGAGCTTAAACTTTCAGAGACTTTGCTGGGCGAACCTCTTATTTTGGACTTTCGCTTTCGGCTTAATCCCTTATCTTTATTTACACTTTGGCGGCGATTTTTCTGATCACGACCGGTTGTATCTTAGCTTTCACCGTCGGATTGATTGTTCCCGGTCCCTTCAATGCCTACATCGTTGAGCGCTTTTCACGTAAGGCCGTATTTTTTTGTGGAGTAGTATTTTGCAAGGCGTTTGCGCTTTGGCCCTCTTAGAGGCGAACTTGCCGCTCATTTATATATATGTCTTGTCTGCATGTTTTTGGCGTCTTCTTCGAATCTGCGCAAAATGCACTCAATAATACAATCGTTAATGACCTGTTGCTCTCATCTAGTCGAACTTTAGGCGATAGTTTGTTGAGCTGGTTTGGGCGTTTCGGACTCCCGATTGGGTGGCTTTGCGTGCTTTATTTGCCGCAGTTACTTCGGCAACCGGCTTTGACGGACGCCTTGTTGTTCATTCCGCTGTGCTTGTCCATCTTTTTTTGGTTTTCTGTACAAAGATTCCGCTCAAAGCCCCTGTTAAAGTGCAGCTGATTTCTTGTGATCGCTTCTGGCGTTCCAGTGGTTGGCCTTTATTTCTTATGTGTTTAGTGGCCGCAGGTATAGAGGGAATGTTGCTGGCTCTTGTGCTGCAAACTCCTATCTCTGTTACGGTGAACGATATGCTATTTATTGGCGCCGGCCTTCTCGCAGCATTTTTTTCGTGCGCAAGACAGTTTTTTTGTCGAGGCGGACGATCGTGCAGAAAATGTCTGTCGGACTTCTGTTGTATTTAGCTGCACTCCTGTTGCTCGTACAGCCACTTCCTTCAATGCACAACGCTGCATACGCGCTCTTTGGCGCAGGCTGCGGCCCTGACGGCCTCACGTCTCTTGATGTATTTCCTGAAATTGTCCGGGCATTGTCAGCGCGGAACGTCACAGAACACCTTTATGTTGGGCTGGCGCATAGGTTTTGCTATCGGTTGGAGCGTCGTAGCTTTTTGTTATGATGGACTTTCGGCCGGCACATTGTATTATGTGGGTGCCGGAGTTGTCGTAGGTTTACTTTGCGTGTATTTGGTTTTGGTGCATCCTTGGTTTAATAAGCACAAAGATCGAGATTTCCGCTTCAAAGAAGTATAATGCAGACATTATGATTGAGTATCCTTTTTGCAAAATCAATATCGGACTGAACATTGTCAGTAAGCGCGCCGACGGATATCACAACTTGGAGACGATTTTCTATCCGGTACCGCTCACAGACGTACTGGAATTTAAACAACTCCAATACAGTAACGATCCGTATCGGTTTCAGCAGGTAGGCCATCGTTTGGAAGGGCCGGCAGAAAGCAATTTAGTCATTCGAGTTTATGAACAGTTGCGCGCTGAGTTTGATTTGCCATCGCTGGATATTTACTTAAACAAACGCATTCCTTCCGGTGCCGGTCTTGGAGGCGGCAGTAGCGACGCCGCCTTTATGATGCGAATGCTCAATACCGAGTTTCAGTTAGGTTTATCCGACGAACAAATGGAAGAGCGTGTAGCTGCGTTTGGCGCCGATTGTGCATTCTTCATTCAAGGTAAGCCTTCGTTCGCCACAGGTATAGGCAACGAATTATCGCCTATTGATTTTACCTTAAAAGGTTGGACTTTAGTCTTGGTAAAAACCCCAAGAAGCAGTCTCAACAAAGGCGGCTTATGCTTCGATTTGTCCACGTCCGGCCGACAAATTCTTGCCGGATTCTGTGCAACGCCCGGTTGAAGAATGGAAGGATCTGATAAAAAAACGACTTTGAAGCGACCGTCTTCCCCCGGTTTCCAAAAATAGCGGCCATTAAAGAGACGCTCTACGATATGGGCGCAGTTTACGCCGCTATGTCCGGCAGTGGGAGTTGCGTATTCGGATTATTCAGGCACAAACAAGAAGCCGTGCGCAAAGTATTTTCAGATTGCTTCGTTTATCAATCCTTGATTCGTCAATGATTTGCTACTTTTCAGGGACAGGCAACACACGTTTGGTCGCCGAGGCCTTGGGCGCCTTCCTTGATGACGCAATTACGCCCATTACAACGGCACCTCCCGTTATCGAGGACGCAACTTTAGGCTTAGTCTTTCCCATTTACGCTTGGGGAATGCCCGAGATCTTTGCCCAATGGCTTGAAGGCGTGATAATTTCCGCCCAAGTTTCGTACATATATATGGTATGTACTTGCGGCGACGACATAGGTTGTACGGACAAAACTTTGAAAAAGAGTTTGCACATCCATCATCAGCGCTCACTGCAAGCAGCTTTTTCGCTGCGTATGCCCAATACCTACGTATCCCTTCCCGGTTTCGACGTTGATAGTGAGGCTTTGGCTGAGCAGAAACTTGTTGTGGCGCGCGAAGAGCTTAAAGTGATTGCCGAGCACATCCGCCTTCGCCACCAAATCGTGCAAGTTGTACCCGGCCGATTCCCGCGCTTGAAGACCTATCTCTTAAGGCCATTTTTCAATCGCTTTTTATTGAGTGATAAGCCCTTTTCCGCTACGCCCGATTGCATCACTTGTCGTACCTGCGAACGCGTCTGTCCGGTGCAGAATATTACGTTCCCATCCTCCCGTCCAGCGTGGGGCGGTCGCTGTACGGGTTGTCTGGCTTGTTATCACCATTGCCCGAAGCATTGCATCAATTACGGGAAAAGGACCATTGGCAAAGGACAATATAAAGCGCCAAAGACTTTGATGTAAGCCTTTATTTTGCTCATTATAAGGCCGTTTTCCGATAAATTTGTTCGGTCTCTTTCCCGCTATGCTCTTCTTTATGAGCCATAAAGACCAAATTCCTATAGATTCACGCCATATTACCAATAATTCTTCCTATTTTTTTGCCCAAAAAGCAAATCGCTATAATGGGGCATAAGGTCGGAAGTAACCTTGCCCGCAAGCAGCGAATGCTCCGGAAAATCAAGACCGGTTAACCCTACCACTGAAATAAAAAAACACATAACAAATCTTTGACCAATGGATAAACGATATGATTTTTGACCAAATCATAGAACGCAAAGGTTCCAACGATATGAAGCACGAGTTTATGCCGCTTATCTGGCATCGTGATGACCTTTCGCCTATGTGGGTTGCGGATATGGACTTCGCATCTCCCGATTTTATTTTTAGACGCCCTGAAAAAAACGCTTACAACATCCTATTTTTAGGCTACACCTCGTTCCCAAAAGGCTATTGGGAAACTATAGCTAAATGGATAGCAGATCACCATAGTTGGCAGACGCAGCCCGATTGGTATCGCTTTTATTTCAGGAATCGTAAAAGGCATTGGCTATGTGCTCAACGTCTTTACCAAGCCCGGCGATAAGGTGATCATACAATCGCCCGTCTATCATCCTTTCCATCTCGTGCCGGAGGGAAACCAATTGAAGGTGGTCAACAATCCGCTGCGCTTGAATCCGGATGGACGCTATGAAATGGACTTTGAGCAACTCGAAGAGTGCTATGACGAGCAATGCAAGGTCTTTATTTTTATGCAACCCTCATAATCCCGGCGGACGCTGTTGGGATCACGCGACGCTCAAACGCTTAGCCGATTTCTGTTATTCGCATCATATGGTGGTCATTTCTGATGAAATACACTGCGATATGGCAATTTTCGGTAACAAACACATACCGTTTGCGCACGTTTCTCAGGAAGCGGCGGAAATCAGTATAACTTTCGGCGCGCCGAGTAAGACATTTAACATCGCCGGCTTGGTTAGCTCTTATGCCATCGTTCCCAACGAGCAGTTGCGTAAGAAATTCTTCGGCTGGCTCGATGGTAATACCATCTCTGAAGGGAATATTTTCTCGCCTATTGCGACAATGGCAGCCTATGAGCAAGGCGAAACTTGGCGCCGGCAGATGTTGGCTTACGTAGAAGAGAATATCTTGGCCGTCGAAGCTTTCTGTGAACGCTATATGCCTCAGATTCGACCGATTCGCCCTGAAGCGAGCTTTCTCATCTGGCTCGATTGTCGCGCGTTGTGCTTAGACCACGATCAGTTGCAGCAACTTTTTGTCGACAAAGCCCGATTGGCGCTCAACGATGGTGAGATGTTTGGCCCGGGAGGTGAAGGTTTTATGCGCATGAATGTGGGTTCGCCGCGCGCATATATTCTTCAGTGCTTAGAACAACTTAAAACAGCAGTAGAAAGTTTGGAAAAAAATAATCTCAGTACCTTTATATATTTAGCAGACAACTGCTCACGTGAGGCGCATCGTTTGGGTGCGCCTCTGTTTGTTTGTATTGCGCACGATTCGCATAGAAATATAAAGCAGAAGAGCAATGCATACAAGCACGAAGCACTGAGCGTGGCGCGCGCATGTCCTATAAGTTTAATGTCCTTTCGTGAGCGTAGACCTTTTTTTATCACGAGCGCACACTCGTACTCTCACGAGCGTAGGCCTTTACGCTCACGATAAAAAAAGCGCCGACGGAGGAATATTGTGCTGGCAAATGCTTGTTGTTCAGCCTTTAGTTGTCCAACTTATTTTTCTTTCAAACAGGAAGCGGAGCATCGCTTTCATAGCTTGCTGCCGAATCGTGGCAGACGTGATGCATTCGAAAAGGGATGGTCATCATAATAGCTCGACGCTGTTTGCCTCGAAAAGCTACGCCGCAGGGGGTGCGATCAGAGAAAGTAAACGCGGTAAAAGCGCTGTCGTCTGTCGGTAGAATCAAATCGCAGTTTTTGAATGGTGTAATGATCTTCGTTAAGTTGGTTATAGAAGGGTAAAGTTAGGTTTAAACCGATCAAGCTATCGGTATTCTCAATCGTTTTCGAGCCAATTAGCTTTGCTTTAAAAACTTTACTCAAGAAATTCTTTGCCGCAGAGGTTTGCTCATCAGAGGCAACGTAAGCGCCGCTTACCAAAAGGTTGCCCCCATTGCGAGCATATTCTTCCATTTTATGCCGAATATTGGTCGGAAAGGCTTCATAGGGGCGCAGATTGTAAGAGGTGTTTTTTCTAAGCCGGCTATATAATCTACGGCATCAAAGTGTTTCCAATCGATAGTTGGAGCTGCTGCTTTAGAACAGGATACGAAAGATACATCGCCCATAGCTTGTATGGCCGCGCCGTGCGTTTCGGGGTAATTAAATGTGTTGCCGGCAATTTGTTTCCCCATCAACTCTTGTCCACAATAGCCCAAACCGTTCGGGCCTTCAAGCCCTTCAGCCGCACGATCAAAGTTTTTTTGATAACCGGCAAAGGCCGTGGTGTACAAATAGGGCACGCCTATGTCTTGGCGTAGATCAAAGCCTAAACTATCGGGCGTCTCTATCGGACAAGGGCCACTTAGGCGTGTAAAACCATTGACGATTAGGACCGTATGCTTTGATTCTTTGGCTTTATATAGGGTCAGCGCTTCGCTTGGAAAGCTCTCTCCGCCACTGTTAACGGCTGTTACTTGGAAACTATAACGCACGCCGGGCGTAATATTTAGACGAACGGATGTGCTATTTACGATTTGACCGTTGTCAAATTCGTTGTCGCCTTGCTTTATATACAACACGTATTTGTCGGGAACGGCACTTGGTTCTAACGAATCGGGCGTAGCTTGCCAATTTAATAAGGCCGCATCGCCCTCGGGTGAGAGTAGGGCAGAGAAATTGCGTATCGGGAGCGGCGCTACTACGGGCTGATCAATTCTGTGCGAGGCGGATACGTAGCGAAGTATGGCCTTGTAAATCGCACGCGCCATCGTGAATTTGAAATTTGGGTCGTGGCCGAACTTCATGTCAGAGAAATTCTGATGAGACATTGTCTCCAAGATCGCGGAGGGGACGTTTGGCATCCTCGTTTCGGCATAATTGCGGTCCCAAAGTTCGCGCCGCGTCCACGCAACATTGTACGTCTTGCCCAAATCTCGGACTATGCCCGTCAAAAAGTATATCGGCGAAATCGGCCGACGCTTTACGCGAAAGTCCGGATGGGAAGGTCGTCGATCCGCTTCCGTCTTGCGTCGTACAAATGCCTAACGTGCCGAAAAATACTTCCATCTTTCCTGTAGCCGGCATCGCTGTGGATCGCCAAAGATAGCTCGAAAGGAATGCGCTTTCCGGACTGTGCCGGTAAATAGTCGCTCCCGCCCGCGAAATAGTTTAAGAGATTTGGCCTGCAACGTAGATCGTCTTTATAATCATCGAATCCTGCTTCCGTATTAAAGAGAGAATCGGGCAGACCGGCCCACTGCGCTTGATAGCGGGCTGCTTCTAAGAAGCGCGGAAGGCCACTCGTGAACGCCGTGCCGCGTTCGTCTTGCGCGAAGCCGCCCCCAAAGCGAACGCCGTCCGCAGTAACGACGCCGCGATAGCTACTTTGATTGCTTAAAACCACACGTCCGGAGTGGTTTTCTCCTTCATCGAAAGGGAAAGTTCCAAGATAGACCCACGTACTCCCACCCATCTGCTGGTTAACATTGATTTGCGTGCGCCCGCCCTTATGATAAACCGTGTAGTGTGCGTCCGGGACGCTGTTGGGCAAGGATGAGTAAGACACATACACAGCATAGTTTCCCTTACGTGGGATGCGGGGCGACCAAGTCGCGGTTGAGAGAGTTGTATGTCCTTGCACGGCGGCTATTTGTCGAGCTGTACCCAAACGAAATGGGAAAATGCTGTCGTTAATCAAGCCTTCAGGGCGCGCAAAGCCGATGGAGTCGGCCACGGTTTGCCACTTTGCGTTCGCAACATATGTTTCCGTATACGTTCCTCCTAAATTTCTGCTGTCATTATCAACAATTGTCTCGCGAAATTGCACATCTCGCTCCCTCGGACTATAAACTACAGCTCCCGCTTTCTCAAGCATTGGAAACAAGAATGGGTAAACGAAAGATTGCGTAAAGATATCTTCAGTCGTACAATAGATATAGGGCCGCTGCCATTGCCATCTCTCGTTTTTATAATAACGTCCGTGACTCGGCCATACCATTAAATGTCGCCCTTGTAGGCCTGCCGAAACCGTATATGGGGCCGACACGTTTTTTGTCCAAGGATAGCCCTTGTAATTGATTGATCCCCAGCTGCGCGAGTCATCGATTTGTCCTTCTCGGTAAAGGTTGGGGATCAGTTGCTCTATGTTTTCTCCCTTCGCGTTAAAGATAAAAATGCTGTAAGTATTGTATGGTTGATACAACTTCCGCTGTAGGCGGCTGTAAATGTTGCGTACGGAAGCCGGTGTAAAAGGTTGCGCACAAAAAGCTTCGTTGGCGTAGATGCTAATTTCCTTTTTAGCATCGTCGATTCTTGCGCTATCCATTCTGTAAAACGCAGACGGTTGATAGCCGCTCAAGTGATAAGACGTGAAGAACTCGTTTAGGAGCTTGCTAACATCTTGTGCTTGTGCGGAAGTGGCGCAAAGAAGTAGGGAGATAAAAAGCGTGCGCAAGCGAAGCATATTTCCAATTTATAGAGGTTTGTGATAAAGTTTTCTTAAATGGACTCTACTTGAAAATTCTCAGGATGTCGACCCTTATAGGGGCGAAAATAATCCATAATCTCTTTTAAATCTTTCTGTTCGTCAGAGCCGGGGCGAATCTCTTTATGACAAACGATTCGCTTGTTCGGGTAATCTACGGCGAAGAGCAGGATTGGCACATCGGCCTTTTGGGCAATATAATAAAAACCTCTTTTCCAATGCTCCACTTTAGAGCGTGTGCCTTCCGGCGTGACTGCAATGCGACAATGAGGGCGGCGCTTAAACTCTGCCGCCAATTGATCTGTGAGGCTCGTACGCTTGCTTCGATTTACGGGGATGCCGCCGATGGCTTTGAGTAGCAGGCCTAAAGGCCAGAAGAACCAATCTTTTTTTCATCAAAAACGACGCTTTTTTTCCGGTAGTTCGGATATACAGCTCGCCAATGATAAAATCGAGGTTACTCGTATGCGGAGCTACGGCAAAGATGCACTTGTCCGGTATCGGCAAAGTTACATCTGCTGTCCAGCCCAACCATTTATAGAGGATAGTTCGGCAAATCTGCTTGATCATAGCTATGAATCGTGAGTTGGTTTTATCGCGTGCAAAATTACAAAAAAACAAGATGTTTCGCTTAAAAACTTCTTTAGGATGTTGCACGAAAAATATGCTTTTTGCAGCGCTATTTCCTATAAAAATAGGGCTGCAAGTAAGCGATTGACTTCAAAAAGGCTTAAATCAAGTGGTTCGCGGCCGACTCAGGGCCGCATAAAGCGTATATTAATTGAGCGATAAGCCTGACTTTGTTGTGGTCTCTATGGGTTCTGGTCTGAAGCGGCGAGCAAATTGGCGAAGAAATTCTAACGTTTCCTCCTTAGGAGTTGTTCGCAAAGGTAGAGGTTCTATCATAGACGATAACTTTATAGCGTGATTACTTAATTATGAAACGAATTTTTTTCGCTTTTTAGTGTGATTCAAACGATTATTTTCTGTTTCCCTTACTGATTTTTTTCAAATTATGTCCCAAGGAGCAAGCACGCAGCTAAGTTTCATTTAATAATGAGTGGGATAGATAAGACGAGGTGCGCTCGGCGTTGTTTGCTGTTTGAGATGGTGGCCCGCGATGTTGTGCAGCGCGAGGATTCGAAGTTATTCAAACGCTATAAAAAGTGCGAAAAAAATCAGGTTTTTCGTTGCCTCTTTCTCATTTGTGAGGCTTTTTCATCGTGAGCGTAAGCCTTTTTTTATCACGAGCGTAAAGACGTACCATCACGATGGGAGAAGCTTGCGCTCACGAGCGTAAATGAGCGAGCTGCGCTCTTCGTTCGTGAAAAAGTAGGTTGACCGTTGTCATTTTTCTGTGTTTGTGATGCTACATTTTTCCTTTGCAGCACTCTTCCTTTCACGCGCTTTTTCCTCAGTTTATAACGCAGAAAAAGTTTAGACTACACGCTTTATATCGCTCACTTGAGATGGAAAAGAAGTTTTTATGCCCTTTAGGTCCAAAACATCCCTTAATCCTTTTTGTGAAGTCGGGGCTTTGGCGTAACTTCGCCGACATGAGATGCTGTAGATATTATATTTAAGTATTTCCCATCTTTGACCGCGGAACAAAGAGCGCAGTTTGAGCAGCTCGATGCTTTGTATCAAGATTGGAATAGCAAGATCAACGTTATTTCCAGAAAGGATATTGACAATCTCTACGAGCACCATAGTGCTCCATTCGCTAGGGCATTGCGAAGGCCCTGCGCTTTCGTCCGGAAACGGAAGTGATGGATTTGGGTACGGGAGGCGGATTTCCCGGTATCCCCTTGGCCATTCTTTTTTTCCGGAAGTGCGATTTACGCTGCTGGATAGTATCGGTAAGAAAATCAAAGTGGCATCGGCCATCATCGAAGCTCTGAATTTGCAGAACGTAAAAGCCTTCCACAGAAACGTCATCGAAGAAAAAGCAAAAATTTGACTTTATCGTCAGTCGGGCAGTGATGCCTTTGCCGGATATGGAGAAGTTGGTGCGCAAAAATATCAGTAAGACGCAACGCAATGCCTTGCCCAACGGCCTTGTTTGCTTGAAGGGTGGAGAATTGACCGAAGAGTTGCAGCACTATAAAAAAAGAAATCAGAGGTGTGGGACTTGAGCAATTATTTTTGAAGAACCTTTCTTTGCCACTAAAAAGGTGGTTTATGTCACGCTATGTTAAAGATTAAACGCTTTATATTTAATATGGTGCAAGAAAAATTGCTACGTCTTGCACGATGAAACGCAGGAAGGCGTCATCATAGATTGCGGTGCACTGATGCCGGAAGAGGAGGAAGCTCTGCGCGATTACATTGCCGCTGAAGGCATACAGGTGAAACACCTCTTGCATACGCATAGTCATTTTTGATCATGTCTTTGGTGATCAATTTGTATACAGCACCTACGGCATAAAACCGGAGATGCATGAGCTGGAAGTAGCACTCTATGGTGATGTGAGCGGGCAAGTGGCGATGTTTTTGCATCGCAATATTTCGGTAGTTGTACCTCCGCTTGGTAAAGTCTTTACCGGACGAGATGAGATAAAGTTTGGCAACCACACGCTTGAGATTATCGAGACGCCCGGCCACTCTCCGGGCGGCGTATGCTTCTATTGTCGGGCTGAAAAAAAGCCTTGTTTAGTGGTGATAGCTTATTTAAGCATGAAATAGGCCGATTCGATTTTCCCTATGGCGATGGGGCCGCCCTCATAGATAACTTAAAGACAAAAATACTTACGCTTCCTGCGGATGTAAACGTGTATCCCGGTCACGGCAGTGCAACAAGTATCGAAGAAGAACGGGCGCATAACCCTTATTTGCGGTGAAAACCGCTTTAAATAGGTAGGTTTGCACAGCGAAAAGAAGATTTCAGTCAGTTCAAATCATTATTATTAGGTATTGCAAAAGGATAGCCTCGACTATAACTTTGCAACGTTTAAAAATAATAGATACAACAATGAAGAAGATTGGAATTTTTTTACGGCTCAACAACAGGTAATACAGAAACTGTTGCAAAAAAACGATCGCTGAAAAATTAGGCCTTGCTGACGGCGATGTACACGAAGTAAGCGAATTGAACGCAGATGCTGTTGCAGCTTACGATGTGTTGCTGCTCGGAAGCTCTACTTGAGGGCGCCGGCGACTTGCAAGATGATTGGTATGATGGAGTAGACGTGCTGAAAGGTTTAGACTTGTCGGGTAAACAAGTGGCATTCTTCGGATGTGGCGACTCTGCATCTTATCCTGATACGTTCTGCGGTGCGTTGGGCGATATTTATAATGATATACAAGGAACCGGTGCTTCGTTTATCGGAATGGTTGCTACTGATGGCTATACTTTCGATGAGTCAGCTTCAGTCGTAGATGGCAAATTCGTAGGTTTGGCGATCGACGAAGACAACGAAAGCGATAAAACTGAAGAGCGCATCAACGCCTGGGTTGAACAGCTTAAGGGCGAGATAGGCGCATAATCGCTCGGGTTTAGACTTACATAGACAATAACGAATAAGCGATGGCGGAAATCCATTGCTCCGTTGTCGCTTATTTGTATATTTGGACGGCTTATTCAGAGATAGGAAAATGCAAACAGATAAGACAAGGTCACAAATCCAATCGGCAGTTTCACAAGATCAATCGGCAGAATCACCATCTCAACTGCCACGTAAAAAAGAATCGTGGGGCGGCTTGGATATCTTTCGCTATATCGGCCCGGGTTTGTTGGTTACAGTAGGATTTATTGATCCCGGCAATTGGGCAAGCAATTTCGCGGCCGGATCTACCTTCGGCTATTCTTTATTGTGGGTCGTTACGCTCTCTACAATAATGTTGATCGCCTTGCAGCACAATGTGGCGCACTTAGGGATCGTAACCGGATTGTGCTTAAGCGAATCTGCTGAAAAAAATATGCCCCAAAATGGATCGGCAGACCTATAATAATGAGTGCTATTTTAGCCAGTATTTCGACTTCTTTGGCTGAGATTCTGGGCAGCGCGATAGCCTTGCAGATGCTTTTTGACATTCCGATTATTATAGGATCTCTTATGGTGACCGTAGCCGTGGTTATTATGCTGTTTACAAACTCCTATCGGCGTGTAGAACGTGTGATTATCACTTTTGTTTCAATCATTGGCTTGTCGTTTATCTATGAATTGTTTTTGGTAAAGATAGATTGGCCGGCAGCTATCGTTGGCTGGACAGTTCCTTCTGTGCCGCAGGGCTCGCTTTTAATTATCATGAGTGTGCTGGGAGCCGTAGTTATGCCGCACAATCTCTTTTTGCATTCAGAGGTAATCCAAAGTCGCGAGATCCATCTCAAAGGAGAGGCACGCATTAAGAAGGCTTTGAAATACGAGTTCTTCGATACATTATTTTCTATGGTAATCGGGTGGGCGATCAACAGTGCTATGATTCTTTTTGGCCGCGACAACGTTTTTACAACAATGGGACGGTCGTCGAGGAACTCTCGCAAGCGCAGGCCTTGTTGCATCCATTGTTGGGTTCAAACGCGGCTACCATCTTTGCCATCGCACTCTTGCTGGCCGGCATCGCAAGTACGATTACGAGCGGTATGGCAGCGGGCAGTATCTTTTCCGGATTGTTTGGCGAAGCCTATGATTCTACTTCTAAGTACTCAATGTATGGCATTTTTATTTCGCTCGTGGCCGCCCTCGTAATGATCTATTTTATCGGTAATCCTTTTCAAGGGTTACTTATTTCCCAAATGATATTAAGCATACAGCTCCCCTTCACGGTCTTTTCTTCAAGTTAGCCTGACTTCTTCAAAACGGGTGATGGGCAAATACGCCAATAAACCTTGGAATACAGTGTTTCTCTATTCCTTGGCTGTGATTGTGACGATTTTTGAATGTATGGTTGTTGATCGAAAGTCTATAAACGACTTTCGCAGTTGGATTTATGCAATGGTAAAATAAGGCACGCTATCTCGGCGTGCTTTATTTTTACTACGGGCATTCCACTTCTACCCAATGCAGATAGCCGCCTTTCAAGTCAATCACTTGAAAGCCTTCAGCTTTGAGTTTGCCGGCTGCCGCTTGACTCCGACGTCCGCTTCGACAGTAGACGTAATAGGTCTTTTTGCTTATTGAGTTTGGCTAAGCCATTTATGAAAACTGTTTGATTCAACCAATCCAAATTGATCGCTTGTGCCAAATGGCCTTCGGCAAATTCTTCCGGTTGGCGAACGTCTAAAATAATAGCGCTCGTATCAGCCTTAACGCGTTCGATGAACGCTTGTGGTTCTAAAACTTCCACTTCGCTTTGTGATTGGGCGTTTGCGAAAAGGCCTAAGGCGGCTAAGATTGAGAAAAAGCAATTTCTTCATAAAAACAATTGTTGAGTGTATTTGCGTCGACGCCGTTTTTTACATTACACATTACGCAGTGCCGGTTAGGCTTGCTTACCTGCGTTGTTGAGCCTACAATATTATATATGCGGGGCGATTATAACTTGGTTTTCCGCTTAGGAAATCGACAAATTTATATCATAATCCTTGGCCATCTTTCGCATATTCAAGACAGCATAGCGCATACGTCCCAAGGCCGTGTTAATACTTACGCCAATTTGATCCGCAATTTCCTTGAAGGAAAGGTTTTGATAGTAACGCATATACACGACCTCCCTTTGTGTGTCGGGTAGGTGATTCATTAAGCGGCAAACGTCTGTAAAAGTCTGCTCATTGGCCAATTGGTGCTCAATGGAAGCGTCAGAAAGGTGTGCGTTGTTGAAGATATTGTTACTTTGTTCTTCATCATAAACGAGCCCTTCGCTGCGTTCGGTGCGAAATTGGTCGATAATCAAATTATGAGCTATGCGCGTCAGCCAAGCATAAAACTTTCCTGTAGCTTTATATCTGTGTTGACGGATCGTCATAATCACTCTGACGAACGTTTCTTGAAAGAGATCGTCCGCGATGTCTGAATTTTTTTGACGATAAATAGAATGTACGTGTAAAGCCTGTCTTTGTAGCGTGCCAATAAGACATCGAAAGCTTCATCCTCGCCGGCCTCATATAATTTTTATGAGTTCATCGTCCGCGTAGGAGCGTAGTTGTATCATTACTTAATACTGTTGGTTTGTGTAATGTTACTTCAATAGGCGCTTTCTTTTAATTGGTTTACGCGGCAAAGATATAAATTCTCATTTTATATGACAAAATAAATGGAAGCTTTTAACGTTGCGGAAGTCAGTAAGTGGCAGAATGCCTCATAGAAGACCTGATAACAACGCTTTTCTTTTCCCATAATGGTCTTCCATAATCAAACGTCTCTATTGTTTGCTGGCAGCAAACTCTCGTTTGCTGTGAGCAAATCATTGTTTGCTGCGACCAAACTATCGTTTGCCGGCAGCAAACGATAGGGGTTGTAGACAAAAGGTCTTGCTAGGCAAATTTGACGAGGGGAAAAGCAGTTGATTTCTGTTAAAAAAAACATGATGAGGAGTACATTTGAGCGTGCAGCGATTCTTATTCTTTCGCTCTGAATGATTTGTAGGTTACTTAGGTAATGAGCGCAGGGGTTACCGGTTCTGAATAAAGCGCTTATTTTGCCCTATTTGCACGTGATGAAGTGCGTTGTACATTATTGTTGGGAAGATTATGGGAAAGAATGTTTGGAAAAAAAGCGCGTAAGGCGATTAATTTTGCGGCTTGTTATGGAGACTCATCAAGATACATTTTTTGCGTAGCAGGTTGCTGCTGGGGCGTGATTTTATGCAGTTGCTCGCCCAAAAAAACGCTTGATCGTTTTTTTGGGATAGGCGGAGTGGGGAGCTGGTGCGTAGAAAGTCTTGTTCGCACGGGCCTAAGCCACATTACCTTGGTTGATTTTGACCGTATTAACCATTCCAATATAAATAGGCAGGCTATGGCTACGTCAGTTACTGTGGGGCGCGCCAAAGTAGACGTCTTAAAAAGAGCGTTTATTGGAGATCAATCCTGCGGCGCACATCGAAACCTTTTGCGAAACCTACTCGAAGGCGAACGCTCATTTGTTTGACTTGAATCAATATGACTTCGTCGTAGATGCTATTGATAGTTTGTCGGATAAAGCTGAACTGATCTTGCAAGCCAGTCGCTCGAAGGCCTATTTAATCTCGTCAATGGGCGCAGCCAGAAAGTTGGACCCCGGTAAAATTAAGGTGGCCGAATTTTTGGAAAGTGTTTGGTTGCCCACTGGCTGCAGCTTTGCGTAGAAAATTTCGCCATGAAAAAGATTTCCCCGCAGTGAAGTTTCCTTGCGTCTTTTAGCGATGAGGTTTTGGAAAAACAAAGAAAGGCTACTCAATGAGGAACGTACGAACGGCTCATTGATGCATATTACAGCCAGTTTCGGACTAAGAATGGCCTATCTTGTGATTGAGCGCCTGCGTCAAGAGTTGTCAGCAGAAAAAAATAAGCCTCCTTATCTTTACAAAAAGGCTAACAATTGGCGGAAAAACTTTATCTCGCTCTAAGAGTTGTGGATTGCCCACAAGGAAAAGTTGCTCTTTAGCCCGCGTCAAAGCTACGTTGAGCTTTCGATCTATCAACGCTCCGTTTTCTTCAAACCGATTTGCGGTCAGAAAGTTCAGTTGTGCTTGGCGGTGTACCGTAAATCCGTAGATAATAATGGGGCGTTCGCTGCCCTGATAACGCTCTACCGTGTCGACCGTATGATCATCTTCCAGTTGCGCCTTAATTAAAGCAATCTGATTGCGATAAGGGACGATGATTCCTATCGTATCCTTGCTGAAAGGCAAGTTGTTTTTTTATGATATAACTGCTTAATCGTCTTTACCAATTGGATAATGAACGAAGCCTCTGTCTGATTTGTTTTTTCCGAAACGCTTTGTGCTTTAGGCGAGGCGGCAAAAAAGGCGACCCGATGTTGGGCTATGATGGTCTCTAATGGATCTTCATAAACGCAATAAGGGAGGCTTTGCTCCTGATGAGGGCAGGGGACGGGTGAAAGCAGATTGGCATAAAAGAAACTGCCGGGGAAGTCGGCTATGGCCGGATGCATACGCCCCTGCTTTTTGAGATGGAAAACGAGATTAGGGTCATTTTCATACGCTCGATAAAGGCGAGAGAAGAGCGAATCGCGACAATCTTTCAGACCGATGGATCTTAAAGATTGCTCATAGACAACTGATTGCCGCTCTGTTTGCTTAACGATGGCCGGTAGTTGTTTATGGTCGCCGATAAATACGAATCGCCGGATGCCCCATTGGCCTTGGCGCGTTTGAGCAGCTAACAAGGGGAGCAATTGAGGCTCCAAGAATTGCGAAGCCTCGTCGACGATCGCAAGCGAAAAAGCTGCGGAGCAAGAATAGTTGGTTGTTGGCAATTAGGGTAGAGGTGGTGCCAACAAATATGCGATGACGCTCGATGATCGTAGAGACATCCGTAAGATTGTTTGCCGCCTGCAATTGTTCCTCTAATAGATAAGGGCGATAAGCAGGTTCGCAGGTGATGGACTTTCCGATTCGGACAAAATCTAAGTTGGCTTTCACTAATTTACTGCAGATCTCATCTACTGCCCGATTAGTATAAGCTGTCAAAAGAACAAGTGCTGAGGGATTCAAAAGCTCCTCTTGCAATATGTTCATCAGTCCGAAGGAGGTTTTTTTCCCGTACCCGGAGGGCCCACAATCAAGAAGAAATTTTTCTGCAGACAAGGCTCGCTCGACCAACTCATTAAAGGACCCGTATTCACCCTTGCGTTGGTAAGTGCGCACGGCCGGCTTTTGCTGTAGAAGCAGGACATCTCTGCGAGAGCTGGGCATTTGAAGAAAGGAGAATAAGCCTTGATATAGCGAGCGTGAGGCATCAGTAAGATCATGTTCAATCGCCCAAGCGTAACCTTTGGGTGTGGAAAAATACGGATTGATTCTTCTGCGGCGCATTTAGCCTCAGTGTGATCTTCATATCCGTAATTTCTTCTATGGCAGCGCGTATGACAATCGTCTTTCTTACGTCGGGCGTAGTTTCTCGTTTATACTTATAGACTACAACCTTGTCTCCCTTTCTGAAATTGGGAAGATAGTTGTCGTTCACCGCAGTAACAGATAAGCTCAGTTGATCAAAAGCCTTCTTTTGGGGAAAACTTATGACCGGATTCCAGCTTCAATTGCTCCAAGATATTGCCATTCTCCCTCTTCTCTTCAAGCGTAGCATTCCATAAAGAAGAGAAGCCATCTCCCCTTGTGACGAAGAACCCAGATGGGAGAGCTGTTGTTCGCGCTCTATGAAACGGAAGAAGCGGAAGAAGTAGTCTTTCGCAAGTGTTGGCGCGTTTTTGGATCGTTTGCAGTGTAGTTTGAAAGCCCGGTGCCAAGTAGTTTTGCCAGAATTTTTTTCGTTGATACCTACTTTTTTTCTCGGAGTTGTTCGACCTGAAGTTGCTCAATCATCGTGCGACCGCCTTCTTGCGAAAAAAGATATTCGTTGGCGACAATTTGGTTGCGCAATTTGATGGCTCTTTCTAACAAACGCGGTGCCGGACCTTCACGACGTAGGCCCTCAGAATATTTAGAATAGAGTAGATAACAAGAGACGTCCGCGTTTTTTTAATATTGAAGTTGAAGTGAAGCAAAGCCAAATAAAGCAGCATTTGTACGTAATGAGCCTCTTGGTGTGTTTGTCTCCATTCGTCCCACTTACCGGCTTTTTGCTCGATAAGCAGTCGAAAATCCTCCTGTAACAAGTCCATACGCCCTTGTAAGCCTAACATTTCGCAAAAGAAAGAAGGCTCCAGTATCGCCTGATCCGTGCGAGCGAACGGGTCATCTTTCTTTATCGTTTGAATAGCTTTGCCGATATTTGCCTTTTGCTGTTTAGCCTCTTTATGGAAGGTGCTTAAGTCTTCAGCAGCCAAGAGACTTAAGGCATTTTTTTCCGGAAGAAATTTAGCGCACTATTCGCATAATCTACCTCTTCCGCTTGATTGAGGGCCTCATCAAGTAATTGGCCCGCGAAATTACCTAATAAGATGTAAGATTTATGGCTTATCGAAGGCTCAAACTTGGATAAAAGGTATTGTAAGGGCGAATACGTGCTTATACAAGCAGCCACGGCAGAGATATTTAATAGGCAATCCGGCTCAAATATAATGAGTTCGCAACTGATATGCTCACCATTGAATTGAGGATGGATGAGGTTTAATTGGGCATTTGGGAATAAGAGTTGTTCTAAATACGTCCAGTCTCCATTATTATCGTCACCTTGATAAGCCAGTTTAAAGACCTTATCACCGTATGATTTGAGGTGGACTTGTATCGTTGCTTCATTCCAATCTAAAACAAAGGCCCGCACGTAAGTTTGCTTAATCTCCCTGCGCTCCTGCTGTAATAAGAAAGTGGTCTTCGGGGCTATACCCCAACAATCCGGGATTTTGACTGTAAAAACTTCTTCGATAAGAAAGGCAATAACAGCGATCGACTCCTCTCTTTTTTGCTTTTAATTCCGGTAAAAGCCAACTGCTCTGCTCTTGCTCTAAAGGCATTGGCTAACAAAAAGGTCTCCTTACTTATTTTTCGCTTGATATATAAATAATGTAGCTGGGGATAGGGGCCTGAAAACTTTAAGTCGGATGCCTCCAATGCCTTCTCTAAAAATGTCTCTAAGCAAATGGCGCAAGCCGATATGAAGTTCTATGGGATCTTCTATCTTCCTTAATACGTTGAGTTCGTCTAATGGTTCACAGCGATTCATTTTGAGCGTATTTTTGATAGGGGAGGAGGAGAGCTGATCAATGAAATAGCTTGTGGAAAGAGCGATAGAGCCACCAGGCGCCTTTATGTATTGTCTTTGTATACAGATACAACCACTTTAGTTGCCCTTTATATAATTGTGTAGCCTCGTCTTGCTTCCCTTCTCTCGCGAGTTCGGCAGCTAAGATTACTTTTCGAGCTTCTAAGGCTTGCTGCTCTTTCGGTGATAATGGCAGTTGGCTTTACCGCGTTTATGGCCGGCATAATTTGCCGGATAGTCTTTCTGCGAGCGAAGGGCCGGTCAAACTATCTTCGTGTTGGTATATTCTATGGTAAGACTTGGACAACCAATGAATGCGAGGGCGATGAAGCAGTAAGCGAACGCCTAATTCCCAATCGTTCCATTTAGGTAAGTCTTCATTCCAGCCTTCGGCATCGATAAAGAACGCCTTTCGAATGATCATACCTTGTGTCGAAAGCATTCCGGTTAAGATTTGATCAGCGACAGAAGCATTTGGATAAGTCTTTCTGCAGCGCGAAGCCCCATTTGCAAAAATCATCTTTGTTGGCGCCGCGACAATATCATTACCTTCTAAGAATGGAAGCGCATCAGAAAGGAAGTCTTCGCTCATCTCATCGTCCGAATCAAAGAAGAATAAATACTTGCCTTGCGCTAATTTTACCCCTTCGTTCCTTGCCGCCGAAGCACCTTGTTTGGAAGCTTTTAGTTATTTGGATAGGGAAAGAGAGCGGCACTAATCAAAGATTTGCAGACTGCCATAGAATCATCGGTAGAGTTGTTGTCGATTAAAATAAGTTCTACCGGATTATAGGCCTGCTTAAATATAGAAAGGAGCGTCCTTCGTAAGTAAGCAGCCCTATTATGAAAGGGAACGATTATCGAAATGAGAGGATGGTTAGGAGGTCGCTTTGACATAGTGAATACCGGTAAACATATCTTTCAGAAAAGAGTAGCGTTGCTTTAAAGGGAGCCGCCGTAGAGACAGAATGTATTTGAAACTACGTAAATAAGCGCCCATAGATCCGTGAATGCAATAAAGAATAGCCCCTTTAGATCTTCTGATGCCGACTTCCTCGTGAAATTTTGAGCCAGATGTCTCCGCTGGTGTTTTTACAATGACACAGGGATAATAGATGATCTCCAGCCCGGCTTTAGCGGCATCTTCAATAAATTTCTCTTCCTCCCCACAAGTCAGAAATTCTGTTCCTAAACCAAACCGCTCATCAAAGAATGGTAAATCGGCTTCTTTCTTCAAGGCGATTTCAACCGAACTTACGTAAAAACCTTTTGGTCGATTATGATAAAGGAACGAAGTTGGCGGATAGCGCTTGAGCGGGCGATTGCTCATATCTATCGCCTGAAAGGTAATGATGTCGGCTGTCGAGAAGCGGTCAAAGGCTTTTTAAAAACTTGGTTCAAGTAATCGAGCGTATAGCGATTGTCATCATCGGCAATTAACAAAATATCTCCCGATGCATTGCGCAGTGCCACATTTCTATTTTTGGCTAAGCCCTTTCCCTGACTTTTAATAATGCTCAGATCTTCTCTTTCCGGTATAGCAATCTCCGGGAGCACGGCCTCTGAGCTCTGTTGCCAAGCGATCAGGTATCGAATGTGCGGCTGTGGTTCTAAAAGTACGCGCAACGCATGCTCAATACGATGATCTATCGTACAGATTAAGACTTCTAAAATCTTTGACGGCATTATTTCGTCCTCTTCATCTAGCGGATGCCTTCTGAAAAATGCCTCATCAATGGCCAGAAATGACAATAGCCATCTTTTGCTGCCTGCAATGCAAAGTTAAAAGCAAATCAGCCAAGCTTTCTTTCCATATTTATAATAGGTGACGGCACCGAAACTACGTTGCACTCCTGCATCAATATATAAAAGCGATTTCTTTAGCAGCGTTGAAGTTTCAACCGTCTTGATGGGGAAATAGCGCATCTTTAGTCCCGCCTTCACCGCATCTTCCATCCAGATTTCTTCTTCTCCACACGTCAGAAATTTTTGTGCCGAGCCCAAAACGTTCGTCGAAGCGCAGCCTATTTTTGGACGCACTCTCGCTTAGCCGCTATCTCAATCGCAGATATCGTATAGCCCTGCGGCATTCCGGTCAGCCACATCTCTTCTTTAGGGTACTTCTTAAAGGGGTTTGCCCGTATAAGTGCTGGCATTGAAGAACGCTATATCTAAATCCGGATATTTCTCAAATACTTTCCGCACCTCTTCAAAAAGCATTTGGCAACAAGTGGGTATCATCATCGGCAAACATGATGAGGTCTGCCGAAGCCTTTTCTATGGCTAAGTTGCGATTAACGGACAGGCCTTGACCCTTATATTTGAAGATGGTCACATCTGTGCGCGTTGAGAGCAACTTAGGGATTAAATCTAAGTAGCGCTCATCAGAATACTGATAAGAAACAATGTAATGAATCCCCTCTTGGGGTGGAAGTAAGACATCATCCATACGTACGATGCCTTTGTTGTAAGAGCAGATTAAGATATCGATGGTCATGATGCTGAGTATGTTAAGTGAATTGATTTATACAATTAGCTACGTATCGAGCTTCTTCGGTTGTCATCACAGGGCTTATCGGAAGGCTGAGCTCTTCTCTTGCAATGCGCTCCGCAATAGGCAGATGTAGATCCTTATAAGCTGAAAAAACTTTTTGTTGATGCAGTGGGAGAGGGTAGTGGATAAGCGTTTCTACGCCCGACTGTCTTAAATGGTCTTGCAGTCTTTCTCTTTCGTGGCAAAGGATAGGATATATGTGAAACACACTATCCTTGACCTCACCCTTATAAGGCATTTTTGACCTTCGGATTGCGAATCTCCCGATTGTAAGTCTCGGCTATCCGGCGGCGCTTTTTCGTTGTCTTGTTCCAAACGCTCTAATTTCAGACTCAGAACGGCTGCTTGTATCTCATCTAACCTACTGTTTACGCCCATCACCTCGTGATAATACTTCTCCTTTGCCCCATAATTGGCCAAAGTTCTAATGAGATTGGCTAAATTATCATCATTCGTAACGACGGCTCCGCCATCTCCTAAAAGCACCTAAATTCTTACCCGGATAAAAGCTAAAGCCGGCAGCATCGCCTAATGTGCCTACTTTTTGCCCACCAACTACTGCTCCGTGACTCTGTGCGGCGTCTTCTATCACTTTTAGACCCATACTTTTTAAATGACGAAACATCACAAGCGTGTCCATATAAATGCACCGGCAGGATAGCACGTGTATGTTGGGTGAGCTGTTGTCGGACTGATGCGGGATCTAACGTGTAAGTTGTCTCTGTTATGTCGCAAAAGCGTGGTTTTTAAAGCCAGCCCGTACGACTGCTTCGGCTGTGGCTATAAAGGTAAAGGCCGGCACGATTACTTCCGTTTCGCTGTCCCATCCCTCTATGTGCTTCATCGCCGTCAAGATGAGCGTCAAAGCATCTAACCCGTTGCCCACACCGATGCAATGGCGCGCACCCAGGAAAGAGGCGAAGCGCGTTTCAAATTGTCGCACTGCCTCGCCATTCAAATAACGACCGGAAAGGACGACTTCTCTGACGCTTGCCGAGAGTGCCGGTTCAAAATTTTCCGTGATGGCTTTTACATTTAAGAAAGGTATGTGCATAAATTCTCTAATTCGACGTTGTAAGTATCATAACAAACACCTCGGCCGCCGAAGCCTTCTTTTTGAAAAAAAGTAGGCCTTGGTTCAAAAATTGAGCCCTGCTGTTCCGTAGAAATGCCGAAGTCGAAGTAACTTTTGCCTTCGTTTCTATACTTTTCAATCAATTGATCAAAGAGAAAGTCTAAAGCACCCTCCATACGACCGCGCTCATTGGCTGCAATATATTGGGCGTGCACCGTCTTTCCGGCGATGTAGAGTAAGGTGCCGGCCACCAGTTGCTCGCCTTCATATACACAGAATGCAGATATTTCTTTGGGAAACAGACTTCTTAAACGCAATATCTCATCAATGTTGTGTGCAGGGGGCTACTTGATGATAGGACTTCAAAGTTGCAGTCAGCAAAGTCCAAAAAAATCGACAAGCATTTGCTCGTTTCCCTCACGCATTGCTAAGGCATTTTTTATGCGCCTTCTTCACTTTTCGGCGTCGAAGTTCGCTAAATGCCAACGGTTCGGTTAGGCTTATCGTAGAGGATAACGCACGACTGATCAATTGCCCTTTTGCACGAAAACAACCAATACAGATCTTCTTGCGTCGAATAACGGTGATAGATGTACGGAATTGGCTTGTAAATAAACTGCTTATAGCCTTTTTCGATGTAGTAGTCTGCCGTCGATTTGAGCATATCTCGCACTTCTTCAGCCGAGGTTTTCTTCGTTAAAAAGTAGGCCGCCATAGGTCAAGCCGCCGTGTGAGACAATGGTTGCTTCGTGTGGAAGTAAGTTGCAGGGCAGTAAGCCGCAACACGTGCCGCGCTCATTTAGAAAGAGCAAAGAACCATCTTCAAACCTACTTTGATGATATTCCATATAATTACGATAAAAAAAGGAACGTAGCATTGCGAGATTGTTTGACAAAACAATCCCACATCGTTTTTCCTTTCAGTTGTATATGGAATAAGTTGCATCGTTATAGCCCCAACTCTTTTTTGAATTGAGACAAGTCGTTAATATATCCGTCCGTATCGTACGCTTCTGAAGCGAGACAAACACAGACGCAGTTGTCTGAAAAATCCTCTAATTGACACCAAACCATCGGCGGGATGAACAGACCCTCGGTCGGCTTATTTAACAGATACGCTTTTTGCACCCCTTGATCTATAGTTGTGATTTTTACGCTCCCGTTTACGGCAAAGACAAGCTCTGCACAAGTACGATGAGCGTGGCAACCTCGCTGCTGACCTTCGGGTACGCCATAAATCCAAAAGACTCTTTTCGGATCAAATGGGAGTTAGGGGCGCCCCGGATTGCACGAAGCTACAACTCTCCTCTGCTATCTTTGAATGCCGGGAAAGAAATTAATTGCACCGTATCTTTCTTTGTGGTAGCTGACATAGGGGTTAAACATCTTGGAATAAGTACAAAGATATATATTAATTAAGTTACAAACAAAGGGTAGGCTTTATTTCTTGTCGGAGTTGCCGGATTGGACTCCCGCCTATCGACGAATAGTCGGAGATAGCGCTAATTGCCCATCGTTACGTGTTTTAGCTAATGATGCCGCCCAAGCAGTCGCTGCTCGATACGGTTTGCCACAAGGCGTAACTCCCAACTCTGAGCAAAAAGGGCAAGAATTTTTCTACGTTCTACTTAATTTCGCGCCACCAAAGATCATTTTGCGTTTGTACGCTCACGAGCGTACAAACGTACGATCACGTGCGTACATCTTTGCGCTCGTGAAGGTACACCTTTATGCTCGTGAGAGAAATGCCACAAAATATGCTGTGCCGCATAGGCGTTCAAGCTTTTTGATTGTTTTTCAAGACTTATGACTCGTTGATCGTTACGAGGCTGGCCCTAATCGCTACTGTGTAAGTAAAATTAGTGCTTATAATGAGGTCTGTATGATCGGATGCGTAACGATGTAGGATGAAACCTTAAAGGGGATTGGTTAAGTGGCTATAAAACAATTGAGCGCATAACCCATAAAGGATTATACGCTCAATAATTGTTCTTATGAGAATTTATTTCACTTTCTCTACAATAGCCTTAAATGCTTGGGGATTGTTGACTGCTAAGTCTGCAAGCACTTTGCGGTTGATCTCGATACCGGCCTTATGCAAGTTGCCCATCAACTGAGAGTAAGAGAGGCCCTCAAGGCGAGCTGCTGCATTGATACGTTGGATCCACAATGCGCGGAAATTGCGCTTCTTGTTGCGACGATCACGGAAAGCGTAAGTTAAACCTTTCTCCCACGTATTTTTTGCAACGGTCCAAACATTCTTGCGAGCGCCGTAATAACCGCGGGTTAACTTGAGGATTCTTTTTCTTTTAGCTCTCGATGCTACGTGATTTACTGATCTTGGCATTTTCTTTCTTGTTTTGCGATGCTAGCGCCGCTCGTAGGCGGACTTTGGGGCTAAACATCCGATTTGAAACTCTGGTGAATTAGCGGAGGCAAAGAAGTTCGCGTACCTGCTTAACGTTTGATTTGTGGGCAATGGCTGTGTGAACCAAATTGCGCTTTTGCTTCTTCGTCTTCTTGGTCAGGATGTGGCTGTGATAGGCATGGCGTCTAACAACTTTGCCTGAGCCGGTAAGAACGAATCTTTTTTTCGCACTGGAGTTTGTCTTTACTTTTGGCATTTTCTTTATTATTTATGATTAAAGGCGGCTGCGTGAGATACCAAACACAGCGCGCACAACTTTTTTCTTGGACTTAAAAATCCTCTCCCTCTACTTTGGGCCCGGCATACTCTTTCTTCGCTTTTTTTGCTGCGGAGCTTTCCGCTCTTCTTTGAAAGATACAGATGCTTCAGCTTTTTCTGCCGGCTTTGGAGTTGCTGTCTTTTTGGGGGTTAAGAAGATAATCATTCGCTTACCCTCTAATACCGGCATCTGCTCGACCTTTCCGTATTCTTCCAAGTCGTTGGCAAAGCGCAGCAAAAGAACTTCTCCTTGCTCTTTAAACAAAATGCTGCGACCGCGAAAGAAGACATAGGCCTTCACTTTGTTGCCGTCGGATAAAAATTCCTTGGCGTGCTTGAGCTTGAAATCGTAGTCGTGCTCATCGGTCTGAGGACCGAAACGAATCTCTTTGACTTCAATCTTAACCTGTTTGGCCTTAAGCTCTTTCTGGTGCTTCTTCTGTTGATAGAGGAACTTACTATAATCTATAATACGACATACTGGTGGCTGAGCGTTCGGAGATATTTCAACCAAGTCGAGACCCTTTTGCTCCGCAAGTTGCAGGGAGCTTGACGGGTCGCAATTACCTGTGACTCTATATCATCACCCACGATGCGTACTTCCGGCACTCGGATTTGCCGGTTGATGCGATATTGCAACTTTTTCTTGTCGTTCTTCACTGATTTCTTTTTATAAATTCGGCGGCAAAAAGTAGTAAAAAGATTAGTGAAGTACAAAGTAGATTCTATGTTTTTTTACCTTGTACTTCACTGAATTGTTCTTATTGTGATTAATATTTTTTTCAGTCAATTCGGCCACTTCTTTGAGCACTTTTTTTCGGCAAACATTGGAATCGTCATCGTCTCTTGCGTCCCTTCGCCTTGTTTTCTAACATTTACGCTGCTATCAGCTTGCTCTTTTTCGCCGACAACCAAAAGGTATGGGATGTGCTTCATTTCGTTGTCGCGAATCTTGCGCTCAACCTTCTCGTTTCGCTCGTCTATGTTGGCGCGAATCCCGGCTGCCTCTAATTGTTCTTTGACTTTGTGTGCATAGTCATTGAAGCGCTCTGAAATAGGCAAGATTACGCATTGATCAGGCATCAGCCAGAGCGGGAAATGTCCGCCGGTATGCTCTATGAGTACAGCCGTAAATCGCTCAAGACTACCAAATGGTGCGCGGTGAATCATAACTGGACGATGCTTTTTGCTGTCTTCGCCCGTATATTCCAATTGGAAGCGCTCCGGAAGGTTGTAGTCGACTTGAATCGTACCCAATTGCCAACGCCGTCCTAAAGCATCCTTAACCATAAAGTCGAGTTTCGGGCCGTAGAAAGCCGCTTCTCCATATTCTATCTTCGCCTGAAGTCCTTTCTCTTCGCAGGCTTCAATGATTGCTTGTTCGGCTTTGTCCCACACATCGTCTGAACCAATATATTTTTCGCGCTTTACTTTGTCGCGCAAAGAGATCTGTGCTTCAAATTCCTCAAAATTTAGTGCGCGGAATACAATCATAATAATATCCATAACGCGAAGGAACTCCTGCTTAACCTGATCAGGACGACAGAATATATGAGCATCATCTTGCGTAAACCCGCGAACCCTGGTCAATCCGTGCAACTCACCACTCTGCTCATAGCGATACACTGTTCCAAACTCTGCAATGCGGAGCGGCAGATCCTTATAGGAATGAGGCTGCCAAGAATAAACGGCACAATGGTGGGGGCAGTTCATCGGCTTGAGCATATACTCTTCGCCCTCTTCCGGTGTATGAATTGCTTGGAAGCTGTCTTTGCCGTATTTAGCGTAGTGTCCGGACGTGACATAAAGGTTTTTTTAGAGCCGATGTGCGGCGTTATTACCTCCATATACCCGAAACGCTTTTGAATCTTGCGCAAGAAACTCATCAACTGCTGGCGCAAAACAGTTCCCTTCGGCAACCATATCGGCAAACCTTTGCCTACAAGTTCCGAGAACATAAAGAGTTCCATTTCGCGGCCTATTTTTGCGATGGTCACGACGCTTTGCCTCCTCAAGCAGTTGCAGATACTCGTCAAGCATCTTCTTTTTTTGGAAACGATACGCCATAGACACGCGTCATCTGAGGCCGTTTTTTTCATCACCTCTCCAATAAGCACTGGAGACGGCCATAACCTTGATAGCCTTGATTGGAGCCGTATTTAGAAGGTGAGGACCGCGGCAAAGGTCCGTATAGTTGCCTTGTGTGTAGGTTGTAATCGTACCATCAGCCAAGTCAGCTATTAATTCATTTTTATAATGTTGACCATGCTGCTCGAAAAAGTTTAGCGCATCTGTCTTAGAAATGCTTTTGCGCACGAGAGGTTCTTTTTTTCTGAACCAATTCGTGCATCTTATTTTCTATTTTAGCAAAGTCTGCTTCAGTGATAGTCACGCCTTCAGGTGGCATAACATCATAATAAAAACCTTTTTCTATGGCTGGTCCGATACCAAACTGTGTGCCCGGCCACAATTCCTGCATTGCTTCTGCCATGAGGTGGGCACTCGTGTGCCAGAAAGCGTGTTTTCCTTCTTCATCATCCCATTTTTAGAAGCTTTAGAGTGCAATCTTCGGTGAGCGGACGATTAAGTTCCACTATATTTCCATTGACACTGCATGCAAGAACTTCGCGCGCTAATTGCGCAGATAGGCGTTCAGCTATTTGTAGACCGGTAATTCCATCTTCAAACTCGCGGACAGAACCATCCGGGAAAGTAACTTTAATCATATAACCTCCTTGAATTTGATGCAAAGTTACAAAATATCGCCGTAATACTTGAGATAATTTGAGAGATTAAGGAGCTTTGTTTGCTTATTACACAGATACGGCACTCAACAATAAGTATAATCGCTCCCAATCTCTAAAAAAACCAACCCTTGAACGCATTAAAATATAATGATCCCTTGATGTCTTATGTCGTTTGAGGCACAATCTTTATTTATTCTCGTGATGAAAATGGTTTATTCTCGTGATGTGAAGCAATTTTTATCGTGATATGAAGCAATTTTTATCAAGAGAGAAAACCTTCGAATTTCGTCGAAAACTCTTTGAGGTCTTGTCTTTTTGCTTTTTCTCCTGCTCTCCTTATTTCTATAACTTGTTCGCTTCATTTATATTTCCTTTTTTTCATTTCTTTCGACTTGCGCCTCTTTATCCGTTATTCGTCTTCTCTCTCTTATTGCCTACATCTCCTCTCTCATTATCCTTTGCGCCTCTTCTTATAGCTTTTTTTCTTTTTGCTGCCTCTTGCTTCTATTATATATAATGTGTACCTTTGGCTTCTGATCCTTTCTTTTTCAGATAATCGCTATTGTGCTTTTCGTTGTTTTTGCGGTCTTCCGTAAAGTGGCTCTTGCGTAAGGTGGAATAGCCTGGTTAGTCGAAAAAAAGAAAAAAAGCGTATGAAGTGGCGAATAGGAGAGCGGGGAGGGTGTCTCTCAATTAGACTTTCTTTATTTTTGCCATTTCTGCATGTCAAATCTTGTTTAATTCGGAACAAATTTCGTTTTTTTGCGTAAAAAGTTTGTTGCGGGTTTGGTGGTAATGGGATTTTTATTCTAATTTTTGCACTCGCTTTCCAGCGCTGAGGCGTTTGGTTGAGCTTGAAAAAAAGCGATCTTTGAAAGAATTCCATAGACTTTTTATGCAGAAGAAGCAGAAAGAGTTTCAATCCGAGGATGTTTAGGCGTTTTACGGATTGTTATTCGGTAAGCAGTATGTTTTTCTTGTTAAAGAATAGTACAAGAATCGTCAAATTCCTTTTTTTACATTCAACTCGTTGAATCAGAAAAAAAGAAAAAAATGAGATATACAATGTAGAGTTTGATCCTGGCTCAGGATGAACGCTAGCTACAGGCTTAACACATGCAAGTCGTGGGGCAGCGGATACTTAGCTTGCTAAGTATGCCGGCGACCGGCGCACGGGTGAGTAACGCGTACCGAACCTGCCCATCACACAGGGATAGGCTTGCGAAAGCAAGATTAATACCTGATGGTCTCAGTTGTATGCATGTATAATTGAGTAAAGCCTTCGGGCGGTGATGGATGGCGGTGCGTCCCATTAGGAAGTTGGCGGGGTAACGGCCCACCAATCCTTCGATGGGTAGGGGTTCTGAGAGGAAGGTCCCCCACATTGGAACTGAGATACGGTCCAAACTCCTACGGGAGGCAGCAGTGAGGAATATTGGTCAATGGGCGAGAGCCTGAACCAGCCAAGTAGCGTGCGGGATGAAGGCCCTTGTGGTCGTAAACCGCTTTTATCAGTGAATAAAGTGCATCACGTGTGGTGTCATTGCAGGTAGCTGAAGAAAAAGGACCGGCTAATTCCGTGCCAGCAGCCGCGGTAATACGGAAGGTCCGGGCGTTATCCGGAATTATTGGGTTTAAAGGGAGCGCAGGCGGGAGTGTAAGTCAGCTGTTAAATATCAGGGCCCAACTCTGTTATGCAGTTGAAACTATATTTCTTGAGTACGCACAGGGATGGCGGAATTCAGGGTGTAGCGGTGAAATGCTTAGATATCCTGAAGAACTCCGATCGCGAAGGCAGCCATCCGGAGCGTAACTGACGCTGAGGCTCGAAGGTGCGGGTATCGAACAGGATTAGATACCCTGGTAGTCCGCACGGTAAACGATGAATACTCGCAGTTCGGTCATTATGATTGAGTTGTCCAGCGAAAGCGTTAAGTATTCCACCTGGGGAGTACGCCGGCAACGGTGAAACTCAAAAGGAATTGACGGGGGCCCGCACAAGCGGAGGAACATGTGGTTTAATTCGATGATACGCGAGGAACCTTACCCGGGCTTGAACCAGGAGTGACGAGTGCAGAGATGCGCTTATTCTTC